>PJTY01000007.1_pt1 | contig 401598 bp, 360 predicted proteins | sample 1512121 | NCBI WGS metagenome assembly PJTY01 (sample SAMN08177680, study PRJNA422409) | Soil metagenome, whole genome shotgun sequencing project. | isolation source: Soil enriched (2) on filter paper: alkali lignin treatment | place: USA: Madison | collected 2015-01-15
CCAGCTCACCCCGATCCAGGAAATCTCCGGCCTCAAGATCGGGTCGCGTCCGGCGAGCCGGACCAAGAGCACCGCGATCGAGGATCTGCGCGCCATTCCCTGGGTGTTCAGCTGGGCGCAGGCGCGGGTGATGCTGCCGGGCTGGTATGGCTTTGGCCATGCGATCGCCGCGTTCGAGGACAAGGCGCTGCTGGCCGACATGGCGCAGCACTGGTCCTTCCTGCAGTCGGCGCTGGCCAATCTGGAGATGGTGCTAGCGAAGTCGGACCTGGGCATTGCGGCGCGATACCTGCCGCTGGTCGAGGACCAGGCCAAGGCGGAAACGCTGTTCGGGCGTATCCGCGAAGGCTGGTCGCTGACCCATGACGGGCTGCTGGCGGCCACCGGCCAGTCGCGCCTGCTGGAACGGAGCCCGACGACCGAGACGTCGATCCGGCTGCGGCTTCCCTATATCGAGCCGTTGAACCTGTTGCAGGTCGAATTGCTCAAGCGCTATCGCGCCGGCGAGGATGATGCCCGGATCAAGGAAGGCATCGAGCTGTCGATCAACGCGATCGCGACCGCGCTGCGCAACAGCGGCTAAGTTGGAACGCTACGGAGCGGGTGGGAATGGCCGACCCGCTCTGTAGGATTTGTCGCGCTTAACTTCGCACATTTCCCGCACATTTTGATCTTATCGATCAATTGTGGGAAATCATGTTGCGAGCGGCCAACCGGTCCATCCCTCCTTATAGCATCGCCCGCTGCGTAGGACAGGCGCGGTCAGGGGAGGAGGGCGATGCGCCAGGTCTCGCCCTCGATCGGGTCGCCAAATTCGGTGTGGACGTCGCTCGACACGCAGACGAAGCCATGCCGGGCATAGATGCGGCGCGCGGGTTCCAATATCTTGTGCGTCCAGAGGGTGACGGCGCGATAGTATTTGTCACGGGCGAATTGCAGGCAGGTGGCAACCAGCGCGTCGCCGATACCGCGCCGCCGCGCAAAGGGCTCGACATGGAGCAGGCGCAGCCGGGCGAGGCCATCGCCCTCGTCGGTCAGGAACACCGCGCCCGCCATCACGCCGTCGATCTCCGCGATCCAGCATTGTTCACGGTCCGGCTTGAAGTCGCGCAGGAAGGCGGCGACGGTTTCGGCCTCCAGCGTTTCGAGCGGCCGGCCCCAGCCATGGCTGGCGGCGTAGAGGATCGACTGGCGGGTGACGACCTGGCTGACCTCGCCGGTGCGGAAGGGGCGGATGGTGAAGGGGCCGCCGCTGGCGGGATCGAGCAACAGCCGCGCGCGGGTAAGCGCCTGGAGCAGGTCCTGCTGCTCGACGCTGTCGAGCCGGTCCAGATCCTGGGCGACGACGGCGCGCTGGCGGCTATCGATCTGGTCGAAGGCGGCGCGGCCGGCGGCGGTCAGGCGGATCGGACGGGCGCGGGCGTCCGCTGCTTGCTGGTCGCGGACGATCCAGTCCTTCTTCTCGAAGCGGGCGATCATGCGGCTGAGATAGCCGCGATCCAGGTCCAGTTCGGCCTGAAGCGTGCTGGCCAGCACCGGTTCCAGTCGGGCAATCTCGAACAGCAGCCGCGCCTCGGGCAGGTTGGCGTCGCTGTCGAGGAAACGCGCGTCGATCGCCCCCACATGGCGGGTGAAGAAGCGGTTGAAGGTGCGGATGGTTGCAATGGCCTGTTCCATGCCGACGCTTCAGCATGGAATGTTGACGCAGTCAACTATATTGGAGCAGGCGAATGCGGGACGGCCGCAGTCCATGGCCGTCCCGCACCCCATATCCCTTTCTGGAAAGGGACGAAGCCTTGGCAGGCGAGCCGATCCCTGACCGGCCCGCCCGTTCATGCGATCAATATTTGACGACGACGCCGGCCATCGGGCGGATCGAATGGAAATTGCCGGTCGTGTCGGCCTGGACGCGCAGGCGGACATTGCTGCGCTCGGCCGAGCTGCCCAGGTCGGCGGGCGACAGTTCGAGGCCCGCGCCATAGGTCATGCCATGATAGTCGCGGCTATCCTTGCCCAGCGCGTCGAAATTGGTCCACTGATAGCCGACCTTGCCGAAGAACATGCTGTCCTTGCCGGCCTTCACGCCGACGCGGCCGGCGGCGCCATATTCCCAGTCGATGTCGCCGCTGACGCCCTTGGACACGGTGCCTTCGACGCCGAGCACGAGCGGGCCGGCGACATTATAGTTCACGCCCGCGACGCCCTCGACCATGCGGCCCTTGTAGCCGACGGGGGGGATGCCCTCCTTGCTGGTCTCGTTGTCATAATTATGCACGCCCGCCATCACGCCGACATAGGGTTCGATGCGGCGGGTGGAGCTGCTGTCTTCCTGCGCCATGGCGGCGGCAGGCAACAGGGTGGCGGCAGCAACTGCCGTGAAAAGCAGTGTCTTCATGGGGGTGACCCTTTATCTGTTTCTGAAATTGGGCCGGGGTGTGGACCCGCCGGCATGTCCCGTGCGCTGCAAGCGTCTGCGAGGACATGGGGCATCAATGGTCGGGGCCGGCGGAAGGTTTCCTGAACGAAATGCGAAATATTGCTCAGGCCATGATTATGTGTTGGAAACGACACGGTTTCTGTCAGGGGGATGAACGAAAGTCGCTTTTTCTGAACCGCAGATAAATGCCCGATCTTGAACCGCTTTTCATTCACCACCAATTCAACCGCGCGGCGTTAACCGGGGTCATGAAGCATATGAGGAGACAGGCAATGATGCGGACCGGATCACGATTCCTGGCTGCGCTTGGTCTCGCGAGCGCGATGGCCCTGGGGGGCTGCGCCTATGATGACGGCTATGGTTATGGCGGCGTGAGCGTCGGCACCGGCTATTATGGCGGTGGCGGCTATTATGGCGACGGCTATTACGGGCCCTATGGCTATGCGCCGGGCTATTATGGCGGCTGGTACAACGACTATTATTATCCGGGACGCGGCTATTATGTCTATGACCGCGCCGGTGCGCGGCATCGCTGGAATGACAGCCAACGCCGCTACTGGGAAGCGCGTCGCAAGGACCGGCCGGGCAATGGTCGGCCCGGTGACGGCAGGCCCGGTGATGGACGTCCGGGCGATGGTCGGCCGGGCTGGGATCGTCCGGGTGACGGGCGCCCCGATGGCAATCGGCCGGGCGACGGACGCCCTGGCGGTCGCCCCGGCTGGAATGGCGGTGACGGTCGGCCCAATGATGGCAATTGGAGCCGTCCGCGCCCGCCGCGCGGCAATGATACGCCGGGTCGCGGGCGTCCTGGCGCCAGCGGCGGCGACCAGCGCTATGTGCCGCAGCCCGGCCAGCGCCCGCCGCAGGCGAGCCGCCCGCCGCGCGACATGGGCGGCAGCGCCCGTCCGGCACCGCGCATGCGGTCGGACGCCGGGACAAGAGGCAGTGGTCGCGATCCGGTTCGGACCCGGCCCCAATAATGCGGGAGATGTTCATGAGGGGGATGACCGGCGCTGCATTGTTGCTGGGCCTGGTGAGTCTGACCGCCTGTGACGGGCGGGAGGAAAGTGCGATCGACAATCTGGCCAATGGCGCCAATGCCAGCCAGGTCGAGAATAATGTCCGGGCCGAGGCGCAGGCGCTGATGGAGCCGCTGGCGCCGCCGGCGCCCGGCACGCCCGGCGGCCTGCCGGTCGAACCGGCGCCGGCCGAGGAAGGGGCGATCGACCCCGACAGCGTGCAGGGCGCGGCCCAGGTGGTGCAGGGCTATTATGGCCTGCTGGAGGAAAAGCGCTTCAGCGACGCGCAGGATCTGTGGAACGACAAGAGCGCGATCGGCGCGCAGGATGATGCGGATTTCGCCGCGCGCTTCCGTGGCTTCAGCGAGGTCCATGCCAATATCGGCAGCCCGGCCGAGATCGAGGGCGCGGCGGGATCTAGCTTCGTGACGGTGCCGGTGCAGGTCTATGGCCGGCTGAAGGCGAACGGCAAGCCCTGGTATCGGCTGCGCCAGGTGGTGCTGGGCCGGGTCGATGCGGTGCCGGGCGCGAGCGAGGCGGACCGGCGCTGGCATATCGAATCAATCGGCGCCTATGTCGCGCCGCCGGCGGACGAGGCGGACAATGCGACCCAGACCGCGCAGCTGATTTCCGCGACCGACGGCCTGGCCCGGAAACACTGACCCGCAAATGCAGACACCGGCGCAGCAGGGCTGCGCCGGTGTCTGGCTTAGCCAGCCACCAGTCCCGTCGCGGGGCTGGCAGCGGCCGGAAGGACAATGTCGCTTAGGCGACGGTCGCCTTGACGATCTTGCCCGGCGTCTTGGGCGGCTCGCCCTTGGGCAGCGCGTCGACATGTTCCATGCCCGACGTCACTTCGCCCCAGACGGTATATTGGCCGTCGAGGAAGGTGGCGTCGTCGAAGCAGATGAAGAACTGGCTGTTGGCGCTGTTCGGGTTCATCGCGCGGGCCATCGAGCACACGCCGCGGACATGCGGTTCGCGGCTGAATTCGGCCTTGATGTCGGGCAGCTTGGAACCGCCCATGCCGGTGCCGGTCGGATCGCCGCCCTGCGCCATGAAGCCGGGGATGACGCGGTGGAAGACCACGCCGTCATAGAAGCCGTCCTTGGCAAGGCTGGTGATGCGTTCGACATGGCCGGGCGCCAGATCGGCGCGCAGCTTGATCACGACGTCGCCGCCGCTGTCGAGGGAAAGGGTAAGGGTTTCGTCGGCCATGAAAGATCCTCTCATTGGGGAAGGCGTTGATCGCCTCATATAGAGGCTTGGGATGGGGATGGAAGCGGCTGTTTGGCAAAGCCTGTCCCATCTGTTGCCAAAGCGCGTCCAACCCCATTGCAATTATATTGTGCATCGGCGAAAGCATCGAAATGTTACAGGAACCGGACAGTTGCGCGCGCCATGACCGAACGTGGCGATTTGGCCGAGCCGCGGCCGCACGAGGAACTTGCTGACGAGACTCTGATCTCGGCCGGCATAGAGCAGGCCGAGTCGAGCCTGGACGAGGATGACCGGCTGAAGCCCGAATTCCTGTCCGCCGTGCTGGATGCGGTGGACGAAGGCGATATCGACCATGCGCGCGAGCTGGTCTCGCCGCTGCACCCCGCCGACATTGCCGACCTTCTGGAACTGACGCCCGCCGAGCAGCGTGGCGAAGTGGCCGCCGCGCTGGGCGATCTGGTCGGCGCGGAGGTTCTGTCCGAACTCAATGATTATGTGCGCGACGACCTGATCGGCGCGCTGGCGCCCGAGCAGGTCGCCGAATTCGCCTCCGAACTCGATACCGACGACGCCGTCGCGATCATCGAGGACATGGAGGAGGCCGACCAGCAGGCGGTGCTGGAGGCGATGGAGCCGGAAGATCGCGCCGCGATCGAGTCCGCACTCGCTTATCCTGAAGAATCCGCCGGCCGCCTGATGCAGCGCGATCTGGTCGCGGTGCCCGAACATATGACGGTCGGCCAGGTGATCGACTATCTGCGCGACAATGGCGACCTGACCCGCGATTTCTGGGAAATCTTCGTTGTCGATGAAGGGCATAAGCCGATCGGCACCTGTCAGCTGAGCTGGGTGCTGACCTGTCCGCGCGGCATCGCCATGGCCGACCTGATGAAGCGCGAGCAGACGCTGATCCCGGTCGACATGGACCAGGAAGAAGTGGCGCTGCGCTTCCAGAAATATGCGCTGATTTCCGCCGCGGTGGTCGATGGCAGCGGCCGGCTGGTCGGCATGATCACGGTCGACGACATCGTCCACATCATTTCCGAGGAAGCGGGCGAGGATATTTTGCGCCTGTCGGGTGCGGGCGAAGGCGACATCAACGAGCCGGTGATGGACAGCTATCGCGCGCGCGTGCGCTGGCTGCTGACCAATTTGCTGACGGCGCTGGTGGCGTCGACCATCATCGGCATTTTCGAGCATACGATCGAGAAGATGGTGGCGCTCGCGACGCTGATGCCGATTGTCGCGGGCGTGGGCGGCAATGCCGGCAGCCAGACCATGGCGGTGACGGTGCGCGCGCTGGCGACCAACCAGATTACCGGGTCGAACGCCCGCCGCACCATATTGCGCGAAATTCGCGTGGCTTTGCTCAACGGTTGCACCGTGGCGCTGGTGCTGGGGCTGGGCGTGGGGCTGGTGTTCCACAATGTCGCGCTGGGCGGCGTGATAGCCGCGGCGATGATGACCAATATCGTGACGGCCGGGCTGGCCGGTGCGGCGGTGCCGCTGGCGTTCGACCGGATGAACCTCGACCCGGCGGTGGCATCCTCCATCTTCGTCACCATGATCACGGACTCGATGGGCTTTTTCGCTTTTCTGGGGCTGGCGACGGCGGCGGGATTGACCGGCTGAGCCGCCGCCCCATCTAGACGCCAATGCCGCTGCACCTGACCAAGATCGCCTTCCAGAGCGAAAGCCCCGCAACCCTCAAGGCCTGGCTGGAAAGCCATGCGGACGAGGCGCGCCTGACCACCCGTTACCTGCCCAAGCGGCTGGAGGAGATGGAGGGCGGGTCGCTCTACTGGATTCACGGCCATGCGCTGGTCGGCCGCAGTCCGATCCTGGGATTTCAGGAGACCGGGCAGGGCCGCTACTGGATCCGGCTGGCGCCGCGGCTGATCCCGGTACGGACGGCCCCCAAGCGCGCGCATCAGGGCTGGCGCTATCTGGAGGACAAGGATGCGCCGCCCGATCTGGGCGGGGGCGAGGCGGACGATCTGGAAGCGATGCCGCCGGCCATGCTGAACGAACTGGCGCGGCTGGGGCTGGTCTGACGCCAGCCCCAGGCGAGGTTCAGATCATCGGCTTGCCGTCGGCCTTGACCACGGCGCCGCCCTTCATCACGAAGCCGACCTTCTCAAGCTGGCGGACATCGGCCAGCGGATCGCCATCGACCGCGATCAGGTCGGCATAGCGGCCGGCCTGCAACGTGCCGACATCGGCGCTGCCCAGCAGGTCGGCGGCATTGGCGGTGGCGGCCTTGATCGCTTCCATCGCCGGCATGCCCGCCCGCACCATCAGCGCGAATTCCTGGGCATTCTCGCCATGGTCGGACAGGCCGAACGTGTCGGTGCCAAAGGCGATCTTGACCCCGGCGGCATAGGCGTCGCGCAGATTCTTCTGCAGCAGCGGGCCGATCACCAGCGCCTTTTCGGCGGTCGAGGGGTTGAGCTGTTCGGGATGTTCCTTGGCGCGCTGATAGACGCGCTCGCCCACCAGCATGGTCGGCACCAGATAGGCGCCATATTGCTTGAAGATCTTGTAGCTGCCGGCGTCGGCATAGGAGCCATGCTCGATCGAATCGACACCCAGCGCGATGGTATGGTCGATCGCCTCCTTGCCATGGGCATGGGCCGCGACCTTCATGCCCAGGCTATGGGCGGTGTCGATCACCGCCTTGATCTCCTCGTCGGTCATCAGCTGATGCTTGGGATCGTCGCCGATCGACATGACCCCGCCCGAGGGCATGATCTTGATGAGGTCGGCGCCTTCGCGCTTCAGTCGGCGCACGGCGATGCGGGCGGCTTCCGGGCTGTCGATCACATTGTCGCTGATGTGCGGAATGTCGGCAAATTCGACGCGCAGGCCGTTGACCGCATCGCCATGGCCGCCGGTTGGGCCGAGCGGCGTGCCCGCTACCCACAGGCGCGGACCGGGGATGACGGCGCCGTCGATCGATTTCTTGAGCGCGACGATCACCTGCGTATCGGCGCCGCAGTCGCGGACCGAGGTGAAGCCGGCGAGCAGCGTGTTGCGCACGAAGCCGGTCGCCTCGATCGCGTCCTCATAGGCGCTGCGCGTCACCGCGTTGCGGATCGGGTCGCCGCTGTGCCAGCCGGCGGTGATATGGTCATGGGTGTCGATCAGGCCCGGCAGCACGGTCTTGGCCGACAGGTCGATCACTTCTGCGCCGGCGGGCGTGACGAAGCCCGACTGGATCGCGGTGATGCGATCGTCATGGATCAGGATCGACACTTTCTCGCGCGCGGCGGCGCCGGTGCCGTCGATCATCCGTCCGGCATGGACCACGACATCCTTGGCCATTACGGCCGGCGCCGACACCGCGGCCAGTGCCGCCATGCTGCATGCGGCCAGCGCCGCTGCCTTCCCCCAGATCATGTAACCCCCTGTTTAATTTGATGGCGGCAGCGTCGCGCGCAGCGGGCCGGCCGTCAACGAATTTATGTCAGGTGCGGATGGCAAGCCGTTCGCCGACCATCCGCAGATCGGCGACGAAGCGGGCCTGTTCCTGCGCCTGACGATCGGGGTCGGGCAGGCGCAGCAGATAGCTGGGATGGACGGTGATCCAGGCTTCGGCGCCGTCGTCGAGCGGGAGGGGACGGCCGCGCATCTGGCTGATCGTCACCGTCTTGCCCAGCAGGGCGCGGGCCGCGGTGGCGCCCAAAGCGACGATGAGGCGCGGGCGGATCAGGTCCAGTTCCTGTTCCAACCACCCGCGACAGGCCTTGATCTCCGGCACGTCGGGCGTCTGGTGCAGGCGGCGCTTGCCGCGCTGTTCATATTTGAAATGCTTGACGGCGTTGGTGACATAGGCGCGTGCCCGATCTACGCCGGCCTCGGCCAGGGCGGCATCGAACAATTGCCCGGCGGGGCCGACAAAGGGGCGGCCGGCCAGATCCTCCTGATCGCCCGGCTGTTCGCCGATGAAGAGCAAAGATGCGTCGAGCGGACCTTCGCCGAACACGGTCTGCGTGGCCGGCCCGTGCAGCGGGCAGCGGGTGCAGGCCATCGCCTCGTTGCGCAGCGCCTGCCAGGCGGCGCGGCTATTGCCGGTGCGAGCCGCGGGGCGCGGCGCAGTGGCGATCATCGCCGCCTCGCGCGCCTGGGCGCCGGCGACCAGATCGGGGATAAGGGCAGCTTCGGGCAGGTTGCGCCAATATTTGCGCGGCATTTCCGACAGCATCGCTCCGGTCTTCAGCCGGGCCGGGTTGAAGATGGCGGCATAATAGCCCTTCCACACATCTTCGACAGGATCCTCGGCCGGGGCGTCGCCGCGCTGCGCGCCGGGGCCTTCGGTCAATATGTCGCCATCCCAGTGGATGCTGACCTCCGGCGTCAGGATCGACCAGCGCATCGATGCGAAGCGGCGGGTGAAGAAGCCGGCATTGGCGCGGACGATATGATGGTCCGGCTCGAACCAGGCGATGAAGCGCGGGCCGTCGCCTTCATCCAGTTCACGGAAGCGGACGAAGGCCCGCATCTTGTGGATATCGCGCCGCACCGCCTTGGCCAGATCCTCGACCCGGCGCAGCAGCGGATCGGCGCGATCCTCCATCCGGCCGGGCACCGCACGCACCGCCAGCAACAGGCTGTAGAGCAGGGCGAAGCGGGCGGGGTCGCGATGGAGGATCGCGCTTTGCGCCAGTTCGACAAAGGCGCGCGGCACAGAGAAGGCGGCATCCGCTGGAGCCGGGGGCAGGGGTGTTGCGTCGCTGCCGAACAGGTCGGGCGTGGCGCTGCCCGCAACGTCCCAGAGAATGACGTCGGCGGGAATGGCGGCCAGGGCCAGCGCGCGGGCCGCGTCGCGCCAGCCCTCAAAATCGTCCGGCCCCGCCAGCGTCACCCGATGCATGGCCGTCCGGTCAGTCCTCCGCCTCGGCACGGGCCAGTTCGGCGGGCTTGCGGCGCGCGAACAGCTTCGCCAGCTTTTCCTCCTCGGCGGCGCTCAGTTCTTTGGCGGCGTCGGGGAACATCTCTTCCTCTTCCTCCTCGATATGGTGGAGGTAGCGTTTCTTCAGCTGGTCGAAGGTGCGGCGCCAAGCATCGCCATTGAATTTTAGGCCATCCAGCTCCTCCAGGAAATCGTCGATTTCCTTATGTTCGGACACGCTGTGCTGGGCATCTTCGCGCAGGTCGGGCTGGGCGAGCATAGTGGCGTAGAGCGTCTCTTCCTCGGCGGCGGCATGGGCCGTCACCTCGATCTTGAACTGGTCGAACAGCTTCTCCAGCCGGTCGTCATCCTTTTCCCGCGTCGCCTCCGCCATCTTGTCGAACAGCTGGCGATGGGCGTCATGATCCTGTTTCAGGCGATCGAAAATGCTGGCCTTGGCCATGGGCAATCCTCCTTCATGCGATGAAGGGGGAAACGACAGCCTGGTAAAAAGGGTCCGGCGCTTAGCCGAACAGCGCGTGGAAGATGATCGCGACCGGCACCCAGAGCAGCGCGCCCAGCAGGCTGGTGCCCCAGAGCTGGAGCAGGTCGCGGCGGAAGCGCAGGCGCAGGCCGGCATGGGACAGGCCGCTATGATCCAGCATCTGCCAGCGATGTTCGAGCGCGCGGGCGGCGATGGCGAAACCGCCGATCGCGATGATGACGCCAAGGTGCAGGACCAGCGAGCCGCCCATCTTGGCGACGATGAAGATCTGAAGCAGACAGAAGACGACAAGGGCGGCCGCAAGATGCGTGCTGATGCGCTTGGCAAAGCCTGCGCCCTGCCGCTCCATGGCCTGATTGTCGAAAAGTGTCGCCAAAGTCCCGATCCCCTTGCTGATCGTGTTACAAGAGTTTCATGAACCGTGCTTGCGATCAACCGCAAAATTGCCTCGGCTCCCCTTAAAAAAGTTCGAGCTGGGCGGCGGGACGCCGCAACTGCGCGGACAGATCGACTCGGTCGGCCAGTTGCACCGGGCGCCAGTCGGCAGCGATCAGGAAGGGGCGCAGCTTGACGATCGATGTGGTCAGGCGCGCGACATCCTCCAGCCGCAGCCGGCGATGGCGGCGACTGGCCAGGATACGGTCGACCGCCTTCACCCCCAGGCCCGGCACCCGCAGCAGCATTTCGCGCGGCGCATGGTTGACGTCGACCGGGAAGCTGGCGCGATGCTGCAAGGCCCAGGCGAGCTTGGGATCGATGTCGAGCGGCAGGCAGCCACTGTCCCGATCGGTCGCGGCGGCGACTTCGGTGGCGGAATAGCCATAGAAGCGCATCATCCAGTCCGACTGGTAGAGCCGATGTTCGCGCATCAGCGGCGGGCGCTTGAGCGGCAACACGCTGCTGGGCGAGGGGATGGGGGAGAAGGCGCTGTAATAGACGCGGCGCAGCCGGTGCCGATCATAGAGGCTGCTTGCGCGCTGGATGATGGCACGATCGTCGGCGGCATCGGCACCGACGATCATCTGGGTCGACTGGCCGGCCGGGGCAAAGCGCGGGGCATGGCGATATTTGCGGCGGGCGTCGCCCATATCGTCCATCTGGCTGCGCATCTGCGCCATCGCCCCCTCGATCCGGCGGCCGTCCTTTTCAGGCGCCAGCCGCTTGAGGCCGGGCTCGGTCGGCAGCTCGACATTGATCGACAGCCGATCGGCATGGAGGCCGGCCTGACGCAGCAGGTCCGGATCGGCGTCGGGGATCGTCTTCAGATGGATATAGCCGCGAAAATCATGATCCTCGCGCAGGCTGCGGGCGACCTCGACCATCTGCTCCATCGTATAATCGGACGAGCGGATGATGCCGGAGGAGAGGAACAGCCCCTCGATATAATTGCGGCGGTAGAAGCTGAGCGTGAGGTCGACCACCTCGCGCGCGGTGAAGCGGGCGCGGCGGACATCGCTCGACCGGCGATTGATGCAATAATGGCAGTCGAAGATGCAGCTGTTGGTCAGCAGGATTTTCAGCAGCGAGATGCAGCGGCCATCGGGTGCATAGGCATGGCAAATACCCATGCCTTCGGTCGAGCCTATCCCCTTGCCGTCGCGCGAATCCCGCTTGGTCGTGCCGGACGAGGCGCAGGACGCATCATATTTGGCGGCATCGGCAAGGATTTCGAGCTTTTCACGGGTGGACAGGGCGGACATGTGTTCATGTTACGTTCCTGAATCCGGCTTGTCCATAATCCAGATCAGGCCGGTTCCTCGTCCAGCACCTGGCGCACCTTGCCGGCGAGCTGGTCCATGGTGAAGGGCTTGGCCAGGAAGGCGACACCGGGGTCGAGCATGCCGTTATGGACGATGGCGTTGCGGGTATAGCCGGTGGTGTAGAGGACGCGCAGCTCCGGCCGGTCGGCACGGGCGCGGTCGGCCAGGATGCGGCCGTTGATGCCGGGCATGACGATGTCGGTGAAGAGTAGGTCGACCCGAGGTTCGATCGCCAGCATGGCCAGCGCCTGTTCGCCATCGGCGGCCTGGACGATGGTGTAGCCCAGTTCGCGCAGGGAATCGACGGACATGTGGCGCACCCGGTCCTCATCCTCGACCACCAGGATGATCTCGTCCCCTTGGGCACGGGGCAGGTCGAGGGCGATGGCGGGCGCCACCGGATCGGCGACCGGCACGCCATAATGGCGGGGCAGATAGATTTTGATCGTGCTGCCCTGACCGGGTTCGGAATAGATTGTCACATGGCCGTGCGACTGGCGGACGAAGCCGAACACCTGGCTGAGGCCCAGGCCCGTGCCCTTGCCCACGCCCTTGGTGGTGAAGAAGGGGTCGAACGCGCGCTCGACCACGTCGGGCGTCATGCCGGTGCCGCTGTCAGTGACCGACACCAGCACATATTGGCCGGGGATCACCTCCGCATGGGCGGCGGCATAGGCATCGTCGAGATAGGCATTGCCGGTTTCGACCGTCAGCCGGCCGCCATCGGGCATGGCGTCGCGGCCATTGACGCACAGGTTCAGGATCGCCGCTTCCAGCTGGCCGGGATCGATGCTGGCCCGCCACAGGCCGCCGGCCAGCACGCTTTCCACCCGCACCCGCTCACCGATCGTCCGGCGCAGCATGTCCGACATGCCGCCCACCAGCTTGTTCACGTCGGTCGATTGCGGCGCCAGCGGCTGCTGGCGCGAGAAGGCGAGCAGCCGCGCGGTCAGCTGCGCGGCGCGCTGCGCCCCCTCGGTCGCATTGTCGAGGCCGTTGCTGATGCGCCGATCGATATCGGCGGGCAGGCGGCGCCGCGCCATGTCGAGCGAGCCGATGACGACCGCGAGCATATTGTTGAAGTCATGGGCGATGCCGCCGGTCAGTTGGCCGATCGATTCCATCTTCTGCAACTGGCGGACCTGCGCCTCCATCGCCGTGCGCTGTTCCGCTTCGCTGACCAGCCGGGCATTGGCCTCGGCGAGCGCCCGTTCGCTCGCGACCGCCTCGATCATGCGGCGGCGGGCGTTGCGCAGGGCCAGCAGGCCCAGGATGATGACCAATGCGGCGCTGACCGACAGGCTGGCGGTGACCCAGAAGGTCAGCCGGTTGGCTTCCATGCTGCGCAGGCGCAGCAGATCGGTCTCGCGCGCCTTCATGGCGGTGATATGGGCATGGATGCCGGCCATCGACATCAGGCCCGGCGCGAAGGCGTTGGGATCGACCGGGCGGTTGCGCCGTCGCAGCTCGATCCCGCCGTCCAACAGGGTCAGGCGCTGCGCCAGCATCTGGCCCAGCCGATCGGTCGCCTGCACCTGTTCCGGATTGTCGCGCACATCCTCGCGCAATTGCGCGATCTCGCGCGGCCAGTCCGTCTTGAACGCGTCGAACGGCCCCAGAAAGGGATCCTGCCGGGTCAGCATATAGCCGCGCTGGGCGCTTTCGGCGGCCTGCACCCGCGACAGGATGACTGACAGGCGGTTTTCGACGCGCAGCGTGTGGTTGACCCAGCCGATCTCGGCTTGCTGGCTGCGATAGAGCCAGATGGTGCCGCTCACCGCAACGATGACGGTGGCAAGCGCGAGCAGCAGAACGACGATGGATCGTTCGGGGCGGAGCGCATTCATCTGGTCTTAATGGGCAATTAACAACGGTGGGGCAACCCGATTGTGTCTGTCATGCGACGGGTCGTTGCGGTTATGTCCGGGCACTTCGTTGAACCGGTCGGCAGATAGGGGGCGGGATGATGGACAGACGCGATTTTCTGGCGCGGGGCCTGGGCGGGCTGGGCGCCCTGTCGCTGGCGGCGGGGGGCGATGCGGCCAGCCTGTTCGATCCGCTGGCCGGGCTGGAGCCGATCCGCGCCACGCCCGACCGCATCTTCCGCATCACCGTCTGCCTGCGGCCCTTCCGCGCCGCCGGGCCGCGCATCGCGGTGGAAGAGGTGGGGCGCAAGCGGGTCGTCCATCATTATGGCCATGGCGGCAGCGGCTGGTCGCTGTCCTGGGGATCGGCCGAGGTCGCGGTCGGCATGGCGCTGGCGGAGGGGATAACGGATATCGCCGTGATCGGCGCCGGCGCGATCGGCCTTACCACTGCGCTCACCGCCCAGCGTGCCGGGGCGAAGGTGACCATCTATGCCAAGGAGCAATTTCCCGATGTGCGATCGGCGCGGGCGACCGGCACCTGGTCGCCCGATTCACGGATCGCGATGGAGGGCGGCGTCGATGCCGGCTTTGGCGATCGCTGGGAGGCGATGGCGCGGCGATCCTTCGCTTTCTATCAGGGGCTGCTGGGCCTGCCGGGCGATCCGGTGGAATGGACCGACCGTTATATGCTGTCGGACGGTCCGACCGTGACGCTCGCCGTCGAGAGGGTGACGCCGGAGCGACCCGATCGCTTCATCCGGCTGGAGGACCGGCTGCACGACATCATGCCGCGATCGGTCGAGCTGGCACCGGGCACCCATCCCTTCCGCACCGAACGGGCACGGCGCAGCAGTTCGCTGACCTTCAATGTCGCCGATCTCGCCCATCAGCTGACCACCGATTTCCTGGTCGGTGGCGGCCGCATCGTGCCGATGGAATTGCACGAACCCAATGACGTGACGCGGCTGAAGCAGAAGACGGTCATCAACTGCACCGGCTATGGCGCGCGAGCATTGTGGCGGGACGAAAGCATCGTGCCGGTGCGCGGCCAGATCGCCTGGCTGATCCCGCAGGCGGGCGCCACCTATGGCGTCTATCATGACAAGCTGGCGATGCTGGCGCGGCGCGACGGCATCGTGGTGCAGGAGGTCGGGGAGGACGACTGGTTCGGCTATGGCGACGCCAACGAGACGCCCGACCGCGAAGCTGCCGAGGCATCGGTGCGCAAGCTGGCCGGCTTCTGGAAATAGCGCGCCGCCGTCCAGGCCCCCCGTCTCCGCCGGTCAGGCGAAGGCCAGCGACTGGTGCGCACCGACCCCGGCCTTGACGCCGGACGCGGATGCAAAGGTCGCATTATGCATGGGGGAGGTGGCGTCGCCGGCGGCATAGACGCCGGGCACTGAGGTTAGGCCCCAATTGTCGATGTTGATGAAGGGGCCGGTCGGGCCATCCTCCAGCGCGCAGCCGAGCTGGACCGCGACGTCGCTGCTGAGCCGCGTTCTGGGAGCGGTGAAGACAGCGGCGATTTCTATCGTCCGGCCGTCGGCCAGTTGCACGGCGCTCAGCGCGGGCGCGTCACCAATCAGTGCGACGACGGGCACTCGCTCGATCGCGACGCCGCGCGCTTCCAGCCGGGCGCGTTCGGCATCGTCCGGCTCATATTGGCCCTGGGTGAAATAGGTGGATGGGCCCCAGTCGGGGATCAGCGCGGCCTGATGCGCGGACATTGGGTGGTTGGCGATGATGCCGAGCGGATGGTCGCGCACTTCATAGCCATGGCAATAGGGGCAGTGCAGCACGGTCTCGCCCCAGCGTTCGGTCATGCCGGGGATCGGCGGCAGCTCGTCGCTCACGCCGGTCGCCAATATCAGCCGCCGGGCCAATCGGGTTTCGCCATCGCCAGGGTCAAGGCGAAGCCATCGCTGGTCTTGATGGCATGGCGCACTTCGCCGGCCAGCATCCGGGCGGTGGGATAGGCGAGCAACTGGCGCGCGGCATCGCGGATGATGGCGCGGGGTGTGCGGCCATCCTGCCCCAGGAAACCATGGGCCGCGTCGGCAAAGCGGTTCCGTGGCAGGCCGGCGTCGATCAGCAGCACATCCTGCCGCGCGCGGGCGAGCTGCATCGCCGCCGACTGACCGGCAAAGCTGCCGCCGATCACGATCACGTCATGCATGGGTCTTCCTTTCAATGGCTGCGCCGAATCACGATACTTTATAAGTTACATAATCGCGCCTCGCGCATTTGCAACAAATGATGTTGCGTGATAGGCGGGCAGGAAAGGAGACGCCTGCGATGCAGCTGGATGCGCGCCTGTCGAGAATGCTGCATATCCTGATCCATATGGATCGGCTGGACGGCCCGATGACGTCGGAGCTGGCGGCGCAGATGCTGCGCACCAATCCGGTCGTGGTGCGGCGGACCATGGCGGGCCTGCGCGACGCGGGCTATGTTCGCTCGGAAAAGGGGCATGGCGGCGGCTGGACCCTGGCCCGTCCGCTCGATGCGATCCGCATCCTCGACATTTATCGCGCGGTGGGCGAGCCGCGGATCTTTTCGATCGGGCCTGCCGACCCCAACCCGCAATGCCTGGTCGAACAGGCGGTCAACGCCTCCATGGCGGCCGCGATGCAGGAGGCGGAGGCGATGCTGATCGCCCGGCTGGGACAGGTGACGCTGGCGCAGATCGCGGCGGACTTCGACCAGCGTTACGCTGCGCTGCTGGCGACCGGGGCGATCGAGCCGCTTACCGGCCATTGAGCCAAGCGGCTTGCCAACCGCCTGTGGCGCGGCCATCAGGCGGGGCATGCAATGGCAATTCTGGATCGACCGCGGCGGCACCTTTACCGATGTGGTGGCACGCGACCCGCAAGGGGTTCTTCACACCGCCAAGCTGCTGTCGAGCGACCCCGAGCGCTATGCCGACGCGGCGGTCGAGGCGATCCGGCGGCTGACCGGCGCGGGCGACGGGCCGATCCCGCCCTGCACGCTGCGGATCGGCACGACCATCGCCACCAATGCGCTGCTGGAGCGCAAGGGCGAGCCGGTGCTGCTGGCGATTACGAAGGGTTTCCGCGACGCGATCCGCATCGGCTATCAGGACCGGCCGGACCTGTTCGCGCGGCGGATCGACCTGCCACCGCCGCTCCATGCCGATGTCGTGGAGATGGACGAGCGGGTGACGCAGGATGGCACTATCCTGACGCCGCTGGACGAAGCGGCGGCGCAGGCGGCGTTGCAGCGCGGTTATGATGCCGGGCTGCGCGCGGTCGCGATCGTGCTGATGCACGGCTATCGTTATCCCGCCCATGAGCAGGCGCTGGCGCGGATCGCCCGGCAGATCGGCTTCACCCAGATTTCGGTCAGCCATGAGGTCGCGCCGCTCATCAAGCTGGTCGGGCGGGGCGACACGGTGCTGGCCGACGCCTATCTCTCGCCGGTGCTGCGCGCCTATGTCGACGGGCTGGGCGAGGCGTTGGGCGAGGACGCCGACATGCTGTTCATGCAGTCCAATGGCGGCCTGACGCGGGGTGATCTGTTCCGCGGCAAGGATGCGGTATTGTCCGGCCCGGCCGGCGGCATCGTCGGCCTTGCCCGCACCGCCGAGCAGGCCGGGTTCGGCGAGGTGATCGGTTTCGACATGGGCGGCACGTCGACCGACGTGTCCCATTATGCCGGCAGCTACGAACGCGACAATGAGGCGCGGGTGGCGGGCGTCCGGCTGCGCGCGCCGATGATGCGCATCCACACCATCGCGGCGGGCGGCGGCTCCATCTGTTCGGTGGTCGATGGGCGTTTTCGCGTCGGGCCGGAATCGGCCGGCGCGGTGCCGGGGCCGGCCTGCTACCGGCGCGGCGGGCCGCTGACCATCACCGACTGCAATGTCATGCTGGGCAAGGTGCAGCCCGATTTCTTCCCCAGCCTGTTCGGCCCCAGGGGCGACCAGCCGCTCGACCGGGACGCGGTCGAGGCGCGCTTTGCCGACATCTGTGCGCAGGTGGAGGCGCAGACCGGCCGGGTGATGAGCGCACAGGACGCGGCGCAGGGCTTCATCGCCGTCGCCGTCGCCAGCATGGCCAATGCGATCAAGCGCATCTCGGTCGCGCGCGGTCATGATGTCGCGCGCTATACGCTGGCGAGCTTTGGCGGGGCGGGCGGGCAGCATGCCTGTCTGGTCGCCGACGCCTTGGGCATGGACCGGGTGATGATCCATCCGCTGGGCGGCGTCCTGTCCGCCTATGGCATGGGCCTGGCCGACCGGCGCGCGGTGCGCGAGCGGACGCTGGCGCTGCCGCTGGACGATGCGGGCGCCGACGCGCTGACGGCGGCGATCGCCGAGCTGGCGGAGCAGGCGCGCGCCGACCTGCCGGAAGCGGAGCGGAGCGAGACGGTGCTGCGGCTGCGCTATGATGGCACCGACAGCCTGTTCGACGTGATGCTGGGCGATCGGGCGGCGATGCTGGCCGATTTCGAGGCGCAATATCAGGCGCGCTTCGGCTATGGCGGCACCGGCATCGTGCTGGTCGACATGGTGCGGGTCGAGGCGATCGCGCCGACCGCCGAGGATATGGGCAAGGTCGCGACCATCGCGACCCAGGCGGCCGCGCCGCTGGCGCAGGTGATGCTGGCGGGGGTGCAGGCGCCGGTGTTCGACCGGGCCGGGCTGACGCTGGACAGCATCGTCGATGGCCCGGCGCTGATCAGCGATCCGGTGTCGACCACGGTGGTCGAGCCGGGCTGGCGCGCGCGGCTCGATGTGATCGGCAATCTGGTGCTGACCCGCCATGCGCCGCGCCCGGCGCCCGCCGCCGATGACGGCACCGCCGTCGATCCGGTCCGGCTGGAGGTTATGGGCGGCCTGTTCATGGCGATCGCCGAGGAAATGGGCGCTGCGCTTCAGCACAGCGCGTCCTCCGTCAATATCCGCGAGCGGCTGGATTTCTCCTGCGCCCTGTTCGATGCCACCGGCAATCTGGTCGCCAATGCGCCGCACATGCCGGTTCATCTCGGTAGCATGGGGGAAAGCATCCGCGCGGTGATGCGCCGGCGCGGGATCGACGCCGATGGCCGGGCGATCGACGGGCGCGGCATGCTGCCGGGCGACGTCTATGCGCTCAACGCGCCCTATGATGGCGGCACCCACCTGCCCGACGTGACGGTGGTGATGCCGGTGTTCGTCGACGGAGCGGCGCACGCGCCGGCCTTCTATGTCGCGGCGCGCGGCCATCATGCCGATATTGGCGGTATCTCGCCCGGCTCCATGCCGCCCGACAGCCGCAGCATCGAGGAAGAGGGCATCGTCCTCGACAATGTGCTGGTGGTGGATCAGGGGCGCTTCCTGGAGGGCGAACTGCGCGCCCTGCTGGGGTCGGGCCGTTGGCCCTCGCGCAATATCGACCAGAATATCGCCGACCTGTCCGCTCAGATCGCCGCCTGCGCCAAGGGCGCGGCCGAACTGCAGCGGATCAGCGGCGATTATGGCGCCGATGTCGTGGCCGCCTATATGGGCCATGTGCAGGATCAGGCCGAGGCGGCGGTGCGCCGGCTGATCGATCGCCTGTCCGACGGGCACTATCGCTATGCGATGGACAATGGCGCACAGGTGGTCGTCAACGTGACGATCGACCGGGCGGCGCGCGGCGCGACGGTGGATTTCACCGGCACGTCCGACCAGTTGCCGGGCAATTTCAACGCGCCCTTGTCGGTCGCGCGCGCGGCCCTGCTCTATGTCGTGCGGACCCTGGTGGACGAGGCCGTGCCGATGAATGACGGCTGCCTCAAGCCCATGACCCTGGTGGTGCCGGAGGGATCGCTGCTGCGGCCGCGCTATCCTGCGGCAGTGGTCGCCGGCAATGTCGAGACCAGCCAGGTCGTCACCGACGCCTTGTTCGGTGCGCTGGGCGTTATGGCGGGCGCGCAGGGGACGATGAACAATTTCACCTTCGGCAATGCGCGCCACCAATATTATGAGACGATCTCGGGCGGATCGGGCGCCGGGCCGGATTTCGATGGCGCCGATGTGGTGCAGACCCACATGACCAACAGCCGCCTTACCGACCCCGAAATATTGGAAAGCCGATTCCCGGTACTGCTGGAGGAATTTTCCATCCGGGCCGGATCGGGCGGCGCGGGCGTGCATCATGGCGGCAATGGCGCCCTGCGCCGCATCCGCTTCCTGGAGGATATGACCGCCGGCATCCTGGCCAACCGGCGCAGCGTGCCGCCGTTCGGGCTGGAGGGCGGCGCACCCGGCGGCCTGGGCCGCAACTGGGTCGAGCGTGGCGATGGGCGGGTCGAGAGGCTGGGCGCGACCGGATCGGCGCAGATGGCGCCGGGCGACGTCTTCGTGATCGAGACGCCCGGCGGCGGCGGATTCGGCAAGGGCTGATCCGCCGCCGCCCGCGCGGAGCGAACGGAGGCGGGGAAGGCAGGGCGTCTGGAGCGCGCTGCGTTGAAGCCGACGCAGGTCGCGCGCTCTAAGTTTTTGTTGTCGCATCGTTTTAAGCGCAAAACCGGTGCCCACTTTTGCGCACGATGCTTCAGTCCCGCCAGCTCCTGTCGGTGCGGTCGATCAGGCGGACCATCGCCTGGAAATCGGGCACGCCGACGCCGACCGGCAATTGCACACCGGCAAGATCGCGCTGATGCACGGCGATGACATCGGCCGGGATCTCCACCGGCGTGCCGGCGGCGCAGGCGGCCACCTGAATCTCGCAGGCGCGCTGGAGCATCCATTGCATCAGGAAGGCTTCGGGCAGGCTCTTGGCCATCACCAGCGTGCCATGATTGCGCAGCATCATGATTCGCCGCGCGCCAAGGTTGGCGATCAGCCTTTCCCCTTCCTCCGGCCGGATCGTGACACCTTCAAATTCATGATAGGCGATCCGCCCGGCAAAGGCGGCGGCGTAGAAATTGATCGGCCGCAATCCTTCCTGGGTGGCGCTCACCGCCATGCCCGCCGTCGTATGGGTGTGGATGATGCAATGGGCGTCGGCCAGGTGGCGGTGGAACACGCTATGCTGGGTGAAACCGGCGCGATTGACCGGATAGGGGCTGCCGTCCAGCACATGGCCGTCGATATCAATCTTGACCAGGTTGGACGCCGTCACTTCGCTGTAGAGCAGGCCGAACGGGTTGATGAGAAAGGCGTTTTCCTCATCGGGCACGCGCAGGGTGATGTGATTGTAGATCAGTTCCGACCAGCCCAAATGGTCGAAGATGCGGTAGCAGGCGGCAAGCTGCTGGCGCGCCTCCCATTCGGCGGGCGACATGTCGGGCTGTCTGGCGGCACTTGCCATGGCCATCCTCCTTTATATTATGGACGCCACTATCCTCCACTCGACGCATTCTGTCGAGGGAAAGGGCGTGAAAGCCCTGCAGGGGTTGAATTTGCCCGACTCTGCTGGTAGGGCGCGCCCCACATGCCTCAGGGTGACCTGTGGCGACTCACGGATTTTTATATTCGGTCGGCCCGTCGGGAGGGTTTCATTCCTGGCGATCCGCCCGTTTTCGATTGGAGATTGACGGACTTATGCAGATCATCGTTCGCGACAACAATGTCGACCAGGCCCTCCGCGCGCTCAAGAAGAAGCTGCAGCGTGAAGGCGTGTATCGCGAAATGAAGCTGCGTCGTCACTACGAGAAGCCCTCGGAAAAGCGTGCGCGCGAAAAGGCGGCTGCTGTCCGCCGCGCCCGCAAGCTGGAGCGCAAGCGCGCCGAGCGCGACGGCGTCCGTTAAGGACTGCCGATATCAGGACGGCCGGTTCGCGGTCGTCCTGACTCTTTGCTGATTTCCCGTTCTTCATTGCGAGGCGTTCGCCCATGTCCACGACGGCTGTCCCCCTTCGTCCTATCGCCAAGGGGTCGCTGACGCGACTCTGGATCGGCGTCGCCGCGATTGCGCTGGCGGCCGGTGGCCTGGCCTGGGCAGGACAGCAGGGCGTGGAAGCATCGCCGGCCGCCTTCCTGACGCAGAACGCCCATGCCAAGGGCGTGGTGACGACCGAGTCGGGCCTGCAGTACCAGGTGCTGGAGGAAGGCAGCGGGCCGAGCCCGACGACCGCCGACGTTGCGCTGGTGGGCTATAAGGGCACGCTGCTCGACGGCACCGTGTTCGACGAGAATCCGCAGACGCCGATGCCGGTCGATGGCGTGGTGCCGGGCTTCTCCGAAGGCCTGCAGAAGATGAAGAAGGGCGGCAAGTATCGCCTGTGGATCCCGCCGCAGCTTGGCTATGGCGAGCAGGCCGCCGGCCCGATCCCGGCCAATTCGGTGCTGGTGTTCGATGTCCAGCTGCACGACTTCAAGTCGCGCGCGGAAATCATGCAGATGCAGCAGCGGATGCAGCAGATGCAGGGTGGCATGCCGCAGGGCGCCGTTCCGCAGGGCGTGCCGGGCAACTGATCCGATCGATCCGAGAGTAGAGAAGGGCCTGGTTTCCAGGCCCTTTTTCTTTGGTGGTTAGAGGCTGGCCTGATCGCCGGGGGCCGATGGCGGGAAGGCGAGGCCTTCGGCGCTGCCAATCTTTTCCTCGCCGGTGAACAGGCGGTCGAGTCGCGCCTTCACGTCTCGCCGATATTCGACGCAGGACACCGAACGCGGCGCGCCGATGTCGATATCGTCGGCGATCGCCGACTTGATCCGTTCCAGCGCGTCATTGTCGAGGATGCCGGCCCGATGCAGTTCCCGGCAGAGCTGGACCATGCCGGCGGCGGTTGCCTGGGCCCGCATGCCGACATTGGTCAGTTCGAAATGCAGCTTCTTCTGCTGCTCCATTGCCACGGTCATGCCATTCTCTCCTTTCGCTTTAGGATAGAAGCGCAGGAGCAATCGTTACGTTCCGGGACGCATTCGTCAATCGCCGTTTTTATCGTCGCTTTTCAGGATGGTCTGCCCTGCCAGCGCCTTGGAGCGTTCCTCCAGATAGACCTTGATCATCGCGACGATCGGATCGGCCAGGAACAGGCCGAGAATGCCGAACAGCGCGCCCAGCAGGATCTGCGCCGCCAGCACCAGCGCCGGGGCCAGATCGGTCGCGCGCTTGGCCACCATCGGCACGATCAGATAGCCGTCGATGATCTGCACCGCCATGTAGACGCCAAAGGCATAGAGGCCGGTATGGGTGCCGCCGGAAAAGCCGACGAGGACGATCAGTACGCCCGAGATGATCGCGCCGATATTGGGCAGGAAGGCGAGCAGGCCGGTGAGGATGCCGAGCAGGCCCGCCATCGGCACGCCGCCCGCCCACAGCAGCAGCCATACGCCCACGCCCTCCACCGTCATGCCGATCAGCCGGCCGAACATCAGGCGGCGCAGGGTGAAGGCCATCTTGTCGGCGACGGTGTAGAAATGGGCGCGCTTGTCCATCGGCAGCATCCAGGCGACGCCGCGCTCATAAAGCTTGGGTTCGACCGCGATGAAGATGGCCAGCACCAGCATCATGACGCCGCTGGTGATCGCGCCGACGGCGGTGCCGACGGCGGCGGTGACCCGGCCCATGGAACTCATCGCCTGCTGGGCCAGGCTCTTGAGGTCTTCGGGCGTGGTGGTGATGCCAAGCTGCTGCATCCAGCCGCCGACCCGTTCCACCTGCGCCTCGACGATAGTGCGCATCGCCTGCGCCTGGGCGGCGAGGCTGGAGCCGGTGAGGTAGAAAGTATAGGCGAGGAAGGCGACGACGGCGAGCAGGACGATCGTCAGGCGCCAGCCCCGGCCGATCGGCAGCACGCGGCCCAAGAGGCGGGTGCCGCCATCCATCATGGTGGTGAAGACCAGCGCGCCCAGGATCAGCATGATCGGCTGGGCCAGCAGCACGATCAGGGCGATGCCGATCGCCATCGCGAACCAGACGCCCGCTCGCTTGATCTCATGCTGGACCAGCGGGCTACGCAATTCGCTGGGGCCGGGTTGCTCGATATGCTGCTGCGCGTCGCTCAAACCCGGAACCCCCAATTAGCTGTCGTGAACTATTTCGCTCCGGTAACGCTCTGGGGGCGCAGGCTGTTCCCGGCGCGGCCGCCACGGAAGGCATGGAACCAGCTGAGCGGATTCCAGCTCGAATCGCCGTCCAGGCTGAAAGTGATGAATTCGGCGCGACCGCCGATCGCTTCCCACGGCACCGGGCCGCCCAGGCCATTTTCCTCCAGCGGGGCACGGCTGTCGGCGCTGTTGTCGCGATTGTCGCCCATCAGGAAGACATGGTCGGCGGGCACGCGGACCGGACCATACCAGTCGAGCGCGCTCGGCCCCATGTCGATCGTGACATAGGTCTTGCCGTTGGGCAGGACTTCCTGTCGCACCGGCAGTTCGCACCAGCTCTTGCCCGCCTTGTCGGTCACCAGCGCGCCGGGGAACTGCATCGGCGGGCAGGGGGCGTTGCCGTCGACCGCTATGCGCAGGGGCTTGAGCACCTTCTGCGGCACCGGCACGCCGTTCAGGATCACCTGACCGCCGCGCACCTCGACAATGTCGCCAGGCAGGCCGATGACCCGCTTGATATAATCCTCGCGCCGGTTCTGGGGCGAGACGATGACGATGTCGCCACGCTCGGGCAGATGGCCCAGGATGCGCCCTTTCAGGAAGGGCAGCGGATGGAAGCTGGGGCTGACATAGGACCAGCCATAGGGGAATTTGCTGACCACCAGCCGGTCGCCCTTCAGCAGCACCGGCATCATCGATTCCGACGGAATGTAGAAGGGCTTGGCGACGAAGCTGTGGAAGGCCAGCACGGCGAGGATGAGCAGGACGATGCTCTTCACCTCATGCCACCAATTCACCCCGCTGCTGCCGGCCCCGCTGTTGTCTGCCTCCTTGTCGTCGGCTGCCGTTTCGGGCGCGGCGGGGGGCAGGGGGTCGGTTTGGGTCATGTCGACTGCCGTCATGGAAGGGCTATGCTCGGATGGGGAGGGCGGCCCGCTCAAAGCGGCAGCGCCTCGATGATGACGAAGGCCTGGGCCCATGGATGATCGTCCGTGAGCGTCAGGTGAATGACCGGCTTGTAGCCCGCCGGCACCATCGATGCCAGTCGCTGTGCCGCGCCGCCGGTCAGCGCCAGCGTGGGCGCGCCGCTGGGCGCGTTGACGACGCCGATATCCTTCATGAAGACGCCGGCCTTGAAGCCGGTGCCGACCGCCTTGGAAAAGGCTTCCTTGGCGGCGAAGCGCTTGGCCAGCGTGCCAGCCTTGGTGAACGGCCGGCGTTCCGCCTTGGCCTGTTCGACATCGGTGAAGACGCGCTGGACGAACCGGTCCCCGAAGCGGTCGAGCGAATTCTGGATCCGCTCGATATTGCAGAGATCGGAGCCGAGGCCGATGATCACGACGGCCTCTTCAGGCCGTCGCCCCAGCGAAGGCTGGGGTCTCGTGCCATCAAGAGTGGCCCAGCCGGCCTGAGATCCCAGCCTTCGCTGGGATGACGGCCTGCGGTAATCACCGAGCCAGGTCCATCTGGCGCCGCATTTCGCGGATGCTGGCTTCCAGCCCGCCGAAGATCGCCTCGCCGATCAGGAAATGGCCGATATTGAGTTCGGCGATCTGCGGGATGGCGGCGATCGGCGCGACATTGTCGAAGGTGAGGCCATGGCCGGCATGCGGCTCGATACCGTTCTTGGCGGCGAGCGCGGCGGCGTCGGCGATCCGGCGCAGCTCGACCGCGCGTGCCTCGCCGGTCAGATGGGCATAGGCGCCGGTATGGAATTCGACCACGGGCGCGCCGAGCTGGATCGCGGCATCGATCTGGGCGGCGTCGGCCTCGATGAACAGGCTGACGCGGATGCCGGCGTCGGTGAGTGCGGCGACGATCGGGCGCAGCACCTCGATCTGGCCGGCGGCGTTCAGGCCACCCTCGGTGGTCCGCTCCTCGCGCTTTTCCGGGACGATGCAGGCGGCATGCGGCTTGTGCTTGAGGGCGATGCCCAGCATTTCCTGCGTCGCCGCCATTTCCAGGTTCAGCGGCACGTCGAGCGCCGCCATCAGCATCGCGATATCCTCGTCGCGGATATGGCGGCGATCCTCGCGCAGATGCGCGGTGATGCCGTTGGCGCCGGCCTTCACCGCCAGCAGCGCGGCCTTGACCGGATCGGGATGTTCGCCGCCCCGCGCGTTGCGGATCGTCGCCACATGGTCGATATTGACCCCCAGGCGCAGCGGAACGGCGGCCATCTTACTGCTTCCGGCTGCCGGGCTTGATCGCCGGCACCGCTTCCAGTTCGGGCGGCAGCTGATCGGCGTCATAGACCGGGAAATTGATGCTCACGAGCGGGTAGAAGGGGACGCCCAGGTCCACTTCGCCGGCCGAACGATCGACCAGCGCCACTTCGGCGACGACGATGCCGCCTTCGCGCTCGACCGCCTCGATCGCTTGGCGCGACGACAGGCCGGTGGTGACGACGTCTTCCACCATCAGCACTTTCTGCCCCGGCGATATGGCAAAGCCGCGGCGCAGTTCGAACACGCCCTCGGGCCGTTCCAGGAACACCGCATCCTTGTCGAGCGCGCGGCCGACTTCATGGCCGATGATCAGGCCGCCCATGGCGGGCGAGACTACCAGGTCGATCTCCTGACGCAGCTCGCGCGGCAGCTGCTGCACGGTGGCGCGGGCCAGCTTGCCGGCGCGCTCGGCATTCATGAGCACGCGGGCGCACTGCAGGTAATTGGCGCTGCGGCGGCCCGACGACAGGATGAAATGTCCTTCGAGCAGCGCACCTGCTGCCCGGAATTCTGCCAATACTTCTTCGTCGGTCATTCCGCCCTGTTCCACTATTACGTTGCGGGAGGTCGCGCAAAAACGGCGCCCGGCCCGCCCATATCGCACGGGCATGACATGCCCATGATCGCGCACCTGTGCGCGAGGTGCGAGATAGGCGGGAGCGGGAGGCGTTGCAACAGCGAAGAAAATCTGGTCCACACTGACTTGAGGCAGAAAAATTCGTTGCCTATAAGCCGCCACATAGACCGAACGGGCGGGCACGACGCGAAAGTGGACGTTCCCGTTGCAGCGGCAACAAGGGGTTAGGGGTAGATGAGGCTATGAAAAAGGTGAGATCGCTCATTCTGGCCGGCTTGCTGGCAATGGCGCCGGCAACGGTGATGAGCCCGATGGCATTGGCGCAGGAGAATGCCGCCGCTGCCGCCCCGGCTGCTGACAATGCAGCTGTATCGACCGAATCACCCGACAATGCGACGGCCCCTGCGGCCGAAGCCGCGCCCGCCGCCAAGGTCGCCGCGCCGCCGCGGATGAAGCCGACCGAAGGCATCGGCATGCCAAAGCCCGGCGAGATCACGCTGCAGGAGCAGTTCACCTCTACCGGCCACACCGCGCGCTGGTTGCACGACAAGATGCTGCTGCCGCTCATCACGATCATCTCGGTCTTCGTGCTGCTGCTGATGCTCTATGTGATGGTGCGCTATCGCCGCTCTGCCAATCCGGTGCCGTCCAAGACCTCCCACAACACCGTCATCGAAGTGGTGTGGACGCTCGTCCCGGTCCTCATCCTGCTGGTGATCGCGATTCCCTCGATCGGCCTGCTGGCCGACCAGTATAAGCCCGCGCCCAAGGATGCGCTGACCGTGAAGGTCACCGGCTATCAATGGTATTGGGGCTATGAATATCCCGACAACGGCATCCCCGAATTCGTGTCGAACATGCTGCCCGAGGACAAGGCGAAGGAAAATGGCGAGCCCTATCTGCTCGCGCCTGACAATCGCCTGGTCCTGCCGGTCGGTCGTCCGGTCAAGCTGATCATCACCGGCGCCGACGTGATCCACAGTTTTGCCGTGCCTTCGCTCTGGGTGAAGATGGACGCCGTGCCCGGACGCCTGAACGAGAAGAGCTTCACCATCGAGAAGCCGGGCGTCTATTATGGCCAATGTTCGGAACTGTGCGGCGCGCGCCACGGCTTCATGCCGATCGCGATCGAGGCGCTGCCCCCGGCCCAGTTCGACCAGTGGGTCCAGTCGCAGGGCGGCACGCTGAAGGGCGCAGCGGCGGAGAAGACGGCTGAAGCCGCTGCCGCTACTGCTGAAAAGAAGATCTGAGGGGTAGGAACGTCATGACCACCATCACCGCCGACCATCATGGCGATCATCATGGCGACCATGCCCATGATCATCATGATGCCGACCACAAGCCGGCCTTCTTCCAGCGCTGGTTCATGTCCACCAACCACAAGGACATCGGCACCCTCTATCTGATCTTCGCGATCATGGCCGGCCTGATCGGCGGCGCCATTTCCGGCCTGATGCGCATGGAATTGCGCGAGCCGGGCATCCAGTTCCTGCACATCTGGGCGCAGTGGAGCGACGGTCCCGCCGCGACGCTGGACCAGGCCTATCATCTGTGGAACGTGCTGATCACCGCCCATGGCCTCATCATGGTCTTCTTCATGGTGATGCCCGCGATCATCGGCGGCTTTGGCAACTGGTTCGTGCCGATCATGATCGGCGCGCCGGACATGGCCTTCCCGCGGATGAACAATATCAGCTTCTGGCTGCTCATCCCCGCCTTCCTGCTGCTGCTCGGCTCCACCTTCGTGCCCGGCGGCACCGGCAATGGCGCGGGCACCGGCTGGACCGTCTATGCGCCGCTGTCGACCAGCGGGTCGGCCGGCCCGGCCGTCGACATGGCGATCCTGTCGCTGCACATCGCCGGCGCCAGTTCGATCCTGGGCGCGATCAACTTCATCACCACCATCCTCAACATGCGTGCGCCGGGCATGACCCTGCACAAGATGCCGCTGTTCGTCTGGTCGGTGCTGGTCACCGCCTTCCTGCTGCTGCTGGCGCTGCCGGTTCTGGCCGCGGCGATCACCATGCTGCTGACCGATCGCAATTTCGGCACCACCTTCTATGATGCGGCCGGTGGCGGCGATCCCGAACTCTACCAGCATCTCTTCTGGTTCTTCGGCCACCCCGAAGTCTATATCATGATCCTGCCGGGCTTCGGCATCGTCAGCCAGATCGTCTCGACCTTCAGCCGCAAGCCGGTGTTCGGCTATCTCGGCATGGCCTATGCCATGGTCGCGATCGGCGTGGTCGGCTTCGTCGTCTGGGCGCACCATATGTTCACCACCGGCATGTCGGTGAATGTGAAGATGTATTTCACCGCCGCCACCATGGTCATCGCGGTGCCGACCGGCATCAAGATCTTCTCGTGGATCGCCACCATCTGGGGCGGGTCGATCAGCTTCAAGACGCCGATGGTGTGGGCGCTGGGCTTCATCTTCCTGTTCACCGTGGGCGGCGTGACCGGCGTGGTGCTGGCCAATGGCGGCGTCGACGACGTGCTGCACGATACCTATTATGTCGTCGCGCACTTCCACTATGTGCTGTCGCTCGGCGCGGTCTTCTCGCTGTTCGCGGGCTTCTATTACTGGTTCCCGAAGATGACGGGGCGCATGTATAATGAAGTGCTGGGCCAGCTCCATTTCTGGGTCTTCTTCATCGGCGTGAACCTGCTGTTCTTCCCGATGCACTTCCTGGGCCTGAGCGGCATGCCGCGCCGTTATCCCGACTATCCCGAGGCGTTCGCCTATTGGAACAAGGTCGCGACCCACGGCTATGAGATCATGGCGGTCGGCGTGCTGATCTTCCTGGTCAACGTCTTCTGGTCGCTGTTCGCCGGCAGACGCGCAGAGGGCAATCCCTGGGGCGAAGGCGCGACGACGCTGGAATGGACGCTGACCAGCCCGCCGCCCTATCACCAGTTCGAGACCCTGCCGGTCATCGACTGATCGCCATGCGAGTGCCCGGCCTGGGCCGGGCACTCCGTCCCCCTGCGGCGGGGCAGATGGGTAGGACCGTCTGTCCATTTGCCGGAATCGGTCAGGGCCTGTATGGGGCGCCGGCTGATCGAAGAGGAGTTTATGGCCAGTTCGCCGCTTTCGTCCGGAGCTAATGCCCCCGTCCTGCCCGCTCATTGGCGCGATTTCGTCGCGCTGACCAAGCCGCGCGTGATGACGCTTGTGGTGTTCACGGGCCTGTGCGGGCTGCTCGCCGCGCCCGGTCATATCCATCCGGTGCTGGGCTTTACCGCGATATTGTGCATCGCGCTGGGCGCCGGCGCGGCCGCCGCGCTCAACCAGTGGTGGGAAGCCGATATCGACGCCAAGATGAAGCGCACCGCCAGCCGGCCTCTGCCCGCCGGGCGGATGGAGCGGCAGACGGCGCTGCATTTCGGCGTCGGCCTGTCCTTCTTCTCGGTGATCCTGATGGGGATGGCGACCAACTGGCTGGCCGCCGCCGTGCTGACCGTCTCGATCCTCTTCTATGTCTTCATCTATACCATCTGGCTGAAGCCCCGGACGGCGCAGAATATCGTCATCGGCGGCGCGGCCGGCGCCTTCCCGCCGGTGATCGGCTGGGCGGCGGTGACGGGCGACATCACCGCGCTGCCGATTGCGCTGTTCATGCTGATCTTCTTCTGGACGCCGCCCCATTTCTGGGCGCTCGCGCTGTTCGTGAAGACCGATTATGCCGCCGCCGGCATTCCGATGCTGCCGGTCGTGTCGGGCGAGGTCGTGACCCGGCGCCAGATCCTCTTCTACACCTTCATCATGGCGGTTGCTGCGCTCGCCCCGGTCGCGCTGCACCTGACTGGCGCGATCTATGGCACGGCGGCGCTGGTCGGCACCGCCATCTTCGCGGCCATGGCCTTCCAGGTCTATCTGCGCCGCGAAACCGACCCCGCGCGCATGGCGCCGGAAAAGCGACTGTTCAAATATTCGATCCTCTATCTCTTCCTGCTGTTCGGGGCAGTGGTCGTCGACCGCTGGCTGCTGGCATGAGTCCGGAAGATCAGGATCAGGTGCGCGCACGGCAAAAGTCCCGTGCGCTGGTGACCGGGCTGCTGCTCGGCTTCCTCGCCATCCTCTTCTTCGCCATCACTTTGGCGAAGATCGGCGCGAGCCATAATATCTGATGGCCTCGCTCCCGCCCTCGCCCTTTGACCGCGACCGTCGCAACCGGCGGATGCTGGTGGCGATGGCGGGCATCGGCCTGGCGATGCTTGCCCTGGGCTTCGCTTCCGTCCCGCTCTATCGCATCTTCTGCCAGACGACCGGTTTCGGCGGCACGACCCAGCGCGCGGCGGCCGATGTGAAGCTGACCCCGGTGGCCGGGCGGACCATGTCGATCCGCTTCGATTCCAATGTCCAGCCCGGCATGCCCTGGGAATTTCGGCCCGAACATCGCACCGACACGGTGACCGTGGGCGCCCGCGACATGGCGATTTTCATTGCGAAGAACCTGTCCGACAAGTCGGTGACCGGCACCGCCAGCTTCAACGTCACGCCGACCCAGGCTGGCGCCTATTTCACCAAGATCCAGTGTTTCTGCTTCACCCAGCAGACGCTGCAGCCCGGTGAGGAAGTGCGCATGCCGGTGATCTATTATGTCGATCCCAAGATATTGCAGGATCCCGACAACAAGGACACGCAGCAGATAACGCTCAGCTACACCTTCTATCCTGTTGAGCAGGGGAAGCAGCCAAGCTAAGCTGACGAGAATAACCGAAAAACAGGGAAGAGGTAGAAACCGTCATGGCAGGCGCCAAGAACCACGATTATCATATCCTTCCGCCCAGCATCTGGCCGCTGTTCGGCTCGATGTCGGCGCTGGTGATGGCGATGGGCGCGATCATGTGGATGCATCCCGACGCGATGCCCGCCGGCGGCGGCTGGATCTTCCTGATCGGTGTGGCCGGTGTCCTCTTCACCATGTTCAGCTGGTGGAGCAATGTGATTGCCGAGGCGCATGCCGGCGATCATACGCCGGTGGTTCAGCTGCATCTGCGCTATGGCATGATCCTGTTCATCGCGTCGGAAGTGATGTTCTTCGTCGGCTGGTTCTGGGCCTTTTTCGACTTCTCCCTCTTCCCCAGCGAACTGGCGCCGATCGAGGGCATGTTCCCCTCCAAAGGCATCGAGGTGATGAACGCGTTCGAGCTGCCCTTGCTCAACACGCTGATCCTGCTCTGCTCGGGCACTACCGTCACCTGGGCGCATCACGCGCTGATCCATGGCGATCGCGAAGGGCTGAAGAAGGGGCTGTGGTGTACGGTGATCCTGGGCGCGCTGTTCAGCTGCATCCAGGCCTATGAATATATGCATGCGCCGTTCCCGTTCGGCGGCTCGCCCTATAGCTCGGCCTTCTACATGGCGACCGGCTTCCATGGCTTCCATGTGCTGGTCGGCACCATCTTCCTGGTCGTGAACCTGATCCGCGCCTATAAGGGCGACTTCACCCCGCGTCAGCATTTCGGCTTTGAAGCGGCCGCCTGGTACTGGCATTTCGTCGACGTGGTGTGGCTGTTCCTGTTCGCCGCCATCTATGTCTGGGGCGGCTGGGGCGCGCCGATCCACGGCGGCTGATGGTTCAAGCATGACGGCGAAGGCGACAGGCATGGACCTGCTTGCGGCCTCCGCCCGCGGCCTTTGCCCCCGTTGCAGCGCACCGACCCTGTTCGATGGGCCGGTGCGTTTTGCGTCGGGCTGTCGCCAGTGCGGCCTTGATTATGGCCAATATAATGTCGGCGACGGGCCGGCGGCTTTCCTGACGCTGATCATCGGCGCGGTCATGGTCGCGCTGGCGCTGACCCTGGAACTGACCTTCCATCCGCCGCTCTGGCTGCACCTGCTGCTGTGGGCGCCGCTGACCGCCGGCGCGGTGGTCGGCAGCCTGCGCGTCGCCAAGGGCGCGCTGCTGACGGTCGAATATCGCAAAAATGCCCGCGAGGGGCGGGTGGTGGAGAAGAAGGACGCATGAGCGGACGGCGCATCCCGATTGTTCCGACCCTGCTGGTCTGTGTCGCGATCCTTGTCATGATCGCGCTCGGCATCTGGCAGTTGCAGCGCCGGGGCGAGAAGGAAACCATGCTGGCGCTGGCCGCCAGCAATGTGTCGCGCCCGGCCGTCGCCTTCCCCAAAATGCCGCCGGTGCCCGATGAACTGCTGTTCCGCCCGTCCTCGGTCCATTGCCTGCGCGTCGTCGGCTGGCAGGTGGAGGCCGGGCGCGCCGCCGATGGATCGACCGGCTATCGCCATATCGCCCAATGCACGACCGGCGCCGAAGGACCGGGCGCGCTGGTCGCGGTCGGCGTCGGCCAGAAGCCGGATGAAAAGCCGGCCTGGACCGGCGGGCAGGTCGAAGGCTGGATTTCGCAGGAGCCCGATCATCGCTCGCTGATCGCGCGGGCAGGGGGCAGGACCATGCCGCTGCGCCCAATGCTGATCGCGCGCGCCGCACCGCCGGGCCTGAAACCCATGGCACCGCCCAGCACCGCCGACGTGCCCAACAATCATCTCGCCTATGCGGTGCAATGGTTCATTTTTGCCGCGCTGGCGGCAATAATCTATCTGCTTGTCCTGCGTCGGCGCAATGCGGAGCCGCCAAGGCCGTCGTAAACACTTGCCCCGGCGCGCCCGCGTCGCTACCGCGCTTTCCCATTATGCAATATGTCAGCACCAGGGGAAGCGCACCGGCGCTCGGTTTTGAAGATGTCACGCTGGCGGGCCTGGCGTCCGACGGCGGGCTTTATGTACCGGAGAGCTGGCCGCAATTTTCCGCTGTCGACATTCGCGCGCTTGCCGGCCTCTCCTATGTCGAAACTGCCGTGCGGGTCATGGCGCCGTTCGTCGCCGGATCGCTGAGCGAAGAGGAACTGCGCGAGCTTTGCACTGCTGCCTATGGCCGGTTCAGCCATGACGCGGTGACGCCGCTGGTCCAGCTCGACAATCGCCACTGGATGCTGGAACTGTTCCATGGTCCGACCCTGGCGTTCAAGGATGTCGCGCTCCAGCTGCTCGGCCAGCTGTTCGAGCGCTTCCTGTCGCGCCGCGACGACCATCTGACCATCGTCGGCGCCACCTCGGGCGACACCGGTTCGGCCGCGATCGACGCGGTTGCCGGCCGAGAGAAGGTCGACATCTTCATGCTGCATCCCGAGGGCCGCGTGTCCGACGTGCAGCGCCGCCAGATGACCACGGTGCTGGCGCCCAATGTCTATAACATCGCGATCGACGGCAGCTTCGACGATGCGCAGGCGCTGGTGAAGCGCATGTTCAACGACGCGGACTTCAAGAAGCGTTTCAACCTGTCGGCGGTGAACAGCATCAACTGGGCGCGGCTGATGGCGCAGGTCGTCTATTATTTCTACGCCGCCGTGCGGCTGGGCGCGCCCGATCGCCCGATCGCCTTCTCGGTGCCGACCGGCAATTTCGGCGATGTCTTCGCCGGCTATGTCGCGTCGAAAATGGGTCTGCCGGTCGCCAAGCTGGTGGTCGCCACCAACGTCAACGACATCCTGCACCGCGCTTTGTCCGAAGGCGACTATAGCCAGGGCCAGGTCGTGCCGACCGCGACGCCCAGCATGGACATTCAGGTCAGCTCCAATTTCGAGCGGCTGCTGTTCGATGCCGGCGGCCGTGACGGCGTTGCGCTCGCCCAGCAGATGCAGGGTTTCGAGGCGAGCAAGGCGATGCGCCTTACCAATGCCCAGCGCGAAGGTGCGGCCAACCTGTTCACCTCCGCCCGGATCGATGCCGATGGCATGACCATGGCGATGCGCTGGGCGTTCGACGCCGCCGGGCAGGTGATCGACCCGCACAGCGCCATCGGCCTCGCCGCCGCGCGCGAGGCGGACATCGAACCGTCGATCCCGGTGGTGACGCTGGCGACGGCCCATGCCGCCAAGTTCCGCGACGCGGTGGAACGGGCGACCGGCACGCGGCCGCCGCTGCCCGCGCGGGTCGGCGACCTGTTCGCGCGCGAGGAAAGCTATGCCAAGCTGCCCGGCACGTTCGAGGCGGTGACCGCCTATGTCGCGGAGCGGGCGACGCCGCGCGGCTGATCGCGGGTTGATCCCCTCTCGACAGGAGCGGCGCAAGAGACGATGAGGCCGGAATGGAACTCAAGACTCTCATCGGCGAACCCTGGTCCGACTATGGCCTGATCGACTCGGGCAACGGCCGCAAGCTCGAACGCTATGGCCGTTTCCGCTTCATCCGCCCCGAACCGCAGGCGATGTGGGCGCCGGCGACCGAAGACTGGCGCGCCGACGGTGAATTCATCCCCGGCTCTGACGAGGATGGCGGCGGCCGCTGGTATTATGACAAGCCGGTCCCGGCCGAGGGCTGGCCGCTGCACTGGAAGGAAGTGACCTTCCAGTCGAGCTGCACCCCCTTCCGCCATCTCGGCTTCTTCCCCGACATGGCGCCGGTGTGGGACTTCATGCGCGCCAGCACCGCCGACAAGCCCGAGGCGGAGGTGATGAACCTGTTCGGCTATACCGGCGTCGGCACGCTGGGCATGTCGGCGGCCGGCGCGCGCATGGTCCATGTCGATGCGTCGAAGAAATCGGTGGCGCAGGCGCGGGCGAACGCCGACCTGTCGGGCATGGGCGACCGGCCGATCCGCTGGATCGTCGAGGATGCAGCCAAGTTCGTCGCGCGCGAAGTGCGGCGCGGCCGCCGCTATGACGGCATATTGCTCGACCCGCCCAAATATGGCCGCGGCCCCGACGGCGAAGTCTGGCGGCTGGAGGAGGATCTGCCCGGCCTCATCGCCAATTGCCGCCAGTTGCTCGATGCCGACAGCCGCTTCCTGTTCCTCACCGTCTATGCGGTGCGCATGTCGGCGCTGGCGATCGGCGAATTGCTGCGCCAGGCCTTTGCCGACCTGCCCGGCGAGGTCGAGGCAGGCGAACTGACCGTGCGCGAGGAAGCCCGCGGCCTGCTGCTCCCCACCGCCATCTGGGCGCGCTGGAAGCGGTAGCTATTCCTGGCTGGTGGGCGTCACCGGCGGGCGGACCGCCGCGCCCACCAGTAGAAGGGCAGTCCGCCCGCCATCAGCAGGAAGCTGGCGCCGCTGGGAATGAGGCCGGCGCCCCACAACGTCCAGCAGGCATAGGCGAGGCCGATCGCTGCTGCGGGCACCGCGATCCGTAACCGCAGCGCGGCCAGCGCACAGCCCACATAGAGCCACAGCGTAGCCGATGTCGCGAGCAGCGCCATGGCGGTGAACAAGGCCACCAGCCCCTGCAGGCTGTTGGCGACCAGCAGCAGGCTGGCAAGGATGCTCGACAGTATCAGTCCGCGCACCGGCGTGCCGCGCGCATCCGTGCCAGCCAACCAGGCCGGCAGCTCGCCCGCGCGCGCCATCGCCAGCGGCACCTCACCCTGCAACAGGGTCCAGCCATTGAGCGCGCCGAGGCAGCTGATGACGACAAAGGTCGCGATCAGGCTGGCGGGGCCGGCCGACCAATAATGGGTGACATAGGCGCCGAAGGGTGATCCGGTCTGGCTTTCCGCGCCGGGCAAGGTGAGGGCGATGCCGGAACAGACGAAGAGATAGAGCAGCCCCGTGACCGCCGTGCCGATCATCGTCGCGCGCGGCACGGTGCGGGCGGGATCCTTGACCTTGTCGGCCGCGACCGAGGCGGATTCGAAACCGAGCAATGCCCACAGCGTCAGTGCCGCCGCTGCCGTGATGCCGCTGCCGGTAAAACCCTGGGCCGGGAAGGGCACGATTTCCGCCGTGCCGCGCCCGATCGTCAGCACCAGCAGCACCAGCACGACCAGGATCGGCACGACCTTGATGATCGTCGTCACCAGTTGGGCGGTGCCGGCGGCATGGGCGCCGCGCAGGTTGATCGCGGTGGTCAGCCAGATGAAGCCGATCGAACAGAGCGCGCCCATGCCCGGCCGGTTCAGCGCCGGCAGTAGGCTGGAGAGGTTGGCGGTGGCGGCGACCGCGATCGTGACATTGGTGATGATGATCGACAGCCAGTAGATCCAGCCGATCGCAAAACCGGCCAGCGGACCATAGGCCCGCGCGCTCATCTGCGCGGCATTGGCATCGGGCATGGCGACCGTCAGCCGGGCGATCACAAAGGCCAGGATCAAGGAGCCGGCGATGGTGAAGACCCAGGCGGCGACCGCATCCCAGCCGAAGGGCGCGAGCGCAGCGGGCAGCAGGAACACGCCCGATCCGATCATATTGCCCATGACCAGCGCGATGCAGGCGGCCAGCCCCAGCGTCCGCACCGGGCGGTGGGGGATTACATCCTTTGCCGGCGGCGGCCTGTCCATCATCCCTGTCTATCGGTGAAAGCGGGGTAGGGCCAGCACGGATCGTTGCGCCTTCGTTCGGACTTGCATGGCGGCGCGCTTCGGATGATCCTTGGCCAAGGACAGAGCAGGAGACGCGGGGCATGCGACCGATCGCGATAGGCGCGTTGATGCTTCTGTCCTCGTCACTCATCGCGGCCGATGCGGATGATCCGATCATCGTCACCGCCGCCAAGCTGCGCAAGGTCGGTATCGACTATGATGTGCGCGGCCGCGACCTCGTCCGCTGCACGATCACGCGCAGCAGCGGCGAGGATCGGGTCGATCAGGCGATGTGCGAGTTCGTGCGCCAGTGCGTGGCCGATGGCCATGGCCGACGGCGCGAGGCGCAGGCCTGCGTCAGCGACCGGATCGCGGCGCTGGTCGATGCGGATATGGAGGCGGAGGATGTGGCCCTCGTTCGTCCCGCTGCGCTGGAACAGGCGCGACAACCGGTCGCTTCGGTCGCGCTGCCCGGTCCGCAGATCAGCCTGCCGCCGGCCGAGCGGGATGCGGACATCCTCGTGACCGGATCGCGCTACCGGATCAGGCCGGGTCTGTGGGAGATCGAGAAGGGGCGGATGTTCAGCCAGATGGTGGGGTGGAAGGTCATCGGTGCCCGACGGCCAGGTGGTGTGCCGCCGGCACCGCCGGGCTATCGCTATCAGCTATGCCTCAGCCGCAGTGATGCGGAGACGCTGCAGCAATTTGTCGATGATCATTTCGAGCGGGAGGGGCTCAAGGGCTGCATGATGGCGCGCATGGAGGTGGAGGAGGGGCGGCTGAGTGTCACCCGGTCCTGTCCGTCGCGCTATGGCAGCACCGACATGCGCCTGAGTGCGATATTGTCCGCCGAGACAATCGAGGGAATGATGCTCGCGACGACCGAAATGGAGCGCTTTCGCGACGAAACGCGCTATCTGCTCAACGGCCGCCGCATCGGCGAATGCCCGCCCTCCCGGCCCGAAGGCACGGCAGGGCGGGATTAAGGCTGATTAGGCCGCCAGGAACATGTCCGGGTCGAGCGCCATCAGCGTGTCGGCGCCGCCCTCGATCTTGCGGCGGAGCGAACCGGCGTCGGGCATGATGCGCTCGGCAAAGAAGCGCGCGGTGACCAGCTTGGCTTCCAGGAAGCCGGCATCGCCCTCGCCCGCATCGAGCAGGCCGGTGGCGGCCTTCGCCATGCGCAGCCACATCAGGCCGGTGGCGACGATGCCCAGAATGTGCATGTAATGATGCGCGCCGGCCCCGGCATTGTCGGGGTTCTTCATCGCGTTCTGCATCAGCCACATGGTCGCCGCTTCGAGCTGGCCCTTGGCCTTTTCGAGCGCATCGGCAAAGCTCGCCAGCTTCTCGTTGGTCTTGGCCTCGGCGATTTCGGTGGCCAGAATCTTGAGGAAGGCCTGGAGCGCGCGGCCGCCATTCATCGGCAGCTTGCGGCCGACCAGGTCCATCGCCTGCACGCCATTGGTGCCTTCGTAGATCTGGGCGATGCGGGCGTCGCGAACATACTGCTCGACACCATTTTCCCAGATATAGCCATGGCCGCCGAACACCTGCTGGCTGGACACCGCAACGTCGAAGCCCTTGTCGGTGCCATAACCCTTGATCACCGGGGTCAGCAGCTGCAGCAGATCGTCGGCCGCCTGGCGCTCTTCCTCGGTCGCGGCGCTGTGCGACAGGTCATGCTGCAATGCGCCCCACAGGATCAGCGCGCGCAGGCCTTCGGTCAGCGCCTTGCCTTCCATAAGCATGCGGCGGACATCGGGGTGGACGAACAGCGTGTCGGCCTTTTCTTCCGGCTCCTCAGGGCCGGTGAGCGCGCGGCCCTGGCGACGGTCCTTGGCATAATGGACGGCGTTCTGGAACGCGATCTCGCCCTGGCCCAGACCCTGCAGGCCGACGCCCAGGCGGGCGGCGTTCATCATGATGAACATGGCGGCCAGGCCCTTATTCTCCTCGCCGACCAGCCAGCCCTTGGCGCCGTCATAGTTCATGACACAGGTGGCGTTGCCGTGGATGCCCATCTTATGTTCGAGCGAGCCGCAGGACACGGCATTGCGGTCGCCCAGCGAGCCGTCGTCGTTGACGATGAACTTGGGCACGACGAACAGCGAGATGCCCTTGCTGCTGTCGGGCGCACCCGGCGTCTTGGCGAGGACGAGGTGGATGATATTCTCCGCCAGGTCATGTTCGCCGGCCGAAATGAAGATCTTGGTGCCGCTGATCGCGAAGCTGCCATCGTCGTTCGGCACGGCCTTGGTCTTGATGAGGCCGAGGTCAGTGCCGGAATGCGGCTCGGTCAGGTTCATCGTGCCGGTCCAGACGCCCGACACCATGTTGGGCAGATAGGTGGCCTTCTGCTCGTCGCTGCCCTTGGCGATCAGCGCGGCGATCGCGCCGGCGGTCAGGCCATGATACATTTCGAACGCCTGGTTGGCCGACAGCACATATTCGGTGACAGCGGTGGCGACGACATTGGGCAGGCCCTGGCCGCCAAATTCGGTCGGCGCGTGCAGCGTGGTCCAGCCGCCCTCGACAAACTGGTCATAGGCCGCCTTGAAGCCGGTCGGCGTGGTGACGCTGCCATCGGCATGACGGGTGCAGCCTTCCTTGTCGCCCACGGCATTGATCGGGAACAGCACTTCCGACGCGATCTTGCCGCCTTCGGTCAGGATCGCCTCGACCAGATCGGGGGTCGCATTCTCGAAACCGGGCAGATTGGCGTAGCGCTCCAGCCCGACGACATGGTCGAGCACGAAGCGGGTGTCGCGGACAGGGGCGTTGTAGCTGGGCATGAATCTTCTCCAGGCGTTTTTGTTCTGCTGCGGGGGAGCCGACGATGCGGCTCCGGCTTATTTCTCGATCGTTCCGATGAAGCTCGCCAGTTCGGCGATGGCGGCATCGATATCATCCTTCTGGCGGGTCAGAAGGTCGATGCGCGCGCGGCACTTGTCGATCGTGACGCGGCGCTGTTCCTCATGACCCTCGTCGGCGTCATAGAGGTCGATCATCTCGCGAATATCGTTGAGGCTGAAGCCCACGCGCTTGCCGCGCAGGATCCAGGCAAGGCGGGCGCGGTCGCGGCGCGAATAGACGCGGGCCAGGCCCTGGCGCTCCGGTGCGATCAGCCCTTCATCCTCATAGAAGCGCAGGGCACGGGCGGTGACGCCGAACTCCTCGCTGAGGTCGGTGATGCTGTAGCTCTGCTGGTCACGGTCATCGGGAAGCTCGATGCCGGCAATGCTGGTGCGCGTGTTCATGAGCAAAGACTATGATGGCTTTACGTTTACGTCAAGGTTAGAAGATGCGCAGGACGATCGGCCGTGCCACGGCCTCGGGGAATAGCATTTCGGGCGATTTGCGACTATGGGCGGCGCCATGATCCGTCTTTCCGGTTTGAAACTGCCCCTCGACCATCCGGCCGAGGCGATGCCCGTCGCCATCTGCGAACGCCTGGGGCTGGAGCCGCAGCAATTGCTTGGCCACAGCGTCGTGCGGCGCGGCAATGATGCGCGCCGTCGCAGCGCGATCCAGCTGGTCTATACGCTCGATATTGAGGTGGCCGACGAGGCCGCGGTGCTGGAGCGCTTTGCCAAGGACCATGATGTCCGGCCGACGCCCGACACCCGTTACAAGTTCGTCGCCCATGTCCCCGACGGCTGGCAGGGCAGGCGCCCGGTGGTGATCGGGGCGGGGCCGTGCGGCCTGTTCGCCGGCCTGATCCTGGCGCAGATGGGGTTCAAGCCGATCATCCTGGATCGCGGCAAGGTGGTGCGCGAGCGGACCAAGGACACTTGGGGCCTGTGGCGCCGGGCCGAGCTCAACCCCGATTCCAACGTCCAGTTCGGCGAAGGCGGCGCCGGCACCTTCTCCGACGGCAAGCTCTATTGCCGGGTGAAGGATCCCCGCTTCCTGGGTCGCAAGGTGCTGGAGGAATTTGTCGCCGCCGGCGCGCCCGACGATATCTTGTGGGAGGCGCACCCCCATATCGGCACTTTCCGCCTGGTCTCGATGGTCGAAGCGATGCGCAAGCAGATCGAGTCGCTCGGCGGCGAATATCGCTGGCAGCACCGCGTCGACGATCTGGTGCTGGAACGACAGGGCGACGGCACGCAGAAGCTGCGCGGGCTGTTGCTGCATGACGGCAGCGTGATCGAGGCCGATCATGTCGTGATGGCGGTGGGCCACAGCGCCCGCCCGACCTTCGAGATGCTGCACGGCAAGGGCGTGCATATCGAACCCAAGCCCTTTTCGATCGGCGTGCGGATCGAGCATCCGCAAAGCTGGGTCGACAAGGCGCGCTATGGCAATTGCGCCGGTCATCCCGATCTGGGTGCGGCCGCCTATAGCCTTGCCCATCACTGCGCCAATGGACGGACCGTCTACAGCTTCTGCATGTGTCCGGGGGGCCGGGTGGTCGCCGCCACTTCGGAGGAAGGGCGCGTCGTCACCAATGGCATGAGCCAGTATAGCCGCGCCGAGTTCAACGCCAATTCGGGGCTGGTCGTCGGCATCGATCCGGCGCGCGATTTCCCCGAGGGGCCATTGGCGGGGATCGAACTGCAGCGCCATTGGGAAAGCCTGGCCTATGTCGCGGGTGGTTCTTCCTACTGGGCGCCGGGGCAGACGGTCGGCGACTTCCTCGCGCGTCGGCCTTCGACCCAGCTGGGATCGGTCGTGCCCTCATACAAGCCGGGCGTGACGCCGACCGATCTGTCGCTTTGCCTGCCCGACTATGTGATCGAAGCGTTTCATGAGGCGCTGCCCGCCTTTGGTCGCCAGATCGCCCGCTATGATGATCCCGACGCGGTGATGACCGGCGTGGAAACCCGCACCTCCTCGCCGATCCGCATCACGCGCGGCAAGGATTTTCAGAGCCTCAACGTTGCCGGCCTTTACCCGGCGGGCGAGGGCGCGGGCTATGCCGGTGGCATCCTCTCGGCGGCGATTGACGGCATCAAGGTGGCCGAGGCGGTGGCTGTGCAGATGGTCGCGGCGTGACCGAAATCCTGTCGAGCCGTGCCCTGTATGAAGGCTGGCTCAACCTGCGGCTGGTGCGGCTGCGGATGGACGACGGCGTGGAGTGCGATCGCCATGTGGTGGAGATGCGCCGTGCCGTTGCGGTGCTGCCTTATGATCCGGAACGGCGGGTTGCGCTGGTCGTCTCCATGCCGCGTACGCCGGTGATGCTCGCGGGCCTGCCCGACATGCTGGAGGCGATCGCCGGCATATTGGAGGATGAACCGGCCGATTGCGCCCGGCGCGAAGCGCTGGAGGAAGCGGGCGTGGCGCTCGACATGGTGGAGCCGGTCGGCCAGATCTGGAGCATTCCCAGCGTCGTTACCGAGAAGATCGATTATTTCCTGGCGCCCTATCGCGCGGCGGATCGTGTCGCAGATGGCGGTGGCCTGGTCGAGGAGCAGGAGAATATCCTGGTCCACGAACTGCCGCTCGCCGACCTGTGGCGCCGGTTCGAGGCGCAGCAATTGCAGGATGGCAAGCTGGTGATCCTGCTGCTGACGCTGCGCGCGCGACACCCGGCCCTGTTCGAGCCATTGTCCGAAAACTGAAGCCATTTCGTAACGATCCTGTCGCCGGATCGACCAACCGGCGTCATCGCACCGTCAATCCAGCGTAACGGGCGGGCGCTATTGCGGCGCCATGCTGAACCCGATCGACCGTTGCATGCGCATCTCCCCGGCCGACAAGGCCCGGCTGCGCCTCCTGTTCCTGGCCAAGCATGCCTGCAAGGGCGGCGGGGTCGACAGCGTGGATGGCAATCATGCCGTCTATCATCATGAGATGCGATCGACGCTGGAGGCGATCGGTCTCCATGTCGCGGTCGCCGACAGCTATGATGCGCTGTTCGACAAGCCCGATGTCGACTTCGTCGTCACCCTGCTGAACCGGGGCGGATTCCAGAATAGCGAGATGCTGGCGCCGCTGCTGCTGTCCTGGCGCGGCGTGCCGTTCCTAGGCGCAAGTCCGATCCTGCGGGGCGTGTCGGACGACAAATATCTCTCCAAGCTGATCGCCCGCGCCCATGGCGTGCCGACCATGCCGGCGCGCATCCTGCGCCGGGGGGCGATGCCGGCCGGCCCGGAATTTCAGGCGGAGCGGCTGGTGGTGAAGCCCAACGCCTCCTCGGCCTCCTGGGGGCTGGCGATGGTCGACAGCTGGGCGGAGGCTCATGCCCATGCCGATCATCTCCATGGCCTGGGCCATGACGTGCTGGTCGAGGCCTGGGCGCCCTTGCTCGATGTGGCCGTGCCGGTCGTCGGCGGCAGCGGTGGCCAGCCCTGGATTCTCCCGCCGATGATGTATGTGCCGGCCGATCCGCATCGCGAACGCAGCTATGAGGAAAAGCGCGGCCTGATCGACGCCGGCGATGATCCGCTGATCCTGGTCGAGGACCATGACCTGCGGACGCGGCTGGAGGATATGACCCGCCGCCTGCTGCCCGAACTCTGGCCGTTCGACTATGGCCGCTTCGAGTATCGCTATGATCCGGCGTCGGGCGAGCTGCTGTTCATGGAAGTGAACCTGTCCTGCAATCTCTGGTCGAAAAAGACGATCTCGCGCTCGGCCGCGTCGATCGGCGTCGATCATCAGAGCCTGGTCGAAACCATCGTCGCGCACAGCCTGGCCCGCCATGGCCTGCTGACCGAAATGCCGGTGCTGGAGGCCGCCTGATGCCCGGCACGGCAACGGCGCTGGTGCTCGCCGGCAAGCGCGACGGCGCGACCGATCCGCTCGCGCAGGCGGCGGGCGTCACCCATAAATGCCTGGTCCCGGTGGTCGGCCAACCGATGCTGGTCCATGTGATCGAGGCGCTGGCGGCCAGCCCGCGCATCGGCGAAATCCGGGTTGCGATCGAGGATGTGGCGGTGCTCGACGCCCTGCCGCAACTGCGCGGACTGCGGAACACCGGGCGGCTGGTCGCGATACCGGCCCGGCCCAATCTGGTCGACTCCGTGCTGTCAGCCGCCGATGGCGCGCGCTTCCCGCTGCTCATCACCACCGCCGACAATGTGCTGCTGACGCCCGATGCCCTGGCCGAGATGCTGGACGGTTGCGCCGCGCAGGGGGCGAACGCCGCCGTCGCCTTCACCCGGCGCGCGTCGGTGCTGGCGGCGCATCCGCAGGGGCAGCGCAAATTCTATCGCTTCGCCGACGACGAATTTTCCAACTGCAACACCTATTGGCTGAAGGATGCAAAGGCGCTGGCAGCGGCCGAGACCTTCCGCTCGGGCGGGCAGTTCGTGAAGCATCCGATGCGGATCATCGGCGCCTTCGGCCTCCTCAACCTGATCCGTTTCCGCTTCGGCATCGGCACACTGGGCCAGGCCTTTGCGCGTTTCTCCCGCCGCTTCCGCATGGTGATCGCGCCGGTGATCCTGAGCGACGGCGCGGTCGCGATCGACGTCGACAATGCGCGCAGCCATGGCGTGGCAAGCGAATTGCTGGAGCGGCGGCTGGCGCGGGTCGAGGCGGCCTGACCCTTGTTCACGCTGCGTGCGCTGCCCCCGGCTGACGGCAATGTCCTGCTGGCGGCCTATCATGACGGATTGCGTCGACATTGGCCGGTCGGTCGCCGAACCATCGCGCGGCTGATCGCGGCGAGCGGGCGCAGCGGCTGGGCTGCATCGGAACGGCGCCTGTTGTGCGATGCGGTGCGGGCGCAGGGGCTCAGCATGCGCGATCGCAAGGGGCTGCATCGGCTGCTCAACCCCGGTGCTTTCCCGGCCGAGGCCAATCCGCTCAAGAACAAGCAGCTTTTCGCCCGCCATGCTGCCGCCGCCGGCCTGCCGGTGCCTGACAGTTTTGCACTGGAAACGAGTGATATCGCCAGCTGGCTGCATGGCCAGAGCGTCATCATCGCCAAGCCCAGCTATTGCTCCAAGGGGCAGGGCGTGGTGCGCTTCGCAAAGAAGGGCGGGCGCTGGGAAGGCGCGGAAGGGCCGATCGTCGACGACGCGCTGCGCGCGCGCCTGCTGGCGCTGTGGGCGGCGGGCGGGGTGATCCAGCGCTGCCTGGCCACCCATGATGCGCTGGCGGATATGTCGCCGGGAGCGCTGCCGACCTTGCGGGTCGTTACCTGCCTGGACGAGGTCGGCACGCCCGAGGCCTGCGCGCTGGCGCTGCGCCTGTCTGCGGGCGGCGGGCGCCCTGTGGATAATTTCAACGCCGGCAATCTGGTGCTGTCGGTCGATGCCGACGGATGCTGTGGCCCGGTATGGCAGGCGGCACCGGACGGCGCGCCGATCCGCTGCGACCGGCATCCGCTGACTGGTGCGCCCATCAGCGGCCGGCCGGTGCCCGATCTGGACGCCGCCGTGGCACTGGCGCTGCGTGCACATCTCGCCTTCCGATCGGACTTTACCGTGATCGGCTGGGACATTGGCCTGACGCCGGACGGCCCAGTGCTGGTCGAGGGCAATTGGAACCCCGGCACCGACATCATGCAACTGGTGAGCGGCCGGGGGCTGGCCGACAGCCGGCTGGGCGCGCTTTACTGCCATCATCTGCGCCATCTGCCGCCGCAGCGCTGGCAGGCGGCGGGCGCGATCGAGCGCGATCCGCGCCGGGCGTGATCATCCTCTATGTCCATGCGCTGGCCGCGACTGGTGTGGTGCGCAATGTCCGTATCCTGGCCGCCGAACTGGCGGCGCGCGGTCTGGCGGTCGAACTGGTGACGGCGCTGCCGGGCGGCGAGGGCGTGACCGGCGTGCCGCATCATGCGCTGCTGGCCGGGCCGAACCCGTCGCGCCCGCGCGAAAAGGTGCAGGCGATCGCGGCGCTGCGGCGGCATTTGCGATCGCGGGGGCAAGCGACGCTGATTTCGGCGGGCAATCATGGCCATGGCACAGCCTGGGCGGCGAGCCAGGGGCTGCGCGACGTGCGGCGCATCTATCGCATCAGCAACGACATCATGCGCAATGCGGCGGGCGCGCCGTCGGGCGGGCTTGGGCGCATCGGCCGCACCGCGATGGCGCGGCTGCTGGCGCGCGACGCCGATCATCTTGTGCTGGTGTCGCCGACCCTGGCGGATACGCCCGCTTTTGCTGGCGCGGCGCGGGCGGGCAAGGTGGCGGTGATCCCCAATGGCATCGATGCCGATGCCGCCCGCTTCCTGGCGGACGGGCCGGTGCCGCATCGCTGGATGGGCCGCCAGCCGCCGGTGATCCTGGCGATCGGCCGGCTGGCGCCGCAGAAGAATTTCGCCACGTTGCTCGCGGCCTTTGCGCTGCTGCGGCGGCAAAGGCCGGCACGGCTCATCATTCTGGGCGAAAGCCGCGACCGCGCCTGCGACAGCCTGCGCGCGCAGGCGGCGGCGTTGGGCGTGGTCGAGCATATCGACCTGCCCGGCACGGTCGACAATGTCTTTCCCTGGCTGGCCCATGCCGATGCCTTCGTCCTGCCCAGCTGGTGGGAAGGATCGCCCAATGTTCTGCTGGAGGCGATGGCCGTGGATGTGCCGATCGTCGCGTCCCGCAGCGCCGGTAACGCCGTCGAATTGCTCGATGATGGACGGTGCGGCCTGCTGGTCGACCCGGCCGATGCCGCGGCGATGGCCGATGCGCTGGCACGGCAGCTCGATCTCGCCACCGCGATCCGCCCCGGCGACCGGATCGATCATTTCGGCCTGGACGCGCTGTCGGATGCCTGGGTGCGGCTGCTGCGCTAGGCGTTACGAAACTGCCGCGGCGTCTGCCCGGTCCAGCGTTTGAAGGCGCGGCCGAAGCTGGTCTGTTCGGCATAGCCCAGCCGCTCTGCCACCTCGTCGATCGGCATCGGCGTCTGGCGCAGATAGATGCGGGCGAGTTGTTCGCGCTGTTCCTCGACCAGATCGCTGAAATGCAGGCCATGGGCGGCAAGCCGGCTTTGCAGCGTCCGCACCGACAGGCCCATCCGGTCGGCGCAGCGCTCGATCGCGCAGGTGCCCGCCGGCAGCGCGCCGCGCACATAGGATCGCGCCCGTTCCGCCATGTCGGCATGGTTGAACAGGCGCAGCCGGCCCAGATAGCCGCCGACCAGCCGATAGGTCAGCCGATTGGCCGTTGCGATCGGCAGGTCGAGCAAGGCGGCGGAAAAGCCGATCGCGCTGCCCGGCGCGCGGGGGCGGACAGTCGTGCCCAGCAATGCCTCTATCTCGATCAGTTCGCGCGGGCTGGGATCGGCGGAAAATTGCACCCAGGCGGCACGGAAGCGCTGGCCGCTGACGGTCCGCAACAGCAGCAGGATCAGCATCATCGCCTGATAGTTGGCCTGGTCGTTGAAGCCGAGATCGGCGCCGACCACCCAGCGCAGTTCGGCCATGCCGCCATCTTCCACCAGTTCCAGCTGCGCCTCGGGTGAATGGGCGACCGGCAGGTAGCGGATCAGGCTGGCGATCGCGGCGCGCAGGTCCGGCGCGGCGCGGCAGGCGGCGGTGACGCTACCGAAGATGTCGGCATCCTGGGTGGCGGCAAGGTGCAGGCCGAACAGCGGATCGTCGAACAACAGGCTGCAATATTCGAACATCGCCGCCACCTGCTGGCAGGCGATATGGCTGTCGGGATCGGCCAGCACCATCGGGTCGAGGCCATGCTGGGCCAGAATGCGGCGCGGCGCCCCACCGCGCGCGCGGACATAGTCGGAAAAGCCACGCAGATTGGCCGCGCGCATCTGGCCGGCGGCCGGCACCGCCTCCAGCGGGCCTTCCAGCCCGAAGAAAAAATCCTGCTCCTCCATCGCGCGCCTGTCTGCCTGCTTGTCGCGTCGCTGCGTATCATATCGATAAAGCTGCGCCTAATGCCAATACGCCATCGCCGCCCCATGCCAGCCTGCCGGGCATAAGAAAGACGGGAGAGAGCGGCATGGCCAGGGCAAGCGCGGCAGCGCTCAAGCGCGAGGCGGCGCAGTTCGTGCATTATGAGAAGGACCGGACGCGCAAGATCGCGACCGTCACCTTCGATCGGCCGGGCAAGGCCAATACGACCACGATCGGCATGCGCCTGCTGTTCGGCGAGATCGTCCACAAGGCGAATATCGACGATGATGTGAAGGTGCTGGTGATCCGCGGCGCCGGCCAGGATCTGGGATCGGGCGGCGACATCAACGAACATGGCGACATGTATCTGCATCCGGGAGAGGATGATGATTTCCTGCCCGACCTGGAGATTGACGATCCCGACGTGCGCTATCCGCCGCCCGGCTCCTATCGCTTTCTCCATGGCCTGACCGACCATTATGCCAAGGGCTATGCCGGCAACCGGCCGCTACAGGAATTCAAGAAGATCAGCATCGTGGAGGCCAAGGGCTATTGCTATGGCTGGCATTTCTACCAGTGCGCCGATGCCGACCTGATCGTCTCGTCCGACGATGCGCTCTTTGGCCATCCCTCGTTCCGCTATGCCGGATGGGGGCCGCGCATGTGGCAATGGCTGGAAATGGTCGGCATCCGCCGCTTTTCCGAAATGCTGTTCACCGGCCGCCCCTTCACCGCCGCCGAGATGATGGACTGCAACTTCGTCAACAGCGTCGTGCCGCGCGACGCGCTGGAGGCGGAGACCGACAAATATGCCGATGCCTGCGCCCGCACCCGGCCGCTCGACGTGGTGGTCGCTCAGAAGACCTTCATCGAGGCCTATAAGCAATATCGCGGCGAATATATGGGCAGCCTGCTCACCGGTTGGCTGGAAGGCATGCTGCCGCTGATGAAGAGCGACCGGCCGACCGACATCGATCTGGGCGCCGGCGGCTTCGACCAGGGCATCGCCCATACCGTCAAGAATAACGACCTCAACTATCCCCCGGAATGGCGGCTGAGCCGCGCCGGCCGGGCACAGCGCTGAAAGGAGCGGATGCGATGATCGAGACGCTCTTCGCCCTCGACCGGGGCAATTATCGCGAATGCCAGCACCTGTTTCGCGGCGAGCGCGAGCAGGAATATTATCGCGGCGATTATTGGATGGAGGAAGGCTCCGTCATCGACGTGGAGGCACGGCGCAAGCCCGCCGGCCCCAGCGCGGCGATTCTGCTGCGATCGGCCACCCGCCTCTTCTTCCGCCGCACCCGCCAGCATATCCGCGAGGATGGCACCGACCTCACCGTCCTGTGGTTCGTGAAGCGCGGCCGGCTGGTCTTTTCCAACCAGCTTGGCAGCCGCGCCGCCCAATATGGCGATTTCCTGATGACGCGCTCGACCGCGCCCTTCCTGATCGAATGCCAGCCCGATGCGCAGGGCGTGCATGAGGTGCTGCATGTGACGGTGCCGACCCATGTGCTGCGCGGCTTCGTCGATTGCGATGCCGGGGCGGGCATATTGCTGCCGATGCAGCGGGCGGAACTGGGGATCGCCGATGGCATCCTGGCCGGCCTGTTCCAGCGCGACGCCGATGTGGCGGAGGAAACCACGCGGACGCTGGTGGAGGCGGCGCTGGCGGTGATCGGCCAGGGGCTGCGCCATGATGTGCGCGCGGTGCCGCCGCGCCCCTCCGTCGTGGAGAAGCGCTTTGCCGATGTGCGCCGCTTCGTCGAGGTCCATCTGTCCGATCCGGGCCTGTCCGCCGCGATGACGGCCAAGGGTTGCGGTATTTCGCCGCGCTATCTCACCACCCTGCTCAAACAGAATGGCACCAGCTTTTCCGACCTGATCTGGCAGCGCCGGCTGGAACAGGCGCGGGCCTGGATGGCGCGATCCGACGCGGCCAGCATCTCGATCAGCGAGATCGCCTATGCCGTCGGCTTCAAGAGCCCGGCCCATTTCAGCCGCATGTTCAAGCGCGTCTATGCCCGCAACCCCAGCGACTATCGCGCGGAGGCTGCGCCGCCGCCGGTTGCGCTGCATTGAGCGGCAGGGACACATGACCATGCAGGGCAACATCACCCAACCGCCGGTCCTGATCGGCAACACCGCCTATGTCTCGCAATCCTATGCCGATGCCGAGGCCGCGAAACTATGGCCCATAGTCTGGCAGGTTGCCTGTCGCGAAGAGGAAATTCCGGAGGTCGGCGACTATGTCACCTATGACATTGTCGATGACTCGATCATCGTCGTGCGCGCCGCGCCCGACCGGATTGCCGCCTATTTCAACGTCTGCCGCCATCGCGGTAGGCAACTGACCGAAGGGTGCGGCAATGCGAAGCGGCTGGTCTGCCCCTTCCATGCCTGGAGCTGGGATCTGGACGGCAATAATGTCGGCGTGGTCCGCAAGGATGCCTGGGGCGACTGCCTGAAGGCCGATGCGTTGCGGCTACGTGACGTGCGCGTCGACACTTGGGGCGGCTGGGTGTTCGTCTGCATGGACCCGGACGCGCCGCCGCTGCGTGACTATCTGGAGCCAGCGGCATCGATGCTCGACCCGTTCGAGCTGGAGCATATGCGCTATCGCTGGCGCCAGTGGCTGCATTTTCCGTGCAACTGGAAGGTCGCGATCGAGGCGTTCAACGAGGGTTACCATGTTGCCGGCACCCATCCGCAACTGACCAAATATTCGCCCAAGCCGACCTGGAGCGACGGGCGCGGCATCCATGGCGTGTTCGGGTCGCAGGCGCGCGAGGGCACGGGCGGCGCGACTGCTGGGGCGGCCGGCGCGGCGGACATGCGCCAGGGGCTGGCGGATTCGCTCAACCAGCTGTGGGAGGAGGTGAACGGCACCACCACCGAGACGATGGTGCGGGTCGCCAATCTGCTGGTCGAGGAACTGCCCGAAGGGACGCCGCCGGCCGAGGTGCAGATGCACCTGATGCGCCGCACGGTGGAGGAAGATGCCAGGCGCGGTGTCGCCTGGCCGCGCATCGACCCCGCCCATTTCGCGGCGGCGGGCAATGTCTGGCACATCTTCCCCAACACGGTGATCATCCACGGGCCGACCTTCGCGCTCTGCTACCGCGCCCGGCCCGACGGTCATGATCCCAATCGCTGCATCTTCGAGGTCTATACGCTTGAACGTTTCCCCGAAGGCACCGAGCCGCGTCCCGCCAATCTCCACAGGCCCGACATGGACGAGGCGAGCTGGCGCAAGGTGCTGTGCCAGGATTTCTCCAACATGGGCGCGGTGCAGCGGGGCCTGCGCTCGCGCGGCTGCGACGGGTTGCGGCCCAGCCCGGTCGAGGAACGGGCGATCATCAATTTCCACCGCGTGCTGGCCGACTATCTCGGCACCGACGCGCCGCAAGTGATCGAGTAGGACATCATGGCCGATATGGATGTGCAGGACAGCAAGCTCACGCTGGATACCAGCGATGTCGACCAGTGGGTCGGCAAGCCGGTGATCTTTGCCGAGATGTGGGATCCCTGCAACGCGACCGACATTCGCCGTTGGGTGCAGGCAATGGACTATCCCAACCCGATCCATTGGGACGAGAATTTCGCCCGCGTCTCGCGCTTCGGCGGCATCGTCGCGCCGCAAAGCTTCACCGTGGCGATGGACTATGGTCATGGTTGCCACCCGGCCTGCGTCGGCAAGGTGCCGGGCACGCATCTGATCTTTGCGGGCGAGGAATGGTGGTTTTACGGCACCCCCGTCCGCCCCGGCGACAAACTGGTGCAGAGCCGCCGCTTCGACGGCTACTCGATTGCCGACACCAGTTTTGCCGGCCCGACCATGTTCGCGCGCGGCGACACTATCCACCGCAACCAGCATGGCGCGCTGGTGGCGAAGGAACAGGCGACCGCGATCCGCTATCTGGTGGAGGAAGCGAACAAGCGCGGCGTCTATGCCAAGGAGAAGCGGAGCCCCCGGCGCTGGACCAAGGCGGAGCTGGCGGAGATTCACAAGGCGCGCCACGACTGGATATTGTCCAACCGCGACGGCCATTCGCCCGCTTATGGCGATGTAAAGGTCGGCGACCGGCTGCCGCGCCGGGTGATCGGACCGCATTCGGTGGTGAGCTTCGCCAATGAATGCCGCGCCCATCGCCAGAATATCTGGGGGACTTGGGCGTGGAACGCACCCGAGGGCGTCCATGATCCGGCGACCGAGGATGCCGGCTTCGGCGCCGACATGAGCTATGACCATGAGGCGCGCAAGATCGACCCGCGCATGGGCGACGGCCTGTATCACGGCCCGTCATCGGGCCATATCAATGCTGAAAAGGCGGAGAATGTCGGCATGGGCGGCGCCTATGGCTATGGCGCGTCGATGAATGCTTGGCACCTCGACACGGTCGCCTATTGGGCCGGCCATGGCGGCTATGTCTGGCACAGCAAGACCCAGTTCCGCTCCCCCGCGTTCGAGGGCGACGTCACCTGGGTCGATGGCGAGGTGGTGGAGAAGATCGACCGATCCCCCTTCGGCATGCCGGTGGTCAAGGTCCGCACGGTGATGACCACCCAGGATGGCGAGGAGATATTGAAGGGCACGGCGCAGGTGGAGTTGCCCTATTGAGCGCGCCGCTTTCGCTGATCCATGGCCCGCCGCTGGCGCAGGAGCCGGGACAGGGCGCGCAGACCATCCCCGCCTATCTCGACATGGTGCGGGCGCGGCACGGCGCGCGCGATGCGGTCATCATGCGGACGGCGGATCGGCGCATCTGCTGGAGCTATGACGAACTCCACGCCCGGTCCGTGGCGGTGGCGAGGGCGCTGATCGCGGCCGGCCTCGGCAAGGACGGCCGGGTCGGCGTGCTGATGGCGAACCGGCCCGAATATCTCGCCAGCGTCTTCGGCATCGCGATGGCGGGTGGCGTCACCGTGGCGCTCAGCAGCTTTTCGAGCGCGGAGGAACTGGAGCATCTGGTCCAGGCTTCGGCGATCGGCATCCTCCTCTTCGACACGCGGGTGATGAAGAAGGATTTTGCCGCCATGCTGGCCGGCATCGACAAGGGGCCGTTTCTCCATCGGCTGGTCCAGCTCGACAGCGTGACCGATGCCGATCCGCCAGCGCCGGGCTATGAAGGCTGGGACGCTTTCCTGGCTAGCGGCGCGGCGGTACCCGATGCGCAGGTGGCGCAGCGCGCCGCCACCGTCACCCCGTCCGACCATGGCGGCATTTTCTTTTCGTCCGGCACGACCAGCCTGCCCAAGGGTATCGTCCATGCCCAGCGCGCCTTCTGCATCCAGTGGTGGCGCTGGCCGCGCGTCTTTGCGATGCGCGAACCGGTGGTGAGCTGGACCGGCAATGGCCTGTTCTGGTCGGGCAATATCAGCCTGGTGATCGGTACCGCGCTGTCGACCGGCGGGACGGCGGTGCTGCAACCGGTGTTCGACGCCGCCGCTGCGCTGGATGTGATCGAGCAGGAGCGCGTCACCTTCCTCACCGGCCGGCCGCACCAATGGGCGCGGGTGCAGGCGGCGGACAATTGGGCCAGCGCGGACCTTTCCAGCCTCAAATATGTGACCAAGGGCGAGCTGATCGGCGAACATCCCACGGTCGACACCAACTGGACCACGCCCATGGCCTTCGGCACGACCGAGACGATGACGATCTGCACCGCCTTCGACGCGGACACGTCCGAAGCGGAGTATGGCGGCAGCGCCGGCGCGCCGCTGCCCGGCAACAGCCTCAAGATCGTCGATCCGCTGACCCGCGCGATCCTGCCGGTCGGCCAGCATGGCGAAATGTGCATCAAGGGGCCGACCCTGATGACCGCCTATCTGGGCAAGGCGCCGGAAGAATGTTTCGACGCGGAGGGTTATTACCGCACCGGCGACGGCGGACGGGTGGACGAACAGGGGCGCTTCTTCTGGGAAGGGCGCCTGACAGACATGATCAAGACCGGCGGCGCCAATGTCGCGCCGGAGGAAGTGGACGCGGCGATCGCGACCTTCCCCGGCGTCAAGCGCAGCCAGACGGTCGGCGTGCCCGACGAATTGCTGGGCGAGATGGTGGTCGCCTGCATCGTCCCGGTCGATGGTGCGCGGGTGACGGAAACTGACCTGATCGCCCATCTCAAGGCGCGGATGGCCAGCTTCAAGGTGCCGCGTCGGGTGCTGCTGCTGGACGAGGCCGATTTCGCCCTGACCGGCAATGAAAAGGCCAAGGCCGCCGACATTCGCGCGGTTGCGGTCGCGCGGCTCAGCGATCCATAGCTCTGGCCTATGGGCTACCCGAAATTCGCTATTTGACCCTTTGGTCGCCCCATGCCAGCCCTCGGCCCAGACAGGGGAGAGGCATGCGGACAAGGATCGATCGGCGCGGATTCATCGCAGCGGGCGCCAGCCTGATGATCGGCACGGCCGCCCGATCCGCCCTGCCGGTGATCCGGCAGTTGCCCAAGGCGCGCATCATCATCGACAATGATTTCGCCGGCGATCCTGACGGCCTGATCGCGCTTGCGCATCAACTGGCGGCACGCGCGGCCCGGCCGGTGCTGGTCACGACATCGGCGCTCGACGCGAAGCTGGCGGCGCTGGGCGGACAGCCGGCCGGCGCAACTGCCGCGGCGGGCAAACAGGCGGCGATCGACCTGATGAAGATCATGGGGCTGACGAACCTCTGCCCGGTGATTGCCGGCAGCGAGCAGTTCGGCGTCGCCGGGGCACAGGCGTCGGCGGCGGCGCGGGCGATCGTGGCGGAGGCGATGCGGGACGATCCGCTGCCGCTCTTCTTCACCTGCGGCGGGCCGCTCACCAATCTCGCCCAGGCGTTGCAGCTGGAGCCGGCGATCGCCGATCGTATGACCCTGGTCTGGATCGGCGGCGCTGATTATCCGCAGGGCGGCACCGAATATAATCTGTCCACCGACCTGGAAGCGGCGCGTGCCGTGATCGAACGGAGTTGCATGCCGATCTGGCAAATTCCCGCCGGTGCCTATCGCCAGCTACAGATGTCGGTGGCGGAAATGACGGCGACCTTGCGGCCGATGTCGGCGACGACATCTTGGCTCTATGGCCGCTATGCCGATCTGCCGCCCTTCGTCCAACTGGGCGGTGCCATCACTCTGGGTGACAGTCCGATGGTATTGCTGACGTCCGTGTCTGCGGAGAGCAGCGCCTCCTCGATCATCGCCGGCCGGCGCCTGCTGGACGATTCCCGCTATGGCGCGGAAATCCCCGGCCGCTCGATCCGCCTCTTCACCCAGCTCGATGCGCGGCTCGCGCTGGCCGATTTCCTGGCCCTGATGCAGCCGCGCCGGGACTAGCGCGCGATCTCGATCCGGTCGCCCACGACCCGCAATTCATAGACCCTGATGGGTGCCTTCGCCGGCGGGTTCATCGCGCGGCCGGTTTCCAGATCGAAGCGTGCGCCATGGACCGGGCAGGCGATCCAGCCCGCGCGCACCCGGCCGCAGGCGAGTGGTTCGTCGGCATGGGAGCAGCGATTGGCGACCGCGAACAGCCGGCCATTGCTGTGGCACAAGAGGATGCTCTCGCCGTCGACGGCGACGGCCTTGGTGGTGCCCGGCGGCACATCATCGACATGGGCGACAGCGGTAAAGGTCAACATGGTCATGGCCCCATTCATCATGGGCCGGCGGGCCCGGCAATTGCCCGCAACCCGATGCGCGTGCCGGTGCAAGCGGCGCTGCCGCCGGGGTCATTCCGCTTCGCTGCCCCGCCTTCGATAGTGGCCGGCAGAAGAACAGAGCGGGAGAGGGCGATCCGTGCGCCGGGACTATTATCAGCATGCCTATGTGACCACCGACTGGCGCCAGGCGATGGACGAGATCGGCGCACTGCACGGCATCGGCCATTATATGGAAATGCCCGACGCGCTGTTCGACACCGGGCAGGACCGGCAGGCGGTCGCCCATTTCGCGCTGGCGACGAAGGATGAACTGCAGTTCGAGATTATCCAGCCCCTGTCGGGCGACATCGCCGTCTATCAATGGGGCCTGCCGGCGGAGGGCTTTGGCCTCCATTATCATCATCAGGGCCGGCATTTCGGCGATCGCGCCGCCTTTGACGCGGCGGTCGCGGCGGCCAAAGCCCGCTGGGCGATGCCGATCGCGTGGGACACGATGGGCGGCACCTATGCCTATTTCGATGCGCGGGCAGATCTGGGCCATTATCTCGAATATTTCTGCTTCCCGCCCGGATCGCATCTCGACGCGGTGCCGAGCTTCTGATGGAGAGCTTCGACCTCATCGTCGTCGGATCGGGCGCCGCCGGCGCCATGGCAGCCTTGCGGGGCGCGGATCTCGGCCTCTCCGTCCTGATCGTGGAGAAGGCGCATCAATTTGGCGGCACATCGGCCACCTCGGGCGGGGTGATGTGGGTGCCGGGCCATGGGCTGGATGGCGACCAGGGCGACAGCGCGGTCGAGGCGTTGCGCTATCTGCGCAGCGTCATCGGCGTGCCGGTCGATGCGGAACGGCTGGCCGCCTATGTCGATCGCGCGCCGGAGATGCTGCGCTTCCTGAAGGACAGCGGTGTTCCGGTGATGGCGGCGGCCTGGCCCGATTATTTTCCCTATGCGCCGGGCGCGCGGGCGGATCGCTCGATCATCTGCCCCACCTTCGACGGGCGGCAATTGGGTGATGATCGCTATCCGCTGATGCGGGCGCAATATAGCCGGTTCACGCTGTTCCGCCGCTACGCGATGGACCTTGGCCAGACCTTCGCCCTGATGATGCAGCAGCGCGGCTGGCGCTGGACCGCAGCGAAGATGATCGCGCGCTACTGGCTCGACATCGGCACGCGGCGGCTGTCGGCGCGGGATCGGCGCTTCACCCAGGGGGCGGGGCTGATGGGCGCGCTCTACCAGCAACTGTTCGCGCGCGGTGTCGAACTGCGGCTGGAAACCGCACTGGAGGGGCTGACGCTGGGTGCTGACGGCAGTGTGTCGGGCATCACCGTCCGCCGCTTCGGGCAGGTGCAGCAGCTTGGCGCGCGCCATGGCGTAGTGCTGGCGGCCGGCGGCTTTGAATGGAATCAGGCGCTGCGCGATCGTTTCTACCCGGTGCCCGGTCTCGCCCGCCACAGTTCCACCCCGGAGGAAGGCAATCGCGGCGACGCACTGATCGCGGCGGAGGCGATCGGCGCGTCGCTCGCCCATACCGATCAGGGCTGGTGGATACCGACCATGACCCTGCCGGCGCCGGGCGCCGCCAATTTCCACGAAATCCATCAGGCCGCCTTCGATGTCGGCCGGCCGTGGAGCGTGTGCGTCAACCGGCTGGGGCTGCGCTTCGTTAATGAAGCGACCGGCTATGACCGGTTCGGCCAGGCGATGGTGGAGGATCAGGTGAAGACCGGTGCCAACATGCCCTGCTGGCTGATCTTCGATGCCAAGTTCCGGGCGAAGTTCAGCGCCGGCGGGCTGATGCCCACGGTCCATACGCCCGACCATCGCATCCCCGGCCATTGGTGGGACCATTATGTCTTCCGCGCCGGATCGATCGAGGAACTGGCGCGCAAGATCGGCATCGCGCCGCAGGCGCTCAGCGAAACCGTGCAGGTCATGAACGGCTATGCGCAGACCGGCGTCGATTCCGAATTTGGCCGGGGCGGCAATATCTATGACCGCTTCTTCGGCGATCCCGGCGTCACCCCCAACCCCAATCTGGGGCCGATTGACACCGCCCCCTTCTATGCCGTGCCGATCAACAATGGCGATCTGGGCACCAAGGGCGGGCTGCGCTGCGATGCGCAGGCGCGGGTGCTGGATGGCGGCGGTCGGCCGATCCCGCATCTCTATGCCGCCGGCAATTGCGCCGCGAGTCCCTTTGGCGACTGCTATCCCGGCGCTGGCGCGACGATCGGTCCGGCGCTGACCTTCGGCTTTGTCGCAGCCGAGGACATTGCGGCGCGGGCGAACGAGCAACAAAGGATGACGGCATGACGGAACAGAAGGTCGCGATCGTCACCGGCGCGGCGGGCGGCATTGGCGCGGCGATCGTGCGCGCCCTGTGCACCGATGGTGTGGCCGTGCTGGGCACCGGCCGCAGCGCGGACAAGCTGGCGGCGCTCGCAGCCGCGCTGCCGCAGGACGCCGCCTTTGCCTTCGTCGCGGCGGACATTGGCGATGAGGATGCGCCGGACAGGATCGTGGCGGAGGCGCTGGCCCGGTTCGGGCGGGTCGATCATCTGGTCAACAATGCCGGCGCAGGGGTCTGGGCGCCGGTGCATGACACCAGCGACGCCATGCTGGACGAAGTGATCGGCCTGTCGCTGCGCGCGCCGTTCCGCCTGTGCCGGGCCGTGTTGCCGCATATGGGCATGGGGTCGGCGATCGTCACCATCGGCTCGACCTTCGGCATCATGGGCGGGATGGATGGCGGCATCTATTGCGCGGTGAAGGCGGGGCTGACCGGCCTCACCCAGACGATGGCGGCGCAATATGGCGAACAGGGCATCCGCTCCAACATCGTCGCGCCGACCGTGGTGCGCACGCCGATGACCGACGCCGCTTGGGACTATCCCGCCTTCCAGCGGATCAACCAGGGGCTGACCCCCTTCTACCGCGATTGCGCGCCGGAGGATGTCGCCCATGTCGTCGCCTTCCTCTGTTCCGACAAAGGCGAATATATCAATGGCCAGGTGATCGCGGTGGATGGCGGCTGGTCGACCACCCGGATGATCAACAGCCGTTTTGCCGGCTAGAGCGTTCTGAAATCGGCTGGAACAGCCGATGGCTCGCAGAATGCGAAAAACAAAAGACAATTGGAGCGCTGGCCGATTCAATCTAATCGGCCAGCGCTCCAAGATCGGCGCGCAGCGCGCCCTCGTCCCGGTCCAGCGCGTCGAGCGTCGCCAGCGCCATGGCGCGATAGGCTGGCAGCAGCTCGGGTGCATGCGCGTTCAGCGCCGTCAGATGGTTGCCGATCGTCTGTCGGTCGCCGCGCAGCAAGGGGCCGGACAGGGCATCGATTCCGCGATCCAGGCTGTTGTCGAGCGCGGCCCGAACCAGCGGCGCCAGCAGCGCGCCGGGTTCCGCCACGCCGGCCGCAACCAGCGCGTCGGACGCGCCGGCGATCAGCGTCACCAGATGATTGGCCGCATGGCAGAGCGCGGCATGATAGAGGGCGCGATGCGCCTCCGCGATCTCGACCGCCACGCCACCCAGCAGCGCGACCAGCCTGCGCGCCGCCGCGATGGCGTGCGCGTCGGTGCCGGTGATGGCGAAGCGGGCGCCCTGCATCCGCGCGACTTCGGCCGCCGGATCGCCGGTGAAGGTCATCGCCGGATGGACGGCGGCGGTGGTCGCGCCCAATGCCCGGAGCGGATCGAGCAGGGCCGCGCCGCTGCGCCCGCTGACATGGCAGATGGTGGCGGACAGGGACATGGTGGCCAGGTCCGCGATCACCGCCGGCAGGGCGTCGTCCGTCACCGCCAGCAGGATCAGGTCGCAATTGGATGACAGCGAAGATGACAGGGTAACGACCTGCGCACGGCCGATCGCCTCGACCGCAGCGGCGGCATGATCCGGGTTGCGGCCCTGCACCAGGATCGGCGCGTCGCTGCGCGGGGCCAGCGCCAGACCCAGCGCGCGCGCGACCCGGCCGGTGCCGATGAGGCCGATCTGGCGATAGGCGGGATGCTCGGTCATGGCGCGCCTATATCCCGGCCGGTGCGGCTACTCTAGCCCGGATTGGTGGCGGTCACGATCCAGGCGGCGCCGTCGATCAGGATAGCGGTCTCGCCGGGCCGCGCGGCGAAGGCCTGGCGTACCGCTTGGGCGGCGCGATCCCGTATATCGGCAGGCTGATCGGCCAGCGCGCGGGAGAGCGGGCCGACCTCGAACGCCATGGCGAGGGCATCGTCCAGCGCCGCCTCGCGATCGGCGCCCTGGCCGAAGGGGATGACGCCATCGATCGGGGCAATGTCGATTTCGGCAAAGCCGGCGTCGGTCAGGATGCGCGTTACCCGTGCCTGATCGCCAAAGGAGAAGGGGCCGGGTGCTTCGGGATCGGGTGGTGCCAGCGGCGGCACGATGTCGCGGATCGCGCCCATCGGCAGGCGCACCCAGTCATTGTCTGCCGCCGCGCGCCAGCAGACGAAGGCGATCCGCCCGCCCGGCCGCAGCCAGCGCCGCATATGCGCGAAACTGGCCACCGGATCGTCGAAGAACATCACGCCAAAGCGGGAGAAGAGCAGGTTGAAGCCGTGGGTGGTCAATGTCGCGCTGCCGGCATCGGCCAGGGCGTAGCGGATCGGCAGGTCGGCGGGCTGCTGCGATTGGGCGAGGGCGATCAGCGGCAAGGAAATGTCGAGGCCCAGCACTTCACCGGTTGCGCCGACCTGGCGGGCAAGCGCGATGCTGCTGGTGCCCGCGCCGCATCCCACGTCCAGCACGCGCTCGCCCGGCCGGGCGGCGGCAGCTGCCATCGCCGCATCGCCAAAGGGCGCGAGCATGGCGTCGAGCCGCTGCCGGTGCGTGACCCAGCGTTCGCCGCTCGATCCGTTCCAGTCCGACACCTGATAGACATTGGGCTGCGCCATCTTCTTTCCTTTTGCGAATCGTTCGCAAAAAATCTAATGGCTGGCGATCAACTTGCAAGAGCGGCTGATTACCAAATGACGCGACGGGCGATCAGGTCGTCAATTTCGCTGTCACTCAATCCCAATATCTCGCCATAGACCAGATGGTTATGCTCGCCCAGCAACGGCGCGCCACGGGTGATGCTGGCTTCGTCCGGTGTCATGCGCCAGCCCGGCCCGATGATCGGCCGCGGCTCGCCCTTGGCGTCGCTGACCATGCGATAGGCGCCCAGCGCCCAGAGCGCCTCGCTGCCGATCAGGTCGAGCGAGGACTGGCTGCGAAAGGCGGGCACACCGGCCAGAAGCAGTGCCTGCGCCATCGCCTCGGCATCCCATTCCGGACTGCGTTGGGCGATCGTCGCGTCGAGCGCGTCCCGGTTGGCGATGCGGGCGGCCGCATCGGCGAAGCGGGGATCAACGGCCAGCGCCTGCGCGTCGACCGTGGCACAGAAGGCCGTCCATTCGGGATCGTCTGCGATGGCGAGACTGATCCATTGCCCTTCGGCGCACGGGTAGCAGCCATGGGGCGCCATGGCGGCATCAGCATTGCCCGTCGCCTGCGGCAGATCGCCGGTCAGGCCATAGGCGAACAGGCTGTCACCGACCATCATCGACAGGGTCTCGACCGCCGACAGGTCGATGAATTGGCCCTCCCCGGTCGTCTCGCAATGATGGAGTGCGGCGACGATCGCCAGTGCGGCGGCCGCGCCGACGGTCGAATCGCCATAGCGGATATTCATCCCCGCCGGTGTCCCGCCGGCATGGCCGACCAGCGCATTCAGCCCGCCCAGCGCCGCGAAACAGGGGGCATAGCCGGTCTGATAGCCGAGCGGCCCGTCGCTGCCATACATTTTGATCGACAGCTGGATGATGTCCGGCCGGATCGCGCGGACATCCTCATAGCCCAGGCCCGATCGCTCCATCGCGCCGGGCCGCAGATTGTCGATCAGCACATCGGACGCGGCGATCATCGCGCGCAGATGGGCCATGCCCTCATCCGACTTCATGTCGAGCTGGACGCTCAGCACCTCCTGGTTGATGCTGCGGAAATAGGGCGCGCTGTCGATGTCGACCCCGCCATAGGCGCGCATCTCGTCCAGATTGGCGCGGCTTTCGACCTTGATGACGTCGGCGCCGAGAAAGGCGAGCAGCTTGCCGGCATAGGGGCCGGCCCAGACTTTCGCGATTTCCAGCACACGGATGCCGGCGAGCGGACCGCCCCGGCTCATGCCAGCATCGCCTGATCGGCGCCCGCCGCGGGGGCCGGGCTGCGTAGCCGCACCGGCGAGGCACTCATGCGATAGGGCACGGTCGGGTGCAGCGCGCCGCCCAGCGACTGGAAGAAGCCGCGATGCCGATATTGAGCATGGTCGATCAGGTCGGCGGCGCTGTTGACCTGCACCAGCGGCACGCCCGCCTGCTGTGCCGCCTGCGCCACGACATCCTTGGCCTGGGCCGCGATCCAGGCGCGGAAATGCCGGCGGAAATCAGCGACCCGATCGGGCGTGCAATGATATTCCAGCCAGTCCTCCGGGAAGGCATCGGCCCAGTCGGGATCGCCCATCAGCGCACACAGCCCGCGCCAATGGGCGCGCGTCGTCATCAGCAGATAGACATGGCCGTCGGCGCAGGCAAAGGCCGCGCCGGGCCCGCCCATGTCATAGCGGGTGCGCTCCGGCCCCGGCTCCGCATCCCCGGCCAGCATCCGCCCCAGCACGCAGTCGGCGCGCGACAACTGCACGGCGACTTCGCTGATGTCGATCGCCTGTCCCATGCCGGTCCGCCGCTTGCGCAGCAGCGACGCTGAGGTGCAGAGCGCGGCCTCCAGCCCCGCCTCATAATCGCTCATGAACCGGCCTGCCCCCATCAGCGGCGGCCGGTCGGGTGCGCTCTCGCTGGGCGTGTGCCAGGCCCAGCCACCGGCATTCATGACGTTGATCGGGCGGGCAATCTGCCAATGGGGCGGGGCGTCCTGGCCAAAGGGCGTGATCGCGCAATGGACGATATCGGGCTGGCTGCCGAGCGCCAGTCCGTGCTGCGTCGCCCAATCCGGCCCATGATCGTCGATCAGCGCATCGGCACGCGCCAGCAGCCGGTCGAGCAGGGCGCGGTCCTGCGGCGCTTCAAGATCGAGCTGCACCGACTTCTTGTTGCTGTTGAGATAGCGGAACAGCGTGCTCTGTCCCTCATGAAACGGTCCCATGGCGCGGGTCGGGGCGCCGCCGGGCGCTTCGACCTTGATCACCTCCGCGCCGAAATCGGCCAGCAACCGGGCGGCAAATTCGCCCGCTACCCGCTCCGCCGTCTCCACGATCACCAGCCCGGCCAGCGCCGTCACGACTGGCGCACCAGCAGATAGTCGCCGACATCATCGACCCGCGCCTGCCAGCCGGGATAGACGGCGATGGTGGTGAAGACCTCCTCGATGATCGCCGGCCCGGTGACGCGGGCGCCGGGGATCAGGTCTGGCCCCTTGTGGATCGCAACATCGGCAAAGCCATCGCCCAGATTGGCGCGGCGATAGCCATGCGGTGGTGGCTCCACGACCGGCGCGGTGAAGCCACCACCGGCGGGCGGCATCGGCGTTTCGACCTGGGCGGTCAGGCGCACGCCGGTGATTTCCGGCACCTCGCCGTCGCGGACATGGCCATATTCGGCCAGATGCCGGGCATTGAAGGCGGCGATGGCGCGGGCCGACAGCGTCTCGTCGACAAAGCCCAGATCATCCAGCCCCCGGCCTTCATGCAGGTCGAAGGTCAACGCCCAATTCTGCCCGGCATAGCGCATCGCGACCCGCCAGCGCGCCTGCACCGCATCGGCGGCGAAGCCCGCATCAGCGAAATGCGCGGCGGCATCGGCGGCCAGATCGGCCCACAGGCCGCGCAGCCGGTCGAGGTCCAGCGCATCGGCGCGGGCGCTGCAAGAGCGTTCCTCGTCAATCGCCGGATGGGCGACCAGCGTGCCGAGCGCGGAGAAGGTAGGGGAGGCGCGCGGCACCAGCACCTGGCCGATCCCCAGATCCTGCGCCTGAATCGCGGCGAAGGCCGGGCCATTGCCGCCATAGGCGAGCATCACCATGTCGGCCGGGTCCATGCCCTTGGCCGCCGTCGTGCGTCGCACCGCCTGGGTCATATTGGCATTGACCAGGCGCCAGCAATCGAACGCCGCCTGCTGCGCATCATAGCCCAGCTGCGCGCCCAATACCGCGAAGGCCTCCGCCACGCCCTCGTCGCGCAGGCGGAAGCTGCCGCCGGCAAAACCCTCGCCGGTGGAGAGGATGCCCAGCATCAGCAGCGCGTCGGTCACGGTCGGCCGCAGCCCGCCCCGGCCATAGCAGATCGGACCCGGCGCCGCGCCGGCGGAGGCAGGGCCGACCTTCAGTTCGCCCTTGTCGACATGGCAGATCGATCCGCCACCCGCGCCCAGCGTTTCTACCTGCACCATCGGCACGCCGACCAGATAGCGGTGATGCATGTTCCATCCCGCTTCGGCTGGAGCCGCGCCGTCCCGCACCACCGACATGTCGTAACTGGTGCCGCCCATGTCGACGCACAGCAGGTTGCGATACCCCTTGGCGCCGCCGGTGCGCGCCGATGCGATGACGCCGCCCGCTGGCCCGGAGGCGAGCAGGCGGATCGGCGCGGCCGCGATATAGGCGCGGGTCATCACCCCGCCGGACGCCTGCATCACCATCAGCTGTCGGGCATAGCCGGCCTGCGCCAAGCGACTGACCAGTCGTTCGAGATAGGCGTTCACGCGCGGCGCGACATAGGCGTTCACCACCGTCGTGCTGATCCGGTCATATTCGGGCGCGCGTGACAGGATGCGGTGGCCGAGCGAGACGGGGGTGCCGGGCATCTCCTCCGCCACGATCTGCGCCACCCGATCCTCATGATCGCCATTTACATGGGCGAAGATCAGGCCGATCGCGACCGACTCGACCCCCTGCTTGCGCAGCCTGGCGCAGGCCTCACGCACTGCCGTCTCGTCCAGTGCCTCATGCACGCTGCCATCGGCCAGCACCCGTTCGGGCACGGTCAGGCGGCGGCGGCGCGGTACGATCGGAATCGGCGGCTCCAGCCGCACGTCCCAGATGCTTTCCTTGTAGCCGCGCCGATATTCCATCTCGTCGCGGAACCCCTGGGTGGTGATAAGGCCGGTGACGGCGCCGTCCATCTCGATCAATATATTGTCCGCGACCGTGGTGCCGTGGACGATCGCCTCGCAGCGGGCGAGGAAGTCGCCCAGCGACAGCCCCTCCTTGCCGGCCAGCGTCTCCAGCCCCTCCATCACGCCGATCGAGCGATCCTGCGGGGTGCTCAGATTCTTGTGCAGGATGACCTGTCCATCCTTTGGCCCGTCCTTCAGCAGGGCGAAATCGGTGAAGGTGCCGCCAATATCGATGCCGACGCGATAGCTCATGCCGCGATCCGCTCCCCGCGCAATGCTGCCGTGGCGGCATGGTCCACCGCCAGGCTGTAATCCTCCAGGCTGCCGGTCAGCACCACGCCATACAGGTCGCGGGCGGCGGCGATGCTCACCAGTTCGTCCAGCACATCCTCGCACACCGCCTGCGGATCGCGGCGCAGCGCCGGGCCGAAGCCCGCGCCGCCGCCATGCTGATAGGCGATCACCGCGCCCGCCGGCAGCTGCGCCCGCGCGGTCAGTTCGACCCGATATTCATCGGGCGTTCCGACCTGAAAATGATTGAGATAGGGGGTGCCGTCGGCACCACCGGCGAGGCCGCTGATCGGATGATCGTGGCTGACCATCCAGGCCATCGCCAGCGCCGGTTCCAATATCTGCTTCACATTGCGGCTGCCCGGCATGCCGCGCCACTGGCCTGCGCCGCCGCTGTCGGTGACCAGCTCGCGGCTGATGTTGATGACGGGGAAGCGCGCCTCGCCATCCTCCGCCTGGGACAGCAGCAGATTGCCGAGCGAGACCGGGCAGCTGCCCCAGCCATCGATGCCCTGCACGGCGGATACGTCCATCGACCGGCAATCGACGCCCTGGTCCATCCACATCTGGCCGCCCGCGTCGAAGCCGATCACCGCGTTGGGCATGCCGATCTTGTAGACCTGCGGCGCGGACCGGTCCGGCGCGACCTGCGACAAGGCGACGCACACCGCTTCGGTAATTTCACAGGCGGGGTGGAAGGAGCCGAGCGCCGCCGGGCGATTGGGCGCGGGGTGAGCGATACAGCCTTCGGGCAGGATGATCTCGACCGCGTTGAACAGCCCTTCATTCTTGACGATGTCGGGATCGATGCTGGCGGCGATCTGGGTCATGATATAGCCGCGCGAATTGGCAAAGGTGTTCCAAACGCCGACCAGATCCTGCCGATCGTCGGTGCCGCTGAGGTCGACGGTCAACTGGTCGCCGGCGACGGTGCAGCCGACCTGGACGCGGATATCCCTGGTCCCCATCGTGTCATGATCGATATGGACGGTCGCGTCATAGCGGCCGTCGCGCCAGGCGGAGACGGTGGCGCGCATCTGCCGTTCCGACTGGTCGATCGCATGATTGACCGCGGCCCGCACCGCGTCGGCACCCCATTTGTCGAGGATCGCGCGGATCGAGACGGTCGCCTTCTCGACCGCGCCGATCATCGCGGCGAGATCTCCGGCGAAGCTGGGGAAACGGTTGTTGCGTTCGAGCAGGTGAATGGCATCGCGCCGCTTTTCGCCGCGATGGACCAGCTTCAGGCAGGGGATGGCCAGGCCTTCGGTGAAGATGTCGGTGGCGTCGAGGGTGAAGCCGCCCGGATCCTTGCCGCCGGTATCGCCCTGATGCGCCTGCAGCGCCTGCACCAGCACCAGCTCGCCCGCCGCATCATAGACCGGCGCATAGACATTATAGTCGGGCAGGTGGCCGCCGCCATAATCGGGGTCGTTGCCGACGAAGACATCGCCCGGCCCCCAGTCATAATCCTGCTGCTGCATCAGCCCATAGCGCACGGTGAGTTGCGACACGAAGGTCAGATGCGGCGTGCCGATCGACCCCATGGCCAGCCGGCCATGGGCGTCGACGATCGCCGCGTTGCGCTCGTTCGACTGGTTGATGATCGGCGAGGAGGCGGCACGGCCGAGATGGGTCGTCGCCTCATAGCAGACGGTTTCCAGCGCGCCGCGAATGATGCTGGCGGTGACCGGATCAATCGCCGTTGCGGTCGGCAGGGGCGGGCGCTTGGCAGCCAGTTGCGCGTTGAGGGCAAAGGACATGGATCTGCCTCAGCGTCCAGGCCGCAGCGGCGGCATGGCGACATAGCGGTCGACCGCCTGCTCGAAATGGCGGATGCGGATTTCCTGATAATTGCCCAGCGTCAGGCCGCGCTTGGCGCTCGCCTCTATGCCTTCCTGTTGCAGGAACAGATTGTTGGTATCCTGATCGAGGATCCTGCCGAAGCCCGCATCCATGCCCGGCGCCTCGCAGAAGCTTTGTTCGTCGGTCAGCAGGATCGGCTCGGCCGGTTCGGGGCGGGCGCCGCCGTCCGGCACCGGTCGCAGGAAGAACACCTCATAGATGCAGCGGCGATGATCCCTGGGGTCGGGGCGGAAGCGATAGACCATCGGCAGCGACACGCCGGGGAAGAGGTAGGTGTTGGGGAAGAGGGTGTAGGAAAAGCAGTCGAGCATCTCGCTGTCGGATGTGGCTTTGAGGTCGCTGCCGGTGGCCGCGCCGAACATGGTGCGGAACAGGTCGGCCATCGCCTGGCGCGCGGTGCCGTCGCCCACCTGCGGCCGGTCCTCGCTTAGCACCGATGCGTCGCCGACGGTGAACTGGTCGAGAATATCCTGCTCCGAAAAGCGCCCCTCCAGATGCGGCGAGGCGACGCCCAGGCAGGAGATGAAGCGGTTCACATGGTCGCCATAGACATCATATTGGCTGTTCGCGTCGGCATTGGACGGGGCGACCTGCGGGTGGGTCTCGATCACATGATAGGCCTCCATGAAGGCCTCGATCGTCAGCTTCCAGTTGGCCGGAAAGCTCTTCTGGACATGGAGGTGGATATAGCGATCCTCCAGCTTCCACGCCTTTATATGGGCCAGCGCCTCAGCGCCCAGATACGCCTCCAGGCTGGGTGCGTCCGGGTCCATGTTGATCCACACGAAACCGCCCAGCGTCTGCACGCGGACCTGCGGCAGGCTGTTGTTGGCCGGGTCGACATGGGGGAAGTCCCAGGGGCAGGTGATGCTCTTGCTGGAACCATCGACGTTCCAGCTCCAGCCATGGAAGCTGCATTTGAACTCGCTGGCACAGCCTGCCGATCCCGAGGCGCGCAGCTTGGTGCCGCGATGCAGGCAGGCATTGTAATAGGCGCGGATCTCGTCCGCCGCGACGCGGGTGATGATGAAGCTGTGGCGGCCGATCTCATAGACCTGATAGTCGCCGATCTCCGGTATATGCTCCTCGCGGCAGGCAAATTGCCAGCTGCGCGTCCACAGGCTGTCCATCTCGCGCCGGGCGAAATCGGGATCGATATAGCGATCGGTGGAAATGTCCTCGCTGCCCAGGAATGCGTAGGATTCGCTGCGCACCCAGCCGGGTGCGGCGATCCTGTCGCGGGCGATGATATCCTGCGAGCTGATCGCCGGGCAGCGGGCATCACCCGCCGCCATCGGGCCGCTTTCCATGTTCATGCAACTCTCCGTTGGGCGGGCGTGGCACAGTCGATCAGGCCTGGCGCGATGCGGTGGATCGCGCCGTCCTTCATCACCATGGCCAGCCGGTTCTTGTCTTCAAGGATGGTGACGTCGGCCAGCGGATCGCCGTCCACCAACAACATGTCGGCGAGCGCACCGGGGACCAGCGTGCCCAGATCGCCCTGGTTGCGCATCGCCTGCCCGCCATTGCGGGTGGCGCAGGCCAGCGCGCCGGCTGCGTCATAACCATAATAGTCGATCAGCAGCTGGATATCGCGGGCGTTGGTGCCCTGCGGGTTCCAGGCCAGGCCATAATCGCCACCGATCAGATGGCGGATGCCGCGCTTGCGCAATTCGGTGTGAGTCTCGACCGATGCCTCGATCAGCGCGGCTATGCCCATCGCGTCGCAGGCGGCGCGGCTGATCCACGGCTCGCCATGATGGATCATCGCATGAAACAGCCCGATCGAGGGCGCGATGACGATCCGGTCCTTCGCTTCCTCCAGCATGTCGAGCAATTCGCTGTCGGCATATTCGACGTGGAACAGGCCATCGACCCCGGCGCGGAGGCAATATTTGCTGCCCTCTATCGACCGGCTATGGGCGTTCACCTTGCGGCCGAAGGCATGGGCGGTGTCGACCGCCATCTGCACTTCCTCGAACGCCATCGGCGTCACATGAGCCGGGCTGCCGGGATAGAAGGGGTCGCCCGAGACATCGAGCTTGATATTGTCGCAGCCCTCGCGGATCGCCAGCCGCACCGCGCGGCGCATCTCCTCCGGCCCGTCGACGACACAGGAAATACCGATGCGCGGATTGTGCAGCTTGCTCTCGTCGCCCATGCCGCCGGTGACCGTGATCTCGGTCGATCCGGCGCGGATACGGGGGCCGGGGATATGGCCGGCATCGACGGCATCGCGCACCGCGACGTCGAGTTTCAGCTTGGCCGCCGACGCGCCATAGCAGCTGGTAAAGCCCTGATCGATCAGGCGCCCGGCCATGCGCGCGGTGATGAGCGTATGGGCTTCGGGCGAGGGCGCGATCAGATCCTCGGTCGAGGCGGCGTCACTGAAGGAGATATGGGCATGGCCTTCGGTGAGGCCCGGCATCAGCGTCTTGCCGCTGCCGTCGATGACCTGATCGGCCGGCGCACGGCCGGCGCCGGCATCCGGCCCGACCGCAAGGATGCGGTTGCCTTCAATCAGCAGGTCGCCGGCAAAGGCAGGGCTGCCGGTGGCGTCCCAGATGGTGGCGTTGGCGATGAGCGTCGTCGGCACGAATGGCATCCTCTTCTGCTGTGAAGACTAGGCCGCGCCCTTTCCTGACCCAATGACTGCACGCGCACTTGGCGTTTCCTCTCGCCGCCGCGCGGCCTGCCGCGCCAGTCAAGCGGCTGCGCGGCGCCATGCCTTTCCGCGTCCGGCGCCATCGGCCATCCTGCCCCTTCATAAGGAGAAGGATGTCGATGGTGCGGGTCACCTTTGTGGATGTGCATGGCGTGGAACAGGCGGTCGCCGGGGAGGGCGACCTGTCGCTGATGGAACTGGCCAAGGCGAACGGGATCGACGGGATCGCGGCCGATTGTGGTGGTGCCTGTTCCTGCGCGACCTGTCTGGTCCATGTCGATCCGGCCTGGGTCGATCGCACCGGCGCGCCCGACGATGTCGAATATGCGATGCTCGACATGGTGTCCGATGTAGCCGGCGACACCAGCCGCCTTGCCTGTCAGATCCGCCTGACGTCGGCGCTTGATGGCCTGCGCGTCGTGGTGGCGCAGCAATGACGCAAGATACCCTGGCGCCCGAAGCGCGCACCCTGCTCGACACCGCGTCGATGACCGATCCGATCATCTCGGCCCGGCCGCGTGCTTATTATGCGGCGATGCGGTCGCTGGACCCGGTCCATTGGGACGAGAAGCTCGGCATGTATCTGGTGTCCCGCTATGAGGATATCGCCACGATCCAGCAGGATCCGATCACCTATTCGGTGAACAAGGGCTATCACACGCAGCAGGCCAAGGGCTTCCAGCAGGAGTTCCAGCAGATATTGGAGCGCGAGGGTGGCGGCTATTTCCCCGACGCGATCATGTCCGATCCGCCCTATCACACCCGCATCCGCAAGCTGATGGAAAAGGCGTTCAGCGCCCATCGGGTGAAGGAACTGGAGCCGCGGATCGAGAAGGTGGTGATCGACCTGATCGACAGCGTCGCCGACCGGGGCGAGGCGGACGCGGTGCAGGATTTCGCCGTGCCGCTGACGGTGCGGATCATCTGCGAGCAACTCGGCCTCGACTGGGCCATGAAGGACCGCATCGCGCGCTGGTCGATTGCCGTCACGGCCCAGATCGGCCGGATGCAGGATCGGGAACAGATGCTAGGCCATGCGCGCGAGATTTGCGACCTGCAACATTATCTGATCGCCAAGATGCGCGAGCGCGAGGCCGACCCGCGCGAGGACATGATTTCCGATCTGGTCCATGCCCGCGATGCCGAGGGGCAGGCGCTGACCTTTGCCGAGGCTGTGTCGCTGATCCGGGCGCTGCTGATCGCCGGCAATGAGACGACGGCGACCGCGCTCGGCAATCTCTTCTACATCCTCGCGACCCGGCCGGAGATTGCCACCTTGTTGCAAGCGTCGGTGGATGACGACCGGCTGATGAACCGCTTTGTCGAGGAGTTGCTGCGGATCGAACCACCGGTGCGCGGCCTGTCGCGTATGACCACGCGCGAAGTGGAACTGGGCGGCAAGACGCTGCCCGCTGGCGCGCATCTGCTGCTCATGTATGCCTCCGCCAACGATCAGGAGGATGTGTTCCCCGATCCGCGCCGTTTCGATCTCGATCGGCCCAATATCGGCCGGCACCTGTCCTTTGGCGGCGGGGTCCATCGCTGCATCGGCCTCGCGCTCGCGCGGATGGAGATAAAGGTCGCCGCGCGCGAGATCATCCGGCGGATCGGCGATATCGAACTGGCGATCGCGCCCGAGGAGGTACGCTATCTGCCCACGGTCGCGACCCAGTCGATCGAGCGGCTGCCGATCCGCTTCACCCGGCGGAGCTGAGGCGCATGGCAGGAGAATTAGCGGGCAAGGTCGCCATCGTCACCGGCGGCGCGGGCGGCATCGGCCGCGCCACGGTGGAATTGTTCGTGGCCGAGGGCGCAAAAGTGCTGATCGCCGACCGCGATGTGGCGGCCGGCACCGCGCTGGCCGCCACGCTCGGGCCATCGGCGCTGTTCATGGCCGTCGATGTCGCCGACCGGGCGCAGGTGCAGGCGATGGTCGCGCGCGCGGTCGATGCCTTTGGCGGGCTGCACATCCTGTTTAACAATGCCGGGATCAGCTGCGCGCCCTTCCCGCATTTCCTGGACGACAGCCTGGCCGATTTCGACCGGGTCATGGGCGTCAATCTGCTGGGGCCGATGCTGGGGACGCAGGCAGCGGCCCGGCACATGAAGGATCATGGCGGCGGCGTCATCCTCAACAATGCCTCGATCGCGGGGTTGCTCGCGGGACAGGCGATGATGAGCTACCGCGCGTCCAAGGCGGGGCTGATCCAATTCTCCAAGTCGGTAGCGATCGACCTGGCGCAGCATGGCATCCGCGTAAACTGTCTGGTCCCCGGCCATATCCGCACCAGCCTGTCCTCCTTCAGCGCCCAGGGGGCAGAGGCGGACCGGGCGGCGCGGGTCGATGCCGCGATCGACGCGGTCTATCTCTCCAACCAGCCCTTGAAGCGGCGCGGCGTGCCCGATGACGTGGCGCAGGCGGCGCTGTTCCTGGCCAGCGACCGCGCGCGCCAGATCACCGGCATCGCCATGCCGGTCGAAGGCGGGGTGGTGGCCGGTGATCCGGTCAACCATCTGGAGGATATATTGGCGGCGCGCGCCGGTGCCCTGTCCGGTTGAACGGATCAGGCGACGGAAGGGGGACGCAACATTTCCCGCAATTGGGTGATGAGGATGCCGCTCCGTTCGGCTGCTTCATCGGCGGGCAGGCCGAAGCAGGCCTTGCGATGGCCTGAGGCGAAGCCCGAAAAAAGCGCGGCCTCCAGGCCCGAAATCTCGCGTCCCAACAGCACCTGCAACATGCCGCCGCTGGTGCGACCGCGCCGATAGCGCAGTTGCGGTGCAAAGCTGGCGAGCGCGCTATCGCGTGCGGCAGCGAGCATCAGTTCGTCCAGGGCCGACAATGTCCGGTCATTGGCCGGGAAGGGCGTGCGATAGCGGGCTATCACCTCTTCCTCCGACAGGGCGACCGGATCGGCAGGGGCGATGCCCCGACTGCCCACCACCCGGCGATAGATCATCTCGAACGCGGCGCGGACCAGTTCGGCGCTCGACCGGAAATTATAGGAGACGACGCCCAGGGTCAGGCCGGCCTGTGCAGCAACGGCGCGATGCGTGAGGGCACCCATGCCGTCCCGTGCCAGCACATCGGCGGCCGCTTCGGCAACCTGTTCCATCGTCCCGCCGGTGATGATCTGTTCGGGCAGTGCCAGATCGGCCTGCGCCCGCGCATGGAGGCGCCAGTCGCCATCGCGTGCCGGCCGACCGCACAGCCAGTCGTTCCAGCCGGCGCACAGCTCTTCCAGCCCGGCGCGGTCGACCGGCCGGCGCCAGCGCATCAGGTGCAGCGTGGCCTCACCGTCGAACAGACAGGCGGTGAAGGCGCCCCGACCCGGATGGTCGCAGCGCGCGCAGACATCTTCCCAGAAATTGCGCCACATGGTCGTCCAGCGTTGGGCGATCGCGCCATAGCGATCCTCGCGCGCAGCGATCAGTTGGCATTCGCGCCAGGCGAAGGCCAGGCGGCGCTGTTCCTCGCACCATTGGTCGATCAGGGCGGCGAGCAACGGCCCGAAGGCGTTACGCGACAGGGGCGCGATCCCCTCCAGTTCCGCCAGCCGCGCCGCGCACCAGCGTTCCGAATCGCGCTGGGCCTGCTCATATGTGGAAAGAAACAAATGTTCCAGTGAACCGAAGTGATGATAGATTCCCGATACAGGTGTCTGGGCCAGGCGGCTGATCGCACGGGCCGATGTGCCGCTCGCGCCATCACGTTCCCATATGTCGAGAACGGCCTCTATAAGCCGCTCCATTGTGCCGATTTCCGATGCTTTTTCCGAATTCGCAGCCGTCGCCATAGCGTCCTTTATGCCATATCCCGCCGAACTGGCAAAGGCTGCGTCGGGGCGATATCCGTGTCTCGCTGCTGTCATATTGCCGCTGATCCTGTCATCGAACTGAGATACATATGTAACTGCGACTGCATACAGACGTTCTAATTGCCCCTCCGAATTCAACATCATTCGGGGGATACGCATCATGAACCATTCGTCTGTCCTGCGCCGTCGCGCGCTCATTCTGGCCGGCACCATGCTGATGGGGGCTGGCTTCGTGGCCCCGGCCCATGCGGAGGACGCGCCGCTTGACGAAGGAGATGCCGGCCTTGGTTCGATTGTCGTCACCGCGCAGAAGACCGAGACCAATCTGCAGAAGACGCCGATCGCCATTTCGGTGCTGGGCAGCGATGATCTCAAGGCGCGCAGCGTGGTGAGCCTGAAGGATCTGGGCGACGGCGCGGTGCCGTCGCTGCGCATCGCCCCCTTCGCCTCGCGCAATTCGGCGCTGACCGTCGGCATTCGCGGCATCGTGCCGTTCGACGCCAACCAGCCCAGCCGCGACGCGGGCGTCGGCATCTATATCGACGGCGTCTATCTCGGTCGCTCGCAGGGGCTGGGCACGGCCCTGTTCGACATCGAGCGGATCGAGGTGCTGAAGGGGCCGCAGGGCACCTTGTTCGGCCGCAACTCGACCGGCGGCGCGCTCAGCATCGTCAGCAGGAAGCCGAGCGGCGAGTTTCACCTGGGCCAGACCATGGGCGTCATGAATTATGACGGCTATAAGGTCGAAACCCATCTCGACCTGCCCAGTTTTGCCAATATCAGCGTCAAGCTGGACGCGCTCGTCACCAAGCGCGGCGGCACTACCGACAATCCGATGGCGGGCGAGGAGGATTATAACCAGCTCGACCAGCGCGGCATGCACGGCGCGATCCTGTGGGAACCGAGCAGCCGCTTCTCCGCCCAATATGATTTCGACACCTCCTATGACGCCAGCACGCCCTATTATTTCCAGATGCTGGGCAAGTCGGATCGTCTGCCGGTCGCGGACATGGTCGAGGTTCAGCCCGATCGCGCCAAGACCGCCGATATCGGCGTGCCGATCCAGAAGAGCATCGGCAAGACCCATGGTCATGCGCTGCATATGGATTGGCAGGTCGCCGATGGCATCAATCTGCGCTCCATCACTTCCTATCGTGAGCTGAGCCAGAGCCAATATGACAATGGCGGCGCGCATCAGGGTGCCTTCGCCCCCTATGCCAAGTTCGCGCGCTACAGCCTGGCGGGCCTCGACCAGAATCAGTTCAGCCAGGAAGTGCAGCTGGTAGGCTCGCTCGCGCGCGTCGATTTCGTCGCCGGCGCCTATTATTATCATGAAAAGGGCGAGGATTGGGCCTGGGCGCCCTATACCATGCAGTGGGGCGCGACGGCGGCCGACGCGCCGACCCGCCTGCCGACGCTGGAAGCCGGGCAGGTCACGCCCTATCCCGATCGCGCCAGCGACGCCAAGGCGGACAGTTTCGCCCTCTATGGCCAGGCGACCTGGACTCCGGCGATCCTCGACGATGCGCTGCACCTGACCGGCGGCGCGCGCTATACCCGCGACAAGAAGAGCGGCGACCTGTTCAAGGTCAATGGCGTCGACAAGGATTTCCGCTTCGACATTTCCAGCAGCCGGGTCGACCCGACCGTCACTCTGGCGTTCGACGCGACCGACAATATCCATCTCTATGGCAAATGGGGGACGGCCTATCGCGCCGGTGGGGCCAATTCGCGCTCCGTCACCTATCGCGCCTATAAGCCCGAAGAGGTCGAGACATCCGAAATCGGCTTCAAGGGCGAGTTCCTCGACCATCATGTCCGGCTGAACCTGGCCGCCTACAAGACGATCTACAAGAATCAGCAGATCGACTTCAACGCGGTGCTGTCCGAAGTGCCGGGCGGCCCGACCCGCACCACGATCGAGACCGTCAATGTCGACGGCCATGGCACGATCAAGGGCGTCGAGGCGGATCTGGTGGTGATGCCGGTCGAGGGGCTGACGCTGACGGCGGCCTATGCCTATACCAAGGGCGATCTGGCACAGGCGGCCAACCCCTTTGCCGGCAATGCGCTGCAGACCGTGTTCGTGGTCTATACGCCCAAGAACGCCTTCAGCGGCGCGATCGACTATAGCCTGCCGCTCGACTGGGCGACGCTGCGCGCCCATGTCGATGCCAATGGCGGCGATGGCTATCATTCCCAGTCCAGCGACGCGGCGCTGACCGACACCTCCTTCCTGGTGAATGCCCGCCTGTCGCTCGCCGACATCACGCTCAAGGGCGACGCCAAGCTCCAGATTTCGGCCTGGTCGCGCAACCTGTTCAACGAACAGCACACCTTCTTCCAGACCGGCTCCTCGTCGCTGCAACTGGGCATTTTCAACGAACCGCGCACCTATGGCCTGGAAGCCACGGTGCGCTTCTAAAATAGAGGGAGAGAGAAAAGATTATGCGCAAGATGATGATCCGCGCCGCGCTGGTGGCGCTGCCCCTGACGGTGTCAGTCGCAGCCTTCGCCGGCACCATCGCCGATCCGGTGGTGGAGCGGGTGGCGCCCGACAAGCTGGCGATCCGTTGGAGCGATACCGATCCGGTCGATCTGTTGCAGACCGATCGCCCCGATGCCCCCATCGCCAGCGCCACGCTGGTGGCGGCCAGGGACAAGGACGGCGTGCAGGAGGTGCAGGTGGCGCCGGGCACCCGGCCCTATTTCCTGCTGCGCGACAGCAAGAGCGGCGCGGTGACCCGCGTGGCCGAGCGTGTGCTGGTGATGGAGCAATCCTCCAACTTCCGGGATCTGGGCGGCTATCCGGCGGCCGGCGGCAAGCATGTCCGCTGGGGCCAGATCTACCGCTCGGGTGGGCAGGCGATGCTGACCCCGGCCGATGTGGCGCAGGTGAAGGCGCTGGGCGTCGCCAATCTGGTCGACCTGCGTTCGGACGAAGAACGGCTGTTCGCGCCGACGAAGCTCGATGGCATCCCCTATAATGCGGTCGGCTATTCGATGGCCGCGATGATGAGCGGCATGAAGTTCGATGCCAAGAATATGGACATGGCCAAGCAGGCCGAAGCCTATGCCGGCACCTATCGCGGCATGCCGACCCAGCTGAAGCCGCAACTGCGTATCGTCTTCGCCCGCCTGCTGTCGAAGGACGGGCCGCTGCTCTATAATTGCTCGGCGGGGCAGGACCGCACCGGCTTTGCCAGCGCGATGATCCTGTCGGCGCTCGGCGTGCCGCGCGATGTCATCTATCGCGACTATGTGCTCTCGACGCCGTCGCGCCGCCCGCAATATGAAGTGCCGCCGATGAGCGACGCCGTGGCGCAGAGCAGCCCGATCGCCGGCATGTTCGCGCAGATGCAGAAGGGCGGAGCGATGGCCAAGGCCAATCCGCTGGTGCTGCCCGACGGCACGCCCTTCCTAACCTATGCCTTTGCCGCGATCGACCAGAAATGGGGGTCGGTGGATGCCTATCTGGCTCAGGAAATCGGCCTGACGCCGGTGGACATTGCGGCGCTGCGCACCACCTATCTGGAATAGGCACCGCTTATTCCGGATCGGCATGAAGGGCGCGGCGGGATTCATTATCCCGTCGCGCCCGCAAGGCGCTAGGAGGCTGGAAAAGGGTGCGCTATCCTTGTCCCGCTTTCTGGAGGCCATATGATTTTCCGTTCGATCGACCCGGCCAGCGACACGCTCCTGTGGGAAGGGGAGGCGGCCGATGCCGCGACCTGCGCGGCGGCCGTGACGCGCGCCCGCGCCGCCTTTCCGGCCTGGGCCGCGCTGCCGCAATCCGCGCGCGAGGATCATGTCCGCCGCTACAAGGCGCTGCTGTCGGACCGGAGCGACGCCTTTGCCAATGCGATCGCGCGGGAGACCGGCAAGCCGCTATGGGAGGCGAAGACCGAAATCGCCTCGATGATCGGCAAGGTCGACATCTCGATCGCGGCGCAGGCCGAACGTGCCGGATCGCGCGAGCAGGCGACCCCGTTCGGCCGGGCGGTGTTGCGCCACAAGCCGCATGGCGTGATGGCGGTGCTTGGCCCCTATAATTTCCCCGGTCACCTGCCCAACGGCCATATCGTGCCGGCCCTGCTGGCGGGTGATGTGGTTATCTTCAAGCCATCGGAACTGACCCCGCTGGTGGGCGAACTGATGGCGCAGGCTTTCCGTGACGCCGGCCTGCCCGATGGCGTCTTCACTTTGTTGCAGGGGGGGCGGGACACCGGTGCGGCGCTGATCGCGCAGGATATCGACGGCCTGTTGTTCACCGGATCGGCGGGCGCGGGCGCACATTTCACCCGCGTGATGACCGATCGGCCGGGGGTGATCCTGGCGCTGGAACTGGGCGGCAATAATCCGCTGGTCGCCTGGGATGGCGATGCGCAGGCGGTCGCCTCGATCATCGTCCAGTCGGCCTTCATCACCGCAGGCCAGCGCTGTTCCTGCGCGCGCCGGTTGATCCTGCCGCAGGGCGCGGCGGGCGACGCGATCCTCGACGCGACCGTGGCGCTCGCCCGGCGGCTGACGATCGGTGCCTGGGACAGCCAGCCCGAACCCTATATGGGCGCGCTGATTTCCGCTGAGGCGGCGGCTCATGCCAAGGCGCGCCATGCCGCGCTGCTGGCGCTGGGTGGCGTCGAACTGTTGCCGCTGGAACAGCCGGCGGACCTGGGTGGTGCCTTCCTGACGCCGGGTATCATCGACATGACCGGGGTGGATGCGCCCGACGAGGAGATTTTCGCGCCGCTGCTGCAGGTGATCCGCGTCGCCGATTTCGACGCCGCGATCGCGGCCGCCAATGCAACCCGCTATGGCCTGGCGGCGGGCCTTGTGTCCGCCGACGATGCGCTGTGGGACCGGTTCCTGCTGGAAAGCCGCGCCGGCGTGGTTAACCGCAACCGGCCGACCACCGGCGCGAGCGGGGCGATGCCGTTCGGCGGCCTAGGCGCATCGGGCAACCACCGCCCCAGCGCCTATTATGCCGCCGATTACTGCGCCTATCCGGTCGCCAGTTTCGAGGCTGGGGAAGTGCTGGACCTGACTGCCGATATCAAGGGGCTGGCAGGCTGATACATGCGTCTGGTCGAGAATTACTAGTTGACGCAAGACAATATCGGCTTGGCACGGATGATGACATGACAGCGATTGCCATTCTGCTATGGCTTTGGATATGTCGTCCTATTGCCTGATTCCGAGCGCCGTCGAAAAGCCTTGGGGACGCAGGGATTTGCCTGCGCGCTTTGGGTTGAATGCCGATCGCCGCGTGGGCGAGATTTGGTTCACGGCGGACGCGGACGTGCCCCAGCCGCTGCTCGTCAAATATCTCTTCACGAGCGAGAAATTGTCGGTGCAGGTCCATCCTGACGATGCCCAGGCGCAGGCCATGGGGCTGGCTGGCGGCAAGTCGGAATGCTGGTATGTCCTGGCAACCGAAGGGGACGCTCGGTTGGGCATCGGCCTGACCCGGACGGTCGATGCCGATGCGTTGAAGGTTGCCGCGCTGGATGGGTCGATTGAGCAGTTGATCGACTGGAAGCCGGTCAAGCCGGGTGATTTCTACTATATTCCGGCGGGCACGATTCACGCCATCGGCGGCGGTATTACCCTCGTTGAAGTTCAGCAGAATAACGACGTGACCTATCGCCTGTTCGATTATGGTCGTCCGCGCGAACTGCATCTGGATGCGGGCATGGCCGTCAGTGACCCTGCGCCCTATGGCCGGCTGGCGCAACATGTGACCAGCGACCGCCCCTGCATGCTGGTGGAGGAAACCGGCGCCCCCTTCACGCTCGAAAATCTGGTGCATGAGGCTGGCGAACGGGTTCGGCAGGATCAGGGGCCGTTCTGGTTCATCCCGTTGCAGGGGAGCGGTTTGATCGACGGTCAGCCTTGGGCAGCGGGCGAATGCTGGCTGATCGAAGATCGGGCGGACATCGCGGTCGAACAACAGTTGCACGGCCTGCTGGCGCGACCCGTCGCCTGAACGGCGCACCCATTCCACAATCTGGAACGCATTGGCGCTCGATCCGCCAGACGGCTTAACGCGACTGGCGCGCCCGGATTCGCGGTGAAGCGTCTGATGACGCCTAATGACCCATATGATGGAACCATGGTCCGTTATGTCAACGACCTGTCGATGATATGGCTCGTTTCGTCGCAAAGGCAGCGCCATAACTGCGTGTCCATATATAGATATAAAGACCCAATATATGGGATATCAAAAGGGTTGTCGCGGCGGGGTCTGGTCGCGGTCGACCTCAAACCCGTGCCCAAACGGGGGGGCACGCATAGGGAGGATGTTTAAGTGAGGTTTTCCAATTATCGCGCCTTGTTGTCGACGTCGGCCGTCGCCGCCGTCCTGCTGGGCGCCATGCCGGCCGCGGCACAAGACCAGCAGCAGTCCGAACAGCCCCAGCAGGCGCCCGAAGCGAGCAGCGAAGATATCGTCGTCACCGGTATCCGGTCCAGCCTTCAGGGGGCGCTCAACGCCAAGCGCAATGCCGCGCAGGTTCTGGACGCCATTTCGGCCGAGGATATCGGCAAGTTCCCGGACAAGAATGTCGGTGAAGCGCTGCAGCGCGTGACCGGCGTCCAGCTGACCCGGTCGGACGGCGAAGGCTCCGGCATCACCATCCGCGGCGCCGATCCGTCACTGAACCGCGTCGAGATCAACGGCGTCACCGCCCTGTCCACCACCGTGGGCGGCGGCCGCGACGTCGATTTCCGCGATCTGCCCTCCGAATTCGTCAACCGCCTGGAAGTGGTGAAGTCGGCCACCGCCGACATGACCGAAGGCGGCGTCGGCGGCACCGTGCGCGTCATCACCCGCCGGCCGTTCGACAATGGCGGCAAGCCCTATCTGGCCGGTTCCGCCCAGGCCATTTATGCCGATATCGGCGACCATATGGATCCGCGCCTGGCGCTGATCGGCAGCGACACCTTTGCCAATGGCACGATCGGCGTGCTGGTGTCGGGCACGTTCGAGAACCGCAATGTCGAAAGCCATCAGGCGCGCACCACCGGTTGGGTCCAGCTGAAGGACGCCAACGGCGCCGTCTACGACCTCAACAATGACGGCGTCGGCGATTTCTTCCCCGACATTCCGCGCTATGTCATCAACCGCCTGGAAACCCGCCGCTATGCGCTGAATGGCATCCTGGAATGGCGCCCGAGCGACGATTTCAAGGCCTATGTCGAGAGCAACTGGACCAAGTCGATCCAGTCGGTGACCTCGCAATATCTGCAGACCGGCACCAGCGGCGGCATCGTCGACACGGAAAACACCATCATCGGCCCGGACAATACGGTCGAATATCTGGTGATGACCAACAATACGTCGAAGGCGCAGACCAGCCAGCTGGGCGTGTCCTATCGCAACATTCTGGGCGACATTAAGCGCACCACCTATAATGTCGCGCTGGGTGCCGACTGGACGACCGGCAACCTGACGCTGACGCCGAAAATCTCGCTGTCTAAGGCCAAGGCCTATAATAACGAGATCAATGCGACCGCGGCCGTTACCGGCATGTCCAGCCTGATCGTCGACTATAGCAACGGCCAGAATGCGCCGAACATCATCCTGCCCAATGATCCGACCACCACGGCCGGCATCAACCAGCTGACCGTGCTGCGCCGTCCGCGCTATGACGACCAGACCGAAAAAATGGCCAAGCTGGACGCGGAGTACAAGACCGACGGCGGCCTGTTCACCTCGTTCAAGATTGGTGGCCAGTATCGCGACCTGACGGTCAAGAGCCGCTTCTACACCCGCACCACGACGCTCAATGGCTTCAGCGATCCGGCGGTGCAGGCGCAGATCGACAGCATCGTCAATGGCAATGCGGCGCTCGGCACCTCGCCTTTCTTCCACACCGGCAATCTGGGTTTCACCGGCGATTATAGCGGCTGGCTCAACATGACCCAGGGCATTGCCGATGCAGTCGGCATTCCCGATCCGTTCGCGGAAGGCGGCTGCCCGGCCAATGCCGACGGCACCTGCCAGGTCTATACCGACACCTGGAAGGTCGGCGAACGCAATCTGGCCGGCTATGGCCAGGCCAGCTTCGCCTTCGACGTCGGGGCCGTGCCCGTCAGCGGCGTGATCGGCGCCCGCGTCGTCAATACCAAGGTCAATACCTCGGGCTATCTCAGCACCGGCGGCGTGATCTCGCCCGTATCCTACGACAGCAACGGCACCGAATTCCTGCCCTCGATCAACGTGAAGGCGGAACTCATCCCCAACAAGCTGATGGCGCGTGCGACCGCGACCGAAGTGATGGCCCGCCCGCTGCCGCAGCAGCTGGCACCGCGCTTCACCATCGACGTGGTCGGCCTGTCGGGTTCGCGCGGCAACCCGGATCTGCAGCCGTTCCGCGCCCGCCAATATGATGCGGGCCTGGAATATTATATCAACCGCACCAGCTTCGCGTCGGTCACCTATTTCCGGAAGGAAATCAGCTCGTTCATCCAGAACACGACCGAGCCCTATACCGATGCCAGCGGCGTGACCTACACCATCACCGTGCCCACCAACGGCACGCAGAAGGTGACGATCAACGGCGTGGAAGCCGGCGCGCAGATCGCGTTCGACTTCATCGACGTGCCGGTGCTCAAGCAGATGGGCGTGGTCGCCAACTATACCTATTCCAAGGATAGCGGCTACGAAGGGAAGGATTATTTCACTGGCGATTCCCTGCCGTTCCAGGGTCTGTCGCGCAACGCCTACAATATCTCGGCCTATTATGAAGACGACGTCATCAGCCTGCGGGGCGCCTATAACTGGCGGTCCAAATATCTGATCACGGCGCAGGGCCGCGGCAATAATCCCGAGTTCGGCGAAGCCTATGGCCAGCTCGACGCGTCGCTCAACGTCACGCTGATGCCGGGCATCTCGATGTTCCTGGAAGGCGTCAACCTGCTCGACGCGACGCGCAAGGAAAATGCCAACAGCGTCGAACGTCGCACCATCATCGAGACGGTCGGCCGCCGCGTCTATGGCGGTATCCGCTTCAAGCTCTGATTGGCGCTCATGGCCTGGCCTCCCCCAGGTCATGAGACAGGCTGCGGGTCGGGACATGCCCGACCCGCAGCATCATTTTTTCAAGATCAAGCGGGACAGGTCGCCATGTTCTCTCGCCGCACCCTCCTTGCATCGCTGGCCCTCGCGCCGATCGCCGGCCCCTTGAACGCTGCGGCGCGTAAGCGGGTCTGGCGCGACGATTTCCGCCATGGCCTCAAACAATGGCAGCTGGAGGCCGTGGGCGACGCGCGCGTGACCGCGCAGGACGGCCTGCTCGATATCGTCGCGCCCAAGGGGCTGACGCTCTGGTTCCGCCAGGCGCTCAAGGAGCCGGTCGCGATCCGCTATGATGTGCGCGCCGTGTCGGATGGCGGCCCTTATGACGAGGTGAGCGACGTCAACGCCTTCTGGATGGCGCGCGACCCGGCGGCGCCCGGCGGATCGGCGCTCGGCCGCACCCGCAGCGGCACGTTCGAGGAGTATGACAGCCTCCGCACCTATTATGTCGGCATTGGCGGCAACCGGAACAGCACCACGCGGATGCGCCGCTATGTCGGCGAACCGGGCCATCGCCCGCTGCTGCCGGAGCATGACCGCACCGACAAGGCAGCGATGCTGGTGCCCAATCAGTGGTTTTCGATCGGCCTGATCGCCAACGGGTCTCATGTCGCGGTGGAGCGGGACGGGGCGACCCTGTTCACGCTCGACGATCCCGATCCCTATCGCAGCGGCCATTTCGGCCTGCGCACGACGCAGAGCCATCTCCAGGTCCGCAACTTCACCATCACCAAGATCTGAACAACATAAAAAGGGAGAGCAACGTGGATATCAGGGCGGGGATCAGCCGGCGCGACAGCCTGAAGGCGGGATTGATGGCGAGCGCGACCGCGCTGCTGCCGGGCGCGGCGCAGGCGGCGACCAGTGCGCGCGGCGGCGCCATGCCGGAAACCCCGGTGCGCTGGATCGACGATGCCGCCCCGCCGCTCTCGCTTGGCCAGACCTTCGGCGTGCCATGGCCGCGCGGCGTGCTGCGCGCCGGCAAGCCGCTGTCGGTGCAGGGCGCCGATGGCACCGCTCTGCCCTCGCAGCACTGGACGCTGGCCACCTGGCCCGACGGGTCGATCAAATGGACCGCCCATGCGCTGCCCGCCGGCACCGGCCAGCCTGGCGCGCTGTGCGTGGTGCCGGGCAAGCCGGCCGCGCCGCAGGCGCCGGTGCTGGTGCGCGAGCTGGCGGATCGGATCGAGATTCAGGTCGGCGCGCTGCGTTGGAGCATCGGCCGTTCGGGCAATGCGATCATCCAGTCGGCGCAGCAGGGCAACCGCACCGTCGTTGGTCCCCTGACCCTGGTCGCCAGCGTCGACAGCGCGCCGGAGGGCGGCACGCGCACGCCCTTCATCGGCCGCATTACCGGCGCCACCGTCGAGCAGAAGGGGCCGGTCCGCGCCGTCGTCAAGCTGACCGGCGTGCATGAAGGGCAGGGGCGGCAGATCTTGCCCTTCACCCTGCGCCTCTACGCCCATGCCGGCGGCGATCATCTGCGCATCGTCCACAGCTTCATCTTCGATGGCGACCCGGCGAAGGATTTCATCAGCGGCATCGGCCTGACCGCTGCCGTGCCGATGGCGGGCGCCCCGCATGACCGTCATGTCCGCCTCGCCACCGCCGATGATGGCCTGTTCAGTGAAGCGGTGCGGCCGCTCACTGGCCTGCGCCGCGATCCGGGCAAGGCGGTGCGCGCCGCGCAGATCGCCGGCAAGGCGGTGCCGATGGACGCGATGGCGCCGGGCGTCGCCAAGCTGCTCGATCGCATCCCGACCTGGGGCGATTTCGACCTGACCCAATTGTCGGCCGACGGCTTCGCCATCGCCAAGCGGACGCAGGATGGCCATGCCTGGGTCGATTCCGTCGCCGGCAGCCGGTCGCAGGGCCTGGGCTATATCGGCTCGCCCCAAGGCGGCGTGGCGATCGCCACCCGCTATTTCTGGCAGCGCCATCCGTCCCAGATCAGCATTCGCGACGCCGAAAGCGACACCGCGACGCTGACCGCCTGGCTCTGGTCGCCCGACGCCAAGCCGATGGACATGCGCTCCTATCGCGGCGTCCTGGGGATGGAGGGTTATGATGCCCAGAATGAAGGGCTCGACATCACCTATGAGGATTATGAGCCCGGCTGGGATGCCGCGACCGGCGTCGCCCGCACCAGCGAGCTGACCCTGTGGGCCTGCGCCGCGACCCCTTCGGCCGATGCGCTCGCCGCCATGGCGCAGGCAAACGCCGTGCCGCCGCAGCTGATGGTGACGCCCGACCGCATTCATGCCGCCGGCGTGTTCGGCATCTGGAGCTTGCCGGACCGCTCGACGCCCATGAAGGCGCGGATCGAGGACCAGAACAGCAACCTCGTCGACTTCTATGTCGGTGAAGTGGATCGCCGCCGCTGGTATGGTTTCTGGAACCATGGCGACATCATGCACACCTATGATTTCGACCGGCATGTCTGGCGCTATGACATTGGCGGCTTCGCCTGGGACAATAGCGAATTGTCGCCCGACCTGTGGTTCTGGACCAGCGTGCTGCGCACCGGCAATGCCGCTGCCTTCCGTTTTGCCGAGGCGCTGACCCGCCATACCGGCGAGGTCGACGTCTATCATCTCGGCCGGTTCAAGGGGCTGGGCACCCGCCACGGCGTCCAGCACTGGAGCGACAGCAGCAAGCAGCCGCGCGTCAGCAACGCCATGTATCGCCGCATCTTCTATTATCTGACCGCCGACGAGCGCGCCGGCGACCTGATGCGCGATCTGGTCACGTCGGACCTGGCGCTGGAGCATGTCGAGATCGGCCGCAAGGTGCCGGGCGCCGAGCGCACGCCGCTGCCGGCCGGGGTCATTGACCTCAGCTTCGGCACCATGTGGTGTTCGGTCGCCTCGGCCTGGCTCACCGAATGGGAGCGGACCGGCGACAGGAAATGGCGCGAGCGGCTGCTGAACGGCATGGATAGCATCGGTCGGCTGAAATATGGCTGGCTGGCGGGCAGCGCTCCCTATGACCTCAAGACCGGGCGCTTCATGGGGGCGGGGGACAAAATCTCCATCTCGCACCTCAATGCCGTGTTCGGCGCGCTGGAGGTGAATGCCGAGCTTCTCGACCTGCTCGATGTGCCGCGCTATCGCGCCGCCTGGCTCGATTATTGCCGCTGGTTCAATGCCTCGCCGCAGGAGTGGAAGGCGAAGTTCGACCAGCCCTTCGGCCGTCGCAACCTGAAAGAAGGCCATTCGCGCCTGACCGCCTATGTCGCGCGGGAGACCGGCGACAACGAATTGGCGGTCCGCGCCTGGAAGGAGTTCCTCGGTGGTGAAGCGGGCCTCGGCCTGTCGACCGGCGATCCGCGCGTGGCGCTGAAGGGACCGGCCTATGTCCGCCCGATCGTCGAATGGCCGGACGTCTCCACCAATGCGGCGTCGCAATGGGGCCTTGCCGCGATCGAAAATCTGGCGCTCATTCCCGACGCGCTCGCTGACGCTGCCAAGTGATGAAGGGCCTTAAGATGAAGACGATGATGATGGGCCTGATGGCGGCGCTGGCGGTAGGCGCGGCGCCCCCGGCGCTGGCCAAGCCCGTGGCCGAATGGGTCGACCAGACCACCGGCCACCGCGTGCTGCGGCTGACCGACACGCCGGGCAGCGCCAGCCTTTATTTCCACCAGAACAGCTATACGCCGCAGGGCGACAAGATGGTGATCTCCACCCCCGACGGCATTTCGGTGCTGACGCTGGCGGACTGGAGCATCAGGCCGCTGGTCAAGGGCAAGGATATCCAGCTGCTCTTTACCGGGCGCAGGACGCGCACCGCCTATTATGCCAGCCACAGGCGCGACGACGGTGCTGGCGCGACGATGCTCTATGCCGCCGACATCGACAGCGGCAAGGTGCGCAAGATCGCGACCGTCGATCGTGGTTCGATCGGCTCGATCAATGCGGACGAGACGCTGCTGCTCGGCCAGTGGGCGGCGAGCGACAAGCCGCTCCAGCCCGACGGCACCCAGCAGCGCGCCGCGCCGGAGATCAAGCAGCAGTTCGGCCAGGCCAATTATGCCGCCAACGGCCCGGACGGAAAGCCGCTCAGCTTTGCCGAGGCGAAGGAAGTGCGTCTCAATGAACGGCTGGAGGCGCGCATCCCGATGGAGATATTCACCATCGATATCCGCACCGGGGAGCGCAAGGTGGTGGTCGCCTCGACCGACTGGCTCAACCATATCCAGTTCTCGCCGACCGACCCCGGCCTCATCATGTATTGCCATGAAGGCCCCTGGCACAAGGTCGACCGGATCTGGACGATCCGCACCGACGGCAGTGGCCAGCAACTGGTCCACAAGCGCACCATGAACATGGAAATCGCCGGCCATGAGTTCTTCTCGCCCGACGGCAAGTGGATCTGGTATGATCTCCAGACGCCGCGTGGTGAGGTGTTCTGGCTCGCCGGCTATGAACTGGCGACCGGGCATCGCCAATGGTTCAAGGTCGATCGCAACCAATGGTCGGTCCATTATAACCAGGCGCCCGACCTCAAGCATTTCTCCGGCGACGGCGGCGACAGCGAAATGGTCGCCCATGCCCCCGACGGCAAATATCTCTATCTCTTCACGCCCCAGGCCATTCCCGATGTCGCCGGCATCCATGCCGACAATGCCGCCGACCTGATCGCGCCTGGCACTTTCGGCGTCGAGAAGATCGTCGACATGCGCAAGCATGACTATCGGCTGGAGCCCAACATCACCTTCACGCCCGACGGCAAATGGATGATCTTCCGCTCCAACATGGACGGCGCGCCGCAAATCTACGCGGCGGAGATTGCCAAGACGGCGGGCTGACGACGGACGATTGCCGGGCGGGGCGGCGCTGGCCTATGGTCGGCACGCCCCGCGTGAAAAGGCAGACGTCATGATGCGTGCCCGGCATTGCTCTTTGCTGTTGTTCCTGACGCCGGTCGCGGCCGATGCCGTGCCGCCGCCGACCCCGGCCGATCTCGCCGGCTGCGAAGGATCGGCCTTCGTCGTGGACAAGCTGGTCTGCGCCGACCCTGCGCTCAAGGCGGCCGATGCCCGCGTCCGGGTGCCCAGCGCGGATCAGTCCAGGCTGCTGGATGCCGCGTCCGATTATGTCGAACGCCAGGATGGCTGGTTTCAACGTCGCAACCGTTGCGCCTTCGCCGATGATCAGCCCGACTGCCTGCGCGACGCCTATGCTGAGCGCAGCGCCGTGCTGGCGGCGCTGGTCCATGATGCTGCGCCGGATCAATCGGGCCAGTGCGGCAAGATGGCGGTGCGGATCGGCACGCTGGAGGGGGCGACCATCATCCACGATAACAGCCGCCTGGTCGCGGTGGGGCTGCCGAAGCCCCGATCGTCCTGGCGCCCTTTCGTGACGGCGGACCCACGCGGCAAGGGATGGCGTCTGCGCCGGCTGGACGGCGCGCATATCGACTGCCGCTAGTCCTCAGTCCTCGCCCTCGCTGTGCATGATGTCGGCGCGGGTGATGGTGCCGCCCTGGCTGTGGACCACGGCCAGCCGCTTGCGCCCCTTGTCGCGGAAGCTGATCTCGCCGCTGTCGATCGCGGGATCGGCGATCATGATGAGGGCGTCGAACACGCCGCGGGCCTCGCGCAACTCGCTCAGGATCGTCAGCAGTTCGTGGGATGTGATGCGGGTGCCGCCTTCGCTGTCGGGCATCTGCTTCTCGATGATCCGGTGCAGCGCCTCGACGATCGCCAGCGTCGGATGCAGCCGTTCGACCGAGACGGGCGCGGCCAGCGGCACGGCGCGAACATCGGCCAGCGCCAGATAGGGGTCGATCGCGCCGGGGCCGAAAACCTGCTCGATATTGGCAAGGGTCACGGCGTCCAGGTTGCTCGCCTCGTTGCGGGCATTCTTGACCGTGCCGGCCGAACAGCCGATCCGCTCCGCCAGCTGGCCGTCTGACAGGCCATGGGCCTTCTGGATGCGCCGCACGATGGTGGCGACCGCTTCCCGATAGATGCCGTTCGATAGCCGCGTTCCGGCCATGTCCCGCTTCTCCCGCTTCGACGTGCCCCGCCCGACAAAAATGCCGGGCCGGACGGATGTGCGCAAGACTTTGTGCGCGGCGCCCGATTCCGGCAAAGACCTTGGCGGGGCCTGCACCCTAGTTGCACCATCCATGAACCCCGATCGTCGCCGTTTTCTCCTCTCCGCTTCCGTTCTGGTCGCGGGCGCTGTTGGCACCGCGCGTGCCTCCGCGCCGGGGCCGATGCGCGCGCTGAAACCCATGTTGCCGGCCCAGCCGATCGCGCCGCTCACCACGCCGACCCCGCCGGCACTGGTGAAGCCCGCCCTGTTCGCGCAGGCCCGCGCGGCGCTGGAACGGCATCCGCAGATCGTCAACCGGCACCGCATGGCATTGGTCGATTTTGCCGCGCCCTCGTCGGAGCCGCGGCTGCATATCGTCAACCTGCTGGATGGCACCGCCACCTCCTATCTGGTGGCGCATGGCAGCGGGTCGGACCCGGATCATAGCGGCTGGCTGGAGCGTTTTTCCAATGCGCCCGGCTCCAACGCCTCCTGTTCGGGCGCATTCCTGACGGCCGATCCCTATGTCGGGAAACATGGCCCGTCGCAGCGCTTGCAGGGTCTCGATCCGACCAACGACAATGCGATGAGCCGGGCGATCGTGCTGCATGGTGCCTGGTATGCCGAACCCACGCTGGCCGGTGCGCGCGGCAAGCTGGGACGCAGCCAGGGTTGTTTCGCGGTCGGCGACAGCGTCCGGTCGCAGGTCATGGCCCAGTTGGGCCGGGGCAGCCTGATCTACGCGGCCAAGCTGGTCGTCTGACCTTCTACAGTTAAGCGCGTCGCCCCAATCGGCGCGCAGGTCCGTGCCGCCGCTTAACCCCTTTCGCGGTGGGCACCATGGCCGTCCGGGAGCGATCCTTGCATCGCTCCCGGACATTCGAGTGCCGTAGCGTCCTCGGTCTATATCCCGATGAATACCTATAGGATCGTCAGGCGCATTGTCGCATCCTGCCTGTCTGCGACTCCGTTCTCCGGCGCCGCGGGAACAGGGGAAAGAGGATGAAGGGTTTTTCGACTATCATGTCGGTGACCGCCTTGCTGGCGGCTGCCGTTCCGATCCTGCCTGCCCATGCCGCACCGCCGGGTGATGTCGATGATCTGGTCGGCGCGCGAGGCTCTTCGGGGGAAAATGCGCTCCAGTCGCGCGGCTATCGCATCGCCAAGCAGAATGGCCTCACCAACTATTGGTGGAACAGCGCGAAGGATCAGTGCATCCGGGTCGTCACCTATAATGGTCGCTATGACGCAATCGACAGCGCGTCAGACGGTGATTGCGGCCATGGCAGTGGCAACACGGCCGCCGCGGCAGTGGCCGGTGTCGCGGCGATCGGCCTGATCGCGGCGCTCGCCAGCCACAAGAAGAGCCACAGCGACAGCTCGGCCCAGCATGACAGCGAATATGAGCGCGGCTATCATGACGGCCTGTATGGCGGCGACTATGACCGCAACGACAGCGAAGCCTATCATTCCGGCTATTCGGCCGGCAATGCGGAACGCGGCAACCGGCTCGCCGCCAACAGCCAGATCGTGCGGGGCGCACCCGCGGCGGCGCAGCGCGCCTGTGCCCGGCGCGGCGACGAGTTCCAGAATGTGCCGGCGGGCAGTTCCGTGCCGGTCAGCGTCTATCCGCAAGGTGGGGATCGCTATGAGATCATCATCGCATCGGGCCATTATCGTTCGCGCTGCACCGTGACGGGCAACGGCAATGTGATGTCAATGGACCCCTATTGATCGGAAGGATGTGCATCATGAAGAAGGCAATGATCGCGGCCGTCGCGCTGACGGCGCTGGCGATGCCGGCTGTCGCTCAGGCGCCAGTGCGCAGCGAGCGGGTGCAATTTGCCAAGGGGGCGGCCTCCAAGGTCATCAAGGCGTCGCTCAAGGGTTATGACATGGTCGACTATCTGGTCGGCGCGCGGGCCGGCCAGACGATGAATGTGACCCTCAAGACCAGCAACGCCTCCAACTACTTCAACATAATGGCGCCGGGGGCAGGCGAAAGCGCCATGTTCATCGGCTCGACCGCCGGCAACAGCTTTGCCGGACGTCTGCCGGCCAATGGCGATTATCGCATTCGCGTCTATCTGATGCGCAATGCCGCCCGCCGCAACGAAGTCGCCAATTACACGCTGGCCGTCAGCGTGCAGGCGCTGGCGGCGACCGCAGCGCAGGTGATGCCGGCGGCGACCGGCCCGGCGCTGACGCCGGGCAACATGCCCGCTTATTGCCGGGGGGAAGTGTCCGGCCAATATGGCACCCGCCCGACCTATGTGAAGACCGGTGCGATCGCCAAGGCGCCTGGTGGCTTCTTCATCGACGGCACGGTCGACAAGGGCAGCGAGGGGATCAAGCGCTTCCGTTGCCGCTTCGATGCTCAACGTCGCTTCGTCGACGTGATGGCGATGACGCCGGACGGCGAATAGCCGGGTCAGGCGCCCAGGATCAGGAAGCTCGCCCCGCTGTTGATCAGCGAGGCGAGCAGCCAGGTGTTGAACGCCGAACGGAAGGATGCCCAGGTCGATTTTCCGGTGCGATGGCGCAGCCAGATCGTCTCGATCCGCAGATACCAGCTGATCGTCACCAGCATGATGAGCAGCGCGGCGATGGCCCAGGCGACTTCGCCAAGGCGCGCGAGAATCGACGTGATGCCCAGCACCAGAGCCGCCGGCCCGGCGATATAGCATTGGGCGTAGAAGGGACGGCGCAGCGTGTCGCGGTCAAGCGCCAGCCCCTGCGCTTTCAGCCGTCGTACCGCAAACATCAGCGGATAGATGGCGAAGAGGAAGGCCCGCAGCACCAGCAGGTTCATTTCCGAGGCCGTGATCGCCTTGCCAAATCCGGTGGTCGCGACTTCCGGCATCTTCTGGTGCGACGCCACCTCGATCAGGTGCGACAGCAATATGGTCAGCATCAGGAACAGGGGCGGGCTCAGCATGTCGGTGAATTGCTGGTCCGGCGCATCGTCCAGTTCCTTGTCGGAATAGCGCAGCATCTGGATTGGGTGGCGGATGGTCCGCCATAGGGTGCGGGGATAGAAGACCAGCCAGCTCATCGCCTCATAGAGAAATTCTTCCAGCGACTGGAACAGGCGTAGGAAATCCATCGATACTCCCGATGTCCTGCTGGCCGGGCGTCAGCCGCGCATGCGCAGATCGGCGCGGAGGCGGCCGAACCTGTCCTCGTCCCGGATGGAGAAGGGCTGCGTCAGCGGTTGCTGGCGAGTTGCTGCCCGGCGCGCACCGCCGGCTTGTCCGCGTTCAGATGGTCGAGCCAAGGCAGGGCCGGTGGCGCCAGCCTGACGGTGGGGGTTGCATCCTGCGGCGTGCCCATGCTGCTTGCCGTGGCCAATGCCACACAAATGCCGGCGCCCGCTGCGACCATTGCAGGCCAGTCTCTTACCATCGCACACAGCTCCCTCTGCTGGGCTGCGATCGGCAGGAAAATTTCGCGATTGGCGCCGCGACTCACCCGTCCGACCGCTGGAATAAGGGGATGATCGCGCATTCGCGGGCATGGCGCCATAGCGGATTTTGCGGGGCTGCGATGATCGTCCCGCTTTGGTTCGACCGCATGGCCAAGGCGCCTCTTCACACCCATGGCTAGGGATATCCGGGGCGGTCCCTAGGGAAGAATCCCGATGGCTGGCCGGGCGTGCGCTTGGCTATGCCCAGGGATATTCCAAGGGAGGTCGCGACATGTACAGGCGCATATTCGTCACCGGTCTGCTGCTGGCGCTGGCAGGCTGTGCCACCACGCCACGGGTCAATTATGATGCCGATCCCGCCGCCAATTTCGCCAGCTATCGCAGCTATAGCTGGGCGTCGGTCACCGTGCCGCAGGGCATGAACCCATTGCTGTTCCAGCGCGTGAAGGCGTCGATCGACACCGCGCTTGCGGCGCGCGGCTATAGCCAGGCCAATCCCGGCGAATTTGCCATCGGCTTTACCCTGGGCGCGCGCGACCGGGTCGAGGTGACTGATTTTGGTCCCTACGCCACCTATTATCGTCCCTGGGGCGGGTGGGCCGGCTGGGGCGGCTATCGCAATGTCGATGTCCGTAACGTGACCGACGGCACGCTGACGGTCGACATTTATGACACCGCGACCAAGCAACCGGTCTGGCATGGCACGGCCACCCAGGAGGTCAGCGGCAAGAGCCCCGATCAGGCGGTGATCGACAAGGCGGTGACGGCCGTGCTCGCCAATTTCCCGCCGCCGATCAAGGTCAAGTGAGGAGAGGGGCCAATGTCTGAAGCACAGGAAGAAAAAGGCGGGCTGGTCCGCCCCGCCCGCAATGTGGGCGAGCCCGTTCCGCCCATCCCGGAGGCGGAAGCGGCGGCATCGGAAGATCCATCGACGGTCTTTTCGCATTTTCGCACGGGCCTGTCGCGGCATCGCACGGGCCTGTCGGAACATCGCACCGACCTGTCCGAATATCGCACCGACCTGTCAGGGCATCGCACCGAAATGTCGATGCGCCGGACCGGCATGTCGTTTCAGCGCACCCGGATGAGTGCGGACCGGACCTTGATGTCGGAAATGCGCACCGCGCTGTCCCTGATCGGCTTTGGCTTCACCATCAATCAGGCATTCCAGAAGATGCATGACGCGGGCAGCATCCAGAATGTCAACGCGCCGCGCAACTTCGGCGTGGCGCTGTTGATCTTTGGCATCGTGCTGCTGGCCGGCGGGATTTTCCGCCATGTCCAGTTCGAGACCGAATTGCGGGACCGGCGCAAGATCATGACGGAAGATGGGCTGATCCATTCCGACAGTCGCTTCCCGATTTCGGTGACGCTGGTGATCGCCGTCTGCCTGCTTGCGCTCGCACTGGCGGCCGTGCTGGGCATCATCTTCAACCTCGCACTGCTGGGCTGAACCGCATCAAGGCGGTCGGGGCAGGCGCCCCGCCCGCCTTCAGCTCTGCAACATATCCTGCCCGCTATTATAATGGTGCCAGGCCATGATCGCGGCGGCGCCGCGATGCGGCCGCCACGCTTCGGCGAGATCACGAGTCAATTTCTCGCTCGGCCGCTCGCCAAGGCCCAATATCCGCCCGACCGCGATCTGCACCGCCAGGTCGCCGGCCGGCCAGATGTCGGGGCGGCCTTCCGCGAACAGCAGGTAGATTTCCGCCGACCAGCGGCCGATCCCCTTGATCTGCACCAGTTGCGCAATCGCGGCCTCATCGTCGGCGGGCAGGGCATGGAGGTCCAATGTGCCGTTCACCACCAGTTCGGCCAGGCTGCGGGCATAGCCCTGCTTCTGGCGCGACAGGCCGCACGCCCGCAGCGCATCGAAATCGCGCGCCAGCAGCGCTTCGGGTGTGCAGCCCACGCCCAGTTCCGCCTCCAGCTTGCGCCAGACCGCTGCCGCAGAGGCGACGCTGACCTGCTGGCCGACGATGGTGCGCAGCAAGGTCTCATATCCCGGCTCGCGCACGCGCGGCACCGGATAACCGACGCTGGCGATTGCCGCGCCGAATGCCGGCTCCGCCGCAGCGATGAAGTCCAGGCTGACGCGCAATTCTTCCGCCGTGCTTACCATGTCCGCCCGTCCAGCCCTTGATTTCGCCGCCGCTGTCCGTCAGAGCGGCGGGGATAAGTCCAAAAGGGATGGGTAGATGCCGAAGCTGATCGTGGTCAACCGTGATGGTGCCGAACAGACTGTTGAGGGGGACAAGGGTCTCTCGGTGATGGAAGTCATTCGCGACCATGGCTTTGACGAGCTGCTCGCGCTGTGCGGCGGCTGCTGCTCCTGCGCGACCTGCCATGTCTATGTCGACCCGGCCTTTGCCGACGCCCTGCCGGCGATGAGCGAGGACGAGAATGACCTGCTCGACAGCAGCGATCATCGCAACGAGACCAGCCGCCTGTCCTGTCAGGTCGTGCTGAGCGATGCGCTCGACGGCCTGCGCGTCACGATCGCGCCGGAAGACTGATCCCTTATTTCAGGGCCTGACCCGCAACGTCGCGGCCGGCGCATCGCCGGTCAGCGGCGTGATGGTCCATGTGATGCGCTTGCCCTCCGGCACGGTGGTGGCGCCCTCTTCCTGATTCTGGCTGACGATCTCTGCATCGGTGGTCAGCGTGAACGTGCCGTTCAGCGCCTTGGCCGCCGCGTCGCCCGATCCGCCACCCATGCCGGCCGGCCCCTGGCTCTTGTCGAAACCGTTGGAAAAGCCCGGTGCCTTCACCCGCACCCGGTCCGCCCCGCGCATTTCGACTGCGACGAAGGGCAGGACGATCTGCGCGTCGATGTTGAAGGGGAAGAGGAAGGCATGGTCCAGCCTTCCGCTGATCGCATAGTCGATCGCGAATTTATGATCGCCCAGATACTGGACCGACCGGAAGCCCTTTTCCTTGGTGAGCGCGCTCGCCATCGCCTGCATCTGCGCATCGTCGCCGCTGGTCTTGTCGAACTGGGGCTCGGCGGGAGTCTTGCTTTGGCTCTGCGCCACCTTCTGCAGCACGGCCTCCTCGCCCTCGGGCGGGGCGACGCCTTCCAGCGGATCCTCCTCCGCATCGCTGTTGAGGCCGCCCAGCGCCTTGTCCATGTCCGACGCCAATATCTCGCCCTTATAGGCAAAGGCGAAGCTGCGGTCGGCGCGGATGTCGAGGGTGGAGGTGAAGCTGCCGGGGGTCACCAGGCATCCGGGCAGCATCAGCAGCGCCGCCAGCGCGCCCGCCGCGCGGGACAATAGGACCATGGCGAACCCCCGTTCGTCTGCGCGACGATATGGGCGGGGCAGGGCGCCCTACCCACATCGTCGCAAGATGGTGCCCGGCGGCCGCTTACCGGCTGGTGGCGGCGTAGAGGGCGATCGCTGCCGCATTGGAGACGTTCAGGCTCTCCATGCGCGGGCTGATCGGCAGCTTAGCGATAATGTCGCAATGCGCCATGGTGTTGTGGCGCAGCCCTTCGCCCTCGGCGCCCAGCACCAGCGCGACGCGCGATTCGCCGATCGCGTCGGCCAGCACGGTGTCGCAGTCGCCGTCCAGGCCGATGCGCCAGTAACCGGCTTCGGCAATCTCTTCGAGCGCACGGGCCAGGTTCACCACCCGCACCCAGGGCACGGTTTCTAGCGCGCCCGACGCGGCACGGGCCAGCACGCCCGATTCGGGCGGCGCATGCCGGTCTTGCGTCACGATGCACAGCGCGTCGAAAGCCGCGGCCGAACGCAGGATCGCGCCGACATTATGCGGATCGGTCACCTGGTCGAGCACCAAAATCGGGCGCTGGTCGTCCCGCCCCTGTTCCAGCACGTCGCCCAGCCAGACATCGTCCAGCGGCTCGACTTCGGCGACGATGCCCTGATGCGGCGCATCCGACGGCACCATCCGGCCCATGTCGGCGACGTCGGAATAGACGATCGGCAGCACGGGCGGCAGGTCGAGCGCGCCGATCGCTTCGCGCGTGCCCCATATCTTGCGCACGACGCGGTTCGGATTGGCGAGCGCAGCCGTGATGGCATGGCGTCCGTAGAAGCGGGGGAAGGCGCCTTTCGGCTTGCCGGTACGATGTCCTCTTTTCATGTTTTCGCTCTTTTCACATCACCCCATTGACAGGCAAGCCTCCATTCGCCATTGAGCCGCCTCCAGCGCGGCGGGACAGCAAATTTCCACCGCGTAGGGCACTGGACAGGTGGCCGAGTGGTTAAAGGCAGCAGACTGTAAATCTGCCCGGGTTTCCGTACGCTGGTTCGAATCCAGCCCTGTCCACCACTGCCCTCATCGGCGCGCCGCCTCTTTCGGGTTTCCGGTCCGCGCGCCGCTCCAGCCGAGCCCGTTACCGCAAGAGGAACGCCGCTTGGCCTGGGTCATTCTCGGCATCGCCGTATTCACCGAAATCATCTGGGCGTTGAGCCTGAAATGGGCCGCCACTATCGGCAGCTGGCAGGCATCGGCCGTGCCGATCGGCCTCAGCTTCCTCAACATGGGCCTTTTGGCGCTGGCGATGCGCGATCTGCCGGCGGGCACCGCCTATGCGATCTGGACGGGCCTGGGCGCCGTGGGCGTCATCATCGGCGGCATGATTCTCTATGGCGATCGGGTCAACATGGCCCAGATCGGCTTCATGGCGATGATCGTGATCGGCGTGGTCGGCACCAAATTGTCGGCCCAGGCGTGATTGCTACTCCTGATTCGCGTAACATGATTCGGCGCATGGCCTGATCGCGGGATCGGGGCGTCGCGCCGCAGGCTTATTGCCGCAGCGCAACAAAAACGGCGGAAGTCCGTTTGTCTTCGGACAAGCCCCGTTCATTCTTCCCCGGTTACGCTCTCTCCCGCATGACTCTTGATCGCCGCGACCTCTTGATCCGCACCCTGGGCGGTGTCCTCGCCCTTGGCATCCCCCGCCGCGCGCTGGCGCAGGCCGACGTCGCCCGCGTCGATGACCTCATCGCGAAGATGACGCTGGAGGAAAAGGCCGGGCAGATGACCTGCCTCGCCGACAGTTTCCGTCCCTTCAATCCGCCCAACCCGGCGGCCGGCATCCAGGATGAAAAGCGCCTGGCGGACGAGATCCGCAAGGGCCGGGTCGGCTGCCTGTTCAACGGCATCGGCGTTGCTGGCGGACGCCGCGCCCAGGAAATGGCGGTCAAGAACAGCCGGCTCGGCATCCCGCTGCTGCTGGCGGGCGACGTGATTCACGGGCTCAAGACCATCTTTCCCGTACCGCTGGGGGAGGCTTCCTGCTTCGATCCCATGCTAGTGGAAAAGACCGCGCGGGTCATGGCGGTGGAGGCGACGGCGGCCGGCCTGCACCTCACCTTCGCGCCGATGGTCGATGTCGCGCGCGACCAGCGCTGGGGCCGGGTGGTGGAGGGCGCGGGCGAGGATGTCTATCTGACCGGCCTCTTATCGGCGGCGCGCATTCGCGGCTTTCAGGGGCGCGACCTGCGCCGCGACGATTCGCTGCTCGCCTGTCCCAAGCATTTCGCCGCCTATGGCGCGGTCGCCGCGGGGCTGGAATATGGCAGTGTCGACATCAGTGACGAAACGCTGCGCGAAACCCATTTGCCGCCCTTCGGCAAGGCCTTTGCCGCCGGTGCGCTCACCACCATGGCCGCCTTCAACGAGATTAACGGCGTGCCCGCCACCGCCGACCGCGAATTGCTGACCGACATATTGCGCGGCGAGATGCAGTTTCGCGGCTTCGTCTTTTCCGATTACACCGCCGACGAGGAACTGGTCGCCCATGGCTTTGCCGAGGATGAGCGCGACGCCGCCCGCCTCGCCGTGCTGGCCGGGGTCGACATGTCGATGCAGAGCGGCCTCTATATCCGCCACATCCCCGATCTGGTGAAGAGCGGCGCGGTGCCGATGGCGACGGTCGACGTTGCCGTGCGCCGCATTCTTTACGTGAAGACCGCGATGGGGCTGTTCGACAATCCTTATCGCTCGCTCGACGAAGAGGTTGAAAAGGCGCGCATCGGCACGCCCGCCCATCATGCGCTGGCGCGCGAGGCGGCGGCCCGATCGGTCGTGCTGCTCAAGAATGACGGCGTGCTGCCGCTCGATCCCACCGCCGGGCAGAAGATCGCGCTGATCGGCCCGTTCGGCGAGGACAAGGCCAATCTCTACGGCCCCTGGGCCTTTTACGGCGATCCCGACAAGGGTGTCGACATCGCCACCGGCCTGCGCGCGGCGATGCCCGATCCCGCGAAGCTGACGGTCGAGCTGGGCTGCGCGGTCAACGGCCCGATCAAGGACGGGATCGCCCGTGCCGTTGCGGCGGCGAAGGCGGCCGATGTGGTGATCCTGGCGGTCGGCGAATCCCAGGCGATGTCGGGCGAGGCGCAGTCGCGCACGATGATCGAGCTGCCGTCCTCGCAACAGGCGCTGGCCGATGCGATCGCCGCCACCGGCAAGCCGGTCATCGTGCTGCTGCGCCATGGCCGCGCGCTGGCCCTGCATGACGGTGTCGCCAATGCGCAGGCGTTGCTGGCGACCTGGTTCCTGGGGTCGGAAACCGGCCATGCGCTGGCCGACATAATGTTCGGCAAGATCGATCCCTCGGCGAAGCTGCCGGTCAGCTTCCCTTGGGAAAGCGGTCAGGAGCCTTTCTTCTACGATCGCAAGTCGACCGGCCGACCGACGGTGGACAATGGCAGCACCGAATATAAGGCGCGCTACGCCACCACCGACAACAGCGCCCGTTTCCCCTTCGGCCATGGCCTCAGCTACACCGATTTCGCCCTCAGCGACCTCAAGCTCTCCGACACCGCGCTGCGCTGGGACGGCGCGGTCGAGATCACCGCGCGCCTCACCAACAAGGGCAAGCGCAAGGGTAGCGAAGTGGTGCAGCTCTATATCCGCGACCGCGTCGCCAGCCGCACCCGCCCGATCCGCGAACTGAAGCGCATCCAGCGCGTTACTTTGTCGCCCGGCGATTCCACCCAGGTCCGCTTCACTTTGTCGCGCACCGACCTCGAATTTGTCGGCGCCGGCAACCGCCGCATCGCCGAACCGGGCCTGTTCGACCTGTGGGTCGGCCAATCCTCGACCGGCGGCCTGCACGGCCAGTTCACCCTCTATGCGGCATCGGGTGGTAAATCTTCCGGATAGTGGCTGGGCAAGGCTTCCCCTTTGCGCCAGCGTCGTGCATCGATGGAGCATGCGCGTGCATGAACGGGGATGTCGTGGTGGGCTTTAAGACGAATGGCTAGGGAGATATTGTTCGAGGACGATCATGTCCGGATAATATATAAGCATGGTCAATCCGATTATGTATTGGTGACCTTCGGGGACATGGTCACAAAACTCGATGGGGACCGTTTCTATGCGGATGTGCCCGCCGAGAAGGCCGGGATGGCAGCGATTGGCTTTGTGGCAAAGAAGGAAAACTGGTTCCCTGCCGCCAGCATTGGCGCTGGAGCTGAGGCCATTCGCTCGCTACTCCAACGCTTCTCAACCGTTATCACCTATGGCGGTTCGATGGGGGGCTATGGTGCCATCAAATATTCCGCGATGCTGGGCGCTGATCTGGTTATAGCCCTCTGTCCGCAATGGTCGTTGGACGCACAGGAATGTGGCTTCGAGCCTGGATGGCAGCAACATTACCAACCATCAATGGCGCAAATGGGAATCCGGCCAAGCGATGTCGCCGGGCGCGTTTTCTTGCTTGCTGATCTGGGGCATGCACTGGACAGGGCGCATGCCGGTAAGATCGCGCAGGCCGTGCCGGATTTGCGGATCATCAACTTTCCATCCGTTGACCATCATGTCACCACCGTGTTGGCGGGGACGGAGAATCTGATCCAACTGCTCGAAGCCTGCCGCGTTGACGATCTGGATGGGATCAGGCGCATCGTTCGGCGGAGCCGGCAATACCATCTCTACCGGTTCGAAAATCTGACGCAGAAGGCGCAACGCCGCCATCCGTCGCTGCTGTATCGCGGACTGGGTCGCTGGGTGGGGACCGATGCGTTCGCGCGCTGGTGGGTTTCATCAGATCTTCTGGATCAGTTTGCCGCTTGTTGCCGGAGTTTCGGCGACAGGGAAAGGGAGGCGGCGATCATCGCGCGGCGCTGCGGCATTGAACGGGATCCGGTCAAGCAGGCATATTTCGCGCTGTTGCATGCTATTGTGACCGGAGAGCCAGTGTCGATCTCGACTCATCATGGGACCCGACTGCGGTTCGATCAGGACAGCGGGACGGTACGGCACGGCGTGGACAGCACGGCGAGGACAATGGCGCTGCGCCATCGCGTTATCGGTCGCACCCTTCGCTTGCAGATCGAAGGTGCGGGCCTAGATCTAAACTTGATGATGGCGGCCGGGCAGTTGCGGGTTGCCAGCGACGGCATAGAAGGCGAAATGCAACCGGTTGAACCGGGCGCCTTCGCTTTGCGGTTTGGTGACCATTATCTTTCTGCGGAGCCGGGCGGACGGCTGGTTGCCAATCGCAGTCAGTTGCAGGCTTGGGAAATATTCCGCTTCCTGCCCTGATTCCTCCTCCGATCCACCCTCTCTCATAGGAAAATCCGATCACTGTGACGGAATCGATTCGTTTCGATCCGCCGCCGCGCAGGACTACCCCTTTTCGCGCCTTGAACAGGCTGAACAGGACAGGGGAGAGAAACATGTCCACGACCCGCATTTCCACATTCGCTTTGGTGTGCGCGCTGCTCGCCAGCCCGGCGCTCGCCGCCGAGACCAAGCCCGCCGCTGCCGCGCCCGCCGTCACCGAAAAGCCCGGCGGCATGACCAACAAGGACTGGTGGCCCAACCGCCTGGACCTCACCGCGCTGCGCCAGCATGAGGCGACCCGCGCCAATCCCTATGGCGCCGACTATGATTATGTGAAGGAGTTCAACAGCCTCGACCTGGAAGCGGTCAAGGCCGACATCCGCAAGGTGTTGACCACGTCACAGCCCTGGTGGCCGGCCGACTATGGCCATTACGGCCCCTTCTTCATCCGCATGGCCTGGCACAGCGCCGGCACCTACCGCGTCGGTGACGGCCGCGGCGGATCGGACGGCGGCGAACAGCGCTTCGATCCGCTCAACAGCTGGCCCGACAATGTCAGCCTCGACAAGGCCCGCCGCCTGGTCTGGCCGATCAAGCAGAAATATGGCCGCAAGCTCAGCTGGGGCGACCTGATGGTCCTGTCCGGTAACGTCGCGCTGGAGGATATGGGATTCAAGACCGTGGGCTTTGCCGGCGGCCGCATCGACGCCTGGCAGCCGGACGTCGTCTATTGGGGGCCGGAAACCAAGATGATGGGCACCGAGCGCTCCAATCCCGACGGTTCGCTCAAGCGCTCGCTCGCCGCGACCACCATGGGTCTCATCTATGTGAACCCCGAAGGCCCCGGCGCCAATCATGATCCCAAGGGCGCCGCCGCCGACATTCGCCGCGCCTTCGGCAATATGGCGATGGATGACGAGGAGACGCTGGCGCTGATCGCGGGCGGCCATACCTTCGGCAAGGCGCATGGCGCGAAGAAGCCCGAGGAATGCCTGGGCGCGGAACCCGCCGCCGCCGGCATCGAGGATCAGGGCCTTGGCTGGAAGAACAAGTGCGGCAAGGGCAATGCCGAGGATACGCTGACCTCGGGCCTGGAGGGCGCCTGGTCCGCCACGCCGACCCAGTTCACCACCCAATATATCGACAATCTGCTGAACTTCGACTGGGTCAAGACCAAGAGCCCGGCCGGCGCGACCCAGTGGATCCCGACCGATCCCGCCACCGCGCAGATGGTCCCCGACGCGCATGTGAAGGACAAGCGGCACGCGCCGATCATGTTCACCACCGACATCGCGCTCAAGGAAGATCCCGGTTTCCGCAAGGTGCTGGAAAGCTGGCAGAAGGATCCCGAACTGTTCAGCAAGGCCTTCGCCCGCGCCTGGTTCAAGCTGACCCATCGCGATCTGGGACCGCAGGCCCGCTATCTGGGCAAGGACATCCCGTCCGAAACCTATAGCTGGCAGGATCCGCTGCCCAAGGCGAGCTTCGCCCCCGTCAGCGCCGCCGATCAGGCCAAGCTGAAGGCCGCCGTGCTGGCGTCGGGCCTGACCGGGCCGGAACTGGTGCGCACCGCCTGGGCCTCGGCCGCGACCTTCCGCAGCACCGACATGCGCGGTGGCGCCAATGGCGCGCGCCTGCGGCTCGACCCGCAGCGGGGCTGGGCGGTCAATGACCCGGCCGAGCTGAACAAGGTGCTGACGAAGCTGACCGCGATCCAGAAGGATTTCGCCAAGTCCGGCAATCAGGTGTCGATGGCCGACCTCATCGTCCTGGGCGGTAACGCCGCGGTCGAGCAGGCGGCGCAGAAGGGCGGCTACAGCATCACGTTGCCGTTCACGCCGGGGCGGGTCGACGCCGCGCAGGCGCAGACCGATGTCGCCTCCTTCGCCTATCTGGAGCCCAAGGCGGACGGCTTCCGCAACTGGTATGGCCCCAGGGCGGAGGTCAGCCCGGCCGACGCGCTGGTGGACAAGGCCGATGCGCTCGACCTCACCGTGCCGGAAATGACCGTGCTGGTCGGCGGCATGCGGGCGCTCGGCGCCAATAGCGGCGGATCGAAGAATGGCGTGCTGACCACCCGTCCGGGCACGCTCAGCAACGACTTCTTCGTCAACCTGCTGACGATGGACACGGTGTGGAGCAAGTCGGCGACGCCGGGCCTCTATGACGGCAAGGACCGGGCCAGCGGCGCGGCGAAGTGGACGGCGACCCCGGTCGACCTGATCTTCGGCTCCAATTCCGAACTGCGCGCCGTGGCCGAAGTCTATGCCGAGGATGACGCGAAGGAGAAGTTCGTCACCGACTTCGCCGCCGCCTGGACCAAGGTCATGAACGCGGACCGCTTCTGAAAATAAACAACCCGGCGGCGCAGGGCGTCGCCGGGTTCTTGGTATCAGATTGACCAGAATCTGACGTTCCTAGTTCCTCCCCAAGCTCGCTTGGGGAGGTGGCAGCGCGAAGCGCTGACGGAGGGGCAATGGCGCGACCTCTCTACTTGCCCCTCCACCGCCTTCGGCGGTCCCCCTCCCCAAGCAAGCTTGGGGAGGATTTCGGACGTTCCGCTATCCACCAAACTCCGTCATCCCAGCGAAGGCTGGGATCTCACTTCTTTTAGCGCTGAAAAGAGTAGAGAGATGCCAGCCTTCGCTGGCATGACGGGATAAGGGGCAGTCCGCTGCCCACCCAAAACAACGCTGCGCCATTCCTCATGCTGGACCTGCGCCAGCACCCGTCAGACCCCCCCAACAAAAAGGGCGCCCTGGTCTCCCACGGCGCCCTTCCTGTATCAGAACTTGTAGTTCGCGCTGATCGTGAAATTGCGCGGGGCGCCGTAGCGATATTGGCTGAACGAACCGGCCTGGCTGTAATATTTCTTGTCGAACAGATTTTCGACATTGGCCTGGAGTTGCAGTTGCTCGGTCACGGCATAGCGCGCCATCAGGCTGACCAGCGTATAGCCGTTCTGCTGGAAGCGGAAGGGCACGGCCGGCGTGGTGCCGGGGATGGTGCCGTCCGAATAGGCCTTGCTGCGATAATTGACGCCGCCACCGACGGTCAGGCCGCTCAGCACGCCCGGCAGGTCATAGGTGGTGAAGATCTTGAGCAGCTTGCGCGGCTGCGCGGTGTTCACGTCATTGCCGTCCGGATCCTCGATCTTGAACTGGCTGTAGCTGGCATTGACGTTCCAGCCCGGCAGCGGCTGGCCGGTGGCTTCCAGTTCGAAGCCCTTGCTGGTGACGCCCTCGACCGCGCGATAGGGCTGGAAGGTCTGGCCGTTCAGGATGATTTCCGGACCGTCCATCTCGCCGACATTATCCTGCTCGATGCGGAACAGCGCGATCGAGGTCTGCAACGCATCGCCGAAGAAGCTGCTCTTGAGGCCGATTTCATAGGCGGCGCCGTTCAGCGGATCGAGCAGGCGCTGTTCGCGGTCATAGCGGTTCTGCGGCTGGAAGATCTTGGTATAGCTGGCATAGACGCGATGGTTCGACGTGATGTCGTACAATGCGCCGACATAGGGGATGAACACATTGTCGTCGCCATAGTCGCTCGGCCCGCTCCAGGCGAAGCCGCGCTGGTTCCAGCTGGCGATGCGGCCGCCCAGGATGACCTTGAACGGATCGGCCACGTTCAGGCGGAACGCGCCATAATAGCCGGTCTGCTCGATCCGTTCCTGTTCGTTGCGCACCGCGTCGGTGCCCCAGATCGGCTCGGGATAGGGTACGCCTTCCTGGCCGATCACCGGCACGTCCGTCAGCCAGGGCGAGGGCGCCACATAATTGTCGGTGTGCCGCTTCAGCACGCTGTGCAGCGCGCCCAGCACGACCTCATGATCGCGGCCGAACAGCGCCACCTGGCCCTTCAGCTGGGCGTCGATGCTGTTCTGGATGCTTTCGCCCTTGGACTTGTAGGGATTGGTGCCGTCCATCGTGCCGGTCGCCTTGTCGACGCCGCCATAGAGGTACAGCAGCTGCGTATCGCCGGTGGTCTTGAGCCGGTTGTAATTGGCGGTCAGGTTCCAGCGATCGCCAAATTCCTGGCGCACCGTGGCATAGATATTCTGGTTGGTGGTGTTCCAGTAGGTCCAGTCCGCCGCCGTGGTCTGCGACCGGGGCAGGTCGGTCAGCGTGCCGTCGGTGTAGAAGGTGGGCAGCGCGCCCCAGGTCGCGCCCTTGGGCTTGCTGTCCTGGTGGCTCATGCCGACGCGGACCAGCGTGCTATCGGTGACGTCGGCCTCGACCACGCCATAGAGGACCCACTTCTTGCGGTCCTGAATGTCGATGAAATAGTCGCCCTTTTCATAGCGACCGACCAGCCGGGCGCGGATGCGGCCATCGGCGGTCAGCGCGCCGCCAATGTCGGCCGACAGGCGCCAGGTGTTCCAGCTGCCGATGCTGGCATTGACATAGCCGGTCAGGTCGGTGGCGTCGGCATGCTTGCGCACCAGGTTCACCGACGCGGACGGATCGCCCGCGCCCGACAGCAGGCCGGTCGCGCCGCGCACCACCTCGATCCGTTCATAGATGGAGACGTCGATGCTGGTCTCGCCATTGCCACCGGCCAGCGTCCATGCGGCGGGCACGCCGTCGACCTGGGTGTTGCGGATTTCGAAGCCACGCGCGTAGAAGCTGTTGCGCACGTCGTCGACTTCGTTGGCGGATACGCCCACCGCATTGGTGATGACATCCTTCACGCTGATCAGATTCTGGTCGAGGATGCGCTGCGCGGTCATGATGCTGACCGATTGCGGCGTTTCCTGTACCGTCAGGCCCAGGCCCGTCGCGGTGTCGATCTTGTCGGGCAGGGTATAGGTGCCGGTGACGACGATCTGGTCGTCGCGATTGTCTTCAGCCGGTGCGGCATTGGTCTGGGCGGCGGCGGGAAGGGCGACGACGCACAGTGCGACGCCGGCAAGCCAGTGATATTTGGACAGCATGAAGACCCCTGTTTTCTGGAAGGAAATTGGGCGTCGTCCTAAGCGGTATTGCGAGGCGATCGCAACAATAATGCGAATGCGTCGCAATGCTATTTTGCGCAAAATATGCGAATATTTCCCTCTGTGACCATATTGCCACAACCAGTGCCGTCGGCCGGCGGGTGATGCGCGTTGCGGCTGCGGCCTGCCGAGGCGTCCCTCGGCCTGCTTCCGCGCGCCCACGCAAACCGGATCGTCAAATAATGTTTCAAGTCAATGTTATGAAAGTGCAAAAATAGAAATTCGGAATTTGTTCCACGCGGAGTCTGATTTTTGTTTCACAACAAGAGGGTGCTTCTTGGCGAAGTGTGTTGGAAATCTATAGCTGTCCTGACTCAAGTGGATCGCGTTAACACTTTCCGTCTTCGCCTTCGTTTCGTCGCATCATCCGCTCATCTGGCCTGCGCAACACGGCCGGAACACGGGCTGTTCATGCAGCAGAAAGCCGGACACGAACAGGCAATGTGTCTGGCGCATCCCACGGCGCCAAGACGTCAAAATTTATGAAGGTCAGAAGAAGGGGGTTCTGACGGCCGGAAACGCCACCAGGCGGCCGCCGTCGGACGACAAGCTGCAATGCTGCAGGCCCGACCGATCGAGAAGTGAAGGAGCAGCGTGATGCCTATCATGTCCAAAAACCAAAAATATCTTGTGATGCTTGCCCTGCTGGCTGGGGCCGCCCCGGCCGCCGTCGTGGCGCAGGACCAGGCCCAGGACGCGCCGCCGGCCGATGTGTCGGCCAGCGTCGCCATGCCGGCCGCCGAGCTGACGGAGGGGCCCGAGATCAAGGGCATCATCTCCGCGCGCAGCGGCGACCGGATGCAGGTGACCGCCGCCGACGGCAGCAAGAGCGTCATCACCATCAATGACGATACCAAGATCAGCGCCAGCAAGGGGCTGTTCGGCCTTGGCCGCGACCATCTGGCCGCGACGTCGTTGCTGAACGGTCTGCCGGTGACGGTGAAGACCCTGCAGGCCGGCGAAGGGCTGCTTGCCAGCAAGATCGCCCTGCAGAACAAGGATCTCAAGACCGCGTCGATGATCAACAACGGCACGGCCCAGCGGTTCGACGAACAGACCGCCGCGACCGAGGCTTTGCGCGGTCGTATGGGCGAGATCGACCAGTATAATGTGAAGGGCACGACCAACGTCAATTTCGACACCGGCAAGGCGGTGCTGTCAGCCCAGGCGAAGAATGACCTCTGCGCCGCGGCGACCTCGGCCAATGGCATGAGCAATGCGCTGCTGCTGGTGGTGGGCTATACCGACTCCACCGGTGGCGAGGAGCTGAATCAGGAACTCAGCGAAAAGCGCGCCTCGCGCGTGGTCAATTATCTGCAGCAGGCGTGCGGCTGGAAGCCCTATCGCATGCTGACCCCGACCGGCATGGCCGAAGCCGATCCGGTGGCCAGCAACGATACGACCGAGGGCAAGGCGCAGAATCGCCGCGTCGCGGTCAATATCCTTGTCAGCAAGGCCGTCGACGGCCTCTGACCCCTGCGGGGTGGGCCCTTGCCCACCCCCATTTTTCGCGTGTCGACCGCGCGACTTCGCAAAAATCTCCTATTGGCAAGTCGTGACTGCGGACCGGCAGCGGCGCAAATGCGTCCTCTGCGACACTATATATTTTGCAGCTTTCGCAAGCGCGCCAAGCCGCTTCACCCCCCGCCGCAGCTCTGCTACAGGCGCGGCCATGCTTAACTTGAACGGTATCACCGTGCGCCTGGGCGGCCGCACCATCCTCGACCGCGCCAGCGCCGCGCTGCCGCCGCGCAGCCGCGTTGGCCTCATCGGCCGCAACGGCGCGGGCAAGTCGACCCTGATGAAGGTGATGATCGGCCAGCTCGACCCGGATGAGGGCAGTTGCGACATGCCGCGCGACACCCGTCTGGGCTATATCGCGCAGGAAGCCCCCTCGGGCACCGCGACCCCGTTCGACACCGTGCTCGCCGCCGACAAGGAACGCGCCGAATTGATGGCGGAGGCGGAGCATACCGAAGATCCCGATCGGCTTGGCCATATCTATGAACGGCTGACGACGATCGATGCCTATACCGCGCCCGCGCGCGCCGCCCGCATCCTCGTCGGCCTGGGCTTTGACGAGGAAATGCAGGGCCGCCCGCTCGACAGCTATTCGGGCGGCTGGAAGATGCGCGTGGCGCTCGCCGCGCTGCTCTTCTCCAACCCGGACCTGCTGCTGCTCGACGAACCGTCGAACCATCTCGATCTCGAAGCGACCTTGTGGCTGGAGAATTTCCTCAAGGCCTATCGCGGCACCGTGGTCATCATCAGCCATGAGCGCGATCTGCTCAACAATGTGGTCGACTATATCCTGCATCTCGAAGGCGGGAAGGTGACCCTCTATCCCGGCGGCTATGACGCGTTCGAGCGCCAGCGCGCCGAACGGCTGGCCCAGCAGGAGGCGGCGCGCGCCAAGCAGCAGGCCGAGCGCGAGAAGCTGCAGGATTATGTCGCCCGCAACTCGGCCCGCGCCTCGACCGCGAAGCAGGCCCAGTCGCGCGCCAAGGCGCTGGCCAAGATGCAGCCCATTGCCGCCGCGATCGAAGACCCCAGCCTGCATTTCGGTTTCCCCAGCCCCGCCGAACTGCGCCCGCCGCTCATCACCATGGACATGGCCTCGGTCGGCTATGACGACACGCCGATCCTGCGCCGGGTCAATCTGCGCATCGATCCCGACGATCGTCTGGCGCTGCTCGGCCGCAACGGTAACGGCAAGACCACGCTGGCCCGCCTGATCGCGGCGCAGCTGGCACCGATGGAAGGCGCCATCAACAGTTCGGCCAAGATGAATGTCGGCTATTTCACCCAATATCAGGTGGAGGAACTGGACGTCACCGACACGCCGCTGGAGCATATGACCCGCGTCATGAAGGGCGCGACGCCCGGCGCGGTGCGTGCCCAGCTTGGCCGCTTCGGCTTTTCCGGCGAGCGCGCGACGCAGAAGGTCGGCTCCATGTCGGGTGGCGAGCGCGCCCGTCTGGCACTGGCGCTCATCACCCGCGATGCGCCGCATCTGCTGATCCTCGACGAACCGACCAACCATCTGGACGTCGACAGCCGCGAGGCACTGGTGCAGGCGCTCAATGAATATTCGGGCGCCGTCGTCATCGTCAGCCACGATCGCCACATGATCGAACTGGTCGCCGACCGGCTGGTGCTGGTCGACAATGGCACGGCCCAGCCGTTCGACGGATCGCTCGACGATTATACCGACATCATCCTGCGCAAGGCGGACGGCAACCCGTCGGGCGGCGATGCGCCCAAGGTCGACCGCAAGGCGGACAAGAAGGCGGCTGCCGAATGGCGCGAGAAGCAGAAGACGCTCAAGAACGCCGTCAACAAGGCCGAGCGCGAAATGTCCACGCTGATCGCCGAGCGCAAGCGCATCGACGCCATACTGTCCGATCCCAAGAGCGCAACCGGGGCCGAGGCGAAGATGACCACCAGCGAACTGATGGTGAAGCGCGCTGCGGTGGAAAAGAAGCTGGAAGCGGCCGAGGAAGTCTGGATGGAAGCCGGCGCGGCGCTGGAAGCGGGCTGATTCTCCGGCTTTAGACCCTGATTCACGCCATCGGTGAAAGTGCGGAGCGCTTCCACCTCAGACGATCAGGGTCTAGAATGTCAGCGGTGGCGCACCCGCTTCGTTGGAGCGGGTGCGGATCACGATCTGCCAGGTGGCGATGAACAGGGCGGCGATCACCGGCCCGATGACGATGCCGTTGAAGCCGAACAGTTGCAGCCCGCCGAGCGTGGTGATCAGCACGACATAGTCGGGGATGCGGGTGTCGCGGCCGACCAGGATCGGGCGCAGCAGATTGTCGACCATGCCGATCACGAACATGCCGCAGAAGATCAGGATCAGCCCCTTCCAGATCGCGCCGGTCGCCAGCAGATAGATCGCCACTGGCGCCCAGATGAGGCCGGTGCCGACGGCCGGCAGCAGCGAGAAGAAGCCCATCATCACGCCCCACAGCAGCGCGCCGGAAATGCCCAATGCGCCGAACACCAGCCCGCCGATCAGCCCCTGCAGGATGGCGACGACGATGCTGCCCTTGATGGTGGCGCGGATGACGATGACGAATTGCCGCATCAGCGCGCGGCGATGCAGCACCCGCAGCGGCGCGGCGCGGTCCAGCTTGCGCGCCAGGTCGAGCCCGTCACGCAGCAGGAAGAAGGTGAGATAGAGCATCACCGTCAGCGCGATGAGGAAGCTGAAGGCGCTCTGGCCGATCAGGAAGGCCTGGGCCGCGACGGTGTGGAAACTGGCGGTCAGGCCGTCGGTCAGCAGCCGCTGGACCGCGGCGAAATTGGATATGCCCAGCCGCCGCAGGCCGATCGACGCCCAGTCGGGCAGCGCCGCCTGAAACTGTGCGAACATGTGGGGAATGTTGATCTTCCCCACATTGATCTGGCCGTAGAGCGCGGTCGCTTCCTGCACCAGCGCGATCGACAGGATGATGGCAGGCACGATCACGATCGCGATGATCAGCAGCAGCGTCAGCAGCGCGGCACTGTTGCGATGGCCGGGGATCAGCTTGAGCAGTCCCTGGTTCACCGGAATGAACAGGATGGCGACGATCACGCCCCAGAGGATCGCCCCGAAGAAGGGCTCGACCACCAGCGCGAAGGCGATGGAAACCAGCACCACCAGGGCGACGAACACCCCATCCTCAATCTGCGTTCGGCGATGCCGGCTCTGTCGTTCCATGTCCGCTTCTTGGCAGAAACCGTTACGTTAATCCATGCATCGCATGGTCTTATTGCGCCTTGGCGTCAAAGTTGAAGGTCACCATCACTTTGGGATCAAGGCCGGTGCTGCTGTCGCCATTGCCCACGCCAAAGGGCAGGCGGGCGACGCTGGCCGATCCGCTGACCTTGCGGTTCTTGCCGCTGCCCGACAGGGTGAAGCGGATCGCCTGCGGCTTGGCCACGCCCTTCAGCGTCAGCGTGCCATGGGCGCGATAGGCGTTGGCGCCGCTCTTCTCCGCGCCCTTGGCGACGAAGGTCGCGGTCGGGTGGGCGGCGCTGCCGAAAAATTCGTCGCCGGGCAACATGCCGTCCTTGTATGCGTCGCCGACGCTGGCCGACGCCATGTCGATCGTCACCTTGATGTCGGCGCTTTCGGGATGGTCGGGGTCCATCACGATCTTGGCGGTCCATTTCGAGAAACTGCCGCTGATCGTCTCGCCGCTGTTGCCGACCGAAAAGCCGATCTTGCCGCCGGGTTGTACGGCCCAGGCCGGCGGTGGGCCGGCCGGCGCCTCGGCGACGGCTGCGGTCTCGTTCGCAGCCGGGGCGGCGCCATTGTCGCTCGCATTGCTGGCGGCTTCGACGGCATTGTCTTCGACCGGCGCCTCGACCGCATTGGCGGCGGGCGCATCCGGCGCGACGGGCGCGGCACCCGGCAGGATCGCCCGGCCCAGCAGGAAGCCGACGAGGATCAGCGCAGGCAGGCCGATCAGCAAGGCGGTCGAACGGCCCGGCACCATCCGCCAGATCAGCCCGTCGCGCATCATCACATGGTGGCGCAGCGCGCCCGCGACATGCAGCGCGACCAGCGCGATGCCGATCCAGGCGAGCAGGCTGTGGCCACCTTCGGCCAGGCCATGGCTTGCCATCGGCAGCGGCAGATGGGGCAGGGGAATGACGCCGAAGAACAGGGTCGGCACCTTGACCTTGGCGGTCGAGACCAGCGCCCAGCCGGTCAGCGGCGCGCCCAGCATGAAGGCATAGAGGCCGACATGGACGCCGGAAGCCAGCGCCCCCTGCCAGCCGCCCTCCAGCTTGGCCGGGCGCGGCTTCCACCAGCGCACGCCGATGCGCAGCAGGGTCAGCAGCAGCACGGTGATGCCGATCGACTTGTGCAACTGGAACAGCGCAAAGCCGCGCGCGCCCAGACTGCCCAGCGCCCAGCCGACGGCAATCTGGAAGGCAAGCAGGGCGGCGATCGCCCAGTGCAAGATGATGGCGGCCAGGCTGTAACGCTGCGGCATATGGACTACCCCGAAAATGACCCTGATGGATTGGGCGCAAAATTATGTCGCGGGGGTAATGAAGTCCATCGTCGCAGCCGGAAACGATCCGTTGCCGGGTGGATCAGCGCAGGTCGATCGCCGCCACCTCCGCGTCGGGCAGGCTGGCGCCCATCGCCTTGGCCAAAGTGGGGGCGATCGCGCGCATGTCGATCAACCCCAGATCCTTGCCCGGCTTCACCCCCAGTCCCATCGCCATGAAGGTGGCGCGCAGATTGGCCGGGCCGGGGAAATAGCCGTGCATCCCCTTGACCGGTGTCGGCGCGACCAGCGGCGCGTTGGCGCCGCGGAAGATGTCGGTGACGAAGCCGGGCTTGAGGTTGATCGTGAAGGCGGCCTGCGGATTGCCGCCGAGCTTCGCCATCTCCGCCCGGTCGACGATGCGGTCGATGCCGTTGGCGGGGTTGGCGGCCAGCCTGTCGAGCAGGCCCTTCACCTTGTCGGCCAGTAGCTTGTCGTCGGGCCGGGCGAGCATGATCGCGGCCGATCCGCCGCCGATCCAGGGCATGGCCTGCCACGACGCGACCTTGCCGTCCGCGCCAAGGGTGATGAGGCCGGCGTCGATGAAGGGGCGGAACAGGTTGAGGCCGCTGTGCGTCGCCTCGAACCCATGGTCGCTGACCAGCGTGATCAGCGCGTCGGGATGGGCCTTGCGCTCGGCCGCGACCAGATCGCCGACGATCGCGTCGATCTTTTCCAGCACGGCCTTGGCCGCCGGCGTGTCGGGGCCGCTGCCATGCTGCTCATGGTCCAGCGCGGTGAGGTAGACGGTCAGGAAATCAGGCTGGTGCGCGGCGATCAGCGCGGTGGCGAAGCGGCCCCTGTTCTGGTCGCCGGACAGGCTTTCGTCGATACCCATGGCATAGGGCTGGCCGACCGCCCGTTCCAGCTCCGCCTTCAGCCCCGGCGTCGCCAGCGCATCCAGCAGTTGCGCGTCATCGCCATGGCCCGTGCGCCAGATCTGCGGCAGGTTCCAGCGGACGCCCCTGGCGGAGACGCTGACCGGCCAGTGGACATTGCCGGTGGACAGCCCGGCTTTTGCCGCTGCATCCCACAGCATCGGCACCTTCACATCCTGCGCATACCAATACCAGCCGCCCTGGTTGATCTGCATCGGGTCGAAGCTGTTGTTGCTGACGATGCCATGCTTGCCCGGTGACACGCCGGTCATCAGCGTTGTGTGGCTGGGATAGGTCAGCGTCGGCAGCACGCCGGTGACGCCCGACGCATGGGCGCCATCGGTCAGGAAACGGCGCAGATTGGGCAGGGCAAGGCCGCGCTTGTCCGCCTCCAGCACGTCGCCGGGGCGCAGCCCGTCGATCGAGATCAGCAGCACCGGCTCGGCCAGCGCTGGGAGCGGCGCGAGGGCGAGCAGGGCGGAGGCAAGCAGCGCGGCCTTGTTCATCTTAGAAACCCGCCTTGAGGGTGACGAAGAATTGCTGCGGCGCGCCGATCAGCAGCGTCTGCGCGTCGCCGCTATTGCCAAAGCCGCCGGACCCGATCGTGCTGATATATTTCTTGTCGAACAGGTTGCTGGCGTTGAGCTGCACTTCGATCTGGTCGGTGATGCGATAGCCGATCGAGGCGTCCACGATCACCCGGCCATCGACCGACGCATCGTTGGTATAGCTGTAATAGCGCTTCGACATATAGTTGGCGCCGATCCGGCCGAACAGCGGCCCCTGATCATAATTGAGCTCGCCGCGCAGCAGATGCTTGGGGCTGTCGACCACGGTCTTGCCCTTGATCGCCGCGACCAGCGTGCCGTCCGAGCTGTTGAGCACATCGTCGCGATAGGTGGCGTCGGTGTAGCTGTAGCTGGCATAGAGGCCGAAGCCCTGGCGCAGCTTCAGGTTACCCGCCGCCTCGATGCCGACGGCGCGGACATTGCCGACATTCTGCAGCGCGGAGGCAAGGCCCAGGATCGGGCTGCCGACCTGCACCGCCAGCAGGCGGTTGCGGAAATTGACCAGATAGGCGCCCAGCGTGCCGTTGAAGCGCGAACTATTGTAGCGCAGGCCCAGTTCGTAAGTGTCGGAGCTTTCCGGCTTCAGGTCGTCGCGGATCTGGTCGAAGCCGGCCTGGTTGGTCGAGAAGGGGCCGGTGGTGGTGGCGCTGGCGAAGGCCTTGGTCACCTGGGTGAAGCCGCCGAAGATTTCCGCCTCGGGGCTCAGCTCGACGGCGAAGCCGGCATGGGGCTGGAACCAGTCCTCGGCCTTGATCTTGCCCTCGGGGAAGCTGCTCGACACGATCGCCTCGGCCTCGTTGGTAACCTTGAAGCCCTTCCAGCCCAGATTGATCGTCAGCATGCCCAGGTCGATCTTGTCGCGGACATAATATTGGATCGTGTCGGTGGTGAAGTCGAACTCCCACTGGGTCGCGAACGGGTTCTTGGGATAGTCGCGGAAGGACAGGCCGGCTTCGGTGCGGCTCTTGAACGCATAGAAACGGCGGGCCTGGTTGAACTTGTTATTCTCGTACCAGGCGCCCGCTTCCAGCGTCTGGACGCCGATCGTCGCATCGACACTGCCGAACGCGCCGATCCGGTCCATGTCATATTCGGTGGTGCGGATCGACAGCGGCGAACCGCCGGTGGGGCTGGGGACCGAGGGCGTCGCCCACAGGCCCATGCCGCTATTATTGTGGTAATAGCCCTTGATCTTGAAATTGGCATGATCGCCCAGCGGCGTGCTGTAGCCGATCGCGCCCAGCCAGTCCTCACGCAGGCCGGCGGCGTCATAATAGGCGTCCCAGACCGACGTCACATTGTCGGGATAGACGGTGCCGGCGGCGGCGTTGCTGACCGGCGCGCCGGTTTCGCCGCGATTATTGCCGATGTCGGCATAGAGCACCGCCTTGGCATAGTCGGGCGAGGTATTGTCCCATTTCCAGCCCAGGCGGTTGATCATGTCCATCGACATGTCCTGATAGTCCTGCTCGCGGCGGTCGGAATAGCTCAGCCAGCCATCCAGCTTGCCGTCGCCGACCGGGATCACGACCTTGGCATTGACCATATGCTGGTCCTGCGTGCCCTGGCCCTTCCACTTGTCGGTCGAGCCGTAAGCATAGGAGACATAGCCGCGAATGCCGTCGGCGCTGCCCATGTTCAGCCGGGCGAAGGCGCGCCAGGTCTCGTCGCTGCCATAGGTGAGGTTGCCCTGCGCGCCCAGCGCATCGGCCGGGTCGATCGAGAAGGTCTCGATCGTGCCGCCCAGATTGCCGGTCGACTGGGTGCCGAGCGAACCCGAGCCCTGCGACACGCGGACGGTGCCGATATTCTCGCTGCTGATGGCGCGGGTGATATGCAGGCCGTTATGATTGCCATAGCTCATGTCGCCCAGCGGAATGCCGTCGAAGGTGAAGCCGAGCTGGTTCTGGTTGAAGCTGCGGATGCTGACGCGCTGCGACCATTCATAGCTGCCGAACGGATCGGACGACTGGAAATTGACGCTGGGCAGCTTCTCGATCGCTTTGAGCGCATTGGTGCCGGGCGTCAGGGTGACGAGGTCGCGGGTGGTGATTTCCTGGACCTGGCGGGTCTCGCCCCGGCCGAAGACGATGATGCCGGCGCTGTCCGCGTCGGCCGCGGCATCGGCGGCGGGCGCCATGTCCTGGGCAAAGGCGGGTGCGGCGATGCAGGCGGTCGAAGCGAGCAGCAGGCTGAGTGCGTGGCGCATGGTGAAATCCCCCAATCGGATGTGATTGGCGGGCGCTCTAGGCTTGGCATGTTGCACTGCAATGTGACTATCGCGACGCTGCGGCGTCAGTTTCGTGACAATATCGTTATGATTTTGTCTGTGTCATAAAGGTCGCAGTCGCGGCATTTTCGCCGCGAACATTGCATCGCAAGATCGCTGGGCTAAGAGCGAAAAAAACAATTTCAAGGAAAGCAGGACATGGCCAAACCCGAATCCTGGCGGTTCAGTCCCGACGCATATCGCTTCATCACGAGCATCGATACGCGCTTCCAGGATCTCGATACCATGGGCCACATCAACAATGTGGCCATTTCCGGTATCTTCGAAACGGCCCGTATCCGCTTTCATCACCATATGGGCCGCCACCCGCAGGAACAGGGTGTGCGCTGGCTGGTGGCCAATGTGAACCTCAACTTCATCGAGGAATCGCATTTCCCCTATCCGTTCGAGGTCCATTGCGCGATCGGCCATATCGGTCGCACCAGTTGGACGATCAGCTCGGCCGGCTTCCAGAAGGGCGTGTGCGTCGCCACCTGCGACACCACCGTCGTCACCCATGGCGCCGAAGGCCGTCGCTCGATCGACGATACGCTGCGCGAAGCGATGGAACTCAACTTCATCCGCAAGCCGGCGGAATAAATATCGGCGCGCCGTCAGGCGAAGCCGTGCATCCGGCGCGACCATTGAAAGGCCAGCACCGCCCCCTTGGCGGGCTGGATCATCGCCAGCCCCAATATCGCCGCCAGCGTCGGCCATAGCACCGCCTGCCAGCCGATCGGGATGGCCAGCGCGGCATTGACCTCGATCATCAGCGGCACCAGCAGATGGCCGAGCAGCAGGATGACGATATAGGCCGGGAAATCATCGGCCTGATGTCCGTCCCAGCGCTGGCCGCAATGGCTGCAGGCGGCGACTGGTTTCAGGAAGCGCGCGAACAGCTTGCCCTCGCCACAGGCCGGGCAGCGGCTGCGCAGGCCCAGCAGCAAGGCCGGTTTGAACGGACGTGGTTCGCTGGTCGGGGCAGGGGGCTGGTCGGACATCGCCCCTGTCTAGGCCAGCTTTGCCCCGCCGGGCAATCATGCTGCCGCCCGCATCGCTCTTTCGTGCGCGCCAAAGCCTGTTAAGAGGACGCCATGCGCCTGCCTGGTCCCACCGAAGCCTTTGCCCTGTTCGACGATGCGCGCGTCCAGGGGGCAGCGCCCGCGCGGCTGTATCGCGATCCGGTTTCGGTCATCGCCGCCTGGCGGATGGAGGAGGTGCAGCCTGCGCTCGATCGCATCGCCGAGGCGCGCGAAGCCGGCCTGCATGCCGCCGGCTATATCAGCTATGAAGCCGGGCTTGCGCTGGAGGATCGGCTGGCGCCGATCGCGCACCGCCCGCCCAAGGGCGGGCCGCAGGCCATGCCCCTCCTCTGGTTCGGCCTGTTCGAGGGCTGTCGCTTCATCCCGGCCGATGGCGTCGCGGACCTGCTGCCCGATCCTGCGGCGGTCAGCGTCGATGCGCCCTGGCCGCTCGTCGGCGAAGCCGACTATCGCGCGCAGTTCGACCAGGTGCAGGAACTGATCCGCGCCGGCGACATCTATCAGGTCAATCTGACCTTCCCGTGCGAATTGCGCTTCGCCGGCGATCCGATGGCGCTCTATGCGGCGCTGCGTCCGCGCGCGCAGGCCGGCTATGGCGGTGTCATCAACATTGGCGGGCACCAGATTTTATCCTTCTCGCCCGAACTCTTCTTCACCCAGGTGCGCGGGCAGCTGACGGCGCGACCGATGAAGGGCACCGCCGTGCGCGATCATGATCCGGAACGGGATGCTGCCCTGGCGACCGAGCTGGCGCGCGATGCCAAGCAGCGTGCGGAAAATCTGATGATCGTCGACCTGTTGCGCAATGATCTGTCGCGGGTGGCACGGGCCGGGTCGGTCACGGTCCCCGACCTGTTCAAGGTCGAAACCTATCCGACCGTCCATCAGATGGTCTCGACCATTCGCGGCCGGGTGCTGCCGGGGCTGGCGCCGGTCGACGTGCTGCGGGTGCTTTTCCCCTGCGGATCGATCACCGGCGCGCCCAAGGTGCGGGCGATGGAGATCATCGACATGGTCGAGCCTTTCGCGCGCGGCGTCTATACCGGGGCGATGGGTTGGATGGATCCGGCGGGGGACGCGGCTTTCAATGTTGCCATTCGCACCATTTGCGTCGAAGAAGGAAGCGGTATCGGTCGCCTGGGCCTGGGTTCCGGCATCGTTGCGGATTCGGATGCGTCGGCCGAATGGGCGGAATGCCTGGCCAAGGGGCGCTTCCTGTCGCTGGGATGAAAGATGATTGCAGTGGGGCGTGAATAGGTTCGATGTCGGTGGCTGACGGACGATATGATCTGCTCGAGACCATGGCCTTCGATCCGCATGAAGGCGTGCGTCTGCTGGAACTGCATCTTGGCCGGCTGAAGGACAGCGCGCAGGCGCTGGGCTTCGCCTTCGACCGCCACAGCGTGCGCAACGAGCTTCAGGCCGCCACTTTCCGACTGCGAGAACTCAGCCGCGTGCGGCTGCTGGTGTCGCGTCAGGGATCGGTGTCGATCGAGGTGCGCGAACATCGCACCTGGCCCAAGGCGATCATGCAGGTGAAGGTCGTGCCCCGGCTTGCCGCCGCCACGGATCCCCGGCTGGAGCACAAGACCACCGACCGCTCCCTCTATCGCGACGCGCTGCGCCGCGGCGGCACCTATGAGGTGCTGATGACCGACGAACAGGGCTATCTGACCGAAGGCTGCTTCTCCTCCATCTTCGTGGAGCGGGGCGACAAGCTGGTGACGCCGCCGGCCTCGCGCGGGCTGCTGCGCGGAATCCTGCGCCAGAGCCTGCTCGACATGGGCGAGGCGGTGGAGGGCGATCTGCGCATCCATGATCTGGAACGTGGCTTCTTCATCGGCAATGCATCGCGCGGGATGGTCGCGGCCTCGCTGGTCCGATAGTTTTCCTAGGACGCGCACAAGCCAATAACCGGCAACTGGCGGTTGCTCCGGCGTCCTTTGCGCACTAAGGACCGCCGCGTCTGCCTGCGCGGCAGGCAAGGAGATAATATTATTTTTTGTCGCGATGTCGCCGAACGCGGACTCTTTTGTCCGTCTGGGCATCGCTCTGGAGAAAGATCATTGCCATGAGCCAGACTTCCGCAGCCCTCGGTCGCATCCAGCCCTCCGCCACCCTGGCGATGAGCGCGCGCGTGAATGCCCTTAAAGCCGAAGGCGTGGACGTTATTGGTCTTTCGGCCGGCGAACCCGATTTTGACACCCCCGATTTCGTCAAGGAGGCGGGGATCGAGGCCATTCGCAAGAACCTCACCCGCTATACCGATGTCGACGGCACTGCCGACGTCAAGGAAGCCGTGGCCTTCAAGTTCAAGCGCGACAATGGCCTGATCTACAAGCGCAGCCAGATCAGCGTGAACTCGGGCGGCAAGCACACCCTGTTCAACGCGCTGGTCGCGACCGTCGACGTGGGCGATGAAGTCATCATCCCGGCACCCTATTGGGTCAGCTATCCCGACATCGTGAACTTTGCCGGCGGCACGCCGGTGTTCATCGAAGGCCCCGCCAGCCAGGGCTACAAGATCACCCCGGCCCAGCTCGACGCCGCGATCACCCCGCGCACCAAGTGGGTGATGCTCAATTCGCCGTCCAACCCGTCGGGTGCCGCCTATTCGGCGACCGAACTCAAGGCGCTGGGCGAGGTGCTGCTGCGTCACCCGCATGTGCTGGTGATGACCGACGACATGTATGAGCATGTCTGGTACGCGCCAACCCCCTTCGCCACCATCGCCCAGGTCTGCCCGGACCTTTATGACCGCACCCTGACGGTCAATGGCTGTTCCAAGGCCTTCTCGATGACCGGCTGGCGCATCGGTTTCGCCGGCGGTCCCGAATGGATCATCAAGGCCATGGGCAAGCTGCAGTCGCAGTCGACCAGCAACCCCTGCTCGATCAGCCAGGCCGCGGCCGTGGCCGCGCTGACCGGCCCGCAGGATTTCCTGGAAGAGCGCAATGCCGCCTTCAAGAAGCGCCGCGACATGGTCGTCGCCATGCTGAACGACGCGCCGGGCCTCGACTGCCCGACCCCCGAAGGCGCCTTCTATGTATATCCCGACGCCAGCGGCGTGATCGGCAAGGTGACGCCTAAGGGCCAGCGGATCAACAGCGACGAAGCGCTGATCGGCTATTTCCTCGACGAAGCGAAGGTCGCGGCCGTCCATGGCGCCGCCTTCGGCCTCTCGCCGGCCTTCCGCATCAGCTATGCGACCTCGGAAGAGGTGCTCAAGACCGCCTGCGTGCGCATCCAGGAAGCGTGCGCAGCGCTGAAATAAGCGCCGGCCGATGATCGTCGGCCTGCAATAAGCTCTTGAAAATCCGGTCGCGATACTGTCTATCGCGGCCGGATTTTTCCATTGTCTCAGAAATTGAAACGGTCTTTTTCGCACTGCAGCGTCTTGTGATTGACGCCGCAGGCGCTATATGCCCGTTGCGTAAAGAAACTTATGTGCGGTGGCATTTCGTCGCTCCGCTCCTGTCCTTGGTCGAAAGCCGCTGTCCGGCGCGATCATGTTCAGACAGGGGCAAGGCGCAATGTCCTACCGGGCGACGATCGCGAAGATATCGCGACAGAAAGGCTTGGCCATGTTGGCGTTTTTGAAATCCGAACTGTTCTTCCGCTTCCTGGGTGGCTTTGCCATCGGGGCGGTCGCGATGTTCGCGCTTCAGCCCAATAATGAGCCGCCGGCGCTGACCTCGACCGCGATCGCGTCGACCGCGACCCCTGTCGGCAGTGCGGCGCTCTAAGGGCCTTTCCCTACTCCCCCTTGCGGCGCTCGCCGCCGCGTCTTCCCCATTGCATGCCGAACCTGCCGTCCCAGCGCCGATTCCGGCGCTGGATGCGCAGCCGACCCGGTCGCTGGAAACCGCGATCTTCGCGGGCGGCTGCTATTGGGGTGTCGAGGGCGTCTTTTCCCATGTGAAGGGCGTGAAGCTCGCCGTGGCGGGGTTCGCCGGTGGCCCGCGCGACCGCAAGGTCGATTATGACATGGTCAGCGGCGGCGATACCGGTTTCGCCGAGTCGGTCCGGGTCACCTATGATCCCAAGCTGGTCAGCTATGGCACGCTGCTGCGCATCTTCTTCTCGGTCATCACCGACCCGACCACGCTCAATTATCAGCGGCCCGACAGCGGCACCCAATATCGCAGCGCGCTCTTCCCGCTCAATGCCGAGCAGGACAGGGCAGCGCGCGCCTATCTGGCGCAGTTGCAGAAGGCCGGGCTGTGGCGCGATCCGATCGTGACCAAGGTGGAGCCCTTCACCGGCTTTCAGGATGCCGGGGCCGATCATCAGGATTTCATGGCCCGCTATCCCTATCATCCCTATATCCAGCGCTGGGACATGCCGAAGCTCAAGGCATTCCGCGCCATGTATCCCACGCTCTACCGCGCGGTTCCCGCCGCCTGATCGCGCCGATGCTGGCCGATGGCGGCGTGGCAGGCTAAGCCCCAATCATCGCCGCCAAGGGAGCCTCCTCATGTCCGACATCACCGGCCTGCACCTTCTCTCGACCCTCGCGCCCGATGGCCGCCTGACCGTATCGCTGGCAGAGCAGACCCTGCCAGCGCCGACCGGATCTCAGGTCGTGCTGCGGGTCGAGGCGGCGCCGATCAATCCATCCGATCTCGGGTTGCTGCTGGGGTCGGCCGATGTCGACCATGCCGAATATGGCGATGGCTATCTGGTGGCGCAGATGCCCGAGGCAGCGATGCGCGCCATGGCTTCGCGCCTGGGTGAAGCGATGCCGGTCGGCAATGAAGGGGCGGGCACGGTGATCGCAGCGGGCAAAGCGCCGGAGGCGCAGGCGCTGCTCGGCAAGCGCGTGACCTGCGTGCCGGGCGGCATGTACGCCCAATATCGGCTGGTCGATGCGCGTGCCTGCATGGTCTTGCCGGATGGCGCTACGGCGGAGCAGGGGGCATCGGCCTTCGTCAATCCGATGACCGCGCTCGGCTTCGTAGAAACCATGCGGGCGGAGGGGCACAAGGCGCTGGTCCATACCGCGGCGGCCTCCAACCTTGGTCAGATGCTCGTCAAAATCTGCCAGGCGGACGACATCCCGCTGGTCAATATCGTCCGCAGCCCGGCGCAGGTCGCGCTGCTGCGCGATCTGGGCGCGCGCCATGTGCTCGACAGCACGGCCGATGATTTTGCCGAACGGCTGGTCGCCGCTCTGACTGAAACGGGGGCGACCATCGCCTTCGATGCGATTGGCGGCGGATCGCTGGTCAGCCGGATATTGGGCGCGATGGAGCAGGTGGCGAGTGCGGGCGCTGCCTATAGCCGCTATGGCTCCGCCACGATGAAGCAGGCCTATATCTATGGCGCGCTTGACCTGTCGCCGACCTTGTTGACCCGCAACTTCGGCTTCAGCTGGCGGGTGGGTGGGTGGCTGCTCTCGCCCTTCCTGGCGCAGGCGGGGGCAGAAACGGTGGAGCGGATGCGCGCCCACGTGCGTGACAATCTCACCGGCCTCTTCGCCAGCCACTACAAGGCGCGCTTGTCGCTCAGGGATGCGCTGACGCGCGACGCGGTGCTGGCCTATAATGCCCGCCGCACCGGCGAAAAATATCTGATCGTACCGAATTGAAATGATGGACCACGAAAAAGGGGAGCGACAGAAGGTCGCTCCCCTTTTTTGGCCTATGGTTGGTGGTGCCGCTTATTTCGGCGACAGCACCATCAGCATCTGGCGGCCTTCCATGCGCGGATAGGCTTCGACCTTGGCGATCTCGGCGACATTTTCCGCCACGCGCTGGAGCAGGTTCATGCCCAGCTGCTGGTGGCTGAGTTCGCGGCCGCGGAAGCGCAGGGTGATCTTCACCTTGTCGCCGTCGCCGATGAAATCATGGACCTTCTTCATCTTCGTATCATAGTCATGATCGTCGATGTTCGGACGCATCTTGATCTCTTTGAGCTCCTGCGTCTTCTGGGTCTTGCGGGCGATATTCGCCTTCTTCTGGGCCTCGTACTTGAACTTGCCGATGTCCAGGAACTTGCAGACTGGCGGATCGGCGTTCGGCGACACTTCGACCAGGTCCAGGCCAACGTCGGCGGCCTGCTCGATCGCCTCCTGCGTAAACATCACGCCCAGATTTTCGCCTTCGTCATCAATCACGCGCACCTTGGGTACGGTGATGAATTCGTTATACCGGGGGCCGGACTTCGGCGGCGGCGCCAGCGGGCGGCGCATCATCGGGGGACGTATAGCAGCTTCTCCTGAGTCTATTAAAAACGAGTGGCTCTTAGCGGCTTTTCTACAAAACCGAAAGGGGTGCGTGTCTCCGTCGTAACGGAATCACGCACCCTGTGGCATTGCTGCCTCAACCCATATCGGGTGCGCGACCTTCTTTTTCAAGGCGGGCAATCACTTCGTCGAGCGAAAGCATCGTCTGGCCATCCTTGCCCAGTTCGCGCAGCGCGACCGTGCCTTCTTCCGCCTCGCGGCGGCCGACGACCAGCAGGTTGGGCACCTTGCCCAGCGAATGTTCGCGCACCTTGTAGTTGATCTTCTCGTTGCGCACATCGGCCTCGGCGCGGATGCCAGCGGCGCGCAACTTCTCGACCACGTCCAGTGCATACGTATCCGCATCCGACACGATCGTCGCGACCACCGCCTGCACCGGCGCCAGCCATAGCGGGAACTTGCCGGCATAATGTTCGATCAGGATGCCGATGAACCGCTCATAGCTGCCAAAGATCGCGCGGTGCAGCATCACCGGCCGATGACGCTCGCCATCCTCGGCGATGTAGCTGGCGTCAAGCCGCTCGGGCAGCACCCGGTCCGACTGGATCGTGCCGACCTGCCAGGTCCGGCCGATCGCGTCGGTCAGGTGCCATTCCAGCTTGGGCGCATAGAAGGCGCCTTCGCCGGGCAGTTCTTCCCAGCCATATTCGGGCGTGTTGAGGCCGGCGGCGGCGACCGCGTTGCGCAGTTCCTCTTCCGCCTTGTCCCACATTTCCTCGGTCCCGAAGCGCTTTTCCGGGCGCAGCGCCAGCTTGATCGAGTAGGTGAAGCCGAAATCCCGGTAAATCCGGTCGGCCAGCGCACAGAAGGCGCGCACTTCCTCGACGATCTGGTCTTCGCGGCAGAAGATATGGGCGTCGTCCTGGGTGAACTGGCGCACCCGCATCAGGCCGTGCAGCGCGCCATGCGGCTCGTTGCGGTGGCAGCAGCCATTTTCGTAGAAGCGCAACGGCAGGTCGCGATAGCTCTTGATCCCCTGCTTGAAGATCAGGATGTGCGCCGGGCAGTTCATCGGCTTCAGGGCCATCCAGTCGACATCGTCCGACACCAGCGGGCCTTCGTCCGCCACATTCGGCACTTCGTCGGGGATGACGAACATATTCTCGCGATATTTGCCCCAATGGCCGGACTGCTCCCACTGGCGCGCGTCCATCACCTGCGGGGTCTTCACCTCGCGATAGCCCGCATCGTCGATCGCGCGGCGCATATAGGCTTCCAGCTCGCGCCAGATCAGATAGCCCTTGGGGTGCCAGAAGACGCTGCCATGCGCTTCCTGCTGCAGGTGGAACAGGTCCATCTCCGCGCCCAGCTTGCGATGGTCGCGCTTGCCGGCCTCTTCCAGCCGCGTCAGATGCTCATTGAGCTGCTTCTTGTTGAGCCAGCCGGTGCCATAGATGCGGCTCAGCATCGCGTTCTTCTGGTCGCCGCGCCAATAGGCGCCGGACACGCGGGTCAGCTTGAACGCGGCCGGGTCCAGCTTGCCGGTGGAGGCAAGGTGCGGACCGCGGCACATGTCGTACCAGCCATCGCCCGAATGATAGACGGTCAGTTCCTCGCCCTGCGGCAGTTCGGCCGCCCATTGCGCCTTGAACGTCTCGCCGGCGGCTTCCCACTGGGCGATCAGCGTGTCGCGGGCGATGACTTCGCGGCGCAGCGGCTTGTTGGCGGCGATGATCTTGCGCATCTCCGCCTCGATCGCGGGCAGGTCTTCCTCGGTAAAGGGGCGATCCTTGGGCGCGAAGTCATAATAGAAGCCGTCGTCGGTCGCCGGGCCGAAGGTGATCTGCGTGCCGGGGAACAGCGCCTGCACCGCTTCGGCCAGCACATGCGCGAAATCGTGGCGCGCCAGTTCCAGCGCGTCGGCCTCGTCCTTCGCCGTCACCAGCGCCAGCTGCGAATCCTGTTCCAGCGGGCGCATGATATCGCGCAGCTCGCCGTCGACCTTCGCGGCGATCGCCGCCTTGGCCAGGCCCGGCCCGATCGCCGCTGCAATGTCCGCCGGAGTAGTGCCGGGCGCGACTTCACGCACGGAACCATCGGGCAGGGTGATCTTGAGCATGGCGGACACGGGGGGTCTTTCTGTGAAATGTTCAGGTTGCGCGGCCCAAAAAGCCGCGCCTTCCCCATAAATCGGCGGTCTGCCCTGTCAATAGAAGCCCTCTTGCCAAGAGTCACCCATGGGCGCATGTTTTATGTGCTGATATATCATTATCAGTGCAGGAGGGACTTATGGCTTTGAGCTTTGCAAAATCCCGTGGCGCGCCGGATGAAGCGCCGATGGGCGAGATGAACACGACGCCGCTGATCGACGTCATGCTCGTGTTGCTGATCATGTTCATCATCACCATCCCGATCCAGACCCACAGCGTGGGCATCAACCTGCCCCAGGCGCCGGTCGACACCAGCCTGCCCCAACCCGATCCAATCAAGAACAAGGTGACGATCGACGCATCGGGCGTGGTCCGCTGGAACGGCATGGCGGTCGATGCCCTGACGCTGCACCGCTACCTCGCCCAGACGCTCGCCATGCCGGTCGAGCCGGAACTGCAATTCCAGCCTGACGCTGCCGCCCGCTATCTGGTGGTTGACCAGACTCTGGCCGACATCCGTCGTTCCGGCGTCACCAAGCTGGGCTTTGTCGGCAATGAGCGCTATGGCCAGTTCTGACAAGGATACGCGATAAAATGTAAAGGTAAGTTGACTCATTGCTTCCTGCTTCTGTAAAGGATGCTTGACCCTTTCAGAGCAGGAGGCACGAGTTATGATCGCCCCGGAACCCATCCACCCCTTTCCATGGCGCATCTGCGCGGCCGCCGCGCTGTTCACATTGCTGATGGTCGCCGCTGCCGTCGCCGCCAATATCTTCACCATCAGCGGCAACGGCAAATTGCCGCTGATGGTGCCGGGCCTGCTGGCGCTGGGCTGGCTGATCTGGGAGGCGATGCGGCTGGCGCGCGGCGTGCCGGGATCGGCGATCGCCCGCTATATCGGCCGGGTCGTGCCGCTGATGATCGCCAATGTTGTGACCGTGGTCGCGGCCATCACCATCCAGCGCGAATGGCATCCGGCGGGCGTGTGGGCCGTGCTTGTCGCCTTGCTGCCGGCGCCGCCGCTGATCGGCTTCATCTGGGCGATGGGCCGGCTGCTGGTGGAGGAGGCCGACGAATATCTGCGCATGGTCCATGCCCGCCGCGCGCTGATCGCGGCCGGTTTCATGCTGGTGATCACCACCGTATGGGGCCTGCTGGAAGGTTCCGGCCTTGCCCCCCATGCGCCCGCCTATGCCGCCTTCATCCTGTGGAATTTGGGCCTGTTGCTGGCGCCGATCCTGCCAGGTGGCCGCGCATGAAGAACCGGCTCAAGGTCTTGCGGGCGGAGCGCGACTGGAACCAGAGCGATCTCGCCGCCCAGCTCGGCATTTCGCGCCAGAGCGTCAACGCGATCGAGACGGGCAAATATGACCCCTCGCTCCCGCTCGCCTTCCGCATCGCCGACCTGTTCGGTTTGAAGATCGAGGATATCTTCCTGCGCGACTGAGGCCGGAAGGAGGGAGGGCAGGGCGCGCTGGCGCCATGCAGATGCCATGGCGCGAAGCGACCAGAAGCTGCCCTCACCATCGTCGTCACCCCGGCCTTGAGCCGGGGTCCCGCTTCTTTATCTGTTGCATCGAAAAGCGGGATGCCGGGTCAAGCCCGGCATGACGGATGTGGGTAGGACGGCTTGCGACCATTCGAGGTCATTCCGTTAGAGCATGCGGATCGCTGAAACCGGCCATTCATGCCGATGGCAAGGCGAAGACTGACTGACCAAATCTTGGCGGCAAGCGGACTTAGCCTCGGTCTTGATCCAAAAATGCTCTCACCTCATGGAACGCGCTAGGCACGTCCTCCCAAAAGCCTGAAGGCTTGCTTGGAAACCGGTCCCGCATTTCAGCCAGAAGCGGTGCCGCGTCTGGTTCTGCCAATCGCAGAAGCCAGCGGTCCAGCAGCAACCCGGCTCGCCCTCCGCCACAAAGCACACTTTCGGCTTCCCAACCGACCCAACCATCATCTGCGTCTGCTAAGTCGCGCGCGACGGCCTGTTCAAACCATGCTTCGATGAACTCTTCTATCACATGCTGTTCGTTCACCGGCCACGAGCGCCATCCCGCGAGCCGGAGCTTACCCAGCACAATCTCGGGGTCATTGGCGTTCGCCGGGTCGGACGCTGACACATCTAGGATACGCGGCAGGAGATACCGGAAGTCCCGCTCGTCTCCAACCGTCAGGAATGCTCCTGAAACATAGCGCCAGAGATCCTGTCCGCTGATTTCCCGCAGATGGGTAGTGAGCAGAACATCGGTGCGGCGGGTGTCAATGCAGCAGGGGCAGCCTTCGATGGCCGAAGGGGGGCTCATCTCGAACGTGCGATAAACTGCTTCCAGCGCCTTAACAACGCGTGCCGTTGGCTGACGTGACAACCTGTTGCTCATGAGGTCAGACTGACTAGCAAACCAATCTTATGCAACGCCGCTCTTGAATCGAACGTCTGCAAGATAGCGATTGTTGCCGAACGATTTTATCTGCCCATCTTCCGCTATCGTCGGTCATCTCTCCAAAATCGGACAGTCTGGAAGCTTCCCATCCCGGTTGCTTTCGCGATGAAAGCCCTGTCCTACAGCGGCGTGTCCGGTGTAAAGTTCCGGCCGGCTCTTTTGATCGTCAACCCACGAAATTGTCGTCGATTTTTCGCGGGTCGCGAAAATCTTCCATGGCGTACACGCGCAAACTTTCGATCGTTTCCAGCTAAGGCACTGAAAAGCCTGGCACCACCATGCGCGACTCGCCGTCTAACAAGCGCTCATACCGGGGAAAGCCGTTAATTTAGGGCGTTAGACGACCCAGGCCAGCCATGTCTGTCGCTGAACGTGCCGACCGCGATCAGGCGATCAGCAGCCGGGCAGCGTCGTCGGTCTGTTGCAGGAAGGAAAGCGGGCCGCCAATCTCGACCCCGGCGGGCAGGGCGTCGGCGGACTGGCCCGACAGGGCAAGGCCGCTCTGGCAGGCGATCAGGGCCACCCCCATGTCCAGCGCCTCGGCTAGCAATTCGGCGAGCGTCGGCAGGCCCGCCGCCTGATGCGCCGCATCTTCCGGCGCGGCCAGCGGCGACGCCAGCAGCGCGACGGCATCCAGTTGCAGGAACAGGCTGGCCTCGCCGCCCAATGCCGCCTGCGCCGTCGCCAGCACCAATGCGCCGCGCAGCCGCTCCGCATCGGCCGTCATGACGACGATCCTCAGGGCGCGCACAGTTCCGCCGCACAGCCGGGGCAGGCCGGATCCTTGGGTACGCCGAGCGTGCGGAAGCGCATCGCCAGCAGGTCCGCGATCAGCAACTGCCCCGCCATGTCGGTGCCGAACGGCACCAGTGCGCGGATCACCTCCAGCGCGGCCAGGCTGCCCATCACCCCGGTCAGCGCGCCGATCACGCCGGTTTCGGAACAATTGCGCTCGGGCGCATCGACCGGGCTGCCCACCAGGCAGCGATAGCAGGGCTTGTCCGTTTCCCAGCCGCGATAGGTGGCGAGTTGCCCCTCGAACGGACCGACCGCCGCCGATACCAGCGGCATGCGCAGCGCCTGCGCGGCATCGGCCACCACCAGCCGGGTGGCGAAGCTGTCGCACCCGTCCAGGACGACATCGGCCTCGCGCAGCAGCGTGGCGGCATTGTCCGCGTCGATCCGCGCGTTGATCGGGATCAGCTTGATGTCGGGATTGATCCGGGCGACCGCCGCCATCGCCGCTTCCGCCTTGGGCGTGCCGATCTCGGCGGTGCCGAACAGCACCTGCCGCTGCAGGTTCGACAAGGCGACCGCATCATCGTCGATTACCCGGATCGTGCCGACGCCGGCGGCCGCCAGATAGAGGATCGCCGGGCTGCCGATGCCGCCCGCGCCGATCACCGCGACATCGGCCGACAGCAGCCGGGCCTGGCCGGCGCCGCCAATTTCCTTCAGCACGATATGGCGCGCATAGCGCTCCAGTTGATCGTCGGTCAGCATCACGAGGCGTCCGACCAGAGGAAGCGCACCTGCGAGCGCATCCAGACCGGTTCGTCGGTGCCGGTCTTGGGGAAGCTGCCCTTGAGCGTGCCGAGGATGCGCTTGCTCACGAATGTTTCGACATCCGGGCAGCGGACATTGACCGGCGCGATCTTCAGCGGTCGGCCCTGACCATCGAGCAGGAACAGCACATCCAGTTCCAGAAGCTGCGAGCCCTCATAATTGACCGCGCCGCTGCACGACGCCTTGCGGTAGAGGGTGTGGACATTTTCCGACCATTTGGGCGACACCTTGCGACCCTGCCAGCCCTCGATCACGGGCACTTCGCTCAGATCCTGGGGCATGGCGGGCAGCGCCTGTGGGGCGGCGGCGGCAAGCATCAGCGAAAGCAGCGGGGTCATCATGATGGTCATACTCCCGTAGAACCGAAGCCGCCCATTCCGCGGACGGTATCGTCGAGCATATCGACCTCGACGAAGCTCGCAAGCTGAACCGGCGCAACCACGAGTTGTGCGATGCGATCGCCCCGCTTGATCGGGAAGGGATCGGCGCCATGGTTGATCAGCAGCACCTTGAGTTCGCCGCGATAATCGGCGTCGATCGTGCCGGGGGCGTTGGGCAGGGTGATGCCATGCTTGAGCGCCAGGCCGGACCGGGGCCGCACCTGAATCTCATAGCCTTCGGGGATCGCCAGCGCGAAACCGGTCGCGACCGGATGGCGATCGCCGGGATTGAGGGTGATCTCCTCGGCCGATACCACGTCCATGCCGGCGGCGTGCGCGGTGGCATAGGCGGGGACGGGGAGCCCTTCGCCATTGGGCAGGCGCATGAGTTGAATATCAATCGGCGGCAGCGGAGAGGGCATTGGCAACCTTTTCGATGAGTTTGGTGGCGACATCGCTCTTGGCCATGGCGGCCCAGCTTTCGATGCCGGCGGATGTGACGATCTGGACGCTGTTGCTGTCGCCGCCCATGACGTCGCCGGACACGTCATTGGCGACGATCCAGTCGGCGCCCTTGCGGGCCAGCTTAGCCTGCGCATGTTCGGCGATCTTCTGCGTCTCGGCGGCAAAGCCGATCAGCAGGCGGGGGCGGCGCGCATGATGGCCCAGCGTCGCCAATATGTCGGGATTCTCGACCAGAGCGAGCGGCGCGGGCTGGCCGGAGCCATCCTTCTTCAGCTTCTGCTCGGCCGCATCGGCGGTGCGCCAGTCGGCAACGGCCGCGACCATGATCGCGGCATCGGCGGGCAGCGCGCCCTCGACCGCCGCCAGCATCTCGCGCGCGGTCTCGACATCGATGCGGTCGACACCGACGGGCGTCGGCAGATGCACGGGGCCGGCCACCAGAGTCACCTTTGCTCCGGCGCGCGCGGCGGCGGCGGCGATGGCGAAGCCCTGCTTGCCCGAGGATCGATTGGCGATGTAGCGCACCGGATCGATCGGCTCATGCGTCGGCCCGGCAGTCACCAATATATGGCGCCCGGCCAGCGGCTCATTCGCGCCCGCGAAATCCGGCTGACCCGCGAGCGGATCGGGCAGGGCAGGGGCGGCCAGCAGGCGCCCGATCTCCGCCGCGATCGCTTCCGGCTCGGGCAGGCGGCCCTTGCCATATTCGCCGCAGGCCATCTCGCCATCGTCGGGCGTCATGACGTGGACGCCATCGGCATGGAGCCGCGCCAGATTCCGCTGCGTCGCCTTGTGGTGCCACATGCGCACATTCATCGCCGGTACCGCCAGCACCGGCTTGTCGGTGGCGAGCAGGATGGTGGTGGCCAGATCATCGGCGATGCCCGCCGCCATCTTGGCCAGAATGTTGGCGGTGGCCGGTGCGACGACGATCAGGTCTGCCTGCCGCGACAGCTGGATATGGCCGATCTCGCGTTCTTCCTTCAGGTCGAACATGTCGCCATAGACATGATCCTCGGTCAGCACGCCCAGGCTCAGCGGCGTGACGAACTGCTGCGCGCTTTCGGTCAGCACCGCCCGCACGGCGATACCGCGCTTACGCAACTGGCGCACCAGTTCCAGCGACTTATAGGCCGCAATGCCGCCGGAGACGATGAGAAGAACACGCTGGGTCATGGCCAACATTTGGTCGCGCGACCCGGACTTGTCCAGCCCGGTCGCCGACTTAGAAGAAGGTCGTGGCGGCGGCCATCGCCCCGGCACCGATCGCCGCTGCCGCGATCGCGACCAGCCCATAGCGCCAGCCACCGCCCACCTGGATCAACTTCACGTCGCCCAGCGGGAGCGGTGGCGGGGCACCGCCCTTTTCGGGGAAGGCATCCTCGATCCGGCGGACCAGTGCTGGCAGCCGCTGGATCAGGCGCCAATTCTCGATCAGCGCATCGGCCGCCTTGGCTTCCGGCCCCAATTCGGTGCGCAGCCATTCCTTCACATAGGGGCCGCTCGTCTCCCACATGTTGATTTCGGGATCGAGCTGATGCGCGACGCCCTCGACCATCACCATCGTCTTCTGCAGCAGCAGCAGATGCGGCTGGGTCTGCATGTCGAAATCGCGGGTGATGGCGAACAGGCCGTCCAGCATGCCGCCGACCGACAACTCGCTGGCCGGCTTGCCGCGCATCGGCTCGCCCACGGCGCGCAGTGCGGTGGCGAACTCGTCGACATTATGATGGCCGGGCACATATTGCGCCTCGAAATGGATTTCGGCGACGCGCTTGTAGTTGCCGGTGATCAGGCCATAGAGAATCTCGGCCAGCCACATGCGCGCGCGCCGATCGATCCGCCCCATGATGCCGAAATCGATCGCGACGATGTCGCCATTGCCCTTCACGAACAAATTGCCCTGATGCATGTCCGCGTGGAAGAATCCCTCGGCGATCGCCTGACGCAGGAAGGCGTTGACCAGCCGTGCAGCGATATCCTTCAGGTCATGGCCGGCGGCGATCAGCGCATCGCGATCGGAGATCTTGATGCCGTCGATCCATTCCATCGTCATGACTTTGCCGGTCGTGCGATCCCAGTCGATGGCGGGAATGCGATAGCCGGGCATCGCTTCCATCGCCTCGGCCAGTTCCGACGCCGATGCCGCCTCGCGCCGCAGGTCCAGCTCGCGCGCGGTCCAGCGCTTCATATTGGCGATCACCAGGCGCGGGCGCAGGCGGGCGACTTCGCCGCCCAGCATCTCGATATGGGCGGCGGCCCATTCATAGGTCAGGATGTCGCGGTTGAACTGATCGATCACGCCGGGGCGGATCACCTTGACCGCGACTTCGCGTCCATCATTGGTCACGGCGCGATGCACCTGCGCGATCGACGCGGCGCCGACGGGCTGCTCGTCGAAGTGGGCATAGACCTGCTCCAGCGGCCGGCCGAAGCTCTGCTCGATCTGGGCGCGGATCGTCTCGAACGGCACCGGGGGCAGGGCGTCCTGTAAGCGCAGCAGGTCGTTCGCCGCCTCCTCGCCGACCAGGTCGGGGCGGGTCGCCAGCGTCTGGCCCAGCTTGATCGCGGCCGGGCCGATCGACTGGAACGCGTCGGCATAGCGTGGCTGCTTGGGCACGCGCGCGCCGAAGCGGGCCAGGCGGACCAGCCGGCGCACCGGCGTCGGCGTCAGCGGATCGCGTTCTATGCCAGTGAGGGCGCCATGGCGTGCAAGTGTCCGGCCCCATTTCAGGAGCCGCCAAATATGAGTCGCGTGGGTGGTCATGCGGGCGTCAGATCTTCCAGCCCGAATGAATCGCCACCAGTCCGCCCAAGATCGGCTCGACCTTGGTGTTCACGAAGCCGGCATCGCGGATCATGCCCTCGAACTTGGGCATGGGCGGGAAGCGGCGGATCGATTCGATCAGATAGCGATAGCTGTCGGCATCATTGGCGAACAGCTTGCCCAGTTGCGGCACCAGCTTGTGCGAATAGCTGTCATAGACGTCGGAAAAGCCCGGCCAGGTGGTGGTCGAGAATTCCAGACAGAAGAAACGGCCACCAAACTTCAGCACGCGGTGCGCCTCGCGCAGCGCCATGTCGATATGGGTGACGTTGCGGATGCCGAAGGCGATCGTATAGGCGTCGAACTCCCGGTCGCCAAAGGTCAGCGTTTCGGCATTCTGCTCCGACCAGATCAGGCCTTCATAGCCCTTTTTCTGCGCCCGTTCGACGCCCACGGCCAGCATCTCGGGGTTGATGTCGGACACGGTGATATGCGCGCCCAGCTTGTGCATGCGAAAGGCGATGTCACCGGTGCCGCCGGCCATGTCCAATATCTGTTCGCCCGGCTGCGGCTTCACGCGCTTGACGAACTGATCCTTCCACAACCGATGGGCGCCGCCCGACATGGCGTCGTTCATCAGGTCATATTTGGCGGCGACATTGGAAAATACGGCGCGGACCATGCCGGCCTTCTCGGCGGCATCGACGTCGCGATAGCCGAAGGATGCTGTTTCGCTCATGCGGTTCGCTCTAGAGCCTGATCGTGCCAGATGGAAGCGCTATGCGCGCTCACAGATGCAGGCAAACAGGCTCTTATGCGATTGCGCAGTTTCAGCGTCATGCCTGCTTGGAGTTGTGGGTTGGGAACTGGGCATAAACGCCCCTGTCGTTCCGCTATCCGGCATCCTACATAGGGACCATGCCAGAGCTTCCCGAAGTCGAAACCACCGTTTCCGGCCTGCGATCCGTCTTGCAGGGCGCGACCCTAACGCGGGTCGAGCCACGCCGTGCCGATCTGCGCTTCCCGATTCCGGTGGACCTGCGTCAGCGTATGACGGGCGCCACCGTCACGGGCCTGTCGCGCCGGGCCAAATATGGCCTCATCGAAACCGATCGCGGCGACATGATGATCTTCCATCTCGGCATGTCGGGGCGATGGCGAATCGATCCGGCGGAAATCGGGGCGCATGACCATCTGTTGCTGGAGACGGGCAGCGGGCATCTTCTCTCGCTCAACGACCCGCGCCGCTTCGGTTCGCTGGAACTGGTGCGCAGTGATGCCTGGCAGGGCTATGCCCCCTTCACCCGCATGGGACCGGAACCATTGGGGCCGGATTTCGACGCGCCCTATCTGGCGCAGGTGCTGGACGGCAAGGCAACGTCGATCAAGGCGGCCCTGCTCGACCAGCGCATCGTCGCAGGGCTGGGCAATATCTATGTCTGCGAAGCGCTGAACATGGCGGGCATCGCCCCGACTCGAGCGGCGGGCCGCATATCGAAGCCCCGGCTTGGCTTGCTGGTGGAGGCGATTCGCACGGTTCTGTCCGCCGCCATCGTCGCTGGCGGGTCCACCCTGCGCGATTATGCGCGGCCGGATGGCGAATTGGGCTATTTCTCCAACCAATGGCGAGTCTATGGGCGCGAAGGACAGATTTGTCCCTGTGGCGGCACCGTGCGACGCCGAGTCGATGGGGGGCGATCGACCTTTCATTGCCCCAAATGCCAGAAATAGCGGGGGGCTCGCTGGTTGACGGCACCCCGGAACAGCTGTAAGGGGCGCACCTTCACGAGGCTGGTTGGCGAATCCGACGGGCCTCTTCCCGAGATTTGATGAGAACCGAGGAATAGAATGGCCAATACGCCGCAAGCCAAGAAGCGCATCCGTCGCAATGAGCGTCGCGCCGCGATCAATGGCGCTCGCATCAGCCGGATCCGCACCCTGGTGAAGAAGGTGGAAGCCGCCATCCTCGCCGGTGACAAGGATGCTGCTGCGACCGCGCTTCAGACTGTCCAGCCCGAACTGGCCCGCGGCGTTGCCCGTGGCGTTCTGCACAAGAACACGGCCGCTCGTAAGTTCGGTCGCCTGACCAAGGCCGTGGGCGCAATCGCCTAAGCCTTACGTTAAGCTACCCGCTTATCTGAAAAGCCCGCTCCGGATCGCCGGAGCGGGCTTTTTCTGCTGGAGTCACGGAATAGTCATTTCCCTGACCCGCGAATTTCTCACGATTCGAGCCAGATTGTCAGAATCGTCCCCAAGTAATTCACTGAAAAATAGTCATAATTTGTGAATCTGCGGTTTTCTGCGGGATTCCCGAGTCAACGTCTTTATTTCAGTTTTTTGAAGCGACCCGCCCTTGATCCGGCGAAGCGGCCCTGTCTATTTTGATCCTCCGGCCGCTGATCGAATCACTTCCTGGCGGTCGTCATAATGTCAGTCGATGTATCAGACTCGGAAGAGCGGGGGCGCTTTTCCGAACCATCTTGTTGCGTCCGATAGTCGTGCCCTCAGGGGCATTTTTGTTGGTATTTTGGGGGCAGCATTCAATGAAGGATAATGCGGCGGTGCTTGGAATTCAGGACGGAGAGGCAGCGGCAGATATGGCCCGCCTGGAATCCGCCTGGACGACCATCCGCACCGGTCTGCGCCGCGACATCGGCGCGCGCATGTTCGACCAATGGTTGAAGCCTGCGCGCCTGGGCGACTATTGCCCCGATTCGCAGACGCTGGATCTCCATTTTGCGTCGGATTTCAGCGCGAATTTCGTTTCCGGCCAGTTTGGCGATCGCCTGCGCATGGCGTGGCGCTGTTCGGGCGCCGGCGTGCGTGAAGTGCGCCTGCGCCGTGCGCCCGATTCGTCGGGTCCGCGCCTGCTGGAGGTGAAGCGCGACGTGGCCGCAGCCGTGACGGCGCCGGCGATCGTTGCCGCTGCGCCGACCGTGGCCTGCAATTTCCAGCCGCGTCACGCCTTCGACCAGTTCGTTCCGGGTGAAACCAACCAGCTCGCCTATTCGGCGGCGCTGGCGATGGCGGGCGAGGCGGAGCCCCGCTTCACGCCGCTCTTCATCCATGGCGGTACCGGCCAGGGCAAGACGCACCTCTTGCACTCGATCGCGCGGGCCTTCTCGGCCCATTCGCCGAGCGCACCGGTGCTCTACATGTCGGCCGAACGTTTCATGGTCGAGTTCGTCAATGCGATGCGCTCGAACGAGACGATGGCGTTCAAGGCCCGCCTGCGTGCCGCGCGTCTGCTGCTGATCGACGACATTCAGTTCATCGCCGGCAAGGGCTCGACCCAGGAAGAATTCCTCCACACGATCAACGACCTGATCGATACCGGTGCCCGCATCGTCGTGACCGCCGACCGCGCGCCGCAGATGCTGGATGGCATTGATCCGCGCATCCTGTCGCGTCTGGCGGGCGGTCTGGTGGCCGATATCCGTCCGGCGGGTCTCGATCTGCGCCTTGCGATTCTGGAGGCGCGCCGCGCGCATGCCGGCGATCCGCCGGTGCCCGATGCGGTGATCGACTTCCTCGCCCGTTCGATCCGCTCGAACGTGCGCGAACTGGAAGGTGCGTTCAACAAGCTGGTTGCCTATGGCCAGCTGACCGGTCGCTCGATCGATCTGGAATTTGCCCAGACCATGCTCGCCGATGCGGTGCGCGCCAATGTGCGTCGCCTGACCATCGACGAGATTCAGAAGGCCTGTGCCGCCCATTTTAAGATCGACCTGTCGGAAATGAAGTCGAAGCGCCGTGCGCGCGCTGTCGCGCGTCCGCGTCAGGTGGCGATGTATATCTCGAAGAAGATGACGCCGCGTTCGCTGCCGGAAATCGGCCGCACCTTTGGCGGTCGCGATCATAGCACGGTGATTCATGCGGTGCGCACGATCGAGAAGCTGCGCGAAAGCCATCCGGACATGGACGCCGACGTCCGCGCCCTGATGCGCCAGCTGGAAGGCTGATAGCAGACCCAACCATGGGCTGACTTCATGGGCTGACAGGGCAGGGTGGTTGGACTAGGCTTGATGCCATGATCCGCACCCTGGCCCTGTTCCTCCTTGCCGCGCTGGCTTCCGGTCCGCTGTTGGCCCAGTCTCCAACGCCCGTTGCATCGAGCGATGTCCGCATCGCACTCGACACAAGTGCCGGGCGCATCGTGGTGGCACTGCATCCCGACAAGGCACCGGTCACGGCCGGCAATTTCCTGCGCTATGTCGATCAGAAGCGGTTCGATGGCACCGTCTTCTATCGCGCGGTCGGCGGCCCGGATTACGGCTTCATCCAGGGCGGGACACAGAATGACCCCAAGCGCGTCCTGCCGCCGATCAAGCATGAGTCGACCAGCCAGACGGGCCTCACCCATGATGATGGTGCGCTGTCCATGGCGCGCTATGCACCGGGCAGCGCGACCGGGGATTTCTTCATCGTGCTGGGCAAGATGCCGGCCATGGATGCCCAGCCCGAATCGGCCGGCGACAATCAGGGCTTTGCCGTTTTCGCGCATGTGGTCGAGGGGCTGGATATCGTGAAGGCCATCCAGGCCGGTCCGAAATCGCCCACCGCCGGCAATGGCGTGATGAAGGGGCAGATGCTGGAGCCGGTGGTGAAGATCCTGTCGGCCCGGCGCCTGCCCTGAATCATCCGGCTTAGAGGCTGCGTCGTTCCGTCGGTTCGACGGTGGGCGCGGCGGCATATCGATCCAGATATTGCGTCTCGCCCATCGGCCGGGCGAGATGATAGCCTTGGAACAGGGTGCAGCCGATAACGCGCAGCATGTCCATCTGCGCTTGCGTCTCGACCCCTTCGATCACCACTTCCATGCCAAGGCCCTGAATCAGGCCGACGACTGCGCTGCAGATCGTCCGCGCCTCTGCGGAGGTCGCGATGTCGCGCACCAGGCTGCGGTCGATCTTCACCCGGTCGACCGGCAATTCACGCAGCCGGGCCAGGTTGGAATAGCCGGTGCCGAAATCGTCGATGGCGATTCGCACGCCATCCTGTCGCAGCGCGCTGAGCTGTCCCAGCACGCGCTCATCCATGTCCATCGCCAGCGATTCGGTGATCTCCAGCTCCAGCATGGCCGGCGGGGTCTGGTGCGTCGCCATGGCGTGGCGCAGGCGCAGGAAGAAATCGGCCTGTGCCAGTTCGCGGGTCGAAATGTTGATCGCGATTCGCTGATGCACGCCCGATCGCGCCCAGCGCGCAGCGGTCTCGCACACCCGGCTCATGACCCAGTCGCCCAGCGCGACGATCATGCCGCTTTCTTCCGCAACCGGCACGAAGGCGCCGGGCATGATCAGCGCGCGTTCGGGATGGACCCAGCGCACCAGCGCCTCGGCCGTGACCGCCTGCGCCACGCCGCCATGGCTCATTTCGATCTGGGGCTGAAATTCCAGCAGAAATTCGTCGCGCTCAAGCCCCAGCAGCAGGTCGCGTTCCAGCTCGGCCCGGTCCGCTGCCTCCAGTGCCAGTTCGGCGGTGAACATCTCGGCGCGGCCCCGCCCTTCATGCTTGGCATGATACATGGCGATGTCGGCCGATCGCAGCAGCGCGGACAGGCTGTCGCCATGGTCGGGGTAGCAGGCGATGCCGATCGACGCGCCCAGATCGACATGCTGGCTGCCCAGTTCGAATCGTTCGCCCAGCGCGAACTGGATGGCACGTGCGATGCGTGAAGCGGCATCGCGATTGGGCAGGGTGGGGAAGAACATGGTGAACTCGTCGCCCGCCAGGCGGCCGATCACGGCGTCGCCCAGACCCGCGCTGACCTGTGCCATCACCACTTCGCGCAGGCGGCCCGCCACCCGCGCGAGCAATTGGTCGCCGGCCGCATGGCCCAGCGTATCGTTGACCGCCTTGAAACCGTCCAGGTCGATGAAGAACAGAGCTGCCGGTCCCGTGCTGCCGCGGTCGGCAAGCAGGCGTTCAACCTGCCGACAGAAGCTGGTGCGGTTGGCAAGGCCGGTCACCTGGTCGAACAGCGCCAATGTCTGGACATGGTCCAGATTGGTGCGGACCTGGCTGAACAGGCTTTCCATCGCCACCGACAGGTCGGGCAGTTCCAACCCAATCTCGGCAGGGACATGGGAATGAAGATCGCCATGGGCAGCGGCCAGCAGCCGCTCCGTCGCAGTATCGATGGCGCTTGCAGTAGCGGCGATGGTGCGCTGGGCCGACGCCCAACTCATCGTGCCGCACAGGATCGCGATGATCAGCGATCGGCCGACATCGACCAGATTGTCGGCCGCGCCATGGCCCAATAGCAGCGACAGGATGAACACGAGCGCGCCCGCCGCACAGGCAAAGGCAGCAGCGCGGCTTTTCACTGTCACGCCCTGCATGTGCCTCCCTGCCTGCTCAAAGCCCCCGATAATCGGTGCTGCTGGATCAGGCGGATATGAAGGACAGTGGTTAAGAAAAGGTCAGTGGCTGCGCAAATTGCGTCATTTTTTGCGGCGCAGAATCAGGTAGATGGCGCCGTCGCCGCCATGGCGGGGATGGGCGATGCGCACGCTGGCGATGCGATCGGCATAGGGGCTGGTCTCCAGCCAGTGGCCGATCTCGCCCCGGATCGCGCCGCGTCGGCTCGAATCCCCGTGGCTGCTGGCTTTTGGTGGCTTGCCGGTCACGACCAGCAGCACCCGCACATCGCGGGCCAGCGCCGCCGCCAGCGCCTGATTAAGCCTGACATGGGCCCCGGCCAGATTATGGCCGTGCAGGTCGATCGACATGTCGGGGGCGATGTTGCCGCTACGGATTCGCTTTTCCCAGCCAGTGTCGAGCACGGCTGCGGGCGTGCGGGCGGGGGCGATCGGCACCGCCTTGGCAGGCTGCGGCGTTAACCTTGTTTCCGGGATCGGCGCCGGGGCGGCAACGGGCAGGGGCGGGCGCTTCAGCCCCGGCCGCAACGGCCGGACCGAGCGCGTCAATGCGCCCCAGAGCGCCTGCTCTTCAGAAGATAGGGTCCGGCGTCGCATGGCGCGCGATCACGGGCGAGCCAGCCGTGCGGCGGATCCGATCGGCAGCAATATCAGTGCGCTGCCCCGAGCGGACATGCCACCGGCAATGCCACGCGCGCGGTCGCCTGCCCCCCAGAAACTGTCGAACCGGTTGGCGCCCTTGATCGCACCGCCAGTGTCCTGGGCGATCCAGATGCCATTGGGTTCGGCCCGGTCGAGCGACAGCAGGACAGGGGCGCCCAGCGGAATATATTTGGGGTCGGCCGCCACCGTCGCCTCGGCCGTCACCGGTACGCCCAGCGCGCCGATCGGTCCTGCGCCGGTCAGTTCACGGAAGAAGACGAAGCTCTTATTCTCGTTCATGATCGCCGCGCCCTCGGCGGGATGAGCGCGCAGATATTGCATGATGTCCTGCATCGACCCGGCCTGGATCAGGCCACGATCCTTCATCAGCTTGCCGATGCCGGTATAGTCGCGCCCATTCTGCCCGTCATAGCCGATGCGCATCACCCCGCCGTCGGGCAGGGTCAGCCGGCCGCTGCCCTGGACTTGCAGGAAGAAGAATTCGACCGGGTCCGCCGCCCAGGCCAGTTCCAGTCCGCGCCCGGAGAGCGATCCATCGACGATCTGCGATCGCTCGTCGAACGGCACGAAATTGCTGCCCTGCACCTTGCCGCGGATGGTGCGACCCTTCAGGCTGTCGCTGAACAGGCCGAGGTTGACGTCGATCAGTTCCGCCGGGCGGCGATAGATCGGCACCTGATAGCCGGGCTGGCGGGTGCGCGATCCGGCGATTTCCGGTTCATAATAGCCGGTGACGAAGGCGGCGCCGTCGCCCACCTGCACCGCCTCGAAATAGCGGGAGAAAAACTCGGCAGCGGTGGCTTCCGGCCAGCTCGATGCAGCGCTGCAGGCGCTGTTCCAGTCTGATCCGCGCGTCAGGCCGCTCTGGTCCGTGCGCTTGATCAGCGTCGGACAGGAAATGCGAAAGGCCTGCAAGGCGGAGCGGGCGCGTTCACCAGACGGGATCAGGCTGGCAATGTCGGGGCCGGGCGTGACGCCCAAGCCGGCGGCATTGGCTTGATCCGTCGACAGGTCGCCCGGCGATACGGTCGGCAATTTGGGCGGCAGGGTGGGGCGGGGCGTGGCCGGAACCGGCCGGGTCGCGCCTTCGCCGCTACCGCTCGGCCGGCTTGGCGCAGGGCCGCCGGCCGATGGCGGAATGACGCCGCCCGCGCAGGCGGACAGCATCAGCGCTGCAAGCAGCGCTCCCCCCGAATGACGCAGGCTCACGCCGCCTCGTCGGTTTCGCTGAGCTTCCAGTTGGGATCCGCGCTGCGGATGTCGCGGGTGAAGGTCCAGATGTCGTTGGTGCCGACCGCGTCGGTCAGCGACCCGGCGATGACATTGCCGTCCTTGTCGCGGGTTACGGCAGCAATGTCCGCCTCGAACCGCAGCGAGACTTCGGCGATGCGGCCATTGACGCTGGCATCGACGATCTGCGCCTTCTCGATCCGCACCAGGCGGTTGTCGAGTACATGGCCCTCTGCTTCGCGCGCCGCGATCGCTTCCTCGAAGGAGCCGAGAACATCGGCGTCGCACAGCCAGGCCAGTTCGTCGCGATCACCGCGCCAGAAGGCTTCCAGCACCATCTTGTAGGCGCTCTTGGCACCTTCCACGAACTGCGGTACGTCAAAGCTGCGATCGGCGCTGATCAGCGCGCGTACACCAGCTTCGCCCGTCGGGGTGATCAGCCCTTCGGCCAGGCGAACCGAATCGCCCGTCGCTTCCGGCATCGGGCGGGGCTGCAGGCCGCCCACCTTGGCGCGTTCCTCCGCCGGACGCAGCGCAGGCTCCTGCTCATGGCCCGTCCGCTTTCCAAGAACGGAATAGAGCCGCAGTGCCAGGAAGCCGGCAATCATGGCGAGGATGACGATCACGTACACGGAGGCAAATACCCTTTGTTCGGGATGATGTTCCATCAACATAGGCATGTTTGCACGATACTTCAAATATCGGCTTGCCCTGTAAAGCGCAGCAATTGGCCGACGGTGCTTCCTGTCGGGCGGCATTGCCCTGATCTTTCGCCACTGCTAAGCGCGCGGATCGATATCGCGGGCTGTTCCGGCCCTTCGAGCAACGAACGATCAGCAAGGATTTGAGGACAATGGCCGACGAAGCCGACACCATCCAGACCAACGTGACCGGCAATGGCGCCGATACCGCGCCGCAGATCGCGCTGATCAGCCAATATGTGAAGGATCTGTCGTTCGAAAATCCGAACGCCCCGGCCGTCTATCAGTGGCAGGACCAGCCCCAGATCGACGTCCAGTTCAACATCGGCGCTGACCGCGTCGGTGACGAAGTGCTGGAAATCGCGCTGAAGATCGAAGTGAAGGCCGTCGCGCCGCAGGGCACCGCCTTTGCCGTCGAGCTGGTCTATGCCGCGCTGTTCGGCATGCGCAACGTGCCCGAGGACCAGATCCAGCCCTTCATGCTGGCCGAAGCGCCGCGCCTCGTCTTCCCCTTCGCCCGCCGCGTGCTGGCCGACGCGATCCGCGACGGCGGCTTCCCGCCGCTGCTGCTCGATCCGATCGATTTCGGTGCGCTCTACCTGCAGCAGGCCGAACAGATGCAGCAGACCGCAGGCGAACCCGCCGGCCACGCCTGATTGCATCATGCTCCTGACTCCCGTTTGGGCTGAGCCTGTCGAAGCCCGAACGGCATGGAGGGCCGCCGCATGAAATTGGTGAAGGCCCTTGGCTCGGTCGGCGGGCTGACGCTCGCCAGCCGGGTGCTGGCGCTGGTGCGCGATTCGCTCGCGGCTCGTTATGTCGGCGCCGGCTTCGCGTCGGACGCCTTCAACGGCGTCGCCTTCCGCCTGCCCAATATGTTCCGCGCGCTCTTTGCCGAGGGCGCCTTCTCCGCCGCCTTCATCCCGCTGTTTAACAAGAAGGCGGCCGGGCCGGGCGGCATGGCGGACGGCTATCATTTCGCCGAGCGGGCGCTGGCCGTGCTGCTGCCGGTCCTCATTCTCTTTACGATCGTCCTGCTGGCGGCCGCCTGGCCGATCACCTGGGCGCTGTCGGGCGGCTTCTCGCGCCAGAATCCGACGCCGGACCAGTTCGCCTTCGCCGTCACTTTGTCGCGCATCACCATTCCCTATCTGGCGCTGATCAGCCTCGCCTCGCTGCTGGGCGGCATCTTGAACTCGCTCGACAAATTCTGGGTCAATGCGGCCGCGCCGATCCTGCTCAATGTCGCGATGATCGCGGGCCTGTGGCTCTTCCACGGCGCCGACGAATATGAGACCGCGCGGGTGCAGGCGATGTCGGTCACAGTCGGCGGCGCGCTGCAACTGCTTTGGCTGATCTGGGCCTGCAAGCGCGCCGGCGTCTCGATGAAGCTCAAGCGTCCGCGTCTCGACGCCGATGTGCGCGAACTGCTGCGGCTGATTGTGCCCGCTGCGGCCGGCGCCGGCGCCTCGCAGATCAACCTCCTGATCTCGACTGCGCTCTCGGGTTGGCTGCTCGCCTCGGGCTCGATCACCTATATCTATTATGCTGACCGGTTGAATCAGCTTCCCCTGGGCCTGATCGGCATCGGTCTGGGCACCATCCTGCTTCCCACCATCTCGCGCATGTTGTCGAAGGGCGAGGATCAGGCGGCGATGGAGACGCAGAACCGGGGCATCGAACTTGCCCTGTTCCTCACCCTGCCGGCGACCGTCGCCTTCATCACCGTGGCCGAACCGATCGTGCGCGGCCTGTTCCAATATGGCCGCTTCAGCGCCGAGGATGCGATGCGCTGCGGCTGGGCACTGTCCGCCTTCTCGATCGGCCTGCCCAGCTATGTGCTCGTGAAGGTGCTGACGCCGGGCTATTATGCGCGCGGCGATACGAAGACGCCGGTGCGCTATGCGATGCTGTCGATCGCCATCAATATCGTCGGCAATCTCGCGATGATCCCGATGCTCGGTCATATCGGGCCACCGCTCGCCACCGCGCTCTCGTCGACCGTCAATGTCGCGATGCTCTATCGCACGCTGGTCGCGCGTGGGCATTTTACGGCAGACCCGCAACTGCGCCGCCGCATCCCGCGCCTCGCCGTGGCGGCGGTCGTCATGGGCCTGGCGCTCTGGGCGGGCGAGGATCTGCTCGACCCGATGCTCTCGGGCCCGATGGTCGGCCGCTATATCGGGCTTGCCCTGCTTGTCGGCGCGGGCGTCGCGCTGTACGGGCTGGCATGCTTCGTCACCGGCGCCTATCGCCTATCCGACCTCAAGGCGCTGATGCGGCGGCGAGGCACCCCATAACCAACAGAATGGATTAGAGTAATGCGCGTCCTTTCCGGCATCCAGCCCACCGGCAATCTGCACCTTGGCAACTACCTTGGCGCGATCCGCAACTGGGTGAAGATGCAGGACGAGATGGACGAAGGCAGCCAGTGCTTCTTCTTTCTCGCCGACATGCACTCGATCACCGTGCATGAAGGGCGCGAGCAGCGCATCCGCAACGTGCGCGACATGGCCGCTGCCCTGGTTGCCTCGGGCATCGATCCGGATCGCTCGGTCCTCTTCAACCAGGCGCGCGTACCGGCCCATGCCGAACTCGCCTGGCTCTTGAATGGCACCGCCCGCATCGGCTGGCTCAACCGCATGACCCAGTTCAAGGACAAGGCGGGCAAGGACCGTGAGGGCGCATCGGTCGGTCTGTTCGTCTATCCGGTGCTGCAGGCGGCCGACATCCTGCTCTATCAGGCGACCCATGTTCCCGTGGGCGAGGACCAGAAGCAGCATCTGGAGCTGTCGCGCGACATTGCCACCAAATTCAACACCGATTTCGGCGCTGATGTCTTCACCCTGCCGGCCCCGATCATCCCCAAGGAATCGGCGCGCATCATGTCGCTGCGCGACGGCACGGCGAAAATGTCCAAGTCCGATCCGTCGGACCTGAGCCGCATCAACCTCACCGACGAGGATGATGCGATCATGACCAAGGTGAAGAAGGCCAAGACCGATCCCGAACCGCTGCCCGAAACGGCGGAAGGCCTGGCCGGTCGTCCGGAAGCGACCAACCTGATCGGCATCTACGCCACGCTGTCGAACAGCACGCCTGACGCGGTCTGCGCGGAGTTCGCCGGCAAGGGCTTTGGCGCGTTCAAGCCGGCGCTGGGCGAATTGCTGGTCGAAACGCTGCGGCCGATGCGCCAGCGCTTCGTGGAACTGCGCACCGACGATGCCGCGCTCGACGCGATCCTCGACAAGGGGGCGGCCAAGGCGGCGGCGGCAGCCGAACCGACCTTGCGCGCCGCCTATGACGCCATGGGCCTGATGCGCTGAGTGATGCCCTGATGCCACAGGGGGTGGGGAAAGAGTCCATTCCCTGTGGCAGGCATACGGAATGGGCGCCGCTGCTCCGTCCCTTCATTGACCGGACATGGCTTGCGTCCAATCGACGGGTTGGTGCGTTCAAACGATGTTCAGTTGCGTTTTGCTAGAGCAGGGCGCAAGAAGACTAACAGGCATCCGCCTGATTCAGGACGCGAAAAAATGAAAGCTTTCAGCAAGATCGGCCTTTTCGCAGCGCCCGCGCTGGCGTTGGTGGCCCTGTCCGGCTGCGCCACGTCGTTCAAGGCGGACGTCGCCCGTTTCCAGCAGCTCCCCGCGCCCGCAGGGCAGAGCTACACGATCGTCGCCGACGATCCCAAGCTCGCTGGCGGTCTCGAATTTTCCCATTATGCTCAGATGGTCGGGCAACGCCTGACCCAGACCGGCTATGTCGCCGCCGGCGATCCGGCCAAGGCCGACCTCATCGTGCGTGTCGCCTATGATGTCGACAATGGTCGCGAGCGTGTGCGCTCGACCGGCGGCTTCGGCCCGAGCCCCTATTTCGGCGGGGGCTGGGGCTATGGTCGTTGGGGACGCCCCTGGGGCTATGGCTTCTATGATCCCTGGCTGTTCGGCGGTGCCGGCTTCAACGACGTGTCGAGCTACACCGTCTACACCAGCGATCTCAGCATGAAGATCGATCGTGCGGCCGACAATCTGCGCCTGTTCGAGGGCAAGGCCAGCGCCCAGTCGCTGTCCAACAAGCTGACCTATCTGGTGCCCAATCTGATCGACGCGATGTTCACCAATTTCCCCGGCCAGAATGGCGAGGATGTGAAGATCACCCTGCCGCCCGAAAAGAAGGGCTGAGCAGTCAAGATACGGTCGGCTCCCAGCCAGACCCAAATTGCCCGGCGATCCTTGCGATCGCCGGGCTTTCTTTTTGCCTGCAAGCTTTTAGGCTGATCGGCAGGGGAGCGATGCCGTCATGCATCAGGGGGAATGCACATGTCGTTGACGGTCAGGATCATGATAGCGCTGGTCGCGGGGCTGGCGTGCGGCATTGCCCTGTCGGAATTTGGCGGTGCGCTGGATGCGCGCATGGTCGATATCGCGCAGCCGGTCGGCAAAGCCTGGCTCAACGGGCTCCAGATGCCGCTCATCCCGCTGATCTTTGCGCTGCTGGTCACCGGCGTTGCATCCGCCGCCAGCACGGCGCGGACCAGCGGCACGGCGACCCGGACGCTGATCCTCTTTGCGCTGCTGCTCACGGCCTCTGCGGCGGTCGCGGCGCTGCTAGGGCCGCTACTGCTGCAATTCTGGCCAGTGCCGGCTGGCGCCGTGGGGGCGCTCACCGGGGCAGGGCCGGCCAGCCAGGTGCCCGGCGTTCGCCCCTCCGCCGAATGGCTGCTGGGCTTCATTCCGACCAATCCGATCCGCAGCGCAGCCGAGGGGCAGGTGGTGGCTGTCGTGCTCTTCGCCCTTGTCTTCGGCTTTGCCGTGACGCGCGTGGCGGAGGAGCGGCGGGCCGCGCTGACGGGTTTCCTCGCCGCGCTGGTCGATACGTTGCTGATCGTCGTCGGCTGGGTGCTGGGGCTCGCACCGATCGGGGTGTTCGCCCTGGCACTGGTCGCCGGCAGCCGCTCCGGCCTCGCCACCGCCGGCGCGCTGCTCCATTATATCGCTTTCATCGTCCTCATTTGCCTGGCCGTGACGGCGCTGGTCTATCCGCTGGTGATCCTGCTGGGCCGGATCGCGCCCGGCCGTTTTGCCCGTGCGGCCTTGCCGGCCCAGCTCATCGCCTTTTCGACGCAAAGCTCGATCGCCTCGCTGCCGGCGATGATCGCGGCAAGCGACGGCCCGCTGGCGGTCCGGGAAAGCACGCGCTCGATCGTGCTGCCGCTCGCCATCTCGCTGTTCCGGATCACCAGTCCGCCGGCCAATCTGGGCGTCGCCCTCTATGTGGCGGCGATGAACGGGGTAGCGCTCGGCCCGGTGCAGATCATGCTGGGCGTCGCGGTCGCCGCGATCGTCAGCCTGGCGGCGGTGGGCCTACCCAGCCAGATCACCTTCTTCACCACCACCGGCCCGATCTGCCTCGCCATGGGCGTCCCGGTCGAGGCGCTGCCGCTGCTGCTGGCCGTCGAAACCGTGCCCGACATTTTCCGCACCGTCGGCAATGTCACGGCCGACATGGGCGTCACCCGCATCATCGATCGGTTGGGGGGTGAGGCTAGATGATTAAAGATCGAAGGACGGCTGAAATCGCCTCAGATCTGAGCTGATCTCGTTTTGGATGTGGAGTATTTCGGCCTTCAGTGGTGCCATGAACCTGTTCAGTGCATCGTTCTGTGTTTCGTTGCGATTCGCTGTTTTGAATAGATCTTCGTTAATTCGCGTATATTTATCGCTTGAATTTATTGATCTGTTCGCATTCCCGCGGGAATATTTTATCTGCCAATCTTCTTCGGTCTTGGTCATGTAGTGATTGACCTGCAAGTTGACGTGCGAAATTGCCTTACTAAGCCCATTATGGACGATTTCGAGATCCCGACCTCGATCGTCGACATATCGCCCGGACTTCAGGTGACAGTGGTGGATATGGGGTTCGCGGATTCTGTCCGGACGCACGATTGATTTGATGCACTGATTGGGGGTCATGTCCGATCGTGCGCATTGGGTGAATTTCTCGGTCACCAGCCTGCTGTCTCTCTTGGTCAGGCCGGACGTCCCGAACGTCAACCAGTTGGCGCCAATCGCACTGATGTCGTCGTCGCCTGTGCTGATCCGCGCAATCGCGGCGGGGATGTTGTCATCGGCGATCGGCACCATGAATTCGTCGGTATCAACGAACATCACCCAGTCCATATCGCCCGCTACGCGCGTCACAGCGTCTGCGTAGGCGGCGCATTGGGGAGATTCATGGTCGAGCGACGGCCAGGGCACATGGGTGACGAAACCGCTGTCGGCGAGTGCGGCCAGTAGTGCCGTCGTTCCATCTGTGCTGTCATTATCATAGATGATGATGCGGGTAGCGCCCATGACGCGATAATAGGCCACCCATTCCAGGATTGAGCTTGCCTCATTCTTCATGATCGCGACGACACAGAGTTTTGGATCAGTACTCGATTGCGAAAAATGCACCTGTCTCTCCATCCGGGGCGATAATAATGCGCTCAGCTATTTGAATAGAAAATGAGGAAAATGGCGATGGACGAGCGTCAGCCCCGCAGCGCCCGTTCCGTGATCAGCGTATAGATGCGGGTCAGGTCGTGCAGGTCGGCGACCGCGACGGCCTCGTCCAGCTTGTGCATCGTCGCATTGTTGAGGCCGAATTCGGCGACCGGGCAGAGGCGCGAGAGGAAGCGCGCGTCCGACGTGCCGCCGGTGGTCGACAATTCGGTGTCGAGGCCCGTCACGTCCCGGATCGCGTCGCCGATCAGGGTGGACAGCGTCCCCGGCTGCGTCAGGAAGGGCTCGCCGCTGATCTTGGCCTCCACACTGCCGCCCTCGCTCGCTGCGATCGCGCTGATCCGCTCGATCAGCGACGCGCCGCTATGCTGGTCGTTGAAGCGGATCGAGATGCGGGCGGTGGCGGCCGCCGGGATGACATTATGCGCCGGGTTGCCGACTTCCAGATCGGTAATCTCGATATTGCTGGGCTGGAACCAGTCGGTGCCCGTGTCCAGCACCTCGGCATCGATCTTGGCCAGAATGCGGACCAGCGCCGGGATCGGATTGTCGGCCAGGTGGGGGTAGGCGACATGGCCCTGCGTGCCCGCCACCTTGATCCACATGTTGACCGAGCCGCGCCGGCCGATCTTCACCACGTCGCCCAGCCGGGCCGAGGAGGTCGGTTCGCCGACCAGGCACATGTCGGGGTGCAGGCCATGGGCGACCATCCGGTCCATCAGCGCCAGCGTGCCATAGGTTGCCGGGCCTTCCTCGTCGCCGGTGATGATCAGGCTGATCGTGCCGGGCAGGCTGTCGGGCAATTCGTGCAGTGTGGCAACGAAGGCGGCGATCGCGCCCTTCATGTCGACTGCGCCGCGGCCGTAGAGCAGGTCGCCGCGCACCACCGGGGTGAAGGGATCGCTGGCCCAGCCATGGCCGGGCGGGACGACGTCGAGATGGCCGGCAAAGGCGAAATGCGGGCCGGCGCCCGTGGTGCGCCAGGCGAGCAGATTTTCGACCGGGCCGTCGGGTGCCTCGCCACTGACGAAACGGTCAACGGTGAAACCCAGCGGAACCAGCATCGCTTCCAACTCGGCGAAGACATCGCCGACGGCCGGGGTGACGGAGGGGCAGGCGAGCAGGCGCTCGGCCAGGGCCAGGGCGTCGTGATTGGTGCTGGTCTTGGTCATGGGGCAGCGTTAGCGAAAGCCGACTTTCTTGACCAGCGCAGAGGAGAGGGGCCATGCCGAAGATCGATCTTGCCGCCATTCCCCAGAGCAATGCCACCGGCTATCCGGGCGACCATGCACAGGCGGTCGCCGGTCGCTACTATCGCCGGCTGGCCACGGCGACGGGTCTTGGCGATTTCGGCGTCAGCCATGTCGTGCTGAAACCCGGCGCGGCCTCCTCGCAACGCCACTGGCATGAGGGCGAGGACGAATTTGTTGTCCTGCTGTCGGGCGAGGCGGTGCTGGTCGAGGAGGGGGGGCGCACGCCGATGGTTGCGGGCGACATGGCGGCCTTCCCCAAGGGCGTGGCCAACGGCCATCATCTGCGCAACGAAAGTGACGCGGACTGCGTCTTCCTTGCCTTTGGCCGTCCGTCTGTCAGTGATTGCCATTATCCCGATATCGATCTGCACCTGTCCGGTGGGGTCTATCGCCACAAGGATGGGAGTGTTTTTGCATGATGGATCGTCGTGGGTTGCTGGCCGGCATGGGCGGGGCTGTGGTTGCGGCGGGCATTCCTTCGGTTTCGGTAGCGGCACGCGTTCCTTCGGCAGCGGCACCGGCCGGGCTGATCCGGCCGCCGCGCCTGCGCGAAGGGGATGTGGTTGGCCTGGTCGAGCCGGCGGGCTTTACCGATGACGCCTTCGACCTGGACCTGGTCAAGGAGACGATCCGGGCGATGGGGCTGAAGCCCAAGGCCGCGCCGCATCTGGTCGAGCGCTATGGCTATCTGGCGGGCAAGGATGCCGACCGCGCCGCCGACGTCAACGCCATGTATGCTGACCCGGAGGTGAAGGCGGTGTTCGCGGTGCGCGGCGGCTGGGGCTGCGCGCGCATGCTGCCCTATCTCGACTTCAAGACGATCCGCGCCAATCCCAAGCTGCTGACCGGCTTTTCCGACATCACGGCGCTGCACCTGGCCTTTGCGGCCCGCGCCGGCTTCACCACCATCCACGGCCCCAATGCCGCGAGCGGCTGGGGTAAGCTCAGCTGGGACAGTTTCCGCGCGGTGGCGTTCGACGGCGCGACACCGACCTATGTCAATCCGGCCGGGGCAGAAGATCGGCTGGTGCCGCGCAGCGGGCGTATCCGCACCTTTGGCGGCGGCAGGGCGAGCGGGCGGCTGCTGGGTGGCAATCTCACCGTGCTGACGGCGTTGATGGGCACGCCCTGGTTGCCCGATTTCACCGGCGCGATCCTGTTCGTGGAGGAAACCAACGAGGCGGAATATCGCATCGACCGGATGCTGACCCAATTGTCGCTGGCGGGCATATTGCCGAAACTGGCCGGCTTCGTTTTCGGCCAATGCACCAGCTGCACGGCCACCGGCGTGTCCTATGGCGGCTTCACCCTGTCGGAAGTGCTGCAGCAGCATCTGGCGCCGCTCGGCATCCCCGCTTTCCAGGGTGCGCTGTTCGGCCATATCGCCAACCAGTTCAGCCTGCCGGTCGGCGCCCGCGCCGAAATCGACGCGGACGCGGGCACGATCCGGTTGCTGGAGTCCGCTGTCAGTTAGCCGCAGCTTTGGCGCCGTCCAGCGAGGCGACGGTGCCATTGCCGATCGGCTCGCCTTTCATCCCCTCGGCAACCTTCTCGGCCGCCGCCATGACACGCAGCACATTCTCGCCGGCCAGCTTGGCGATGTCGGCATCGCTCCAGCCGCGGCGCATCAGTTCGGCCAGTAGCGCGGGGTAGGTGGCGACGCTGCCCAGCCCCTGGGGCAGCGATCCCACGCCGTCGAAATCGCTGCCGATGCCTACATGGTCGACGCCCGCGACCTTGGCGATATGGTCGATATGGTCGGCGACCATCGATAGGGTGACGACCGGTTCGGGATTGGCCTTTTCCCATTCCGCCAGCGCCTTCTTCGCGCCCTCGGGATCACCGATATAGAGGCCGCCAAAGGGTGGGGCGTTATAGCGGGCCATTTCCGCGCTGCGCGCCGCGCTCCAGACCCGGCGGGCCTCCGACACATATTGCGGCGCGAAATTGACCATGACCACGCCGCCATTGGCTGCCACCTGCTTCAGGATCGCGTCGGACACGTTGCGCGGCGTGTTGCACAGCGCGCGTGCGCTGGAATGGGAGAAGATGACCGGCGCCTTGCTGATCTTCAGTGCGTCCAGCATCACGCCTTCGCTGACATGGGCGAGGTCGACCAGCATGCCCAGGCGGTTGAGTTCATGCACCACCGCCTCGCCGAACGGGGTGAGGCCCTCATGCTGCGGATTGTCGGTGGCGCTGTCGGCCCAGGCGATGGTCCGGCTGTGGGTCAGCGTCAGATAGCCGGCGCCAAGGTCGTGATAGGCGCGCAGCACGGCCAGGCTGCCGTCGATCTGGCCGCCGCCCTCGACCCCGATCATCGACGCGATCCGTCCGGCCTTGTGCGCGGCACGGACCTCGGCAGCGGTGGTGGCGAGGGTGAAGTCCTGCGGGTGGCGGCGGGCGAGGCTGTGGACCAGTTCGATCTGCTCGACCGTATCCTTCACCTGCTGCAGTTCGGGCAGGTCGGCCGACACCCAGACGGACCAGAATTGCCCGCCCATCTGCCCGTCACGCAGACGGGTGATGTCGGTATGATATTGGCTGGGATCGAGCCGGTCGAGCGGCATGGTCCAGCGGGCGTCCCCGGCCTTGCCGGTCATCGCTTCGGGCCAGTCATTATGGCCGTCGATCAGCGGCGTGGCCTTCAGCACCTTGGCGATTCGCGCGGTATAGGGATCGGTTGCGGGCGCGGCCGAGGCAGCGAAGGGGAGGGCGACGGTGGCGAGGAGCAGCGGCAGGGCTGCGAGGCGGAGGGATGTCATGGCGCGGGAGACTAGGGGAGCGGCGATGCGAGTCAATCGGATCGTAAATCCATGCTAGATGATGCCAATATCTTCACTTTTTTACAGATTCCCTTTTTTGAGGGTGAAATCATTGGTCGGGACGGCCATATGGAAATGAGCAGGAGGTGCCGTCATGCGTGACCCGGACAAGCCGGATTTTAGCTTTCTGGTCTTCGCACTGTTGATCGCGATGCTGGGGCTCGGGATGATGCTATTCGGCACCTGACCCGAACGGGTGTTGGCCTGCGCCTTGTGGAGGTCTGGCCGGATAAGGGATATTCTGTAATTTCCCATAGAGGCTCATGATCGACCCGCTACTTCTGCTGCAGGCCTATGCCATCGGCGTGTTCCCGATGTCCGATGACCGGCAGGCCGACGATGTCTATTGGGTCGAGCCCAAAAGGCGGGCGATCCTGCCGCTTCATGGCCTTCACCTGTCACGTTCGCTGTCAAAGACGATCCGGCAGGACAGGTTTCGCGTCACGGCCAACCGCGCCTTTGCCGGCATCGTCGCCCTATGTGCGCAAGCCGCGCCCGATCGTCCGTCGACCTGGATCAATGGCCCGATCGAGCGCGCCTATCGCCATCTCCACGAACTGGGCTTTGCCCATTCGATCGAATGCTGGGACGGGGATGAACTGGTCGGCGGCCTCTATGGCGTGGCGCTGGGTGGTGCCTTTTTCGGCGAGTCCATGGTGTCGCGCCGCACCGATGCGTCAAAGGTGGCGCTGGTCTGGCTGGTGGCGCGGATGCGCTTTGGTGGCTTCAGCCTGCTCGACTGCCAGTTCATGACCGATCATCTGCGGAGCATGGGCGCGCAGGAAATCAGCCAGCGCGACTATCTTCAGTTGTTGGGCGTTGCCGTCGGCGACGTGCCGCTGGGAGCGGGCGACGCGGTGCTGTCGGCCGGTTCGGGCGCGGCGGCCGAACTGGCGTTTGCGCCGCTGGCCGGCGATGCGGCGGCAGGCACCTTGCCCTTGTCGCCCAGCTTGACCGTGGCAGGGCCGCTTTCGGGCCATTCCATCGTGCAGCTCTTGACCCAGACGTCATAGACCGGGTGCTGGACGACATTGCGGTCGGGCCGTTCGCGGAACAGCCAGCCGGAAAAATTGCGGCGCCACTTGCCGTCGGAACTGCTGCGCACGTCCAACTGCACGAAGGCGCCGGTTTCCTGCACATTTTCCCAGGGGGCCGTGGTCTCGCACGCCTGCAGGCGGACGATGGCGTCGCCGACGCGCAGCGCCTCGCCGGGCTTCATCGTCAGGTCGCGGGTCAGGCCGTTGCGCTTGTTGAGCAGGCCTATGACGGCGGTGCGCTCGGCCATCGGCGTACCGGACAGGCTGGCCTCGTCCGCGTTGCGGATAGGCTGGCCCTCGATCTTCACCGGGCCGCTCTGATTCGCTTCTGGCGCATCATTGCGACCGCAGGCCGCCAGCAGCGCGCACCCCAGAAGCGGCGCGCCAAGCAGGATCGGCGGGAATCCCCCCGCCGGACGCCGAATCATGCCGCGTCGGGGCTCCATGCCTCGTAATCGCCGGTCGCCTTCTGGCGCTGGCCGCCCTTTTCGAGCGCGCCCGAGGGACGATAGGCGTTGGCGGTGCCGGTCGCGTTGGGGGTGAATTCCTTTTCCCAGATGCGCGGCGGCGGCAGGAAGCTTTCGGGCGTGCCCTCGATCGAGTGGTGCAGCCAGCCATGCCATTCGGCCGGCACGCGGCTCGAATCATTGGCGCCGTTATACATCACCCAGCGGCGCGTCAGGCCGTTCGGATCGACGCCGCCTTCATAATAGACATTGCCCTGATGGTCCTCGCCCACTTTCGTGCCCTTGCGGGCCGTGAAGAGCCAGGTGCCGAAGGTGGCGCCATTCCACCAGGTGAAGATGTTTGCCAGGATACCCATGGCCGATGCGCTTAGCCGCTGGGATTGACGTGGGCAAGGACGATATGGCCCTAACGGGCGGTTGTCGGGCAGAAATCGAGGTCGATCGCGCTCTTGCCGTCGGTTGTTGCGCATTTGCCCCAGGATAGGCGGTCGCCTTCCTTGATCCCCAGTTCCGCGGCGCGGCCGCCGCGCAGTTCCAGCACTGCTACTACCGGCACGCCGGCGGACACCGGCTCGCGTGAATAGGGGGCGACATTGGCGCCGATGAAGGCGATCGTACCGTCGGTATGGATGAACAGCATGTCGAGCGGGATGATCGTGTTCTTCATCCAGAAGCTGGCGGTGCGCGGCGGCTCCATCGGGAACAGCATGCCCTTGTCGGCATCCAGCGCCTTGCGGAACATCAGCCCCTGTTCCTGCTCCGCCTCGGTCCGGGCGACTTCCACGTTGAAGCGATGCACCCCCTTTGCCGTGTGGATGACGAGGGGGAGCAGTGCGCCCTGCGGCGCTGCGGCCTGAACATTGCCGCTGTCATTTGCAGCATCGGCGCCGGCATCGGGCTTGGCAGAGCAGGCCAGGAGCAGTGCGGGCAGGGCGGCGGCGAGAAGCAGTCGGGTAAAGATCATGCGATCCTGCCTAGCGGGTTTCGGGGAGGTGCGGGAGAGGGTTAACCCTCAATCCTCCGCTTCGGGGAAGTCGCCGGGTGCAGCATCGACCCAGCGCCGGGCCAGGGCATAGTCGTGGCCGGCGCGCAGGAAGGCGGCGATCGCCTTCTCCCGCCGCTTGGGATCGGGCGCCTGCATCGCATAGGGGCCGATCCGCTTGCGTCGCGCGAATCGGTCAGCTGCCGCCCAGCGATCGGCCTGTGCCTGGGCATCGGCGGCGCCACGATCGGCCTCCCCTATGCCGGCGGCGCGCAGCGTTTCGGTGATGCGGCGGGCGCCATAGCCGCGCCGGCCGAGCGCCGCGCTCTTCATCAGGGCGAAGCCGCTGTCGTCGACATAGCCAAGTTCCGCAAAGCGGGCGACCAGCGCTTCGGGATCGGCCGGCGCTTCCCCGCCCCATCCGCGCTCGCGCAATTTGCGCGCAAGATAGGCGAGCAGCTTGCCGCGGCTGGTCGCGAACCGGCCGACATAGCGCAGCGCCAATTCGCGCAATGCGTCTTCGTCCAGGGGTGGGGGCGGGCGTTTGCTGGTCATGACCGGTCGTGCATTGTGCGCCATCATGCGCTAAGCGCCATCTTTATGCCACAGTCGGGCCGGAATTTTACCGCGCCTTATGGTCTAGAAGCACAGGCTGGATTGAAACTATCCGGTGCAAGTCGGCGTCAAAACTGATAGCGGCCGCCGGAATATGACAGATATGACATTGGGTGACACCAATATGACGGGTTCGCAGATTATGATGGCACCAACGCCGACCAACGATGTTCTTCCGCGCCGCTTCTCGGATTTCGAGACGCTTGGCGAGGCGTTGGACTATGCGGCGCAGGGCAAGCGCGGTCTCAATTTCCATGATGCGCGCGGCAATCTGGCGCGGCCCTATCCGTTCAGCGAACTGCGCGAGGACGCAATCGCCTGTGCCCATCGCCTGATCGCCCATGGCGTGAAGCCCGAGGACCGTGTCGCCCTGGTCGCCGAAACCGGCGCCGACTTCGCCATGCTGTTCTTCGGCATCGTCTATGCCGGCGCCTGGCCGGTGCCGCTGCCGCTGCCGACCAGCTTTGGCGGCAAGGAAAGCTATATCGACCAGCTCAATGTCCAGTTGTCGAGCTGTGACCCGATGCTGTTCCTCTTCCCCAAGGAACTGGAGGACATGGCGGGCGAATCCGGTCGGCAGAAGTCGGTCGAGAGCATCGCCTTCGAGGATTTCATCGCCCGCGAGGCGGTCCCCTGCGACCTGCCGCAGGCCAAGGGCGAGGAAATCGCCTATCTGCAATATTCGAGCGGTTCGACCCGCTTCCCCCATGGCGTCGCGGTGACGCACCATGCGCTGCTGTCCAACCTGTCGGCGCACAGCCATGGCATGGAAGTGCAGGAAAGCGATCGCTGCATCAGCTGGCTGCCCTGGTATCATGACATGGGCCTGGTCGGCTGCTTCCTGTCGGTCGTCGCCAACCAGGTGTCGACCGACTATATGAAGACCGAGGATTTCGCCCGCCGTCCGCTGGCCTGGCTGGACCTGATCAGCCGCAATGAAGGCACCTCGATCAGCTATTCGCCGACCTTCGGCTACGACATCTGCGCGCGTCGCATGTCGAGCCAGACCAAGGCGGCCGACCGTTTCGACCTGTCGCGCTGGCGACTGGCCGGCAACGGCGCCGACATGATTCGCCCCGACGTGATGCAGAGCTTTGTCGATGCGTTTGGCGATGCCGGCTTCAGCCCCAAGGCGTTCCTGCCGAGCTATGGCCTGGCCGAAGCAACTCTGGCGGTCACCATCATGCCGCCGGGCGAAGGCATCATCGTCGAACTGGTCGAGGAAACCGACCTGTCGGGCGGTGCCGCACCGGAAGGCCGTCCGCAGCGTTTCCGCTCGATCGTCAATTGCGGCAAGCCCGCCAAGGACATGATCGTCGAGATCCGGGACGAGGATGGCGGCCTGATGAACGAGCGCCAGATCGGCAAGGTCTGGACCACCGGCCCCTCGCTGATGGTCGGCTATTTCCGCGATCCCGAAGCGACCGAGGCCTGCATGGCGGATGGCTGGCTGGACACGGGCGACATGGGCTATCTGTCCGATGGCTATCTCTACATTGTCGGCCGCGCCAAGGACATGATCATCATCAACGGCAAGAATCACTGGCCCCAGGATATCGAATGGGCCGTGGAACAGCTGCCGGGCTTCAAGCAGGGCGACATTGCCGCCTTCGCAATCACCACGCCGGGCGGCGAGGAAGCGCCGGCGGTGCTGGTCCATTGCCGCACCTCCGACAATGAGGAGCGTTCGCGTCTGCGCGACCAGATTCGCGAGCGGGTCCGTGCCATCACCGGCATGAACTGCGTCGTCGAACTGGTGCCGCCGCGCACCCTGCCGCGCACCAGCTCCGGCAAGCTCAGCCGGTCCAAGGCACGCAACCTCTATTTGACCGGCGAGATCCGTCCTTACGATATCGCTGCCTGATCGGGCGACGCATACCGATTGATAACCATTGCCTGCTAGGCCGGGCATGTGGGTATCGAGCAAGGGCAATCCGAAACCGACCGACAGGGACGGGGCTCGCTAAGGGCGATGATGGGGCTCGCACGCCTCGTCGATGAAGCCGATATGCGCGTCCTGACTGCCCAGTTGCAGTCGGCAGACAGCGTCGCGCTGCTGCGTCTGGCGATGAACGTGTTCGGCCTGCTGTTCCTCTGGCGCGTGTTCGGCAGCCATGTTTCGGCGACCGTCATGATCGGCTGGAGCGTCGCGCTGATCGGTGCCGTTGCCATCAGTGCCCTGTTGATCCATCGCCGGAAGATCGGCGCCGGCGGCTTGCCGCAGGCGCGCGACCTGCGCCGTCATGCCCTGACCGGCCTGCTGCACGGCCTGGTCTGGGCGGCCTGCATGACGCTTTTTTCGAGGGGAGAGGGGGCCGAGCATCTGGTGGCGCTCTGGACCCTCATCAGCTGCATCATGGTGTGCGGCGCGATCAGCTATGCGGCGACACCGCTGGCCGCCATCGCCTTCCTCGTCCCCTGCATTGTCGGCTTGTCGGCGATGTTCGACGGTGGCACCCTGTTGCCGCTGCGGGCGCTTGCCACCAGCTATGCCCTGTCGCTGCTGGTCGGCTGCCTCATCTATGCCCGCACCTTCGCACGCCAGCACAGCACTACCGTCCAACTGGCGGAGCAGACCGAGGTCGTCAGCCTGTTGCTGCGCGAATATGAGCAGGGCGCGTCCGACTGGCTGTGGCAGACCGATGCGCTGCGCCGGATCAGCGGCGTATCCCAGCGTTTCGCCGAAAGCGTCGGCATGACGCCGCAGGCGCTGGAAGGGGCGCCGCTGGTCCAGGTTCTGGCCGGGGCCGGATGGGAAAGCGGCCGCTTTGCCTCCAGCTTGCATAGCCTGGCGGATCATCTCAAGCGGCGGGAGAGCTTCAGCAATCTGGCGCTGCCCGTCGATGTGCAGGGGCGCACGCGCTGGCTCGAACTGTCGGCCTCGCCCCGCTATGATGACAATGGCAATTTCCAGGGCTTTCGCGGTGTCGGGTCGGACATCACCGTCCAGCGGGAATCGGCCGATAAGATCGCCCAGCTGGCGCGGTTCGACACGCTCACCGGCCTGCCCAACCGCGCCCATCTGCGCGATGCGCTGGACCAGGCGATGGCCGACACCGGCAATCGCCGGCCCGGCTGCGCGTTCCTGATGCTCGACCTCGACCGGTTCAAGGCGATCAATGACAGTCTGGGCCATCAGGTCGGCGACCAACTGCTTAGCCAGGTGGCGCAGCGTCTGCGCCATGTCTGTGGCGGTGCCGGCTTTTGCGGTCGTATCGGCGGTGACGAATTCGGCGTGGTGATCGCGCGGATCGACGATGACCGGGCGGTGGCGCGCCTGTCGATCGCGATCATCGACGCGCTGTCGGCCCCCTATCAGATCGATCAGCATGTGCTGCATGTCGGGGCATCGGTCGGCTCGGCCGTCTCGCCGATCGACGGGCATCAGTCCGAATCGATCATCCGCAGCGCCGATCTGGCGCTCTATCGCGCCAAGGATGAAGGGGGCGGCGTCCATTGCCCCTATGAGCCGCAGCTGCATGCCAAGGCCGAGGAACGGCAGCGTCTGGAGCAGGCGCTGCGCGAGGCGCTGGAGAAGGATCAGCTGCATCTTCTCTATCAGCCGGTCGTTGATGCCACCTCAGGCGTGATCACGGGGTTCGAGGCGCTGGCGCGCTGGACCCATCCCGAACTGGGGCCGATCCCGCCGTCGAAATTCGTGCCGGTGGCCGAGGAGGCACGGCTGATCGGACCGATCGGCGAATGGGTGCTGCGCACCGCCTGCCGCGAGGCGATGCGCTGGCCCGCGCATATAAGGGTCGCTGTCAACGTATCGGCGGAACAGCTGCACCAGTCCAACTTCATCTCGGCAGTGGTCAATGCGCTGGCCCAGAGCGGGCTCGATGCGCGGCGGCTGGAGCTGGAGGTCACCGAAAGCGTGTTCATGCATGAGGATGACGGCGCGCTGCGCGTGCTGGATCAGCTTCAGGCGATGGGCGTGCAATTGTCGCTCGACGATTTCGGCACCGGCTATTCCTCGCTTGGCTATCTCAGCCGCACCCGTTTCAACACGATCAAGATCGACCGTAGCTTCGTCGTCGGGGCGGCGCATAACACGCCGGAGAATCTGGCGATCATCCGGGCGGTGGTGACGCTGGCGGAGAGCCTGGGCATGTCGACCACGGCGGAAGGGGTGGAAACCGCGACCGAGCTGGACATGGTGCGCCGGCTGGGCTGCAAGAAGGTGCAGGGCTATTATTATGGCCGGCCGATGCTGCCGCAGGATGCGGCGCGCCTGTTCCCCGATTCCCCGGCGCAGGCCTTCGCCGTCGGTTGATTCAAGCCCAGTCCTGGCCTCAGCCCTGCAGAACCTGCCGCTCGACCATCGTCCATAGCGCGCCGAAGGCCTGAGCCGGGGGGGAGGCGGGGGCGAAGGCGCCCAGCGGCTTGCGACGGACCGTCATCTGCTCGATCGTGCTGGCCATCGGGATCGCGCCCCAGCCGGGCTGCTCGTCCAGTGCCTTGCGATGCAGGCTGCGGCGGCGGTCGACCATCGAATAGACTGGCAGGATCGGCGCATGATTACCGCCGCGCTGCACCAGATAGCGTGCCACCTCGCCCATCGCGCGCTGCGACAGGGGGGAGGGGATGACCGGGATGACGATCAGGTCGGCGGCGCGCAGCACCTGCTCGCTGGTTTCGGTGAGGCCCGGCGGACAATCGAGGATGATGCGGTCATAATCCTTGCCCAGGCTGTCGATCAGCTTGGCCAGCCGCTTCTTCTTGTCCATCTCGCGGAATAGATGGTCGAGGCTGCGCAGCGAGGTGTCGGCGGCGATCAGGTCCAGACCCGGCACGGTGGTGGGCTGGATCAGCTTGCGGACCTCGACATCCTTGCTGAAGATGGCCTGAGCCGCATCGCGGCTTTCAAGATCGGTGGAGAGGAGCCAGCTCGACGCGGCCTGCGGGTCGAGATCCCAGAGCAGGGTGCGCCGTTTCGATATGCTCGCCGACGCCCAGGCGAGGTTGACCGAAAAGGTGGTTTTGCCAACGCCCCCCTTGAGGCTGTAGACGGCGATGGTCGCCAATGCCGGTTCCTTTGCCATGGGAGAGGAAGCTACGGCTTCCCCCCGTCAAAGCAAGGGCTCAAATCAGCCGCTTGTTACATGTGCGTGACAAGCGGCTGATATTCAGAGGATTTCGCGTGCCTTTTCGGGCGGGCGGGCGATGACGGCGCCCTTGTCGGTGATGACGATCGGGCGTTCGATCAGGATCGGATGCGCGGCCATGGCGTCCAGCACGGCGGCATCGTCGCTGGTGTCGAGGCTGATTTCCTTCACCACGGCCTCGCCCTTGCGGACGGCCTGCGAAGGGGCGACGCCGGCCTTGTCCAGCACCGCCGCGATGTCGGCCCGGCTGGGCGGGGTCTTGAGATATTCAAGAACCGCGACCTCCAGGCCGGGCGTCTCTTCCAATATGGCCAGCGCAGCCCGCGACTTGGAACAGCGCGGGTTGTGCCAGATCACCGCCTTCATGCCTTTGCTGCTTTCACTGGGCGTCTTCCCGCGCCAGCCACTCTTCCAGCCACTTGATCGTATAGTCGCCGTTGAGGAATTCGGGATCCTTCAGCAGCGCCTGGTGCAGCGGGATGGTGGTCTTCATCCCTTCGATCACATATTCCTCCAGCGCGCGGCGCAGACGCATGATCGCGCCCTCGCGGGTGCGGCCATAGACGATCAGCTTGCCGATCATGGAGTCGTAGTAAGGCGGCACCTTATAGCCCTGATACAGGCCGCTATCGACGCGGACATGCATGCCGCCCGGAACATGATAGCTGGTAACGGTGCCCGGCGACGGCGCGAAGGTCTTGGGATCTTCCGCATTGATGCGGCATTCGATCGCATGGCCGGTGAAGCGGATGTCTTCCTGGTTCACCGACAGGGGCTTGCCTTCGGCAACGCGGATCTGTTCGCGCACCAGGTCGAGGCCGGTGATCATCTCGGTCACCGGATGCTCCACCTGCAGGCGGGTGTTCATCTCGATGAAGTAGAATTCGCCATTTTCCCACAGGAACTCGATGGTGCCCGCGCCGCGATAGCCCATGTCGGCCATCGCCTTGGCACAGATGCCGCCGATCCGTTCGCGCTCGGCCTGCGACAGGACGGGCGAGGGCGCTTCTTCCAGAACCTTCTGGTGACGGCGCTGCAGAGAGCAATCGCGTTCGCCAAGATGGATGGCGTTGCCATTGCCGTCGCCGAACACCTGGATTTCGATGTGGCGCGGATTGCCGAGATATTTCTCGATATAGACGGTGGCGTCGCCGAACGCGGCCTTCGCTTCCGAACCGGCCTGCTGCATCAGCGTTTCGAGCTGGTCGGGCGAGGTGCAGACCTTCATGCCGCGACCGCCGCCGCCGGACGCGGCCTTGATGATCACCGGATAGCCGGCAGCATCGGCAATCGCGCGCGCTTCCTCGACATCGCTGACCGCGCCGTCCGAACCGGGCACCAGCGGCAGGCCGAGCGCGCCAGCGGTACGCTTCGCCTCGATCTTGTCGCCCATGGTGCGGATATGTTCGGGCTTGGGGCCGACAAAGGCGAGGCCATGAGCCTCGACGATCTCGGCGAACTTGGCGTTTTCGCTGAGGAAGCCATAGCCCGGATGGATCGCGTCGGCGCCGCTGATCTCGGCCGCCGAGATGATCGCGGCGATGTTGAGATAGCTGTCCTTGGCGGCGGGCGGCCCGATGCAGATCGCCTCGTCGGCGAGGCGCACATGCATGGCATCGGCGTCGGCGGTCGAATGGACCGCCACCGTCTTGATGCCCATTTCATGGCAGGCGCGGTGGATGCGCAGCGCGATTTCGCCCCGGTTGGCGATCAGCAGTTTTTCGATGGCCATGGGATCGCGGCCTTATTCGATGACGATCAGCGGCTGGTCATATTCGACCGGCTGGCCGTTATCGACCAGCACGGCCTTGACGGTGCCGGCCACGGGCGCGGTAATCGCGTTCATCACCTTCATGGCCTCGACAATCAGCACGGTTTCACCGGCCTTCACCTGCGCACCGACGCGCGCGAAGGGCGCGGCGCCCGGCTCGGCCGAAAGATAGGCGGTGCCGACGATCGGCGACTTCACCACATTGCCGGCGGGCAGGGCAGGCTCGGCCGCTGCGGCGGGGGCAGCGGCCGGTGCCGCAGCCGGGGCAGCGACGGGTGCCGCTACGGCAGCGGGCGCTGCGAAGATGGGGGCGCCGCCACCGATCTTGCGCGCCACGCGAATCTTGCGGTCGCCGTCCTCGACCTCGATCTCGGTCAGGTTGGTGTCGTCCAGCAAAGCTGCCAGTTCGCGCACCAGGGTGACGTCCACCTGCATCGCGCCCTTGTCATGCTTGTCGTTCATGCTTGACCCTTGTCGTCTTTCAAAATGCGTTCTGGCGGCCAGCGCCTATGCTCATTTGCGCCAAAGCGCAACTTTTGTGCGTTCTACAGTTCCAGAGCTGCTTCGAGCGCCAGCATGTAGGACATGGCGCCAAAGCCCGCGATCGTGCCCTTGGCGGCCATGCCGACATAGGATTTGTGGCGGAAGGCTTCGCGCGCGTGCGGGTTGGACAGGTGGATCTCGATCACCGGCACGGTGATGCTCTTGATCGCATCATGCAGCGCGATCGACGTGTGGGTATAGGCGCCGGGATTCATGATGATGGCGTGGGCGCCCTCGCGATGCGCCTCCTGCACCCAGTCGACCAGATGGCCTTCATGATTGGACTGGCGGAAGTCGATCTCGACATGGGCGCGGTGGGCGGCATCCTCCATCCGCTCGGCAATGTCGTCGAGCGTGTCATAGCCGTAGATTTCCGGTTCGCGGGTGCCGAGCATGTTGAGGTTCGGGCCGTTGAGAACATAGATTTTGCGTGTGTCCGCCATGGCGATCCCCCATTCGGTCGAGACTTGTCTGTTGCGGGCGCGGCGTCGCCGCCCCTATATGCGCGCTGATCTTTAGCCCTTCGTGTCGCGCCAAGTCGAGACACGTTTCCAGCCACGAACGGGATAATGTAGTGAGCATCGACGGCACCATCTCCATCCATATCAATGGCGAGCATCGCCGCATCCGCGACGGCCTGACCCTGGCCGAGCTGGCGAGCGAGCTGGGTTTCGCGCCGGAGAAGGTGGCGGTGGAGCGCAATCTGGAAGTGGTGCCGCGCTCGACCCTGGCCGATGTGAAGGTCGAAGACGGCGACGAGCTGGAGATCGTCCATTTTGTGGGTGGCGGCGATGTGTCCCCGGTGGATGACGATAGCTGGACGGTGGCGGGCAAGACCTTCCGCTCGCGTCTGATCGTGGGCACCGGCAAATACAAGAATTTCGAGCAGAATGCCGCCGCGCTGGTCGCCTCGGGTGCGGAGATCGTCACCGTGGCGGTGCGCCGCGTCAATGTGTCCGATCCCAACGCGCCGATGCTGACCGACTATATCGACCCCAAGAAGGTCACCTATCTGCCCAACACCGCCGGCTGCTTCACCGGCGAGGAGGCGATCCGCACCCTGCGCCTGGCGCGCGAGGCGGGCGGCTGGGAGCTGGTGAAGCTGGAAGTGCTGGGCGAAGCGCGGACGCTCTACCCGGATATGGTCGAAACGCTGCGTGCGACCGAAGTGCTGGCCAAGGAAGGCTTCAAGCCGATGGTCTATTGCGTCGATGATCCGATCGCGGCCAAGCGGCTGGAGGATGCCGGCGCGGTCGCGATCATGCCGCTGGGCGCGCCGATCGGGTCGGGCCTGGGCATCCAGAACAAGGTGACGATCCGCCTGATCGTGGAAGGCACCAAGCTGCCGGTGTTGGTCGATGCGGGCGTGGGCACAGCGTCGGAAGCGGCGCAGGCGATGGAGCTGGGGTGCACCGGCGTGCTGATGAACACTGCCATTGCCGAGGCGAAGGACCCGGTGCTGATGGCGGCGGCGATGAAGGCGGGCGTCGAGGCCGGCCGCATGGCCTATCGCGCCGGCCGCATGGGCAAGCGCATGTATGCCGACCCGTCGAGCCCGCTCGCCGGCCTGATCTGATTCCAGGGCGTCGCGCCGCGAGATTCGACGCGACAGTCGAAGTTCACAGTGTCGTGGGGGTGATTCCGGGCCAATGCGCCAGGAACGCGCCCGCGGCGCGGCAGCGAAGCGACAGTAGCGCGACAATCGGGTCACGATCGCGCGCGTTCGGCGCGACAGTGACGCGACACTGGGGCGACAGTGAAGCGACACCAGTGTTGCAGGTGGGCGGTTGAGTGACTGCGGATAGCCCATCCCCACGGGTAGAGCAGAAGACCCGCGTGTAGGACATGGTGATGGCAGGCGCTTAGCGCTGCGCTATTGGAGCCGTGCCCCTCCACCACTCGCTGCGCGAGCGGTCCCCCTCCCCGTGCCGGGGAGGAATGCTAACCCCCATCCTCGCCTCGCAACTCCAGCCGGCTGGCCCGGTCGAAGATGGTGAGGACCAGCGGGTCGGCTTCGGCGGCGCGGACGGCGACGTGGAAATCGACCGAGGGCATGAGCGGGGCGCCGGGCACCGGGACCAGGCGCCCTTCGGTCAGTTGCTGGCGCGCCATCGGCCGGGGGAAGATGCCGATGCCGCCGCCTTCCAGCACGATGTCGATCATGGTGCGGACATTGTTGCACAGGTTGAGCGGACAGTCGGCCAGGTCCGACGCGGCGATCGCGTCCTTCATGATGCGGTAGAGCGGCGACAGGTTGGTGAGCGACCAGATCGGCGGGCGCACGTCTGCCATGGTCGCGACGGTCGCGGGGCTGGCGAGCCAGAGCAGGTCGACGCTGCCGATCGGCGCGGTGCGCAGCATCGGATGGGCGATGCGGCCGGCGGCGAAGGCGAGGTCGGCATGGCCCGAGGCGAGCTGCTGGATGAGGTCGGCGGTGAGCGCGATGTCGACCTCCAGACTGACATGGGGCAGGTCGCGGCCGAGCTGGGCAACGAAGCCGGGCAGGCAGCTGGCCGCCGCAATTTCCCCCGCGCCGATGCGGATGATGCCGGTCGCGCCGGATATGTCGCTGCACCCCATCAGCACGCCCTGGAAACGCGCCCAGAGCGGTTCGCTCTCGCGCACCAGTTCGCGCCCGGCGGGCGTGAGGGCCATCGTCCGCCCCTCGCGCCGGAAGAGCGCGGTGCCCAGATGGCTTTCCAGTTCGCGCACCCGCGCGGAAATGGCTGGCTGGGTGGTGTTGAGGCGCGCCGCCGCCGCCGCGAATGTGCCCAGCCGCGCGATCCAGAGCAGGGTTTCGAGATGGTAGAAGGCGATGCGATTGATAGACATTGTTTGGGTTTAACCGAAAAAACAAATCATTGGTATTGATCGGTCGGCCTGCCTAGTCTGCGCCGAAATTTCAAAAGGATGGATGCCGATGGCCAAGAAGCTCTACCCCGATGCCGCCGCTGCGCTGGAGGGGCTGCTGTTCGACGGCATGCATCTGTGCGCGGGCGGATTTGGCCTGTGCGGCATTCCCGAGCGGCTGATCGATGCGATCCGCGATTCGGGGGTCAAGGATCTGACCATCGCCAGCAACAATGCCGGCATCGACGGCGAGGGGCTGGGCAAGCTGCTGCGCACGCGCCAGGTCAAGAAGATGATCTCCTCCTATGTCGGCGAGAACAAGGAGTTCGAGCGGCAATATCTGGCGGGCGAGCTGGAAGTGGAATTCTGCCCCCAGGGGACGCTGGCCGAGCGCTGCCGCGCGGGCGGGGCGGGCATTCCCGGATTCTACACCAAGACCGGCGTCGGCACGGCGGTGGCCGAGGGCAAGGAAGTGAAGAATTTCGATGGCCAGGATTATATCCTGGAACGCGGCATCTTTGCCGATGTCGCGATCATCAAGGGCTGGAAGGCGGATGAGAGCGGCAACCTGATCTTCCGCAAGACCGCGCGCAATTTCAACGCGCCGATGGCGACGGCGGCGAAGATCTGCATCGCCGAGGTGGAGGAAGTGGTGCCCGTGGGCAGCCTGGACCCCGATGCGATCCATCTGCCCGGCATCTACGTCAAGCGGATGATCGTCGGCGCGCCCTATGACAAGAAGATAGAGTTCCGCACCGTGCGCCAGAGGGACGCGGCCTGATGGCGACGATGATGCGGCTTGCGCCGGCACTGTTGCTGGCGCCGCTGGCAGCCTGTGCGACCACCACCGCGACGACAAGTGCGACGGGTCCGGCGCCGGTGACGCCGACCGGACCGGCGGTGCCGCCGGCGGGCATGCAATATCTTTATGGATCGGGCGAGGCGGCAGCCTTGTCGCGCCAGGCCTGGACCGCGCTGGTCGCCCATGCCGCCGCTGTCGTGAAGGCACGGCCGGCCGATTCTGTCGTGCTGGCCGAGGGCGCGAGCCTGGACGCCCCCAAATATGTGCCATGCGGCAACCGGCCGTTCGCAGCCGTGTTCGATGTCGACGAGACGGTGATGCTGAACACCGGCTTCGAATATCATGATGCGAAGACCGGCAAGGGCTATGACGCCGCCGACTGGGATGCGTGGGAAAAGACCGGCGAAGGCGCGGTCGGCCCGGTGCCGGGCGCGGACAGCGGCCTCAACGCGCTGCGGGCGATGGGCGTGACCGTCATCTTCAACACCAACCGCTCGGCCGCCAATGCCGATGCGACCGCGCGCGCGATCAAGGCGGCGGGGCTGGGCGAGGCGGTGCATGGCACGACGCTGTATCTGGCCGGCGACGATGCGATGGGATCGCGCAAGGATGGCCGGCGCTGGACGATTTCGCGCAGCTATTGCGTGATCGCGCTGGGCGGCGATCAGCTTGGCGATTTCACCGACCTGTTCAATGTCGGGCAGAGCGTGCCGGCACGCCGCGCCGCGACGCAAGGCCCGGGAATCGCGAAACTCTGGGGCTCGGGCTGGTTCGTCCTGCCCAACCCGGTTTATGGCAGCGGCCTCAAGGGCGGCTTCGACGATGTTTTTCCTGCCGACAAGAGGTGGGCGCCGCCCGCCCAAGGGGAGAAGTGATAATGGCCTGGACCCGTGACGAGATGGCCGCGCGTGCGGCGAAGGAGCTGGAGGACGGCTTCTATGTGAATCTGGGCATCGGCATCCCGACGCTGGTGGCGAACCATATACCCGATGGCGTCGAGGTGACGTTGCAGTCGGAAAATGGCATGCTGGGCATCGGCCCCTTCCCCTATGAGGGGGATGAGGATGCCGACCTGATCAATGCCGGCAAGCAGACGATCAGCGAGCTGCCGCAATCGGCCTATTTCAGTTCGTCCGACAGTTTCGCGATGATCCGCGGCGGGCATATCGACCTGACCGTCCTTGGCGCGATGGAAGTGGCCGAGAATGGCGACATCGCCAACTGGATGATCCCCGGCAAGATGATCAAGGGCATGGGCGGCGCGATGGACCTGGTCGCCGGCGTCAAGAAGATCATCGTGGTGATGGAGCACACGTCCAAGAATGGGGATCCCAAGTTCATTCCGGCCTGCACTCTGCCGCTGACCGGCAAGAATGTGGTCGACATGATCGTCACGGACCTGTGCGTGTTCCAGCGTCCCGACCATGACAGCCCGTTCAAGCTCATTGAACTGGCACCGGGCGTGACCGCCGAGGAAGTCGCTGCTAAGACGACCGCCCATTATCTCAGCTAAGGGCGTTTCATGAGCCTCGACGGCACCTATGACGAAGCCAATATCTTTGCCCTGATCCTGCAGGGCAAGATCCCGTCGACCAAGCTGTACGAGGACGAGAAGACCTTCGCCTTCCTCGACATCATGCCGCAGACGCGGGGCCATGCGCTGGTCATTTCCAAATGGTCCAAGGCGCGCAACCTACTGGAGATGGAGGATGAGGCGCTGGCCCAGGTGATGGCGACCACCAAGAAGGTCGCCACCGCCATCCGCAAGGCGCTGAACCCGGACGGCATCCAGATCGCCCAGTTCAATGGCGCGCCGGCGGGCCAGACGATCTTCCACCTGCACGTCCATATCCTGCCGCGCTGGGAAGGCGACCCCAAGGGCTTCGCCGCCCATGGCGTCGGTGCGCAGGCCGACAAGGATGCGCTGGCGGCGCTGGCCGAAGAGATTCGCGCGCAGTTCTGACGTGGCACTCAAACCCTTCAAGGCGCCGGGCGCGCGGCTGGCGCTGCGGTCCAAGCCGGCCAACAGCTATCTGACCGGAGACCGGGGCGGGGCCGAGGTGATCCTCGACGTGTCTCGGTTGCTCTCGCGCGCTTTCCACCCGACGCCGACCGGCATTGACCGGGTCGAATATGTCTATGCCCGCGAATTGCTGGAGCGGATGCCGGACCGGCTGGCCTTCGCCGCTGTCCATCCCGCCGGCGGCTATTATGGGCGCCTGAACCATGCCGCAGTGCGCCAGTTCCTGGCCTTCACCGCGGCGAAATGGCGCAATGTGGATTCGCCCGACGAGCGCAAGGAGCGGGCGGCGGTGATCCGCCACATGTTCGCCACGCGCCCGCGCCCGGTGCCCAAGGCCAAGGGTCCGCGCATCTATCTGCAGGCGTCGCCCCATCATCTGGACGATGCGGCGCAGGTAGGGGCGATTTTGCGCGCGGAGGGCGCGAAGTTCGTCACGCTGGTGCATGACGTCATTCCGCTGAGCCATCCCGAGTTCGCCCGGCCGCAGGGCGCGGACGAGCATCGTCGCCGGCTGCGCAGCATCGACCTTTATGCAACCGGCATCATCGGCAACAGTCAGGCGACGCTGGACGCGCTGGAACCGCATCTGTCGAACGGCCTGGCCGATCGCCAGACATGCGTCGCCCATTTCGGCGCCGATCCGCCCGATGTGTTTGGCGGTTCCGGCACGGCGATCCCTGAGCGGCCCTATTTCGTCTATCTGTCGACCATCGAGCCGCGGAAGAACCATCTGCTGCTGCTCAATATCTGGCGGCGGATGGTGGACGAACTGGGCGATGCGGCGCCGATGCTGGTGCTGATCGGCCGGCGCGGCTGGGAAAATGAGAATGTCATCGACATGCTGGAGCGGGGCGAGGCGCTGCGCGGCCATGTGGTCGAGGCGGGCGAGCTGCCCGACAACCAGATGCAGGATCTGGTCGCGGGCGCGCGGGCGATGCTGATGCCGTCCTTTGCCGAAGGGTTCGGCATGCCGGTGGTCGAGGCGCTATGTGCCGGCGTCCCGGTGATCTGCAGCGATATTTCGGCCCATCGTGAAGTCGGCGGGGATGCGCCCGATTATATCGATCCGCTCGATGGCATCGGCTGGATGCGGATGATCCACGCCTATGCCGCAGCGGATTCGCCACAGCGGGCGGCGCAGCTTGCACGGATCGGCGGATGGCATGCGCCGACATGGCGTGACTATTTCGACATAGTGGCGCAGCTATTGGAAGATGTGACAGCGACTGTTCCTTGACCTGGAATTTTCAGGCGATCATGGAATGGGTTGAATGCAATTCCCCTCCTTGGCGCTGGCCGGCTTGGAGGGCGTCGTCGGGGGTATATGGACATGGCGGAAATGGCCGACGCGGGAGTCGGAGCCTGCCGTCGCGCAGACCGTGTTCCGTTCCTGCGGTCGCCGCCTTTCCCCGGCATCGATCCCGCCGTTGCGGCCATCAGTCAGGATGACCAGGGCGGCTTCTCGGCGCCCATATCCGACGGGTTACTAGATGCGTTGCGGCTGGCACGGGTGGGCGGTGATTTCTGGGGGCATCGGCCAAAAGGTCTGCTGCTGGTCGCGCGCGAAGGCGTGCGCATCGATCCCTCCATCTGCGTCGGTCTTGTTGCCGGGCAGATTGGCATTATGCCCGCTGATGTCAGCGCGAAGCGTGGGGCAGCGCCAGCAATCGGGCATTGGCTGCCTTCGGTCTGCGATCCCTGGGCATTGCTGGCCGACGCGCGGACCGTCCATGCCGAGGTGGACGATGACCTGGCCATCGTTGCCGGCTTGTTGGGCATTGCGGTCTTCGGGCCGGGTGGTGCGGCGTTCTCTGCAGAGCAGTTGAAGGAAGCGGCCCGTTATCGGCTGGCCAGCGCCCGCTATCGCGATTGCTTCAGTGGCGAGATGGTCGATGCCGCCCATGCAATTGCGCAACTGGCCGATTGGCGACGGCATGTGGACGGCAACAGAGGGATTGCGGCGGCAAGCGGCATGGCATTCTGGAAGCGGGAAGCGATGCGTCATTTCCTGTGGGATGGAGTCCGCACACCGCCCTTCCTGCCACCCGCACGCGGCTTGGCGCGGGCACGGCGGGAAGCGGGCGCGCTGGCGATCTGGCCATCGCGCGTGCCCGTGACCATTACAGCGGATGCGGCTGCCGTTGGCGTTACCCTGGCTCGGGTAGAGGATGGGTTTTTGCGCTCACGGGGGCTGGGCGCGGCGCTGCATCCGCCCGGATCGGTGGTGATCGATCGATGCGGCATCTATTATAATGCGCGCGCCGCAAGCGATCTGGAAGGCTTGCTCGCCACGCATGAATTTTCGTTGGACCTGATCGAACGCGCCCGGCAGTTGCGCGCGCGGGTCTGTGATGCAGGTGTCACCAAATATGGTGCCGAGGCGGGCCAGATGATCGACCTGCCGCCCGGCCGGCGCACGGTGCTGGCGGTGGGGCAGGTCGATGACGACATGTCGGTGCAACTGGGTGGGGCCGGGGTCGATGGCAATCTCGACTTTCTGGCGCGGGTGCGGCGCGCCGAACCGGACGCCTGGATCATCTATCGCCCGCATCCCGATGTGCAGGCCGGGCATCGCAAGGGGCATTTGAGCGACGCTGTCGTGCTGGAACATGCCGACGCGATCGACAGCGGCGCGCCCCTGATGGAACTGGTGCAGGCGGTGGATGATGTGCATGTCCTGTCATCGCTGACCGGCTTCGAGGCGTTGATGCGCGGCTGTTCCGTGACGGTCCATGGCATGCCCTTCTACGCCGGTTGGGGGCTGACTCGCGATCTCGCCAAATCCTCTCCGCGAAGAGGGCGTCAACTCGACGTGGATCGACTTGTAGCGGGGGCGCTCATTCTCTATCCTCGCTATATTGATCCCGTGACACGCTTGCCTTGCGGTCCCGAACTGATGGTGGATCGCCTGGCGAGTGGATCGATGCCACCGATGACATGGCTCATTCGGTTGCGGGTGCTACAGGGGAAGCTACGAAGATTTATGACATTGTCCGCTGAGTTCTTTCATGGCTGAACCCTCTTCCAAAACATTCTTGTTCCTGCAGGGGCCGCATGGTCCCTATTTCTCGATGCTGGCCAACGCGCTTCGTGATCGTGGGCAGACTGCGCTGCGGATCAATATCAATGGTGGCGACAAGGTAGACTGGCCGGGGGATGCGACCGATTATCGCGGGACATTCCGTAACTGGCCGCTGTTCTTTGACGATTTTGTCGTCAATCATGGCGTGACGGACCTTGTCCTTTATGGCGATTGCCGCCCCTATCATACGTCTGCGCATGGCATGGCGCGGTTGCGCGATTTGCGTGTCCATGTGGTCGAGGAAGGCTATATTCGGCCTGACTTCCTGACCTTGCAGGATGATGGCGTAAACGGCAATTCGACGCTGCCGCTCGATCCGCAATGGTATCTGGATCAGGCGCGCAGCCTGCCCGATTATGATGCCGCGCTGCCGCAGGTGCCGTCGACCTTCCGCGCGCGGGCGCAGAACACGATGCGCAATGGCCTGGCATCCGCTTTCATGCGTCCTTATTTCCCCTTTTACCGGACCCATCGCCCACACAGCTTCCTGATGGAATCGGTGGCTTGGTGTCGCAAATTGGTGATGCGCAAGGGAGATGCCCGTCGGTCGCTGGACGCGTGGGAAAGCGTCAAGGACAAGCCCTATTTCACCCTGCCGTTGCAGCTGAATTCGGATTATCAGATTCGGGTTCACTCGCCGTTCGGCAATATGCGCGCCGCGCTGCGCTTTGTGATCAAGAGTTTCGCCCAGCATGCGCCCGCCCATGTTTCGCTGGTCATCAAGCGGCATCCGCTCGATCCTGGCCTGGTGCCATGGCACCGGCTGACCCGGCGACTCGCGGCGCATTATGGCGTCAAGGATCGGGTGATCTATCTTGCCGACTGGGACATTGCCGAGGTCGTTCAGAAGTCGCTTGGCGTGGTCACGGTCAACAGCACCGTTGGCACTCTGGCGCTGAACAGCGGCAAGCCGGTCGTGGTATTGGGGCATGCAGTCTACAAGGTTCCAGGGGTGGTCTATCGGGCCAGCCTGGACGATTTCTGGCAGGCACCACATGAGCCGGACATGAAGCTATATTCGGCCTTTCGTCGGGTCCTGATCGATCGCTGTCTGATCCGCGGTGGGTTGCTCAGCGAGGAAGGCTTGCAGATGCTGGTCGATAATGCGGTCGAAAGGCTGCTGCGCGATCCTTCGACCTTGTTGGCCATGCCGGCGGAAGGTCGTCGCCGGCGCGGCATGATGAAGGTCGTGCGAGGCGATGCCGCCTGATCGGTCGATGGGAGCAAGCCGGTACGCTTACCTGGACGTCGCGCTGATGTTGCCATGTCGGGAATGGCCGTCGCCGGCTTCCCAAGCTCTTCTGGAGTAGTTCTGCAATGTTGATTTATCCCACTATTCTCGTGGGTGGTTCCGGAACCCGATTATGGCCGTTGTCGCGTGGCGAGCGGCCGAAACAGTTTCTCAGCCTGGTGTCCGAACAGTCGATGCTCGAAGACACGATTGCACGGGTGTCGGGAGACGCGCGTTTTTTCGACCCGATCTTCGTTTCGGGCGCGCAGCATGGCGCCTTGCTTCAGACCATTCTGGACGATCTCAACTTGCGTTCGTCCGCAATCCTGCTCGAACCGGAAGGTCGCAATACGGCAGCCGCCATTGCGATGGCAGCCCACTGGATTGTGCGACAGGACCCCGATGCGTTGATGCTCGTCATGCCTTCCGATCATGTGATCGCTAATCCTGGCCACTTCCTGGCGAAGGTCGATCACGCCGTGGGCGCGGCTCAGGCCGGGCATCTGGTTACTTTCGGCGTGCAGCCCGATCATCCCGCGACGGGCTATGGCTACATCGAAAGCGGCGGCGCGCTTCCGGGCATGTCGGGTATATTCGACGTCCGGGAATTTGTCGAAAAGCCGCCATTGGCAGTGGCGGAGCATTATCTGGCGCAGGGACGGCATAGCTGGAACGCGGGCATTTTCCTGTTCAGGCCAAGGGCGTTTCTCGATGAACTGATGCAACATGCCCCTGATGTGGCGTTGCCGATTACCGCGGCGATGGAGGCGAGTGCGGTGGATGGCCACGCTGTGCGCCCTCATGCGCAATCTTTCCTGGATAGCGCGAATATCTCGATTGACTGCGCAGTGATGGAGAAGACCGATCGGGCGGTCGTCGTGCCGGTCGATATCGGATGGTCGGATGTGGGATCTTGGGATGCGCTGTGGACGGTGCGCGACAAGGATGCCCAGGGCAATGCCGTGCGCGGCGACGTGTCGACCGTCGATTGTAATGGCAATCTGATTTTGGTGGATGGCGGTGCGCCGGTCGCGGCACTAGGGATGACGGACTGCGTGATCATTTCGACGGCGGAAGGCGTGCTGGTCATGCCGCGGGGCCGGTCGCAGGATGTGAAGAAGCTGCACGAAACGCGCGCGGCCCGCAGCGACATGTCGATGGCAGTGGCTGCCGCCGTCCAGAAGGCGGGCGGCGACCGGGCATAAAGACTGGCCCAGTCTACATATTCCGTTTGGAGCTATCTCCGGGCCTGACAGTTTGAAGCAAGGTCAGGCCCGGAGAAGAAGGTCAATTGGCGTTGACCAGATTGTCGATCGAGACGATCGGCAGGATGATCTGGGCCATGATGCCTACGAAGCGCTGGAATTCCGAGATCGGGCTGTTCGCGACATAGATCACGTCCTTGTCGCGGACCTGGAAGCGCTGCATCGTGAAATAGGTGGTCGGATTCTTCATATCGACGCGGAAGATGACCGGAATCTTGCCTTCCGCTGTGACGAACGTGTTCGCCGAGCGATTGGGAAACAGGGCCGCATCTTCCCAGCGGAAGATGAAGACGCCCTTGGGATCGGCGGAAAGAAGGCCGCCGGCGCGCCCCATCGCCTGAGAGAGGGTGAGGCCGGTCGATTCGAAGGGAATTTCCTCGTTCTTCTTGACCGCGCCCAGCGTGGTGAAGCTGAATGGCTGGAACAAGGCCGTTACCACGTCGCCCGGGCGCAACATGATATTTTCCTGCGGATCGCGGATCACCGTCTGCAGCGGCATCATCACCGTCTTGCCGTCACGGGTGATCTGGATCGTCATCTTGTCGGAGAGCTGCCGGGTTCCGCCTGCTGCCGCGACTGCATCAAGCACCGTTTCCCCTTTAGGCGTCAGCGGCATGCGCAGGCTGTTGTTGACCTCGCCGACCACCGCTGCGGTCGAGGCCGCATTCTGAGCCAGGCGCACGGTAACCTGTGGCAGGTGCGCCTTGTTGCGCAGGCGAGTGGTGATGTCCTGCTCGATCTGGGTCAAGCTGCGACCATCGGCCTGGATCGATCCTGCAAAGGGAAAATTGATGCGGCCGGACTCGCCGACCAGAAATTCAGGAAGCGGCGTTGCCTGACCGCCCGTGCCAGCCAGTTCGGTTGTGGATATGGCGTTGAACAGGACCGCGGGCGGCGCTTCCCAGATGGTGATCTGCAGCACATCGCCCTTGCCGACGATCTGGCCGTGCGGCTCGCCATGGCCAAAGGCGGTTGCGAAACCGGGTGTCGCCGGCGGCGGAAGGAGATAGGGGGACTGGCCATCATCCAGGCTGACGATCTGGATTCCCTGGATGGAAGAAGCCTCTGGCGCCTTCATGATGCGCTGGCTGCCGGGGCCAACCGACGTGCAGGCCGAAGTCATCATCAGCAGCGCAACCAAAGCTGCAGCAGGATATCGGCGCACGCGCTTCATCTCTCGATCGTTCAGGCGGTTCATCTGGTCTTCCAATCTTGTGGCTGTCTGCTGACATGCAGGGCAGCCGTCGCCTATCCACTATAGGCCGTGGCCTGTTGCAAGCTCAATATTATTAGCAGCTTGGCCCGAGGGCGTTTACCTTTCAGCCATCCAGCATCCAGCGCAGCGTCTGTTCAAGCGGGATATGGCGCAACGGGCCGATAACGCTTTCGAGCAGGCCGGGATCGCCGCACAGCAAGCGGGCTTCGTTTGGCCGCACGAAAGCCGGGTTGACCACGACCTGAAGCCTGTTTCCCGCAATCTCACCCACCATGTCGACTATGCTGCGCAAAGCAGTGGGTTGACCGGAGCATATGTTGAATGTCCGGCCGTAGCTGGCGGGGGAATCAAGAAGGCGCTGATAGGCGTCAATGACGGTTCGGACATCGGAAATGTCGCGCGCGACGTCGATATTACCCAGCGCAATCTCCTGTTCTGCGCGCCGGGCATGGTCGACGATCTTGGGGACCAGGAAATTGGGAGATTGGCCCCGACCCGTATAGTTGAATGGGCGCACCAAGATGATGGGCAATTGTCCGTCGAACAGATGGCAGACGGTTTCCGTGGCGACCTTGGTCGCCCCATAATCATTGAAGGGGGCAATGGGCGATGTTTCTGCAAAGCGACCGCCGCCATCACCATAGACATTGGCGCTGCTGGCGACGAGGATCGCCTCGGGCGGCGTTGGGGATGCGGCCAGCGCGCCTAGCAGATAGCGCGTGCCCAGAATATTGGTGCGATACATCTCGTCGAGATCGCCATGGGGCACGAAGGAAATGGCGGCCAGATGGATGACCTTTTGCGGCGCGACATCGCGGACGACGCGAGATAGTGCCGCCCGATCGACGATATTGCAGCGATGAATGGTGTGGGCGCCCGGAATGGCCCGTGTTTCGCTTTCATGCACCACTGCATGAACTTCATGGTCCAAGGTCGCCATCTGCTTGGCCAGATGGCGACCCGTAAAACCACCGCATCCGGTGATCAATATTCTGCTCATATCTTTACCGGTCGACAGGCAAATGGGGTGGGGCATGGAGACTTCGCGGGAGGCGAGGGGCGGATTCCATGACCCCGTTCCCTAGAAACTGACGCCGGCCTGGACGCGGCGGATGTCGGCTTGGACCATCATATCGCAGAGACTTTCCAGCGATGTGCCCGGCTGCCAACCCAATTGCGTTCTTGCATGGCTGGCGTCTCCGACCAGTTGATCGACTTCGGCCGGGCGGTAGAAGCGGGGATCGACCCGAACCAGGGTCTTGCCCGAACGAATATCAACGCCGACTTCTTCTTCCTTCTCCCCCGAGAAATCGATGTCGATGCCGGCTGACTGGAATGCCAGGCGCAGGAAGGTGCGGACGGTTTCGGTGCGTCCTGTCGCCAGGACATAATTGTCCGGCTGTTCAGCCTGCAGCATGCGCCACATGCCCTCGACATATTCTTCGGCATAGCCCCAGTCCCGCGCGGCATCGAGATTGCCCAGGGTCAGGCAATCCTGCTGGCCGAGCATGATCCGGGCGACACCATCGCTGATCTTCCGGGTCACGAATTCCCGGCCGCGCAATGGGCTTTCATGATTGAAAAGAATGCCGCTGCAGGCGAACATGCCATAGCTCTCGCGGTAGTTGATCGTGCTCCAATGCGCGAACAGCTTGGCCACGCCATAGGGGCTGCGGGGATAGAAAGGTGTCTGCTCCCGCTGCGGTATCTCCTGGACCTTGCCGAACATCTCCGACGTGCTGGCCTGATAGAAGCGAATGGTCGGATCCACGATCCGGATCGCTTCAAGCAGATTCAGGGTGCCGGTGCCTGTGATGGTGGCGGTTGCGATCGGCTGGGCGAAGGAGGTGCCGACGAAGCTCTGGGCCGCAAGATTGTAGATCTCGGTCGCCTCCGCCTGCTGTAACAGGCGGATGGCGGCTGACAGGTCGGTGATATCGAATTCGACCAGATGCAGATTGGCATGATCGGCGATGCCAAGCTCTTCGATTCGCCAGAAGTTCATCGAACTGGTGCGCCGATAGGCGCCGTAGACGATGTAGCCCTTGTCGAGGAGAAGCTTGGCCAGATATGCGCCGTCCTGCCCGGTAATGCCCGTGATGATCGCACGGGTCATTCAGTCACGCTCCGGGCAGGGTAATAGCAATCGATCATTTTTCTGTATGTCCGTTAGTTCAGGCGATTCCGCCAACACGGGACAGGGTGAAGCCCGCCTCCGCGATTTCGGCCGGCGGATAGATGTTGCGCAGATCGACCAGAACCGGCTGGGTCATGGACGCGGCCAGGCGCTTGAAGTCCAGAGCGCGGAAAATATCCCATTCGGTCACCAGGACAACGACGTCGGCACCGGCTGCAGCGGCATAGGCATCCTTCACCATGGTCACGCCAGGCATCATCGGCGCAGCGATTTCCATACCCTCGGGATCATAGGCGACAATCTTTGCACCAGCATCTTCCAGTGCCTGTACAATGGCAAGGCTGGGGGCGTCCCGCATGTCGTCGGTGTTGGGCTTGAAGGTCAGGCCGAGAAGGGCGACCGTCTTGCCACGTGCGTCGCCGCCCAGCGCCTTGATGATCTTGCGTCCCATGGCGCGCTTGCGCAGATCGTTGACCTGCACCACGGTCTCGACGATCCGGATCGGTGCGTCATAATCCTGCCCCGTCTTGACCAGCGCGAGCGTATCCTTGGGGAAGCACGACCCGCCATAGCCGGGGCCGGCATGCAGGAATTTCGAGCCGATGCGATTGTCGAGGCCGATGCCGCGCGACACGTCCTGCACCTCGGCGCCGACGGCTTCGCACAGATCGGCCATTTCGTTGATGAAGGTGATCTTGGTCGCGAGGAAGGCATTGGCGGCATATTTGATGAGTTCCGCCGTGCGACGGCCGGTGAACATCAAGGGGGCCTGGTTGAGGTTGAGCGGGCGATAGATCTGGCTCATCACCGCGATCGCGCGCTCGGACCCCATGGTGCCGACAACCACGCGATCGGGGCGCTTGAAGTCGCCGATGGCAGCGCCTTCGCGCAGGAATTCGGGGTTGGAGACAACCTGGATATCGAGGTCGGGGCGCAGTTCGCGAGCGATCCGCTCCACTTCGTCACCGGTGCCAACGGGCACGGTCGATTTGGTGACGATCACCGCCGGCGCATCCAGCGACTCCACGATTTCTCGCGCCGCAGCAAAGACATAGCTGAGGTCCGCGTGGCCATCGCCACGGCGGGACGGCGTGCCCACCGCGATGAAGATGGCGTCCGCGCCCTTGACGCCTGCGGCCAGATCGGTGGTGAAAGTCAATCGACCGGCTGAGGCATTGCTGCCCACCAACTGGTCCAGGCCAGGCTCGAAAATCGGCATGACGCCGGCTTCGATCGCTTCGATCTTGCGGGCGTCCTTGTCCACGCACACGACATCATGGCCAAAATCTGCAAAGCAAGCACCCGAAACAAGACCGACATAGCCTGTTCCGACCATCGTAATCTTCATTTGCTCGATTCCCTGCTATTAAATGGCGTGCGCTGTTCGCGACAATTACACGATAGAGAGGTGTTTATCGGTCTGACAAGCCTGTGAGGCAAATTTTGGCTGCACTGCAACACGGTCCTGCAATCTGCTGGACATTCAATTGGGTAGCGCGTAACTGTCCGGGCGAACCGAGAGACCATGATTGTCGATGATGAAAGTTCCTGCGAAAATCGGTGGAATGCCGGTGCTGTTGGTCGCAACGGTAGTAGTTCCCACATTCCTTTCCGTCATATATTATTCGCTGAAATCTGACGTTTATACGTCGGAATCGCGATATGTGGTGCAGAGTTCGGAAAAGCCGCAGACGGTTGGATTGAGCGGACTGTTCAAGGCGGGCGGCTTCAGCAATGCGTCCGAGCAGGCCTTTGCCGCCAATGATTATATCACATCTCGCGATGCGCTGAACACTTTGGACCAGAAGGGGATCGTTTCCGCGGCCTATAGCCGTCCCGATACTTTCTTCCTCGACAGATATAATCCGTTCGATCGCAGTGGCGGCAAGGAACGGCTCTTCAAATTCTATGAAGACATGGTCGCGCCGAAATATGATCCGGGGTCGGGCATCACCACCCTGGAGGTCAAGGCCTTCACGCCGCAGGATGCGCAGCGCATCAACAAGGAACTGCTGAGCCAGGCGGAAACGCTCGTCAACCGCATGAACGAGCGTGGGCGCAAGGACGTCATCGGCTATGCCAACCAGGAGCTGGAAGAGGCCAAGGGCCGTGCTCGCCAGGCGGCGCTGGCCCTGTCGAAGTTCCGGAACCAGGAAGGCGTGGTCGATCCCGAGCAGCAGGCCAGTGTCCAGTTGCAGATGGTGTCGAAGCTGCAGGACGAGATGATTGCGGCAAAGACGCAGCTCGTTCAGTTGCGCGCGCTGACCCCGCAAAATCCGCAGATCGAACCGCTGCAGACGCGTATCGCCGAGTTGAACCGTGAAATCGGTGCCCAGCTTGGCCAATTGGCGGGCAACCAGAAATCGCTCGCTGCAACCACCGTTCAGTTCCAGCGCCTGCAGCTCGAAAGCCAGCTGGCCGACAAGGAATTGGCGGCGGCGATTTCGTCCTTGCAGGAGGCGCGTAACGAGGCGCGGCGCAAGCGTGCCTATATCGAGCGGATCGTCGAGCCCAACCTGCCCGACAATCGTTCGGAGCCGAAGCGGATTCGCGGTGTGCTCAACATCTTCGTCGTGGGTATCATCGTCTGGGCCATTTTGTCGATGGTGCTGGCGGGGGTCCGCGAGCACACGGACTGACGATGGAGGAAGAGCAGCCCCGCACTTCGCTCGCGCGGTCCTGGGCCATTCAGCGCCGGATCGTTGGCGCGCTCATGCTGCGCGAAATGCTGACCCGTTATGGCCGGCACAATATCGGTTTCCTGTGGCTGTTCGTTGAGCCGATGATCTTCACGGCGGGCGTCACTGCCATGTGGAGTGCGCTCAGAAGCGTTCATGGTGCGAGCCTTCCGATCGCGGCCTTTGCGCTGACCGGTTATTCCAGTGTGCTGGTGTGGCGGAATATGCCCAATCGGGCCGTCGGAGCTTTGGGGCCTAATCTGTCGCTTATGTATCATCGCAACGTGCGGGTGATCGACATTTTTGCGTCGCGCATTCTGCTTGAGTGCATTGGCGTTGCGTCCTCCTTCTTTGTGCTGACGCTGCTGTTCGCGGCCTTTGGATGGCTGGAGCTACCGGAAAATCCGTCATTGGTAGTCGAGGGCTGGTTGATGCTCGCATGGTTCGGGGCTGCATTGGCCCTGTTCCTGGGCGCATTTTCGATGCGCAGCGAACTGATCGACAAATTGTGGCATCCGATAACCTATCTGGCTTTTCCCTTTTCGGGGGCCGGCTATCTGGCTGAGGCTGCGCCGGCCAATTTTCAGAAATTCGTGCTCTACGTGCCGATGATCAATGGCGTGGAATGGGTACGCGACGGCTTTTTCGGCTCGCATTTCACGGCGATGTATTCGCCTTCGTATCTACTGGCCTGGAATTTGGGCCTGACCTTCTTCGGCTTTGTCGAACTGCGCAACGCCCGCAAGCATATCGTGCCGCAATGATCAGGCTGGAGAATGTCGACAAATATTACCCGACCCGAGCCGGGCGCAATCAGGTCTTGTCGGGCGTCAACCTGACCGTCGAAAAGGGGCAGCGCGTCGGAATATTGGGGCGTAATGGTGCCGGCAAGTCGACCTTGATCCGCGTGGTCGGAGGGGTGGAGGATCCGACTACGGGCCGGGTCTATCGCGATATGTCGGTATCCTGGCCGCTGGCCTTTTCCGGCGCATTTCAGACCTCGCTGACCGGCTTCGACAATCTGCGCTTCATTTGTCGCGTCTATGATATCGATCCCCACGACAAGGTTGATCAGGTTCAGGATTTTGCTGAACTTGGCCGTTATCTTTATGAACCCGTCGGCAGCTATTCGGCGGGCATGCGTGCCCGGCTCGGCTTCGCGCTGTCGCTGGTTGTCGACTTCGACTGTTTCCTGATCGATGAAGTGGTGGCGGTGGGCGATCATCGCTTCCAGGCGCGGTGCTATGAGGAATTGTTCGTCAAGCGCGGCGACCGGGCGATATTCCTAGTGTCGCACAACGCTGCTTATGTGCGTGACCAGTGCGACAAGGCGGCAGTGCTGATCGACGGGCATCTGACATCGTTCGACGATGTGAATGATGCTTTCGAATTCTACCACGCGCATAACAGAGAATGATCATGCACTGGTGGCCGTTTGGTGCTGCCAAGGGAAGCGATGCGCCGGCCAATGACCGACCGCCCGGCATGCGTCGGCTGTTCGTCGATCTTTCCACCATCGCCCAGCGCGACGCAGGCACCGGAATACAACGGGTCGTCCGGGCGCTGTGGGCGCAACTCGATCGAGCCCAACTGCGGGATTATGTTGTCATTCCGGTGGCAGCCACGGCGCGGCGCGGGTACCGCATCGTGCCTCTGACAGATGGCGAGATAACCCTGCCGGAGGATGGTGCGCCCCTGATTGAAATGGGCAGCGGCGATATTTTCCTGGGGTTGGATCTGGCCGCGCATCGTCTCTGGCGTCATCGGCGACAACTCCGGCGCTGGAAGCGGCAAGGCGCGACCATCGCGATCACCGTTTATGACCTGCTGCCATTACGGCAGCCAGCCTGGTTTCCATCCAGCACGGTGCGCAATTTCAAACGCTGGATCCGCATTCTCGACCGATATGGCGACATCGCCCTGTGCATATCGCGCCATGTGGCGGACGATCTGGGCCAATTGCTGGAACCGCGCTGGTGGGCCAAGCGAAGCAAGCTTGTTCCGATGCTCCTGCCCTTGTCGGGGGACGTGGCTGGCAGCCGGCCGAGCGAGGGCATGAGCCCGGCAGATATCGCCGTGTTGCAAGCGATCGATCAACGGCCAACGGTGCTGATGGTCGGCACGATCGAGCCACGCAAGGGGCAGGACATATTGCTCGACGCCTTCGAGCGGCTCTGGGCCGGAATGGGTGCAGATGCACCGATTCTGGTCATTGTGGGCCGTCCCGGATGGCGAACGGACAGGCTGCAACGGAGGCTGGCCACGCATGCGCGGCGCGGTACGCAGTTCCACTGGCTGGACGATGCATCGGACGAGGCCCTGACGGCCTTGTATGGCCGGGCCTCCATGGTCGTCGTGCCGTCGCGGGGCGAGGGTTTTGGCCTACCGGTGATCGAGGCGCTGGGGCAGGGGCGCAAGGTGCTGGCACGTGACCTGCCGGTCTTCCGTGAACTGGAGCGGGATGGCCTATATTATTTCGCGTCGGAGGCGCCTGAGCCACTGGGGCAGGCAATCCTGGAGACATTGGCCCAGCCCGAGCCAGCGATCCCTATGGCAGACGATGACTGGAGTCGTAGTCTGACAGCCCTGTTGGCGGCGCTGGGCATCGACCAGCTGCCGCCGCAATAGGGGGGTAAGTCGCGCGCGCTCCGTTTAGCCGTTTTCCTTGATGCCACGGATCATCTCGCGCAGATGCACGCGCCAATGCGGCGCGGGTGCGCCAAGTGCGGCATAGGTCTTGTCCTTGTCCAACACCGAATAATGGGGGCGTCGCGCCGGCGTAGGGAACTGCGCGGTTGGAATTGGAACGACGGTCGCGCGCTGTGGCAGCAAGCCGGCATCCAGCGCCTCCTCCTGGATGGCCACGGCAAAATCATACCAGCTGGCAACGCCACTATCGGTATAATGGTGCATGCCGCGCGCATTCCCGGCAACCAGCGTCCAGATGGCATTGGCCAGGGCGGGTGCATAGGTGGGGGTGCCTACCTGGTCGGCGACCACCCGAACTTCGCTGCGCTCGCCCATCAGTCGAAGCATGGTGCGAACGAAATTGCCGCCGGTTGGGGCATAGACCCAGGCGGTCCGCACGATCAGTGCGTCTTCGCCTGCCGCCAATTCACCTGCTCGCTTGGAATGCCCATAGACGCTCGTCGGACTGGCGGGCGCGTCGGAGGCATAGGGAATGCCTGCGCTGCCATCGAAAACGAAATCGGTCGAGACATGGACGAAGCGGGCATTGTGCTGACGTGCTGCATCGGCCAGGAAACCAGGTGCCAGGCCATTGATCGCGAAGGCTCGCTCTTGATCCTGTTCGGCGCGATCGACGGCCGTATAAGCGGCGGCATTGATGATCACGTCGGGCCGATGGACCGACACCGCGTCGGTCACGGCTTGCGCCAGGCTGATATCGAGGTCGGCGGAGCCGAGGCAGACAAGGTTGGCGCCCTGAGGCGCCGTCGCTTGCAAGCTTTGTCCCAACTGCCCCTTGGCGCCCGTAATCAGAACCTTCATGCGAATGCCTTGATATCGGCCAGCGTCTTGGCTTGCTGATCCTTGCCGGAAAGCTGTGGCTCAAGTCCTTCCAAAGGCCATTCAATGCCGATAGCAGGGTCGTTCCACAGGAGCGAATGGTCCGAACTGGGATCGTAGACCGCCGTACATTTGTAGAGGAAGTCGGTGTTGTCTTCCAAGGAAACGAAGCCATGGGCAAAGCCCTCCGGCACCCAGAACATCCGCTTGTTGGCGGCGGACAATTCGACACCGACCCACTTGCCGAAATGGGGGCTGGATCGACGAATGTCGACGGCCACGTCCCAGACGCGCCCCGATACGACGCGCACCAGCTTTCCCTGTGGATTGGGATTCTGGAAATGGAGGCCGCGCAGCACGCCGCGCGCCGAGCGGCTGTGATTGTCCTGGACAAAATTGAGGTCGAGGCCCGCTTCGCGGAAGCTGTTGGCGTTCCAGCTTTCCATGAAGAAGCCCCGATCGTCGCCGAACAGCTTGGGTTCGATGATCAATGGTCCGGGAATGGCGGTTTCGATGATGTTCATGTGCGCGCTCCCTTGCCCTGAAGCAGGCCCATCAGATAATTGCCGTAGCCGCTCTTGCGCAGCGGGCTGGCGAGTGCCTCCAGCGCGGCGTCGTCGATGAAGCCCTGCCGCCATGCGATTTCTTCCGGACAGCAGATTTTCAGGCCTTGCCGGTCCTCGGTGACACGAACATAGAGGGCTGCGTCAAGTAGCGATCCGTGCGTACCGGTGTCGAGCCAGGCATAGCCGCGGCCCATGATCTCGACCGACAGCGATCCCTCTTCCAGATAGATGCGGTTGAGGTCGGTGATCTCAAGCTCTCCGCGCGGGGATGGCTTGAGGTCGCGGGCGAAATCAACGGCGCGACCATCATAGAAATAGAGGCCGGTCACCGCATAATTCGATTTGGGATTTTCCGGCTTTTCTTCGATCGTTTCGGCCTGGCCGTCAGCGTTGAACGACACCACGCCATAAGCCTTGGGGTCATTCACATAATAGCCGAAGACCGTGGCGCCATGATCGCGCTTGTCCGCGTTGATCAGCAGGTCGACGAGGCCGTGGCCGTAGAAGATATTGTCGCCCAGCACGAGGGTGGACGGGTCATTGCCGACGAAGTCGGCGCCGATATGATAGGCCTGTGCAAGGCCGCCGGGATCGGGCTGGACCGCGTAGGACAGCGAAATGCCAAGATCCTTGCCATCGCCCAGCAATGCGCGGAAGGCTGCGGCATCATGGGGGGTTGTGATAATAAGTATTTCTCTAATGCCGGATAGCATCAGTATCGACAGCGGATAATAAATCATCGGCTTGTCATAGACCGGCATTAATTGTTTTGAGACACCCTTGGTCAAAGGATAAAGGCGCGTACCAGAGCCGCCAGCTAATATTATACCTTTACGCACATCGTTCCCCAAAGAAGGTGACGGGTTGACCTATGGCGTTATCTACCTGATTGCAATGCCAAAGGCGACGGGTTGGAGGGGGAAGACGGAGCGGAAACGGCGTTTTCCGGCCCGGCATCCTGCGGGACGAATATGGCAAAGAGATGTGGCTCCATCCCAGCCTTGGACAGAAGGCACCATTCGTCAGAACCGGAAAGTTGCGCGTCCGGTGCGACCAGCACCCCATTCTGGCTTAGTTTGGATTGGAGGCGCCTGATAAGCATGTTCTTGTCCTGCGCCGGCAAGCGTTCGAAATTGTCCGAGGGTTCGATGACGATCATGTCAAAATGGCCATCCGCAACCATCGACATTTTCTCGTCCATCAGGACATGCCAAGGGCCGCGACCAAAGCCCGCGGATAGGTAGGTGATCTCCTTGACCAGAAACAGCGCGGAGGTGCCCTGCGGGCTTGGACACAGATGGAGCGTGGTCAGGCTGCGGGTTACGCCCTGCGTCCGCAGGTGGTTCACCGCTTCGCGGACGCCGGCTTCCAGATGCGCGACATCCGCAGCGGTGGCCGGCCTATCATCGTCGTGACACAAGGACTTCCTGATCGACAGGATGGTATTGGCCCAATCCCAGATCTGCGCGGCGCGGGCCTCGAAGCTATAGTTGGCGCCGATCCTCTCCCATAGCGCTTGCGCCCGGCCCAGCATGTCCGGATAGCCCAGAACATAGTCCTGCATGGCTTTCCGAAAACTCGTGACATCGCGTGCGTACAGCACGCCGTCGCCGCATATGGACTGAAGTTCGGGGAAATGATCGGTCAACACAGGGGTGCCGCAGGCGAGGCAATCGAAAATGCGGTTATTGATATAGCCGAAATGGGCCATGTCGCTCCAATGATCGTTGAGCGCTAACCTGGTTTTGCGATAGAAATCCGGTAGTTTCGCATTATCGACATATTGCGCCTTGACCAGATGGCCGAGGTCTAGCGCCTGCCAATGGCGGCCCAGAAGATCGATGGGCGCGCCAGCCTCGATCGCCCACGACAGCATCTCGCGACGAATGCCTCTGCTATTGGCGACGAAGGAGATACCGCGCCGCAGATTGTCGCATCCATCGGCGAAGAATGCGCGGCTGTCGGTGCATTGGCGCGCAATATCGACTTTCAGGCCGCCGACATTGGCAATAGATTGATAGTGGGTTTCCGACGCGACGAAGACCATATCGAAAGGCGCCAATTCGGCAAATTTGACTGTGCCGGGATGGCTGATGACCCAGATCAGCGACAGTTTCGACGGGGGAGGAACATGGCTGCGCTTGCCGCGCAGCACAATGACGAGATCTTCTCCATCATCCTTGTCCCATTCCGGCCAGAAATGCTGAACGACCGTGGCCCCTTGCTTTTCGAGCGCCTGGGCTAACGCTACACCAAAGTGATAATCGCCCCATTTTTGCAGGTCGGGCCCAAGTGGGGCCGGGTTCTTGATCGATATTTTCACAGTCAATGACCTGCCAGCATCCGCTTGCGAAATTCGCTGAAGGTGCGTGCGAACTGTTCGGCGACGGGATAGGTTCGATCCGGCTCAAGGGTGGACACGCCAAGGGCAAAGGCCGGAAAGACGGCCGGATAGGAAAATTCGCGTTCGAAGAATTTGCGTGTGCGCTGCCTGCGAGCTTCGGTCTGTTCGGGATTGTCGAATATCCGCCGGATCGTGCTGACCAGGCGCATCTGATCTCCGAATGGAACGCTGAGCACGAGATCTCGGCGCGCGAAGTCAGCCAGGTCACTGGTCGGGGACGCGATCACGGTTGGCCCCATCGCGAAGGCGTCCGACATTTTATAGGGGCTTTGATAATGGCCGGCGGGGACCGAGGGATCCTGCCACAGAATCACCAGGTCAGCGGCCAGGTTGATGGCAGCCATGCGCTCGGGCGGCTGCGGCCCGAGAATGACGATATTGTCCCGCTGGCTTTGGCTGAGGGCGGCAAGATCGGGCGTTTCCCGACTGCCGACTACCAGCAGTTTATAACGGGTGTCTGCGAGCGTCTCCAGCAGGCTGGCCAGCTCGAATATGCCCTTATGCTTCCGTACCAGGCCGCCGAACAGGATGACCCTATCGTCAGGCGCGAAACCCATTTCCTTGCGGATCGCATCCCGGTCATAGGCATCGGGCCGATAGAGGGCATCATCCTTGATGTTCCGCATATAGAGACAGCGGCGATCATAATGGAGGTCGAGGTTGACATTGTGGGTGAAGACGGTGGGAATGCCGGCGACCAGGGGGTCGAGTATTTCGGACCAGATCAGTTCATAGGGTATCTTGGCCTTCACGCCGGCCGTCAGGACATCGTCCAGTTTCTTCTGTCGATGATGGTCGGAGGCCTTCGCCTGCGTCACCACAGTTTCGAGGTCGTTGCACTCAAGGATCAGCGGCTTGCCCGTCTGATAATTGGCGAGCAGGCCGATACCGAAGGAGGTAAGGCGCGGCTTGACCGCATAGATGACGTCGCCGGTGATGGCCTCCACGCCCTTGGCCACATTGTCGAAAAAGTCCGGGAAATCGCCACCGTCAAGATATTTGCACTCGAAGGCCGGGCGCTTGTCCGCCAGCGGCTGGAAAATCTCATCCTCGAAGAAGCGGTAAGAGATGAGTTCGACTTCGACATGCTTGCTGAGCGCTTCGGCGATGCAATAGGCCTTGGCGAAATGGTTACGGCTCATGTCCCAAGACAGGACCGATACCTTCTTGACCCAGGCGGGCAGTGTTGCTGGCAAGCCAGTCTCATAATAGCCTGCGATCTTGTCGGCGATGATCTGGGGCGAGACCGTGTCGTCCCGCTGCACGCGGGTGATCTGTTCGGCCGCAGCAATTCGCTGATAGATATTGAGGACATGGGGCAGGGCACGTGGTTCGCGCAGCCAGCAATAGCGGGCGATCAGGTCATAGTCCTGACGGCGGGCAAGGCGTTCGTCAAAGCCCCCCAGCACGTCATACAGGCTGCGGCGATGGATGAAGGAATTGAGATCGACGAAGGGTGTCGCGATCTGATCCTCCATGTCGAACCGTCGGGTGCCGCATTTCCGGATACGGGCGCTGCTGTCGCCGATTTCCACATCGAAATAACCGGCATAGGCAGACAGATGACCCGGCCATTGCAGCAATTCCTCCACCATCATCTCCAGATAGCGGGGGTGCCAGATATTATCGGAGTCGAGATAGGCGATATATTCGCCCCGGGCGATCTTCAGGCAGGCATTGCGGGCGACGGCGGCGCCGTGTCGCTCGGCCTGCCGGATGACCGATATGCGTGGATCGCGAAACTGGTCGATGACTGCCAGGGTTTCATCATCGCTGGCATCGTCGCAAATGATGAGCTGCCAATGGCCATAGCTTTGCGCCAGCACTGAGCGAATGGCATCGTCAATCAGGCTTTGTCGGTTATAGGCCGGCATGATGATCGAAACGACCGGGCCGATCTTGGGTATCTGTCCCTGCCGCGCTTCGTCAACTCGATGCAGCGTATTGGTGATCTGCAGGAAATATTCCAGCCGTCCGGTCCCGCGCGCGGCCAATCGCAGCCTTTGATAATAAGGCGAACGTGGATCGGCATCGCAGAATTTGTCGAGTTCCGCCATCGCCTCGCTGAAAAGGGCGGTTTCGTGGATGGATCGCTTGGCCTTGGGGAATGCGGCATCGATTGCCTTGATGTCAGGGATGATATCCCGCTTTCCTAGCGTCAGCTTGGCGACCGCTTTGGCATCTTCGGTGCCGTCCCAATTGCCTTCTGGCCGTGTATCACCCGAGGCTGCCTCGATATCGGCCTGGAATTCGAAGGGCGGAACCAGCCGTTTTTGGCCATCATTGATCCACAACTCTATCTTGTGGCTTTTGCCGGTAAGATATTGTTCGGGGAGCGGCATCTTGAAGCCGAAGCGGCCGTGGCCGATGCCGGCCTTTTCCAGGTCCGTGCGATAATTTTCGGCTGGCGCAAAGCCGATGCAGTCGCCATCGACCATCACCATCACTTCGACAGGATAATGTTCGGGGTCTTGTGCCCAACCGACCAATATATTCTGCCGAATACCTTCAAAATTGCCGCGGAACATATTGGTCATCACCGCCCGCCAAGAACCGACACATGGTCGCTCCGCGAAGTCATATTATGAGACACGCGCTACCCCCGTATAGCGCCGCAGCTGCAAGCTGCGACGATCCTGCCTGCATCTACAGGATATCCATCACCTTTTTGCTGATCCCGGCGCAGAGAGCAATAGCTGACATCGGGACTGTAGATAGGCTGCGGTGATTATTCTGCGGGGGTGGTTCGTTACGCATCCAAATTTATTCACGCGCTCGGATGTCGTTGCGACAATTAGGCGCCCAGTTCCGAGATCTTGGCGAAAGATCGGGTCAGGTTGGTTGTGATACGCCAAATTCGATATGACCCTGGCGCTGGCTCCTATATGTGTCCAGCATGTCGAGGCGCTCAGCTGCCGCTTGCTTCAAGGCTTCGTTCTGCCTCAATATTTCGGCCTGCGCCCGCGCATATTGGGCTTCCATCTCTACCACGGATGTCTGGGCAGTGGCAAGTGCGGCCATGAGATGATCGCATTGTTCCGCAAGTGCCCTCAACTCGGCAGCCTGATTGCTCGCTTCTGCCATATCTTCCTGACTAGCCCGGTCGCCCCGGACCGTCTCGAGCGCCAACTGTGCTGCTGCCAGTTCGCCCTCCTTTGCGGCCAGGGCATTCCTGCTGTCGTCTCCAAGCTGGCGCAGGGCATCACGTTCGGTTTGCAGCGCCTGTTCCAGTCGCTTGATCTGCGCAAGGCCGTCGCGGCGTTGAGTTCGTTCCTGTTCCAGGCGGGGGCGAAGCCGCTCCAGTTCGGCCTCGCGCTCCGCCAATTTGACTCGGCGGCTAAGGGCGCGGCCGATGGCCTTGAACTGCTGTCGCCAGATGCGGCTTTCGTCCTTGTCCTTCAAACGCGCCAGCAGATGCATGATCGGAGCGGGCTGGGTCGCGCCAGGGAACAGGATCAGCATGCCGCCGCCATGGGGAAAGCTGATGTGCGGATGGCTTTTCCTGAGCGCGTCCAACTGGGCGACAATGGCTGGATCGCTGGCCTTGCCAGTATCGGCGATCGCGACCACGCCCTGGACGGACATTTGTGCCATCCACTCGACTTGCACGCGACGCAGAAGCTTGGTCGAAAGCGGTTGCTCGACAAGCAGAAAATCCACCCCGCCCAGATCGAAAAACTCTGCGGCGCGCGACGGGTCGGAGCAGATCAGGCGCGAAAAGCCCGCATATTGTTCCGCGTTATGCGCGGCCAAAGGGGCGGGAACATGGGGAGGCCGATCCTCTTCGGGCGACCAGGAGTCTATGCCGAAAAATTGCGCGCCCTCAGCCATGTTCCGCGATTGGCAAAGGCCGAAGTAGGTGGTTGCCTTGCCGATGCCCAACCCGACCAACTGGTTTGGCTGGCCAACCTGAACCAGCCAGGACAGAAAGGGCAGATGTTCCAGCCCGGTTGAGCGATCCAGCCAGCGGGGTTCCCAGAGCAATGCGTGTGCGATGCAATCGGTCGGCAGCGGAATGGCTGGCTTGGACGCACTCGCTGGCTGCTTTTCAGTCGAGACTGCTGGTGGCATCGTGGAGGCTCCGAACTAAGTGGCGAGACGCAATTGGGCTGGCAATGCTGGCTGTGGTCCAGCGCTAGGGGCGCACCTGGGGGGGCTTCTCCGCCGGCTTATGGTCCTTTTCATTTCTGGTGCTGCCCGCCTGGTATCTGTTGCCGCTCACGGTTTCGTAGGCAAGCTTGAGAGATTCATAATCTTCCCATATCGCCAAACGCTTGGCCTGAGACTGCTTGATCTGGGCTTCCAGCCGGCGGACGGTTTCATGCAACTCGGCTTGATCGGACGAAACGTCCTGGCCATTCTTCCCGTCGCCATGGTCGTGTATGCCCTCTTTCGCGGCGGTCAGGCTGGCCTTTTGTTCCCTGAGAAGCTTGATCGCCTTGTTCAGCTTATCGCGTTCCAGCGCACCGGCCTCCAGCTCGGCCTTTGCCTGCTCCAAGTCCTCTGCTTGGCGATTGACCATCTCTTTCGCGGCAAGAAGTTCCTCATATAACGTTTCAGCCGATGTCGAGCTGTCATCGGCCGCTCTTGTGCCGTCCTCTTGAAGGGCTTCCCTATCGCTTGTGACCGAACGCAATTGCGCTTCAAGATCGAAAGCGGTCGCCTGCAACTCCGCTACCCGCTCGAGTTGCTCCTTCTCTGATAGCTGGATCGCCTTCCGAGCGTCCTGTTCCTTGAGCAGCGTCGCCTGGGCGTCGGCTAGCTGTTGTTCCAGAGACCTGGCGACGCTTTTTCCTTTTTCGGCCATATCCAGATATCGGCGCGCGGCCAGACCATTTTCCAGGCCCTGTCCCAAGCGCGCGAATATCTGTTGCGCCAGAAGGTGGCCAGGCATCCCCAATTTCAACCTTGCCAGGCTCAGCAGGTCTTCTGGCTGGCGCTCGCCGAACAATATGGCCTCTAGTGCTGGTGTCGCCTGAGCAAAGCTGATCGACAATTTGTCGATTGCCAATGCGTCGAAAAATTTGCGCGCTTCCGGATTGGCCAGATTCCCTTCGGGTGCGTGCATAAGGATGATTGCCTGAGCCGACAAACGAGGGACCCAGTGGACATGAAGGGCCTTAAGTTCATCATCGGTGAGAGGCGTGTCGATGATCAGAAGGTCGACATCTCCGCCGTTCAGATGTCGTGTTGCTTCGCTGATCGGATCGGTCGCGAGCACCGAAAAATCGCCATAGAGCATGCTGTGCTGCTCGACGGCTGCTTTGGACATGGAAGAGGTCGGTCCGTCGGTCGCGACGCCGATACACAGGGATTCCGTACCCAGTTTGTCCGCAGCCTGGCAGAGGGAGAGGTAGCGCGCTGGTTCCCGCAATCCGATCTGAACGATCCGCACCGGACGGCTCACCTCGATGAGCCAAAATAGGAAAGGCTGGTGGATCATGCTGCCATTGCCGCCACTATGGCGCGGTTGCCAGAAGATTGCACGACTGTTGAGCGGTATGGGTGGAAGAATTGGCGTTGGCGAATGGGGGGAGTCTTGCAACATGGCCTCCGGAGCGGGCGTAGGGCTGGGCTGACTGGTCAGCGGACGGGCCGATGCGGTCCGTCGACGTTGCAATTTAGCGGTCATCATGCCCTTTCACCCGGTGTGCGCCAGCTGCGCTGCGACAACTGGGCGCCAGCCTATTAAGGACCAGCGCGCATGGGAAGCCAAATTGCCGACGCACTTCATCGACCAGCCACGATGCGACTATTCATTGTATGCAAACCATGCACCAGTCCGGGAAAATGCATATCAGTTGGCGCGATATTGATTGGGGCCTGCACCATGCAGGGTGGCCTGAAAATATTGCTCGACCAAAACGCTGATGTGGGCGCTGGTCGCCATCCCCGGACGAACATGAAATTCGGCCATACGGTCATGATAACAGGCCGGTTCTATGACTTGTTCGACGGCATGATATTTCGGGCGATCGACATAATCGTCGAACAATATCGTGACCGCCTTGGTTGTTCGTAGCAGTGCGGCCGCCAGGCAGGCCGTTCGAAATCGGCCATCAATCAGAATTACATCGGGTTGCCGGAAAAAGGGCCGATCCCAAATGTCATTGGGATAGTGGTGGAAATCGCGCCAATGATGATCGGTAAGCGCGCGTCCCCATGGTCCCGTCTCGCCGATGTCCACATGATGGACGACGGTGCGGGCCTGGGGGTAGGTCCGATATATCTTTTGGCGCAAGGCGTTTGCCCAGTCGCGATCACTCTCGACGCTCATGACATATTTACCCGTCATCGCACTGGCCAGTTCGGTCGAGCCGCCCGAACCATATTCGAGAATGACCGTAGCGTCCTGATAGGCGCGCGCGAGGCGATCCTGCGCCGCCGCAGGCATATGGGGGGTGGCGACCTCTTCCGGAGTGGCAGTCAAGGGGAACTCACCATCAATTGCGTTTCTATTTCAATTCGTAACTCAAAAAAAAAGCGCAGACCAGCCCATCACGTACAGCAAGAAGATCGTGCTGCTAGTGCGAGATGAAAGGCGAGGGAGGTGACGCCGAGACGCATGGTCTAAATGGATCGCGATTTGGGGTGGCAGGATGCGTTCATGGGTCTGGAGGGGCGCGCCAATTGCTATGAGAACAGGCCGTGCAAACAGCCGCTAGCATCAGCAAAATTGGCGTCAGGCATGGTGTAAGGAAATTATCTGTCGGGAAGTGCCAAACTGAGATTGTAAAATAATTTCGGTTCCGGTTGCTAGGCTTGTCTTATCCCTAAAAAACTGACACCAATGGGCCGAGGCGGTGATGTTGCGGCACAACAAAAACGATTCTTGCCGACAATTGCATCGTATCTCCTCGCGTCCATTCGTTCCGGACGCGTGCAGAATTTGACGACGGGTCGCACGCCGTCAGGTCGGAATGTCTGATAATTGTTTCGTCTTACTCGAGCAGTCAGCCGGCTTGAAAATCAGAATCTGCCCAAAAAGGGGATAGAAATTGGCTTCCTCACCGAGCGCGACCGAGAGCCGTCAAACAATTGCCATGTCTGAGCAGTTGCTTTCCGCCACAGCGGTCCTTCTGCCAGCCGATATGGCGAAGGTCGTTCCGCTACAGGCGGAGGTGATCAATCTGCCGGCGCGAGGCGATGTCAATTATGTCCGCGGCGGTGTGGTCCATGGCTGGGCCTGGGATCCGCAAGCATCCGATCAGCCGTTACGCGTGACGTTGGTGCATGGCGATGATGTCGTTGCGGAAGATGTCGCGCATCATTTCCGCGAAGATCTCAAGAAGGCTGGCGTTGGAACCGGCAAACACGCGTTTCGCTTGCGCATCCCGAGCCATTTCTATGACGGCGGCGTGCATAAATTCTCGGTGAAATTTGAAAATGGAGTGCTGCTGAAGCGCGGGGAATTGGAGTTCGGGCCGCATTTCGTAGATGCGAAAGCCAAGCCGAAGCGCCAACCCGTTCAGGTCGTGATCGAACACAAGATTGCGGAGGAGCCCCCAAAGGTCGAGGATGTCGGCGCTCAGTGGCAGCGGGTCGCCCAGGATTTTGACAAGCAGATCAAGCTGATCAAAAGCACCAAACAGGTTCATCGCAACTGGTATCTCGAAACCTATCCCGATGTTGCAGCGCTGGGCATGGAGCCTGCTGTTCATTATCTACGCTATGGCGCGGCGATGGGGCGCAATCCGGGCAAGAGCTTCAATACGAAATTCTACCTGAGCGAATATCCTGACGCGGCGGCGAGCGGTCTCAATCCGCTGGTCCATTATGCGTTGTTCGGGGAGGCCAATGGCTATTCCACGCGCAAGCCGACAGGTTCTTTTGCGGCCAAGAAGATATCGACCCTGCGGACCAAATTATTGTCACTGGGTTTTGTCGATCAACCGCTGGAGGATCTGGCCGGAATCGCTGCGGACGCACCCACGGCGGATGTCCGCGCATTGGCCGCACGCGAACTCGCGCTCTGGAACATGCGGGCGAAGACGACCGAAGGCTACAGGACAGCGCTGGACTATCTCCAGGCGGCGAGGCGGGATGCGCCCGATCTCGATTTCTGCCGGAAGCTGTCGACAGCGGAATTGCTGTGCCACCATTTTCTGGCCGACCAGGCCGCAAGCCGTGCCTGCTACAAGCGTGCTATCCTGGCGGGCGAATTGAGCCCCGATCTGCTGCTGGCCGGGGCCAATCTGGAAGCGACGCCCGAAGCGCGCATCGCGCTGATGAACCGAGCGCTTGCCCATTATAATATTCCGCCGATTACATTGCTCGATGATCCGCTTCTTCCCGCCTATGATCGGCTGACCTCCGCGGTGCCGTTGCAGAAGGTGGTGGACGGTCCCAAGGTCACGGTGCTGATCGCGGCCTATGATGCGGCTGACACATTGCCGACCGCGCTGCGTTCATTGCAGGAGCAGACCTGGCAGAATCTGGAAATATTGGTTCTTGATGACTGTTCTCCGACCGATGGAACGGTGCGGGTGGCGCAGGCCTTCGCGGATCGCGACCCCCGTATCAAGGTCGTCCCGATGGAGAGAAATGGCGGCGCTTATATTGCCCGTAATCGCGGGCTCGACATGGCGACCGGCGATTATGTGACGCTGCATGATGCGGATGACTGGTCGCACCAGTTGAAGATCGAGACCCAGGTTCGCTTCATGGAGGCCAACCCGGATGTGATGGGATGCACGACGCAGCAGGCGCGGGCCATGTCGGATCTGAGCTTCACCCGCTGGACCGGCAACGGCCAGTTCATCATCACCAATACGTCTTCCTTCATGTTCCGCCGCGCGCCGATCAAGCAGAAGCTGGGCTATTGGGATACGGTCCGCTTTGGCGCGGACATGGAACTGATCCGGCGGATCACGGCGGTGTGGGGCAAGGGCGCAGTCCACAAGATCGATGGCACGCTATTCTCGTTCCAGCGCGATTCGAACACGTCGATCGTTGCCGACGACGCGCTGGGGGCGAGCACATTGCCGTTCGGTGTGCGCCGCCAATATGTGGAAACCCAGTTGGTGAAGCATGGCGACACGCAGGCGCTGCTCTACGATAATGATCCCGAACGCCGGCCTTTCCCGGTCCCCAAGTCGATGGTCCTGCCCAAGCCGGCATCGGCGGCGGTCAAGCATTATGATGTAATCATCGCCTCCGATTTTCGCATGATCGGCGGCAGCGTCAACTCGAGTTCGCAGGAAATCGCCTGCCAGAAACGGGCCGGCCTCAAGACGGCCATATTCCCGATGTTCCGCTATGATTTCGGTGGGATTGATCGCGCCATCCTGCCCGAAGTGTGGAATCAGGTGGATGGTGAGGCTGTGGATGTCATCGCCTATGGCCAGAAAGTTAGCTGCGATCTGCTGATCATTCGCTATCCGCCGGTGCTGTATCACCGGCAGAAATTTGTTCCCGAGGTGAGTGCGAAGGATATCCGCATCATCGTCAATCAGCCGCCGATGAGCGACTATGGCGAGGATGGCGTCGTGCGCTACGAATTGGAAAAATGCGCGGAGAATATCCGGCATTATTTCGGCAAGGATGCGACCTGGCATCCGATCGGCCCTCTTGTGCGCAGTGCGCTGCAAGACCATCATGCCGAGGAATTGCAGCATATCAATCTGTCCGATCAGGACTGGACGAACATCATCGATATCGATGGATGGGATCGTGGCGTCCATGATTATGATCCGAAGGGCAGATTGCGTATCGGACGGCATTCGCGAGACCATGCGCACAAATGGCCCGAGGCGCCGGAAGAGATGCTGGCTGCTTATCCGGCGGCGAAGGATGTCGAAGTCCATGTGCTGGGCGGCGGCGAAACGCCGACCGCCATATTGGGCAAGTTGCCCAAGAACTGGACGATCTACGAATATGGCTCCGTTCACCCGAAGGATTTTCTGAAAGAGATCGACGTCTGGATCTATTTCGCCAATCCGCATTGGGTGGAAAGCTTCGGCCGGACCATCATCGAGGCGATGGCTGTCGGGGTGCCGGTGATCCTGCCAGACGTCTATCAGCCGCTTTTCAAGGATGCTGCGCTATATGCGACGCCTGAAACGGCGGTTGCGATGGCCCGCGAACTCTATGCCGACCCAGCCGCCTATCAGGCACAGGTCGAAAAAGCCAAGACCTATGTTCGCAATAATTTCAGCTTTGAAATGCACGTCGATCGTGTGCAGTCTTTGAAGGCAGCGCAACCTGCCATTGTGGCGGCAAATGACCAAGCTGACGTAGAGGATCTGGACGACGAAATGGTGAAGATGATTGCAATTCCGGCGCAGTCCGGAAAGACGTCCGGTGAAATCCTCTCGGATCTGCCGCGCTACAAGCTGGATGCGAACGGACTGCCACCATCGCTCGATAGTGCGCTGTGGGAAGCCAATGTCGACGGATATCGTTTCGATTATCTCTGGGCGCCCAAGCCCGGTGCAAAGCGTCTGTTCGTCCTGTTCTCCGGCGACGCGCAGCGCAGCAAGAATCCACCGCCGGTATTCCAGCGCTGGACCTGGGCTTCACATTTTCCCGGCCATTGCCTTTATGTTTCGGATCCGATGCTGCATGTGCATTCCGAAGTGAGCCTGGCCTGGTATGCAGGCACGGACAAGCTGGATCCGGTGGAGGTGATTATCCGCCAGATCGAGACCTTGCTACCCAAGCTGGGCCTGAAGGTCGAGGATGTCTGCACCTATGGTTCCAGCGGGGGCGGATTTGCCGCGCTGCGGACCGCCGCAAAAATGCCCGGTATTTCCGCGATCACGATCAATCCGCAGACGGACATTGTGCGTTATGAGCGCAAATCACCCGACAAATTTGCCCGTCTGTGCCTGAAGCGCCCCGATCGCGATGCTGCGATGGCGGATTTTCCGTTGCGGATGAGCCTGATGAATCATGTCGATGCCCTGCGCGGGCGGCCGATCATCTACATCCAGAACGAACTGGATACCCATCATTATGAAGAGCATTTCAAGCCCTTCTGCAAAGCGATGGGAGCCGATCCGAAAGAAAATCTCGAGTCCGGACTGTTCCGTCGCATTCTCTTCTCGCACGAGGGCGGTCATACCAAGGCGGAAACCCCGGAGGTGTTTTCGGTCGCGCTCGATATCCTGCAAGGCGATAGTTGGTAAGCTGTCATTTGGATCGCCTGCGCAGTTTCGTGGAACTGCGCAGGATCGGTCATTGTGCCATTGCCTGCCGATCGCCAGTGCGGTTTCGTTAGTCTGGGTCGGGCGGCGGCGCTTGGCGAAGGTGGGTTATCTTCTTACCGATTTTTGGGTCATAGCTATCAGGTCCATTCTTCCTTCATTCGCTGATCTGGCTCTTGGAAGGCGGTTGAGAGGCTTTCAACGAGCCCAAGAGACCGTTTGAGAATGGATTGATGCGGCGCCCTGGTCGCGTTCAAGCTTGGGACATGGAACCGAGCGAGCCGTGGCTGGATGCTGGATTTGAACAGCGTTCGAAGTGCTATCCGGCCGATTTGACCGATGCGGAATGGCTGGCCATTCAGCCGTTTCTGCCGCCCTCTTCGAAGCGCGGACGCGAGCCGGAGGCGGACCTGCATGATGTTCTGGATGCGCTTCGCTATCTGGTTCGGGCAGGTGGTGAATGGCCCATGTTGTCGAACGACTTCCTGCCCCAACAAACGATATATTCGTGGCTTGGCCGCTTCGTGCGCCGGCCATTGTTCCGTTCAATCCACAACGTCGCTCTGATGCTCGACCGCAAGCGCGAAGAGCGTGCAGAGCCCGTCTATCAAGGCGCCAACGGCAAAAAAACGGCCCTTGACGCGCCGCGCCTGTGACAGGCAACGGGGGCGCGGCAGGAGTCAGGCTTGGCGTTGCAGGCGCATATTTTCCTCCCGGAACGCTTCGGCGATGCGCGTCAGCGTTTCGACCTCTTCGGTGCTGGTGCGCAGAATACCGGCCAGCGCATTGTCCGCCTTGTTGGACGCGGCCAGTGCCTCGGCCAACTCGACCAGCGCATGCTCGCGCTCGACAAGTTGCAGATTAAGTTGCTGATTTTGCGTGGCGAGAAGGTCGCCTGTCCGCTTCAATCGATCTGCTTCTTCGCGGAAAAGTTCCGCGATACGGGTAATGGCTTCGATTTCGTCAGCATGCATATCCGCCGCTTCCGCCTGCATTGCCGCGGCCTTTTTCGAAATGGCCAATTGCTCCGCGAGGGCGACCAAGCCATTTTCGCGCTCAATCAGTTCGATATCGAGTTCGGCGACGCGTGCCTTCGCAAGGTCCGCGCTATTTTGCGCACGTGTCGCGGCCTCCCGGAATTCCTCGACCATGTGCGTCAGTGTCGTGATCTCGTGCGAGCTATTCTGCACGGCCTCAGTCTGCGCTGCGTCATTCTTTTTCAAGGTCGACATCTGCTGAGCCATTTCCGCAAGGGCCTTGTCGCGATCGGTCAGTTGAACGTCGAGATCATCCTTCTCGGCTAACAAGGCCGTCATGGCCGCCTGCATGCGTCCCTGCTCTTCTCGCAGCGCCTCGGCTGCGATGTTTCTCTGTTCGAGTTGCTGTCGCAGTTGCCGCGCGATTTCCGCTCCATCAGCGCCGATTTTTTCTGCGGCTGCAAGATCGGTCGCCAGTCGGGACAGCTCTTCTTCGCGCGTCACGCGTTGCGCATCGAGAGCATTTTTTTCAGTCTGCAACTCGTCCAATGCTCGTCGGACCTGTGCCAGTTCCACAGCGTCAAGCTGAAGCTGGTGGCAGGTCGCGTCCAGATCTGCGGCCAATTTCTGCCTTGCTTCCGCTTCGGCCGCCCGTTTGTCGTCTGCTTCCTGGGTCACGCCCTTTTGCGCGTCGAGTAGCTTTTCCAGCTTGCAGGCCCGCGCTTCCAAGTCGGCATTTTCACTGGCCAACTTCGTAAGTTCTTCCTCCAGCCTGACACCTGCATCCCTGCGCTCGTGTGCGAGGCGCTGGGCGGCCTTTGCCTCCTGCGCAAATTCGCGCGCATTATGCGCCTCTGTGGCGGCTGCCGTTTCGACATTGGTCAATGCGATAGTCAGGTCGGTCAGCGCCTTATCGCCTTCGACCAGGCGGCTGTTCATTTCGTCCTGCTGTTCCAACAACGAAGTCACATGTTCGCGCAGTCGGGCGATTTCCTCGTCATGTTGCCGCGCTTGCCGATCGAGGGCATCGTCACGATCGGCAAGCATCTGGTTCAACTGACGATTTTCTTCGGTCAGGTCCGCAATCTGCTGTTGAGCCAAGGCAGCATTTTCCCGGATTTCCTTGCTCTTCCGGTTTGCCGCTTGAACGTCCTGTTCATTTTTCATGATCGACTGGGTCGCGTCGGCAGCAGCCTGCTCCGCCACGGCACATTTCTTTTCCAGCGTGGATAGGGTCTCGTCGCGCGTGGCAATCATGGTCTCGAGATCGACGCGTCGTGTTTCCAAGCCTGCCTGTGCTTCCTGAAGCTTCCCGATTTTTTTGCGATATTCCCGAGTTTGCGCTTCAGCGACTTGCAATGCTTCCAGTCGTTCAGCGTCGGACTTTTCCGCTTGTGCGAGTTGAGCGGCCAGGGCTTCCACGGCCCGTTCGGCGGCTGAACGCTGTTGGTCGAGGGCCTCAACTTGTGCCTCGATCTCGATGCTCTCGCTTTCCAATGCCTGCATATTGGACCGCAAGGTCTTGATCTCGGCTGCATGCTTGGCTTCTGACGCCTCGGCCTTCTCTATTGTTACGCGCGCGCTTGTCAGATCCCGCACCGCATTCGCGAGTTCCTGCTTCCGCTCTTTTTCGGCGGCTTCCAGCTTTCTGAGCTTGCGTTCGGCTTCCAATGCCTGGCCCATGCGTTCGAACAGCGGATGGGAAGCAAGATAGCCTGTAATACCCATCCGGTGATCCATCATGGTCCGGAGCGCCGCAGGAGGGGTAACGCCAATCAGGCCGAGATAGAGGTTCGTCACCATTCGATCCGAGGGGAAGGCGCCATGCGGACTCGAACCGAGCATTTGCTCCAGATAATCTGGCGCAGACGAAGAGCCTGGCTTTGCGGTCGAATTAAGCAGGATCAGCACGCCCTGCTCGGACAGCCTCGGCAGCCAAAGATCACGCAATACGCTGATCTGATCTTGGGTGAGATCGGCGTCGATCAACAGCAGATCGATCGGTTGGCCGCTCAGATGGCGAGAGACGCTGGCAACATCCTCGTGCAGCAATACGGAGAAATCGGAATAAAAGAGATGATGCTGCTGGCTGGCCTTTTTCCCGACTTGAAGCCCTTCAGTGGTCGGGTCCACACCCAAGCATAGTGCTTCCAGTCCAAGTTTGTCGACGGCCTGGCACAGGGCGAGGTAGACGCCCGGATCCTGCAAGCCGATCTGGACGATGCGCGACGGGCGCAATGTTTCGACGAGCCAGAACAGAAAGGGAATGTGCGCGAGGTTGCGACTGATGTCGCCATGCCGGGGCTTCCAGAATAGCGCTGAACTGGCGAGCGGAGCCGACGAACCGGAGGATGCTGAAACAGGCAATTCGGTTGCATGCGGGGCAGAGGAAGCCATTCTGGTCGTCTCGCTGTTACGGGAAAATGCGGTGTATTGCTGAACGGGAACGAACGAATCTGGACAGTTGAAGGTGGATGCCTCTGATTGAACAGGCCTTCCTGGCGACAATGAAGACCAGATTGGTTGCCAAATTCTTATCCTATGTTCGTCCCATATCCGACGCTATATGAAATTTATCCGCTCATCCAAACAAATGCACGAAAGCCGATGAGACGGCGCGATTGTGCATTTTAGCGGCGATGGAATCGCTTCTGCATGGGGATGACATGGGTATGTTCCTGGTGAATTCAGCGGCAGTTCACATGAAATGATTAATTTCGGGCATGGTAGAAAGAGGGCGGGCGCCGTCTGGGCTCGCCATGCCTGCAACTGTCCGAGTGGAGTTTTGATGCGCCAACTCCTCATGCTCGCCTTGATCCTCTCGATAGCATCCGAAGATGCGCACGCATCGGAGATGCCGTTCCGCACGCGGATGGGTTGGGAAAATCGCCTGACATGGGGAATTGCGCCGCTGGTCGAATCTGACACGGGCGTGCCGGGCAGCGGGCAATGGTTAGCCAGCCAGATCGGCCGAGGGCAGGATCACCTGCCGCCCCAGGTCGCAGCCCAGATAGCGGCCATGCGGATCACCAAGACGCCGATGCAGCAGATCGTGATCGACATGGAAGCCGAGCATCATGCTTACACGCTGATAGAGGATGCCGAGGCGGCGAAGGCGGCCCGTGCAACATATCGCTCGCGTATGAACATGCTTGCCAACGAAGCCCGCAGCCGATTCCTGTTACGGGCGATCTATGGTTCCGATCAGTTGCGCGAACAGATGACATGGTTCTGGTTCAACCATTTCAACGTCGATGCCGCCAAGCGCGATATCAGTGCGATGGTCGGCGATTATGAGGAAAATCTGCGCGCTGGGGCACTGGGCAAGTTTCGTGATCTACTTGAGGTTAGCCTGCGCCATCCGGCGATGTTGCGCTATCTGGAAAATGACAAGAATGCCAAGGGTCGTATAAACGAGAATTATGCGCGCGAAATCATGGAATTGCACACCCTTGGCGTTGACGGGGGATATGGGCAGAAAGATGTGCAGGAACTGGCGCGAATATTGACCGGTGTCGGCATCAGCCTGAAAGAGGGAATGCCGCAGGTCGAACCGTCCCGTAAGCCCCTATACATCCGACAAGGGTTGTTTGAGTTCAATCCCAGCCGCCATGATTTTGGCGAGAAGCATTTCCTGGGCCATGTGATTAAAGGCACGGGCTTTGCCGAAGTGGAGCAAGCGCTGGATATATTGGCGCGTTCGCCGATTACGGCACGCCATGTTTCTACCCAGATCGCGACCTATTTTCTGGGGGATACGCCGCCAGACGAGCTGGTCGATCATATGAGCCGAAGCTTTGTGAAGGCCGACGGCGATATTGCAACGGTCCTTCGCACGATGGCGGATGATCCCCTGTTCGTTTCCTCTCTCAACAAGAGCTTCAAGGATCCGGTCCATTATGTCGTTTCGGCTGTCCGGTTCGCTTATGGCGATCAGCCGCTGGTCAACACTCAACCGCTGATCGGCTGGATCAGGTTGATGGGACAGGGGCTGTACGACAGGCGGACGCCGGATGGCTACGACATGCATGCACGGGCCTGGATGGGGCCAGGACAGATCAGCATGCGCCTGAAAATCGCACAGCGTCTTAGCCGGGCGTCATCCGACCTGCTTATGGGAACGCCTCATGACACTGGCGCGAATATTCAGGCCATCGTGCAGAAGAGCCGGCTTGAGGCGGGGCTGAGTGCTTCTACGAAAGCGGCGTTGGCGCAGGCCTCCAATGCAGAGGAATGGGGCGCCCTGTTCCTCTCCTCTCCCGAATTCATGCATCGTTAGGCGATATTTATGACGACCATGCCATTGCTGCGCCGCACATTGTTGAAAGGCGCCGCGCTGGCGGCGCCAGCAATCATCGCGGGGCGGGCATTCGCCGCGCCACAGGCAGGGAGCCGGTTGCTCGTCATATTCCTGCGCGGCGCTTATGATGCGCTCAACGCGGTGCCGCCAACGGCGGTCGATTTTTATCATGAGGCGCGGCCGGGCATTGCGATTGCCAGGCCCGATCCGTCGAACCCAGCCAGCGCAGTTGCCCTTGAAGGTCATTGGGGGCTTCATCCTGTCTTGCGGGATAGTCTGCTGCCCTTTTGGCAGAAGCGGCAATTAGCCTTCGTGCCCTTCGCCGGGACCGACGATATGAGTCGCAGCCATTTCGCGACACAGGACACGATCGAACTGGGGCAGCCGATTGGGGGCAGCCGCGATTATCGTTCCGGCTTTATGGCACGGCTGGCGGGCCTATTGGGGCAGACAGAAAAGCCGATCGCCTTTACCGATCAGGTGCCGCTTTGCTTTCGTGACCCGGCGCGGCTTTTCCCCAATCTGGGGCTTGCACATGTCGGCAGGCCGATGAACGCCCGCTATGCCAAGTTGATCGAAGGCATGTATCAGGATCAGTCCGCGCTCGCCAAGTCGGTTGCCGAGGGATTGGCGGTGCAGGACGTCGTTTTCCATAGTCTGGAAGAAGAGATGCAGCAGGCGAGCCGAGGCGCGGTCAGCACGAAGGGGTTCGAACTGTCGGCGCGGCGTATCGGCACGGTCATGCGCGACCAGTTCAATCTGGCCTTTGTCGATGTGGGCGGATGGGACACGCATGTGAACCAAGGCGGCGCAACCGGCTATCTCGCCAATCGGCTGGGCGAATTGGGGCGCGGATTGGCCGGCTTTGTAGACGCCATCGGCCCGGTAGCGTGGCAATCGACCACATTGGTCGTTTTGTCCGAATTCGGACGGACCTTCCGTGAGAATGGCGGTCGCGGCACTGACCATGGCCATGGCACCATCTATTGGATCATGGGGGGGAATATTGCTGGTGGCCGACTTGCGGGCGAACAGGTCGACCTGTCGCCGGCAACACTCAACCAAGGACGCGATCTTCCGGTCCTGACCGACTATCGTGCCTTGTTGGGTGGGCTGTTCGCTCGTCAATATGGCCTCACCCCGGCGCATCTGGCGAAAGTCTTCGCCGATATTGCCCCCAAGGATCTCCAGCTAATCTGAAGCTGTGATGGGGCGCGGGAAGGAGGCGGGGCCGTTATGGGATCGTCGTCTCGTCGGTGCCGTCTTCCGCAGGCAGGATGGTCGATGGCGGCGGAACGAGCTGCGCCATCGGAACACTGTCGACGGCTGATCGGAAGGCCGCCAGATAGGTCTTCCCCCAACGTTGGTCGGGTTCCAGATAAGTGCCTTCGGCCCATTCGTTCCAGGCGTTGATGAAGATGAGGGATTCGTCTGTCGGATTGTGCAGAGCTTCCTGCTCGACGATGGTCTTCATCCAGCGGCGGAAACTATAGGGGGTGGCGCCATGGAAGATGACCGCATTGTTCGTGCGGCGTGCGCTGTTGTCCCAGGCGAGCATCGCACCGCGATGGACAGGCCATTCATAGCCTTCGACATGCCGCATTCTGTCCGTGTCAATGGCGGCCTCATAAGAGAAGACCTCACCACGAAAGTCTGGCGCAAGATCGGCAAGATCATGGCGGATATCCTGACGGCCGGCTTCATGCGGCGGAAACAGAACATAGGCGTCCAGTCCATGTTCTTCGGGCTGTCCTTGCAGCGTTTCCAGTGCAAAGCGAACTGCGCAGAGATGGATTTCCCCCAACCCGGCCTTGCGGCATTCTTCCCGCCACAAATGAGCGGTTTGCAGCCAGTTGGGGATGATGGAAATGCGATAGACCAGCATTACTGGCTTGCCCTGATGCCGGACCCATCGAGGATCCTTCATCATGGGGATCAACTCCCGGATCAGGGCGATATTGCTTTCGAGAGAATAGTGCTGCTCGATCAATATCTCCCGATTCTGGCCATCCCAACTGCGCGACCAGTTCTCATTAGCCCAGCAGACGCAGAATCCTGTGTCGATCTTTCGAGAACGATACATTTGCTCGATCGGGTGATTGAGCAGTTTCTTTCCGTTGAACCAATAGTAATGGAAGCAGAATCCGTGAACGCCAAATTCACGAGTGAGTTGGGCCTGCGCAATTTGGACATCTTCCAGACGAAGGTCGTAAAAACCCAGATCCGCCGGATAGCGCGGTTGATAGTGATCCTGAAACATAGGGCGCGCACGCGTCACATTGGACCATTCGGTAAAGCCCTTGCCCCACCATCGGTCATTTTCCGGAATGGGATGAAATTGCGGAAGATAAAATGCCAGGGTTTTGATCGCACGCCCCTGTCCCTCCGGGAACTGTGTCGATAAGGTGCGTGTATCCATTCCGGCTTCCCGACCGATCAAGGCCAGCAACTGCAGCACGGCAGTGCGGCCGGGATAAGCCTGTCCAGTGCTGGCGGATGCGATCATTTCGTCGGGGGCCAAGCCCAATCCGAGCGCGCGGAGAAGCAAGGGCTTCAGCCAGATCGCCCAATCAGAAGCGAAGGGCGCGTCAACATTTTCTCGGTTGAAGCCGATGCGGGACATGGCAGTCGCAATGATTGACGCCAGAACGGCGTTGTCGGGGAGCGGTGATGCAATCGATTGCCCCGCCATGCCCCAGTTTGCATCCTTTTCGAACAGCGCACCCTGGGTTGCGATCTCGGTGGCATTCGCTGGGGCAGACGGTTCGAGCGCATCGGCCGGCGACAGCCAGAGCAGCGATTCATATCCGTCGAGTGCGCCCGATGCTGCGAGGCGGACAAATCCGCGGGCATTGCCCACTTCGTCGGCCAGTCCGACATCGGTCACTGATAGGACGCTCGCAGGCAAATCATCCAGTCGGAACGCCAGCAGCGGTCCCAGGACAAACAGATCGTGTTTGCCTGTCAGGCTGTTCACGACGGACAGGGCTGTGGTCCAGTCCCGATCGGTTGGGGCATTGACAAGAATGGCGCGTGGGGCATTCGGTTCCAGCCCGCGCAAACCGAAGGCGTCCTTGGCTTCCCGCAGGAGAAGCGAACGGCCGTCGGATGACACGGATGTCTGCTCAACGGCTTCTGCAACCAGTGTAGCGGGGCGTGCCGCTTGTCGGCCTTCTGTCCGACCAAACCGCAGATAATGGATCAGGGGATGGAAGCCCGCGGCGCGAACGTCGGGATAGATCGTCAGATAATAATGGGCATCGAACAAGGGGCCTGGATCGCGATCGAGCCGCATGCCCACGCGCAGAAAATGCGTCAGCGGCGGCAGGCCGGACAAGGCTGCGTCAGGAAAATTCTCGCTATACCATTGGGAATCGAACAGCCCGGATTGCAGAAGTTCGTCAGCGATCGATTCAAAATTCAACGTCATATAGTCTCTCAAGCCGATCGACCTGCCCTTGTTTTCGTCCCGTTGGGGAACGAAGACAAAAGCACAGGCGGTCGGGGGAATTCAACTTCCCGAACTGTTCAAGAACATGGATGCACTGGCCTGAAAGGTGGCGATGGCCCGGTTGGGCGCGCGTCCCTCATTCCGCCCAAGAGTCAGATAATGGGTTATGCCATCCACGCCGCTGGGCGCGACGTCCGTATAATATTGGGAGTACCAGTCGGATTCGAACAGGTCATATTTTTCCAATATGGCGCGTTGACGACGCAGCACGGCCTTGCGCGGCAGCCATTTCATGTCCGCGCCGACCAACAGGGCCTCCACCAATTCGAACAGTTGATGATGCAGGCTCTGGCCCTGTCGTGCCAGTTCGTTCCGGGCCAATTTTAGATGGCCAATGTCATGCATCTGTGTCGACACGCGACCTTCTGTCGTAGCCAGGAGACTGGAGAGTGTAGCGATTTCCTTGAATCTGGCCTGCAGAGTTGATTCATGCTGGCGCTCTGTCTGGACCAGCAATGCCTTTTGCAGCGACAGGTCGGTCAGCGCGGCGCGCTGTTCCATCGCATGGCGTTGCTCGGCTTCTGCAAGTTGGGCCTTTTGAACGCGCAGGTCATCGAGCATGGTTTCGACCTGTTCGGCGTGCGTCCGCTCCGCCTGAGCCAGGAGATCCTTTTGCAGTTGCACGTCGACCGTGGCAGCGCGGATCTGGGTTTCGTGGTTGGACTCTGTCTGGGCCTGAATGGTGCGTTGATGAGCGAGATCCTCCAGAGCGCTTTTCAGCTTCTGCTCGATCTGTTGACGCTCGCTCAACCCATTCTGGATATCGCGCTGGGCTGCGCGAAGCTCTTCAGCCTGTTGCTCGGTTTCGAACTGCCGCTGGCGTAGGGCGCTTTCGGTTTGGGAAAGGCGATCCGTCAGGTTGCGATTTTCGCCCTGCTGGGCATCGATCTGGCGCTCCGATTCCTGCAGGCGTCCCTGAAGATTCAGTGCCTCCCGAAGGCGGTCTTCGAGGTTTTGTTGCAAATCGCCAAGCTTGATGCCGGCTTGTTGGAGATTGGATGTCAGTTCCGCCTGGGCCTGCTTCAGGCCGGCTGCCTCTTTGTGGGCTGTGGCCAGTTCTTCGTCCCGCTTGGCGACTTCAGCGATTTTGGTTTGCGCAAACTCATTATAATGCTGCGCTTCATCCTGCCGCTGACTCAGCAGATCACGGGTCTGACTTAATTCCTGGGTGAGAAGGTTCAACTGATCCAGCGCATCGGCATGGTCCTGCGCCAGAGTAGCCTGCTTCGCCTTCGAAGCCGCCAGCTGCGCAAGTTGTGATGCGAACTGCTCGGCTTTCCCGGCAAGTTCACGAGTCAGGGCATCAATCTTGCCTTGTCGATCGCCCAGGGCCTTCTCGCCTTCGCTCACGCGCGTTTCGAGGGCAATCACCGACTGCGCAACCGTGTCTCGTTCTGCCGTCAACTGTGCCAGGCGCTCGTCACGCTCGGCAAGATTGCCTTCGACGCCTGTGAGGTCGCTGCGTAATTGACCGAGGGCGTCTTCGCTGGTGGAGAGAGCCTGTTTGGCTACCGCTAATTCTGCGGTCAGTTCAGTGACATGCTGCTTCAGGGATTGTTGGGCATTGGCCTGCACCTGCTGTGCTTCTCGTAGACCATCCAGTTGCGCGTCACGGTTGGCAATATCTTGCCGCAGACCGTCCTTCTCGCCGTCGATCCAAGCGATATCATGAGCGGCCTTTTCCAGCGCCTGTTGCGCCAGGGTCAATTCTTGTCGCAGGCCGTCCTTCTCGCCATCAATCCAGATGATATCATGGGCCGCCTTCTCCAAGGCGTCTTGGGCGAGCGTCAAATCCTTCCGGAGTCCGTCCTTTTCGCCATCGATCCAGATGATGTCATGGGTTGCCTTTTCCAGCGCCTGTCGGGTCTCTCGCAATTCGCGTTCGACGGTGCCCCTGGCCATATCCAATGTCCGCCGATTTTCCAGCAAGGCCTGCTGGCTGGCGGTCAGGCTGCGCAATTGCTCGGCATATTGTTTCAGCCTGCGATCCGATGCTGAACGGGCCTCATTGGCCACCTTGATCCTGATTTCGCGTTCAGCGAGGTCATGGGCATGCTGTGCAGCGGTAGCACGAAGCCGCGCAATCTCCTGATCCTTCACGATCAGAAGCAGGCGCTGGGCCTCCAGTTCCTCTTCGATCCGGCTTTTCCCAGCGGGTTTGGCCGTATTTTGATCCTTCGGCGTCGGTTTGGCTGGTGGCTTGCCGCCAACGGTAGCCGACGATGCCTGTTCAGCAATATCTGCCTTGTCTGGACCGTTCGCCACCCATCACCCCACTCAATTCGGCCGAACAAAATTGCACTTGCCCGACAGTTTGTGTCAATTGCAAAACCAGCAGGCCATTCCAACTGTCCCAGCCTATCCTTTTGCTGTGATCCGGAACTTCACGGGATCAAGATATTTCGCTGCATGACGATTGGCGGTGACTTGTTGCCACTCTTTGACATCTGAAGGCCGTTTTTAGCCGATATATGCAGCGGCGCTGGACTTTGGGCCGCTTGAAGGACGCTTCCAGCGCCCCTCAAGCATGCGACAATGGTTTAGGAAGTCGACTGCAAGGCTGCCTGCAGGCTGGTCAGATAAGCCAAGCCGTCACTGCGCGTGGGTTCCAACACTGCGCCTTCCGCCCATTCATTCCAGGCGTTGACGAACAGCATCTTGTCCGGGAGCAGGCCTTTATTGGCCTTGTCGCCGGCAATCGCTGCTGCCCTTCGCGCCCAATTCTGGAACTTGTCGGGGCTGCTGCCAACGACGGTATGGGCGTTGTTCTGGCGTCTCGATGTGTTGTCCCAATCGGGACAGACGCCAGGAACCAGGCGATCAATGGTGCCGGTAGATTGGATAGCGGCTTCGACGATATCGTCATAGGCTTCATAATAGTCCGCCCGTTCTGGTTCGAACGGCTTCATCATATCTGGCGATACGGTAATGCGTCGTCCGACCCGGGGGATGCGATGCGGCGGGAACTGGACAACGAAGTCGAGAAACTGCAGCATTTCAGGCTTGAAGTTGACCGAATAGACGCTGGCGATCAGGAAATCCTTGCCAGTGGCTTTGCGCAGCGCTGATCGCATACGGTCCACCCATCTTGCGGCATCCGGAATTTCAGCTACCTGATAGATCATGAACAGCGGCCGGCCGGCAACGGTGATATAGCGCGGATCGTCCGATGCCTGGGCCACATCGTTGACGATGCCCCAGAATGTGGCGTCATCATATTCCTGGGGCAGCAGGACGTCCGATGTCTTGCCGTCCCAGGCCCGCGTCCAGCTTTCATTGGCCCAGCAATAGAGGAAATTGAACGGGATGCTGGGGGCGGCAAGCACGGTGTCGGTCGGCAAATGGAGCAGGCGTCGCCCACCAAGCCGGTAATAATAGACCGCAAAGCCGGCCAGGCCATGGCTGGCAGCAAGAGCGGCCTGTTGGGCCAGGACTTCCTTGCGACGCAGGTCGTAAAATCCGAAATTGCCCGGCAATTTGGGCTGCACATGTCCAGGGAACCGCGGGCGGGCCTGGGCCACATTCCACCATTCGGTAAAGCCTTCACCCCAAGTCCTGTCGTTGAACGGGATCGGGTGGAACTGAGGCAGGTAGAAGGCAATCGCCTTTGTCTTTCCATCCGTCGCCTGCTGAGGGGCCGGGGGCGGCGCGACGGCCGGCGTCGGCGCAGGTGCCGGCCGTTCTGCGGCGGCTTGGGCGGACAGTCCAGCAGCATGCCCACCCCAATCGAAGGCGGCGATCGCTGCTGCGCGCAATTCGGCCAATTGGGGCTGCGCTTCCATGATCTTGACCGAGCGCACCAAGCGCGTGCGACCATGTTTCTCAAGCAGCGCTTCCCAGCCCTTGCGCATCAGTTCGGCGCGTTCATTCGACGCATAGCTTTTGGATTTTGCGTGGAAGACATAGCTGTTGATCATCACCGCCAGCGCAAAGCCTGCATTGCCGGTCCGAATGCAGAAATCATTCTCCTCGCCATAGCCCATGGGGAAGGCGGCTTCGTCGAACAGGCCGACCGTGTCGAGGCATGGTCGAGAGATCGACATGCAGAAGCCGTGGACCAGCGGTACGAATGGCAGATATTGACCTGCAGATGCCTTCTCACAAAAGGCGTCCATTGCATCGACCGTCACGCCCGGCGGCAGGGCATTGATCGCCGTTTGGTCGGCGGTCCCGGAGGTCGAGGGGATCGATTGCAGGCTTGCTGCATTCGACATCGGCCCGATCACACCGACTTGCGGGTTGTCGGTGAAGGCCCGAACGACTTTCGCCGACCAGCGCGCCGGCAGGATGGTGTCGGAATTGAGCAGGGTCACGACATCGCCGCGTGCCATGCGCATGCCGATGTTCGCCGTTTTGGTATAGCCTTGCCGGATCGGATTGCGAACGCTCACGATGCCATTACTGCCCGTGACACTTGCAATATAGTCGCGTGTGGGGGCTTCGGATGAGTCATCGACGATGATGATCTCCAGGAAATCCGTTTCGGATTTCAGCAGGGATTCGACGCATGCGATGACGTCTTCAAGCGCATTATGGACACAGATGACAATGCTGTGCGTGAGGGGGGCGATATGATGCATTTTCACGCTCCAACAAGTCCGGAAAGTCGCAAGGCAGGCTCTCGATCATCCAGAGCATGTTCGAAGATCAGAAAGCGTCCGTCATCGCGAACCGTCTTGCCCGCATCGAGGAGTGGAACCACCTTGATGCCGGATTCATATGCAGCAAAATTCACGCTGATCTGGTCACGTAGGGAATGGCTCGCAATTTCGCGCCACCATAGATTGTAGAAATGCCGTACCTTGGGACGATCAAGTCGGGCAATCATGAAATTGGTTTCGATCAGGCCGGTTTCGGGGACGCTGACGGATCGATAGAGGGCAACCTGTTCCTCGATGATCGCCTTGTCATCGGCGCCGATGCGCGCGCATTCTGCGGCTTCATCGACATAGCTTGTGCGGACAGAATGATGGATCACGCCAAGGTCTGCGTTGGTTTCCTCCATGGTGTCGAGGAAGGGTTGCAGGCCTGACGTCATGACGACATTGGCATCGATCCAGATCACGATATCGTAATCGGCCAGATACAAGCCTGGATTGGTCTTCACGAACCTTGCCGTGCGCCGCGTCGTGACATCCGCATAGCGCGGCGGCCGTGCCACAAAGGGGGCGGCGTTGGGCAATGCACCGTCGGTGAAAACAAAATAATCGACGTCATCATGGACATGCAATGGCGGGATGAACTGATCGAAACCGCCGGTCAGAGCCGTATAGACTGCGATCTTGCGCTGCCCGCCCAGACGGCTGCGAGCTTGTGTCGGGGAGGGCACGCCCGTAGCCGAAGGATAGGCCATTTGTGCCCTGCGACGATCCCAATAATGGGTGAGATCGAACGCGACATCAACATTGGCGCACAATTTGCGCACCTTGTCGGTGCTCGGCAGGCAGGCCAGCATGCGTTCGATGGCATGGGCCATGGTTCCGTCGATCTGGCCAGCCTCCTCGTCAAAGTCCTGGCTCGTCAGTCCGCAATTCAGGAGCGGGCGCAGATAGTCGACCCGTGCCCAGAAGAAGGAGCCCGACGGATAATCCGGGCATTTGTCGGGTGCCTGAACACCAAGTTTCTGCGCGAGTTGCTGCGCCTTTTGGAGATTGCCACCCCAGGCTGGCTGCGCCTTGAGGGCCGGAAAATAGGGGGGGTATATCAGGCCGACATCCGGATTGTCGGCAAACTGGTCCAAAATGCTGTCGACGATCGAGGTTGAACCAAGGCTGCTATGCGCCAGGAAGCGCCGCCAATTGGCATATTTGTCGGAATAGGTCGATTTCTTCGTATGCGCGTGGAAAAAGATGTCGTGGCTCAGAATTTCCGGCGCAAAATATAATATCCAGGGCGCAACGTCGCGGCCCATGTTCGGCACAGGCTTTACGATGCATTCGGCGACATTCTTCACCGCCTGGGTGAAATAGCTTTTCCAGTCACCGCCTTCCCCCGGCTGGATCGACAGGAGAAGCGTGAAGGGCGCACCGATATTGTTGAGATAGGCGGCGAATTCCGCTGCCAGATCGACATGGAACAGATGGAGATGGACACAAATCTTCGGGAGCAGGCTGCTCTTGGACGCATAGCCCTGATAAGGCAGGGTCAATGCGATGGGCCCATATTCGGTGCCACTGAAGCGCGGCAACTTTGCGGTATGTGTCGGCTGGGCAGCACTTTGACCACGCGGCGAGCGTCCCTCGCGGCGCCCTGAACGCAGATAATGTTCCAGCGGATTGAGACCGGCGCGCTGCACGTCGGGATAGGCGTCGATATAGCCCTTGGTCGAAAAGCTGGGTGAGGGGTCTGCCAGTTCGGCGGCGCCCAGAGTAATATAGTGGGCGAGCGGGTCGCTGCGCTTCGACTGAATGTCGGGATAGCGCTTCACGTAGAAGTCATAGTCGAAATGTTCGTTGGGCGATCGGCCTTCCTTGTAACCCATCGTTGCATAATGGGTGAACGCGTTCACCGACGCCGCCTTCACGTCGGTATAGGTGTCCAGATACCAGCTGCTGTCGACCAATGGAGTCGTGCCCAGGGCGGTTTTGCACCCTTCTTCCATGAAATGCTCGATCAACGTGCGCGGGTCATTGTCCGCGATGCGATGCTGATTTCGATACCAGCTGACATGGAAAAGCGGGTGCGGGGACAGCCCTGCTCGGGAGCCTTGTTGGACGTAGTGGAGGCTGGGAAATTGCTTGAACACGCCCTGGAGGTCGACCTGACGGCCATACCAGTCCGGGGAAAACAGGAAGTGTGGGGCATGGCCGCGTGCGGCGCCGACCTGAATGAAATATTCCAACGGCGACGAGCCGCTCGATGCAACTTCAGGATATTGCGCGACATACCAATGGCTATCGAAGATCCGCCCGATTTCCGCCAGTCTGGCAGGATCGACTCCGCTCTGCTCGCCGCCGGCAAAGGCAGGTGCGGCGGGGGCCGGAGCCGACGCGTCATATCGCTCGTCGGCTATCGGGATGCTTTGGCCCAGCTCCGGGCTGAAAACCGATATCCGCTTGCCCCGTAAACGGATTGGCGAATGATATTCGAAACCGTGGCGTCCGTTCCCCTTCCCGGCTTCGACCAGATCGGCACGAAACAGGTCGCCCCTGATCCTGGCGACTTGAACTCCATCGACATCGACGATCAACTGCAGAGCCGCATCGGGGCGGTTGGGATCCCATGCCCAGCCGCGGATTAGATATTCGCTGCATTCGTCGACAAAGCCGATATCGGGCGGCGATGTTTCGGATGCCGTGGAGCCGATGCTCTCAGCGATCAGGGAGGGCGCTTGGCTGGACATGATCGCTTCGCCCGCGCGCGTCCTGGCAACGATCTCGACATCGGCGATGTTCGCAGCGGGTGCAATCTGAATGGTGAAGCCGTATCGGCCGCTTCCCCGCCCGGAATTGCGCACATCTTCCCGGTAATTGTTGGCGATCGCAGTGGCGCGTGTAACGCCGGCTACGCGCAATTCGATCTGAACCGATATCTCCGGTGCATCTGGATACCATAGCCAGCCCGAAATGCCGGCAGGAGTCAGTACATCGATGGCGCCTTCAATCCTGTTCACAGAACTACTCGCTCTTGTTCGACGACGCCATGGCATGACGTTCGCAATTTCATCTTGAGGCCATTTGCATAGCGAGACTTTTCGCATCTGCAAACAACGGGCTACAACAAGAATTGCTTCTTGACGCATTGTCTCGACGGCGTGCAATCGGCGGCCCCGCAAGCGATCGATCTGTCCCTGTGGCGGGTTCAGTGAATCCATGTCCACAATCTTTTTGCGCTGGTGCGGAACGGCTTCCGCGATGCTAACGTTTCGTCCCGAAAATAGGATGTTGGACAAGGATCGTGCAGCAAATTTCCGCTCTGGCATTGACTCTGCTGGCGACGACCGCATCGCTGCCGGCGGCAAATCCGGCCCAGCCCGCGTCAATTGCTCAGGTCTGGTCGGGGCAACCCGTCCCGTTCGGCATCACGACCTCCAAGGCCCGGCTCTATATCGGCTATTATGGCGCAGACCGTGCCCTCATGATCGCCAGTCGCGCGATCGGTGGCGGAAAATGGCAGTATCGCCGGCTGGACACATCCGTTGGTTGGGACAGTCACAGGGCGATAGCGCTGGCGGTCGACCAGAAGGGGCGACTGCATATTGCGGCCAACATGCATGCCTCTCCGCTGACCTTTTTCATGTCAGCGCCTGATGGTAGCCTGGGGTCGATCAAGCGCGTGCCGATGCTGGTTGCCGCAGCCAGTGAGCAGGCGGTGACCTATCCCACTTTCCTGAAAGCCCGCGATGGACGTCTGATCTTCCTCTATCGCGACGGGCGCAGCGGCGCCGGCGACATCATGCTCGATGCCTTCGATGCGCAAACCGGACGATGGCGGCGCCTGATCAACAGCCCCCTGATGGCGGGTGATGGCGAGCGCAATGCCTATCCCATGGGGCCGTCTTTGGGGCCGGATGGATGGTTTCACATGAGTTGGGTCTGGCGCGACAACTGGCAGGCTCAGACGACGCACGACCTGTCCTATGCCAAAAGCCGGGATCTCGTGCATTGGGTGAGCGCCGATGGCACAGCGCTGGACGTGCCGATCAAGCTGGGCGCACGCGCGATCGTCGATCCCGTGCCGGTCAATGGGGGCATCGTAAACAGCAACACGCCGTTTGGATTCGACGCCGACGGACGCGTCATGATCGCCTATCACAAATATGATGCCGACGGTAACACGCAGGTCTATCTTGCTCGATGGGAAGGGGCTGGGTGGCACATCGTGCAAGCCAGTGACTGGAAAGGGTTCCGTTGGGATCTGTCAGGCGGCGGCACATTGAATGGCGTGCTATCGGTCAAGGCGCCACGCCAGATTGGCGCCAAGATAGAGATACCGCTCGTCAGGCAGGCGCATCCTGGCCGCCTTTATCTCGCGGCCAACAGCTTGGCGAGGGCCGGGCAAGTCGATGGCGGTGTCCAGACGGAATGCGCACCATGGCCATCGACGGTCATTGGAGCAGGGATGATGGGCAATGCAGCGAGCGCGGCCTATGGAAACCGGGAGTATCGCATTTCCTGGGCGACCATGCCGGCCAATCGGGATCAGCCGCGCGCAACGGTGCCGCCCGCGACCACCTTGTGGTTCAGCGAGCGGTCCGCCGTAAAATGTTGATGAGGAGTGGTTGGCCTGTCGGGCGCTGCAATTATCCTCCCTCAACCGATCAAGAGCGCATCGCCTTCTGCACCTTTTGAACCCAGCTTCGCTGCGGCGGTGCGAGCAAGGAAAGATTGGCAATCTTCAGCGGGGCAAGGCCCGAAAATTCATGGGATTCCAATATGGCTTTCAGCATGCCCTGGCGGGTTTCCCCGCGCTCCAGCAGCGTCAGATGATGCGCGAGGCCGGCGGGGTCGGCTGGTCGCCGCAGCAGTTTCTCATAGATCGCAAGGACGAATGGGCGATCGTCCAACGTCAGCAGGTTCGCGACATCGACATCGGCGTTGACAATATCTGGCTGAGGCGGCTGAACGACGGGCGAAACGGCGCTTTCTGTCGGCTTCGCGATGCGCGGCATGGATCGCCGCCGCTTGGGCGTCTCCAGAAGCTCCATGTCTAGCAATGTCTTCTTGGGATAGCTCTCGGCAAATTCCGTCGATCCGATGATCGATCTGAGCATCTCGACCCTCGATGTGCCGTTGTTCAGCAGGGTGATATGATGCTCCAAGCCCGTAGGTTCGGCGGGACGTCCCAGCAATTGCTGATACATGCTGCGGACAAAGGCTTCACCTTCAAGCTGTAGCATGTCGGCCAGGCGAATGCCTTCCTGAGCGGAGGATGTAGGCGGTTTTGCTGAGGGAAAGCCAGTGGGTTGCCGGTTGTTGATCGCTACCCGCAACATTTGGGCCGCTTCCATCCGATTGACAAGGCGGCGATGCAAATGAGGTTCCTGCAACAGCGTGTCGCAGAAGTCGAGCAGGCCCTGGGACCAGATATGCCAGTCGAAACAGTCAGCGTCGCTGACGCTCGACATGCCGGCGGCAAAGGCCTGTTGGACAAGAGCGGGAATTTCCTTGTTGTCATTGAATAGGAAGATGCCGCTCTTCTGGCGTAATGTCGCCAGAATTTCCCGGGTCGGAGGAATGTCGCGCAGTACGACTGGCTTGCCCAACGACAGCGCATGCATCAGCGAAAGGCCAAAGCCCTCATAATAGGATGGGAGCACGACGACGCTGCTGTTCGTCATCAGCGCGTCCATCTCCACTTCCGGGATGACGCCTGCTTGGATGGTTCGGGCATTGCCACGAGTCTCGGTGGCGCCCCCCAGGATCACCATCGGGCTATGGGGGAGCGCTTCGGCGATCAGGGCGCCAGCCTCTTCCGACCCCTTATGGGCGAAATGGTTGCCCATCACCAGAATATGGTCGCGGCCTTTGGCCAATCCGCGATAGCGGGTTTCATAGGGTGCCAATTTCGTCGGGAGCAGGCGCGTATAATAGCGGGCGTTGAACTGGCGTTCGAACCGGTTGCGGAATGTCAGTTCGGCAAAATTGCTGATGAAGAACAGGCCGTCAGCATGTTGCGCAAGATAGGCCCATAGCGGCTGCACATCGTCGGTGGCCCGCAAATGGCTGCAATCGAGCGCAATCACGTCGAGCATGCCATAGATGGTGATAGGGGCGAGCCGCTCCATGATGTCGATCATGCGGATGTCAAACGGCTGGCCGGGGAAGATGGCGATGGCGTACAAAGGTTCGACATCCTGCCGGACCTTCAATCGATGCAATTTATCTAGGCCGTGGAAAGCGGCGACCGATGGTTTGCAGATGACATGGATTTCGAACCTGTCCGGGGCGGATGCGTCGCACCAGCGCAGGAAGTGCATCATATGCTCGCTTGTGCCGTTATGATGCTTGCCAAAGGTCAGAAGGTTGATGGCGATCTTCAGCTTGCCATTTGCCGGCAGCAATTGCTTCAGCGAATATTCGGCCAGATATTCCGACGATGCTTCATATTCCCGGATCAGCGGCAAAAACTCGGGATGGCGCTCCGTCATTTTCTGGAGATTGCCCTGTCGCTGTCCCTTGAGGTCGATATTCTGCAGCAGGAAGGAGGCCGAACCGGCGTGGAATGCGAAGGCCTGGTTCGCAAGTACTGCGCGATAACCGACCTTGCCCGCACGCATGACCAGGTCATTCTCTTCTTCGTATCCGATGCCGAAGCTTTCATCGAGGGGCGCAAAGTTGCGCACCACATCGGGGGCGATGAGCATGTAGAAGCCGACTGCCGTTGGCACCCAACTGAAGCGCGGCAGATGATGGCGCAGTTGGTCCCAGGCCTGATATCCCGCTTCAGGCGCAATCAGCGAACTGAACGTCTGGTCGAAAATTTGTGGAAAGGTGGAAATGGATGCGTTGTTGGAACGCGGGCTGACAAAGCCGATCTGGGGATCGAGCGCCATGACCGCCAGCATTTCCGCAATCGTGTTCTTGTAGGTCAGCGTGTCGCTGTTCACGAGGAGGGCCGCCGCACCGCGATCTCGCGCCAAATGCAGACCGCGATTGACGCTGCGGACGAAGCCCTGATTATAGGCGTTGACGATCAATTCGTTGATCGTTCCGGCGCGGCGGAAGCGCTCCAGGAGCGCCGTCACATCTGCATCGTCTGGCGAATCATTGATGACGATGATCCGCGGTGAATGGCCGGCAACCTCCCCCAAATGCCCGATAAGTGTTTCAAGGCATGTCTCGACGAGGCCGGCATTGCGATAGACGGGAATGATGATGTCGAGTTTCATCGTCGGTCCTTGGGAAACCTGCGGGATGGGGGAGGGACGGGTTTTATGCCAATCAGCGGGCGAGCTTGGCACGTTCGATCAGAGCGAGCCACCATGGCTGGTTGTCGAGATACCAGTGCAGGGTTTCGGCAAAGCCCTGCGGGAAATCGCGGGCCGGCTTGTATCCCAGTTCTGTCCGGATCTTGGTCTCGTCGATGGCATAGCGACGATCATGCCCCTTGCGATCTTCGACATAGGTCATCAATTCGCTGGAAGGGCGCCCCTGCGCTGCGGGCGCGTCGGGGAAGAGTTCAGCCAATGCGGGATTGCGTTCGAAAGCCGCGTCCACGCCACGACAGATTTCGCGAATGACCTCTATGTTGGGAAGTTCCTGGCCGCCGCCGACATTGTAGGTTTCGCCGATCCGGCCATTGCGCAGGATCAGTTCGATGCCGATGCAATGATCTTCGACATGGAGCCAGTCGCGGATATTCATGCCGTCGCCATAGATGGGCAGGTTCCGCCCCGACAGCGCATTGATCGTGAAGAGCGGGATCAACTTCTCGGGAAACTGGAACGGACCATAGTTGTTCGAGCAGTTGCTGGTGGTCGTTTCCAGGCCATAGGTGTGGTGATAGGCGCGGACGAGGTGGTCCGACCCGGCTTTGGACGCCGAGTAGGGCGAATTGGGCGCATAGGGCGTAGTTTCACTGAACGCCGGATCGTCAATTTCCAGCGAACCATAGACCTCATCGGTCGACACATGGTGGAATCGGTGCGGCTTGCCGCTGCCCTTGTCGAGCCAAGCCGTCTTGGCGGCTTTGAGCAGGCTGTGCGTGCCGATCACATTGGTTGTGACAAAGGCGTCCGGCCCTGTGATGGAACGGTCCACATGGCTTTCCGCCGCAAAATGGACGATCGTGTCGATGTCATGATCGGCCATAAGCTTCGATACCAGATCGGTATCGCAGATATCGCCTTCGACCAGGGTTACGTCGGGCACATCGGCAATGTTCGCGGGGTTGCCGGCATAGGTTAGTGCATCGAGGACAATGATGCCGTCATTGGGCGATACTTTGCGCCAGTGGTGGACAAAATTCGCACCGATGAAACCGGCGCCACCCGTCACGATCAAATTGGCCATGCGTATTTCAATCCCCTGCGTAGGGCACCAACCGGGCAGTATCGTGCCGCCAGTTGTGCCATTCGATTTCGCGATTCCCGCCTCGGGCTTATCACTGCACCAAATTTCTTTGCTTTGACAGTCAGAACGCGATCCGGCGGATCGCGCGCTTCAGTAAATTGAGGCCGGACATCAACCAGTTGGTTTCGGTGCCAAAAGCAGGGGCCTCTGCCGGCAAGCTGTAATGCTGGCTGCAATAGGCGAGCTTTCCATGATGGCGCACCGTTGCCAGGTGCGGATAAACAGAAAAGAAATAGGGCGTGCGTCCCTGCGGGCAAAAATGACCGACCAGGCTCTGGCGGGTCAACGTCCTGTCTTTGATCGGCGCACCACCATGCACCAGATCCGCATGCCAGACGAAAAGGTCGCCCTTCTTGGGCAGGAAATGCTGGACGCCATGAGGGCTTTCCTGCGCTTGGCGCGCCAGGTGGTTGGACCAATCCAGATGGGCCTGCTGGCCATCAAGGTCCGCGTTCCAGTTTTTGGCACCATCGCGAAACGGCCAGTCCGGCAAGCGATGGCTGCCCGGAACATATATGAGTTCGCCCGATCCCGGCGTGATGTCTTCCAAGGCGATCCAGCATGCGGCCAGTTCCATCGGCCGATCGATGACTACATAGGCAGTGTCCTGGTGCAGCCTCTGTTGCGACCCTTGGTCGAAGCTGAGGCTCTGGAACAGCATGGGGGCTGCATCGAAGATCAGGCGCAGGAAATCCATCAGTGCAGGCGTCGCGAACAGGTCAAGCGCTTGGGTGAAGGGGACGAAAGAGTCGACGACACGGACGCCCAGGGGATTTTCCGGCTGCGTCAGCGGCCTGACTTCCTGGCTGCCATGGGGTTGGAACAGCACATCGGAATTGCCATCCCTGAAGGAAGCCGCGATCTGTTGTTGAAAGGCGTCGACCTTTTCTGCGGGGATGGCGTTTTCCAGAATGATGTAGCCATTCTCGGCAAAGAAACGCACCTGTTTCGCCTGGGTGTCGGTCAGGTGGCGACGGGTGATCTGCTGCCGCCAATCGTCACGATCAATCCACAGCCCACCATGCCGCGAGTGAAAGGCCGGGCCTTCCTCCATCTCTTCGTTTCCCCTGTCCCCTGTCGTGGCTATGGCATCGATGATGTCATGACCACGCGCATCGTTCCGAACATCTCAATCCGGAAAAGACAATGCTAAATCCACAAGATCGGTATCGGATGCCTTATCCCAGAACAAGGCCCAGCAAACCCACGCCCAATATCCGTGGATCTTCTCCATCACCAATGGACAGCGGGGAATATTGTCGATGCAACGACAGGTGGAGAAGGATATTGCCTTTGTCGATACAGGCGGGCGTCAAGCGTAACTTGAATATTTGTGGAGTTCCCTTCAACGTGAAAGTGCCGAGAAAGAAGCCGTTGGCGCAAATGTCGACCTGCGGTGGATCGATTTCTGCGGGCGCATAGGCCTGCAGCGTAAGTTTCACATCGGCATAGCCGCCGCGATAATCGTCCCCCACGGCAAATCGGATAATCTGCGGGCCTCCCGAACCCCAGACGCCCCAGGGCTCCGGTGCCCACCAGCCGTTCGCCAGATAGGCAGCATTGTCATGCTGGCTGTCGAAAAATATCGGCTCCCCAGCAGGCGCGACCGGATATCCTTCTTCCGTCCAGTCGGTGTCGTGCTTTTTTCCATGATGATGAATGTCGCTTGCCAGGCGTTCCACCAGTCCCTGGAGACGTGCGAGGGCACGCATATTGTCCGCGAGCAGCGCTTCCAGATTGCCAAGGCGCTCTTCCGTGAGAATGGCCGGCGCGGCATGCGCATGCGGCAGCGGCGTAGCGGTCACTTCATCTTTCTTGTCGATCAGAGTCCGTCCCCATCATCATCCGGATTTCTTCAATGGCGATGGGGAAAACGCGTGTCGATGCTTTTTTGCGCCGACGATTAGCTTGTGGATCAAGTTTGATGACGCGAACGGGAGTTTACCGGTGATCGACAAGAGAGATGACATCAGCGCCCAGGGCGTCGAGTTCCCGAAGATCATGGCTGACATATAGGATGGGGATGGCGGTACTCTGGTGGATCCGCAGTATCAAGGCGAGCAGATCAGTCCTGCGTTCGCCATCGAGCGAAGATAGCGGCTCATCCAGCAGGAGCAGGCGCGGGTTCGATAGCAGGGTGCGACCAATCGCGACCCTCTGGGCTTCGCCGCCGGACAAGGTGGCTGGCCATCGCTGCAAAAGATGACCGATGCCGAGCATCTCTGCGATGCCATCGACATCGCGATTTTGTCTGTCCCTTCGACCGTAAAGCAGGTTGGCACGAACCCGCAGGTGAGGAAAAAGCCTGGTGTCCTGAAAGACATAGCCGCAGCCGCGCCGATAGGCGGGGAGGTCGATCTTCTGCGCCGAATCGAACAGGACGACATCGTCGATCTGGATATGGCCGCTGTCGGGGCGGACCAGGCCGGCGATCATGTTCAGGATTGTCGTCTTGCCGGCGCCGGAAGGGCCGACAAGGCCGGCGACTCGGGAATCTGTCTTGATACGCGCGCAGATGTCGCGTGTTCCGACGCGCCGTGCCAGGTCAATATCGAGCGACATCGATGCGCCTCCGGTCCGCCATCTTGCGGGTCAGATATTCGGCGATGATCAGCGCCCCGATCGACAGGATCACCGATATGAGCGCCAGGCGGGCCACGAGCATTTCGCTGCCCGGCGTCTGCATCGCGGCATAGATTGCAATCGGGATAGTCTCCGTCTCGCCAGGAATGTTGGAGACAAAGGTGATTGTGGCGCCAAATTCGCCCATGCACCGGGCAAAGCCCAATATCATGCCTGCTACCAGACCGGGAAAGGCAAGCGGGAGCGAGATGGTCAGGAAACTTCGCCAGGGAGGTGCCCCCAATGTCTGGGCAGCTTGCTCCAGGCGCGGATCGATTGATTCAATCGCCAGGCGGATGACCCGGACCATCAGAGGCATGGCCATGATGGCGGCGGCCAGGGCGGCGCCTGTCCAGCGGAAGAGGAGGCTGATGCCGAACCAATGCGACAGCCAATGGCCAATCGGTCCATTGTGCCCGAACAGCAGCAGTAGCAGCCAACCCGTCACGACAGGTGGAAGGACAAGAGGCAGGTGAACGATCGCGTCCAGCAGCATCTTGCCAGGAAAACGATAGCGGGCGAGTATCCAGGCCAGGCCCAGTGCGATCGGCAGCATCAGCATGACCGCAGCGATGCTGATCCGGAGCGACAGGCCGATGATGGTCCATTCGTCTGCCGAGAGCGGCGCCATCATCGGTCGGCGACCGGAAAAGGAGCGGCTGGCAAGGTGCAGCGGTTGATCATGGGCTGGTTCATGCGGCCTCCGTCATAAATGCGCGCATGGCAGCGGCAAGTCGTTTCGCGAATTGCCCTTGTTCGATACAGCGGTTAGCGCAGCCGCGAAGGGGCATTGGCATGAAGCAGCTTATCGCATTTGATCTTGATGGCACTCTGGCGGAAAGCAAGCAGCCGCTCGGGGAAGCGATGGGCGATGCCCTGACACGCTTGCTGACCGTCGCCCATGTTGCCGTAATTTCCGGTGGGGACTGGCCGCAATTCGAAAAGCAGGTGGCGAGCCGCCTGCCGGCTGACGCGGACCTGTCGCGGCTGTGGCTGATGCCCACGACCGGCACCAAGCTCTACACCCATCAGCAGGGCGCCTGGACCCCGGTATATGCCGAACTGTTCGATGAGGCGCAGAAGGCGGCGATCCTGACCGCGTTCGACGCGGCGCTAGAAGCGACCGGCTTCGTGCCCGAGCAGACCTGGGGCGAGCGGATCGAGGATCGCGGCAGCCAGATCACCTTCTCCGCGCTCGGCCAGCAGGCACCGATCCACGCCAAGGAAGGCTGGGATCCTGACTTCGCCAAGCGCAAGATCATCCAGGCCGACCTGCGCCAGCGCCTGCCGGGCCTGTCGATCAACATGGGTGGTGCGACGTCGATCGACATCACCCGCGAAGGCGTGGACAAGGCCTATGGCCTCAAGAAGCTGCGCGACGCGAGCGGCATCGCGCTGGACGCGATGATGTTCATCGGCGACGCCATCTTTCCGGGCGGCAACGACTATCCGGCCAAGGAACTGGGGCTCGACACGGTGCGCGTGCGCGATCCGCAGGAAACGCTGTCGGTGATCGACGCGATCGTCGCCTGCCAGAAATAGACAGCGAAAGTGACAGGAGTCAGGGCGCGCTGAAGCCGTAACGGCCAAGGATCGCCCGGCCCTGCGCCGACAGCAGGAAGCGACGGAAGCCTTCCGCGTCGCGGTGGCGACTGGCGGTCAGCCGCGCCACCGGATAGCGGATCGGCGGATGGCTGCCGGTCGGGAAAGTCCCGACCGTCTGCACCGATTTCGAGGCGCGGGCATCGGTCGCATAGACGATGCCGAACGGGGTGGCTCCGCGCTCGACCAGGGCGAGGGCGGCGCGCACGCTGTCGCCGCGCGCGACCTTGTCCGCGACCGAGGGCCAGACATTGAGCGCGGTAAGCGCCGCCTTGCCATATTTGCCCGCCGGCACGGCGTCGGGATCGGCCATGGCGAGGCGGCCGCCGTTCAGCGCTGCGGCGAGCGGCATGTTGCGGCCAATGCGCAGCCGCACCGGCTTGCCGGCCGGGGCGACCAGCACCAGCCGGTTGCCGGCCATGTCGGCGCGCCTGCCGCGCGCGACGAAGCCGGCCTTCTGGATATCGTCCATCCAATCCTCGTCGGCGGAGGCGAACAGGTCGGCGGGGGCGCCCGCCTTGATCTGCCGGGCCAGCGCCGAGGAGGCGGCGAAGGACAGGACGGGGCGGGCATGGCCCTGCTGCGCCCAGGCATCGGCGGCGGCATTCATCGATTCCTGCAGGCTGGCGGCGGCAAGCACCAGTGGCCCGCGCTTGTCCTGCGCGGCGGCCCAGGATGGCGACAGCAAAAGCGACAGGAGCGCGAGCGCGCGCAGCAGGAGCAGAATCGGAGAGAAGAAACGCATGACCGACTTGTGCGCCCGGCGCCGCGGCCATGCAATTGTCGGCACATGCTTTTGTCGCCGCGTCCGATCCGCTAAGCAGGCGCCGGTGATGCCGATCCTTCCCCCCTTCGTCCGTTCCGGCCGGACCCGCGCAGCCCTTTGACATGGCAGTGATACGCACGCTTTGCGGCCGGTGCGGCGTCGGCTGTGGCCTGCGCGCCATCACCGGCGAGGATCGCGACCTGATGGTCGAAGGCGACCGGATGCATCCGGCCAATGCCGGGCGGCTGTGTGGGCGCGGGCTGGAGATCGCGGAAGAGGTCGGGCTGGAAGGGCGATTGCTCCAGCCGATGATCGACGGCCGGCCGCAACGCTGGGAGAAGGCGATCGCACAGGTTGCGCGGCGGCTGTCTGCGGTGATCGCCCAGCATGGCCCGGACAGCGTGGCGCTGCATGTCGGCGGTGGCCTGCTGACCGAGGATTATTATGTCGCCAACAAGCTGATGAAGGGCTTCATCGGTTCGGCCCATGTCGATGCGGGCTGGGCCGCCAATGACGGCGCGGCACTGGCGCAGCGCGCGGCCTATGGCGAGGATGTGATGCCCGCCGCCTATGAGGATATCGAGCGGGCCGAGCTGATCCTGATGATCGGCGCCGATCTGGCGCAGGATCATCCGGTGCTGAGCGCGCGGATCGCGGCGGCGCGGGCAGAGCAGGGCGTAGAATTGCTGTTGCTGGCGGCGCCGGGCGAGGGGACGAGCATCGAGGCCGACCTGCGCATCGAAATGCCGCGCGACGGCATGGCGGCGTGGATCGCCGGGCTGCTGCGCCATTGCCATGACACAGGCGCGACCGATGGCGACTATCTGGCGCGCAGTGTCAGCGTGCCCGATGATTTCTGGGCGCAACTGCGGACCCGCCATGATCTGTGGTCGGTGGCGCGCAGTTGCGGCCGGTCGCCGGTGGAGTTGCGCGGGCTCTACGACCGGATCGCGGCCGTGCCGCGGATCGTGACGCTGTTTGGCGGCGCGGACGAGGGGCTGGCGCGGGCGGCGATCGATTTCCATCTGGCGACGGGGCGGATCGGCAGGCCGGGGGCGGCGCCCTTTGCCATGACGGCCGCGGCCAATGGCATGGGCGGGCGCGAGGTCAACTGCAATGCGAGCGGCCTCGCGGCGCATCGCGGCTTCACGGCGGCGGCTATGGCCGAAATAGCCCGTTTCTGGTCGGCGGAGGCGATGGCGACCGGGCCGGGGCTGGACGGCGCGGAACTGGCCGACGCGGTGCGGAGCGGGCGCATCCGCGCGCTGTGGAGCATAAGCGGCGACGGCATCGATCCGGCCTGGCTGCGCGCAGCGCTGGACACGGTGCCGCTGGCGATCCGCTCCACCCCTTGGGCCGATCCCGAGCGGGACGGGCGCGGCATCGCGCTGCCATCGGCCAGCTGGGTCGAGAAGGACGGCACGCTGACCGGCGCTGACCGGCTGATCAGCCGCCAGCGCCGGCTGTTCCCGCTGCCCGGCGAAGCGAAGCCCGACTGGTGGATCGTCACCCAGGTCGCCCGCGCCATGGGCTGGCACGCGGCCTTCCATTATGAATGGGCGGCGGAAATCTACCGCGAGCATGTGCGCCTGACCGCCTATGGCAATGACGGCGCGCGGCTGCTCAGCCTGCGCCGTCATGCCCCGATTTCCAACCCCGCCTATGACGAGCTGACCCCCTGGCGCTGGGGCGAGATGCCGTTCGACGAGGGGCGCTTCCCGACGCCGGATGGCAAGGCCCGGTTGCTACCCCTCTAGACCACCGCCATCTGGTAGAGAAAATCGACGAAGCCGGCGGTGGCGCCGTCATAGCCCATGACCTTGGGATTGCTGCTGTCGATCAGCAGATATTCGTCCGGGGCATGGGCGCCTGATCCATGGCCCAGGCCAAACTGGCCGGCGGGCAGCGATACCGGGGCGGAAGTGAAGACATAGCCCGGCCACGACCCGGCGAGGCGGGGATAGACGCTGGTCTTCACCCCGGCACGTTCATAGGTGGCGCGTTCCGCCTTGATGAGCGGGCTGTCCTCCGCCGTCTCGGTCGGGTCATAGCCGCCCGAGACATTGACCGCGATGTCGCCATAGCCGCGCTTGGCGAGATGCGCCTTCAGCTTGGCGACGCAATCCTCCATCGTCTGGTTCGGCACCAGCCGCAGGTCGAGCTTGGCGACGGCGCGGCCGGGCAGGATGGTCTTGCCGCCCGGACCGGTATAGCCCGACACCAGCCCCTCGATGTTCACGGTCGGCATCGCCGCCAGCCGCTCCAGTGTCTGCTGCCAGCTGGTCTCGCCGACCCATTGCTTGACGCCGAGCTGCTTCAACTCGTCGGCGGAAGAACGCTTGGCCGCGCTCTCGGCGATCAGCGCCCTTTCTCGGGGCGTAAGCGGACGGACCTTGTCGAACCAGCCGTCGATCGCGGGCGTGTTGCCATCGGGCGTGATGAGCGTGCCCAGCGCCTCGACCAGGCGCCAGGCGGGGCTGTCGACGATCGCCTTGTAGCTGGAATGGATGTCCTTGGCCGGACCCCGGCCCCAGGCCTCGCCCGAGGCGACTAGTTCCAGTTCGACCACGCCCTTGGCGCCCAGGTTGATCGAAACGCCGCCATCGACCGGGCTTTGCCAGGAGGCGGGGATGATGACGCCGCTGCACGGCTTGAGCGCGGCCAGCACATCGGGGCGGCGGACGATCTGGGCGAAATGGGGCGATCCGATCTCCTCCTCGCCCTCTGCCACCAGCACCAGATTGACCGGCGGCTTGATGCCGGCGGTGTGGAAGGCGTGGAGCGCGGCGAGCATCGCGCTTTCCGGCCCCTTCTGGTTGGTGGCACCGCGACCGACCATCACCTTGCCCAGCCCCGGCTTGTCGACGATCCGCCCTTCGAGCGGGGGCGAACTCCATTCGGCTGGGTCATATTGCTTGACGTCATACATGAAATAGAGGCCGAGCGTGCGTTTGGCGCCATTGTCCATGGTGGCAAAGACGCCGGGCGCGCCGTCGGTCGGCACCCGTTCCACCTTCTGGAAGCCGGCCTCCTTCGCCAGCATCATCATATGGGCGCAGCCCTTTTCCATGTCGCGATCCTCGGCCGCGATCGAGGGCAGGGCGATCCAGTCGCGCAGCCGGGCGATGGCGGCGTCATGATTGGCGGCGATCGCCTGATCGAGCTTCGCCCGGTCGCCGCCGGCGGCGGCCAGCCCCGCGCCCGGTGCCAGCAGCGCCGCCCCCATCGCCGCGCCTTTCAGCATGGTCCGTCGATCCGCCTGGTCCATCATGAGCATCTCCCCTGTGAAGCGGCCATGGTTGCGGATCGGCGGCGGGAAGGAAAGGGGGCTGGTGCGTCAGCGCGACGCGACAGTTCGAAGTTCACAGTGTCGTGCGGCATGCGCCGCGGCATTTTCGGCGGATTTGCGTGAGAGTGGTCGGAATGAGATGACAGGAACGCGACGGTGAGGCGACAGTCCCGTTCCTGCGACGCCCCTGCGACGCGACAGCGAATGGACAGTGAAGCGACAATGTCGTGCCGGCGGCGGCGATGAGGAAAGGGAGGGGGCGGCGCAGCGGCGGCGAGGACGGCATGGGTGGCGCACATCGTTGTTGCTTCGCTACGCTCATCCTCTCTGTCTGGCCTATGGCCATCCGCGCACCACTCTTCTTTTCGCGTTCAGCTCAGCCGGTCGATCGCGTCGCTGTCGAGGCCGCCGGGGATGATCATGATCGGGCAGGGCATCTTGCCCGCGTCCGATCCGGTGAAGTGGGATACCAGGGCACCGGGCGGGCCGCTGGCGGCGGCCCCCAGGACCAGGGCGGCGACATCGTCCATTTCTTCCAGTGTCTTGCGCACGACCGCGACGGGATCGCCCTGGCGCACGGTGATGCTGGGACGGATGCCGGATTCGTCGGTCAGCGTGCCGGCGGCGCTGGTCACCAGCGCTTCGGCCCGTTGCAGCGCCTCATCCTCCATCGTCGCCTGGACGCCGCCCCACTGGACGAATTCGGACGGCGGGATGAGGGCCAGGATGCGGATCGTCCCGGCCGTCTTCGCGGCGCGGCGTGCGGCGAAGCGCAGCGCGGTTTCCGCTTCGGGCGATTCGTCCACGACGACCAGATATGTCCGCATTGTTCGATATCCCCGAGAAACAAAAATCGGCCTTGCCGGCCCGTCAAAACTGCCCCGACGAACCAACGAGGTGAAATGTGGGGCATTATGGGCCCTTGCGCAAGGCGTGGCCTTGACCGTTCCGGCCAAAGGGTGAAAACGGGCTCCGAAACGGCGCGTGCCAGATAATCAAGAAGAGGCCCCGAACGCATGAGCAAGACGATCCAGATGCCTGCCCTGTCCCCCACCATGGAGGAGGGCACGCTGGCCAAGTGGCTGGTCAAGGAAGGGGACAAGGTATCGTCCGGCGACCTTCTCGCCGAGATCGAAACCGACAAGGCGACCATGGAATTCGAGGCCGTCGATGAAGGCACAGTTGCCAAGATCCTGGTGTCGGAAGGCGCCGAGGGCGTGAAGGTCGGCACCGTCATCGCGATCATCGCCGAAGAGGGCGAGGATGTCGCCGAAGCCGCCGCCAGCGGTGGCGCCGCTCCCGCCCCCAAGGCCGATGCGGTCCCCGCCAAGGCCGAAGCCGCCGCCTCCGCCGCCAAGGCTGATCCGGTGCCGGCGAAGGCGGCTGCGCCTGCCGCCGCTCCGGCGGAAGGCCGCGTGAAGGCGAGCCCGCTGGCCCGTCGTCTGGCCGAAGCCAAGGGCGTCGATCTGGCCGCCGTTGCCGGTTCGGGTCCCAATGGCCGCATCGTCAAGGCCGACCTGGACGGCGCCGCTGCTGCGCCGGCCAAGGCCGCTGCGCCGGCTGCCGCCCCGGCCGCTGCCGCGCCTGCCGCTGCCCCGGCACCGGTGGCCGCCGCCGCGCAGGATTTCGGCATTCCGCACGAAGTCATCAAGCTCAATGGCATGCGCAAGACGATCGCCCGCCGCCTGACAGAGTCCAAGCAGCAGGTGCCGCACATCTACCTGACCGTGGACATTCAGCTCGACAAGCTGCTGAAGCTGCGCGGCGAACTGAACGCCGGCCTGTCGGGTCGTGGCGTCAAGCTGTCGGTCAACGACCTGCTGATCAAGGCGCTGGGCGTGGCCCTGATGCAGGTGCCCGAGTGCAACGTGCAGTTCGCTGGCGACCAGATGCTGCAGTTCAAGCGTGCCGACATTTCGGTGGCCGTGTCGATCCCCGGTGGCCTGATCACCCCGATCGTGACCGGCGCCGACATCAAGGGCGTGGCCGCCATCTCGAACGAGATGAAGGACCTGGCCGATCGCGCCAAGGCCGGCAAGCTGCAGCCGAGCGAATATCAGGGCGGCACCGCGTCGCTGTCGAACATGGGCATGTTCGGCATCAAGCAGTTCGAGGCGGTCATCAACCCGCCGCAGGGCATGATCATGGCGATCGGCGCGGGCGAGAAGCGTCCCTTCGTGGTCGATGACTCGCTCCAGATCGCGACCGTCATGTCGGCGACCGGCAGCTTCGATCATCGCGCGATCGACGGTGCCGATGGCGCCCGCCTGATGAAGGCGTTCCGCGAACTCATCGAAAATCCGCTGGGCATGCTGGCCTGATGGCGAAGATCGACGAGCAGCCGCCGGTCGAAAGTCCGGCGGTGCGCGTCATCGCCATGCCTGCCGATACCAATCCCCACGGGGATATTTTCGGCGGCTGGCTGATGAGCCTGATGGATTCGGCTGCGGGTTCGGTCGCGGCGCGCTACAGCCACGGTCGTGCGGTGACGATCGCGGTGGAGGGCATGACCTTCCACCGTCCGGTCATCGTCGGCGACGAGGTGTCGGTGTTCGCGATGCTTAAGTCTGTCGGCCGCACATCGATGAAGATCGATGTCGAGGCGTGGCGCCGTGCCCGTCACGACGACCGATCCTATCGCGTGACCCAGGCGACCTTCACCTTCGTGGCGATCGGTGAGGATCGCCAACCCCGTTCCGTGCCGCCGCTGCCTGCTCAATAAGGGCGCGGCCTGACCAAGATATCGAATAGCGAGAGAGACCATGGCTGATACCTATGACCTGATCGTCCTCGGCTCCGGCCCGGGCGGCTATGTTGCCGCCATCCGGGCGGCGCAACTGGGCCTCAAGACCGCGATCGTGGAGCGCGAAAATCTGGGCGGCATCTGCCTTAACTGGGGCTGCATTCCGACCAAGGCGCTGCTGCGTTCGGCCGAAATCTTCCATTATATGCAGCATGCCAAGGATTATGGCCTGGTTGCCGAGAAGATCAGCGCCGACATCGAAGCGGTGGTGAAGCGTTCGCGCGGCGTCGCCAAGCAGCTCAATCAGGGCGTCACGCACCTGATGAAGAAGAACAAGATCACCGTCCACATGGGCGATGGCAAGCTGACCGGCAAGGGCAAGCTGACCGTCACCAAGGACGGCAAGAGCGAAGAACTGACCGCCAAGCATATCATCGTCGCGACCGGCGCCCGAGCTCGTGACCTGCCGCAGCTGAAAGCCGACGGCAAGCGCGTGTGGACCTATCGCCACGCCATGACCCCGGCGGAAATGCCGACCAAGCTGCTGGTCATCGGTTCGGGCGCGATCGGTATCGAGTTCGCCAGCTTCTACAACGACATGGGCGCTGACGTGACCGTGGTCGAGATGATGGACCGGATCGTGCCGGTCGAGGATGCCGATGTGTCGGCCTTCCTCGAAAAGGCGGTCAAGAAGCAGGGCATGACCATCCTGACCGGCGCCAAGATCGAGAAGATCGCCGCGACCGACAAGGCCGTGACCGCGACCATCAAGGACAAGGCCGGCAAGGACATCACCGCCGAATACAGCCATGTCATCGTGGCGATCGGCATCGTCCCCAATGTCGAGAATATCGGTCTGGAAGAAGTCGGTGTCGAGCCCGACCAGCGCTTCCACATCAAGACCGATGCCTATGGCCGCACCAATGTCGAGGGCATCTGGGCGATCGGCGACGTCACCGCGCCGCCATGGCTGGCCCACAAGGCGAGCCATGAAGCCGTCACCACGGTCGAGGCGATCGCGCAGGCGCTGGGCAACAAGGATGTCCACCCGCATGCGATGGACGTGCGCAACATTCCGGGTTGCACCTATTGCCACCCGCAGATCGCATCGGTGGGCCTGACCGAAGCCAAGGCCAAGGAAGCGGGCTATGACGTGAAGGTCGGCATGTTCCCCTTCATCGGCAATGGCAAGGCGATCGCGCTGGGCGAGGCCGAGGGCTTCACCAAGACCGTGTTCGACGCCAAGACCGGCGAACTGCTGGGCGCCCACATGATCGGCGCGGAAGTGACCGAGATGATCCAGGGCTATACCATCGGCAAGACGCTGGAGACCACCGAGGCCGAACTGATGCAGACGGTGTTCCCGCACCCGACCATCTCGGAATCGATGCATGAAAGCGTGCTCGCCGCTTATGGGCGTGCGCTCCATATCTGATCGGCAGGTCATGCTGGCAAAGGGCGCGGGGATGTTCATCCTCGCGCTTTTTTGCGTGCTGGGAATTGCGCTGGCGCAGCGCAATGGGCTGCTCGACGATCTGAACATCGGCCTGATGGGCGCCGCCGGGCGGGCACGGGATACGAGCGGGGGCGCCATCGTCACCTTGCTCATGCAGATTGCTTCGGCGGTCGGCGGCACGGTGGGGCGTTTGTGCCTGCTGGCCTTGGCCCTGGCCATTCTTTGGCGGCGCGCGCGTGATCGGGCGATCTGGTTGCTGCTGCTGGTGATCGGCGGGACGCTGCTCAATCTGGCGCTCAAGCAGGTCTTTGCCGCACCCCGGCCCGACCTTCTGCCGCATCTCGACATCGTCCACACCTACAGCTTTCCCAGCGGCCATTCGGCAGGGAACATGATGTTCTTCGGCGCGCTCGCGATGCTGCTCGGCACGCGCCGGGCCTATGGGGCAGCGGCAGTGATGATCGCGCTGATCGGCGCCAGCCGGGTATGGCTGGGCGTGCATTGGCCAAGCGACGTGATGGCCGGATGGATCGAAGGGCTGGGCTGGCTTATGCTGTGTGCGGTCTGGCTACCAGCGCGGCGAGGGCAGCAGTAAGGCGCGGCCGATACTGCTGTGCGGCGGCATGCCGTCAGCGGTGACGAAGCCATGGACCCAGAAACTGTCCCAGGCGCTGAGCATAGCGACCAGCAGCAGGGCTAGGCCCGGACCGGCGCAGAGCAGGCGGGCGCCGCGCAGAGGATTGGCCGGCATCAGCGCCAGCAGCACGAGCGGCAGCAGTGGCAGGAAATATCGACCCTGCGTTCCCTGAACATAATCGGCGCCGAGCGGCGTGCCGGTGAGGTACATGGCGGTTTCGATCAGCAGCGCGGTACCGGCCGCGATCGCCAGCCACCAGAGACGCTGGCCAAGGCCGAAGCGCGTGCCGGATCCGCTCAGCACAGCGCTGCCGAGCATCAGCAGGGCAAGCGGGTAGGCGAGCAGGGGCAGCAGGATCGCGTTCCAACCGAAGCGGCCGACGATCTGCAGCGCATAGACTGGTGCCCGTTCGATGATGCTGGACGCGAGGATGCGGGCATAGCCGGCCGGATCGGCCAGGATCACGGCCAGCTGCTGGGCCAGCGGCGCGGTCAGCACGCTCTCCCCGGTCTTGCGCGAGGTGATGTGATAGAGCGCCTGGCTACCGCCGTTCGCCTTCATCCAGACAGCGAAGATGACAGCGCCCAGCATCATCGCGCCAAGGATCAGCGCGTTGCGGGGCAGGCTGGCGCGGCTGGGCCAGCTGAGGCCGGCGGCCATCAGCGGTAGATAGACGCCCTTGGCCAGCGCCAGCAGCGGCGCGGTGACGAGCGTGGCGGCGGTGCCGGCGCGCTGCGGCGCCATGAAGCCGATCCGCAGCGCCAGAGCGAGGCCGAGAAAACCGACGCCGTTGATGACCGCATCGGGCGAGAGCGAGCCGATCTGGTAGCAGAAGGTCGGCAGCAGCGCGGTGCCGAGCAGCGCCATGCGGCCGAAGGGGATGAGGCGCAGCGCGGTGCCGAGCAGCAGCAAGGCGGTCAGCGCATTGACGATGCGGCCGGCATAGAAGGCGCCGATGCGCGGCAGGCCGAGCGCGTCGCCTATCGCGAGGCCGACGGCGCCGGGGGCATAGAGGGTCGGCGCATAGCTGGCGACATTGGGAAATTCGGCAAAGCGCGTGCCGGGGCGGGCGACCTCCGCGGACCAGGCTCGATCGATCATCGCCTTGTCATAGCGGTGGCGTTGGCCGTCCGGTTCGGTCGGGAAATCGACGGCATGCAGGTCAACCGCGGCGTTTGGTAGCTCTGCGCCGATCCGGTCGCCCTGGATTTGCGTCACGACCTGGCCCTGCGACAGGGCCAGCGCCTTCATATAATGCTGGTTCTCGTCAGGTGCCTGGAAAGGGGGAGTCAGGATCGCGAAAAACAAAGTCGCGAGGCAGACGGCAAGAAACATTATCCGTTCGAGACGCGACCATGGCGGGGCGACCGCCATGTCGGCATAAGGATAGTGCCTGAAAGAAGATCGCTCGCTGCGCATGCCCGCCGTTCGGTTGAATATGGATACGCCCTAGATATGCCCCGTTAACATTTCGCGATGGACAAGATGAAGATCGAAAATATGCAGCATGGCGATTACGTCGGAAGGCATGGGCAATTCTTATCTTATGGTCGGTAATGTCCATGTGGGGCTTTGACGGCTGACGACCATTTGCGGACATGTCCCGCCGAGCCATATCTGGCTATGCCGCAATAACCGGGCGATGACGTCGCGTGTCACGCGCTTCTCAACGACCTGCGCTCGCATGATGGCAGCGAGCGCGCGCTCGACAGCTGCCTCCCTCAGCCCCGCGCTATGCCGGTCAGGTGATCGAGCAGGGCATCGCCATTGGCGGTCCAGGTGAAGCGCAGGGCGGCGGCGCGGACGGCGTCGCGCTCGGGCGGGTCGGCCAATATGTCGGCGATGGCTTCGGCCAGGGCTTCGGGTTCGCGATCGACGATCCTGCCGGCTTCGGGGCGGTCGAGCAGTTCGCGGGCGCCGCCGACATCGGTGATGACGATCGGCGTGCCGCAGGCGAGCGATTCCACCCAGGCATTGGCCAGCCCTTCGGATTCCGATGGCAGCGCCATCACGTCGGCGGCGGCATAGAGGCGCGGCAAGCGGTCGTGCGGCACCGAGCCGAGGAAGCCGATGCGCCGTTCGACGCCCAGTTCCTGCGCGAGATTTTCGAGCATCCGGCGATATTGACCCTGACCCGCGAGCAGCAGGGTGGTGCCGGGCAGCAGCGGCAGGGCGCGGACCAGAATATCCTGCCCCTTGCGCGGGATGAGCGCGCCGACGCAGAGGATCAGCGGCCCTTCGAAACCGAGCGCGGCCTTGGCCTGGTCGCGGTCGGCGATTTCGAAGCGGTCAAGGTCGACCCCGGTATAATGGACCCGGATCTTGTCGGCATCGATGCCCATCCGGCCCATGGAGCGGCGCATCGCGGCCGATACGGCGAGCAGGCCGGCGGCGCCGTCGGCGGCGCGCTTCACCATCTTCTTCGTGCCGCGCTGCGTGCCCCAATGATGAATGTCGGCGCCGCGCGCCTTGACCGAATAGGGGATGCCGAGCGCCTTCGACAGACGCTGGGCCACCGGGCCGTCGGGGAAGAAGAAGCTGGCGTCGATCACGTCGAACGGGGTCTGAGCGTGCAGCCGCTTGACCAGCGGCAGGATCGCGCGGGTCATGGTGAGGACATTGGTGCGGCCGCCGAATTTCGGGATGATCGGGAAGGTCGGCCGATAGACGGTCAGATCCTTCCACCTTTCCTTGGGGGGCAGGGCGCGCAGTGGGGCATAGCGGCCGGCGCGCGACAGCGGCCAGGGCGGCATGCCGATCGGGGCGACGACGGTGACGCTGACGTCGGGGCGGCTCGCCAGTTCGCGCGCCTGTCGCTCCACGAAAACGCCGAAATTGGGCCGGCTCATGTCCGGGAAGAGCGTGGAAAGCGTGAGGACGTTGAGTGTCATGGGCCCTCCCTACTGCATGTCGGTTAAGCGAGGCTTAGGCGTGGCGGGGGCGCTTGGCTATAGCCGTCGGACGAGTTGCACCGCCACCGCGCCCCAGGGTGGGTCGGTCAGCACCTGTTGCCGGGCGCCGTGGCCGAGCGGCAATATCTGGAGCCGGTCGCCCTCTCGGCCGATGAGGCGGCCGAACAGGAAGCGGCCGGCGGGACGGGGGAAGAGGACATCGCGGTTCAAGGCGCTGGCGAAATCGGCCGGGGCGATGCGGCGGCACCAGATGGCGTCGCCGCTGCGATAGTCGCCGATGCTGGCATTGACCTGGATGCCGATCATCCCGTCGGCGGGCACGGGTGGCGGGAAGGACAGGGCGCGAACGGGCGCGCGCGCCCCCTCCGGCCCGAGCAGGGCAGCGACGGGCACTTCGCTCTGGCCGGGCAGGGCGACCAGTTCCGCGCTGGTGACGCCGAGCGCATCGGCGATGCGGTTCAGCCATTTGACCGAGACGGTGCGGGTGCCGGTTTCGAGCCGGCCGATCGTCTGGGCGGTGGTCGGCGGCAGGCAGAGCAGGCCCACCTGTTCCAGCGTCAGGCCCTTGGCCTTGCGGACCTCGCGGATGCGGGTGATCATGGCTGTCCTCGGGTTGATAACCTATTTGGTTTTCTCTTTCCTACAGATTATCCGCCGTGGCAAGCCCCTGGCCTTTCCCACCCTGTCAGGAGATGCCGCCATGGCCGCCCAGTTTGTCGACCAGATGATCGAAGACCCTGCCGGCAAGATGCAGGCGGTGAAGCTGCATCTGGGGGAAACGCCGATCGGCTGGCTGCATGCACGCGGCCATGTGAGCGACCGGCAACTGGCTGCGGGGGAGAGGTTGCGGCGCGACTGGGAGCAGGCGGGACTGGGCGCGCGGGTGACGATGCGCTGGGACGGGGCGCCGGCGGAGCGGCGACGGGGCGGCGCAGCGGCGAGGCCCGATCCGAGCGCCGCGCAACTCTCGGCGCGCGAGCGGTTCGATGGTGCGGTGCGGGCGGCGGGGCCGGGGCTGGCCGATATATTGTGGCGCGTGGTGTGCGCGGGCGAGGGGCTGGGGCCGGCGGAACGGGCGCTGGGCTGGCCTAGTCGCGCGGGCAAGCTGGTGCTGGGGCTGGCGCTCGACCGGGTGGCGGACTGGTATCGTGTGGGGTGAGGGGGCTAAATGAACCGTTCGGGCTGAGCGAAGTCGAAGCCTTCGGCCGAGCGGCGCGAGGCGATGACTTCGCCTTCGCTCAGTCATGCCCTTCGATTTCGCTCAGGGCGAACGGAATAAATATGCAGCGGCGCGTAGCGCCTAGGCCATGGACCCCGCTGCGCTCGCTACCCACCCCAACCCCTCCCTGGAAGGGAGGGGCGAGATATATTGATATTCAGGCCATGAACCCTGCGCCGAGGAGCAGGAGCAGCTTCACGTCCATGGCAAAGCCCTGTTCGCGCCAAGCGGCGATCTGGTCCGGCAGGGTGGCGAGGGGGACGCGGTGGACGCGGATATCCTCGCTGTCGACGCCGCCGCCCTCGCCGGTCTTTACCAGATCATGGGCGCGGAACAGGGTGAAGCTTTCCGAGACCATGCCGGGGGAGCTGAAAAATTCGCCGAGCGATTCGAGGCGACCGGGGAGATAGCCGGTCTCCTCCTCCAGTTCGCGGCTGGCGGCGAGGCTGGCGTCCTCGCCGGCGTTATGATCGCCGACCAGGCCCGCAGGCAGTTCGATGCAGCGCTTGCCGAGCGGCACGCGATACTGGTCGACCAGCAGGACATGGCGGCCGTCCGCATCCTCGTCGATCGCAAGGATGACGGCGGCACGGATGCCGCGGGCGCGGCCGACATATTCCCATTTGCCGCGCTTCTTCGCGGTGATGAAGCGCCCGGTCCACATGGTTTCCTCGGGCGCATTCCAGTCATTATCGCTCATAATTCGATCAGTCTGTCCGGCAGTTCGTTGATGTCGTCGGCGGCGCGGGGGAAGTGCGGCGCCAGAATCGCGCCGACCCGGCCGATGGCGAGGGCTAGCCCTTCACCCGGCCGGTCGTCGCGCACCGCATCGATCAGCAGCGCCATCGCCTCGCCCCAGGCTTCGGGCGTGACGCGATCGTTGATCGCCTTGTCGGCGACGATTTCGGCGCGATGCTCGTCGAGCGAGAGATAGATAAGGACGCCGGTGCGGCCGGCGGTGCGGGCCTCGGCAGCGGCGCGGAACAGCAATATGGCGCGGCGGCGCACCCGGCGGGCCTTGGTCGCGCGCGGGGTGAGCGCCATGCGCAGTGGCATGATCGCGAGCAGGTAGCGCACCACCAGAAAGTCGAGGATCAGGTCGCCCAGCAGGATGGTCAGCATCTTCCAGTCGGCGACCTGATGGTCCCAGTCGCCCAGCAGCCGGCCGGCCAGGTCGCGCAGATAGTCCGGGAAGAAGGCGAAGAAGGCGAGGGCGACGAACACGGTGCCGATCGCCCAGTGCAGGCCGACATCATGATAGGCGTCGGACCGGCGCGCGACGATCGGCACGATCTCGCCCGATGTCTGCTTTTCGGCCTCCATAACGGCGGCCGAGACAAAGTCATGATCGCGTTCGCTGAACTGTACCGGCTTCACCAGCTGCCTCCCGCACCGCCGCCGCCGAAGCTGCCGCCACCGCCGGAAAAGCCGCCGCCATCGCCGCCGCTCCAGCCACCGCCGCCACTGCCCCAGCCGGAACCACCACCGCTGCCCCATCCGCTGTCGGACGGGCCCCAGATGATGACCGGGCCGGCGCCGCCGCGATAGCGGCGACCGCGGCCGCCGCGGCTGGCGAACATCGATATGCCGACGATGACGATCACGATGACCCAGAAGACCAGCATGACGGCGCCGCCCCCATTGTCGCCCTTGCGCTGCTCCGCCTCGGCTGCGGCGGCGCGCGCCTTGGCCTCCTCGGGCGGCAGGGTCAGCAGGGTGGCGAGTTCGTTGACGCCCGCATCGATGCCGCCGGGAAAGTCGCCCGCCTTGAAGCGCGGGATGATGGCGGTGCGATAGATGCGCGAGGCGAGCGCGTCGGTGACGATACCCTCGACACCATAGCCGGTGGCGATCCAAACCTTGCGCTCGTTCGGGGCGACCAGCAGGATCGTGCCGTCGTCCTTTTCCTTGCTGCCGATGCCCCAGCTGCGGCCGAGCTGATAGGCATAGTCGCCAATCTCATAGCCCTGGAGGTCGGGCACGGTGGCGACCACCACCTGCCGGCCGCTCTGCTTGTCGAGCGCAGCCAGCTTGGCGGTCAGCGCCTGTTCCTGCTGCGGCGAGAGCAGGTTGGCGGCATCGACCACCTGACCGGTCAGCTTGGGAAAGGTCTGTGCCTGCGCCGCCGGTATGAAGACCAGCAGCGCAAGGACCAGCAGCAGGCGCCGCATCATCGTTATCGGCTCAGTTGCCGAAGTCGACCTTGGGCGCTTCTTCCGCGCCGGGCGTGACTGCCTGGAACGGAGCCATCGGCTTTGCGCCATGGATCAGCTTGGCGCCGATCGCGTCGGGGAAGGTGCGGATGCGGGTATTATAGGCCTGCACCGCTTCATTATAGTCGCGGATCGAGACGGCGATGCGGTTTTCCGTGCCTTCCAGCTGCGACTGGAGCTGGAGGAAATTCTCGTTGGTCTTGAGGTCGGGATAGGCCTCGACCGAGGCGAGCAGGCGGCCAAGGCCTTGGCTCAGCTGTGCCTGGGCGGCCTGATATTGCGCGACCTTGGCCGGATCGGACAGGTCGGCAGCGTTGATCTGGATCGAGGTCGCCTTGGCGCGGGCTTCGGTCACGGCGGTCAGCGTCGCCTGTTCCTGCTTGCCGGCGGCCTTGACCGTGGCGACGAGATTGCCGGTGAGGTTGGCGCGGCGCTGATATTGCGCCTGGACGTCAGCCCATTTGGCCTTGGCATTTTCCTCGGCAGTGGGGACGCTGTTGATGCCGCAGGCGGACAGCGCAAGTGCGCCCATGACCGGCAGCAAAAGGCGGGAGAGGCGACGCGGGAAAAGCATGGAACATCCTCAGCTCTGTTTCGCTGACGGAAATAGGGCGTTGTCGGATGGCGTGCAACGGGCCATGCAGAGTTTATCGAAGGCGAGACAAGAGGTTCATCATGGGGCTGATTTCGGAATTCAAGACGTTCATCAATCGCGGCAATGTCATGGACCTGGCGGTTGGTGTCATCATCGGTGGCGCGTTCGCCACCATCACCAAGTCGCTGACCGATGACCTGATCATGCCGGTGGTCGGCTATATTTTCGGTGGCGCTGACTTTTCGGGCTACTTCCTGCGCCTGGGCGACCTGCCCGAGGGGTTCAAGGGCAATCCCAACAGCTATGCCGACCTGAAGGCGGCCGGCGTCGCCATGTTCGGCTGGGGCCAGTTCCTGACGGTGCTGGTCAATTTCATCATCCTGGCCTTCATCATCTTCCTGCTGGTGAAGCTGGTGAACAAGGTTCTGGCCAAGCCCGAGGAAGCGCCGGCGCCGGCCGTCACGCCCGAGGATATCGTGCTGCTGCGCGAGATTCGCGACTCGCTGAAAAAATAAGCGATTGCGACGAACCGATGCCCTGATGGGAACCATTGGGGGCGCGGCCGGTTGATCGGCGTCAGGGTTCGGGATGGCAAGGACCGTTCCGAACCTCGTGTCGAATATGTCAGCCCTGAGGGGGCGTAACAGGAGAAAACGCTGTGAAAAGCTTCGTCGCAATCCTTGGCCTTGCCAGCATGGTCTCGCTCGCCGCGTGCGATTCCAAGCAGGAAAACAAGGTCGAGAATGCCTACGAGAATCAGGCGGACGCTCTCGACAACCAGGCCGCGAACATGGAAGCGATGGCCGACAACCTGTCGGGCAACGCCGAAAACGCAGCCGAAAATGCGGCCGACGCGCTGGAGAACAAGGCCGACGCCACCCGCGAGGCGGGCGAGGCTGCCGCCGACGCGGTGGAGAAGAAGCAGCACTGATCCGCTGCGGCACCGACCATCGGGCCAAAGGGGCGTCGCGCTTGCGGCGCCCTTTTTCTTTGCCCGCCCGCGCCTTTAACGGGCCCTTAACCACGGCCGGCCATGGTGCCCTCGCGCGCATCCAAAGGTCGTGGGAATGGACGAGTTACTTCAGGAATTCATATCCGAAACGCAGGAAACGCTGGAGGCTCTGGCGGGCGAGGTCGTCGCCTGGGAGGCCAATCCGGGCGATAGCCAGCGGCTGGACGCCATTTTCCGCTTCTTCCATACGGTGAAGGGGAGCTGCGGCTTCCTCAATCTGCCGCGCTTCGAGAAATTGAGCCATGCGGCCGAAGATGTGTTGTCGGAGATTCGCGCCGGCCATCGCAAGCCCGATCCCGCGACCGTCAGCGCGGTGCTGGCGATCATGGACCGGATCGGCGAACTGGCCGAGGCGGTGGCGCGCGGCGCGGCCTTGCCCAACGAGAATGACGAATATCTGATCGGCGCGCTGACGCAGGTGGAGGCGCCCGCGGCGCCAGCCGAGGAAGCGGAGCCCGAAGAGCCCGCGGCCCCGGTCGCAGCGACGCGCCAGGGCCAGGCGCTGCGCACCATTCGCCTGCCGCTGTCGCTGATCGACCAGCTGATGAACGGCGTGTCGGACATGGTGCTGGCGCGCAACGAATTGTCGCGCAAGCTGCGCGACCGGTCGGCCGACCCCGAACTGGACAGCGCGTTCGAGCGGCTGTCCACCTGTGTCGCGGACATGCGCGACGTGATTTCCAAGACCCGCATGCAGCGGGTCGAGCGCCTGTTCGCGGCGATGCCGCGCATGGTGCGCGACCTGAGCCGCGATCTCGACAAGCGGATCGAGCTGAGTCTGGAAGGCGGCGATGTCGAGATGGACCGCGAGATGGTGGAGATGGTCGTCGACCCGCTCACCCATATCGTGCGCAACAGCATCGACCATGGTATCGAGACGCCCGAGCGGCGGCGTGCGGCGGGCAAGCCGGAGGCCGGCCGCTTGCGGCTGGAGGCGCGCCAGTCGGGCAACCAGATCGTGATCGAGATCAGCGATGACGGCGCCGGCATCAACACCGCGCGGCTGGTGGAAAAGGCGATCGCGGCCGGGCGGCTGACGCCCGATGCGGCGGCGCGGATGACCGAGCAGGACAAGCTGGACCTGATCTTCCAGCCGGGGCTGACGACGGCCGCCAAGGTGACGGCGGTGTCGGGCCGTGGCGTCGGCATGGACGTGGTGCGGGCCAATATCGAACGGATCGGCGGCGTCATCGCGCTGGACAATCATCCGGGGCAGGGGCTGCGCATCACGCTGCGCGTGCCGCTGACGCTGACCATCATTCCGGGGCTGATCGTGCGCGCCGGCGGCCTGCATTTCGCGATCCCGCGCGCGGCGGTGGTCGAGATACTGCACGACAATAATGAGATGATGCAGATCGCCGATGTCGGCGGCGCCAAGATCGCGACGATCCGGTCGCTCCGCCATTCGATGATCGACCTGGAAGATGTGCTGGGCATGGACAAGCCGCAGCAGGTCGGTCCGCGCGCCGTGATGGTGGTGCGATCGGCGACCGGCGTGCCCTTTGCCATGGGCGTGTCCGCGGTCGAGAATCATGAGGAACTGGTGATCCGTCCCGCATCGCCGCTGGTGATGGCGAGCGGCGTCTATGCCGGCATGACCCTGCCCGACAATGGCAAGCCGATGCTGCTGCTGGATGCGGCGGGCCTGGCCAATGCGGCGCGCCTGCCGAACCTGATCGACGATCGCGCCCATGGCGCGGTGGCGGATGCCGCCGCGCAGGACGCCGGCGTCGAAATGGTGGCGGCACTGCGTTTCGAGGAATTGTCGGGCGAACGGCGCCTGCTGCGCCTGTCGCTGATCGAGCGGGTCGAGGATATTGACGCCAGGCTGTTCGGCCGGTCCGGCGGTCAGGCCTTCGTCCGGCTGGACGAGCGGCTGGTGCCGGTGGTGAACGGCCGCCATGCCTTTGCCGAGGACAAGGTCTGCGCGCTGCGCCTGCGCGATGGCAGCCTGGAAGCCTGTTACCCGGTCGCGGCGGTGCTGGACATCGTCCAGATGCCGCTGGTGCCGGACATGGTGGCGATGCACGGCATGCTGAGCGGTGTCGCGGTGGTCGATGGCGAGCATCTGGAGGTCATCAACCCCTTCGCCCTGTTCGCCGCGCTGCCGCAGGAGCCGATCGCGCCGCACAGCCGGGGCCGTTGCCTGCTGGCCGATGCGGAGGATGGCTGGACCCGCGAGATATTGGCGCCGCTGCTGCGCCAGGCCGGGCATGAAGTGGTGCTGGGCCTGCCGGGCGATGCCGTCGATGCGCAGGATATCGTGCTCTATTCGGCCGGCGATGTCGGCCAGGTGGCCGAGATCATGGGATGCCGGGTGGTGCATCTGCGCGCCACGCCACGGGCCACCGGGCCAATGGATGCCAGCATCTACCGCTATGACCAGGACGCGCTGATGGCGGCGCTGTCCGGTGCGCGCGGATAAGGGGAAGAGCGATGGAGCAACTCTATCTGTTGGCGACGCTGGCCGGCGCCCGCATCGCGGTCGATGCCAGTGAGGTCGAGGCGGTGGTCAAGCTGACCGAGATATCGCCGGTGCCCGGCATGGGCGTGCATGTCGCGGGTCTTTCCGCGCTGCGCAGCCGGGTGCTGACGATCATCGATGTCGCCGCGCTGATTCATGGGCGCGCGACCCCGGCCGACCAGCGCGACCTGGCGATCATCGCCAATATCAGCGGCCATAGCTATGGCCTGATGGTCGATGGCGTGTCGGATATCTGCCGCGTGCCCGAGGGCGAACTGCCGCTGCGCGGACAGCTCGACCCGGCCTGGATGCCCTTTGCGCGCGGCGTGGTGGAGCATGAGGGCGTGCCCCATCTTCTGGTGTCGCTGGCCGGCTTCATCGAGGCCGGTGCCCAGGCACAGGCGGCCTGATCGCTTGACCGCGTCGTTTACCATTTCCTCGCCTTTCGCGTTTACGCCTCTCCTCCCGGCACGTAAAAATCAAAGGGACGCTTCATGAAGAACTGCCTGGTCGTCGATGATTCCAAGGTCATCCGCAAAGTGGCACGCCACATATTGGAATCGCTGGACCTGACCGTGACCGAAGCGGTGGACGGGCAGGATGCCCTGACCCAGTGCGAGGCCAGCCTGCCCGACGTGGTGCTGCTCGACTGGAACATGCCGGTGATGAGCGGCATGGAATTTCTGCAGGCGCTGTCGGCCACCAAGATGGAGGCCCGGCCCAAGATCATCTTCTGCACCACGGAAAACGGCATCAGCCATATCAAGGCGGCGGTCGAGGCCGGTGCCGACGAATATGTGATGAAGCCGTTCGACCGCGAGACGCTGGAGAGCAAGCTGGCGATCGTCGGGGTCATCTAGGCCCGATCCCTCCCTTCGAGGATATCGCCGTCTTTCCCAGCCTCTTCGTTCTGAAAGCCCGTCAATGACCGTCTTTGTGCCGACCATGGTCAGCCTCGACAGCCACACCGCTCCCGCGGTGCGCACGCTGGTGGTTGACGATTCGGTGGTGGTGCGCACCGTGATCGAGCGCATCCTGAACGCCGATCCCGGCTTTACCGTCGTCCACAAGACCAACAGCGCGGAAAATGCGCTGCGCTATCTCGCCGAACATAGCGTCGACCTGGTGCTGCTCGACATCGAACTGCCGGGGCAGAGCGGCCTGGCGGCACTGCCCGCGATCCTGCGATCGAACCCGCAGGGCAAGGTGGCGATCCTGTCGGGCCGCTGCGAGGAGGGCAGTGCGGCGGCGATCGAGGCACTGGCGCTGGGCGCGAGCGATATCCTGTCCAAGCCGGGCAGTGGCAGCTTTGGCGAACAATTTCCGCAGGCATTGATCGATCGGCTTGGCCGGCTGTTCGGCGGCGAAGCGCCGACGGCACCGGCGCAGCGGTCGACCATGGTTCCGCCCGCCCATGCGACCGGCGCTGCGGTCGAACCCCTGGCCTGCCTGGGCATTGGGGCGTCGACCGGGGGCATCCATGCGCTCAGCCAGTTGTTCGGCGGCCTGACCGCGCCGCTGGGCGTGCCGATCCTGCTGACCCAGCATCTGCCGGTCAGCTTCACCGTCTATTTCGCGCAGCAACTGGCGCGCATGACCAGCCTGCGGGTCAAGGTGGCGGAGGCCGGCGACCAGCTGGCGCCCGACACCGTCTATGTTGCGCCGGGCGACGCCAACCTGCTGCTGCGGCGCGGGCTGCATGGCCGAGTGAGCGTGGTGCTGGACCCGGAACGGACGCCGTCGGGCAATCTGCCGGGTGTCGATCCGATGTTCGCCGCCATGGCCGATGTCTATGGCGCGGGCGCAGCGGGGATCGTGCTGACGGGCATGGGTCGCGACGGCACGGCCGGGGCGCGGGATATCGTGGCAGCGGGCGGCTGGATCGTCGCCCAGGATGAGCCAAGCAGCGTGGTATGGGGGATGCCGGGATCGGTCGCGGGGGCAGGGCTGACCTGTGCCCTGATGGAACCCCATGCGATCATGGATTTTGTCGCACGACGCGGAAAGATGAACGACTGATGGCCTTGCCCCCTTCCAGGATGGGATCGGGCGCTGCCCGGATTTTGACGGGTCTGCTGGAAGCGCGGACCGGCCAGGTTCTGTCCGAGGGGCGGGCCTGGCGCATGGAGACGGCGCTCAAGCCGGTGCTGCGCGACCATGGCCTGCAGGATATCGACGAACTGGCCGGCAAGCTGCTGCGCAGCCGCAATCCGCGGCTGGACGAGGATGTGGTGAACGCGCTGTTGAACAACGAAAGCAGCTTCTTCCGCGATCTGCAGATATTCGACCTCATCCACCGGCAGATATTGCCGCGCATCCAGGAGGCGCGGGGCGACCGGGTGCTGCGGATCTGGAGCGCGGGCTGTTCGACCGGACAGGAAGCCTATTCGCTGGCGATCCGCTTCTGCAACGAGGCGGCCCGCTGGGCGGGGTGGCGGATCGAGATATTGGCGACCGATATTTCGAGCGCAGCGATCGACCAGGCGCGCAGCGGCATTTTCTCGCAGATGGACGTGCAGCGCGGCCTGCCGATCGGCGACCTGATCAAATGGTTCGAGCCCGCGGGCGATGACTGGCGCGCGAACCCGGAGCTGCGGCGGATGATCGATTTCCGGCAGGATAATCTGTTCGCCGCGCGGGTGCCGACCGGCGCCTATGACCTGCTGCTGTGCCGCAATGTGCTGCTCTATTTCTCGCCCGAACGGCGCCAGAGCGTGTTCGACCTGCTGGCACGGCACAGCCATGACCGGTCGGTGCTGCTGCTGGGCGCGGGCGAGACGGTGATCGGCCAGAGCGAGGAATTCGTGCCGCATCCCGAATTTCGCGGCAGCTATGCGCGGCGGAGCCAGCCGGCCGATGCCGGCAATTCGGCCCGACGCGCGGGCTAATCGTCCGCCGATCATTTACCACGCTTGATTGCCGCGCCGGTCTCGGCCATGATTCCGTTCGTGGCTGCATGACGCGGCGCGACGCAGGGCGGAACAGGGCGTGAGACTGGACTTTTCGTGGTGACGGGCCCTTTGCGATGACCGACATCCCCATGATCGAGACGCCGTCGCCCAATTATGACGAGCGCAGCCTGCCGATCACCATGCTGGTGCTCCATTATACCGGCATGCCGGACGCGGCGAGCGCCATCAACTGGCTGGCCAATGCCGAATCCAAGGTGTCGGCCCATTATGTCGTGACCGAGGATGGCCAGATCATCCGCATGGTGGCCGAGGACAAGCGCGCCTGGCATGCGGGCCGGTCGCACTGGCGCGGCATCGACGATGTGAACAGCGCCAGCATCGGCATCGAGATCGTCAATCCCGGTCATGAATGGGGCTATCGGCCTTTCCCCGAGGCGCAGATGGGATCGCTGATCCCGCTGGTGCATGACATCGTGCAGCGCCACCGGATCACGCGCGGCAATATCGTCGGACACAGCGACATCGCGCCCGCGCGCAAGCAGGATCCGGGCGAGCTTTTCCCCTGGGCGCAACTGGCGCGGTTGCGGCTGGCGCTGCCCCGACCGACCAAGAATCTGATGGACCCGCACTGGACCGACAGCGGCTTCATGCTGGCGCTGGAACGCTTCGGCTATGACATTGCCGAGCCGGAGCCGGCGGTCGTCGCCTTCCAGCGGCGCTTCCGTCCCGAACTGATCGACGGCGTCATCGATGGCGAATGCCGGGCGATTTTGCTCGCCCTGCTGCTGCCCAAGCCGACAGGGGATGACTGACCCGATTTTTGCGCCTATAGGCGCCTGTGCCAGAGGGCCGGGCGGCCGCGGCGTGGCGGGTAACTTCCACGGCGAGGAAAGTCCGGGCTCCACGAAATGACGGTGCCGGCTAACGGCCGGCTGGAGTGATCCAAGGGACAGTGCAACAGAAAGCAGGTCACTAAGGCTTCGGCCCAGTGAAATTGAAAGGGTGCGGTAAGAGCGCACCGCGTCTGCGGCAACGCAAGACGGCACGGTAAACCCCACCGGGAGCAAGACCGAATAGGGGCGGCGCGCAGCTTGACTGCTAGGTCTGTTTCGACTGAGACCGCTCGGGTTGGTTGCTTGAGGGACGGAGCAATCCGTCCCCTAGAGGAATGGTCGCCTATCCCCCTTGGGGGTGGACAGAACCCGGCTTACAGGCCCTCTGGCATTTTCCCTGTTGCGAAGCTATCGCAATAACCGGTCTGCGGTCGTGGGGGATTCGGTTTGCGTAACAGATATTTGGCCTTGCTGATGGCGATGGCCGCCATGCCCGCTATCGGCCATGCGATGCAGGATAAGGCGCCGGCAGCGTCTGCTCCAACAGCGCCCGCAACTGGCACGATCCAGCAATTGTTCGAGCAATCGACGCAAGCCACCGAGGCGGCGGACTATCCCCGCGCACTCGACATCCTCACCGCGCTGGAAGGCCGGGTGGTGCGCAACCCGCGCAGCCTGGCGATCGTGCGCGTGCGCAAGGCCATGGTGCTGGCGGAACTGTCGCGCTGGGCCGAGGCGCGCGACCTGCTGAACCAGGCGGCGCCGGCCCTGCCCAGGGATGATGCCAGCCTGTCGACCGACCGCTATCGTGCCGCCTACACGCTGGGCCGCGTGTCGATGGGCGACCTCGACTATGTCGGCGCGCTGGCCCATTTCAGCGCGGCGCTGGCCGAAGCGGAGGGGCCGGCGGCGCGCATCCAGGCGCTGCTGGGGCAGGCGCAGGCGGGCACGTTCGTCGATCCGGCCGAAGCGCTGAAGGCCGCCGAGGCGGCCAATGCCATCGCGGTCGCGGACCCCAAGATGTTCGACAAGGCGTCGCTGGCGCATATCGACCTGATCCGGGGGCGGGCGCTGCTCAATCTGGGCCAGTTCGATCCTGCGGAAAAACTGTTCGCGCGGGCGGTGAAGCAGCAGGGCGGGCTGACCACCAGGGTCGATTTCGATGATCTGGTGACCCGGTCGGATGCGTCGATCGCCGCCATGCTGGCCGGCCATCGCGACACGGCGCGCAATTATCTGGTCTATACCGGTGCCGGGCGCATGCCGCAGCAGGACTTCACCCAAGGCGCGGACATGGCGCTGCCGCGCTGTGGCGAGGATGGCGTCCAGCCCGACGATTATGCCGTGGTGGAGTTCGGCATCAGCGACAGCGGTGCGGTCTCCTATGCCCGGCCGGTCTATGGATCGCGCCCCGGCCCGTCGGCGTTGGCGTTCGCGCGGGCGGTGCGGGACTGGTCGTGGCGGCCCGATGACGTGAAGAAGATTCCCGCGCTGTTCCGGTTCGTGACGCGGCTGGAACTGCGTTGTTCGACGGCGGAAGGCGGCCCGTCGATGCTGGCTGGCCCGACCAAGGCGCTGGCCGACTGGCTGGAGGCCAGGCGCGTTCCTGGCCCGGTGCTGGACAATGTGCCGATGACCCGGCAGCGCGCGCTGCTGTTGCAGCAGGCGCAGCTGATCCGCAGCCAGAAGGGCGATACGACGGTGGAACTGGTGCCGGTGCTGATCCCGCTGCTCGCCGGATCGATGGCCGCGCGCGAGGATGTCGAGACCTATGGCCCGCTGCTGCGCCGGGTGGTGCGGACGGCAGATGCCCCACCGCTGGCGCAATTGCTGGTCGACCGCCTGGTCCATGATGCCGCCGAGCATGTGGATATCCGTATCCGGGCCGATTCCCCCTATGCGTTGCGCGCCGCCGATTATCAGGCCGATGCCGATGCACGGGCGACCTTCGCGATCCTGGCCTATGATGATCTGAGGCCCAGGGAAAAGGCCGGGTCGCAGGCGCTGCTCAACGCGGTGATCGACGATGGCGCCTTGCCGGCCAATGATCCGCTGCGCGTGGCGGCGCTGGTGCGGCGCGCCAGCCTGCAGGCGACCGGCGGCAATCTGGAAGCGGCACGGGCCGATTATGCCGCGACCGGCCTGTCGGCGCAGCAATGTTCGATCGTCGATGCCAAGCCCAGCCTGCGTAGCGCGCCGGTATCCTCCGCCGATTATCCCACCGACATGGTGTCCGTGGGTGTCGAGGGATGGACGCGGGTCCAGTTCGACATTGCGGCGGACGGCACGACCCGCAACCAGCGGGCGGTCATCACCTATCCGCCGATGATCTTTGGCACCAACGGCACGAAGATCGTGACACGGGCCAAATATGAGCAAAGCTATCGTCCCGATGGTGGCCTTGGCTGCGGCGGCAACATGCAGGGCGTGACTTTCCGTCGCTAATCCCGGAGCAGGGCTGGCTTTCCGGGCGCGGCTTCCCTAATTTGGTCCGATGGCAAGACAGAGCCGATCCAATGACTGGGGTTTTCCCCGCTGGCGTGCCTATGGCGCGACGCGGGAAGCGCAGCCCGTGCGCATCTGCGACCGTTTCGGCTGTGACCAGCCGGGTAACTGCCCCGCGCCCAAATCGCCCAACAGCCCGGACCGCTGGTATTTCTGCAGCGAGCATGCGGCCGAATATAACCGCAACTGGGACTATTTTCAGGGGCTGGACGAGGAAGAGCGGGCCGAACGCGAGCGCACCGAACGGCGCGATGCCGGCGGCTATCAGTCGAGCGCCCATCATGGCTGGGGCGGTCCCGGCGACGGCAGTCGGTCGCGCGACGAGATGCACGCGCTGCAGGCACTGGGGCTGGAGGATGACGCCGATTTCGAGGCAGTGCGCAAGAGCTGGCGCAGCCTAGCCAAGGAATATCATCCCGACGTGAAGCCGGGCGATGCCGAGGCGGCGGTGCAGTTCCAGACGATCCAGGCCGCCTATGAGGTGCTGCGCGCGGCCGAGGAACGGCGCACCTGGAAGCCGCGGGGCGCCAGCGATTGAAGGATTATGTCCGGTCCAACTGGCAAAATGCCGTTCTGGTGTGCCGCAAATGCTCGAAGAAGCTGGACGGCGGCTTCGGCAAGGATGGCGAGGAGCGGCTGGCCAAGGCGCTGCGGCGGCATCTGTCGCTAAAGAAGGGGCGCAAGGCGGCGGCGGGTATCATCGAGGTGAATTGCCTGGGCGTCTGTCCCAGGGGCGCGATCACGGTGGTCAACGGCGCAGCCAGCCGCGACTGGCTGCTGGTGCGGCCGGGGGCGGATCTGGACCAACTGGCGGCGGCGCTGGACCTGACGGCGCAGGCGGAACCGCAGAAACCGGCCTGACTTACGCAAAATGCGTAAATTCGCGAGCGTTTGTTAAGCCTATCCTTACCAACATTTCCTAGGGGGGATGCCATGCGGATATGGCTTCCTTCCTCGCGTGGTGCGGTGCTGCTGGCCCAGCTTGCGATCATCCTCCTGGGGCTCGCCCTGCTCTACGGCAATCCGCCGGCGAAGGGGCGCATCCTGCTGATCCCGATGACGACCGGCGCGCGTGCGCATCTGGTGCCCGATGCGGTGGCGCATGGCGCCCGGCTGGTGGCGAGCGGACGCCTGCCCGGATCGATGGTGGTGGAAGGGCAGCGCGACGCGCTGCTGCCCTTGTTGCGGGGCGGTATCTTGCCGCTGCGTGCCTTTGCCGCGGCCTGTGGCGAACCGGTGGGAGGGATGGCCTGATGGCGTTCAACAGTCTCGAAAGCCTGCGCCTGCACGGCCTGCGTATCCTGTTGCTGTGCAGCCTGATCTGGACCGTGCTGATCGGCATTGGCGGCATGATGATCGGCAATGAGCGGGCGGCGCCCGCCATGCTGCTGTCGGCGCTGGCCAACATCCTGCCGACCTGGATGGTGATGCGGCGTCGCAACGACCTGGAGGTGCGGCTGGTGATGGGGACGCTGGCGGCGGTACAGCCGGCGATTACCCTGTTCCTGCTGAGCGGCCATGTCTGGCAGATGGACGCGCACATGTATTTCTTCGTGGCGCTCGCCTCGCTGGCGGTGCTCTACGACTGGCGGCCGATCCTGCTGGCGTCGGTTCTGGTTGCGCTGCATCATCTGGTGCTGACCTATGTCGCGCCCAATTGGGTGTTTTCGGGGCAGGCGGAGATCGGCCGGGTCATCATCCACGGCTTTGCGGTGGTGCTGCAGGGTACGATCCTGGGTTATCTCAGCATCAAATTGCATGGGCTGCTGCTGGCGCAGGACGCGCATGTGGCGGATACCGCCCGGCTGGCGCGGGAAGCGCAGGCGGGGCGCAATGCGGCGGAATCGGCGATGGATGCCCAGCGCCAGTCCGACGCGCGCGAGGCGCATCTGTGGATCGAGCGGGATGCCGAAAAGACACGGATGGCGCAGGACCGGCGCAGCGAGACGCTGGCGCTGGTTGGGGCCTTCCGCCAGTCGGTGGCGGGCGTGGTGAGCGCGGTCAGCGCGGCGACGGGCGAGCTAAAGGAATCGGCCGGGCTGCTGCATGATCTGGCGCGCCGGGCAAGCGTGGGCACGGACGAGACGATGGCGGCGGCGGGCCAATCCTCGGCCAGCGCGGCGGTGCTGGCGCGGCGGATCGAGCAATTGTCCGAATCGATCAGTGCAATTGCAGCGGCGGCCAGCCAGCAGGCGAGCCTGGGCGGCGAGGCGCAGCGCGTGTCGGTGGCGGGGCATGAAGCGATGCAGGCGATGGAAGGGCGCACGGCGTCGATCACCAGCTTCGCCGATTCGATCACCGAGATTGCTGCCCGCACCAATTTGCTGGCGCTCAATGCCACGATCGAGGCGGCACGGGCCGGTGAGGTCGGGCGCGGCTTTGCGGTGGTGGCCGGCGAAGTGAAACAGCTGGCCAACCAGACGGCGAGTGCGACCGGCGAAATCCAGTCGCTGGCCTCGTCCGCGCGGCAGGGGGCCGGGGTGGCGCAGGAAGCCCTGTCCGAGGTGGCCGGCAGCGTCGAGGAACTGGCGCAGGCGGCGCAGGCGATTCAGCGTGCGGTAGCCGACCAGCGCGATGCGACGGCGGCGATCGGCCAGTCGGCGCGCGATACCGCCCGCGACGCCGATCATATGGCGCAGCGGATGGCGACCGTGGCCGATGTCGCGCGCAATACCGAAAATCTGTCCGATCGCGTGTCGAGCGCGGCGGCCGGCCTGTCGCGCACCGCGCAGGAGTTGCAGCGCGCGACCGACCTGTTCGTGGCGCAGCTGGAAGCGGCCTGATCGCCGGTCAGCCGGCGCGGGCTGTCCACGTTGTCGCAGTTCCATCAGCAGAACGGGCCAGCGGATAGAGGATGCGGTCTTCGCGATCGATCCGCCGGGCAAGGGCATCCAATATCCGGTCGCTGTCGGCGCAGAAGCCGCGCCAGTCGCGGGTGATCCGCTCGTCCGTCCAGGCGGCCATGTAACGGGCGAAGCTCTCGGCCAGCGCGCCGATCTCGGCCTGGATGCGGGCGGCCGTGGTGCGGACGCGATCGTCGCCCTGGCGCTGGAGCGCGGGGTAGAGGATGCGATCCTCCAGCGCGAGATGGGCCATCAGCTTGCGCGCCAGTTGCCAGCGCAATGCGCTCACCGCCCGAGGCTGGTCGGGATCAGCGATCGCCTGGCGCAGTTGCGCGGCGATCAGGGCGATCTCCTCATGCTGCGTGCCCAATTCGTCCATGTTCATCGCGATCCCCCTGCTGGCCAGGTTCGATCATGCACCGCCCGCCGTTAAGGGGGCATTGGGAGCCGGGACAGGCAAAGCGCATAAAGCCTGTAAAAAAGAAGACCGCCCGGCGCCTGCGCACCGGACGGTCTTTCTGTCATCGATCCTGTGGATCAGGCCCCGATTGGAGCCTGCCGCGATCAGGCCGGCTGGTCGGCGCGGCTGGCGCCCTGGCCGTCAAGATTGAGGGCCGCGAAGTCCCAGTTGATCGCTTCCTTCAGCAGCTTTTCGGCATAGGCCGGGCGCAGGTTGCGATAGTCGATATAATAGGCATGTTCCCACACATCGAGGATCAGCAGCGGGGCGTGGCCTTCATGGGCGACCGGGGTGTCGGCGTCATGATAGCTGGTCACTTCCAGCTTGCCGTCCTTCAGGATCAGCGCGGCCCAGCCGCTGGCGAAGTGGCCGACGGCCTCTGCCTTGAGCTTCTCGATCAGCGCGTCGACCGAACCGAAGGCTTCCTCGATCTTGGCGAGCAGTTCGCCGGTCGGGGCGGTCTTCACCGGCGACAGCGAGTTCCAGTAGAAGGTGTGGTTCCAGATCTGGCCGACCTGGTTGAACAGGCCGCCCTTGGACGACTTGATCAGTTCGACCAGCGACTTGCCCTGCAGGCTCTCGTCGGCGGCGACCAGTTCATTGGCCTTCACGACATAGGCATTGTGATGCTTGCCGTGGTGGAAGTCGAAGGTTTCGACCGACAGGATGTCGCCAAAGGCGTCCTTGGCATAGGGAAGGTCGGGCAGAACAAAGGCCATGGCGGAACTCCTCGGGTTCGTTATGGGGCGGCTCGCAGTGATGCTTGCGATGCCGGTTTATCATATGGTCCATGCGGGGCGTGGACGCCTCCGTCGCTTCCCATATGCGCACCCAACGCCCAAGAAAACCAATATGTGCCTATTGCGAAACGATCGCAGAAACAGGCGGTTGGCGGGGCTTTCGGGCGGTGACGGCCGGGGCAGGGGCGAGGCGGCTTGCTTGACAGGCGGGACGGGGCCGAACATGATCCCGGCCATGCCGTTCAAGGTCATCTTTGCGCGCTTCCGCCATCATGGGGGACAGCTTCTCGCGGGCCATCCGCCCCGGACCTGACAGGCGCGCTGCCGGCAGGTTCGGGGCACCCTTCTTGACGCTTTGCGCCCGAGGACCGGGCGCGCACCCCTATCAGGAAGTTTTCCCATGACCCTGCAACAGAAATGGGCGGCCGTGCCGCCGATCCATATTGTCGAATCCGAAGCCGACATGATTTCCGATCTGGCCTGGGCGGCGCGCGACCGCTTCCCCGACGTCAGTCAGTTGTTGCTGGAGGAGGTCGGCCGGGCGCAATTGTGCAGCCGGGCGGAACTGCCGGCCGATGTCGCGGCGATGGGATCGACCATCCTCTATCGCGATGGTGCGCGCGGGGCGCCGCGTCGGGTGGAACTGGTCTATCCCAGCCATGCCGATGTGGCGCTGGGCCGGATATCGATCCTGACGCCGGTCGGCGCCGCCTTGATCGGGATGCGGGCGGGCAACGCAATATTGTGGCCGGACCGCGACGGCCATCTGCGCGACATTCTGGTGGACGAGGTGGTTCAGGCCTAAGGGCCAGTCCTGCTCCACATCCGTCATCCTGACGGAAGGCTCTCCTGAGCTTGTCGAAGGATCAGGATCCATTCTGCACTACGCCAGATAGGGAGCGCTGAATGGATCCCGGATCAAGTCCGGGATGACGGCCGTTTTTAGGGGTCAGCCCTGCGGCGGGGTGGTTTCGCCCACCTCGTCGCTGTCCAGGCCATCGTCCAGGGTCAGGCCGTGGCGCAGCAGCATCGGGATGTTGGCGCCGGCGAAGACGACCGAGACGATGGTGACGCCCCAGACCTTGACCGCGAGCCAGGCATCGAAGCTCATCGACCGGCGCATGAGTTCGTTGGCGACCGCCATGGCGACGAAGAAGAGGGCCCAGTTGCGCGACAGCTTGCGCCAGCCTTCCTCGCTCAGCCCGTCATAGGCCGCCTGGAGCAGATATTTGAGCAGCGGCTTGCCGCGCAGCAGCCCGGCGAACAGCATCAGCGCGAAGAAGGCGTAGATGATGGTCGGCTTCAACTGGATGAAGCGCTGGTCGTGGAAATAGATGGTGAGGCCGCCGAAGAACAGGATCAGCAGCGCCGAGAGCCACAGCATCGGCGAGACCCGGCCGAGCTTCACCTTCGAGATGATGACGGCGATGACGATCGCGGCCATGAAGGCGGCGGTGCCAAAGCTCATGGCGGTGATCGGATTGCCCGCACCCCAGAACCAGCCCGCGCCCTTGTAGCTCAGGAAAAAGACCAGCAGCGGCCCGAAATCGAGCGCGAGGCTGAGGCTGCCGCCATGGGCGGGCTTCTTGGCGTCAGCGGGCATAGGCCGTCCCCGCGATCGCGCGTGCCATGTCGCCGGCATCGAAGGGGCGCAGATCCTCGATCTTTTCGCCCACGCCGATGGCGTGGATCGGCAGGCGATATTTCTCCGCCGCCGCGACCAGCACGCCGCCGCGCGCGGTGCCGTCGAGCTTGGTCATGACCAGGCCCGTGACCTGTGCGGTTTCCTTGAAGACTTCGATCTGGTTCAACGCATTCTGTCCCGTGGTGGCATCGAGGACCAGGACAACGTCGTGCGGGGCGGCCGGGTTCAATCGACCGAGCACGCGGCGCACCTTGGCCAGCTCGTCCATCAGTTCGGTCTTGTTCTGCAGGCGGCCGGCGGTGTCGACGATCAGCACGTCGATGCCGGCGGCCGTCGCCTGCTTGACCGCGTCGAACACGATGCCCGCCGCGTCGCCGCCTTCCTTGCCGGCGACGATGGGCACGCCGAGGCGTTCGGCCCAGACCTTCAATTGGCCGATGGCGGCCGCGCGGAAGGTGTCGCCCGCCGCCAGCATCACGCCATAATCCTGTTCCAGGAAATTATTGGCGAGCTTGGCGATGGTGGTCGTCTTGCCCGATCCGTTGACGCCGATCACCAGGATCACCTGCGGCCGCGGAAAGGCTTCGATCTCCAGCGGGCGGGCGACCGGGGCCAGCACCTTCTCGATCTCCTCCGCGATGATTTCGCGCAGATATTCCTCGGTCAGTTCCTTGTTGTAGCGTCCCTCGGCGAGGCGGTCGCGCACCCGGCCGGCCATGGCCGGGCCGAGATCGGACATGATCAGGGCTTCCTCGATCTCGTCGAGGGTCTGGTCGTCGAGCGCGGCCTTGGTGAAAAGGCCGGTCAGATTCTCGCCGAGCTTGTCGGATGTGCGCTTGAGGCCGCCGAAGAGGCGGTCGCGCCAGCTGGTGCCGGTGTCAGTCATTATTGCGCCTCTTGCGCGATCAGCGCGCCATTCTCAAGGCCGCTGATGCGGGCCGCGACGATCGTGGAGGGGGGCTGGGGCGTGGTGAAGCGCACCGGCGCGAAATTTTCGGCATGGCCCGACAGGCCATTGCGTTCGACCAGCACCGACTGGCGGGTGCCGACCAGGCGGGCGAGCCAGGCGTCGCGCTGCGCCGTGCAGGCGTCGCGCAGCAGGGCGGCGCGGGCCTTGATGGTGGCGCGATCCAGCTGGGGCATGCGCGCGGCGGGCGTTCCCGTGCGCGGCGAATAGGGAAAGATATGGCCATGGACGATGTCGCAATCGGCGATCAGCGCCAGGCTGTTGGCGAACATGGCGACATCCTCGGTCGGGAAGCCGGCGATGATGTCGGCGCCGATGCTGATGTCTGGGCGGGCGGCCTTCACCCGCTCGACGATGCGCACGGCATCGGCGCGGGCATGGCGGCGCTTCATGCGCTTCAAGATCATGTCGTCGCCCGCCTGTAGCGAGAGATGCAGATGCGGCATCATCCGCGGCTCATGGGCGATGAGGTCGAACAGCCGCTCGTCAATCTCGACACTGTCGATCGAGGAAAGGCGCAGCCGGGGCAGGTCCGGGACATGACGCAGCAGTCGTTCGACCAACTGGCCGAGCGAGGGGCTGCCCGGCAGGTCGGGGCCATAGCTGGTGACGTCGACGCCGGTCAGCACGATCTCGCTATAGCCCGCATCGACCAGTTGCTTCGCCTTGTCGATCACCGCGCCGGCGGGCACGGAGCGGCTGTTCCCCCGGCCATAGGGGATGATGCAGAAGGTGCAGCGATGGTCGCAGCCATTCTGCACCTCCAGAAAGGCGCGGGCATGTTCGGCAAAGGCGCTGGCCATGTGCGGCGCGGTGTCGCGCACGGCCATGATGTCGGAGACGTTGACCTTCGCTTCTTCTTCCGTCACCCCAGCGAAGGCTGGGGTCTTTTGCGACAGGGCGCTCCATCCGGCCTGAGATCCCAGCGTTGGCTGACGCCGCCCTTCGGGTCGCTGGGATGACGGGGTATAGGATGCCGCCTCCAGCTTCTCCCGGTTGCCGATGACGCCGTCCACTTCCGCCATGGCGGCGAAGGTCTGGGGCTCGGTCTGGGCGGCGCAGCCGGTGACGAGGATGCGGGCGTCGGGGCGGTCTCGCCTGGCGCGGCGGATCGCCTGCCGGGTCTGGCGCACGGCCTCGGCGGTCACGGCGCAGCTGTTGACGACGATCAGGTCGTCCTGTGCGCCGGCCATTTCGCGGATCGCCTCGCTCTCTGCGATGTTGAGCCGGCAGCCCAGGGTGATGATGTCCGGACCGGCCACGGTCAGAAGCGGTCCCAGTCCGCCTCGCCGTCGAACACATGGGTGGCGGGGCCGGTCATGCGGATCGTGCCGCCCGGTGCCCAGTCGATCTCCAGGTCGCCGCCCGGCAGGGTGACGGTCACCGGGCCGGCCATCAGCTTGCGGCGGATCGCGGCGACGGCGGTGGCGCAGGCGCCGGTGCCGCAGGCGCGGGTGAGGCCGGCGCCGCGTTCCCAGACGATCAGGCGCAGATGCTGCGGGCCGACGACCTGCGCGAAATTGACGTTCACGCGGGCGGGGAAGAGCGGGTCATGCTCGATCAACGGGCCGAGCCGCTCGAAATCGACCGCGTCCAGATCCTCGACGAAGAAGATCACATGCGGGTTGCCGACATTGACGGCGGCCGGCGCGGGCAGGTCTTCCCAGCTGGCGCTCATGGCCAGCGTGTCCATCGGATAAGCGAGCGGGATCGCGTCCCAGTCGAAGCGAGGCGCGCCCATGTCCACGCTGGCGCCGCCGTCCACGCCCTTGGCGTCGAGCAGCCCGGCCCTGGTGCGGATCAGCACGTCCTTGCCGACGAACAGCGGCACGCAGCGGGTGGCGTTGCCGCAGGCTTCCACTTCCGAACCATCGGAATTGAAGATCAGCATCGACACGTCGGCCTGGTCGCCGGCTTCCGCATCGCCGATGACGATCAACTGGTCGCAGCCGATGCCGGCATGGCGATCGGCAATGGCGCGGGCGCGCGCCTGCGTCATCGTGACCGGCGCGCTACGCGCGTCGATCACGACGAAATCATTGCCCAGACCATGCATCTTGGAAAAGCGGCTCATCATGGCGCCGCATTTAGTGTGGTGGGGCGGAAAAGGCGAGTCTTGGCTTTGGGCGAGCGGCGCTATTGCGCGGGAACCCGGAACGCGACGAGCATGCTGCGGATCAAGGGGATGGGGCGCCCGTCATTGTCCTTGGCGCCCTCCAGGCTGAGTGCACGGGCCTGGGCACAGGCGACATTGACCAGCTTCGTTTCATCCTTGTCGGGCTTGATGCCCTGACAATGGGTGACATGTCCCTCAGTGTCGATCTTGACGAGGATGTCGACACCCTTTTCGCGCGCGCCCTCGGGGAGCTTCTGGACCTGTATTTCCATGTCGACGGGCATCGTGACGGTTTGCGTCGCAGGCGGCCGGCGCCGGTCTGGCAGAGTCCATTCGATACGGGTCTGCCACTCGCTATAGGCTGGTGCGCCTGTCTCGTCGGTCGCCGGTCGGAATTTCGCGCGCGCGGTGATGAGGGTGCAGGTCCTGTCGTTCAATTCAGACGACAGTTGCGACTGGATGATATCGCAACGAACAATCCGTCCTTCCGGCGAATTCAGGGTGACGAACAGGATTGCGCCTTCCTCGCCGCGCTTTCGGGCATCAGCCGGATAGTCCTGATCCGTCAGCCAGTTGCGCCCGTTGTCGACCGGCACCGCATTGGCGAGCGCCGCTGCGAACATCCATCCGAACATGTTCATTCTTCCCCTCCGCCCCCGGATATCGGCGGCGATATCTAGCGGAAATGAACGGCAGATCAATAAGCGGTCAAGCGCCCCCGCCAATGATCGCGGCATAATCCTGCGGATCGACATTGGCGCCGGAGATGACGAGGGCGGTGGCGCCGTCGGTGGGCGGGGCGAGGCCGGCGAGCAGAGCGGCGAGCGCCACCGCGCCGCCCGGTTCGACCACCAGCTTGAGCGTGGTGAAGGCGAAGCGCATCGCGTCGCGCACCTGATCGTCGCTGACGACCAGGCCGCCGGCCAGCAGGGCATGGTTGATCGGGAAGGTCAGCGCGCCGGGGCTGGGCGCCAGCAGGGCGTCGCAGATGCTGCGCGCGTCGGGCGAGACACTTTCGCGCACGCCGCTGGCGAGGGAGCGGGCGGTGTCGTCGAAGCCGGCGGGTTCGACCGCATAGACGCTGATGTCGGGGCGGGCGGCTTTGACTGCCGTCGCCGTGCCCGCGACCAGGCCGCCGCCACCGCAGCAGACGAGAATCTGGGTGAGGTCGGCGCCGGCGGCCTGTGCCTGCTCCAATATTTCCAGGCCGATCGTGCCCTGGCCGGCGATGATGAAGGGATCGTCGAACGAGGGAACCAGCGTCGCGCCGCGTTCGGTGGCAAGGGCGGTGGCGATCTCCTCCCGGCTCTGGGTGAAGCGGTCACAGGGGACGACCTCAGCGCCGAGCGCACGGGTGTTGGCGGTCTTGATCGCCGGGGCATCGGCCGGCATCACGATCGTTGCCGGGATGCCGAGCAGGCGGGCGGCAAAGGCGACGCCCTGGGCATGGTTGCCCGAGGACCAGGCGACGACGCCCGCCGCGCGTTCCGCAGCGTTCAGCCGGGCGAGGCGGTTATAGGCGCCACGGAACTTGAACGATCCGCTATGCTGGGCGCCCTCGAACTTCACCAGCACGCGCCGTCCGCAATGATCGTTGAGTGCGGCATTCTCGATCAGCGGGGTGCGGACCGCCGCCGGCGCGATCAGCCGCGCGGCATCGGCGACGTCGGCGGCGGTGATGGCCATCCAGGATAGATCTGGCGAATCGGTCATGTCGGTTCCTTCGGTCAGAGGCCCCTGCATAGCCGCCCGCCAGCACCGCGCAACGATCCGCCGGGGCGATCCTGGCCCGCTTGGCAGGGCTTGTGCTTTGGCTTATGGGGGCCGCGCGCCGGGGCGGTCAAAAGCCCCGGACGCGCATGATCGCGCCGGTGCCCGCAAGGGCTGAAAACGGGAATGCGGTGCGGGGGGCGCAGCCCTTCCAAATCCGCGGCTGTCCCTGCAACTGTAAGCGGTGAGCGCGATGCGCAGGGTTCCCAAGCTCTTCAAAAGGGGAGGGCCGGAACCGGCCACTGGACCGACAAGTCCGGGAAGGCTGGCGCATCGCCGCCCTGACCCGCGAGCCAGGAGACCTGCCGGCGTCTGGTCGCTCTTGCCCTGGCCCAGGGGATGGCCATGGCGCGGTGTTTCCGTCGAGCGACGCCCATGGCGGCCGGGGCCGCATCGGTGCGTGGGGCGGGGCGCTGGCGTCTTCCCGATCCTCACGCAGCGACCGCTTGTGCGGACGCCCCGGTTCCAAATCGACGGACGCCGGGGAACGATAAAATGAAGATGTTGGGGATTTCGCTGATCGCGCTGCTGGCCGCTACGCCGGCACTGGCCCAGGATGATGATATCGTCGTCACTGCTTCGGGCATTGCGCAGCCGCGCGACGAGGTCGGCCAGGCGGTCACGGTGATCGATGCCGACACGATCAGGACGCGCCAGGCGGTCGATGTCGTCGACCTGCTCGCCACCACGCCGGGCGTCCGCTTCAGCCGCAACGGCTCCACCGGTGGCGTGACCGGCGTGTCGCTGCGCGGCGCGGAGACGACCCAGACGCTGGTGCTGATCGACGGGGTCAAGGTCAACGACCCGAGCGGCATCGGCGACGGCTATGATTTCGGCCATCTGCTGACCGGCAACATCCGTCGGATCGAAGTGCTGCGCGGCTCCAACTCTGTCGTCTATGGCAGCCAGGCGATCGGCGGCGTGGTCAATGTGATGACCGGCGCGCCGAGCGAGGGCGTCGAGGTCAATGCCTCGGCCGATTATGGCTATAGCGACACGCTGAATGCCAAGGCTGATGTGTCGGGCACGCGTGGCGCGGTGTCGGGCGGCGTCGGCGTCGCCTATTTCAACACCGACGGCATTTCCTCGGTCGGCCGGTCGTTCGGCGGCGTCGAGAAGGATGGCTATGAGAATATCGCCACCAACGCCAAGCTGAAGATCGCCTTTTCCGACACGCTCAGCCTCGACCTGCGCGGTTACTATATCCATGCCGATCTCGACTATGACAGCTTCTTCGGCGCGCCGGCCGACAGCAGCGACGTCAGCAAGCTGGACCAATATGTCGGCTATGCCGGGATCAACCTGGCGCTGCTCGACGGCAAGCTGACCAACCGCGCTGCCGTCACCTGGCTGCGCAACGATCGCGACTATTATTTCGTGCGTGGCACCGACCCGGACTATGGCTATTCGGGCACCAATCTTCGCTTCGAATATGAAGGCGTCTATGCCCCGGTGGATCAGGCCAAGCTGATCTTCGGCTATGAGCATGAGCGGCCGGACTATGAGTATTTCGGCTTTGGCGACACGGCGAGCGCGAAGGCGAACATCGACAGCGTCTATGCGCTGGCGGTGGTGAAGCCGCTTGCCGGCCTCGCCGTCACCGGCGGGCTGCGCCATGACGATCATAGCCAGTTCGGCGGTGCGACCACCTTTGGCGCCAACGCCAATTACACGCCGAACGCCGGCGCGACCAATATCCGCCTTTCCTATGGTGAGGGGTTCAAGGCGCCGTCCCTCTATCAGCTCTACGACACCTATAGCGGCAACAGCGCGCTGCGGCCGGAGCGCTCGAAAAGCTATGATATCGGCTTCGACCAGAGCCTGGACGGGGACAAGGCGGTGCTGTCGCTGACCGCCTTCCGGCGCGATACCCGCAACCAGATCAACTATGACTATGCGACCTACACCTATGGCAATCTCGATCGGACCCGCGCCAAGGGCGTGGAAGCGACGCTGACGCTGAAGCCGGTCGAGGCGCTGACGGTGGCGGCCTCCTACAGCTATGTCGATGCGCGCGACCGGTCGGGCGGGGCCACCGACGGCAACCGCCTGCCGCGCCGCGCCGCCAATGCGGTCAGCCTGTCGGCCGACTATCTCTGGTCCTTCGGCCTGTCGACCGGCGCGACCCTGACCATGGTCGGCGACAGCTATGACGACACGGCCAACACGCGCCGGCTCGACGGCTATGCGCTGGCCGGGCTGCGCGCGTCCTTCCCGGTGGGCGCGCATCTGGAAGTCTATGGCCGGATCGACAATCTGTTCGATGCGGATTACGCCACGGCCTATGGCTATGGCACCTATGGCCGGTCGGCCTATGGCGGCGTGCGTGTCCGCTTCTAAAGGGCGGCGGCATCCTCTGTTGCTGCCGGGGCTGATCGCCCTGCTGCTGGTCGCGGCTATCGCGTCGGTCGCGCTGGGATCGGTGACGATCGCGCCGGCGCGCATCCTGGCGGTGCTGGCCGGCGGCGGCGATATGGTGGCGCGGGCGATCGTCATCGACCTGCGCCTGCCGCGCATGGCGATCGGCCTGCTGGTCGGCGGCATGCTGGGCCTGTCGGGCGCCGCGCTGCAGGGCTATTTGCGCAATCCGCTGGCCGAACCTGCCGTGCTGGGGGTGTCCAATGCGGCGGCGCTGGGCGCGGTGATCGCGCTCTATTTCGGCCTGTCCGAACTCCATCCGATGGCGTTGCCGCTGCTGGCGATCGTCACCGCGCTGGCGGCGATCGGCGCGCTGTTCCTGCTCGCCGGGCCGTCGGAAAGCCCGCTGACGCTGATCCTGGCCGGCATTGCCGTCGCGACGCTGGCGGGGGCGGGGATCAGCCTGTCGCTCAACCTGTCGCCCAATCCCTTTGCCGCGATGGAGATTATGAGCTGGCTGATGGGGAGCCTGGAAAATCGCAGCATCGACCATCTGCTGCTGGCGCTGCCCTGCATCGCGGTTGGCGCGGCACTGCTGCTTTATGACGGACGCGCGCTCGACGCGCTGACCCTGGGCGAGGATGGCGCGCGGGCGCTGGGCGTCGACCTGTCGCGGGCGCGGCTGCGGCTGATGGCGGGGGTAGCGATCGGCGTCGGCGGCGCGGTGGCGGTGACCGGATCGATCGGCTTTGTCGGCCTGATCGTGCCGCATCTGGTGCGGCCGCTGACCGACCGGTCGCCGTCCGCGCTGCTGTTGCCGTCGATGCTGGGCGGCGCGGTGCTGCTGACCCTGGCCGATATCGGCGTGCGTATCATCCCGACCAGCAGCGAGCTGAAACTGGGCGTGCTGACCGCGATCCTGGGCGTGCCGGTCTTCCTCATTCACCTGATGCGGGAGCGGCGGCTATGGTGACCCTGTCGACCGAGCAACTGGACGTCCGGCTGGGCCGCCATCTGGCGGTGCGCGGCGTCAATCTGACCATGGCGCCGGGCCAGTTGATCGGCGTGATCGGCCCCAATGGCGCGGGCAAGTCGACCTTGGTGCGGGCGCTGCTGGGGCTGGTGAAGCCGGCCGCCGGTCGTGCGCTGCTGGACGGGGCGCCGGTCGAGCGGCTGTCGCGCCCGGCGGTGGCGCGGTCCATCGCCTATCTGCCGCAGGGCCAGACATTGCACTGGCCCCTGGCGGTCGAGCGGCTGGTGGCGCTGGGGCGCTTGCCGCATCTGGGGCCGCTGTCGCGCCTGACCGCCGCCGATGAGGCGGCGATCGAGGATGCCATGATCCGCGCCGACGTCATCGGCTTCAAGGGGCGGATCGCGACCGAGCTGTCGGGCGGTGAGCGGGCGCGGGTGCTGCTGGCGCGGGCGCTGGCGGTGGGCGCCCCGGCACTGATCGCCGACGAGCCACTCGCCGCGCTCGACCCCGGCCACCAGATCGACGTGATGGCATTGCTGCGGGCGCAGGCGCAGGGCGGGGCGCTGGTCGTCACCGTTCTGCACGACCTGGCCATGGCAGCACGCTATTGCGACCGGCTGCTGCTGATGGATGGCGGCGCGCTGGTGGCGGACGGGGCGCCGATGGAGGTGCTGACGCCGGAGCGGCTGGCATCCGTCTATGGCGTCGCCGCGCGGATCGACGTCAACGACGGCCTGCCGCTGATCGTGCCGACGGCACGGGTCTGATCCGTAACGAAAAAGGGGGCCTTCCGGCCCCCTTGTTTAACATGTTGAGCAGTTCATCTGCACCGTTCGGGCTGAGCGAAGTCGAAGCCTTCTACTGAGCGGAGCGAAGTGCCCTCCCTATGGTCGGGCCAGCCCTTGGACTTCGCTCAGGGCGAACGGGGAGGGGAACGACTGCAAGGTTTTGCTTAATTGCCGAAGCCGCGCGGGGCGGGATCGACCACGCTGATCGTGCCGGCGCCGACCTCGCTCACTTCCAGCGCACGTTCGGCGATGCCGTTGCGGTTGAAGCGGAAGGCGCCGTCGATGCCGGCAAAGCCGCCCGGATCGCGCAGCCGTGCCGTCGGGAAGGGCGAACCCGGCTTCCAGTCCTGGGCGATCCGCACCGTCAGCAGCACTGCGTCATAGCCCATCGAGGACAGGCGGAACGGCGTGCTGCCATAGCGGGTGCGATATTTGGTCGCGAGCTGGCGATAGAGGCCGTCCGACACGCTGGCATACCAGGCGCCGCGCAGCACGGGGCTGGCGGCCAGCGATTCTTCGGTATTCCAGATTTCGGTACCGAGCAGGCGGGCATTGGCGCCGCCATTCTTGCGCACGATCGGTGCGACCTGCAGCGCGACCCGGCCGCTGTCTGCGATCAGCAGCGCGTCATAGCTGGACGAGGCCTGCAGCTTCTTGACCGCAGCGGTGATCGAGGCGGGGGTGCGATCGAAGGTCTGCATCGACACGACCGTGCCGCCGGCCTGTTCGACCGCGCGCAACAGCGCATTGCCGGCGCGCTCGCCATAGGTGCCGCGCGGCACCAGCGCGCCGAAATTGGACAGGCCCTTTTCACGGGCGAAGCCGATCACGCGCTCGATCGACTGGTTGGGCGTATAGCCCATCAGGAAGATGTTGCTGCCCGCGACGCTGGTGTCGTTGGAGAAGCTGATGACCGGCACATTGGCCTTGGCCGCGATCGGTCCGACGATACGGGCGTCATCGGCCAGCAGCGGACCCAGGATCAGGCGGTTGCCGTCGGCCAGCGCCCGGTTGGCGGCGGCCGCGGCGCCGGTGGCGGTGTCATAGGTGGTGATGCGGACCTTGTCGGTCTTGATATCCATCAGCGCCAGGGTGGTGGCATTGGCGATCGACTGGCCGACGCCGGCATTGGGGCCGCTGGTCGGCACGAGCAGTGCGACGCGATGGCGCGCAGTGTCGGTCGGCAGGCCCTGGGTCACTTCCGGGCCGGTCGGCTTGGCGGGACCGGTGGGCTGGGCAGGGCCAGGCCCCTTGGGCACGATCGACTGACAGGCGGCAAGCATGATGGTGCTGGCAACGAACAGCAATCGCGCGCTGCGCTTCATCGCCGCGAACATGTTCGCTTGCCGGGGGGCATCCGTCTCTGTCATCTGGGATCCTTATGGAAACTATATTGGCATCCGGGCTTGAGCCCGGGCTTTACATCGTGGCGGGGCCGATCGGCAACCTTGGAGACCTTACGCCGCGCGCGGCGGAAGTCCTGCGGTTGGCCGACGTGGTCGCCGTGGAAGATACACGGGTCAGCGCAAGGCTGCTGCGCCATGCGGGATCGGATCGGCCGATGATTCCCTATCATGACCATAGCGCCGAAAATGTGCGGCAGCGGCTGATCGAGCGGATGGCGAGCGAATCGGTGGCGCTGCTGTCGGACGCGGGCACGCCGCTGATTTCCGATCCGGGCTATAAGCTGGTGCGCGACGCGCGGGCGGCCGGGCGCAGGATCACGACCCTGCCGGGGCCGAGCGCGGCGATCGCGGCGCTGACCCTGTCGGGCCTGCCGACCGATCGGTTCCTGTTCATGGGCTTCCTGCCGAACAAGGCGAAGGCGCGCGGCGACGTGCTGGCCGAAGTGGTGGCATTGCGCGCGACCCTGGTCTTCTACGAAAGCGGGCCGCGCCTGTCGGAGAGTCTGGCGGCGATGGCGGCGGCGCTGGGCGATCGCGAGGCGGCGGTCAGCCGTGAGATCAGCAAAACGTTCGAGGAGACGGCGACCGGCACGCTGAGCGAATTGTCTGCCCGCTATGCCGATGCCCCGCCCAAGGGGGAGATCGTCGTCATCGTCGGCCCGCCCGGCGAGGCGCCGCCGGCCAGCGCCGAGGATGCGGACGCGGCGCTGCGGGAGGCGCTGACCCGGCTGCCGGTGTCGAAGGCGGCGGGCGAGGTTGCCAAGAAGCTGGGGCTCGACCGGCGGACGCTCTATGACCGGGCGAATGAGCTGAAAGGGGAACGCGAGGCGTGAACCGCCAGCAGGCGGAGAAGCGCGGCCGGCAGGCCGAACGCATCGCCGCCTGGTGGCTGCGCCTCAAGGGCTGGCAGATTGTCGGCCAGCGCCTGCGCACGCCCGCGGGCGAGGTGGACCTGGTCGCGCGCAAGGGGGCGATGCTGGCCTTTGTCGAGGTGAAGAGCCGCGCGACCGACGCCGAACTGGACGTCGCGATCGACCAGCGCCGGCTGGCGCGGGTCGCCGCGAGCGCCGAAATATTATGGCATCAGCTGGCAAGACCCGGAGACGACATGCGAATTGACGTCATCCTCCTTGCGCCCGGCCGCCCGCCACGCCATCTGGCCAATGTCTGGCATGGGGGGTGAAGGCTCTCCATTCCTTTCGGGCTGAGCCCTTCGACTGTCTGCTTGCAGCAGGCGTTCAGGATAAACTTCACCAAAGGTGAAGTCGAAGCCCACGCCTGAGCGCTAGCGAAGGCAAGTCACCTCGCTAACGCTCGGCGGAGCCCTTCGACTTCGCTCAGGGCGAACGGTAAAAGGAATGAAGATGACCGAACTCAACCCCCTGACCGTCGCCATGCAGATGGACCCGATGGAGGGGATCAAGATCGCCGGCGATTCGAGCTTCCACATCATGCTGGCGGCGCAGGCGCGGGGGCATAAACTCTATCATTATCAGGCGCCTGATCTCACCTATCGCGACGGCCGCGTGCTGGCCAAGGCGCGACCGGTGAAGGTGCAGAAGGTCGAGGGCGATCATTATGCGCTGGGCGAGCCGGAGATGCTGGACCTGGGCCGCGACGTCGATGTCGTGTGGATGCGGCAGGATCCGCCCTTTGACCTCAGCTACATCACCGCCACCCATTTGCTGGAGCGGGTGCAGGAAGAGACTCTGGTGGTGAACGACCCTGCCAGCGTCCGCAATGCGCCGGAAAAGCTGTTCGTGCTCGACTATGCCCGCTTCATGCCGCCGACGATGATCACCCGCGACCTGGCCGAGGTGAAAAGCTTCCTGGCCGAGCATGGCGAGATCGTGGTGAAGCCGCTCTATGGCAATGGCGGCGTCGCGGTGTTCCATGTCGGCAGCAATGGCGCGAACCTGTCGTCGCTGGTGGAACTGTTCAAGGCTTCGTGGGTCGAACCCTTCATGGTTCAGGCTTTCATCCCCGGCGTCGCGCAGGGCGACAAGCGCATCGTGCTGGTCGATGGCGAGGTGGCGGGCGCGGTCAACCGTATCCCCGGCGCGGGCGAGATCCGGTCCAACCTGGCGGTCGGCGGATCGGCGGCCAAGACCGTGCTGACCGATCGCGAGCGTGAAATCTGCGCGGCGATGGGGCCGGAATTGAAGCGCCGCGGCCTGCTGTTCGTGGGCATCGACGTGATCGGCGGCGAATGGCTGACCGAAATCAACGTGACGTCGCCCACCGGCATCGTGTCGATCGACGCGTTCGACGGCACCGACACCGGCGGCATGATCTGGGACGCGATCGACGCGCGCCTGGCGGCGCGGGCGGCGGCGTAAGGCTTCAGCAGCTTGGGCTTGATTCAACGAAACCCGTTCGGGCTGAGCTTGTCGAAGCCCTCTGCTGAGCGGAGCGAAGTGCCTCCCTTCGGTCGGCCGAGCTCTTTGACAAGCTCAGGGCGAACGGAGGGGGGGCTTTCGGGCGTCTACGGATTTCGGTCATGACCGACTGGGTGCTGCGGCTGATCGATGCGGGGGGCTATTGGGGGATCTTCCTGCTGATGATCCTTGAAAATGTGTTTCCGCCGATCCCGTCCGAACTGATCATGGGGATTGGCGGCATCCGCGTCGGCCAGGGGCGGATGGCGATGGAATGGCTGCTGCTGGCGGGCACGCTGGGCACCACGATCGGCAATTATTTCTGGTATCTGGTCGGCCATATATTGGGCTTTGGCCGGTTGAAGCCGCTGGTCGACCGCTTCGGCCGCTGGGCGACGCTGGAATGGCGCGATGTCGAGGCGCTGGACCGGCTGTTCGGCAAATATGGCCAGATCGTCGTCTTCGTGTTCCGCTTCATGCCGGCCTTCCGCACGATGATCTCGCTGCCCGCCGGCCTGTTCCGCATGGGCCATGTTCGTTTCCTGATCTGGACCGCCGGCGGGGCGCTGGTGTGGAATCTGGTGCTGGCCTATGCCGGTTTCCTGCTCGGCCAGAATTTCCGCGACATCGACAAATATGTGGGACCGGTGGCGACCGCCTGCGTGGTCGGCGCGGTGCTGCTCTATCTCTGGCGATTGCTGACCTGGCGGCCCAAAGGATAAGCCTGGTTAGAAGGGCAATTTGATCCCCACCATCACCCGCTGTGAGGTGGTGCCGTTCGCCATGCCCTGACTTTCGACATGGACATTGCCCTTCACCTTGCCGAACAGGGTGGTTTCGGCGCGGCCCAGAGGGGCCTCGTCGCTGGTGGCGACGATCTCGCGGTCGACCCGTTCGTCGCGGCGGCGGCCGGTGACGACGATGGCGTTGGGACTGGGCGCGGGCTGCACCTTCTGAAGGTCGAAATCGGGCGGGATGTCGGTGCCGCCAACGCTTTGCAGGGCCATCAACAGACGCAGCATCCTGGGGTTCCTCCGGTCGCAACGGGGATCTGCCAGCGAGGCTGACGCAGGATTACGGCGAATCCATGGCTGTTTCAGGCGCGGGGATGGGCGGCGCGATAGACGTCGAGCAGATGGGCGGCGTCGACCTGCGTATAGACCTGGGTCGAGGTCAGGCTGGCATGGCCGAGCAGTTCCTGGAGGGAGCGCAGGTCCGCGCCGCGACCGAGCAGATGGGTCGCGAAACTGTGGCGCAGCGCATGGGGCGTGGTCCGGTCCGACAGGCCGAGGCGCCCGCGCGCGCCCTGCACCGACCGGCGAATCAGTGCGGCCGAAAGCGGGCCGCCGCGCGCGCCGCGGAATAGGGGCTGGTCGCGCTCCGGCGACCAGGGGCATTGGTCGGCATAGGCCTCGATCGCGGCGCGGACCTGCGGCAACAGCGGCACCAGTCGCGTCTTGCCGCGCTTGCCGGTGACGCGCAGCGTGTCGCCCAGCGGCATGATGTCGCCCATCAGCCCCATCGCCTCGCCAATGCGCAGGCCTGCGCCATAGAGCAGCAGCAACACCGCCCAGTCGCGCGCGCCGATCCACTCCTCGCGCGCGCCCTCGGCAATGTCGCCGGCCAGCGCCAGCGCCTCGTCGGGGGAGATGGGGCGGGGCAGGCCGCGCTTGACCCGTGGCCCCTTGAGCTGGGGCACGCGGGCTTCCGCGCCGCCGACAAATTTCAGGAAGCCGCGCACCGCCGACAATTCGCGCGCGGCGGAGATGTTGCCGATGCCGTCGACCCGGCGGCTGGCAAGATAGGCGCGCAGGTCCGCCTGCTCCAGCCGGGCGAGGCTGGCGGCGGTCACGGCCTGGCCCTGATGATCGGCGAGGAAGGCGACCAACCGCTCGGCGGTGGCGACATAGGCCCGCACCGTATGGGTCGAGCGCCGCCGGTCGAGGCTGAGATGCTGGCGCCAGCGTTCGGGGAGGGAGGGGGGCACGCTGTCGGTCATCAAAACAGCACATCTATCGGTTTGAGCTGCGCCGGCAGAGTCTCGAACCGTTCCAGCCAGCGACCGCCTCGCATGATGATGCACATCCGGTTCATGGGCATCGTATATTTGACGCGGACATGCGCCTGAAAGCCGAACGACGGATCGTGGGTGAAGCCGTTCACCGTCGCGAAGCGGACCCCCGAGCGGCATTCGAAGATGGTGGCACTGCTGCTGTTCAGATGCCGGCTGATGATGGGCACGTAGAGTGGCGCGACCCAGAGCCTTAGCTGATAATCCTGGTGAGCGGTTGGCGATCCTGCCGGGGCGGGGCGACTATAACTTGCATCGACGGGTACCGTGTAGGTGTCGCAGCCGCTCAGACTCATGAGGCCGATTGTCGCCATGGCGGTGAGAGGTCGGCCTAAGGTCTCTGTTGGAAATGCCGCGCTTAACTTCGCATATTTCCCGCACATTTTGACAGGATGAAACAAGAGTTGGAAATCTTGTTGCGTGGAGCGGGGAATGCGGGGAGGGGCGGCGTTGCGCATGGCGGCAGCCTAGCAGAGGGGGGCGATGTAGGACAGGTGGTGCTCTCCTACCTGATCGTCACCCCAGGGAAGGCTGGGGTGACGATCATCTGCGGCCCTTGAAATCCACCGGGAAATGGGCACATGGGAGCCATGGCTACCCCGTTCGATCCGGCCGATTTGCCGACCGGCATCCTGATGACGCTGTCGCCGCTGGTGGCGCGCGTGCTGGCGCCCAATCCGTCGCCCTTCACCTATACCGGCACCCAGACCTATCTGGTCGGCGGCGCGGATGTCGCGGTGATCGATCCGGGGCCGGACGAGGCCGAGCATCTCGACGCGCTGATCGCGGCGATCGGCGGTCGCCCGGTGGTGGCGATCCTGTGCACCCACACCCATCGCGACCATAGCCCGGCGGCCCGGCCGCTGAGCGCGCTGACCGGCGCGCCGATCATCGGCTGTGCGCCGCTGACGCTGAGCGACGACGGGCCGCGCGCCGACGCGGCCTTCGACGCGGACTATCGGCCCGACCGGGTGCTGGGTGATGGCGAGGTGGTGGCCGGCACCGGCTGGACGCTGGAGGCGGTGGCTACGCCGGGCCATACGTCGAACCATCTCTGCTTTGCGTTGGCGCAGGACAAGGCGCTGTTCACCGGCGACCATGTGATGGGCTGGTCGACCAGCGTCATTTCCCCGCCCGATGGCGACATGACCGCCTATATGCGATCGATGCAGCGGCTGCTGGAGCGGGACGATGTCGTCTATTATCCGGCCCATGGCGAGCCGGTGGAAAATCCGCAGCGGCTGGTACGCGGCATGATGGGCCATCGCAAGCAGCGCGAGGGGCAGATCATGCGCTTTCTGGAGCGCAATGGCGACAGCGCCATCCCCGACATGGTGGCGGAGATGTACAAGGGCGTGGACCCGCGCCTTTACGGGGCGGCCGGGCGATCGGTGCTGGCGCACCTGATCGACCTCAATGGCCGGGGCATGGCCGCGCCGCTGGAGGATGGGCGATGGCAGATGCGCTGAAGCGCTATGCCGGGCCGGTCGCGGTCGCGCTGCTGATCCTGATCGTCGGCGGGGCGATGCTGGTCGGCTGGCAGCGCTATAATCGCGACTATGTGGTGAGCGTCGAGGATGACGGGACGGCGGTGACCAAGGTCATTGCCGAGAAGATTGCCGGCAGCAGCAGCCTGAAGGTCTCCGAACTCAGCGGCACGATCCAGAGCAGCGCGCGCGACGTGCGCGGCTTTGGCTGGCTGAAGTCCGACCAGGTGGTGAAGATGCCCTTTTCGGTCGACTATTTCGTCAATGTCGGCGCGATCGGCGCGGATGATCTGGAATGGGATGCGGAGCGCCGCACCCTGATCGTCAACGCGCCTGACGTGACCGTCGGCAAGCCCAATGTCGACGAGAGCCAGCGGACCCTGGTGCGCACCAGCGGCCTGTTCGTGACGCGCGAGGCGGGCGAGGAACTGAGCCGGCGCACCTCGGCTTATGCGCAGGCGCGGGCCGCCAAATCGGCGGGATCGCCCGAGCGGATGGCGCAGGCGCGCGAATATGGCCGGGCCGCGCTGGTGAAGCTGATGGCCGCGCCGCTGGCGGCAGCCGGGCAGGGCGATGCACGGGTAATCGTCACTTTCCCGGCGGAAAGACCCAATCGCGATCGCTGGGACGTGACCACGCCGGTTAACGAGGTACTGGCAAACAAGCGCCCACAGCGCTAGGGCGCGTGCCAAGACCCCGCAAAGGGACCGAGGAGTCACAGGGTATGAACGCTTTCACCGATATTCCGCAGGGGACGGACCTGCGCGCGGAGATCGACCGCCTGCGCAAGGAGCGCAACGCCGTCATCCTGGGCCATTATTATCAGTCGCCCGAGATTCAGGATCTGTCCGATTTCGTTGGTGACAGCCTGGAACTGTCGCGCAAGGCGGCCGAGACCGATGCCGATGTCATCGCTTTCTGTGGCGTGCGCTTCATGGCCGAAACGGCGAAGATCTTGTCGCCGCAGAAGATCGTCGTGCTGCCGGACATGGACGCCGGCTGTAGCCTTGAGGATAGCTGCCCGCCCGCCCAGTTCAAGGCATTCCGCGAGGCGCATCCCGATCATATTGCGCTGAGCTACATCAACTGTTCGGCCGAGGTGAAGGCGCTGTCCGACATCATCGTGACATCCTCGTCGGCCGAGAAGATCCTGGCGCAGATCCCCAAGGATCAGAAGATCATCTTCGGCCCGGACAAGCATCTGGGCGGCTACCTCAAGCGCAAGCTGGGCCGTGACATGCTGCTGTGGCCGGGCGTGTGCATCGTGCATGAGGCGTTCAGCGAGACCGAATTGCTGAAGCTCAAGGCCCAGCACCCGAACGCGCCGGTCGCCGCGCACCCGGAATGCCCGCCCTATATTGTCGACCATGCCGATTATGTCGGGTCGACCAGCGGCATTCTCGACTTTGCCAAGACGATGCCGGGCGACACGCTGATCGTCGCCACCGAACCGCATATCATCCACCAGATGCAAAAAAGCGTGCCGGACAAGAATTTCATCGGCGCGCCGGGTGCGGACGGCAACTGCAACTGCAATATCTGCCCCTATATGGCGCTCAACACGATGGAGAAGCTCTATCTGTCGCTGCGCGACCTGAGCCCGCGCATCGAGATGGACGAGACGCTGCGCGTCGCCGCCAAGAAGAGCCTCGACCGGATGCTGGAAATGGCCAGCGGCACGGTCGGTCAGGGCGATCTGGGCGCACGCTGAGGATAGACGGGGGAGGTCGGTCACATGGTCAACCTCCCCGACAGCGACTTCGGCCTTTTCTATTATATCCTCGAATGGGCGATCCGCATCGGATCGCTGATCGCCGTGCCCTTTCGCCGGACGCCGGCGGCGACGCGGGCCTGGCTGCTGCTGATCTTCTTCCTGCCGGTGCCGGGGCTGATCCTGTTCTGGATCATCGGCAGCCCGCGTTTCCCCGAATGGCGGCGCGCCCGGTTCGGTGAGCTTGATCCCTGGTTCGGCGGCATTGCCGCGCGGCTGCTGCCCCATGCGCCATCACCCGACCCTGATCGTGCGCCGATCGTCGACCTCGCCGCCAAGCTCGGCAAGATGCCGGCGACCGGCGGCAACCTGGTCGATCTGATCTTCGACTATATCGTCGCGATCGACCGGCTGGTGGCGGACATCAACGGCGCGCGGCACAGCGTGCGCATTCTCGTCTATATCTTTGCCGATGATGCGGTGGGGCGGCGGGTGGCCGATGCGCTGGGCGCGGCGGTGAAGCGCGGCGTCATAGTGCAGGTCATCTATGATCCGGTCGGATCGCGGCCCTGGCGCAAGGGGATGGAGGCGATGCTGCGCGCGGCGGGGGTGGAGCTGTGCGCCGCCCTGCCGTTCCGCTGGATTCGCGGACGCACGAGGCGCGACATGCGCAACCATCGCAAGCTGTTCGTGATCGACGGGGTGATCGGTCATGTCGGATCGCAGAATATCGTCGCGCGCGACTTCAAGCCCGGCATCGTCAACCAGGAACTGGTGGCGCGCGTGACCGGTCCGGTGGTGGCGGAGTTGGAGGCGCTGGTGCGCGCCGACTGGTATATGGAGACGCACCAGTTGCCCGAAGGGCCGGTGGTCATTCCCGAGCCGGCCGGTGAGGCGGTGACGCAATTGCTGCCGAGCGGGTCCAACTATCCACTGGAAGGGTTCAAGACGCTGCTGGTGTGGCAGCTACACCAGGCGCGCAGCCATGTGATGCTGGTGACGCCCTATTTCATCCCCGACGATGACCTGGTCGATGCGATGCGCACGGCGGTGATGCGCGGGGTGAAGGTCGACCTGATCGTGTCCAAGCCGGTCGACCAGTGGCTGGTCCATGCGGCGCAGGCCTCTTATTATGCCGAGCTGATGGCGGCGGGCATCGGCATCCATGCCCATCGGCCCGAATTCGTCCATGCCAAGGCGGTCAGCATCGACGGCCGGGTGGCGGTGGTCGGCTCCGCCAATGTCGACATGCGCAGTTTCGAGCTGAACGAGGAGGCGAGCCTGCTCATCTATGACGCGGAAACGGTGGCGGCGGTGGAGCTGGTGCAGCGCCGTTTCATGGCGCGGGCGGAGACGCTGGACCGCGAAACATGGCGGGCGCGGCCGCTCTATCGCAAGGTTGCGGAAAATGTCGCGCGGATGGTCGGCTCGCTGCTTTGACCCTGCCGCCGGCGTCATCCCGCACTTGATGCGGGATCCATTCGGCACTCCATCGGTATAGATGGCTGACATTGTCCGGAATGGATCCTGACTTCCGTCAGGATGACGTCGGCTTTCAATGGACTGTGCGCATCCACAGGCTGGCATAGCCCCGCATCATCGCCTATCGCATCGGGCCATGAGACATAAGCTGACGCTCCGTTCCGCCCTGATGGCGATCGCCATCGCTTCCGCTCCCGCCCTGATCGCCGCCGCGCCCGCCACGGGCGACGATCCCTATCTCTGGCTGGAGGATATCGAGGGCGCCAAGGCGATCGCGCAGGTCGAGCAGTGGAATGGCGAGACGGAAAAGCTGCTGCGGGCCAGCCCGCGGTTCGAGGCGGACCGGGCGCGGGCGCGCGCGATCCTGGACGATGAAAGCCAGATTGCGGTGCCCGACAAGGTGATGGGCGATCGCGTCACCAATTTGTGGCGCGACGCGAAGAATCCGCGCGGCCTGTGGCGGTCGAGCGACCTGGCATCCTATCTGGCCGGCAAGCCCAACTGGACGACGATCATCGACGTCGATGCGCTGGGCAAGGCCGAGGGCAAGAGCTGGGTCTGGCATGGCGCCGACTGCCTGGCGCCCGATTATAGCCGCTGCCTGATCTCGCTGAGCGCAGGCGGCACCGATGCCGATGTCGTGCGCGAGTTCGACCTGACCACCGGCAAGTTCGTCGAGGGTGGCTTCACCCTGCCCGAAGCGAAGAGCGACGTCGCCTGGGCCGACAAGGACACGCTGCTGGTCGGCACCGATTATGGTGCGGGATCGCTGACCGCGTCGGGCTATCCGCGCATCGTCAAGCGCTGGAAGCGGGGCACGCCGCTGTCCGCCGCGACCTTGGTCAAGGAAGGCGTCGACAGCGATATTTCGGTGCGGCCGCGCGTCGAGCAGGATGGGACCAAGCGCTGGGTCTTCATCGACCGGGCGCTGACCTTCTACACCAACGATCTCTATATCGAGGGCGCGAACGGCCAGCTGATCCGCACGCCGGTGCCCGACACGGCCGATTTCCGCGGCCTGATCGATGGGCAGATGATCGTGCTGCTGAACAAGCCGCTGGGCGACATTCCGACCGGATCGCTGGTGTCCTGGCCGATCGCCGATGTGGCGGCGGGCAAGGCGGGCGCGCCGCAGGTCGTGCTGAAGCCGACCGCGACCACCGTGGTCGAGGAAGTGCGCACCACCGACAATATCCTGTGGGTGAAGCAGCTCGACAATGTGTCGGGCGCGCTGCTGGCGATGACCCGCGATGCCGCCACCGGCCGCTGGACCAGCCGTTCGGTGCCGCTGGCCGACAAGGCGACGGTCCATCTGGTCGGCACCGACGACAAGGGCGACCGGGTCTTCGCCTCGGTCGAGGGGATGCTGACCCCGCCCAGCCTGATGGTGGCAGGGGCGCAGGGAGCCGCGCAAACGATCCAGCAACTGCCCGCGCGCTTCGACGCCAGCCAGTTCGTGGTGGAGCAGCGCTTCGCCACGTCGAAGGACGGGACGAAGATCCCCTATTTCCTGGCGCGCAAGAAGGGTGTGACGGGGCCGGTGCCGGCGTTCATCCATGCCTATGGCGGGTTCCGCGCGGCGCAGACGCCGACCTATCTCACCACCGAACCCTATCGCGCCGGGCCGCTGGGCCTGTTCTGGGTCGAGGATGGCAATGCCTATGTCCTCGCCAATATTCGGGGCGGCGGCGAATATGGTCCGGCCTGGCATCAGGATGCGCTGCGCGAGAAGCGCCAGAATGCGTTCGACGATCTGGCGGCGGTGGCCGAGGATCTGGTCAAGACCGGCGTGTCGACCAAGGGCGATATCGGCATTTCCGGCCGCTCCAATGGCGGCGTGCTGGTCGGCGCGGCGATGACCCAGCGGCCCGACCTGTATGGCGCGGTGATCGCGGGATCGCCGCTGGAGGACATGAAGCGCTATTCGCATCTGTCGGCTGGCGCCTCGTGGGTGGCGGAATATGGCGATCCCGATGTGCCGTCGGACTGGGCGTTCATGTCCAAATGGTCGCCCTATCAGAATGTGAAGACCGGGGTGCACTATCCGCCCGCTTTCTTCTACCTGTCGACCAAAGATGACCGGGTGCATCCGGGCCATGCGCGCAAGATGGCGGCGAAGCTGAAGGCGACCGGCAGCACGGTCTATTATCATGAATATCGCGAGGGCGGCCATTCGGTCGGCGCCGACCATGCCGAGGATGCGGTGCGCGCGGCGCTGCTGCACGCCTTCCTGACCCGCGAGCTGGTGGAGAAGAAAAAGTGAGCGCGGCTTTCACGTTGGAAGGGTTCGACCTCGACGCCTTTGTCGCTTCGACGCTGGCGGAGGATCTGGGGCCGGACGGCCGCGATGTCACCAGCGAGGCGGTGATCCCGGCCGATGCGATCTTCGACGGGGTGATGGACAGCCGCGACGCGGTGACGCTGGCCGGCCTGCCGATAGCGGTCGCCTTCTTCCGCGCGCTCGACCCCGATGTCGAGATCGCGATGCTGCACCAGGATGGCGACCGGGTGGCGGCGGGGACCGACATCATGCGCATCCGGGGCAAGGCGCGCGCGCTGCTGACGGCCGAGCGATCGGCGCTCAACACGGTGCAGCATCTGACCGGCATCGCCACCATGACGCGCGCCTATGTCGACGCGATCCTGGGCACGGGCGCGACCTTGCTGGATACGCGCAAGACCATCCCCGGCCTGCGCCGGCTGGAGAAATATGCCACCCGCATGGGCGGCGCGACCAATCATCGCATGGGCCTGTGGGACGCGGCGATGATCAAGGATAATCATGTCGCGGTCGCCGGGTCGGTCGAGGAAGCGGCGCGCCGTGCGGTCGCCGCCGGCATCGCCCAGATCATCGTCGAGGTTGACCGGGTCGACCAGATCGAGCCGGCGCTGGCCGCCGGGGCGACGCATCTGCTGCTCGACAATATGGATGCAGCCACGCTGCGCGGTGCCGTGACCCTGGTCGGCGGACGGGTGCCGACCGAGGCATCGGGCGGCGTCACGCTGGAGACGATCCGCGCCAAGGCGGACACCGGCGTCACCTATATCAGCGTCGGCCGCCTCACCCAATCTGCCCCTGCCGCCGACATCGGACTGGATTTTTCCCATGCGTAACCTGATTTTCGCTCTCGCCCCCATTCTGACCCTTGCCGCCATGCCGGGCACTGCGCTCGCCCAGGCGGCCTATTGCAGTCCGCCCAGCCAGCCGGCTCGGCCCGAACCGGAACTGCCCAGCGACAAGGAGCCCAAGCGCGTCCTGCCGATCGGCAGCTATACGCTGGCGATCAGCTGGTCGCCGCAATATTGCGCCACCGCCAAGGGGACGGGCAACAGCGTCCAATGTGGTGGCCGCAACGGCAAGTTCGGTTTCACCCTGCACGGCTTGTGGCCCGACGGCTATGGCAAGGAATGGCCGCAATATTGCCGCGCGACCGACCTGGTCCCGCGCGCGGTGATCCGCCAGAATATGTGCGCCACCCCCTCGGCCCAGCTGATCCAGCATGAATGGGCCAAGCATGGCACCTGCATGGCGACCAAGCCGGAGCTGTATTTCAACCTGTCGCGCGCCTTCTATGAATCGCTGCGCTATCCCGACATGGCGGCGCTGTCGCGGCGTCCGAACCTGACCGCCGGCCAGTTTGCAGCCGCTTTTGCCAAGGCCAATAAGGGCATGACGGCGGACATGATGCGCGTCACCACCACCCGCGACAACAAGCTGAGCGAAGTGTGGTTGTGCATGGATCGGGCGCTGGAATTCACCCGCTGCCCCGGCCATCAGGGCGGCGTGCCCGACAGTGCCTATGTGAAGATCACGCCCGGCCCGATCATCCTCAATCCGCGTCGCCCGGTGCCGCCGCCGGCCAATCCGACCAAGCGGCCCGGCCTGATGTTGGATCTCGACCCCAATGCCCAGCCGCCGGCCGAGGGCAACTGACAGATATCAGCCGTCGATCGTCACCGTCGAGGGATGGTGGCGATCGAGATGCTTGCGGATGATGCGCAGATTCTTCGTGTTCGACTTGTAGAGAAAGTCGAACACATTGCCCGCAAAGGGAATGGCGCCGACCAGCGTGTCGACGCCGACATTGGCAGCCATGCGGGTGAGCTGCCATTTCGACAGGCCGAGATTGCGGGCTTCCCACACGATCCAGGCGCCCATGGCGGTGGTCGCAATGTCGCCGACGACAGGGACGAGGCCGATCAGGCCGTCCATGCCGACCCGGTACTTGGTGCCGGGGATGACGAACAATCCCTCCAGCACTGCCTCCGCCATCTCGATCCGACGGCGGACCGAGGCAGGGTCGCGGCCGAAGCCGGGCATGTCACGAACAAGTTCATCGAACTGCTTGGCCGAAACGGGCATTCCATCACTCTCCAAAGCCCTGTGCTGCCGGATAACGTCCGGCGCGGCAAAAAGGGCGCAGACCCTTAATTGGTGCTGCGGAAGAGATGGTTCAATGGGTGGCGGCCACGCGGCGAGGGCAGAAAGCCGCTGAGCCGTTTCGACACCAGCGACCAGCGGATCGGCGCGCCGAGCGGGATATAGCCATTATGGCCCTGAATCAGGCCCACCGCCTGGGCGACGCGGGCGGTGCGTTCCTCCGCCGTGCTGGCGAGGCTGGCGGCCTGTAACGCGGCTTCGCCTTCCGGACTGCAGTGAATCTTGCGGGCACAGCCGATGCGGCCGAGATACCAGAGCGCGCTGTCATAGGCGGCGACCTCGTCGATCAGGGACAGGTCCGCCTTGTCGGCCAGCTCGACCCGCTCTGCGGCAAGGCCGATGGCGCCCAGGTCGCGCGCCAACAGGCCGAACAACAGGGTTGAGCCGGGGCCGGCGGGCAGGGCGATGCGCAGCGGCGGCGGATCGCCATGGGTATTGCGCCAGTGGTCGATGATGGCGCGGCCCTGTGCGCGGCGATCATCCATCGCCTGCCCGACCCAGCCGGGCGTGGGTGGCGCCACCGGCAGGTCGAGCTGGCCGGGCAGCAACTGCTCGCTGATCGCCCAGCCGCCCAGCGGGAACATCTGGAGCAGCTGGTTGCGATCGACCGCCATGTTGATCGCGGCGCGCACGCCGTCATCGTCGAGCAGATCGCCCTTGCCGGTGACGGCAAGGCCCAGCAGCCCCTGCACCGGGTCCATCCGCACCGCGTCGCGATCGATGCCGGCGGGCACCAGCAGGGGCAGGTCGGCATAGCGGCCGCCCAGCACCAGCGCCGACTGTTTCTCGCGGAAGCGGATGATGGCGAGGGATGCACGCTCGGCGCGCAGCACGCGGGTCTGCCAGGCGGGGATGCCGGCTTCCTCCTCATCGCTGTCGGCATCGTCGCCGCTGAGGCGATCGACCGGGGCGAGCATCGCCGCGCCGCTGCGCCAGATGCTGCGATAGGGGCCGGTGCCGCCGTCGCGCGACAGCACCGCCATTTGCGGCTGGGCCAGCATCTGCAGCACATAGGGGCGGGCAGCGGCCATGCGAATCTCGATCACCTCGCCGGTCATCGGCACGACCGCCTCCACCGCGTCGAGCGGCCCGTCGGGGTCGAGCTGGCGCAGCATCTCTATCCGCGCCATCAGCATCCGGGCGACATCGGGCGCGGTGACGCGGGCGCCATTGGCCCAGAAGGCGCGGCGCAGGCGGAAAATATAGCTGCGCCCGTCATCCTCCACCACCCAGCGCTGGGCGAGGGCCGGCAAGATGTCACCGCCGGCATCGAAGGCGACCAGCCCCTGGGCGGTGGCCTCCAGGATCAGCTTGGCAGCCGGATTGGGCAGGTTCTGCAAGGGCTTGGCAAGTTCGGTGCGGCTGCCGATGACGCTGACCACCACCGGACCGCTGCCTTCGTCGGAGCAACTGCCGAGCGCGAGGCCGAGGCTGGCCCCGGCGATCAGGGCGGCGCGGCGCGACAGGCGACGCAGGCGGGGCGGGACGGCAAACATGCAGGAACGGGCTTAAAGCGTTTTCCAATCAGGTGGAATCACCTGATGACTCGGAAAAGGCGGGAAATCAAAAATATGGAGCAGCCGATCCGGCACAGCCGGATCGAAATCTGCTCCAGCCCGATGGGGCGCCGCCGCCAACCGCGATCGGCGCTTTTACCGATGTCACAAAACCGACATCTAAAAGACGCTGCGATGTAACATAAGATTCATACTGGCGTCCCCGAAACAGGGGAATGAACAGGAATGACGCTCCGATTGCGACTGGCCGCCGGCACCGCGCTGGCGACGCTGATGATGGCTACGCCGGCACGGGCGCAGGATAATGCGGCCTTGCAGCGCCAGATCGACGAACTCAAGGCGCAGGTGCAGGCGCTGACCGCCGCGCTGGCCGCCAACAAGGGCACGCAGCCGGTGGCAGCAGCGCCAGCGGCCGCGGTGGACGCCGCTTCGGCGCCTGCCGCGCCTGTCGCACTCGCCGCTGCGCCGCCCGCGCCGGCGGCCGTCCCGGCGTCGGCGACCCCGTCCAAGTCCAAGGCCTGGTATGAGAAGCTGTCGCTGCGCGGCTATACCCAGATGCGCTACAACGCCTTCCTGTCGGGCGACGACACGGCGCCGGCCGGCCAGTCGCGGCTCCGCTCGGTCCATGACAGTTCGATCTCGGATCGCGGCAGCTTCTCGCTGCGCCGGGCGCGGCTGGTGCTGCAGGGCGATGTGTCCGATCGGGTGTCGCTCTATCTCCAGTCCGATTTCGCGTCGGCGGTGAACAATCAGGCGGGCAGCGAGCGGCGCGAGGGCTTCGTCCAGTTGCGCGATGCCTATGCCGACGTCTTCCTCGACAAGGACAAGAATTGGCGTGTGCGCTTCGGTCAGTCGAAGGTGCCGTTCGGCTGGGAAAATATGCAGTCCTCATCCAACCGGCTGACGCTCGACCGCAGCGACGCGATCAACAGCGCGGTGCCGAGCGAGCGCGATCTGGGCATTGTCGGCTATTATACGCCGACATCGGTGCAGCAGATCTGGGACCGGCTGGGGCATGACGGGCAGAAGCTGTTCGGCAATTATGGCGCGTTCGGTCTGGGCGTGTTCAACGGGCAGGGCACCAACCGGACCGAGCAGAATCGCGGGCTGATGAAGGTCGCCTTTGCGACCTGGCCGTTCGAACTGGACGGGCTGGGCGATGCCTTCGAGGGGCAGGTGCTGGAAATCGGCGGATCGGCAATGATGAACGATGTGCAGCCCGAACTGCGCAGCGGCGGCGTCAGCACGATTGCCTATGACGATGATCGCGTCGGCCTGCACGCCATTCTCTATCCCCAGCCCTTCGGCATCCAGACCGAATGGAATTGGGGCAAGGGGCCGGAATATGACCTGGACAGCCAGTCGATCGAGACCAAGAATCTGAGCGGTGGCTATGTCCAGATGATGTATCGCCTGCCGACCGAGACGATCGGCGCGCTGATGCCCTATGCCCGCTGGCAGCATTATCGCGGCGGGTGGAAGGCCGGCACCAACGCGCCGCGGCTGGAAACCGACGAATTCGAACTGGGTGTGGAATGGCAGCCGTGGAAGGCGCTGGAATTCACCTTCGCCTATAGCCGGATGAAGCGCGCGGAAGCCGACGAACGCCGCACCGGCCGGGCGGAAGGCAATCTGATCCGCACCCAGGTGCAGTGGAACTACTGACCGGCCAATCTACCCTCAGGGCGTGACCGGCGGTAGCGGATCCTTCTGCGCTGCGGCCTTGCCGTCGGGGTTGAAGAGCATGATCCGGTCCTCGCTCGCGTCATAGCGCGGCCAGGCGGCAAGGCCGGTGCCGTTCGGATCGCCGCTGCGCGCGAAATTGACGATATAGGCGCTGATGGTGCGGCCCATATCATTGTCGCGTGGCGTGGTCACGGCGCCATATTTGATCGCCTGGGTGTCGAAGAAATAGGGGATGTCGGTGGCATGGCCGGCGCCGGGCTTGCCCACCGAGGTCGCGACATAGTCGAAGCGATAGGCATAGACCGGCAACTTCGCCGCCGCGAGCGTGGCAGCGACGGTGCGGGCGCCGCCGACCATAAAGCCGGTCGGCCCGCCAATGTCGGCGCCGGTCGCGCCGACCATCACCGGCACATGGGCGAAATTGCCGGCCGCATAGGCTGCGGCGGGATTGACCGCGATCTTCCCGTCGGGGAAGGGCGGGCTGTAGGGGCCGAGCTGGCCCTTGAACATGCCTTCCAGGTTGAGGCCGTCGATCACCTGATCGGCGGGGAGGGCGCGCAGCCCCTTGAGCGCGGCGGCATCGCTGCCCTTGATCCCCTTGGTCGCGGCAAAGGCTTCGCCGATCGTCGCGGCGCTGCCGTCCTTTGGTCCCATCATCTGGCCATCGCCGCCCGACATGATGACTGCGCGCTGGAACAGACCCTGTGACAGGGGCGAGGTCAGCAGGGCGTGGACCGACATGCCGCCCGCGCTTTCGCCGATGATGGTGATATTGGCGGGATCGCCGCCGAAACGGGCGATGTTGCGCTTCACCCATTGCAGCGCCGCGACCTGGTCCATCAGGCCGTAATTGCCGATGAGGCCCTTGTCCTCGTTCGCGGCGGCAAGGGCGGGGTGGGCGAAGGTGCCGAAGCGGCCAAGTCGATAGTTGAAGCTGACCACCATCAGCCCCTGCTTCGCCAGCGCGGCGCCCGAATAGGTCGGCGGCGACGATCCGCCATTCACGAAGCCGCCGCCATAGATCCAGAACAGGACCGGCAGCTTGGCGCTGGCCCCGGCGGGCTTCCAGACATTGGCGTAGAGGCAATCTTCGGCCGGCGGGGTGCCGAGCGGGGCGGCGTCGCTGGGGAAGGGGAGCTGCATGCAGTCGTTGCGATAGGCGGTGGCCTCGCGCACGCCCTGCCAGCGGGCCACGGGCTGGGGCATGCGCCAGCGCAGGTCGCCGACCGGCGGCGCGGCAAAGGGAATGCCCTTCCAGCTTTCCACCCCGGCGTCGAGCGCGCCATGGACGATTCCCGCTTCGGTCTGGACCATCTGCGGCTGGGGCGTGGGGGAACGGGCGGCGAGGGGTGCCGTGCCAAGGGCGCTGGTGCCGAGCAACAGGGCGCCCAGCCCGATGATAGTGGTCCGCTGCATCGCCTGCATCCTCCATTCCATTCTGTGGGCGGGAATAGAGGCAAATATGGCGCGGAAATCAATCCGCTTGATCGGACAAAGAAAAAGGGGCGGCGCCCGAAGGCACCACCCCCTATTTCTCTGGCCGGAGCCAGGAAGCCGGGCCTTGCCGAAGCAAGGCCGCAACAGCTTACTTCAGCTCGACGGTCGCGCCGGCTTCTTCCAGCTGCTTCTTCAGCTTTTCGGCTTCGTCCTTGCTGGCGCCTTCCTTGACAGCCTTCGGGGCGCCTTCGACCAGAGCCTTGGCTTCGGTCAGGCCCAGGCCGGTGATGGCGCGGACTTCCTTGATGACGTTGATCTTCTTGCCACCGTCGCCGGTCAGGATCACGTCGAATTCGGTCTGCTCTTCAGCAGCCGGAGCGGCGCCGCCAGCAGCCGGAGCGGCCACAGCGACAGCAGCGGCGGCCGAAACGCCCCACTTTTCTTCCAGAGCCTTCGACAGCTCAGCGGCTTCGAGGACGGTGAGGGCCGAGAGCTGATCGACCAGAGCGTTGATGTCTGCCATTTTTCAATTCCTTCTAAGGGGCGATTGCCCCGAATAAATGAGGTTCAAAAGTTAATGAGGATGAGGGGCGGCTCAGGCCGCTTCCTTCTCCGCATAGGCGTTGAAGACGCGCGCAAGCTGCGCAGCCGGTGCCTGGGTGACGGTTGCGAGCTTGGTAGCCGGGGCGACCAGAAGGCCGACCAGCTTCGCACGCAGTTCATCCAGCGACGGCATCGATGCCAGGGCCTTGACGCCCTCCGCATCGAGCAGCACTTCGCCCATCGCGCCGCCAACGATCTCAAGCTTGTCGTTGGTCTTCGCGAAATCGACTGCAACCTTGGCGGCTGCAACCGGATCGACCGAGGAGGCGAGGCCGACGGGGCCGGTCAGCAGGTCGCTGATGCCGGTATAGTCGGTGCCTTCGAGGGCGATCTTGACGAGGCGGTTCTTCGTAACCTTGTAGGACGCACCGGCGTCGCGCATCTTCTGGCGCAGGACGGTCGACTGGGCGACGGTCATACCGAGGTTGCGGGTCACGACGACCACGCCAACTTCTGCCAGCTGAGCGTTCAGCGCGGAGACGACCTCAGATTTCTGATTACGATCCATGCCATTCTCCACTTCATGTTCGCGTCGCTTACGCCACGCGAACGGCTAAAACCCATGGCAAGCCATGGGGCAGTTAAGTCCGAAGGGGAGAGGTCGACTGGCCCATATCCTCGAGAAGGAAGACAGGCAGACCCGAATCGGGCGCGTGGCCCGTCCGGTAAAGAACTTTTCCCCGTCTAGGCTGGAGATTAAGAAGGGCAAATTCCCTTCACCAACTGTCTCGGACGGAAGACCAATGGCATGAGCCACGGGTCTGCTGCGGGCGCCCTTACAGATTTCGGGACATGCTGTCACGCGGAATCTCCGGCGGCGATTGTGCCAGCAGGAAGGACAGCGCCACGATCAGCATGATCAGGGCGAAGACGCGCCGGACGATCCGGGTGCGGCCGGGGGTGGTTAGCCAGCCATGCAGACCGCTGCCGGCCAGCACGATCGCCAGGTGGATGGTCGTGGCGATCGAAACGCTGATCAGTGACAGGATCAGGGCGGCATGCAGGCCGAGCGGGGCGCCATCCAGAAATTGCGGCGCCACCAGCAGGAAGAAGATATAGGCCTTGGGATTGAGCAGATTGATGAAAGCGCCGGTCAGGAAGGCGCGGCGCACACCCCCGTCCGATTGCGACGCGCGCGTGGGCTGTTCACCGCCGCGCCAAGCATCGACAGCCAGCCAGAGCATCATCGCCGCTCCCGCATAGCGCAGCCAGTCGAGCAGATTGGGTGCCCATTCGAGCACGAAGACCAGGCCGAGCGCGGCGAGCAGGCCATTGATCAGCAACCCCAGTGCCACGCCCCAGACCGCCGCCATTCCGCAACGGCGCCCTTCCGCGGCGGCGAGCCCCGCCATCCAGGCCATGTTGGGGCCAGGCGTTATCTCGATTAGCAGGACGGCGAGCGCGAAACCGGCCAGATTCATCGCATGCCCTCCTTGCCCCGGAATGGGGGGTGACGGCGGTCAGTCCCGCATTCAGACCCGGTCCGCCTGCACCACCGTGTCCAGGGCGCGCAGCGCGGAGACGATGCGGCTCAGATGCTGGGCGTCGGCCACTTCCAGATCGATGATGTCGGTGTGGAAGGGGCCTTCGCGATTGACCAGTTGCAGGTTGAGGATGTTCGCCTTGGTCGCGCCGAAGACATTGGCGACCGCGGCGAGCGCGCCGGGCTGGTTCTTGACGATGACCTGCAGCCGAGCAGCGCCGCCCTTGGACTTGCTGTCCCAGCTGAGATCGACCCAGTCGTCGTCCTGGCCGGCCTCCAGCGTGCGGCAGTCGATGGTGTGGACCTCGATCGGCTCGCCGGTGCGGCGGATGCCGACGATGCGGTCGCCCGGCACCGGGTGGCAGCATTCGCTCAGCTTGTAGGCGATGCCCGGCGTCAGGCCGCGGATCGAGACCGGGGCATGCTGGCGCGGATGGGCTTCTTCGAGTTGCTGGCCGCTGGTGGAGCCGGGGATCAGCGCCTCCATCACTTCGGAATCGAGCAGGCGATGGGTGGCGATCGCCACCATCAGCGAAGCACGATCCTCCAGCTTCAGCCGCTTGAGCGCGGCGTTGAGCGCCTTGTCGCCCAGCTCGCTCGCCAGTTCGGGCGAGAAGCGGCCGATGATTTCCTCATAGAGTTTTTCGCCCAGCGCCACTTCCTCGCCGCGCTGCTTCTGGCGGATGAAGCGGCGGATGGCGGCGCGCGCCTTGCCGGTGATGGCGAAGCTGAGCCAGCCGGGCTGGGGTTCCTGGCCGGCGGATTTCAGGATTTCGACCTGATCGCCATTCTCAAGGGAGGTGCGCAGCGGCACCACCCGGCCATTCACCTTCGCCCCGACGGTCTGGTTGCCGAGCGAGGTGTGGACGGCATAGGCGAAGTCGACCGGGGTCGAACCCTTGGGCAATTGGTGCAACTCGCCCTTGGGCGAGAAGGCGAAGATGCGATCCTGGTACATCGCCATGCGGGTATGTTCGAGCAGCTCGTCGGCATCCTGGCTCTGTTCCAGGATTTCGACCAGATCGCGCAGCCAGGCGGCATTCTGGTCGGTGGCGTCGCCCTTCTGCTTGTAGGCCCAGTGCGCCGCGAGGCCGAGTTCGGCGTCATTATGCATGTCGCGGCTGCGAATCTGCACCTCGATACGGGCATTTTCCTGATGGATGACCGTGGTGTGCAGCGAACGATAGCCGTTGCGCTTGGGGGTGGAGATATAATCCTTGAACCGGCCCGGCACCATCTTGAAGGTCTGGTGGATGACGCCCAGCGCGCGATAGCAATCCTCGGTCGTTTCCGTGATGACGCGGAAGGCCATGACGTCGGTCAGCTGTTCAAAGCTGATGTGCCGTTCCTGCATCTTCTTCCAGATGGAATAGGGATGCTTTTCGCGGCCCGACACGGTGACGGACAGGTTGTGGCCGCCCAGCAGCAATTGCAGCTCCGCGCCGATCCGGTCGACCTTGTCATGGCCGCCTTCCTTCAGCTGCTCCAGCCGCTTGGTGATGCTGTCATAGGCTTCGGGGTCCAGCACGCGGAACGAGAGAAGCTGCATCTCGCGCATGAAGTCATACATGCCGATCCGCTCCGCCAGCGGGGCATAGATGTCCATCGTCTCCTTGGCGATGCGGCGGCGCTTCTGCTCATTCTTGATGAAGTGCAGCGTGCGCATATTGTGCAGCCGGTCGGCCAGCTTCACCAGCAGCACGCGGATATCGTCCGACATGGCGAGCAGGAACTTGCGCAGATTCTCGGCCGCCCGCTCATTTTCGGACATGGCCTCGATCTTGGAGAGCTTGGTCACGCCATCGACCATGCGGGCGACATCCTTGCCGAACGCCTCCTCGATCTCGTCATAGGTGACCAGCGTATCCTCGATCGTGTCGTGCAGCAGCGCCGTCACGATCGTCTGGTCGTCCAGATAGAAGTCGGTCAGGATACCTGCGACCTCTATCGGATGGCTGAAATAGGGGTCGCCGCTGGCACGCTTCTGGCTGCCATGCTTCTGGACGGAGAAGACATAAGCGCGGTTGATCATCGCTTCATCCGCATCCGGATCGTAGCGCTTTACCCGTTCGACAAGTTCATATTGACGTAGCATCGTTTCCCGATTGTGTGGGAAGCGCCTTGCAGCGCAACAAAAAAATCCCGATCTGTGTGATTTGGGTTGCCTTTGTGCAACTTTTGCAACGGTCGCCGCTTTGCGCTATTAGATCGGGATCATGAAACATAATCTTGCCCAGGACCTGGAACAATGCGCTCTTCCCGCCGCGCTGGAGGCGATGGGTGAGCGCTGGTCCTTCCTGATCCTGCGGGGCGCCCTGTCGGGCATTCGTCATTTCGAGGAGTTTCAGTCGACGCTGGGCATCGCCCGCAACATCCTGGCCAACCGCCTCGCGCGGCTCGTCGAAAATGGCATCATGCTGCGCCAGCCGATGCAGTGCGACCGCAAGGTCGAATATCGGCTGACCGAAAAGGGCCAGGAACTGGCCCCCGCGATGATCGCCCTGCGCCAGTGGGGCGAGAAATGGGGCAGCGCGCCGCCCTTCTGCCAGGTGCTGGCGGACAAGCGCGATGGCATGCCGATCCGCGCGATCGCGATCCAGGCGCATGACGGTCGCACGCTGGACCTGAGCGATCTGGTCTGGCTGTGCCGCGACGAAGTGACCCCGATGGCGCAAGAGCCGGCTGCGGCGGCCTGATACCGGACGACGGGGCGGCTTCACCATGGCGCTGAAATCGCCTAGGCTGTCGGCAATGTCAGTCCATCCCCTGCAGCCAAAACCCTTTTTCGCGGACAAGAATCGCGCTTTCTGGAACCTCCAGTCGCTTGGCTGGGCCGGGGCCTTCCTGCTGCGTGGGTCGTCCACCATCGCCAATGGTCAGCCGCTGTCCAGCCTGATCCCGGTGCTGATCTCCACCGTCACCGGCTATTCGGCGACCTTGCTGATCGCGGTGGCCTTTCGCTTCCTGCAGAAACAGCGGCCGATCCTGACCTGGGGCGCGTCGATCGTCACCGTGGTCGCGGCTGCCGCGATGGTCGCCTTCATCGATGCCTGGGTCTTTTCGACCCAGAACAAGGGTAGCGAAACCGCCGGGTTGCAGCTGTTCCTGGGCGCCTTCTATCTGTCGATGACGCTGCTGGGCGCCTGGTCGGCGCTCTATTATGCGATCAACTTCTACCTGACGGTGGAGGAGCAGGCGGACCAGCTGCTGCATCTGGAGAATCAAGCGTCGAGCGCGCAGCTCGCCATGCTGCGCTATCAGCTCAATCCGCATTTCCTGTTCAACACGCTCAACTCCATCTCGACGCTGGTGCTGCTCAAGGAAACGACGCGCGCCAATGCGATGCTGTCGCGGCTGTCCTCCTTCCTGCGCTATACGCTGATCAACGAGCCAACCGCGCAGGTGACGATCGAGCAGGAGATCGAGACGCTGAAACTCTATCTGGAGATCGAGAAGATGCGCTTCGAGGACCGGCTGCGCCCGTCCTTCGATGTCCATCCTTCGGTCGCCCACGCACGCCTGCCGTCGCTGCTGCTGCAGCCGCTGGTGGAAAATGCGATCAAATATGCGGTCACGCCCAAGGAGGAAGGGGCGGAAATCTCGGTCTCGGCGCAACCTGCCGGTGAAAATGTCCGGATCGTCGTGTCGGACAGCGGGCCGGGATTGAACGATGGCGCAATGAAGCCACACATTCCGGTCAGCGAGGGGACGGGCGTCGGCCTGCCGAACATCCGGGACCGGTTAATTCAGGCCTTCGGGGAACGACAGCGGTTCGAAACGCGTTCCACGCAAAGCGGATTTTCGGTGATAATCGAAATTCCGCTTAACATGGATGAAACATCGAAAGTGGCCGCATGACCATCAGAACAATCCTCGTCGACGACGAAAGCCTGGCTATCCAAGGCCTTAAGCTCCGTCTGCAAGCGCATGAGGATGTCGAAATCATCGAGACCTGCACCAATGGCCGCGAAGCCATCCGTGCCATCAAGACGCATAAACCCGACCTTGTGTTCCTCGATATCCAGATGCCCGGCTTCGACGGCTTCTCCGTCGTCCAGGGGATGATGGAGGTCGAACCACCTTTGTTCATCTTCGTCACCGCCTATAGCGACCATGCGATCCGCGCCTTCGAGGCACAGGCGGTCGATTATCTGATGAAGCCGGTGGACGAAGGCCGCCTGGCCGATGCGCTCGACCGGGTGCGCCTGCGCCTGTCCGAAAAGAAGCAGGTGCAGGAAGCGGAAAAGCTGCGCGAGGTGCTGGCCGAAGTGGCGCCTGACGCGATGCACGACTTTGCCAATGGCGACGAGGATGCGCCGGCGTCGAACCGCTTCGAAAAGCTCATCAACATCAAGGATCGCGGGCAGATTTTCCGCGTCGACGTGGATTCGATCGAACGGATCGACGCGGCGGGCGACTATATGTGCATCTATACCGCCGACAACTCGCTGATCCTGCGCGAGACGATGAAGGATCTGGAAAAGCGGCTCGACCCGCGCAATTTCCAGCGCGTTCATCGCTCGACCATCGTCAACCTGAGCCAGGTGCGTCAGGTGAAGCCCCATACCAACGGCGAATGCTTCCTGGTGCTGGAATCCGGCGCCCAGGTGAAGGTCAGCCGTTCCTACCGCGACGTCGTCGCGCGTTTCGTCCACTGACGAAACGGCGCCGGCCGCCCGTGCAGGGGCGGCCGGCCGTTTGGTGCGGGATGGCCTGAACCGATCCCGCCCCCTTTTCCTCAGTCCATCGTCCGCACCGGACGGACGATCAATTCATTCACATCGACATCGTCGGGCTGTTCCACCGCATAGGCGATGGCGCGGGCGATCGCGTCGGGCGTCAGGGCGATGGCGCGGAAATCCTCCATCGCGGCGGCGGCGCCCGCTTCGGTGATGGTACTGGCCAGTTCGGATTCGACCACGCCGGGCGACACGATGGTGACGCGGATATCGTCATGTTCCATCCGCAGCCCGTCGGAAATGGCGCGCACCGCATATTTGGTCGCCGAATAGACGCCGCAGGTCGGCCAGACGCGATAGCCGCCGATCGACGAGATATTGACGAAATGGCCGCTGCCCTGGGCCTTGAAGCGGGGCAGGGCGGCGGCGATGCCGTGCAGCACGCCGCGGATGTTGACGTCGATCATCCGGTCCCATTCCTCGACCTTCAAACTGTCGAAGCGCGACAGCGGCATCAGCCCGGCATTGCTGACCAGCACGTCGATGCGGCCAAATTCGGCCTGCGTCGCGGCGATGAACGCCTCGACATCGGCGCGGTCGGTGACGTCGAGCGCGCGGAAGGCGACCTGGCCGCCGGCGGCATTGAGTTCGTCGGCGAGCGCGGCCAGCCGGTCGGTGCGGCGGGCGCCCAGCATCAGCTTCGCCCCGCGCGCCGCCAGCAGCCGCGCCGTGCCCTCGCCAATGCCGCTGCTGGCGCCGGTGATCGCGATGACCTTGTTCTCGATAGCCATGATTGAAGCTCCATCCTTGAGGCGGATCGACATCCGATCCGATGGAGCAGGAATGCGCCCGATCGGGCCCGGAGCGGTAGAATGGTCCTGCGCCATGATTGCACGATATTCCGAATGAATGATCAGGCGTGGTGATTGGCCGGCCTATGAGCTATCTCGATTGCCTGAAATTCCTGGAAGGCGGTGTGCATGAGCCATGAGCAGCTGGGCGAGCAGATCGCCCGCCATATGGACGCGGACGGCATAGTCGACACGCGGATCCCGCGCCTGACGCTGGTGCGCTGGTCGCAGCCGGGCGAGCCTGTGCATATGCTCCAGCGCCCGGCGCTGTGCATCATCGCGCAGGGCGCCAAGCAGGTGATGATGGGCGACGCGGTCATAGCCTATGGCCCGGCCAGCTATCTGGTCGCCTCGCTCGACCTGCCGATCACCGGCACGGTGACGCAGGCGGATGCGGACAGCCCCTATCTCTGCTTCTGCCTCTATCTCGACCCGGCGATGCTGTCCGACATCGCGCTGACCCTGTCGCCCGCTGCGGCGGTGGAGGAGGGCCGGGCGCTCTCGCTCCATCCGATCACGCCCGAACTGCTGGACGCGGCGAGCCGGCTCACCGGCCTGCTCGGCCAGCCGGACAGCGCCGCGCTGCTGGCGCCCTTGGTCGAGCGGGAATTGCTGCTGCGGCTGATGATGGGGCCGAGCGGCGGGCTGCTGCGGGCGATTGCCAGCGGCGACAGCCGCACCGGCCAGATCGCGCGCGCGATCCGCTGGCTCAAGGCGCATTATCGTGAGCCGTTCAGCGGCCCAGTGCTGGCCGATCTTGCCGGCATGAGCCTGTCGAGTTTCCACGATCATTTTCGCCGGGCGACGGCGATGACGCCGCTGCAATATCAAAAGCAGCTGCGGCTCCAGCAGGCGCGGCAGATGATGCTGGCGGAGCGGATCGACGCGGCCGAGGCCGGCTATCAGGTCGGCTATGACAGTCCGTCCCAGTTCAGCCGCGAATATCGCCGCCTGTTCGGCGCGCCACCCCAGCGCGACGTCGGCCGGCTGCGCGCCATGCCGAACCGGGCGCTGGCGATTTGAGGGGGGGGTAACGGAAAGTTCGTTTACGCCGCCGCACAAGCCAGAAGGCGCCAGCGATAACAAGCGCAATCGCCGCATTGATTACCGCACGTCTGGGCAGGTTGCCCAATGCGTATTCCATGCCTTTCGACACGGCGTCCGAGAGGAAGAACCCGACTAGCATGGGCAGCCATGAAACAAGAAAATATCGGACCGAGGCGCGCATCGGCAGATGCTATATGCGATCGCCATGGGCGCGCAAGGAAAGCGGCTATTCTCCTGTCATCCTGCAACAAGTCCGGGGCGACGATCCGTGATCGCTCAGCGGAACACCCATTGCCGGTTGAGGCCGAAGACCACGGCGGGGGTGACGAAGATCATCGCCGGGATCGGCGACCATTCGGGCCAGCGCATGTGGGTGACGCACAGATAGACCCACAGGGCGTTGAGCGCATAGCTGACCAGTGAGACCGCGACGAAGCGGAAGCCGCGCGCGGCATGGCCCGACTGGCTGCCATGGCCGCGGAAGGTGAAGGCATTGTGCAGCACATAGCCGATGACCACCGCGCACAGATAGCCGATGCCGTTGGCGATCTGGGGATGAAGGCCGGCCGGCGCCGCCAAGGTCCAGTAGATCGCCGCCTGGCAGGCGGTGATGAACAGGCCGGTCACGCCATAGCGCAATATCTGCCAGAACAGCGCCCGGTGGGCGGGCGTCAATTGGTCGATGATTTTCATGGAGCCCCGTTGCGCTTTGATGCGGAGCGTCTAATCCACCGGCCATGAACTTGCAAAGCTGGCCTGTATTTCGCGCCCGCGCGTCCCATTGGTTCGCGATCCTTACCGCTTATGCCGATCGCCACTGGAAGTGGCTGACCTTCCTGATCTGGATCGCGATCCTGGTCGGCATGCTGGTCGATCGCTGGCCCGCGATCCACTGGCTGACGCTCAGCGACACGGACGACAATATCCGCTTCGTCCAGGTCAAGGACTGGCTGGCCGGGCAGGGCTGGTATGATCTGCGCCAATATCGGCTCGATCCGCCCGGCGGCGCCAATATCCACTGGTCGCGGCTGGTCGACATCCCGCTCGCCGGGCTGATGCTGTTCTTCCGCGCCTTTGTCGAGCAGGATCTGGCCGACCGGCTGGCCTGCGCGATCGCGCCGCTGCTGCCGCTGTTCCTGCTGATGCTGAGCCTGGGGTCGATCGCACGGCGGCTGGCGGGCGACGCGGTCGGCGGGCGCTGGGCCTGGCTGTTCGCGGTGCTGGCGCCGCTCGCCGCGCAGATGGGGCTGGGCATGTTCGCGCCGATGCGGATCGACCATCATGGCTGGCAGCTGGCGCTGGCGCTGACGATGATGGCGGGCCTGATCGATCGCAACTGGCTGCGCGGCGGCGTGGTGGCCGGCGTGTCGAGCGCCCTGTCGGTGGCGATCGGCATGGAGATGATCGTCTATCTCGCCGCCGGCGGCGCGCTGGTGGCGCTGCGCTGGGTGTTCCGCGATGGCGCCGGGCGGCGGATGCTGCCCTATGGCCTCAGCCTCGCGGGGGCGACCTCGCTCTGCTACGTCCTCTTCGCCAGCTACGACAATCGCCACATGGTGTGCGATGCCATCTCGCCCATCTGGGTCGCGGTATTCGGCGCGGCCGGCGCGGGCATGGTGCTGCTCGGCCGCCTGCCGCTGCGGCTCTGGTGGCAGCGGCTGATCGCCGGCATGATCGTCGGCGGCGCGGTGGGGCTGTTCTTCTTCCTGAACTGGCCGCAATGCCTGACCCCCTATCAGATCTCGCCCGAGCTGCAGCAGCTCTGGCTCGCCAATATCCGCGAGGCAAAGCCCATCACCGCGCAGGCGCAGAGCCTGGTCGTGCCGCTGATGGCTCTGCCGGCGGTGGGCCTGCTCGGCCTGCTCTGGGCGCTCTGGGATGTGCGGCGCGACAGCGACCGACTCTGGGCCTTTGCGATGATCGGCCTGATGATGCTCTTCTCGACCGCTTTGCTCTTCTGGCAGCTGCGTGCGGGGCCGGCGGCGCAGTTGCTGGCGATCCCGCCCGCCGCCTGGGCCGGATGGCGGCTGGTAACGGCGATCTTCACCGGATCGCGCCGGGTGCGCATCCTGGCGGGCATCGGCGCGCTGCTGGTCGGCGCCATTGCCTTTGCCTATCCGCTCTATCCACAGGTGATCGCGCTGTGGCAGCAGGCGACCGGCACCAAGCCCAAGCCCTGGCGCTCGTCCGCCATCGCCCGCACCGACGCGATCAAGAAGGCCAATGGCCGCTGTCGCACGCTGCCGGCGCTGGAAGTGCTGGACCAGCTGCCACCGGCGACCATCTTCACCATGGTCGACCTGGGGCCGCGCATCATCGCCACGACGCATCATAGCGCGGTGGCCGGCCCCTATCATCGCAATGGCGCGACGATCCTCGACATGCATCATGCCTATGACGGGCCGGCCGACGCCTTCCGTCCGATCGCGGCGAAGCATCATGCGACCTATTTGCTGGTCTGTCCCAATTTCCCCGAAGGGACCATCTATCAGTCGCGCAGCCCGCGCGGCTTCTACGCGGACCTGATGCGCGGTACGATTCCGGCCTGGTTGCAGCCGGTGACGCTCAAGACGGCGATGACGCTGCCCTACACGCTCTACAAGATTGATTATTCAGCGCCGGGCAGCAAAAAAGTCGCGCAGCAGCGCTGATCCCTCCGCCTCGGCCAGCCCGCCATAGATTTCCGGGCGGTGCAGACATTGCGGCTGGGCAAAGAGGCGCGGTCCCTGTTCGACCGCGCCGCCCTTGGGGTCGGACACCGCATAATAGAGCCGGGCGACGCGGGCGTGAGAGATAGCGCCCGCGCACATTGGGCAGGGCTCCAGCGTCACCCACAGGTCGCAGCCGGTCAGGCGGAAGTCGCCAATCCGGGCGGCGGCGGCGCGAATCGCGACCATTTCGGCATGGGCGGTGGGGTCGTTGTCGCGGCGGTTGCGATTCTCGCCCTCGCCGATGATGACGCCATCGCGCGTGACCACGGCGCCGATCGGCACCTCGCCCGCTGCCTCTGCCGCGCGGGCCAGCGCAAAGGCGCGGCGCATGGGTTCGGGCAAGGGAAAGGGCGAGGTCATGACCCCGCCTTAGTCGGAGAGGGAGAGCCGCACCAGCCTTCAGCGGAAGGCACGGGACTCGGCTGAACCCCCCACCCGGCCTCCCATTCCAGGATAGGCTGTTGGGCGGCCGGGTGGGGGTGCGGGCTGGTGCCGTCCATGCGCCGGAAGGCGCATCAAAATGCCGCGAATCGACTCAGGGCTTCTTCACGTCCACGGTCGGAACCTCGACCGTTTCGTTGCGGCTGCCCACTTCGACCTTGGCGACGCTCGCCTCATATTTGGGCAGGGCGCCCTGTTTTACGGAGACTTCGGGCAGGCGACCCTCCTGAGTCTTCTGCAGGTCGATGAATCCGGTTGCTATCCCGGCGCCGATGACGATAAGCGCGATCAGCAGCAATCCGCCGATGAAACGCATGGCACTCTCCTCTGTTGAACGGGGGGATGAACGCGGGGCCCGGTGAAATGGTTGCGATAGTGCCACGAACCGAGCGGAAGGTTGACGGCGAGCGGGAATCCCGCTATCGGCGCCGCTTTCCGAACGAACCCGAATTTCAAAGGTTGATTGACTATGTCGCGCATTTGCGAGCTGACCGGTAAGGGTCGCCAGGTGGGTCACAATGTTTCCCACGCCAACAACAAGACCAAGCGCGTGTTCCTGCCGAACCTGCAGAACGTGTCGCTGATCTCCGAAACGCTGGAAACCACCGTCAAGCTGCGCGTGTCGACCCATGGTCTGCGCTCGGTCGAGCATAATGGCGGCCTCGACAACTGGCTGGTCAAGACCAGCGACGACAAGCTGTCGCTGAAGGCCCGTCGCCTGAAGCGCGACATCGTCAAGAAGCAGGCTGCCGCAGCCGCCTGATTCGCTTCGATTCGTTTCGGCATAAGAAGCGGCCTGGCAACAGGCCGCTTTTTTGCGTTTTCTGATATTCCCTGCTGAGCAGGGAATTGACCGCACCAGCCCGCACCCCCACCCGGCCTCCCAACAGCATATCCTGGAATGGGAGGTCGGGTAGAGGTGCGGGCTGGTGTTGCGTTCCGATCAATCCAATCGGAATTTCAGCAGCAAGGTGCGCTGGAAGAATTCGTGATTGTCGTCGGATGCGACCCACAGGATCGTCCGGCCCTGTTCCCGGCTGAGCGCCAGTCCTTCGAAATTGTCGGCCAGCAGCGGCGGCGCCAGCCGCGCCAGCGTCCGGGCGCGCAGTTCCGTGTTCGGTGCGGGATTCTCAGGCAGCTCGATCATCGCGATCGTCGCGGTGAACAGTTCCTGCAGGGTCAGGCGCCGGTTCAGCACCAGCAGATGGCGATCGTCCAGCGCGACCATGTCGGTCGGGCGATAGCCCTGCGGCGCGACATAATGGAGATGGATCGGATCGGCCGTGTCATGCTCGGCCGGATCGCCCGACCAGAGCAATGTGTCATGATGGCCGTCGGCGGTCATGCCCATCTCGCCGATCGCGATGAAGCGGCCGTCGGGCAGGCGGGTGAAGGATTCGATCGATCCGGTCTTGGGCCAGGCGACGATTTCGGGCCAGGTCCGGCATGCCTCCACCCGCGCGAAGCCGGGCGAATAGCGGCAGATCGCCTGGAGCAGCTCGAACCCCACCCAATAGCGATCGCTGGCCGGATCATGGGTCATGGATTCGGAGTCCCAGGACCACCAGGGCCGGTCCCTGTCCTGCGCCCTTACCGGCAGCGGCGCGATGAAGGGGCGGCGGCTGGCGCGGCCGGGGCCGACATGGAAGCCCATCAGCACGCCGGCATCGCTCAGCGCCAATATCTGGCCCGGCCCGTCGACCAGCAGCGAGGATATGCTGCCAAAGCCCGGATTGTCGCTGCCAAGCTGCCAGCCGCCCAGATAGGTGAGCGTGCCGACCCGGCGGCGATCGGGATCGCTGCTGTCGAGCGGCACCGCCCGCGCCGTCACCAGCAAGGTGCCCGGCCGCACGGCGGCGGGCTTGGTGGACGGCGGAGCAGGCAGCAGCAGGATCGCAAGAGCGAGAACGATCAGGATTCGATGCATCGCGCTTGGCCATAGGGGAAATGTCGGCAGGACGCAGCAGGGGAGTGGCGAAGCGTTGCCAGCTTAACGGTGGCTGTCACCGCCATTCAGGCTCCACTCAACGCGAATCAGTCATAAGGGCATCAATCCTGGTGATCGGCCCGTCCGGTTCACTGCGGAAATGGCAATCTGAGGAGCAACGCCATGAAGATGAAGTATCTGATCAATCTGGGTGCTGCGCTCGCCATGGGCGCTGCCTCCCTCGCCGTCACCGCGACGCCCGCCATGGCGCGCGATGGCTGGGGCCGCGGCTATGAGCGCGGTGACTATTACCGGGGTGATCGCGGCTATCGCGGTTATCGGGGTGACTATTATCGTGGCGACCGTGGCTATCGCGGCGGTTATCGCGGCAATTATTACCGCAATGACTATCGCGGCTATCGCGGCGGCTATCGCTGCCGGGACAATGGCACGGGCGGCACCATCATCGGTGCGATCGCCGGCGGCCTGCTCGGTAACGAGGTTGGTCGGGGCAGCGGCCGCTATGGCCGGGGCGACGGCACCACGGGCGCCATCATCGGCGCGGGCGTCGGTGCGCTGGCTGGCCGCGCGATCGACCGCAACTGCTAAGCGTCACCCCATCTGGTGACTTTGAAGGGCCGTCCCCGTGAAGGGGGCGGCCTTTTGCTATCGGGCAGTGTTGCCTGCACCCTGTCGCCGGTCGGCGCGGGCGGCCGCGACGGCGGCGGGGTTGAGCCCGGCCTCCTGCGGCGATGCGGCGCCGGCGCGCGCATCCAGCTGCGCCGCGGCGGCATTGAGCGCACTGGCTTCGGCCGCGCTGACGCCGCCGACGCCATCATCCTGGCCGGAATTGCAGGCGCCAAGCGCCAGCAGGAGCAGCAGGGCAGGTCGCTTGGTCACTCGCCGATCCTTTCGCGCATAAGAAAAGGGCCGCTCCCGTTTCCGGTGCGGCCCTTTTCCAAAAACTCTTCCCGAAAGGGAAATTACATCGCGTTGGCGACGTTGTTGGTCGCGTTCGAAGCGGCGTTCGCAGCGTTGTCGGCAGCGTTCATCGCGGCGTTCATGGCGTTGTCGGCAGCGTTCGAAGCGTTCTCAGCAGCGTTGGCGGCGTTGTTGGCAGCGTTTTCGGCGGTGTGGCCACCGCAAGCAGCCAGACCCAGCGAAGCGGCGAGAACGAGCGAAAGAGCAATCGACTTGGACATGGGCAAACCCCTCTCAGAGAAAAAAAAGATGCAGACCACTCTCGGAGAAAAGCTCACCCCCCATTGCGCCTGCGCGCTGATTCGTAATGCTTTGGGCGAAGCAAGGCAATCCCATTCCTGAGCGGGAGGGCCTGATAAGGCGCGGTTTTTGTCGGAAGTGCCCGCAATGGACGGCCATTGACGCATATAAAGATTTCTTTATATGATTGCTTCATGAGTGGCGCCCTCGACATTTTCCGGTCTCTTGGAGACCCGACGCGGCTGCGCATCGTCCACCTGTTGCGGGCGATGGAACTGGCCGTGGGCGAAGTGGCGCAGGTGGTCGACCAGAGCCAGCCGCGCGTGTCGCGCCATATCCGCATCCTGGTAGAATCCGGTCTGGTCGAGCGGCGCAAGGAAGGCAATTGGGTCTTCCTGCGGCTGGGGCAGGCGGCGTCGGTCCAGCCCTTCATCACCTTGTTCGACCGGCTGCAGCCGTCGGCTGCCGAAGCCGCCTGGCAGAGCGCGGATCTCGCGCGCCTTGCCGCCGTGCGGGCCGAGCGCGCGCGCGCCGCCGAAGCCTATTTCGCCGAACATGCCGAGGAATGGGACGCGATCCGTTCGCTCCATGTCGCCGAGGCCGACGTGGAAGCGGCGATGCGCGCGATGCTGGACGGGCAGGCGATCGGCCATCTGCTCGACATCGGCACCGGCACCGGGCGGATGATCGAATTGTTCGGCCCCGCCGCCGACCAGGTGACGGCGCTTGATCGCAGCCCCGATATGTTGCGGCTGGCCCGCGCCAAGCTGCCCGAGGATGCGGGCGACAAATATGCGCTGCTGCTCGGCGATTTCGCCGCGCTGCCGATCGACCCCGCCAGCGTCGACACGGTGCTGCTGCATCAGGTGCTGCATTATGCCCAGGCGCCCGAGCAGGTGATCGGGCAGGCGGCGCAGGTGCTGCGCCCCGGCGGCCGGGTGCTGATCGTCGATTTCGCCGCCCATGAACGCGAGGAGCTGCGGACCCGCGACCAGCATGCGCGCCTGGGCTTTTCCGACATGCAGATCGAAGGCTGGTTCGCGCAGGCGGGCCTGGAACTGGAACGGGTGGACATGCTGCCCGGCCAGGAACTGACGGTACAATTGTGGCTCGGGCGCCAGCGCGGCGCCGACATCCTGCCCATCGAAGAACGGATTTCCGCATGACCCAGACTGACCGCGCCCGCCATGATGCCGAAGGGCCGCTCTATGCGGATCTGGCCGGCGACCTCAATGTGAGCTTCGAATTCTTCCCGCCCAAGACGGAGAAGATGGAGGAGCAGCTCTGGTCGGCGATCGAGACGCTGACGCCGCTGGCGCCCAAATTCGTGTCGGTGACCTATGGCGCGGGCGGCTCCACCCGCGAGCGCACCCATAATACGGTCGCGCGCATCGCCAGGGAAACGCCGCTGGCCGCCGCCGCGCATCTGACCTGCGTCGCCGCCAGCAAGGCCGAGATCGACGAAGTGGCCGACGCCTATTGGGAAGCGGGCGTGCGCCATATTGTCGCGCTGCGCGGCGATCCGCCGGAGGCCGGCACCGCCTTCCAGCCGCACCCCGATGGTTACAAGGGCGCGGCCGAACTGGTCGAAGGGCTGCGCAAGCGCCATGATTTCGAGATTTCGGTCGCCGCCTATCCCGAAACCCATCCCGATGCGCTGAGCGCGCAGAGCGACATCGACAATTTGAAGCGCAAGATCGACGCCGGCGCGACCCGTGCGATCACCCAATTCTTCTTCGAGGCGGACACCTTCTTCCGCTTCCGGGACACGGTCGCCGCCGCCGGCATCGACGCGGACGTCATTCCCGGCATCATGCCGGTCAGCAATTTCGCCGCGGTCCAGCGCATGTCGGCGATGTGCAACACCGATGTCCCCGCCTGGATGGGCCGCCTGTTCGACGGGCTGGACCAGCATCCCGCCGCGCGCCAGCTCGTCTCTGCCACGCTGGCGGCCGAACTGTGCCGCAACCTCTATATGGGCGGCGTGCGCGACTTTCATTTCTATACGCTCAACCGGGCGGAACTAAGCTATGCGATCTGCCACCTGCTGGGCCTGCGCCCGCAGGTTGCGGTGGACGCCTGATTTGAAACCATCCCCTCCGTTCGGTTCGAGCTTGTCGAGAACCGGTAGCGCGAGGGTTCTCGACAAGCTCGAACCGAACGGGACGAGGGGATATGACGATGAACGCTGAACAGAAATTGCGCGCCCTGGCGGCGGAAAAGATCCTGATCTTCGACGGTGGCTATGGCACCTCGATCCAGAAGCATGGCCTGACCGAAGCCGATTATCGCGGTGACCTGGACCTGGCCAAGGACCAGAAGGGCAATAATGACCTGCTCTGCCTGACGCGGCCGGACATCGTCGAGGGCATTCATACCGCCTATCTCGACAATGGCGCCGACATGATCGAGACCAACACCTTCTCGTCCACCAAGATCGCGATGGCCGATTATGGCTGTGAGCATCTGGTGTGGGACATCAATGTCGCCGCCGCCAAGATCGCGCGGGCCGCCTGCGAGAAGGCGACGGCCAAGGACGGCAAGCCCCGCTTCGTCTGCGGCTCGATCGGCCCGACCAACAAGACGCTGTCGATCTCGCCCGACGTCAACGATCCCGCCTACCGCGAGGTCGACTATGACACGCTCAAGGCCGATTATCGCGAACAGTGCGACGCGCTGATCGCCGGCGGCGTCGACTTCCTGCTGATCGAAACCTGCTTCGATACGCTCAATGCCAAGGCCGCCGGCATGGCCGCGCGCGAAGCCGAAGCGGCGGCCGGCCGCTCGGTGCCGGTGATGCTGAGCTTCACCATCACCGACATGTCGGGCCGGAATCTCTCGGGCCACACGATCAACGCCTTCTGGTATTCGCTGCGCCATCTGAAGCCGCTGACCATCGGCGTGAACTGCGCCTTCGGTGCGGACCTGCTGCGGCCCTATCTCGCCGAACTGTCGAAAAATGCCGACACGCTGATCCTGGCCTATCCCAATGCCGGTCTGCCCAATGAACTGGGGCAATATGATGAGTTGCCGGAAACCACCGCGAAGCTGATCCGTCAGTGGGTGGACGAAGGGCTGGTCAACATGGTCGGAGGCTGCTGCGGCACCACGCCCGCCCATATCGGCGCGGTGGCGAAGGCGCTGGACGGCCACAAGCCGCGCGTGGTGCCTGAACTGACGGTAGTGACGCGCCTCGCGGGCCTCGAACCGATGCACATCGCGGCGTAATTAGATGTTCCCCCTCCCGTAAGCGGGAGGGGGCTAGGGGGTGGGCCTGTCCAGGCACTGCCTCAATTGCCCACCCCCAGCCCCTCCCGCCTGCGGGAGGGGAGCAGGTAAGAAAAATGACCACTACCTCCTCCACCGCCACCTTCGTCAATATCGGCGAGCGCACCAACGTCACCGGCTCCGCCAAGTTCAAGAAGCTGATCATGGCCGGCGACTATGCCGCGGCGATCGACATCGCCCGCGAGCAGGTCGAAAATGGCGCGCAGATCGTCGACGTGAACATGGACGAAGGCCTGCTCGACGCGGTCGAGGCGATGACCACTTTCCTCAAGCTCATGACGTCGGAGCCGGACATCAGCCGCGTGCCGGTGATGATCGACAGTTCCAAATGGGAAGTGATCGAGGCGGGGCTGAAGTGCGTCTCCGGTAAGCCGGTGGTCAACTCGATCAGCATGAAGGAAGGTGAAGAGGCCTTTCTGCATCACGCCAGGCTATGCATGGCCTATGGCGCCGCCGTGGTGGTCATGGCCTTCGACGAGACCGGCCAGGCTGATACCCAGGCCCGCAAGGTCGAGATTTGCGAGCGCGCCTACAAGCTGCTGATGACCATCGGCTTCCCGCCCGAAGACATCATCTTCGACCCCAATATCTTCGCCGTCGCGACCGGGATCGAGGAGCATAATAATTACGGCGTCGACTTCATCGAAGCCTGCCGCGAGATCAAGAAGCGCTGCCCGCATGTCCATATCTCGGGCGGCCTGTCCAACTTCTCCTTCTCCTTCCGTGGCAACGAACCGGTGCGCCGGGCGATGCACTCGGTGTTCCTCTATCACGCCATTCCCGCCGGTCTCGACATGGCGATCGTCAATGCCGGCCAGCTCGACGTCTATGACGCGATCGACCCGGCGCTGCGCCAGGCGTGCGAGGATGTGCTGCTCAACAGCGATCCCGAAGCCGGCGACCGCCTCGTCGCGCTCGCGGAAAGCTTCAAGGGCAAGGATGCCGCGTCGGAAAAGGCCGCGCAGGAATGGCGCGGCTGGCCGGTCGCCAAGCGCCTCGAACATGCGCTGGTCAAGGGCATCGACATGTATGTCGTGGAAGACACGGAGGAATGCCGCCTCGCCGCCGAAAAGCCCATTCAGGTGATCGAAGGCCCGCTGATGGACGGCATGAACGTGGTCGGCGACCTGTTCGGCGCGGGCAAGATGTTCCTGCCCCAGGTGGTGAAGTCCGCCCGCGTCATGAAGAAGGCGGTGGCCCATCTTCTGCCCTATATCGAGGCGGCCAAGGAACCCGGTGCCAAGGGCAAGGGCAAGATCATCATGGCGACGGTCAAGGGCGACGTGCATGATATCGGCAAGAATATCGTCGGCGTCGTGCTTCAGTGCAACGGCTTCGAGGTGATCGACATGGGCGTGATGGTCCCCTGGCAGGATATCATCAAGGCCGCGAACGAGAATGACGCCGACATGATCGGCCTGTCCGGCCTCATCACCCCCTCGCTAGACGAGATGGTGACGGTGGCCGCCGAAATGCAGCGCGCCAACATGACCATGCCGCTGCTGATCGGCGGCGCGACCACCTCGCGCGTCCATACCGCGCTGCGCATCGACCCGGCCTTCACCGGCCCGGTCGTCCATGTGCTCGACGCCAGCCGTGCGGTCGGCGTCGCCACCGCCCTGGTGTCGGAAACGCAGAAGGCCGATTTCGTCCAAAAGACCAAGGACGATTATGAGCATGTCCGCGTTGCCCGCGCGAACAAGGGGCAGAGCCAGCTCCTGTCGCTTGAGGACGCCCGCGCCAACGCCTTCGAAATGGACGAGAGCCTGAAGGCGCCGCGCCCGCGGCTGCCCGGCACCCACCGCTTCCCCGATTGGGATCTGAAGGATCTGGTCAATTATATCGACTGGACCCCCTTCTTCCGCGCCTGGGAACTGGCCGGCAATTATCCCGCCATCCTGGATGACGAGATTGTCGGCGAAAGCGCCCGCAGTCTCTTTGCCGACGCGCAGAAGATGCTTGCCAAGATCATCGACGAGAAATGGCTGACCGCGCGCGGCGTCGCGGGCCTGTGGCCGTGCCGTCGCCAGGGCGACGACATCATCGTCCATGTCGAGGACGAGAAGCACTACACCCTGCCGATGCTGCGCCAACAGATCGCCAAGCGCGAAGGCCGGGCCAATATGTGCCTCGCCGACTTCATCAGCCATGATGGCGACTGGATGGGTGGCTTTGCCGTATCGATCCACGGCATCGAGCCGCATCTGGCCCGCTTCAAGAATGCGATCGATGACTATTCGGACATCCTGCTCAAGGCGCTGGCCGACCGTCTCGCCGAAGCCTTTGCCGAGCGGCTGCACCATTATGTCCGCACCGCGCTCTGGGGCTATGCCGAGGGCGAGCAGCTGACCAATGAGGCGCTGATCAAGGAAGAATATCGCGGCATCCGCCCGGCGCCGGGCTATCCGGCCTGCCCGGAACATAGCCTGAAGCCGATCCTGTTCGAGATGCTGGACGCCCATCATGCGACCGGCGCGACGCTCACCGAAAGCTTCGCCATGCTGCCGACCGCGGCGGTCAGCGGCTTCTATTTCGGCCACCAGCAGGCCGAATATTTCGGCGTCGCCCGCGTCGGCCGCGACCAGCTGGAAGATTATGCCCAGCGCCGCGGCATCGACCTGGAAACCGCCGAACGCTATCTGCGCCCGAACCTGGACTGATCCATCGCGTTTTTGCCCCTGCCATCAACGGCAGGGGCAAAATCCGCCCATTTCCGCAGGCCATGACGATGTCGGGCTTTGAGGGGTGACGGCCAATTTCAGACCTGTTCCCCCTCCCGCAGGCGGGAGGGGGTTAGGGGGTGGGCTGGACGTCGCACAAGCCCACCCCGGTGCGACTAATGCGCTTCGCGCATAAGTCTCGCTGCCCCTCCCGCATGCGGGAGGGGAGTGGCAGGAAACCACCCAAATCCGTCACCCCAGCGAAGGCAGGGGGCTCAGGCGGTGGCAGAAGAAGATCAGCCGTCTCGCGCTATCTGTTTACGCGGCGCGCGCCTGCCTGAGACGCCAGCCTTTGCTGGCGTGATGGGATAAGGATCAGTCCGCTCCCCACCCATCCCGGTCGCTTTCACGATGAAGGCCCTGTCCTACAGGGATGCGTCCGGTGTAAAGTTCCGGCTGGCTCTTTCCATCGTCAACCTATTCTATTCCCGGCATTTCTTTGCTTTCGGCGAAAATCTCCCATGGCGCATATGCGCAAACTTCCGATTATTTCCCGCTAACATATTGAAAAGACGAATTCTGTCCCGTTCGACTCAGCGTCAAACGGGCGGTTTCGGCAGGGCAATCCGGTAACTTGGGGCGGTTATCCGCGATTTTCGCTGATAAGCTGAGCTTGTCAGGTCCGTGGATCGTTCCGCCTGTCGGGCGGTTCCCCGTTGCGCTAAGGGGACGCGCACCACGCACAGGGGAGATTGATCGATGGCCTATACGCTCATCACCGCCAACCGGAATTATTCGAGCTGGTCGCTGCGGCCCTGGCTGCTGATGAAGGGGCTGGGGATCGATTTCGTCGATCGCATCGAACCCTTTGCAGCGCCGGTCAATTACAGCGCCTTTCGCAGCTTTTCGCCGACGGGACAGGTGCCGGCGTTGATCGATGGCGACCGGACGCTCTGGGATTCGCTCGGCATCCTCCTCTATCTGGCCGACCGGCATGAGGGCGTCTGGCCTGCCGATGCCGATGCGCGGGCCTTTGCCCAGTGCGCGGTGGCGGAAATGCACAGCGGCTTTTCCGCGCTGCGGTCGACCTGCACGATGAATGTCGGGGTTCGGGTGGAGCTGAACCTGATCGAGCCGGCGCTGAACAAGGATATCGCCCGGTTGCGCGAACTCTGGGAGCAGGGGCTGGCGCGCTTTGGCGGGCCCTATCTGGCCGGCGCCGATTTCAGCGCGCTCGACGCCTTCTATGCGCCGGTCGCCTTCCGGGTGCGCAGCTATGGCCTGGATGTCGGGCCGATAGCGCGTGGCTGGGTCGAAACCATGCTGGCCCATCCCGCGATGCGCGAATGGGAACAGGCAGCGCTGGCCGAAACCTGGCGCGAGGAGGGCCATGAGGCGGAACTGGCGGCGGTCGGCCGCGTGGTCGAGGATTATCGCGCGGCGTAACATTATTGCTTCAGCCTTGCGAAAAACGCACATTTTCCATCGCAAGGCCCGTTTCTCCCCCTTTCCCCTGGCGCCTTACGGGTCTAGGGGGAGGGGACCATGGTTAAGCCACGCACCCTCTATGAGAAGATCTGGGACGCGCATGTCGTTGAACGGCGTCCCGATGGAACCTGCCTGATCTATATCGATCGTCACCTCGTGCATGAAGTGACGAGCCCGCAGGCGTTCGAAGGCCTACGCCTCGCTGGACGCAAGGTGCGCCGGCCCGACCTGACCCTTGCGGTCCCCGACCATAATCTGCCGACGACGCCGCGCCGAGACGCCGATGGCCATCGCATCCCGATCGCCGATCCGGAAAGCGCGCAGCAGCTTGCCGCGCTGGAACGCAATGCGCCCGAATTCGGCGTGCGCCTGATCGGTGACGCGGACCCGGAACAGGGCATCGTCCATGTCGTCGGCCCGGAACAGGGCTTCACCCTGCCGGGCACCACTCTGGTGTGCGGTGACAGCCATACCAGTTCGCATGGCGCGCTGGGCGCGCTGGCCTTCGGCATCGGCACGTCCGAGGTCGAGCATGTGCTGGCGACCCAGACCCTGCTGCTGAAACAGTCCAAGACCATGCAGGTCGTGGTTGAGGGTGAGCTGGGCTATGGCGTCACCCCCAAGGATGTGGCGCTGGCGATCTGCGGCACGATCGGCACTGCCGGCGGCACCGGCTATGTCATGGAATATCGCGGATCGGTGTTCCGCGACATGTCGATCGAGGGCCGGCTGACCGTCGCCAACATGTCGATCGAGGCGGGCGCCCGGTCCGGCCTGTTCGCGCCGGACGAGAAGACCTTCGCCTATATCGAGGGCCGTCCGATGGCGCCCAAGGGTGCCGACTGGGATGCGGCCGTCGCTTGGTGGAAGACGCTGCACACGGATGAAGGCGCGGTGTTCGACAAGACGGTCGTGATCGACGCAGCCGACATCGTGCCCAATGTCACCTGGGGCACCAGCCCCGAGGATGTCGTGCCGGTGACCGGCGTGGTGCCGGACCCGGAAAGCTTCGCCGATGCGTCGAAGCGCGCCGCCGCGCAGAAGTCGCTCGACTATATGGGCCTGTCCGCCGGGCAGAAGATGGAAGATGTCGCGATCGAGCATGTCTTCATCGGCAGCTGCACCAACAGCCGGATCGAGGATCTGCGCGCCGCCGCCGGCCTGCTGAAGGGGCGGCATATCGCCGCCGGCATCAAGCATGCGATGGTCGTGCCGGGATCGGGCCTGGTCAAGCGCATGGCTGAGGCCGAGGGGCTGGACCGCATCTTCCTCGACGCCGGTTTCGAATGGCGCGAGCCGGGCTGTTCGGCGTGCCTGGGCATGAACCCGGACAAGGTGCCGGCTGGTGAACGTTGCGCATCGACCAGCAACCGCAACTTCATGGGCCGCCAGGGTCCGGGATCGCGCACGCATCTGGTCTCGCCGGAAATGGCTGCTGCTGCTGCGCTGACCGGGCGGTTGACCGATGTGCGCGCATTGATGGGTGAAAAAGAGGGGATGGTCGCATGAAGAAGGTATTCTGGGTGCTGGCGCTGGGCGCGCTGGCCAGTGCGGCGATGGCCGCGACGCTGGGCCGCGCTGAGGACGGTCCCGCGGTGGAGGCGAAGCGGGCGCACTGATGGACAAGCTGACTACCGTTGACGGCCGGGCCTATCCGTTCGGGATGAAGAATGTCGACACCGACATCGTCATCCCGGCGCACTGGCTCAAGACGATTTCGCGCGCGGGCCTTGGCAAGGGCGCGTTCGAGGTGCTGCGCAAGGAACCGGGCAATGTCTTTGACGATCCCGAATATGCCGGCAGCCCGATCCTGATCGCGGGCGACAATTTCGGTTGCGGCTCCAGCCGTGAACATGCCGCCTGGGCGCTGGGCGACCTGGGCATCAAGGTGGTGATCGCGCCGAGCTTTTCCGACATCTTCTCGGGCAATGCGTTCAAGAACGGCATCTTGACCGTGGTGCTGCCGCAGGAGGCGATCGACCGGCTGATGGAGGTCGCCAAGACTGACCCGATCCATGTCGATCTGGAGCAGCAGAGCGTCACCACCCAATATCAGGATCGCTTCAGCTTCGAGATCGACCCGTTCCGCAAGCATTGCCTGCTGGGCGGTCTGGACGAGATTGGCCTGACCCTGGACGAGGCGGCTGTGATCGACGCGTTCGAGGCGAAGGATGCGGCTTTGCGCCCCTGGCTGGTGCCGGCCGTTGCCTAAAGGCGCGGTTCCGCCTATCTCTGAACGCGACAGACGCATTTCAACAGGGCTTCACGCATGACCACTTTCGACGACCGCGAGCGCGCATTTGAAAATATGTTCGCGCACGACCAGGAGATGCAGTTCCGCATCCAGGCGCGCCGCAACCGCCTGCTGGGCGAATGGGCGGCCGCGAAGATGGGCCTGACGCCGGAGGAAACCGACGCCTATGCCAAGGCCGTCGTGCAGGCCGATTTCGAGGAAGCGGGCGACGAGGACGTCATCCGCAAGCTGCTGGGCGACATGACCCAGGCCGGCCTCGACATCGACGAAGCGGGCGTGCGCACCGCGCTCGACGAGCAGGCGGTGATCGCCCGCCGCATGTTCATCGAAGCGCAGTAAGGCAGGTATCGCCATGCCGATGGCAGCAGACGATATTGCCGAGATGATCAAGACCGCGATCCCGGATGCGCAGGTCGAGATTACCGACCTGGCCGGCGACGGCGATCATTATGCGGCCAAGGTCGTGTCCGAAAGCTTCCGGGGGATGACTCGGGTGGCGCAGCAGCGCGCCGTCTATGCGGCGCTGGGCGGACGCATGGGCGGGGTGCTTCATGCCTTGCAACTGACCACCGCCGTTCCCAACTAACCGCCATAGCGACATTCGCGTCCCGCCGCGCGGCGACGCCAGACAAAGAATTGGACCCAGTGAAATGACCGACGCCGTGCAGCAGCGGATCGCCGACATCGTCAACGGTAATGACGTGGTGCTCTTCATGAAGGGCACGCCGCTCTTCCCCCAGTGCGGCTTTTCCAGCCGCGCGATCGCGATCCTGGAGCATCTGGGCGTGAATTACGAGACGGTCGACGTGCTGCAGGACCAGGCGGTCCGCCAGGGCATCAAGACCTTCTCCGACTGGCCGACCATTCCCCAGCTTTATGTGAAGGGCGAATTTGTCGGCGGCAGCGACATCATGATGGAAATGTATGAGGCCGGCGAGCTTCAGCAGCTGATGACCGACAACGGCGTCGCTGCGGCGAACTGATTGCCGTTTCAGGATGAGAGAGATTAAGGGGCGGTCCGCTGGTCGGGCCGCCCTTTTTCTTGTTGGCAGTGCATGCATATGAAGCCGGCCAGGGACGGTTCAATGTGCTGCAAGCCCGGCTGGCGATGAGGTCTGTGAAAGCTTCGGGAACGGCCACCGGGTGGGGGATGCCTGCGGAGACCGTGCCGGCATCCCCCGGGTAGTTGAACGGTGGGAATGCGTAGTAGGGAGCAATCGCCGTGCCAACTGGCAAGGAGGCAGGAAATAGGAGCTTTTGAAGGTTAATGGCGGATCGCGATCGATGCGATCTGTAAAGCGAGCCGACATTCTTGCGGCGGCTGGCGACCTGCAGTCTGTCACCAGACATCGCCCCATCAACGGGCCGATCAAGCGCGGTGTAAAGTGTAGTGTTTTCGATAATGACGGAATTAAAATAATTATCCCTAAATTATATGTGATTAGCTTTTGATGCGATAAGAATTTTGTCCGCTTTTGAAGTGATGGTGAAGTTGCGTCTTTCTCTTTAATAAGACATTATCAAATAGGGGGTGATCCATGACAAGGTTGGGGCCGAGTCATGGTGACAATGTGCGCCTCCGGCACGGTTGGGGTTCTGTGCGCTTGGCAATGGGAGTGAGCCGATCTGAGGGAGGAGAACGCCGCTGCTGGCGCGGTGCGGTCCTGTTTTTTGTTCTCGTCGGGACGCATATGCCGTCATCGCGTGCGCAGGACAGGCTGGTGGTTCCACCCAATGCCCATCCTTTTTCTGCCCCCGCGCAGAATGATCCGATATTGTCGCTGATCGACCAAGCGAGCAGTCAAGCCCTGTTCCGATCGGAGGTGGCGGCCGCGGTCGAGCATAATGCGTTGATCGCCGAAGGCCTGGCCGGGGAGAGGGAGGCGCAGGCTGGCCGCGTGCAGGCGCGATCGGCGCTGTTCCCGACGGTGGATATCAACATCGACGCCAATCGATCGCTGGCGCGCAATTTTTCCAATGATCCCGACAATGTGATCGAACGGTCGCGGCCGGAAGGGCGTACCGATGCGACCGCGTCGGTGCGTCAGCGCTTGCTGGATTTCGGTTCGGCATCAAGCCGGATCAGCGCCGGCAATGCGCGGGTGGAGGCTGCGCGATCCACCACCCAGGGCTATGGCCAGGATGTGGCGATCCAGACAATCACGGCCTGGTATTCCATCCTTGCCCATCGCTGGATGGAGCAAGCGGCGATCGAATATATCGAACGGCAGAAGCGGTTCCGATCGGCACTCGAAACCCGGATCGGCCGGGGCTATTCGGCGCGTGGCGATCTGCCTCGGCTCGACAGCTCGATTGCCAGTGCGGAACTGCGGCTGGCCGGCTTTCGCCGTGACCGGGGTGGTGCAGAAGCGCAATTTCAGGCGCTGACCGGGCATGCGATTCCGGCCGGCATCGGACGGGCGCCCTTGCCCCGGATCGATGTCGATGATCCTGATGGGCTGGAGGGGTTGGTGCTGCGGTCGCCGGCCGTATTACGTGCCGATGCGCAGGCTCGGGCGGCACGGCAGGATGCCCGAGCGGCCCGGGCGGAGCGATTGCCGACGATCGCCGCGGGCGTGGATGCGGGGCGTTATGGCGTGTTCGAGAATGCCGATGATTATGACGTGCGCGGCCGCATCATCGTGCGGGCGCAGATCGGCGCCGGCATCAACGCCAAGGCAGATCAGGCGACTGCGCGGGCCGATGCGGCCGAGGCCTATGCTGCACGCGTGCGGCAGGAGGCACTGCGCGACGCGCGGATATCGCTGACCGACCTCAAGGGACTGGAGGCGCAACTGCTGGCTGCCAAGGCCAGTTATCTGGCCAATCGGGATGCACGCGACGTTGTCGCGACCCGCTTCGAGGCGCTCGATGGCACTCTCTATGATCTCATCTACACCGAAGACAGCTATTTTTCCGCCATCACGGCCTTCATCCAGACCCTGGCCGAGCGGGATGTGTCGCGCTTTGCAGTGTTGGCGAAGAATGGCCAGTTGCTGGCCGATCTGAACATCGACATCGACTCCGACCGGATGGTGCAACCGTGACCGACCAGCCTCTGCTTGTTGCCGCCAAGGAGCGTTTCGCACCCTGGCTGATCGAACCGATGCTGCGCAATCGCCAGACCTATATCAAGGTTGCGATGGCCGCCGCGATGATCAACCTGTTCGCGCTGGTCTCGTCGCTCTTCACGATGACGGTCTATGACCGGGTCGTGCCCAATGATGCCTCATCCTCGCTGGTCGGGCTGAGTATCGGCCTGGGCATCGTCATCATCTTTGATTTCGCCCTGCGCCTGCTGCGTGTCTATTTCGTCGATATTGCCGGCGCCAATATCGATTATGAGGTCGGCGACAGACTATTTGCCAAGATCGTGGCGCTGCGGCTCGACCAGCGTCGTGGCTCGACCGGCACGTTGACAGGCCTGATGCGCGAGTTGGAGACGTTGCGCGATTTCTTTGCATCGGCAACGCTCACCGCCTTCATCGATGTGCCCTTCATTCTCGTGACGCTGTGCGTGATCGCCATGCTGGGCGGCGTCCTGGTCCTGCTGCCATTGGCGATGATTCCGATCGTCATCCTGGCCGGCCTGTTGACCAACCCGGCACTCGACCGGCTTTCGGCCCAGAGCCTGGGCGACGGGCTGGTCAAGCAATCGGTGTTGGTCGAAACCATCGGCAATCTGGAAACCGTCAAGGCCAGCGGTGCGGGGCCGATGCTCAACGCACGGTGGCGAGACGCGCTCAACCGTCATTCGCACAGTTCGCTGGGGCAGCGTCTGTTGTCCTCGATCGCGGTCACGGTCGCCAGCAGCGCGAACACTATCGCCTATTGCGGCACGATCATCGTCGGCGTCGGGTTGCTGCGCAACCATATGATCACCACCGGTGCGTTGCTCGCCTGTTCGGTGCTGTGCGGGCGTTCGATCGCGCCGCTGGCGCAGATCGCCACACTGCTGTCGCGCCTGTCGGCGACGCGGGTCGCCTATCGCCAGATCAATGCGCTGATGCAGACGCCGAGCGAAGGGCCGGCCGGCGATGCGCTGAAGCCAGCGGTGCAGGGGCGGATCGAGCTGCGTAATGTTGCCTTTCGTTACCCTGGTGCATCGGAAAAGGCGCTGGACCAACTGAGCCTGACGATCGCGCCGGGGGAACATGTCGGCTTCCTGGGACGGGTGGGATCGGGCAAGTCCACCCTCGCCCGCATGATCCTGGGCCTCTACGAGCCGGCGGAGGGGGTGGTGCTGATCGATGGCATCGACGTGCGGCAGTTCGATCCCCCCCATCTGCGCCAACAGGTCGGGGCATCGATGCAGGATCATGCCCTGCTGGCCGGGTCGGTGCGCGAGAATATCTGCCTGCAGCGGGCGGATGTCGATGCGGATGAGATGCTTCGTGTGGCGGAGATCAGCGGCACGCATCGCTTCATGGGGCAGATCACCAATGGCTATGATCTGCGGCTGGCGGACAGGGGCGATGGCCTGTCCGGTGGTCAGCGCCAGTCGATATCGATCGCGCGCGCCCTGGCCGGGCGTCCGCCGGTGCTGGTCTTCGACGAACCCAGCAGCGCGATGGACGCGCAGACCGAGGCCGATCTGATCGGTCGGTTGCAGGAAGAGATCCAGGGGCGGACCTTCCTGCTGATTACCCATCGCACGCCCCTGTTGCGGCTGGTCGACCGGATCATCCTGCTGGAGCAGGGGCGCATCGCTGCCGACGGGCCGCGTGATGCCATGCTGCAGCGGCTGACGCGCGGAAAGGTGGCATGAGCATGGACCAGCAGATACAGGCTGCGGGCCATATCCGTCCCGCCGTTCCGGCCAATATCTTCCTGTGGCTGATCGGCGCCTTTCTGGTCATTTTCCTGCTGTGGGCAGGGTTCACCGAAATCGATCGCACCATCCGGGCCGGCGGCAAGGTCATTCCCAGCGCGCAGTTGCAGGTCATATCGAATCTGGAGGGCGGCATTATCGAATCGATCCTGGTGCGCACCGGACAGGAGGTGAAGCACGGGGCGGCGCTGATCCGACTCAATCCTACCCAACCGGGGGCGGAGCTGGCCGCGAACCAGGCCAGCAGCGATGCGCTGTCGTTCAAGATTCTTCGTTTGGAAGCGGAGATGACGGGGCACGTACCGGCCTTCCCGGCTGCCCGCAACGCCGCGATGGCCAGCCAGATTGCGGTCGAGCAAGCTTTGCACCGGTCGCGCATGGCGGAATTTTCCAGCCTTGCCCTGGTGGGCGGGACGAGGGTCGACCAGGCGCAGCGTGCCGTGGCTGAGGCCGATGCGGCACAGGCAGCGCGGATCTCCGCGCGCGACACGGCGCGCGCCGAACTGCAACTGGTCCGTCCCCTGGTGCAGGAGGGGATCGAGCCGCGCCGGTCGCTGTTGCAGGCTGAAAACAGCTATAATGTGGCAGCCGCCGACGCGGCTGCTGCTGCTGCTGCGCTGGGACGATCCCATTCCGCCATGGCGGAGGCGCGGGCCAGTGTCGAACAGCAAAAGCGGGACTGGTTCGCCCGCACGGCCGACGAACTGACGGCGGCGCGGGCCGAGGCGGCGACGCGCCAGGCAAGCCTGCCGGCCTATGCCTACAAGCTGGAACGCACCATTGTCCGGGCACCGATGGACGGGCGGATCAATCGGGTCTTTGTCACGACGATCGGGGGCAGCGTGCGGCCAGGCGATCCGCTGCTGGAAATGGTGCCGGGGCGGGACAATCTGCTGGTCGAAATCATGGTCGATGCCAAGGATATCGCCTCTGTCCACATGAACCAGCGCGCCAAGATCGACATCACGGCTTATGACAGCGCGATCTATGGATCGATGGATGGCCAGGTGATTGCCATTTCCCCCGATGCGGTGGTCAATGAGCGGACCGGGGAAAGCCATTATCTGGTGCGGGTGCGGACCCGCAGCAATGCGATCACCGATCGCTATGGCCATAGGCTGCTGATCGGGCCAGGCATGGGGGCCGAGGCGAAGCTACTGGGCGACAAGCGGACCGTGCTGGCCTATATTCTGACGCCGCTGACCCGGTTGCGGGAAACCGCGTTCCGCGAGTGATGGGGCGATAAGGGGGAAGCGTCCGGCCCTCTCCCCCCAAAAAAAAGGGCGCCCGGTGAACGGACGCCCTTATCCAACCCCTTTCTCTGTGCCTCAGACCACGACGAATTCGCTTGCTACTAGGGCGAGGCCGGTGCTGAGCGTCGCGAACTGGACGGCCGCGCCAGCACCATTGCCGTCGGCATCGAACAGCAGCGCACCGGTGCTGCTGTTGTAGATGATCCGGTCGGTCGAATCATGGGCTGCCGTGCCGATGTAGAAGGCGCCGGCGGACAGGGCGCCGAGGGCGAGGCCGGCAAAGACCGAATCGTCGAGCTGGATCGTGTCATTGGTGACCGAATAATCGGTGATGGCGTCGACATTGCCCCCACCCAATGCGCTCGAGAAAGCGAACAAGTCGGACCCTGATCCGCCGGTCAGTGTGTCTGCGCCCAGGCCACCGTTGATCGTGTCATTGCCACCATTGCCCTGGATCACATTATTGCCGCCATTACCCGTCAGGACATTGTCCTGATTATTGCCGGTGGCATTGATGTTGCCAGACCCGGTGAGGGCCAGCGTTTCGACATAGCCGCCCGACAGGCTGTAGCTGATCGCGCTGAATATCCGATCGGCGGTGCCGCCAGTCGAATTTTCAACCACGACGTCGCCGCTATTATCGACATAATAGGTGTCGTTGCCATCGCCACCGATCATTCGGTCGGCCCCGGCTTCGCCGCGCAACACATTATTGCCGCTGTTGCCGGTCAATGTGTCGTCGAAGGCCGAGCCGGTCAGATTTTCGATATTGGCCAGGGTGTCGCTGCCAGCACCGCCGGTAGCCTGCGCGCCTGCGATTGCCAGGCTGACGGTGACCGCACTGCTGGCCGATGCGTAGCTGGCCGTGTCAGTGCCAGTGCCGCCATCCAGACTGTCATCGCCGGTGCCGCCTTCCAATATGTCATTCCCGCCACTGCCATCGAGAATGTCGTTGCCGCCCATGCCGAGCAGCGTATTGACCGCGCTGTTCCCGATCAGCGTGTTGGCCAGGTTGTTGCCGGTGGCATCAATGGCCGCGCTACCGGTCAGCGTCAGCGTTTCGACATAACGGCCCGACAGGCTGTAGCTGACCGACGAGAATATCTGGTCGCTGGCACCGCCGGTCGATCCCTCGACAACATTGTCGCCGGCGTTGTCGACATAGTAGGTGTCGTTGCCGTTGCCGCCGGTCATCGTGTCGGCGCCGGTCCCGCCGTTCAGCACATCGTCGCCATCGCCGGCATTCATGACGTCATCGCCACCCATGCCCAGCAATGTATTGGCGCCGCTGTTACCGATCAGCGTATTGACCTGGTTGTTGCCGGTCGCGTTGATGTTGGAGGAACCGGTCAATGTCAGGGTTTCGACATAGCGGCCCGAGAGGCTGTAGCTGACCGACGAGAATATCTGGTCGGTCCCGCCAGTCGCTGAATTTTCGACGACGTCATCGCCGGCATTGTCGACATAATAGCTGTCGTCGCCGGTGCCGCCATCCAGCGTGTCTGCGCCTGCGCCACCGTCCAATATGTCGTTGCCGCCCATGCCGAGCAGCGTGTTGACCGCACTGTTGCCGATCAGCGTGTTGGCCAGATTATTGCCGGTAGCGGTAATGGCTGCCGAACCGGTCAATGTCAGTGTCTCGACATGACGGCCCGACAGGCTGTAGCTGACCGAGGAGAAGATGCGGTCATTGCTGCCGCCGGTCGACGATCCTTCGACGACGTTATCGCCGGCATTATCGACATAATAGGTGTCGCTGTCGTTGCCGCCGGTCATGACGTCGATGCCAGCGCCGCCGTCGAGAATGTCGGTGCCTGCGCCACCGTCGAGGCTGTCATCGCCAGCCAGACCATAGAGGGCATCATTGCCGCCATTGCCGGTGAGGGCATTGGCTTCGCCCGATCCGGTGATGTCGTCCGCTCCCGAGCCGCCAATCACATTTTCCACGCTGGCGAGCGAGATTGGACCGAAGGCCGGGAAGTTGATGTCCCAGAATTCGCCATCGGCCAGATTGACATGGGCGTCGAGGCCCGCAGTCCCGGAAAAGTCGAACGTATCGATCCCTGCGCCGCCGACGAATATTTCGCCATAGCCGCCATTCCAGCCATTGACGATCTTCAGCGTATCGTTGCCACCTTCGCCATAGAAAATATCCTGGCCGCTGCTACCATCGAAGACATCATCGCCATCGCCGCCGCGAAGCTGGTCATTGCCGTCCCCGCCACTGAGCGTGTCATTGCCGGCCCCACCGATGAGCAAATCGTCGCCACCATTGCCGTTGAGAATATTATTGGCTGCATCGCCGGTAAGGGTATCGGTGCCTTGGGTGCCATCGACATTTTCGACGCCGGTAATCGTCCAGCTGCCGCCATAAGGCGGAACATAAGTCCAGGTTCCGGCGCCCAGATCGACGGTAGCGCCATAATCTACCGAAATGCCGCTGAGGTTCAGCCGGTCCGTGCCTGTGCCGCCATCGATATTGTCGCCAAAATCAACGTCGATCGCATCTTGCCGGATGACGAAAACATCGTTGCCCGCTTCGCCATAGAGCGTGTCGACATCCCATCCGCCATAGATGGTGTCATTGCCGTTGCCGCCATAGATCGTGTCGCTGCCCGTGCCGCCATCCAGGATGTCGTTCCCATCGCCACCATAAAGCGTGTCGTAGCCACTGAGGCCATACAGTGTGTCGGCGCCGGCGTTGCCGGACAGGATATTACCAAGATAGTTGCCGGTGATGGAGTCATCGCCCGATCCGCCGGTCGCATTCTCGATCATCGAAGCGCTATTGTTCTGATAGAGCAGGGCGTTGAAGATATTGCCGCGGGCAGAATTGCCGGCGCCAAGATAGGCGAGCTGGACATCGCTGAAAACCGAATAGCCGCCCGGATTGAGGTCGAGCGTCAGATCGGTGGTGTAGTTGGACAGGTCATAGGTATCGATGCCGCCACCGTCCCAGATCGTCGCGAAGATGCGATTATCGCCTGGGTCAATTGCCAGAGACCCGTCGATATAGGTCTCGCCAGTGGTCGGGCTCCAGCTGTAGACCGTGTCGCCCGACTGGACCGTATAGTCTGCGCCATACATGGCCTGCAGCGCGGCGATGTCGAGCATCATGTAAGTCTGTGGCGCGCCCCATTGTTCATAGCTGTAGCCGCTGAGCGGTGCGCCGACATAGCTGCGATAGGTCATGACCGAAAATTCGATCGAATCCCAGTCATAGGGGAGGGCGACGTTGGCGGGGCCGCCCGTTTCCTGGCCATGTTTCAGGCCCAGCGAATGGCCAAGTTCGTGCAACATCGTATGCCAGGCATAATTGCCGGCAACCGGATTTTTCAGCGTGTAGATCGAACTGTCATAGGTGTTACCGAAGAAGGTATCGCCACCATAGATGTTGCTGTTGGGATAATAGGCATAGGCGGTGCCCGGATCGCTGGAATTGGCAGCTCGGATCGTCGCGGAGCCGACGCCCGCACCTGCATAGTCGATCGTCAGATTGGTGAAGCCTTCGATCGAAAAGCCACGGGCGGCAGCGAGCTGCGTATAGGTTACATTATTGAGCGCGGTATGCATGGCGAGCGTCTGTTGCGCGGTGAACTGGGAAAAGCCCTCATTCTGCGCGCTGATGCCGTCGCTGTCGCCGTCGGAAAAATAGCCGGTCTGATAGTCCGTGGCCGCATCTACATCGCTATAGGTAATGCTGCCCGCCCATTTGACGCCGCTCAATATGCCGTCAATCTTGGCATCGCCGGTCGCCGCCTGGCTGGCGGTGGTCGACAGGCTGCCATTTTCCTGCGGAGCGCCCGAATTGGCTGCGTTCGCGCTGTCCGGCGGCGTCATCACATCCTGCGGATAGAGCAGCAGAACCTCGCCGCGAATCTGCGCTTCGCGCGATACCGCCCAAGTGACGGTGTCGACACTGGTCGCATCATTGTCGGACGCGATCGGGGTGGAATAATCGGGGGTCAGCTTTGCTTTTGCCGGGCCTGTTCCAGTAACTTTGAACATACATCCTCCCAAGGTTTAGAGGCTGACACGTTCGCTGTGTCGGTCGGCGACCGTTTATTTTGGCTAAGTAATGTCACTATTCATAATGGATTCCAAGCGAAGTGTTTCCTATTAAAAACATGGACTTGGTTAATGTGCATAAGCATCATTATGAAAAGCTTTGAATTTTTAAATAAGGTTATTTTTGCGCAAATTATATTTATGACTTATCATGTTGAAAATGGAGCATTTTATTTGGATGTAAACGAGCTGTAAACTGTCAGTCGGATGCGGTCCCGGCGAGCGCAGCAGCACGTTTCCTGGCTTCCTTTGCAAGTGGGTGTTTCGGGTGCCGCTGGACGAAAAGCAGATAGGCGTCCCGCGTGCCGCGTTGCTCCATCGTCCTGAATTCCGATCGGATGGCTTCCTCGGCATCGCCCGGAGGCGCCATGATCCCTCCAGTGCCCGGCGGCGCTTTCGTTCCCGAGGGCAGAGCGGGCACCTGGGTGCCTTGCGGCGCTTCGCCCTTCGCCGAGGCAGGCGCGGAGCCAAGACAGGCGATCAATGGTGCGGCGAACAGGCCGGCACGATAGATGAGGGGCATCGGCATCTCCCTGATGCGCGCAATGGCCAGGGAATCGATCCAGGGCCAGTCGGAGGCATGGGCTGAATTCCAACAGAGGAACCCAGCAATCACGCCTATCCCGGCGTTCATTTTATAGCATGGCTCCCCCATGCCGACAACGGCTGGCCGGCGCACCATATATATCTATTGACTACATTCGTAATCGATGCGACTACATGTGTAGTTGAAGAGTCGGAACAGGGTTGGGGTCAGGCAGTGAGCGAGAAGATCAGCGAAGCGGAATTGGTGGTGATGGAAGCGCTGTGGGAACAGGCGCCGGCAACCGCCAATGACGTCGCCGATCGCGTCACCGCCGAACGTGACTGGAGCCTGCAGACGGTCAAGACCTTGCTGTCGCGGCTGATGGCCAAGGAGGTGATCGCCGCCGACCAGGATGGCCGCCGCTTCCTCTATCGCCCGCTGGTGGCGCGCGAGGATTATGTAGCGAGCGAGTCCGGACGGCTGGTCAATCGCCTGTTCGGCGGTCGCATCTCTCCCCTGGTCGCCCAGCTGGCGAGCCAGGACCAGTTGAGCGCGGATGATATCGCGGAGCTTGAGGAAATCCTGAAGGGGTTGAAATCATGAGCGTCTGGATGGCCGAAACGCTGATCGCCACGACCCTGCTGATGGCGATGGTGATGATGTTGCGACGCCCGGTGGCGCGCTGGCTGGGGGCGGGGGCGGCCTATTGGCTGTGGCTGCTGCCGCTGGCCCGCATGCTGTTGCCAACGCTTCCGCGCGAGGTTGCCGCGCCTTCGCCGCTGCATAATGTCGTGGACCAGGCGGGCCTGCCGGCGCTGCTGGAGATCGCGCCTTCGCCCGCGCCCCAGGCCGCAACGACAAGCATCCCCTGGCTGGAAATGGCGATCGGCCTGTGGGCGCTGGGCGTCGTCCTGTTCCTGGTCGTGCAGGCGATAGGCTATGCCCGGTTTCGCCGCGACATATTGGCCGGATCGACGCCGCTGGGCGAGGAAGGGCGCATCCGCCTGATCACAAGTCCGCAGGCATCGGGGCCGCTCGCCTTCGGTATTTTCCGGCCTTATATTGTCCTGCCGGCCGATTTCGGGCTGCGCTATGACGCGCAGGAGCAGGATATGGCGATCGCCCATGAACGCGCCCATCATGAGCGCGGCGATCTGGCCGCCAACATGGTCGCGCTGCTGCTGCTGGCGCTGCACTGGTGCAATCCGGTCGCCTGGATCGCCTTTCGCGCCTATCGTGCGGATCAGGAAACCGCCTGCGACGCGCGCGTCCTTTCCCTCTACGGCCAGGATCAGGCCCATGCCTATGGCCGCGCCATATTGAAGGCCGCCGGTGGTCGCCAATTTGCTGGCGCCTGCCATCTCACCCGCATCACCACGCTCAAGGGGAGGCTGAAAATGCTTTCGAGCCATGAAACATCATTGAAACGCATCAGTTGGGGCATGGCCGCCGTCGCCATGGTCGTCGCCACGGGCCTGGCCCTTACCGCGTCGGGCAGCCGCGCCGCGCAGCAGATGGCGGCGATCACCGACAAGGTCGATCAGGCCGATTTCGCCAAGCTGACCAACCTGGTGTCGCAGCCCGTCTCGGCGCGGGAGGCCCTGCCGCAGGCCGCGCCGGTTCCCGCTGCCGCGCCCATGCCGGCGGCAGCGCCCGCGCCGGTTGCCCATGCCGATCGCGTGCCGCCTGCAGCGCCCGTGCCGCCGGTTCCGGCCGCCGACATCGCGCCCCCGGTTCCGCCGGTCCCGCCCGTGCCGCCGGTGACGGTGCGCAGCGAGCCGGGCCGGGTGATCGTCACCCATGCCAATGGCCGGGTCGAAACCCATCGCATCCCGACCGAGGCGGAGATTGCCCGCATGGTGCCGGTGGTCGACGTGCGCGAAGGCTGCGAGGGCGACAAGGTCACCAGCCATCGCGAATTTGTCGATGCCAATGGCCGCCGCAACATCCGGGTGCGCATCTGCGAGCGGGCGATCGAGGCGCAGGCCCGCAAGGCGGAGCGGATCGCCATGCTGAACGCCCGCGATGCCGAGCGCATGTCCCGCAATGCCGAACGGGCGGGGCGCAATGCCGCGCGCGCCGGGCTGACCGCCGCCCGTGCCCAGATCGCCGCCAGCCGCATGCCGGAAAGCGACCGGGCAGAGGCACTGCGCGACATCGATCAGGAACTGGCCGACCTCGATCGCAACCCGGACTGAGGCTTTTTTAGACCGCCACCACTTCGGGCAGGATGGCGTCGAGCAGCAACATGCCCGCCGGGCTGACCTGAAGCCGGTTGCCGGTTCGCCAGACCAGCCCCAGATCATTCATCCGGTCGACCGCCCGATCATCCACCAGCGCGTCGATCGGCAGGCCCGACAGGCCGGCGATCCGGGCCAGATCGACCCCCTCGCCCAGTCGCAATCCCATCAGCAGCGCCTCGCGCGCCTTGTCCTCGGCCTGCAGCGGCACTTCCTGTTGCAGGCCGTTGCCGTTGCGATCGACCGCGCCCATCCAGTTTTCCGGCTTCTTGTGGCGCAATGTCGCCATGCCGCCGCGGCGGCCATGGGCGCCCGGACCGATGCCGACATAGTCGCCATAGCGCCAGTAGATGAGGTTATGGCGGCTTTCCTGGCCCGGCCGGGCATGGTTGCTGATTTCGTAGGAAGGGATACCGGCCTGCGCGGTCATCGCCTGGGTCAGCTCATAGAGGGTGGCGCCATGATCCGGGTCGACCGGTGTCAGCTTGCCCTGTGCGGCGAGCGTGGCGAAGCGCGTGCCGGGCTCGATCGTTAACTGATAGAGCGACAAATGGCCGGTGCCGAAGGAGAGGGCACGCGCCAGCTCCGCTTCCCAGTCCGATTCGCTCTGACCGGGGCGCGCGTAGATGAGATCGAAGCTGACCCGGTCAAAAATGCGACGAGCCGTGTCGAGTGCGCCCAGCCCCTCATCGACGTCATGAGCCCGCCCGAGGAAGGCCAGTGCCTCATTGTCGAGCGCCTGCAGACCGAGCGACACGCGGTTGATCCCGGCGGCCGCCAGATCGCCGAAACGCGCGGCTTCCACCGAGTTCGGGTTGGCCTCAAGCGTGATCTCTATGTCGTTGGAAAAGCCCCAATGTCTTTCCGCCGCCTCGATCAGGGAAGCGGCGATGCGGGGCGGCATCAGCGACGGCGTGCCACCGCCAAAGAAGATCGAACGGAGCGGTCGCCGGCCGGTTTTTTCCGCCTCATGGGCAAGGTCGGCGCGCAGCGCAGCCTGCCACGCATCGGCGTCGATCCGGTCGCGCACATGACTGTTAAAATCGCAGTAAGGACACTTCGAAACACAAAATGGCCAATGAACATATAGGCCAAGAGCCTCGGTGAAAGCCGGTGGGGCGAGAAGGACTTCGGGTGACATGAGTGGACATATCTTTAGACGCGTTCAGCGCGGCCCGCTAGCGGCTGCACTGATGCTTTTCGGCGGGATGATCGCAGGGGCGGTCGCACCGGCATCGGCTTCGGTCAATCGCGACGTGTGGAATTATTATAATATCCAGCCGGCGCCGCGTTCCGACGCGATGCTGCGCCAGGTGGTGATGGACGTGCATAATCGCGAGCGCCAGTCGTTGGGCGTGCCCGCGCTGGCCTGGGACGATCGCCTGGCGGCCGATGCGGCCGGCTATGCGCGCCAGATGGTGCATACCAACCAGTTCCGCCATTCGCATGGCGGTGAACGCGACGAGGAAATCGGCGAGAATCTGTGGATGGGGACGCACCGGGCCTATGGCTATACCGCCATGCTCGACGCCTTCATGGACGAACGCCGCGCCTTCGTGTTCAAGGCCCGCTTCCCCGATGTCAGCACGACCGGCAATTGGGAAGATGTCGGCCACTATACCCAGATGATCTGGCGCGGCACCCGTCGGGTCGGCTGCGCGCTGGGCGAGGGCGCCCAATATGATTATCTGGTCTGCCGTTATTATCCGGCCGGCAATGTCTATGGCATGAGCCCGTTCGACCGCGACTTTGGCGGCTGGCAGGGCTGAAGACCTTATCCCAGGCGGATCATTTTTCCTCTCTGTCGATTATGCCTTGAAGCGCAGTCGGCAAAAGGGGGGAGGAAAAATGCAGCCCGTTTCAAGAACAAGGCCATGGGCCTGTATCAGCATGACGATCGCGCTGCTGGCTCTGGCCGCGTGCGGTTCACCGTCCCCGACGCCCGACAATCAGGGCGCTGCGCCCGCCGCGCCCGAAAATGCCTCCGCCAACGCTGCTGCCCAGCCGGACAAGGCACCGGCCCCCCGATCCAGCCAGGCCGACCTGTCGCCCCTGTCCTGCACCGCCGAGATCGGCGCCGCAGCGGCCGAGCGCCGCGTCAAGCTGTGCATCAGCGTTTCGCCGGCCACCCATCCGCCCTGCAATGCCGCCAATAGCTGTGCGATGATCGAGGATGAGATCGCGCGCAGTTGCGCCCTGTTCGATGGCCAGGGCGAGCCGATGGCGGGATGCACGCCCGAACCCAAGAGCATGGCGGCCGCGGCGGCCGTGGTGCAGCGTTATTATGCGGCGATCAACGCGCGCGACTATGGCACCGCCTGGAGCCAGTGGGGCGAAAATGGGCCGGCAGGGCAGACGATGGAGAGATTCCAGGCCGGCTTTGCCGCCACCCGCGCGACCCATGTGACGATTGGCCGGATGACGCCGGGCGATGCGGGCGCCGGCTCCGTCTACCAGCCGGTGCCGGTGACGATCGACGCGGAGCTGGCGGATGGCACGCGCCAGCATTTTGCCGGCACCTATGTCGTGCGGCGCGTCAATGATGTCGACGGGGCATCGGCGGCGCAGCGGCGCTGGCATATCGATTCGGCGAAGCTGCGACCCGTTTCGTCGGAGTGACGTGGGCAGGCGATCGCCTGTACCGGACCATTCATCCCTGCTTCACACGATCCGGCGTTTAGCCGCTGCATTGCGTTCCGAACCGGCCTGGCCGGGGGAGAGGCGCGGGCTATCGGGTCGAAAGAATAAAGACAATGCGCGGGTGGAAATGGGGGCTGGCCGTTGCGACGGCCGCCATGGTGCTGGGGATTTTCGGGGGCAAGGGGCAGGCGGCGCCGGAGCGGCGCGCGCCCAGCCCGGCCGAACAATATGGCATGGAAGAGGCCGATCGCGACGATGGGCTGCTGCAGGACGTGGTCCTGGGCATGCATAATGACGAACGCAGCCGCTGGGGCCTGGCCCCGCTTACCTGGGACCGGACGCTGGCGGCGGATGCGGCGCGCTATGCGCGGCAGATGGCGCGGACCAATATCTTCGCCCACAGCCCGCGCGCGACCCGCGCGGTGCCGAGCGGCGAAAATCTGTGGATGGGAAGCCGGGGCCTCTATGATTATGAGGTGATGGTCGGCGCCTTCCTCAATGAACGGCGCTATTTCCGCCGGGCGGGCAAGATGCCCAATTTCAGCACCACCGGCCGCTGGCAGGATGTCGCCCATTATACCCAAATCATCTGGCGCGGCACCCGGTCGGTCGGCTGTGCGCTGGCCGAGGGACGCAGCTTCGACTATCTCGTCTGCCGCTATTATCCCGCCGGCAACATGTTCGGCATGGGACCGCTGGATGCGGCGCCGGTGCTGGCGGGCGGCGAGGAATAGGGGCGGTCTGGACCGCCCCCATCCGATCAGATCACGGCGTTCACCAGCTGGGCGAAGGCGTCGGCGCGGTGGCTCATTGCATGCTTGGCATCCGGGTCCATCTCGCCGAAGCTGATGTCGTGGCCCAGCGGCTGGAACATCGCGTCATAGCCAAAGCCATTTGCCCCGCGCGGCGGCCAGACCAGCAGGCCGTCGACCCGGCCCTCGAACGCCTCGACATGGCCGTCGGGCCAGGCGAGAGCGAGGGCGCAGATGAAATGGGCGCCATGGCCGGCATTCGGCCCCTTGGCCTGCACCCCGTCCCACACCTTCTGCATCGCCATGCCGAAGTCCTTGTCCGGCCCGGCCCAGCGGGCGGAGAAGAGGCCCGGATCGCCGTTCAGCGCCTCGACGCACAGGCCACTGTCGTCGGCGAGCGCGGGCAGGCCGGAGAGGTCCGCGGCCTGCATCGCCTTCAGCTCGGCATTGGCGATGAAGGTGGTGCCGGTCTCGTCCGGCTCGGGCAGGTCGAGCGACGCGGCGGAGATCGGCTCGATCCCGTAGGGGCCGAGCAGCGCGGCGATTTCCCGCACCTTGCCGGCATTGTGGCTGGCGATCACCAGCTTGCCGGGCTTCAGCTTGCGGATCGCCTGTTCCTGTCCATAGTCGTCGCTCATCTGGCTCTACCCTGTGTCGTTCGTTGCGAGCGTAGTCGAGAAACGCACGAATGCGCTATCTGCTTCTCGACTTCGCTCGAAGCGAACGGATTTCAATTACCGACCCGTCGCCACATCCTGCGCGGCGAAGATCTTGGCGCAGCCGATGCGGGCGAGGCGGAGCAGGCGGAGCAGCTCTTCCTCGTCATAGGCCGCACCCTCGGCCGTGGCCTGCACTTCGGCGAACTTGCCATCGCCGGTCAGGATCAGGTTGGCGTCGGTCTCGGCATTGCTGTCCTCGGCATAGTCGAGGTCGAGCACCGGCGTGCCTTCATAGATGCCGCAGCTGATCGCCGCGACCTTCTGGATGATCGGGTCTTCGCTGAGCGCGCCGGAAGCCAGCAGCTTGTCGACGGCGATGCGCAGCGCAACCCAGCTGCCCGAGATTGCGGCGGTGCGGGTGCCGCCATCGGCCTGGATCACGTCGCAGTCGATCACGATCTGGCGCTCGCCCAGCTTCTTGAGGTCGACGACCGTGCGCAGCGAGCGGCCGATCAGCCGCTGGATTTCCTGGGTGCGGCCCGACTGCTTGCCCTTGGCCGCTTCACGGCTGCCGCGGGTGTGGGTGGCACGGGGAAGCATGCCATATTCGGCCGTGACCCAGCCCGAACCCTTGCCGCGCAGGAAGGGGGGCACCTTTTCCTCGATCGAGGCTGTGCAGAGGACGCGGGTGTCACCGAAGCTGACGAGGCACGAGCCTTCGGCATGGATGGTGAAGCCGGGTTCCATGGTGATGTCGCGCATCTGGTCGGGCGCGCGGCCGGAAGGACGCATAATATTCTACTCCGAAGCGGTCAGGTGGCTGCGCTTAGCGCTCGGTGGCGTCGCATGCCAGTGCCAAGCGCCAAAAGTTGCGATAAGAGGGGCGCCATGAAGAGAGCGATGATGATGGGGCCGGTTGCGATGTTGGCGCTGGCGGGATGCGTGACCGATCGGGATAAGGTGGAGCTGGAGCCGCCGACGGCCGCCGGCGACACGATCCGCTTTACCGCCGGCCGCTGCTTCGGCGCCTGTCCCGCCTATACGCTCACGGTGACGCCCGATGGCTCGGGCCTGCTGGAGCCCGAGCGCTTCACCTCCGTTCCCGGTCCGACCCGCTTCACCGTCAGCGCCGCGCAATATCGCCAGCTGCGCGCCGGCCTCGCCCCGTGGAAGCCGGCGACCGGCACGGCAAAGCGCATCGCCCAGGGCGAGAATTGCACGCGCTTCGCCACCGACATGCCCAGCTACACGATCGAATGGACGCGCGGCGGCGGGAAGAACGGGACGAAGCCGACCCGGCTCGATTTCCAGTCGGGCTGCATGGATAGCCGCTATGCGAAACTCCGCACGACGATCGGCGGGATACCCAAGACGCTGGGCATCGAACCGATGCTGAAGCCCAAGCCGGCAAGCTGAAGCGCCGCCCCGCGACGCGACAGCCCGAACTTCACAGTGTCGCAGGGCTAAATTGCGTCGATTCCGGCGAATGGCGCCTGCCACGCGCCCGCGAAGCGACAGGCACGTCACACGCGGGTCACGCCGACGCAACTGTCGCGCGCCTGTTATGCGACAGTGAGGCGACACTGAAACGACAGCGACGCGACGGTTTCGTGCTTGGAGCGGAGGCCTTTTCCATCGCTCTGGGTAGATCAGAAGAGTGGTGAGTAGGAAAGGGAAGGCGGGGTTGTGCCCCATCCAAGCCGTTCGAGCGCGATATGGTGGCGCTCATTACCGGACATTTAGATTTTGACTGGGCTTGGGACTTTTGTGCCGGTCGCCGCTGCTAACAGGAAGGTCCGGTTACGCCGGAACCAGCCATTCGTCGGGCCTCGAAAGCCATTTCTCCTATGTCAAAGCCTGCGGACGTTTGCGACAGTCCGAAATCGGTAATGGGATCGGGCAGGCTGCCTTTCGTTCAGCGCGGCAGCGCGCCTGCTTTGGGAGCAGGATGTCGCGGCGGCTCTGCTGACTTTTCGAATCTCGGTGAACGCGGATAAGCTTGCCTCAGTTCAATATTCTAGCATCGGCGCCATTTGGACATCGGACTGTCTGGAATTCGAGAAGCAGTCGCGGTGATACGGTTCAGCCGAACGCAGGGTCACAGGCCCTGAGCAATATCTCTACTGGATTTCATCAGTGTTCGGGTGATCCGAGAACCATTCGCATGATAGGATCAACAGCCAGCGGCCGATCGCTTCCGCGCTTCCCCTCAGCTGGGTCCAGTCATGGGCAAAATCATCGCTGGAACCATGGATAAGCCTGCTCCGCCCCGCGTCGTAAATTTGAGCAATCAGGGCCTTGGTCGTGCGGCCATCGTTCATCAGCGGATCGTCGGGTTTATGGCCCAAGCGAGCACCGATCAGGGCGATAATGCCTCCAGCCTTTTTCCTGCCCGCCAATGCATCCATGCTGGCAGCGAACTTGGTCGTAGCGATCTGATCCTGCGCTTCACGGCAGGCCTCATGATACCACCAGATGCTGAGGAACAGCGCGTTCATCGCCTTCGGGCGTATCACTGGCCGGACCGGCTGTACGTAGGCGAAAAGTGCCTCTCCAACTTGATCAAACAGCCATTGATTGGACCGGATATTTTCCAGCAATTCTGGTTCTGAATAGCGGCCGGAAGGCATCTCCGGGCGCTCGGAGTTCGATCCCACATTCGTGCCGCTGCCAAACAGCACGGTGTGCCGACGATCCCGTCGCCGATCATAGAGCAGGTTCATCCAGCGAAGACCTTCGGATGGCTGATACCAAGACAGCGAGATCGCCGTTATGGCCAGCCGAGCCGCGAGCAGGCCTTTCTGCTGAACGTACTTTCCTGAAAGGCCCTCGGTGGCAACGCTGCACACGACTGGGCAATCGCCGATCGCGTCAGAAATCGATTCCTCCGCGGCAGAATCGAAGCTGCGCTTACGCTTTTTGAGCGGTTCCCCGTTCCAGCGCGCCAGCAGACGGCGCGCCGTCGTCGCGGATAGTTTGCCTGCTTCCAGCATGCGCTGCCGCCAAGCTTCCCGCGTGTCGAAGCGTACCGGACCGATCTGGATGGGATACGGCTCGTCGCCCTCGATCAGGTGGCATCCAACGGTCAGGTCAATGGGCCGGATGCTTTGCTCGACCTGTTCGGCCAGTACCGCCGTCACGCGGTCGCTGACGGTGGGATGTAATTGTTGATCGGATAGATCGAGATCGGTCTCCCCCAGTGCCGTCGCAACGGCCTGGTGTACCAGCCGTTCAAGCTCATCGACCTTAAAGCGGGGGCGCAATTTTGGATCATTGTCCCAACATATTCGCGCGTAGGCTGCGATCGCCTTCAACAAGCCTTCGGTCGCGCGGAACGACCGACCATCGCCCGGCCAGAGGGTGGGCGGGAAGCTGATCTGTTTAACAGGGCCAGACTTCGGGCGTTGCCATTTCTCGGTCTGCGCCTTTCGGATTTCTCGCAACATCTCGGCGATCAGTTCGGATTTGGTCGTCATGGATGGTTAGCATCACTTCCTTGTTAGACGAGGCCGGAGGTCGAGAACTTTCACCATTAGGCTTATATCACCGCGGATGAACGGGCGGCAGCTAACAATGCCTTGATCCGGGACCGCAAACGTCAACTCCGTTGGCGACCTTGGCCGACGGGCTCGATGTGTCCGGAATGGCAGGTGCCGGTGAATGCTGACGCTCCAATCACTGCAATGGAACCGGGTGAGTTGGTCGGGAGCCGGCGCTGCGCAAGCGTGAGCTATCTACGCGTCGGCCCTCCGAACCGGAAAGGCCGCAATCGGCCATTTGCGCGCATCACCAACTCGGCTTTGAGTTGCAGTCCCGCTGCCTTCCTGCTTGAACCAGGAAAAGCGGGATGCCGGGTCAGGCCCGGCATGACGGATAGGGAAATGGCCAATCTCCCCCGTTGAGCCGCGCGGGAAAGCCGCCTACATCATCGCCATGGCCGCCACTGCCTCCATCGCCGAACTGAATGACCGCGCGCGCGACGTGTTTCGCATGGTGGTCGACTCCTATCTGGGCACCGGACTGCCGGTGGGGTCGCGCACGATCAGCAAGATGGGGCTCAGCCTCTCGGCCGCCTCGATTCGCAACGTGATGCAGGATCTGGAGGAGCTGGGCTTGCTCGCCGCGCCGCACACCTCTGCCGGGCGGATGCCGACCGAGACTGGGCTGCGGCTGTTTGTCGACGGGATGATGCAGGCAGCCGAGCCATCGGTCGAGGAGCGCCGCGCGATCGAGGCGGGGCTGGCCGAGGGCGGGCCGATCGAGGAAGCGCTGTCGGCGGCGACGGCGACGCTGTCGGGGCTTTCCGCCTGCGCCGGCATCGTCATGGTGCCAAGGCGCGAGCCGGTGCTGCGCCAGTTCGGTTTCGTGCCGCTGAATGACCGTCAGGCGCTGGCCGTGCTGGTCGGGCAGGACGGGTCGATTGAGAATCGCGTGCTCGACCTGCCGCGCGGGTTGACGCCATCGATGCTGAACGAGGCGGCCAATTTCATGTCGGCGCGCTTTGGCGGGCTGACCCTGCGCCAGGCCGGCGACCTGCTGGCGCGCGAGATGGAGCAGGAGCGCTCCACGCTGGAGGGCGCGGCGCGCGAACTGGTGACGCGCGGCATCGCGATCTGGAGCCATGATGCCGATGACCGTCCCGTTCTGATCGTCCGGGGGCAGGCGCATCTGATCGACGATGGCACCGCCGCCGACCTGGACCGGGTGCGGCAATTGCTGGAGCAGCTGGAGGGCAAGCAGGAGATTTCGCGCCTGCTGGAAAGCGCGCTGGCGGGCAGCGCGACCAAAATCTTCATCGGTTCGGAAAACAAGCTCTTTTCCCTTTCGGGTTCATCGGTCATAGCCGCCCCCTATCGCGGCGGGGACGGCCGGGTCGTCGGCGTGGTCGGCGTGATCGGCCCCACGCGCTTGAACTATGCCCGAGTGATCCCCATGGTGGATTTCACCGCACAGACGCTGTCGAGATTGATGAGATGAGCGAAGACAAGCAGACTATCGAAAATACCGAAACCTTGGACCAGCTGCCCGAGCAGGAGACCCCCGTGGACGCCCCTGAAAACGCCAATGCCGAGCGTATCGCAGCGCTGGAAGCCGAGCTGGAAACGGCCAAGCAGGACATTCTCTACGCCCATGCCGATACGCAGAATGTGCGGCGCCGGCTGGAGAAGGAACTGGCCGATGCGCGCGCCTATGCCGCGACCAGCTTCGCCCGCGACATGCTGTCGGTGGCCGACAATCTGGGCCGGGCGCTGGCCGCCATCCCCGCCGAGCTGCGCGAGGACGACAAGTTCAAGGGGCTGGTGACCGGCCTGGAAGCCACCGGCCGCGAGCTGGAGGCGGTGTTCGGCCGCAACGGCATCACCAAGATCGAATCGGTCGGCCAGCCGCTCGACCCGAACAAGCATCAGGCGGTGATGGAACTGCCGTCGGCGGACGCCGAGCCGGGCACCGTGCTGGTGGAAATGCAGGCCGGCTACAGCATCAAGGACCGCTTGCTGCGCCCCGCCATGGTCAGCGTGGCGAAGAAGCCGGACTGACAAATATCCGCCCCGTTCGGGCTGGATCGGTCAGGGTCCCCCGTGGGGCCGCGAACGCACCGAATCCTTGCCCGAACGGAGGCCTTTTTGATCCACGACCTGAACCTCACCACCGACCGTCCGACCTTTGTCACCCATCTCGAATGTTCGCTGACCGGCGAGCGTTATGAGGCGGATCGGCTGCATGGGCTGTCGGCGGCGGGCAAGCCGCTGCTGGTGCGCTATGATCTGGACGGCGTGCGCGCCACGCTGACCAAAGAAGCGCTGGCCGCGCGGCCGATGGACCTGTGGCGCTGGCGCGAATTGCTGCCGGTGCGGCAGACCAACAACATCGTGAGCCTGGGCGAAAATGCGACGCCGCTGATCCCGCTGCCGCGCACGGCCAAGCGGCTGGGCGGCGCGCAGTTGCTGGCCAAGGATGAGGGGCGGTTGCCGACCGCGTCGTTCAAGGCGCGGGGCCTGGTGATGGCGGTCTCCATGGCCAAGGAACTGGGCGTCACGCAGGTGGCGATGCCGACCAACGGCAATGCCGGCGCGGCGCTGGCCGCCTATGCGGCGGTCGCGGGCATGGAATCGGTGATCTTCTGCCCGGCCGATACCCCCGAAGTGAATGTACGCGAGATCGCGGCGCAGGGCGCGCGGGTCTATCGCGTCAACGGCTATATCGACGATTGCGGCGCGATCGTCGGCCAGGGCGTCAAGGAACGCGGCTGGTTCGATTTCTCGACCCTGAAGGAACCCTATCGGATCGAGGGCAAGAAGACGATGGGGCTGGAACTGGCCGAGCAGCTCGGCTGGGAACTGCCCGACGCGATCTTCTATCCCACTGGGGGCGGCACCGGCCTGATCGGCATGTGGAAGGCGTTCGACGAGTTGGAGAAGATCGGCTTCATCGGCTCCAAGCGCCCCAAGATGTTCGCGGTGCAGGCCGAGGGCTGCGCGCCGATGGTCCGCGCGTTTGAGCAGGGCGTGGAATTTGCCGAGCGCTGGGAGGACGCCCAGACCATCGCCATGGGCATTCGCGTGCCCAGGGCGGTGGGCGACTTCCTGATCCTGCGCGCGGTGCGGGAAAGCGGCGGCGCGGCGCTGGCCGTGTCGGATGCGGCAATTGCGGCAGCGGTGCGCGACGTGGCGCGCGACGACGGGCTGCTGCTCTGTCCCGAGGGTGGGGCGACGCTGGCGGCCTACAGCCGAGCGCTGGACGAGGGGCTGATCGGGCGGGATGAACGCGCGGTGCTGTTCAACTGCGCCAGCGGCCTCAAATATCCGCTGGAGGACCAGAGCCGCACGCTCGACCGGCACGCGCCGATCGATTTCGCGTCGCTCTGAAGAAACGGGATGGGCGGGCCTGAACCCGCCCGCAAGCCTTAGAACCTGTTTGGAAATGCGCCTCTGGCGCATCCGCACCGGCCCGCACCCCCACCCGACCGCCCAGACATGGTATCCTGATGGGTGGCCGGGTGGGGGTGCGGGCCGGTGCCGCCATGAAAATGCGTTCTTTCACGCATTTTCCAAACAGACTCTTAGAACCGATAATCCCAGCCCAGGGTGAAGAGCCGTCCGCGACCGGCGAAGAAGGCCAGATTGTCGTTGGGCAGGCGCGTGTCGCTATTATAGTCGATATAGAATTTATCGAAGAGATTCTGGACGCTGAGATAGACGCCGCCCAGTGATGCAGTGTCATAGCGGAGATAGGCGTCGGTGACCGCATAGCCGCCGAAATTGTTGCGCCGGTCCGGGTTCGCCTTGCCATGGAAATTGCGCGACAGATAATATTGGGTCTGCAGCCGCGCCGAGATGGCGCCATGGCGATAGTCGGCGGCGACGTTCAGGCGATCGGGCGAGATGTTGGTGCCGTCCAGATCGGTATCGACGATGCCGTCGGGATTGGCGCTGTCGCTGTCATAGCGGCCCTTGAGATGGGCATAGCCGGTGGAGAGCTTGAGGCCCGGCAGCGGCGTCTGTACGCCGAGGTTGATTTCGAGCCCTTCGATCTCGACCCGCTGGCGCTGCACGGTGAAGATGCCGTCGCCCTGCGCGATCAATATCTGGCCCTTGTCGCTGGATGACCAGAAATAGGTGGCGCTGGCGTCGATCGGGCCGCGCTTCACCTCCAGCCCGATCTCGCGGTTGTTGGAGACGATCGGGCTGATGTCGAGATAATCGTCAAGGTCGACGCCCGCGACGCCGATCGACCGGGTGACGCGGCCGACATCGGGCATGGTGAAGCCCTCGGCATAGCTGGCATAGGCACGAATGCCCTCAAGCGGCTCGAAGATGAGGCCGCCGTTCAGCAGCGCGTCGGAGAATTTGGGCTTGCCGCCCGCGACATCGACGCCGCCATAATTGGGCGCGGTGGTGGAGGCGAGGGTGTGGAAATCGTCGATCCTCACCTGCACATTTTCCCAGCGCACGCCACCGGCGACGCGGACCAGCCCGTCGGCGATCTTGAGATTGGCCTGGGCGAAGGGGGCGATGGAGCGGAAGTCGCTGGGCGGCACCCAGGTGCGGCCGGTGACCATCAGCCGCTGTTCCGTCTTGTCGAACAGGACGTCCAGGCCGACCGTGGTGGTCAGCGCCTCGAAGCCGGGCAGGGCGCGTTCATAGCTGATCTTGCCGCCGATCTTGCGCGACCGGTTCTGCGACTGGTCGAACAGGGTGCCGACCGGGGCGATGGCGGGATCCTGGAAGGTCGCGATCGCGGCGAATTCGCCGCCGAAAATGTCGCGGCTGCGGTTGAAGAAAAGCTGGGTGACGAGGTTGCCGCCGGCGACATCGCTATCGGTGTAGGAGAGGGACGCGCTTTCGGTGCGGTTCGATCCCGGCGTACCGGGGGCGTCGCCCTTGATCGCGGTGGTGGGGAGGCCGTTGGCGCGGCTGCCGGCGAGCGGGACATAATCGCCATCGCCCTTCAGCTCATAGCGATTGAGGATCAGGTCGAGCCGGCCGGTATCGCCGACCGCATAGCCCAGCCGCGCGAAGATATCGGTGGTCTGCGACGCCTGGGTCTCGCCCTGGGTCAGGTTGATGCCGATGCGGCGGTTGCGCGCATCATAGAAGGCGCCGCGCTTTTCATAGGAGGCGCCGACCGTGGCGTCGAAATCACCCGCCTTATACTGGACCAGCCCGGCCGCCTTGCCGCCGAAGCCGTCGCCGTCGAAATCGTCGCTGGCCGATCCCTGCAGCAGCACCCGGCCGCTGATGCCCTCTTCCTTGGGTGCGCCGACCGTCACTTGGTTGACGATGCCGCCGGTGCCGCCAATCCCCTGCAGCGCGTTGGAGCCATAGATGAGTTCGACCCGGTCGATGAAGAAGCCGTCGATGGTGAAGCCGTCGCGGCTGCCATCGCGCAGCGGGGTCGACTGGGGGATGCCGTTGATGGCGTAGAGCGGCGAGCGGCCGCGCAGCGTTTCGCCTGCGCCCGACAGTTTGCCGCGCGTGGGGGAGAAGCTGGGGGTGAGGGTGGAGATGGCATCGGTGACCGAGCCGGAAATCGCGATCTGCTGGTCGAGCATCTGCTTGTCGATCAGGTCGATCGTCAGCGGCAGCGCATTGGGCGGCAGGATCGAGCGGGCCGCGGTGACGACGATCGATTCGCTGCTCTTGTCAGCGTCGGCCTCGGCCTGCTGCGCCATGGCTGGCGATGCGAGGGCGATGGTCAGCGCCGCCAGCGCGATTGCAGAGTGACGAATTTCGATATGATGCAGCATCGCGATCCCCTGATCCATGTTGGGCAGGGCTGCTAACGACAATCGATCGCAAGAACAATCACATTCTGCATAATGCTTATACCCTGAGGCGATAAGCCTGATTTTCCGGCGTTTCGGGTGGGAGTCCCTGTGATAAGATGCATAAAGATATATCTCACATATTGACGCTGATGAATTTTAAGATATATCACAATGCATCATGAAGCATTTTGAAAGAGAGAATATGCATTTTTCCCATTCCGATCGCGGCGCTGGGCGCCGGGGTTGCCGGCCGGGCCGGCACATGGATGACGTCATGGCCGATCGTGGTTTCGACCCGCGCAGTTTCGACCCGCGCAGTTTCGACCCGCGCAATGCCGATCCGCGGGGCTTTGGCCATCGTGGCGGACGCGGTCATGGCCGCTTCTTCGGGCCGGGCGGCTTTGGTCCCGAGGGCTTCGGGCGCGGTTTCGGCGGTGGTCGGGCAGGTGGCCGGGGCGGTCCGTTCGGTGAGGACGGCTTTGGCGACGGTCCCTTCGGCGGTGGCCGGGGCGGGCGTGGCGGTGGGCGCCGGCGGCTGTTCGGCAATGATGCGCTGAAGCTCATCCTGCTCAAGCTGATCGCCGATGCGCCGCGTCACGGCTATGACCTGATCCGCGAGATCGAGAGCCTGTCGGGGTCGGTCTATGCGCCCAGTCCGGGCGTCGTCTATCCGACCCTGACCCTGCTGGCCGACATGGACCTGATCGCCGAGCAGCCCGGCGAAGGCAGCCGCAAGCTGTTCGCCATCACCGACGCGGGCACGGCCCATCTGGCCGAGCATGAGGCCGGCGTTGCCGAGGTGATGGAGAAGCTGGCGCATCTGGCCAGCAAGGCGCAGCGCAATGATGCCGCGCCGGTGCGCCGCGCGCTGCAGAATATGCGGGTGGCGATCCAGCATCGGCTTGAAAAGGAAGGCGCCGATTCCCAAACCATGTTCGACGTCGCGGCCCTGATCGACGAGGCCGCCAGCAAGATCGAAAGGCTCTGATCCCATGACGCTGACCGCCACCGTGCCGACCACCCATGGCAGCCGTTACCTGCAGCAGCTTTGCAAGCATTGGAGCCACAAGTTCGAGACCAGCTTCGATGCGGACAAGGGCGAGATCGCCTTTCCGATGGGGCCGATCCACCTGAGTGCCGATGCCGAGCTGCTGACCGTGGTGCTGGAACCCAATGCGGACGCGGATGTCGAGACGTTCAAAAAGGTCGTCGCCGACCATCTCGACCGCTTCGCCTTCCGCGAGGCACCCTTGCCCTTCCACTGGGCCTGAATGAACGCTTTCCGGCTGCTCGACTATCTTTCGTCATCCTGACGAAAGTCAGGATCCATTCGGCGCTACACCTGCAAGGAAGCGCTGAATGGATCCCGGATCAAGTCCGGGATGACGAAGGTGACTTGAGCGCGGGTGCGCATGCGAAAGGGGCCGGGTCTGCACGGCCCGGCCCCTTCCCTGGTAAGCTCCATGAGGACCGGCAACCCCGGTCCTTCTTTGTATCAGCTGTCGGTCTTGGCGCGCATGGCGGCCATGCGGGCGTTGGTCGCCTGCACGTCGGCGGCGGTGACGATGCCGTCCTTGTCGGCATCCTGCTCGGCAAAGGCACGCGCGCCCGATGCGTCATATTCGACCTGGGCCATCTTGCCGTCCTTGTCCTTGTCGAGGACGTTGAAGCGGACATGGGCCTGGCGGATCTGGCGCTGGCGCTCCTCGGTCTTCTTCTCTTCGGTCAGGCTCGATTCCGCGAGCTGCTTTTCGAGGCGGGCGGCATATTCGCCGACATATTCATCCTCCGACACCCAGCCATCGCCATTGGCATCGGTGGCCTTGAAGCGGGTGACGCGCACCGCGTCGAACTCGGCGCGGGTGACCTGGCCGTCATGGTTGCTGTCATAGTCATGGACGAAGGCGCCGCCTTCATGCGGGGCGGCGAAGGCGGGCGTGCCGGCGGCGGCAACGACGGCGGCGATCAGGATGGAACGGGTGTTCATGGCGTGTCTCCGGAATATCAGGCGGCGTCGAAGGCCAGCGTGTAGGTGTAGCTGCGATAGGGTGTTTCCGACCCAGTGGGTGCGGCGCCGCGATGGCGGACCAGGATCAGATAGGTGCCGGCATCGTCGGGCTTCAGGCTGAAGCGGCCCTGTGCGTCGCTCTTGGTCTCGGTCGCAACCTTGCGGCCGTCATGCACGCCGGCGCTGCGGAACAGGGTGACCTGCGTGGCGGGCAGGGGCTTGCCGTCGAACAGCAGCACGAAGCTGGCATCGCTGCCCGACACGATGGCGTTGGGATGGGTGACCGGCTGGATTTCGAGGCCCGTGCCGACCGGCTTGAGCGCCGCCTGCGTCGTCTGGCCGCGGGTGACATAGGCGTCGGCCAGCGTCATGCTCTGCACCTCGACCTCCTGCGCGCCGGGCTTGGGATCGCCGCCCTCGCCGCGCATCACCCAGGCATCGCCGACGCGGAACATCTTGCCCTTGCGCCCGGCGCGCTGGCCGCTGGTGATGCGATAGGTGCCGTCGGTCTTCAGATCAGCCTCGAACACCGAGAGGTCACGCAGATAGGTGACCGGGCCGGTCGTCGCCTGGCTGCCGTCCGGCGCGACCAGGTGGAAGGGCGCGTCGCGCATCGCGACTTCGGGGACGAAGGCATCCTCGGCAAAGGCCGAGGTGACGGTGACATGGTCGGCCTTTCCGGCGTCGAACAGGGTCGGCAGCACATAGGGCATATGCGCCTGGGCGGCGGTGGCGCCAGCCAATAGCAGCACAGGCAAGGCGGCGGCGAACAGGGCGTTCACCGGGCGGCGATGGTTGGACAATGGGGTTCCCCTTGGTTTCGTTACGCCTCTCTATAGTATATAGTGAGAATCACTTGCAATAGCATTTAATCGGAGTAGAGAGCGGCCCGACCCGGCGCCTGATGCGCTGCAACAATGATACGGGGGCATTTTTCATGACCAAGTCCAAGACCCTGCTGCTGCTGGGCACCGCGCTGATCGCACTGCCGCTGCCGGCGATGGCCCAGGAGCAGAGTGACGACATTGCGGTGGCGAGCGATTCGCAGTTCGCGCTCGACCGGATGATCATCTCCGCCGGCGTCGAGAAGGTCGCGCTGGACACGCCGCAGGCGGTGACCGCGCTCGACCAGGAGGATATCGACCAGCTGCAGGCGACGACGATCGGCGACCTGCTGGAAGGCATGCCCGGCGTCAATGTGCAGGGCGGCGTCGGCCAGCTGGGCCAGGGCTTCAACATCCGCGGCATGGGCACGGCGATTGGCGACAGCGACAACCGCATCCTGATGACGGTCGATGGCGTCACCAAATTCTACGAACAATATCGCATGGGCGCCTTCTTCAGCGAACCCGAACTCTACAAGCGGGTCGAGGTGCTGCGCGGGCCGGCATCCTCCACCCTCTATGGCGCGGGCGCACTGGCGGGCGTGATCAACTTCACCACCAAGGATGCGTCGGACTTCCTGCGCGACGGCGACAAGCTGGCCGTGCGGTTAAAGGGCGCGACCGAAACCAATGCGCAGGGCCATACCCTGTCGGGCATCGTCGCGACCGAGCCGGTCGACGGCGTCGAATTGCTGGGCAGCTATAATTATCGCCGCACCGACGATTACAAGAGCGGCAATGGCGATACAGTCGCTGCCTCCGCCACCGAATCCGACAGCTGGCTGGTCAAGGGGCGGGTCGCGATCGGCGGCAACAAGAAGCATGCGATCTGGGCGTCCTACCAGGACTGGATCAGCGACGCGCCGCAGGTCTATGACCAGATTTCGGCCGCCACCGGCAGCTCGCTGATGCGCCGCCGGGTCCACGACAAGACCGCCGTGCTGGGCTATGTGAACGACTTTGACGGCAGCAAATTCTTCAATGTCGAGGCGCAGGTCGCCTATTCGCTGTCCAAGGTCCACCAGACCGAGACGACCTTCCTGGGCGCGAACCTGGAATATTCCGATTTCTCCTATGAAAGCTGGCAGGCGAAGGTCCAGAATACCAGCGAGTTCGCCATGGGCGGCGACTGGACGACCTTCCTGATCCTGGGCGGCCAGTGGAGCACGCAGGAACGGCGCAACCCGCGCGTCAATTTCGACGGCACGGTGACGCCGGGCGCGGGCACCCATCCCGAAGGCGACATGGACCGCTATGGCCTGTTCGGTCAGCTGGAGATCGTCTGGTCCGACAAGCTGACCATCATGCCCGGCGTGCGCGTCGACTGGACCCGGCTGACGCCGGGCGACACGGTGGTCGGCGGCACCGTCCTGACCGACAAGGTGAAGGATAGCGGCGTGTCGCCCAAGCTCGCCGCGCTCTACAATATCACGCCCTGGTTCGGCCTGTTCGGGTCGGTCGCGCGTACCGTGCGCATGCCCAATATCGACGAAATCTTCACCCGCAGCGCGACCCGGCCGAACAATCCGGACCTGAAGCCCGAAAAATCGGACAATTATGAAGCCGGCTTCACTTTGTCCTTCGACGATATGCTGGGCAAGAATGACCGCTTCCGCGCGAAGACCACCCTGTTCCAGAACGACGTAAAGGATCTGATCGTCAACGTCTCGGCAGCGGCGGGCACGCCCTATTTCCAGAATATCAACCGGTCGCGTTTCAAGGGCATCGAGCTGGAAGCCGAATATGGCATGGGCGGCTTCTATGCGCGCGGTAATGCCAGCTTCATCGATGGCAAGAACCGGCTGACCGGCGATTATCTCAACACCATCCCGGCGAACGACTATCGCCTGACGCTGGGCTATAATGATGTGGCGAGCGGCCTGTCGGGCGGCTGGACCGGCGAATTTGCCGAGCGCCAGGACAAGGTGACGCCGGGCAGCTTTGCCTCGGCCGGGTCGGGCCTGGCGACGCCGGGCTACAGCGTCCACAACCTGTTCTTCGCCTTCAAGCCTCAGGGTGGCGTGGCCAAGGGCTTCGAATTCCGCATCGCGATGGATAATATCTTCGACAAGCAATATCGCCGCCATCTGTCGTCGCTCGCCGCCGAGGGACAGAGCTTCCGCTTCACCGTGGCGAACACCTTCTGACGCCATGACGGGCGTGCGGCGTCCCTTTCGCGTCACGGGGGCGGCGGCGGCCTCGCTCGGGATCAACGCGCTGCTGATCGCAGCGCTGCTGAACCTGGGCATGGGCCGCGCGTCAAAGCGCGAGGAGGGGGCTGCACTGACCGTCATGTCGCTGGCGGCGCTGAAGGGCGTGGAGCAGGGGGCGGAACAGGCCGAGGCGGCGGCGGCGACGGCGCAGCCCGAAGCCCCGGTGCCGACGCAGGCGCCGCCCCCCACGCCGGTCAGCCCGCCGCAGCCGGTGCCGCCGCCGATGGTGGCGATCCCTTCCGCATTGTCGCTGCCCGTCGCGGTGGCGCCGGCTGCTCCGTCCACGCCGGCGGCCGCAGCGGCACCGTCATCGCAGCCCGCGGCCAGGGCGGCGCCGGTCATGGCCGCCAGCGCCGGCGCGCCGCCGGCCCGGCGCGGCATTGCCGACGGGCTGGACGCCAATGCTCCGGCCGGCAACAGCCGCGCCTATGCCGCGCGGGTGCGTTCCTGGCTCTATGCCCACAAGATCTATCCCCGCCGCGCCAAGATGCGGCATGAGGAAGGGGTGGTGAAGGTCCGCTTCGTGATCGACCGTGCCGGCATGCTGATCGAAGGGCGGGTGATCAGCAGTTCAGGCCGTGCGTCACTCGACGAGGAGGCTGCCGCGATGCTGCACCGCGCCTCGCCCTATCCCAAGGCCCCATCCGACATATCCGGCGACCGCATCGAATTCACCGCGCCGGTGGAGTTCGTGCTGCCGGTATAGCGGGGGGACGGTCTGAAAGCGACCAGAAGCGGGCCTTGCCTTTCCGCACCCTCACCATTCTTGTCTGCGGCTCCGGGCGAAACGATCCCGTGCAGCGATGCGAAGAGGCAGACGAAAGTAACGGCCGGAGCAGTCCTGGCAGCCAATATGACTGATCGATAGCGGCATATTGCGCCCCAGCGCATATTTCGCATCGCCTTGTTTCTGAATCATTGCATTTGCAAATCAATCTCATTAAAGCGCCGCCCCAACATCCAGTGCGCCATGTTCAGGGCATGGCGAAATATGGGGGAAGTGCCTTATGTCCTTTGCATCGAAGAAAAATTTCGTCCGCCACGCGGCGTCGTCGATCGTGGCCGTTGCGCTGCTGAGTGCGGCAAGCGCCCATGCCCAGGCGCCGGCGGACGAGCCCGATGCGGACTCGATCGTCGTTACCGGCCAGAATGAGACCAACGGCCTCAACCTCACCGCCCGCGAAACGCCCCAGTCGGTCACGAGCCTCGACAGCCTGCGCATGCAGGAGCAGGGGCTGACCGACATTTCCGAAGTGATGGCGCAGATCGTCGGCATCCAGACCAACCGGTCCAGCGCGCTCGGTACCGACGGCACCAACTATACTGCGCGCGGCTTTGCGGTGCAGAATTATCTGGTCGACGGTGTTGCCCGCCCGTCCAACATCTATGGCTTTACCGAAGATACGGCCGACATGATCGCCTATGACCGGATCGAGGTGATCCGCGGCTCGGCTGGCATGATGACCGGCACCGGTGAGCCGTCGGCGGCGATCAACATGATCCGCAAGCGCCCCGGCGCAGACCTGAGCGCCACGATCGCGGCGACCATCGGCTCCTGGGACAAATACCGGCTGGAAGGCGATATCGGCGGCGCGCTGACCGCCAGCGGCCATATCCGCGCCCGCGTCGCCGGCGCCTGGCAGGATAATGACAGCTTCATCGACCGCGAACATGCCAAGCGCCAGGCGCTCTATGGCGTGATCGAGGCCGATCTTGGCCCCAGCACCCTGCTGACCGCTGGCGTCGAATATCAGAATTTCCGCAACGAAGGCGCGTCGCGCGGTGGCGTGCCGCTCTTCTTCACCGACGGCACGAAGACCAATTTCGCCCGCTCCACCAATGGCGGCGCCAACTGGTCCGACTTCAGCCGCAAAAGCGTCAACATCTTCGCCTCGATTGCCCATGATTTCGACGCCAACTGGCATCTGCAGGTCGATGCCGAGCACAAGTCCGGCTCCTATGACGAGACGATTGGCTATTATTTCGGCACCGCGATCGACAAGGAAACCGGCGACGGCGGCACCTTCTACGCCACCCGCTGGGCGTCGGACCTGACGCTCGACGCGGTCTATGCCAATCTGCGCGGCGCGTTCGAGGCACTGGGCCAGGAACAGCATGTCGCCCTGACCGTGAGCCACACCCGTTTCGACGATGACCAGACGCCTTATCCAGGCTGGTGGGATGGCAGCGACTATATGTATGCCATCAACGCTTACAGCTATTTCCCGACGGGTGACGTGGCCAACCCCGACCTGACGCCATCGGGCGGCACCGCGGGCAACCGGATCGAGACCAGTTCGATTGCCGGTGTCGCCCGGTTGAAGCCGATCGGCCCGCTCTCGATCATCGCCGGCGGCCGCCTCACCTGGTGGAAGCAGGACAGCTATACACAGGATGTCACCGGTCCCAAGGTCTGGAGCCCGGTGGTCGATGAAAAGGCGGTCTTCACCCCCTATGCCGGGCTGGTGCTGGACTTTACCAAGACCCTCTCGGCCTATGTCAGCTATGCCAGCGTGTTCACGCCGCAAACCTCGCGCACGGTCGATGGCGATGTCATCGCCCCGCTTGAAGGCAATACCTATGAAGCCGGGCTCAAGGCCGACTTCCTCGACGGTCGCCTCAGCGCCACGGCCGCCGTGTTCAAGATGCAGCAGGATAATTATGCCCTGGCCGACGGCCCCGGCATCTTCGCGCCCGATGGCAGTTCGGCCTATCATGCGGTGTCGGGCATGAAGTCGTCAGGCTTCGAACTGGAGGTGAAGGGCGAAATCCTGCCCGGCTGGCGCATCGCTGGCGGCTTTGCCAATGCCCGTGCGGAAGATCGCGACGGCGTGCGCCAGATACCGCAGATCGCCAAGAACAGCTTCAAGATGTTCAGCGCCTATACGCTGCCGGGCCAGTTCAGCGCGCTGACGATCGGCGGCAATGTCGAGTGGCAGGGCAGGACCACGGCCGATGGCGAAGGGCCGAATGGCGAAACCTACAGTCAGGGCAGCCTGGCGGTGGTCGACCTGCTCGCCAATTATCGCTTCACCGACCATCTCTCGCTGGCGGTCCATGTCGAGAATATCTTCGACAAAACCTATTATTCGGGTCTCTATCTCGGCAGCGCCCGCTATGGCGAACCCCGCGCCGTCAAATTCACCCTGCGCGGCACGCTGTAGGGATCTGGCAGCGCCGCCTTCACCCGGCTTGCCTCCTGCTAGCGGGACAAGCCGGGCGCGTAGGGCGGCTCAGCCCTTGGCCTTGGTGGCGGCGATATAGGCCTGGACCTGTTCGCCCAGCACGTCGAGCGGCAGGGCGCCATTGGCCAGCACCACTTCATGGAAGTCGCGAATGTCGAACTTCGCGCCCAGCGCCTGCTCGGCTTCCTTGCGCAACTGGGCAATGCGGATCTGGCCGATCATGTAGCTGGTCGCCTGGCCCGGATTGTTGATGTAGCGATCGACTTCCTTGACGATGTCGCGTTCCGACAGGGGCGCATTGTCGCGGAAATACTGGATCGCCTGTTCGCGCGTCCAGCGCTTGGCGTGCAGGCCGGTGTCGGTGACCAGGCGGATCGCGCGCCACATCTGCAGCGAGAGCATGCCGAATTCCGAATAGGGATCGCGATAGGCGCCCATTTCCTTGGCCAGGCGCTCGCTATAGAGGCCCCAGCCTTCGGTATAGGCGCCATAATAGCCGAAGCGGCGGAATTTGGGCAGGTCGGGCAGTTCCTGCGCGCGGGCGATCTGGAAATGATGGCCCGGCGCGCCTTCATGATGGGCGATCGCCGCGACCTGCGGCTTCTGCACCTGATTCATGTCGGCGAGGTTGACGTAGAAGATGCCGGGGCGCGATCCGTCGGGCGCGGGCTGATTGTAGAAGGCGACCGAGGCAGTTTCCTGCCGCCAGGCCTCGACCGCGCGCACCTCCAGCTTCGCCTTGGGCAGGACGCGGAAGAAGCGCGGCGCGGCGTCCATGGTCTGGGCGATGGCAGCGCGGGCGTCCGCCAGATAAGCTTCGCGGCCGGCGGCATCATTGGGATATTTGAACTTCGGATCGGTGCGCAGCGCCTGGAAGAAATCGGTCAGCGATCCGGCAAAGCCGATCCGCGCCTTCACTGCCTCCATCTCCGCCCGAATCGCCTTGACCTGATCGAGGCCGATCTGGTGGATCTGATCGGCGTTGAGACTGGTGGTGGTATAGAAGGCGAGGCGGGCATTATAATAGGCCTCGCCGCCCGGCAGGCTCCAGGCGCCGTCATTGCCCTTGGCCTTGGGCTCGATCGCATCGAGCGCGGCGAACAGGGTCTGGAAGCCCTTGGCGAAGGGGCCGGTCAGCGCGGCCTGTGCGTCGGCGATCAGCTTGGCCTTCTCCGCGTCCGATGCCTTGAGCGCGCTGACCTTCTTCTTGAAATCGGCGAACAGGGTCGAGTCCGGCCCCTGATCGAAGGGCGCGCCGCTGATCACCTTCTTCGCGTCGGCGCGGGCCGGGGCGAACACCATTTTCGGCGGGACGATGCCCTGTGCCGCCTGATCGCGCATCTTGGTCGCAACCTCGTTCATCACCCGCTCGCTGTCGCGCAGGCGGGCGATATAGGCTTGGGCATCGGCGACGCTGTCGACGCGATGCTCGTTGATCAGGAAGACCGGGATATTGCCCGCCGGGCTGCCATTGGTGGACACGGGAAAGGCATATTTGGCGAAGGGTGCCTGCTGCTTCGACGTCGCCACCTGCGCCTCGAACAGGCGATAGCTGAGGCGCGCCGAGGGGCCGAGCCGTTCGGGCGAGAAGCGGCGATGCAGTTCGGCGAGCTGCTGTTCCTGCAGCGCCAGGCTGCGGGCGTCGGCCCGTTCGCTATAATCGTCCAGCTTGCCATAGTCGGTCTTGAGGCCAAGGCTGGTCATCGATTCCGGGCTGAGCGCCAGTTGCTGGTCGAACGCCTGGTCGAGGAAGGCGAGCAGCGCCTTGTCTTCCTGTGCGGTCGCCGAGGCGGGCGCCGTGGTTGGGGACGCGGTAGGCGCCTGGGCCAGGATCGGGGCGGAGGCGCCGAGGGCAAGGAGCAGCGCGAGCGAGATACGGACGGTCATGGCAATTCCTGTCGCGAATGGGGATGCGGAGGAGAGACAGGCGCGCGGGCGCCAAGTCAAGCCGGGCCTTGCGAAAGCGATCGCTTTTCCGGGGCTTGGGTAGCTCTCCTCGAAGCCTCTGGACAGGCCGTGCCTTTCTGCCATCTATTTTGCGCGCGACAATCAAAGGTTGAGCGGGGGTAGGGCGATGGCGATCAGTCTCAAGGTCAATGGACAGACACGATCGGTGGAGGCCGATCCGGCCAAGCCGCTGCTGTGGGCATTGCGCGAGGATCTGGACATGGTCGGCACCAAGTTCGGCTGTGGTGCGGGGCTGTGCGGCGCCTGCACCGTGCATATCGACGGCAGCCCGGCGCGGGCCTGCCAAACGCCGATCGGCGAGGCGCAGGGTATGGCGATCACCACGATCGAGGCGGTGGCGCAGAGCGATGTGGGCAAGCGGATATCCGACGCCTGGGTCAAGCTGGACGTGCCGCAATGTGGCTATTGCCAGGCCGGGCAGATCATGAGCGCGACCGCGCTGCTGGCGACCACGCCCGACCCCAGTGACGAGGACATTGATGCGGCGATGATGGGCAATCTTTGCCGCTGCTCCACCTATGTCCGCATTCGCGCCGCGATCAAGGATGCGGCCAAAGCGGGAGCAAAGGCATGAACGCGCCGATCCTGTCGCGCCGCCGCTTCCTGAGCGCCTCGCTGGTTGCGGGCGGTGGTTTGCTGTTCGACCTCAACATTCCGCTGGCCGGCGCGGCCGAGGGCGCGCCGCAGATATTGACCGCCTTCGTGCGTATCCTGCCCGACAATCGCGTCATCATCGGCGCGAAAAATGCCGAGATCGGGCAGGGCGCCAAGACCATGCTGCCGATGCTGATCGCCGAGGAGCTGGACGTCGACTGGGCGCAGGTGACGATCGAGCAGACCCATGCCGACCAGAAGATATTCGGCGGGCAGACGGCCGGCGGCAGTCGCACGACGCCGCGCGAATGGCTGCCGACGCGCAAGGCCGGGGCGGCAGCGCGCGCGATGCTGGTCGCGGCGGCGGCGCAACAATGGGGCGTGGCGCCCGCGAGATTGAAGACCGGCAGCGGCAAGGTGAGCGATCCGGCGTCGGGCAGGAGCATCAGCTATGCCGCGCTCGCCGCCGCCGCCGCGCAGCAGCCGGCGCCCGATCCGGCGATATTGAAGCTGAAAGACGCCAGGGATTTCCGCATCATCGGCCAGTCGATCGGCGGGGTGGATACGCCCGTGATCGTGGCGGGCAAGCCGCTGTTCGGGATCGATTTCAAGCTGCCCGGCATGCTCTATGCCGTGCTGGAAACCTGCCCGGCCTTTGGCGGGACGTTCAAGATGGCCAATCTGGACGGGGTGAAGGCGCTGCCGGGCGTGGCCCATGTGCTGACGATCAAGGGCGACGGCACGCCGGAATCGCTGTTCGACGGCGTCGCCATCCTGTCGACAAGCTGGTGGAGCGCCAATCAGGCGCGCGAGGCGCTGAAGGTCGAATGGGACATGAGCGCTGTCAGCGGCTTTTCGACCGAGGGCTATGCGGCGCAGGCGGCCGAACGGCTGAAGGGCAAGGCCGATGGCGATATCGTCCGCGCCGGCGATGTGGATGGGGCCTTTTCCGCTGCCGCGAAGACGGTCAGCGCGCAATATGATTATCCCTTCCTGGCGCATGGCACGCTGGAGCCGCAGAATTGCACCGCCCTGTTCAAGGATGGCGCGATCGAGATCTGGGCGCCGACGCAGAATCCGGAAAGCGGGCGCGGGCTGGTGGCCAAGGCGCTGAACCTGCCGCCGGACAAGATCCGTATCAATTTCACCCGTATCGGCGGCGGTTTCGGCCGGCGCTTGATGAACGACTATATGGTGCAGGCGGCGGCGATCGCGGCGCAATTGCCGGGCGTGCCGGTGAAGCTGTTGTTCAACCGCCAGCAGGATATGCAGCGCGATTTCTATCGCCCGGCCGGCTGGCACGGCTTTCGTGCGGCGCTGGACAAGGGCGGCAAGCTGACCGCCTTCCACGATCATTTCGTGACCTTCGGCAAGGATGGCAAGCCGGTGCGATCGGCCGAGATGCCGGCGACCGAAATCCCCGCCGGCCTGATCGACACCGTGCTGCTGGAACAGAGTTTCCTTGCCACCAACATGCCGACCGGCTGGCTGCGCGCGCCCGGATCCAACGCGCTGGCCTTCGTGACGCAGGCCTTCCTGGACGAAGTGGCGCAGGCGGCGGGCAAGGATCTGCCGACGCTGATGCTGGAATTGCTGGGCGAACCGCGTGAATTGCCGCGCGGTCCCAATGCGCCGCCCTTCGTCACCGGCCGCGCCAGGGGCGTGATCGAGAAGGTGGTGGCGATGAGCGGCTGGGCCGATCGCGCCCAATTGCCCAAGGGACGGGGCAAGGGCTTTGCCTTCTATTACAGCCATATGGGCTATTTCGCCGAGGTGCTGGAGGTGGCGCTGGTCGATGGCATGCCCAAGGTCGCGACCGTGTGGGTCGCGGGCGATGTCGGCAGCCAGATCATCAACCCGATGAATGCGCTGCACCAGGCGCAGGGGTCGGTGATCGAGGGGCTGGGCCAGGCGCTGGCCGGACAGAAGATCACCCAGGTGGCCGGCGCAGTCGAGCAGGCCAATTTCGACACCCATCCGTTGCAGCGCATCCCCGATACGCCGCAGATCATCGTCGAGTTCGTGAAGACCGATTATTCGCCGACCGGCATGGGCGAGCCGGCGCTGCCGCCGGTGATCCCGGCGCTGGTCAATGCGCTGCACGCGGCCACCGGTAAGCGTATCCGCACCCTGCCGATCGTGCCGGAGATGTTCGCCTGAACCCTGTTTTCCAACCCCTCTTTACTTGGCCAGAAAAATCTTGATGATCGTCAAGAATCTGATGGCGGATGGACATGGCGTCATCCGTCATGCCGGTCAGAGGGGCAAAAAAGCCCCCGCCTGAGATTGGGCCGCGTCCAGGGCAAAAGACCGGACGCCAAAGGGGGACATCAGGGTGAAGCAGCTTCCGGTGAAGTTCGGTCTGTTGGCGTTGCTCTCCGCATCGGTCGTGCTGGCGCAGGCGGATGGCGGTCCCGACGGCGCGACGATGAAGGAGACGGAGGAGGGCATCCCCGTCACCGATCCGCTGGTCCAGGAAAAATGCGGCAGCTGTCACGCGCCCGATGCCAAGGGCAACCTGTCCCGCATCAGCTGGGTGCGCACCACGCCGGAGGGCTGGGCGCAGGCGATCAAGCGGATGGTGCGCCTGAATGGTCTAGGGATCACGCCCGAGGAATCGCGCGCGGTCATCAAGTCGCTGTCGGCCTCACACGGGCTGGCGCCGGAGGAGGCGCGGCCGGTCATGTATCTGCCCGAAAAGCGGATCGTCGACGAAGTGCTGCCCAACGAGACGATGCGCGGCGCCTGTGCCAGCTGCCATGCCTTTGCCCAGCCCTTGTCCTGGCGCCGGTCGAAGCTGGAATGGAAGACGCTGCAGGATCTGCATGTCGCCCTCTATTCGCAGGCCGACGCCCAATATCGCCGCCCGGCCGAGGATAGCGAGCAGCCCGCCGGTCGCGATCCCAAGGACAAGATGACGCGCGGCGAATATGCGCTGACCTATCTGCCCAGGGTGGCAGGGCTGCATACGCCCGAATGGGCTGCCTGGAGTTCGCGCCTGCGCGCGCCGCGGCTGGCGGGCGACTGGCTGGTGGTGGCGTCGGTGCCGGGGCAGGGGCGCTTCGTCGGCACGATGACGGTGGCGCCCGGTGCGGCCGCTGACGAGTTCAAGACCAGCGCGTCGCTCACCTCGCTCACCAACGGCGCGACCATCAGTCGCAGTGGCACGGGCCTCGTCTATTCCGGCTATAGCTGGCGTGGTTCATCCAAAGGCGGCGCGGCGCCGGGGAAGCCCGATGATCTGGGCAGTCCGGCGCGCGAGACGATGTGGTTCGCACCCGACCAGCAGCGCGCCGAAGGGCGCTGGTTCTGGGGCGAATATCAGGAATTCGGCTATGATGTGAAGCTGGTCCGCGCGACCGCCGCACCCGCGATCCTGGCGGTGACGCCGGGCGCGGTGAAGGCCGGGACGAAGGGCGTCGATGTCACCATCTGGGGCCATAATCTGCCGGCTTCGCTGACGGCGGCGGATGTCGATCTGGGCGCGGGCGTCACCGTCGCCAGGGTCGTGTCGGCGACGCCGGGCAAGGCGGTGCTGAGCGTCGATGTCGCGGCTAGCGCCCCCGCCGGCCAGCGCGATGTCGGCATTGGCGGCGCGGTGCTGGAAAAGGCGTTCCCGGTCTATCGCAAGGTCGATTATCTCAAGGTCACGCCGGAAACGAGCCTGGCCCGGCTCGGCGGCACCAAATTCGCCAAGGGATACCAGCAGTTCGAGGCGATCGGTTACGACAACGGCCTGGATGGCAAGCCCAGCACCGGCGACGATGTCGCGATCGGCCCGATCGACGCGACCTGGTCGATGCAGGAATTCATGTCGGTCTATTATGATGACGACATGAAATATGTGGGCGCTTTGAGCCCCACCGCCTTCTTCACGCCGGGGCTGGAAGGCCCCAATCCCGAACGCCGGTTCAGCCGCAACAATTATGGCGAGGTCTGGGTCGTCGCCACGGCGAAGGCGGAAAAGGACAAATTCGGCAAGCCCCTGAGCGCCCGGTCCTATCTGGTCGTGACCGTGCCCATGTATCAGCGCTTCGACCAGCCGGAGGTGTCGCGATGACCGTCATGCAGGCCCCCGCCTATCGCCGCGCCGAATATCATGGCTTTGCCGCCGGCGGCAGCGACTTCGTCTATCTGGTGAGTGCCGGCGCGATCTTCGAGATCGATGCGCGGGTGCAGGCCGTGCTGGACCGGCTCGATGGCCGGGAACTGAGCCATGCCGCCTTGGTCCGCGAACTGGCGGGCGAGGGCGGCGACCTGGCCGGGGCGGAGGCGCTGGTGCGCGAATTGCGCGCGGTGCAGCTCATCCATCTGGGCGCGGCGCCGGTATCCGTGCCCGAAGCGCCGCCGGCCGATTTCCCGTTGCAGGCGCTGGTGCTCAATATCACCAACCAGTGCAACCTTGCCTGCACCTATTGCTATGAGTTTGGCGCGGACAAGATCGCGACCCCGGCCGGCAAGCCCAAATATATGACGCTGGACACGGCGAAGGCGTCGGTCGACCTGCTGATCGCCGAGGCGGCTCATCGCCCGTCGGTCCACATCACCTTCTTCGGCGGCGAAACCTTGATGAATTTCAAGCTTTTGCGCGATGTGGTGGAGTATGCCAATGGCGCCACGGCGGCGGCAGGCAAGGGGATCACCTACAGCCTCACCACCAATGCGACCTTGCTGACGCCGGAGATCGTCACCTTCCTGTCGGACAATCGGGTCGGGGTCACCGTGTCGATGGACGGGCCGCCGGAACTGCAGGACAAGCATCGCGTCTACAAGAATGGCAAGGGCAGCTATGCGGTGATCGAGCCGCGGCTGCGCACGCTGATCGCCCATCACCGCACCCGCGCCGTCACCGCGCGCGTCACCCTGACCGAGGGCGTGACCGATGTCGTGCGCATCTTCCGCCATCTGAAGGATGATCTGGGTTTTCACGAAGTCGGCTTCGCGCCGGTGACCACGGGGGAAACGCGGGCCTATTCGATCGATGCCGACGGCATGGACAGCGTACTGGCGCAGTTCAACCTGCTGGCACAGGAATGGCTGGAATATGCGCTGCGTGGGCAGGTCCATGGCTTCACCAATGTCAGCGAGACGATCAGCGAGCTGATTTCGGGCGTCAACAAATCGCATCCCTGCGGCGCAGGCATGGGGCTGATGGGGGTCAGTCCGTCGGGCGACCTGTCGCCCTGCCACCGCTTCACTGACGCGGACACCCATGTGATGGGCCATGTGTCGAGCGGCATCGACCGGGCCAAGCAGGGTGATTTCCTGAGCCGCGGCCATGTCGGCGCCAAATATGATTGCCAGAGCTGCTGGGCGCGGCCGCTCTGCGCCGGCGGCTGCCACCATGAGGCGTTCGTCCGCTATGGCGACACCGGCCATGCCAATCTCCATTATTGCGACTGGATCCGGCAATGGACCGACACCTGCCTGCATATCTATGGCGAGCTGGCGGTGAAGAACCCCGGCTTCCTGGAGCATTTCGCTGAACGAAAGGGGCTGTCATGAAGCATCTTCGTGCCATCAACAAAAAGGCGCGGCGGATCGACGACGCCGTGACGCAGATGGAGGCGGCGATCGAGGCCGCTGCTGCATCGGGCGCGACGCCATCCGACATGGAGGAGGATGTCGTCGCCCTGCAACAGGCGCCACGTCCGCATGTGCCGATGGGCTGCACCCTGTCCTTCTCGCCCGGCTGGGAAGTGGATGCGGGCGGCGGCACGGCGGGCCTGTGCCAGCCGGTCGAGCGCGACATCTATGACTGCTACGTCACCTGCTTCTGGCCGGTGCAGGTGCCCGATCATGTGAATTATTCGCCCGACTGGGCCAGCAACTGCGCCACCGCGACCAAGGACTGGCGCAATCTCGACCTGGTATTCCCATGAGGCGCGCGATGCAGAAAATCCGCTTTGTCCTGGCGGCGGGGCTTGCCGCGCTGGCGACCATTCCTACCCATGCGGCGACCCTGTTCATGGGCGCCTATCCCGACGTCCTGCTGGTCTTTGACGAGGGCAAGGGTACGGTCACGCAGAAGATCAAGCTGGATACCGGCCTGCCGACCGCCATGAGCCTGTCGGACGATGGCAAGCGCATCTATGTGTCGACCATCACCACCAGCGGGATCGAGGTGATCGACGCCGCCAGCCGGCAGGTGGTGAGCAAGTTCAGCCTGAATGACGGTCCCAATCGGGTGCGCTTCTATGGCGGTGTGGCGGACCCGGCAGGCCGCTATTTCTATACGATCATCACCAGGATCGACAAGGAAATGGACCGCTACAAGGTCAGCAAGCCGCTCTATGGCGTGGTCGACCTGAAGCTCGGCAAGCTGGTGCGCACCGCCGAGATCGAGAAGGATGATGAAAAGGCGATCGGCGGCTTTCGCGTCGCCTTCAAGGTGTCGGGCGACGGCAAATATCTCTACGCCTTTGGCGAGAAGGTGATCGTCATCGACACCGCGACGCTGAAGGCCACCGACCGCATCGACCTGGCCCGGCCCGAAGGCACGGGGCTGGAGAATGTCGGCTTTGGCGGATCGCTCGAAACGCTGCGGACGCCCGGCCAATATGTGTCGCTGTTCAACGCGGCCGACCCTTACATCCACAGCAAGATGTTCGGCCTCGCCCGGTTCGACCTCAACAGTCGCCAGTTCGACTTCACCCCGATCGGCCCGGCGCCGGCCGCCATGGCGGGGCTGGAAATCACGCCCGACGGCAAGCAGGCCTATACGGTGGTGACCAACGGCACGCTGGGATCGAAGCGCTGTGAGTTCTGGCACATGGACCTGTCCACCAATGCGGTGGTGGACAAGGCGGAATTTCCCTGCCGATCGCGCTTCCGCTTCGGCATGTCGATGGATGGGGCCAAGCTCTATATCTACGGCGCCAGCTTCGACATCGAGGTCTATGACGCGAAGACGCTGAAGCTGGAAGCCACCTGGGATCTGGGCAATGACGCGACCGGCGCCGGCATGGTGGCGGTGCCGTGAAAGTAATACGCTCACTTTTCGTTCGCTTCGAGCGAAGTCGAGAAGTGCGAAGCGCAATTTTGCCCGTTTCTCGACACGCTCGAAACGAACGGGGGGTGGGGGCATGAGGTCTGTGGCCATCCGGGGCAGCGGGATGGCCGCCAATGCCTGCGCGCATCTGCTGAAAGGGGCGGGGCTCCGCGTCGGACAGGAGCCCACCCATCGCCCGCCGGTGCCCAGCCTGTTGCTGAGCGATGCGGCATTGGCGCTGATGCGCGATCTGTTCGCCCGGCCGGATCTGTTCGCGGATGCCCCGCATGTCCGTCGCCGGCTGGTCGCCTGGGGCGGGGCGCCGGTGATGGTGCCGCATGAGGCGGTGCTTGTATCGGAGGAGCTGGTGCAGGCCGCGCTTGGGGTGTCTGAGGAAACGCCGATGGCCGCGCCCGATTTTACCATCCATGCCGCGCCGCCGCTGCCGATGGGCGAGCTGCATGTCTTTGGTGAGCGCCATGCCGTCGCCGCCCGTGTGCGGCTGCGCGACCCGGCCTGTCGCGAGGAAGGGCGGGTCGAGGCGGTCGAGAGCGGCTGGCTGTTTCTGGTGCCGGCGAACGGGGAGGAGGGCTGGCTGCTGGGCGTTGGTGGCGAAATCGACGCGCTGCTGGCGCAGAGCCGGCTGATCGCACCGGTGGTCGATCCGATCGGCGGATCGTCGCGCCCCTTTCTGGCCGCGCCGCGCCTGCATCTGCCGCTGGTCGGCGACGACTGGCTGGCCTGTGGCACGGCGGCGATCGGCTTCGATCCGATCTGCGGCGACGGCACCGCCCAGTCGGTGCGCGAGGCGATATTGGCGAGCGCGGTGCTGACGGGCATTGCGCAAGGCGGCGATCGGGCCGCTTTGCTGGGCCATTATCAGGCGATGCTGATCGCGGCGATGCGCCGGCACCTGCTGCTCTGTGCCCAATTTTATGCCGATGGCGGCCGGGGCGACTGGTGGCGCGCCCAGCATGAGGCGCTGATGCAGGGGCATCGCTGGTGTACCGGGCTGCTGGCTAAGCTGCCCGAGCCGCAATATGCGCTGCATGGCCTGCGGCTGGTGCCACGGCGGGCGGCGGCATGAGCGCGCCTGCACCGGTCGCTGAATGGCGCAGCTATCGCCGGCTGCTGCCCTATATCCGGCCCTATCGGCGCGCGCTGCTGCTGGTGCTGGCGATCAGCATCCTGTCGACCGCGCTGGGACTGGCGCAGCCCTATCTGTCCAAGCTGATGATCGACCAGGCGCTGCTGCGGCGGGACATGGGCGCGTTGTGGCGGATTGCCGGGATCATGATTACGGTCACGATACTGGGCTTTGGCGTCAACGTCCTCGCAAGCTATCGCTATGTCCGGCTGTCGGCGGCGATGCTCTATGACATGCGGGCAGCGCTGCTGCGCCACCTTCAGACGCTGTCGCCGCGCTTCTATGCCAGCTTCCGGCTGGGCGATCTCGTTTCGCGGATGAACAGCGATGTGAGCGACGTGCAGCGGATCGCGTCCGACACCCTGCTCTCGGTGGTCAGCAACCTGCTCTTCTTCATCGGCTGCGTCGCGATGATGCTCTGGCTCGACTGGCGGCTGTTCCTGGTCGGCGTGCTGCTGGTGCCGGCCAGCCTGGCCGCCTTCACTCATTATCAGCGCCGGCTGACTGCGCTGACCCGCGACATGCGGGAACGGGGCGCGGATCTGGGCAGCTTGCTGGTCGATACGGTGATGGGGATGCGCGTCGTCACCGCGCTGCGCGCCGGCGAGCATGAGGTCGGGCGCTTCAAGGCGAAGAATGACGCCTTTGTCGGCGCGATGCTGCGGATGCAGGTCGCCTCCTACATGACCGGGGCGCTACCGGGCACGCTGATGACCGGGGCGACCTCCGCCGTGATCCTCTATGGCGGCTGGCGGATCATCGAGGGGGATATGAGCATCGGCACGCTCGTTGCCTTCATGACCTATCATATGCGGCTGCTGTCGCCGATCCAGACGCTGATGGGGCTGACGTCGGGGCTGGCATCGGCGCGGGTGTCGCTGGGCCGCATCTTCGAACTGTTCGATACACGGCCCGATGTCGAGGAGCGCGCCGATGCCGTGGCGATCGGCCGGGTGCGCGGCGACATCCGCTTTGAACAGGTGGCGATGCGCTATGATCGCGATCCGGTGCTGCGTGCCATGGACCTGACCATATCCGCCGGCAGCATCTGCGCGATCCTGGGGCCAAGCGGCGTCGGCAAGTCGACCATGGCCGACCTGATGGTGCGCCATGCCGATCCGACCGGCGGGCGCATCCTGCTCGACGGCCATGACCTGCGCGACCTGCGGCTCGACGATCTGCGGCGCGAGGTGATGCTGGTCGACCAGTCGCCCTGGCTGTTCAACGACAGTATCGCCGCCAATATCGGCTTTGCTCTGCCGGACGTGCGGACCGCGGATATCGAAGCCGCCGCCCATGCCGCCGGGCTGGACGCCTTTCTGGCGCGGTTGCCCGAGGGGCTGGAGACCCGCACCGGCGAGCGGGGGCTGGCACTGTCGGCGGGGGAGCGGCAGCGGATCGTGATCGCTCGCGCACTGCTGCGCCGGCCATCGGTGCTGATCCTCGACGAGCCGACATCGGCGCTGGATGGCGAGACCGAGGCGCTGGTGGCGCAGCGGCTGCGCGGCGCGCTGCCAGATGCGACGATCATTCTCATCACCCACAAGCCGGCCTTGGCGCGGATCGCCGACCGGATCGTGACGATCACTGATGGTCAGGCGCATGTGGCACTACAGTCCGAACCGGCCCATGCCTGATCTGCTGCCTGATCCGCTGCGTATCGCCGTGATCGACAGTGGCGTCCATCCCGTTCATCCCCATATCGACGCCGCCCGGCTATTGCCCGGCTTCGCCATCGCCAGGGATGGGGGTGACAGCGAAGCTGACACAGGCGATCGGCTTGGCCATGGCACTGCCGTTACCGCCGCGATCCAGGATCAGGCGCCCGATGTGCTCTGCCTGCCGATCCGGGTGTTTCATGATGCGCTCAGCACCACGGCGCAGGCGCTGGTCGCTGCGATCGACCGGGCGGTGGCGTCACGGGTGGACCTCATCAACCTCAGCCTTGGCACCATCAATCCGGCCCATGGCGAGGCGTTCGCAGCGGCGGCCGAACGGGCGCTGGCGGCCGGCATCCTGATCGTGGCGGCGCGCGATAATGACGGCACGCCCTGCTATCCCGGCAGCCTGGATATGGTCTTAGGGGTCGGCCTCGACTGGGATTGTCCACGCGATGCGTATTGGGTGCGCGAAGGGCAGGCCGTTGCCTCCGGCCACCCTCGACCGATCCCCGGCGTGCCCCAGCGTCGGAACCTCTATGGTGTCAGTTTCGCTGTCGCCAACATGACCGGCCTGATCGCGCGGCAGGGGCGGGCGGGGCTGGCCCAATGGATGCCGGCCGGCGCCCGCGCAGAGGCCGGTTGATCAGGCGCCCGGTTCGCTGAGCGCAATATCCATGTCGGCAAAGGCCAGGCGCAGCAGTTCTGCCATGGCGTTGCGCGCGGCAGCCGTGTCGCGTGCGGCGATGGCGCGATGCACCGCCTGATGATCGGGCAGGGGATCGCGCGGCAACAGCTTCTTGCGATGCTTGAAGGTGGTGGTCCAACTGACCGCCGCGCCGACCGAACTGGCCAGCGCCTCGAGCGCGTCATTATGGGTCGCGGCCAGGATGGCATTGTGGAAACGCTGGTCGGCGGCGCGCCCCTCCGGCGTGGACAGGCCATAGCGTTCCATCTCGGCGAGCGCCGCGTCCATGATCGCCAGTTGATCGTCGGTGCGGCGGCGCGCGGCAAATTCGGCCGCCGCCGGCTCGATCACGCCGCGCAGCTCGAACAGGTCGCGGATGAAGGCGCGGTCGGGTTCGCCGGCGAACATCCAGGCGAGCATTTCGGGGTCGAGCACGTTCCAGCGCGCGCGCGGCAGGACGCGGGTGCCGGCCTTCGGGCGGCTTTCGAGCATGCCTTTGGCGATCAGGATGCGGATCGCCTCGCGATAGGCGGTGCGCGATACGCCAAGGCGTTCCGACGCCTCGATCTCGCCCTCGAACAGGTCGCCGGGCTTGTGCCTGCCGGTCAGGATGGCGGTGCCCATGTCGCGGGCGATCGCCTGATGAATGCGGAGCGAGCCTTCGTCCGACGCGAACTTGCGTTCCGGTCCGTCCTTGCGCTCGCTCCCCATTCTACCTCCGTTGAATTTAGTCCTCAAAATCAGCCGTAGGGCAATGCCGGCCACAAAGGAAGGCATCGGCCACCAGGCGCAGCGGTGCGGTGTCGGCGTCGATCGCCTTGTCCGCCACCAGCCCGACGAAGCGCCGATACATGGTCGGATATTCTTCGTCCGGCGCCTTCAACTGGACTTCGCCGTCCAGCGTCAGCGTATTGCCGCCTTCGGACAGGAGCAGCTTGCCATTGCTGGTTTCGACAGCGATGTCCCAGGTCTGGGGGCCGGTCTGGCGCCAGTCGAACACGGTGTCGATCTTTGCGCCCGAAGCGGTCGCCATCGCCAGCGTCGCGCCGATCGGCGCCTGCTTGTTCGACGGCACTTCCAGTTCGGCCGACAGCAGGGTGATCGGCTCGGCGACGATTTCGGTCAGGATCGACAGGGCGTTGATGCCCGGATCGAACACGCCGAAACCGCCCGCTTCCCAGATCCAGGGCTGACCCGGATGCCAGTGACGGACATCCTCGCGCCACTGGATCGAGATGCGCTCGACCGTGCGCGACGCCATCCAGTCCTTGGCCTGGGCCACGGCGGCGGCATAGCGGCTGTGCCAGCTGGCATAGAGGGTGACGCCATTGGCCTTGGCCAGTGCGATCAGCGCATCCACTTCCGACACGGTCGCGCCCGGCGGCTTTTCCAGGAAGACATGCTTGCCGGCCAGGATCGCCTGACGGGCCGCCTGATAGCGGACCTGCGGCGGCTGGCACAGGATGACGGCATCCATGTCGGGCTCGCCCGCCAGCATCGCGCCGAGATCGGGATAATTGTTCACCCCTTCACCCTGTGCATTGCGGCTGGCGACGGCGACCAGATCGATGCCGTCGATCTTTTCGATCGCGGGCAGATGCTGGTCGCGGGCGATCTTGCCCAGGCCTACGAGGCCGGCCTTGATGCTCATAGCGCCTTGACCTTGGTCTTGCCCTCGTCCGCTGCGCGCGTGAGGCCATTGCGGACCGGCAGGGTGAAGGGCTTGGCCTCGACCTCGAACACATCGCCTTCCTGCGTGGCGAAGCCATCGGAGAAGGAGAGGGTGGCGGTGCCGAAGAAATGGACATGAATGTCGCCGGGACGGCGGAACAGACCATATTTGAAATGATGATGTTCCAGGTTGGCGATCGTGTGCGACATGTTGGTCTCACCCGACAGGAACGGCTTTTCCCACACCGTCTCGCCATTGCGAACGATGCGGCTGGTGCCGCGCAGATCCTGCGGCAGGTCGCCCAGCAGCAGTTCCGGGCCGAGCGAGGCCTGGCGCAGCTTGGAGTGGGCGAGCCACAGATAATTGCCGCGTTCGGTGATGTGATCGGAAAATTCATTGCCGATCGCAAAGCCCAGACGCACCGGCGTGCCGTCGGCGTCGATCAGGTAGATGCCGGCGACTTCGGGTTCCTCGCCACCATCCTCGGCAAAGGCGGGCATGGTGAAGTCCTGGCCCGGATCGACCAGGATCTGGCCGTCGCCCTTGTAGAACCATTCGGGCTGCGCGCCGATGCCGTCATCGGCGGGCTTGCCGCCCTCGACGCCCATCAGGAACATGCGCATCGAGTCCGTGAGGTCGCCCGAGGTGGCGGCCTTGTGCATCTTGTCGCGGCCTTCGGCCGAGCCGAGATGGGTCAGCCCGGTGCCGGCGACCAGCAGATGCGCCGCATCCTCATGGTCGATCGGCGACAGCAGGGTGACGGCGGACAGGTCCACCGCGTCGCCCAGCTTGCCTTCCGCAAAGGCGGCCAGGCCCTGGCCCGCCGCGATTGCGTCCAGCGCCAGCTGGCGGGTGGAGCTTGCGCCCGTCACCCGCTTCGCCGCGCCGGTCTGGTCGAGGGCAGCGACGCCGCGCGCACCACCCTCGTTGAACTGAACCAGCGAAATGACGGTCACTGTGCCAGCTCCAGCTTGCCTTCCATGCGGCGGTTGAGCTTCCAGGGGTTGGCCGCCTGCAGCGCCGGCGGCAGCACGGCGTCGACGACATCCTGATAGCAGACCGGACGCAGGAAGCGCATCATGGCCAGCGTGCCGACCGAGGTGGTGCGGCCGTCCGAGGTCGACGGGAAGGGACCACCATGGACCATGGCATGGGTCACTTCGACGCCGGTCGGCCAGCCATTGGCAAGCACGCGGCCGACCTTGCGGGACAGCGTGGGCAGCAGCTTGGCGGCATTGTCATTGTCGCTTTCGTCCATCTGCAGCGTGGCGGTCAGCTGACCTTCCATCTGGGCGATGGTGGCGATCACTTCCTCGATCGTGGCGCACTTCACCAGGATCGACGAGGAACCGAACACTTCATGCGACAGCGCCGGGTTGGTGCGGAACTGTTCGCCGCTGGTGGCGAACAGGGCCGACTGGGCCAGGTTCACGCCTTCGGCCTCAGCGCCGCGCGCCACGGTGGTGACGCCTTCCGCGCCGGCCAGCGCCTCGACGCCCTTTTCATAGGCGGCGTGGATGCCCGGCGTCAGCATGACATGGGGCTGGTTGGCCGACAGGGCTTCAGCGGCCGAAGCAACGAAGCGGTCGAGATCGGGGCTGTCGAGCGCAATCACCATGCCGGGGTTGGTGCAGAACTGGCCAGCGAAGAGGCTCAGCGAACCGACGAAGGCGGTGCCCAGCGCTTCGGCGCGGGCCGCGAGCGCGCCCGGCAGCAGCACGACCGGGTTGATCGACGACATTTCCGAATAGACCGGGATCGGCTCTTCGCGGTTGGCGGCGATCTTCATCAGCGCAATGCCGCCGCCGCGCGAACCGGTGAAGCCGACCGCCTTGATGCGCGGATCGGCGACCAGCGCGCCGCCCAGGTCATTGGTGGTGCCGGGCAGGTAGGAGAAGACGCCTTCATGCAGGCCGCTGGCCTTGACCGCGGCGGCGATGGCGCGGGCGACCAGTTCGCCGGTGCCGGGGTGGGCCGGGTGGCCCTTCACGACGACCGGGCATCCGGCGGCGAAGGCCGATGCGGTGTCACCACCCGCGACCGAGAAGGCGAGCGGGAAGTTGGACGCGCCGAACACGGCGACCGGGCCGACGGCATGGTTGACGCGGCGCAGGTCGCTGCGGGGCAGCGGGGTGCGTTCCGGCAGCGCCTTGTCGATGGTGACGTCGAGCCAGTCGCCCTGGCGGACATAGGAAGCGAACAGGCGCAGCTGGCCGACGGTGCGGCCACGCTCGCCTTCCAGGCGGCCACGGGGCAGGCCGGTTTCGCTCATGGCGGTGGTGATCAGCAGGTCGCCGATTTCCATGATCTGGTCGGCCACGGCTTCCAAGAAGGAAGCGCGGGTTTCGGGAGACAGGGTCGAGAAGCCCTCGAACGCGCTGTCGGCCAGCGCGCAGGCGTCAGCGACATCGGCGGTCGAGGCGTTGTGGAAGGCGACGTCGCCCTTGGCGCCGGTCGACGGATCGACCGCGAAGAAGGGCTCACCACCGGTGCGCTCGGCAGCACCGACCAGAATGGCTCCGTTGAACATGGATATCTCCCGAAATGTCGTGGAAAGGGGGTAATATTTGCCGGAACGGCGCGTCTGTCAGATGGGGACGAGGGGACGCAATTTCGAGCATCGCTGCACTGAAATTACGTCCTGTTGCCTCCTTTGAATGACGCGCCGTTGACGGCTCTGATGATTAATGGTTGTCGCGCGGCAGGCCCTTGGTCTGGGCGATGCGCTGATATTTCTCCGCGCCTTCCAGGATCGCGCCGGTGTTCATCTGGCCGACGACCGACCGCTGGATTTCCTGCCAGGGGGTCTGCGAGGCGGGGTACTTGTAACCGCCTTCGGCGATCAGCTTGGCGCGGCGGGCTTCCAGTTCCTCGTCGGAAATCAGAACGTTCACCACGCCCTTCTTCAGGTCCATGCGGACGCGGTCGCCGGTTTCCAGCAGGGCGAGGCCCCCCATCGCCGCCGCTTCGGGCGAGGCGTTGAGGATCGACGGGCTGCCCGAGGTACCCGACTGACGGCCATCGCCGATGCAGGGCAGGGCCGACACGCCTTCGGTGATCAGATAGGCCGGCGGACGCATGTTCACGACCTCGGCTGCACCCGGATAGCCGATCGGGCCGGCGCCGCGCATGAACAGCAACGTGTCGGCGGTGATGCCGACCGACGGATCGTCGATGCGGTGATGATAATCTTCCGGACCGTCGAACACGACCGCCGGGCCTTCAAAGGCTTCGGGATCGTCGGGGTTCGACAGGTAGCGCATGCGGAATTCTTCGCTGATGACGCTGGTCTTCATGACCGCTTCGTCGAACAGGTTGCCGGTCAGCACCAGGAAGCCGGCTTCCTGCTTGAGCGGCTGGCCGAAGGGACGGATGACCTTTTCGTCCTCGATCTCCACGCCCTTGCAATTCTCGCCCATGGTCTTGCCATTGACGGTCATCGCGCCTTCCTTGATCAGGCCCTGGTCGATCAGCTGGCTGATGACGGCGGGCAAGCCGCCGGCGCGGTAATAATCCTCGCCCAGATATTCGCCGGCCGGCTGCATGTTGACCAGCAGCGGCACCTTGTGACCGACGGTTTCCCAATCCTTGAGCGGCAGGTCGACGCCCATGTGGCGGGCGATGGCGGCCAGGTGGATCGGCGCGTTGGTCGAGCCGCCGATCGCCGAATTGGCGACGATGGCATTGTGGAAGGCGTCGAGCGTCATGATGTCGGAGGGCTTCAAGTCCTCATGCACCATTTCGACGATGCGCTTGCCGGTGCGATAGGCGGCTTCCTGCCGGTCGCGATAGGGGGCGGGGATCGCCGCGCTGCCCGGCAGCATCATGCCCAGCGCTTCGGCGAGCGCGTTCATGGTGCTGGCGGTGCCCATGGTGTTGCAGAAGCCGGTCGACGGCGCGGACGAGGCGACCAGCTTGATGAAGCCTTCATCGTCGATCTTGCCGGCGGCCAGCAGCTGGCGGCCATGCCATACGATCGTGCCCGAACCGGTGCGCTCGCCCTTGTGCCAGCCATTGAGCATCGGGCCGACCGACAGGGCGATCGCCGGGATGTTGACGGTGGCGGCGGCCATCAGCAGCGCCGGGGTCGTCTTGTCACAGCCGCTGGTTAGGATCACGCCGTCGAGCGGATAGCCATACATGGCTTCGACCAGGCCCAGATAGGCGAGGTTGCGGTCAAGGCCGGCGGTCGGGCGCTTGCCGGTTTCCTGGATCGGGTGGACCGGGAATTCGAGCGCGATGCCGCCCATTTCGCGAATGCCTTCGCGCATGCGCTCGGCGAGCACGAGGTGATGGCGGTTGCAGGGCGACAGGTCGCTGCCGGTCTGGGCGATGCCGATGATCGGCTTGCCGCTGCGCAGTTCCTCAAGGCTGAGGCCGAAGTTCAGGTAGCGCTCCAGATAGAGCGAGGTCATGTCGATATTGTCTGGGTTGTCGAACCAGGCGCGGCTACGCAGCTTGGGAGTAGGCTTGGACGAATCGCTCATGTGGGCATCCTGACACTTTGAAAAGGCTTGGCACGTTGACGCGCTTGCCTCTCCGATATACTCAGACAAATAACTTTTCAAGGATGCAAAGAGAAGGAAAGTGCGGTTGAACGCGAAAAATCGGACGGGTCATCGATGAGCGAATATGCAGTGATCGGCGACTGGGGCACCAGCAATCTGCGGCTGTTCCGGGTGGAAGCGGGGCGGATCGTGGCGCGCCGCGACGGGCCGGGCATCGGCGTGGTCGGCCGCGAGGCGGAAGCCGCCTTTGCCGAGACGATCGCCCCCTGGCTGGAGGATGGCCTGCCGACATCGATCCGGCTGTGCGGCATGGTCGGCGCGCGCGACGGCTGGGTCGAGGCGCCCTATGCCGATTGTCCTGCCGATGCCGATAGCTGGGCAGAGGTTGCCGTGCGCTTCGACTGGCGCGGCGCGCCGCTGGCGATCATGGCGGGCCTGGCCTGCACCGACGCCGACGGCATTGCCGATGTGATGCGCGGCGAGGAGGCGCAGATTTTCGGCGCGATGGCGCTCGATCCCCGGCTTGCCACCGGCCGTCACCTGATCGTGCTGCCCGGCACCCACAGCAAATGGACGCTGGTGGAGGATGGCCGGGTGATCCGCTTCCGCACCGTGCCGACCGGCGAACTGTTCGCGCTGCTGCGCGATCGTTCGACGCTCAGCCCCAGGATTGCCGCCGCCGACGCCGATCCGGCAGAAGAAGCGGCCGGTTTTGCCGAAGGGCTGGAGCGGGCTGGCGCGGGCCGGCTGCTCGCATCCCTGTTCGCGGCGCGGGCGATGCGGCTGCGCGCCGGGCGCTCGGCCGACTGGGCGCTGGGCTATCTGTCGGGCCTCGTCATCGGCTGCGAGATCGCCGAGGCGCGGGCCGCGCTGGCGGGCGACACCGGCGTCGTCTTGATTGGTGACGCGCGGCTTTCGGATCGCTATGCCCGTGCCCTCGATGCGCAGGGCATCGCTTCGCAATCGCTGGACGGCGACGCCTGTGCGCGGGCTGGCCTTGGCTTTCTGGAGAACTGACCCATGATCCTCGACGACCTGCTGGCCGACGGCGCGCCGCCGATCGCCGCCATTCTGCGTGGCGTGAAGCCCGAAGAGGCGCTCGATATCGCCGCCGCCCTGGTGGAAGCCGGCATCCGCGTGATCGAGGTGCCGTTCAATTCGCCCGATCCCTTGGTCAGCATCGCGGCGATGCAGCAGGCCTTTGGCGATCGCGCGCTGATCGGCGGCGGCACGGTGCTGACGGTCGAGGCGGTCGAGGCGCTGGCGGGGGCGGGCGGCCGCATCATGGTGACGCCGAACACGGTGCCGGACGTTATCGCACGCGGCGCCGAACTCGGCCTTGAACTGCTGCCCGGCTTCATGACACCGAGCGAGGCGTTCCGCGCGGTCGAGGCCGGCGCGCGCCGGGTGAAGCTGTTTCCCGCCGCCCAGCTTGGCCCGGCCTATGTCAAGGCGGTCAAGGATGTGCTGCCCAAGCATGTTGGCGTCTGGGCCGTGGGCGGCACCGGCGCGGACACGATCGGCGACTGGCTTGCCGGTGGCTGCGAAGGGATCGGCGTGGGCGGCGCGCTCTATCGTCCGGGCGACGATGCGCTGACCGTGCGCGCACGCGCGGTCGATCTGGTCGCCGCCTGGCAGCGCGCCAAGGGCTGACCTTTTTACTGGGCCGGGCTTTCCACCCGGTCCAGCATATCGCGGATCTTCTCGCCCAGTGCCCTGTAGGTGAAGGGCTTGGTCAGCAGCTCGACCCCCGGATCGAGCCGGCCATGATGGATGATCGCGTTGCGGGCATAGCCGGTGGTAAACAACACGCGTAGTCCCGGCTGCTTCGCCTTGGCGGCGCGGGCAATATCCGCCCCGGTCATGCCACCGGGCAGCACCACATCGGTGAACAGCAGGTCGATCGGCTCCGCCGCCGCGTCCAGTGCGGCCAGCGCAGTCGGGCCATCGCCCGCCTCGATCACGCGATAGCCCAGGTCGCGCAGCACCTCGACCGAATAGGCGCGGACATTCTCGTCATCCTCGCACACCAGGATCACCTCCTGCCCGGCCTGCGGGCAGGGCGGGGGCGGGGCCTGCACGATCTCCTCGGCCACCGGCAGCAGGCCATGATAGCGCGGCAAATAGATTTTCACCGTGGTGCCATGGCCGGCCTCCGAGTAGACCCGGACATGACCGCCCGACTGCTTGACGAAGCCATAGACCATCGACAGGCCAAGGCCGGTGCCGCGTCCGACATCCTTGGTGGTGAAGAAGGGTTCGATCGCGTGGGACAGCGTGTCGGCGTCCATGCCCATGCCGGTGTCCGACACGCAGATCAGCACATATTGGCCGGGCGTGATTTCCTGCTCGGTCGCGGCATAATGGCTGTCGAGATGGGTGTTGGCGACCTCGATCGTCAGCTTGCCGCCCTGCGGCATCGCGTCGCGCGCATTGACCGCCAGGTTGAGCAGCGCATTTTCCATCTGGTTGACGTCGATCTCGACCGGCCAGACCCGCGGGCTCTGCACCGTCTCCACTTCGATCATCTCGCCCAGCGTCCGGTGTAGCAGGTCCGACATGCCGGCGATCAGCCGGTTGGGATCGACCCGGTCGGGGGCCAGCGGCTGGCGGCGGGAAAAGGCGAGCAGCCGCTGGGTCAGTATCGCCGCCCGCTCGGCCCCGGCCATGGCATTGTCGGCGGCGCGGCGCAGGCGTGGCTGGTCGTCGGGCAGGGCGCGTTGCAGCAGGTCCAGATTGCCGGTGACGATCTGCAGCAGATTGTTGAAGTCATGCGCGACGCCGCCGGTGAGCTGGCCCAGCGTCTCCATCTTCTGCGCCTGGCGCAGCGCGGCTTCGGTTTCGGCCAGGGCCTGGGCGTCGGCGCGGTGCCGGGTCACGTCGCGGGCGACACAATAGATGAGGTCGCCCTCGGGCACGGCGGTCCAGCTGAAGATACGATAATCGCCCCGCTTGGTGCGGAACCGGTTTTCGAACCTGATGGTCGGATGGCCGTCGGCCAGATCCTGCACCTCGCCGCGCGTCCGCTTCACATCGTCGGGATGCTCCATCCATTCCGATGTACGGCCGATCAGTTCCTCCTGCGACCAGCCCAATATGTCGGTCCAGGCGGGGCTGGCGGACAGCCAGATGCCCTCGCTGTCGGCGATCAGGAAGGGGTCGCGCGCCAGCGCCCAGAGGCGGTTGCGGTCGGCGCGTGCCTCGCGCTCGGCCAGCACGCGCACCGTGGTTTCGCTGACGATGCACAGCACGCCGCCGATCGACCCATCCAGTTCGAACACCGGCGAATAGGAAATGTCGAAAAAGACCTCCTCGCCCCGCCCGCCGTCGCGCTCGATATAGAAGGGGCGGTCCTTGGCATGGAAGGTTTCGCCCGTGTCCCGCACCGATTGCAGCAGCGGGCCAAGATCATCCCACAGCTCGGCCCAGCCTTCGCGGGCCGGGCGGCCAAGCACGCGCGGATGCTTGTCGCCGATCGTGGGGGCATAGGCTTCATTATAGAGGGCGCAATAATCCGGCCCCCAGAACAGCACGATCTCCGCGCGCGACGACAGCATCAGCCGGACAGTCGAGACGAGCGATGGCGACCAGTCCGACGCCGGCCCCAGAGGCGAGGATGCGTCGATCGTCGCGGTCAGGGCGCCCATCGGCCCCTGTTCGGCGATCATGTCGGCAATGTCCCTCTGCTGGCTCATCATAACCCTGTCGTTGCAATGCGTTGGTGGGAGACGCCCGTGCGCCGATTTGTATCCCCCGGCGATGGCAGCCCCATGACCTTTTGTCCCAGTCCGTGCCTCTTGAATAGGGGGCGGCATGGGCGCATGGACCGGGCATGACACGTTCTTCCCCGACCGCGTTCAGCGCGGCTCCGCGTCCCGTTGCCATTGCCCGCTGGCTGCTCATCGTGGCGGCGCTGGTCTTCTGCATGGTGGTGGTGGGCGGCATCACGCGCCTTACCGAATCCGGCCTGTCGATCACCCAGTGGAAGCCGATCACCGGCGCGATCCCGCCCTTGACCCACGACCAGTGGATGGAGGCGTTTCGCGACTATCAGCAGATCCCCGAATATAAGGAGATCAACAAGGGCATGAGCCTGGCCGCCTTCCAGTTCATCTTCTTCTGGGAATGGCTGCACCGGCTGCTCGGCCGCCTGATCGGCGTCGCCTTTGCCCTGCCGCTGATCTGGTTCGCGGCGCGGCGGGCGATCCCGGCGGGCTATGGCTGGCGCCTGGTCGCGCTGCTGGCGCTGGGCGGGCTGCAGGGTGCGATCGGCTGGTGGATGGTGAAGTCGGGCCTGTCGGTGCGTACCGATGTCAGCCATTACCGGCTGGCCGTGCATCTGCTGACCGCGCTCTTCATCATCGGCGGGCTGATTTGGACCGCGCTCGACCTGCTGGCGCTGGCGCGCAATCCCTATGTCCGGCCCGCCGCATTGCAGCCCTTTGCGCTGGCGACCCTGCTGGCGCTGCTGGTCCAGTTGATGTTCGGCGCCTTCACCGCCGGCCTCGACGCCGGCTATGTGTCCAGCACCTGGCCGCTGATGAACGACCATCTGGTGCCCGAAGGCATCCAGTGGCTCGGTTCGCTCTGGGCGACCGTCTCCAGCGATCCCTATCTGGTCCATTTCATCCACCGCTGGTGGGCCTGGGTTGCGGCGGCGATGCTGATCATCCTGGCGCGCAAGGCCAAGGCGGCGGGCCATCGCGGCGCGTCGATCGCGATCAATGCGGCGGTCGGCACGCAGGTGCTGCTGGGGATCGCCACCGTCATGAGTGGCATCGCGCTGCCGCTGGCCGTGCTGCACCAGGCGGTCGGCGCGCTGGTGGTGGCTTCGGCCGCCTGGGGCGCCCATGCCGTGGGATCGCGCCGGGCATGAGTGGCGTGGTGCTGGTCTACAGCCTGTTCGGATCGGTCGAGCAGGCGTGTGCCGTCGCCCGCACGCTGGTCGCGGAAAGGCTGGCCGCCTGCGCCAATATCCTCGGCCCCTGCACCTCCATCTATGAATGGCAGGGCAAGGTGGCAGAAGGCGCCGAAGTCCCGGTCCTGTTCAAGACCAGCGCCGACCGGCGCGACGCGCTGATGGCGCGGATCGCGCAACTGCACGATTATGATGTGCCGGCGATCCTGGCGCTGCCGGTCGATGCCGCCCATCCGCCCTTTGCTGCATGGGTCGCGGGGCAACTGGCATGAAGCGGGCGATCGCCTTCCTGTCGCTGGTTCTCGCCTCGCCAGCACTGGCCGTCCCGGTCGCGATCGGCTTCGCGCCGCCGACCGGGCAGGATCTGCTCTATCGCATCGAACAGCATCGGCCGGTCGACGGGCGCGACAGCCTGTTCCGGGCCGATCGGATATTGCGGTTCGAAAAGGCAGGGGACGGCTATATTCTGCATGTCACGCTGCGCAGCCTGGACAGCGATGCGCCCGGTGCGGGTGCCGATGCCTATCGCGCCGCCCTGTCGCCGCTGATCGGGGTGGAGCATCGATTCCGCCTTGATAGCCATGGCAAGATTGTCGGCCTCGACAATATCGATGATGTGCGCGCCACGATGGAAAAGGCGCTCAACGCCATGGTCGCCAGGGCGCCGGAGGGCAGTGCGGGGCAGCGCACGGCGAAGAATGTCCTGACCCTGCTCGACGGGCTGACGCCCGAAGGGAGGCTGGCGCTGCTGTCGGGCGAGGTGCAGCCGTTGCTGCTGTTCGTTGACAGCGAAGTTGACGATGCCAGGCCGCGTGGCGTGCGCACCATGGCCGGCCCGCCACTGGGCCGCGCCGTCGCGGTGGAGGGGAATTCCGTCCTTGCCGCCCATGACGGCAACCGGCTGACATTGCAGGAGGATCTGCAGGGGGCGGGCGCCCATGTCGCGATGCGCTATATCGTGTCGGCGCAGACGGGACTGGTCGATGCGCAGGAGCGCACCTTGACCCTGGGGCCCCAGACGCTGACCGAAAAGCGGAGTCTGACCGCTGTCGGCAAGTGAGTGGTATTATTTTACCCGTCGTGAAAGCCGCCGAATCTCTTGACTTGTCGGCCCCCAAACGTCATTAGCGCCCATCTTCCGGCGACCCTAGGGTAGCTGGTTCACTGTTCATTCTTGGAGAATTGGCACCATGAAGGCGCTGATGAAGACCACCAAGCCGGCAACCCCGGCAACGGTCGAAAAGAAGTGGATCCTGATCGACGCCGAAGGGCTGGTCGTGGGTCGTCTCGCTTCGACTGTGGCGAATATCCTGCGCGGCAAGCACAAGCCGAGCTTCACCCCCCATGTCGATTGCGGTGACAATGTCATCATCATCAACGCGGGCAAGGTCAAGTTCACCGGCCGCAAGCTGACCGACAAGGTTTACTACAAGCACACCGGTTATGCCGGCGGCATCAAGGAAACCACCCCCCAGAAGATCTTGGAAGGTCGTTTCCCCGAGCGCGTCCTGGAAAAGGCCGTCGAGCGTATGATCCCCCGTGGTCCGCTGGGCCGTCAGCAGATGCGCAACCTGCGCATCTTCGCCGGCACCGAGCATCCGCATGAAGCCCAGAACCCCGAAGTGCTCGACTTCGCGTCGCGCAACCGCAAGAACAAGGTGGGTGCATAATGTCCGATAACCGTCAGTCCCTGTCCGACCTCGCGTCGCTGGCCACTGCCGCTCCTGCCGCTGCCCCGGCTGCCGTCGAAGGCGAAGCGCCCGTCGCTGCCGCGCCGGTCCAGCCCTCGGCTCCGCTGCGCGCCCAGGAAATCGACGGCCTCGGCCGCGCCTATGCCACCGGCCGCCGCAAGGACGCCGTGGCCCGCGTGTGGGTGAAGCCCGGCACCGGCAAGATCACGGTCAACGGCCGCGATCAGGAAGTCTATTTCGCTCGCCCGACCCTGCGTCTGGTCATCAACCAGCCCTTCGGCGTCACCGACCGTGAAGGTCAGTATGACGTGATCGCCACCGTCAAGGGCGGCGGTCTGTCGGGCCAGGCCGGTGCGGTCAAGCACGGCATCGCCCAGGCTCTGTCGAAGTATGAGCCGGCGCTGCGCAGCGCGGTCAAGGCCGAAGGCTTCCTGACCCGCGACAGCCGCGTCGTCGAGCGTAAGAAGTACGGTAAGGCCAAGGCCCGCCGCAGCTTCCAGTTCTCGAAGCGTTAATCCGCTTCGCGACTGCCGCGAATTTCGAGAAGGGGCCGGTTTTCCGGCCCCTTTTTCTTTGCGCCCGCCGCTTTCCCTTGAGCGCTTCGTCGCGATGCCATAGCCTTCGGTCAAACGGGGCTTAGTGCAAAAGGATGTTCGAGGGGAAATGAGACATTTTGGGTGGTTGGCGGCTTCGGCGGCCATGACGGTTGTGGCGCCTGCCTTTGCCGGAGAGGTGCCGCTGTATCAGCCGGCGCCCGGCTGGATCGACAAGGCGGCGATGCCCAAGCTCGCAGCCGATGGAGATCCGCCCTCGATGATGATCCTCGACAGCCAGCAGCGGGTCGAGAAGGGCCAGCTGTGGAACTATGCCGACATCGCCACCCGCGCCGGTTCGGCCGAGGCGCTGACCCAGCTCTCTTCGCTGACGCTGCCCTGGGCGCCGGACAAGGGCGACCTCATCATCCATGAACTGTCGATCCTGCGCGGCGATCAGGTGATCGATGCGCTGGCCAGCGGCAAGAAATTCACCGTGCTGCGCCGCGAGCAGGGGCTGGAAGCGCTGCAGATCAGCGGCATCCTGACCGCGACCATGGCGGTCGAGGGGGTGCAGGTGGGCGATGTGGTGCGGCTGCGCTATTCGACCACCAGCAAGGATGATGCGCTGGGCGGCCATGTCCAGAATGTCTCGGCCCTGCCGGCAGCGCCGCTGCGACTGGGCTATGGCCGGGTCCGCCTGCTGTGGGACGATGCGGATGCGCCGCGCTGGAAGCTGCTGGCGAGCGGCGTCGATGCCAAGCCGGTCAAGAAGGGTGGCCTCACCGAGCTGAGCTTTGCCGTGCCGCTGGCCAAGCAGCCGGAAATGCCGGCCGACGCGCCGACCCGCTTCACCCATCCGCCGCTGTTCGAACTGTCGACTTTCGCCAGTTGGGCCGATGTGTCGAAGACGATGGCGCCGCTCTATGCGACCGATGGGCTGATCGCCGATGGATCGCCGCTGGCGGGCGAACTGGCCAAGCTCAAGGCGCTGCCGGGATCGCCGAAGGACAAGGCGGCGGCTGCGCTGCAACTGGTGCAGGACCATGTCCGCTATCTGATGGTCGGCATGAATGGCGGCAATTATGTCCCGCAGAAGCCGGCCGAGACCTGGACGCTGCGCTATGGCGACTGCAAGGCGAAGACGCTGCTGCTGCTTTCGCTGCTGCGCGGGCTGGGGATTGAGGCGGAGCCGGTGCTGGCCAGTTCAACCTTGGGCGACTCCGTGCCGGAACGGCTGCCCACGGCCGCGGCCTTCGACCATGTGCTGGTGCGTGCGGTGATCGACGGTCAATCCTACTGGCTCGACGGCACGGGCCTCGGATCGCGGCTGGAGGATATCGGCGATACGCCGCGCTTCGGATCGGTGCTGCCGGTGCGGACCGCCGGCGCGGAGCTGATGCCGATCCAGACCCATGCCAATGCCCGGCCGACGATCGACGTCAGTGTCGAGGCGGACGAGAGCGGGCATGAGAAGCTGCCGACCGTGTTCGATGCCAAGGCGGTGCTGCGCGGGCAGATCGCGACGATGATCAGCACTGGCCTCGGCCAGATGGATGCCAAGCGGCGCGACGAGATGGTGCAGGGCTTTTTCAGCGAGCAGGTCGGCACCGCGCAATATAGCCAGGTCGGCGTCACCACCGATGCCGCATCGGCTACCGTTACCTTCACCGCCCATGGCGTCACCAGCTCGCCCTGGAAGCTGAGCGACCGGCGCTATCGCCGCGACGCCGGCAAGCTGATCGACGAGATCAGCTTCGCGCCGGACCGGGCACGCCCCGCCTGGCTGGCGATCCCGGTGGCGACGAGCGCGCCGATCGGCATTCGCTATCATCTGCGCCTGCGCCTGCCCCAGGGCGGCAAGGGTTACGCGATCGAAGGCGAGCAGGGCCTCAGCAAGACGGTGGCGGGTTATGACCTGCGCCGGACCGTTCAGCTGAAGGATGGCGTGCTGGATGTCGAGGAGCGGACCGACGCCACCGGCGTCGAGATTGCGGCCGATCGCCTGCCCGACGAGCGCGACGCGCTGGCGACGGTGCAGGCGATGTCGCCACATGTGATCGGCCCGGCAAAGCCGACCTATTTGTGGGATTACAGTCCGGCGACGATCGCCGCCTGGCCGCAGTCCAGGGCGGTCGAGGCGACCTTTGCCAAGGCGATTGCCGCCGATGCGGAGGACGCGACCGGCTATTCCAGCCGCAGCAATTTCCGCTGGGGCATTGGCGACTACAAGAATGCACTGGTCGATCTCGACAAGGCGATCGGGATCAAGCCCGACGTCGACCTCTATCTGCAGCGTGCCTATCGCCGGTTCCAGACCGGCGACGTGACCGGCGCGCTGGCCGATGGCCGCATGGCGCGCCAGCTCGACCCGGCGTCGGGCGCGGCGGTCGGCACGGTCGCGACCTATCTGGCGGAAAGCGGCAAGCTGGACGATGCACTGGGCATGGTCGACGCAAAGATCGCGATCGGTGGCGAGGCGCGCGACGGCTATCGCAGCTTCAAGGCGACGCTGCTTGGCACCTATGGCGATCCGGCCAAGGCGATCGAGATCATCGATGCGCAACTGGCGGAAAAGCCCGGCATGACCGGGCTGTTCAACGAGCGTTGCTGGGTCAAGGGATCGCGCAATGTCGAACTGGACAGCGCGATGCAGGATTGCACCAAGGCGGTGGAGCTGAGTTCGGGCAGCATGGCCGCGCTCGACAGCCGGGCGATGCTGTGGTTCCGCATGGGCCGGTTCGACGATGCGTTGCGCGACCTGGATGTCGTCGTGGCGCAGGAGCCGGGCAAGGAGCCGAGCCGCTACATGCGCGGCATCGTGCTGCACCGACTGGGCCGGGCGAGCGAGGGGGATGCGGAAATCGCGGTCGCCCGCCGCATCGATCCGCGCATCGACGCCGTCTATGCCCGCTATGGGATCAAGCCCTGATTTTGTCGTGACGCCCGCGTTTCGATGGAAACCTTTCCCCCTGTCCGATGGTTGACAGGGGGAAAGCCACTTCCAAGGAGAAACCATATGGGTGAACTGACCGACAAGGTGAAGGCTGCGGGCAACAAGGCCGCCGGTGCCACGAAGGAAGCGATCGGCAAGGCCACGGATAATGAACGCCTGGAAGCCGAAGGCAAGCTGCAGAAGGCGAAGGGAACGGCCCAGGATGTGGCCGGCTCCGTCAAGGGTGCGCTCGGCGACAAGATCTGACGCCCCACCGTCTGTACGAACGAAGAGGCTCTGCCGACAGGCGGGGCCTTTTTCGTTTCTGTCCTATCTGGTTAAGGCCATGCTATAAGAACGGGGCCGCTTTCCGATAGGATCGCGGCCCCGCAATATTATGTCAGAATGTGCGGGAAATGTGCGAAGTTAAGCCTGTTCCGCCAGATAGGCCTTCACGTCGCGGCGCAGTTCGCCGGCGCACAGATAGAGGGCGATGACATTGGGAATCGCCATCAGGAAGAAGCTGCTGTCGACGATGCCGACCACCCGGCCGAGATCGATCGCGGCGGCCGGGGGCAGGGCGATGACATAGAGGATCTTGTAGACCCACTGGGCGCGCGGTCCGTTGCCGAACAGATAGCCCCAGGCTTGAAGGCCATAGAAGCCCCAGGCGACCAGCGTCGAATAGGCGAAGAGGAAGACGACGACGGCGAGCAGCCAGGGGAACCAGGGCGACACCTTGGCAAAGGCGGCGGAGGTGATGGCGATGCCCTCCAGCCCGTTGTTCCAGGTGCCCGCGACGACCAGCGCCAGCCCGCCCAGCGCGCAGACGATCATCGTGCCGAGCAGCGGCTCCAGCAGAGCGACCAGCCCTTCCGACACTGGATGGCGGGCGCGGGCTAGGCTGTGCGCCATGACGGCGGAGCCGACGCCCGCCTCGCTGGCAAACACCGCGCGACGCATGCCCGCGACAAAGGCGCCGATCGCCCCGCCTGTGGCCGCATCGCTGGAAAAGGCGCCATGCCAGATCAGCGCCAGCGCGCCGGGAATGGCGTCGGCATGCAGGATCAGGATCGCCGCGACACCGCCCAGATAGACGGTGACCTTGAGTGGGGTCAGGCGCTTCGACACTTCGCCCAGCCAGGCCGCGCCGCCCATCGTGACCAGCGCGACGGCCGCCGCGATGAACACGCCATAGGCCCAGCCATTGGTCATGCCGGTGACGACCTTCACCTGGGCAAAGCTCTGGTTGACCTGCACCATCGGGATCGCGCCGAACAGGGCGAAGAAGGCATAGGCGCCGCCCAGCACCAGGCCGACTTTGGGCCAGCCGCGCGCCGCGCCGACGGCCTTGAGCACATACATCGGCCCGCCATGGACATGGCCTCGTTCGTCGAAGACGCGATATTTGAGGCCCAGCGTGACCTCCGCCATCTTCACCGTCATCGCGAACCAGCCGATGATGAACATCCACAAGATCGCGCCTGGACCGCCCATGGTCAGTGCCACCGCGACCCCGGCGATATTGCCCAGGCCAATGGTGCCGGACAGGGCGGTGGAGAGCGCCCCCCACTGGCTGACATCGCCCTTCGCCTCGCCCTCATGCGGCTGGCTGCGCAGGATGCGGATCGCCCGGCCGACCTGGGTGACATTGGGGAAGCCCAGCCAGATGGTGAAGAACAGCATGGGGAGCGCCAGATAGAGCACGATCAACTCGATCTGCGCGCCGAACAGGGGAATCTTGAAGAAGACCGCGCTGGACAGCGCGTCGACGGCGGCATTGAAATTTTCCATGCGGCGGCGATGCCGGGACAGCGGTGGAAAGTCGATCAAAGATTGCTATGGGGGAGGTGAGTTTTACCCATAGCCGCCCTGGGGCAGGATCGCATGAGCAGACAATATTTCGGCACTGACGGTATTCGTGGTCGCACCAACCAGTGGCCGATGACGCCGCAACTGGCGATGAAGGTCGGCATGGCCGCGGGCACCCATTTCCAGCGCGGCAGCCATCGCCACCGGGTGGTGATCGGCAAGGATACCCGCCTGTCGGGCTATATGGTCGAAAATGCGCTGGTCGCGGGCTTCACCGCGGTCGGCATGGATGTGGTCCAGTTCGGCCCGATCCCGACGCCGGCCGTCGCCATGCTGGCCCATTCGATGCGCGCCGACCTGGGCGTCATGATCTCGGCCAGCCACAATCCCTATTATGACAATGGCATCAAGCTGTTCGGCCCGGATGGCTACAAGCTGTCGGACGAGGATGAGCTGAAGATCGAGGCGCTGCTGAACCAGGATGTGCCGCTGGCCGCGTCCAAGGATATCGGCCGCGCCCGCCGGGTCGAGGATGCGCGTGGCCGCTATATCCATGCGGTCAAGTCCAGCTTTCCCGCCGACCTGCGCCTCGACGGCCTCAAGATCGTGGTCGATTGCGCCAATGGCGCCGCCTATCAGGTCGCGCCGTCGGCCTTCTGGGAATTGGGCGCCGAAGTGGTCGCCGTCGGCGTCACGCCCAATGGCACCAATATCAATGACGGATGCGGATCGACCTCGCCCTTGCTGTGCCAGGAAACGGTCGTGTCTTCCGGCGCCGACATCGGCATCGCGCTGGATGGCGACGCGGATCGGCTGATCGTGGTCGATGAAAAGGGGCAAATTGTCGACGGCGACCAGATCATGGCGCTGATCGCATCCAATTTCGCCCGCGCCGGCACGCTGCGCGGCGGCGGGCTGGTGGCGACGATCATGTCGAACCTGGGCCTCGAACGTTTCCTGACCGGGCAGGGCATCGGCCTGGAGCGGACGAAGGTGGGCGATCGCTATGTGCTGGAGCGGATGCGCGAAGGCGGCTTCAATGTCGGCGGCGAACAGTCCGGTCACATGATCCTGTCGGACTATGCGACGACCGGCGACGGCACGGTGGCGGCGCTGCAGGTGCTGGCCGCCTTGGTCCGCTCGGGCAAGCCGGCGAGCGAGACGCTGCATCAGTTCGATCCGGTGCCCCAGCTGCTCAAGAATGTCCGCTTCGCCGGCGGCAAGCCGCTGGAGGATGAGACGGTGCAGCGCGTGATCGCCCAGGCCGAGGCGGAACTGAACGGATCGGGCCGGCTGGTCATCCGCCCGTCCGGCACCGAGCCGGTGATCCGCGTCATGGCCGAGGGCGACCGCGAGGATCAGGTCAAGGACGTGGTCGAGCGTATCTGCGCCGCGGTCGAGAAGGCGGCGGCCTGATGCTTGAGATGCGCCCTGATTGCGAACGCTGCGGCACCGACCTGCCGGCCGATGAGCCCGGCGCGTTCATCTGCTCGTTCGAATGCACCTATTGCGCGCCTTGTGCCGAGGCGCTGGACGATCGCTGCCCCAATTGCGGCGGCGAACTGATGGACCGGCCGACCCGGATGGGCAAGGCGCTGGCGAACAACCCTGCCTCCACGGAGCGCAAGTTCAAGGGATGAGCGTGCCCCGCATTCTCATCATTGCCGGGTCGGACAGCGGCGGCGGTGCCGGTATCCAGGCGGATATCAAGACGGTCACGCTGCTGGGCGGCCATGCCATGACCGCGATCACCGCGATCACCGCGCAGAACACGCTGGGCGTGCAGGGCGTCCACCCGGTGCCGACCGACATGGTGCTGGCGCAGATGGAAAGCGTGATCAGCGACATCGGCGTCGACGCGGTCAAGATCGGCATGATCGGTTCGGCGCAGACGGCCGCCGCCGTCGCCGAGCGGCTGGCGCTGCTGAAGCATGTGCCGATCGTCTTCGATCCCGTCATGGTTGCGACCAGCGGATCGCTGCTGGCCGACGATGCGACGATCGCGGCGTTCGAGCGGTTGATGGCCATCGCTACGCTGGTGACGCCCAATATCCCCGAGCTGGCGGCGCTGGGCGGCGAGGAAATCGCGATTCGTTTCGCCACCCATGTGCTGGCCAAGGGCGGCCATGGCGAGGGGCCGATGCTGACCGACCGGCTGATCGGGCCGCAGGGCGTGCGCAAGGCGTGGAGCAATGCGCGGATCGACACGCGGCACAGCCATGGCACTGGCTGTACCCTAGCGAGCGCGATCGCGACCGGCCTGGGGCAGGGGCTGGACCTGATCGAGGCGGTCGAGCGTGGCCGCAAATATGTGCGCGAGGCACTGGCACTGGCGCCGGGGCTTGGCGCGGGCCATGGTCCGATGGGCAATCCCTTCGGCTTCCACGCCTATGCCTGATTTTGCGCATGAACTGATCCATCATCCCGGCCTGGTTGCCGGGGTGGACGAGGCCGGGCGTGGGCCGCTGGCGGGGCCGGTGGTCGCGGCGGCGGTGATCCTGCGACAGGAGGATTGCCCCGAGGGCCTCAATGATTCCAAGAAATTGACCGCCAAGCGCCGCGCCGCGTTGGAGGGCGAGATCAAGGCCCGCGCGCTGTGCTGGGGACTGGGCATTGCCAGCGTAGCCGAGATCGACGAACTCAACATATTATGGGCGACGATGCTAGCCATGACCCGCGCGGTCGAGGCGCTGTCGCAGGAGTGCGCCCATATACTGGTCGATGGCAATCGCTGTCCCAACTGGCGTTGGCCCTCGACCGCGGTGGTGGAGGGCGATGCCAAATGCCTGTCGATCGCCGCCGCATCGATCCTGGCCAAGGAAGAGCGCGACCGGATCATGATCGCCGCCGCTGCCGAGCATCCGCATTATGGGTGGGAGAGCAACAAGGGCTATGGCAGTGCCAAGCATATGGCAGCGCTGCGTGAGCATGGGCCGACGCCGCTGCACCGGCGCAGTTTTTCGCCGGTGGCGCAGTTGCTGCTGATCTGACGATGCTGTCCCGTCGCGGGGCGGGATGGGGATGATTTGAGGGCTGGCGCGGGTGTGGCGCATGCTTAAGAAGGGATTCATGTCCTTCGCCCGTTCCGGCCTTTCCAGCCTGTTCCTGCTTGTCGGTGCGCTGTCGCTGCCGGTGCAGGCGGCCGCGCCGGTCAAGCGGGCGCGGCCGGCGGCCAAGGCTGGTGCGCTGGCGCCGGGTGGCTATCGCTGGCTGGAGGAAGGGCCGCTCGACGGGCCGATCCATCTGGTCATCAGCATCGATCGGCAGATGGCCCATGTCTATAGCGGCGACCGGCTGGTCGGCATGGCGAGCGTGTCGACCGGCATGGCCGGGCATAGCACGCCGACCGGCGACTATCCGATCCTGCAGAAGAACCAGTGGCACCGGTCCAACCTCTACAGCAATGCGCCCATGCCCTTCATGCAGCGGCTGACCTGGGATGGCATTGCGCTGCATGCCGGGCATAATCCGGGCTATCCGGCCAGCCATGGCTGCATCCGCCTGCCTTACGCCTTTGCCCAGAAGCTGTTCGGCATGACCAGCCTGGGTGGGCTGGTGACGGTGACCAGGGATCGGCTGCATCCCTCGCTGACGATCGAGCAGATGGCGGCGGCGGATTCCATGGTCAAGGTCGCTGCACCGACCCCGGCCCAGCCGGTGCTGGATATCGACCCGATCATCTTCGTGCCGCGCGTATCGCGCCGCTGACCGATTAGCGCTGGGCCAGTGCCGAACGCCGCATCGAATAGCCGAAATAGAGCAGGGCGGCCGCACCAACCCAGACCGCGAACAGCGCATAGGTGTCGGCCGGCAGGCCGAAGATGAGATAGGCGCAGAAGAGTGTGCTGGCGATCGGCAGCACCGGATAGAAAGGCACCTTGTAGCCGCGCGGCAGGTCCGGCCGGGTGCGGCGCAGGATGATGACGCCGATCGACACGGTGGCAAAGGCGATCAGCGTGCCCATGCTGGTGAGGTTGACCAGCACGTCCAATGGCACGAAGGCGGCGAGCAGGGCGACGCCGATCGCGACGATCCAGGTATTCTGGCGCGGCACATGGCGCACCGGATCGACCCGGCAGAAGAAGGCCGGCAGCAGCCCGTCACGGCCCATGGCATAGAGGATGCGGGTCTGGCCGTAGATCACGACCAAAGTGACGCTGAAGATCGAGGCGATGGCGCCCAGCGACAGGATCACCGCCGGCCAGCCCGCGCCCGTGAGGTTGTGGAGGATGACGGCCAGGCCCGCTTCCTGCCCGGCAAATTCGGTCCAGGGTTGGGCGCCGATCGCCGCGACCGCGACCAATATATAGGCGGCGGTGACGATCAGCAGCGACAGGATGATGGCGAGGGGCAGGTCGCGGCGCGGATTGCGCACTTCCTCGCCAGCGGTCGAGACCGCATCGATGCCGATATAGGAAAAGAAGATGGAGGATGCGGCGGCGCCGATGCCGACCATGCCCTTGGGCGCGAAAGGATGGAAATTGGCCGGCTGGAAATGGGCGAGCGCGACCACCACGAACAGCGCCAGCACGGCCAGCTTGGCGATCACCAATATGGCGTTGGCGGTGGTCGATTCCCGCGTGCCGCGCAGCAGCAGGATGAGGCACAGGCCGACCAGCAGCACGGCGGGCAGGTTGACGATGCCGCCCGCGCCCGGCGGTCGGGCGATGATGTCGGGCAGGCGCCAGCCGGTGCTGATCGAGAGAAGCTCATTGAGATATTGCCCCCATCCCACGGCGATGGCGGAGGCGGAGACGCCATATTCCAGCAGCAGGCAGCTGCCGATCAGGAAGGCGGCGAGTTCGCCCATGGTCGCATAGGCATAGGAATAGGAGGAGCCCGACGCCGGCACGGCCGAAGCCATTTCGGCATAGCAGAGCGCGGTCAGCGCGGCGGTGATGCCGGCGATGACGAAGGACAGGGTTACGGCCGGCCCCGCTTCGGGCACGGCGGTGGTCAGGGCGACGAAGATGCCGGTGCCGATGGTCGCGCCCACGCCCAGCATGGTCAGCTGGAACAGGCCGATATTGCGGGCAAGCGGTTTCGCGTCGGGATCGTCGCCGATGAAGTCGAGCACCGGCTTGCAGCGCAGCAGCGCGATCAGGAGCGGATGGCGGGGCGATCGGTTCGTCATGCTTCGCCGCTGTCATGCCGCGCGCGGGAAGGCAAATGAATATCGTGTGAGATTGGAGCGGCGCGACCGGTGCGAGGGCGCGCGATTGTCGGCAGGCCGCCGCTCGGCTAGGCATGGGGGTGTTGGCCGCCGACCTGTGCGGCTTGGGATGGATGATCGAGCCTTGACGGATCAGAAGCGATTGCCTGGCGCGCGGAAATGGGCGCGATCCATGCTGATGGTTGCGGCGGCGATGCTGCTGCCGGCTATAGCATCGGCGGCGGATGTGCCGAGCGGCGGCACCATATCGGTGTCCATGCAGGAAGATGCGAGCGGGCAGGCGGGCGCTGCGGACACCTTTGTCGATGCGGCCACCCTGGCCCTGTCGGACAAGGGCTTCACCCTGCTGGACGACGGCCATGCCGCGCTGGTCATGGAACTGGTCATTCGCGCGTCCGAGGTCGGGACCGGGACCGGCAAGGTCGAGAAGAGCAATTCCGACCTGATGCCTGGCGGCGTGTCGGGGGCGGTGGGATCGAGCTTCTCGCTGGCGGTGCCGTCCGGCAAGACGCGCCATGTCGCGCTGGAGCGCACCGAGCTGGAGATGCGCCTGCACCGGCGCGGCGACGCGGCCGTGATCTGGAGCGGCAGCGCGGTGACGGTGCGCCCGGCCGACAAGCGGGCTAGCGCCGCCACGGCACTGTGCAACGCGCTGTTGCGTGCCTATCCCGAGCAGCCCGAAACGGTGATCGGCGTTCCCTGACAGGAAAAAGGCCGGTCCGTCAGGGTAACGGACCGGCCTTCGCTGGCCTGAAAAGCAGAAGGGGGAACTGGTTCAGGCGGGCATTTTTCAGGCTGCCTCGGCCGCTTCCTCGGCGGTGGGCAGACGGATCAGATAGTCGAAGGCCGACAGGGCTGCGGTTGACCCCGCACCCATGGCAATGACGATCTGCTTATAGGGCACGGTGGTGCAGTCGCCGGCGGCGAAGATGCCGGGCTGACTGGTTTCGCCGCGCGCGTCGATCTCGATCTCGCCACGGGGCGAGAGGGCGATCGTGTCCTTGAGCCATTCGGTGTTGGGCACCAGGCCGATCTGGACGAAAATGCCTTCCAGCTCGACATCATGCTCGGTGCCGCTGTTGCGGTCCTTGTAGCTGAGGCCCGTGACCCGCTCGCCATTGCCGTTCACCTTGGTGGTCAGCGCCGAGGTGATGATCTTGACGTTGGGCAGGCTGGCGAGCTTGCGCTGCAGCACCGCGTCGGCGCGAAGCTGGCTGTCAAACTCGATCAACGTCACATGGGCGACGATGCCGGCCAGGTCGATCGCGGCTTCGACGCCGCTATTGCCGCCGCCGATCACCGCCACCCGCTTGCCCTTGAACAGCGGGCCATCGCAGTGCGGGCAGTAGGCGACGCCCTTGTTGCGATATTCGTCCTCGCCGGGCACGCCCATCTGGCGCCAGCGGGCGCCGGTCGACAGGATGATGGTACGGCCCTTCAGCGATGCGCCATTTTCCAGCACGACCTCATGATAGCCGCCTTCGGTCTTGGCCGGGATCAGCTTCGCCGCCTTCTGCAGGTTCATGATCTCGACGTCATAATCCTTGACGTGCGCTTCCAGCGCCGAGGCGAGCTTGGGGCCTTCGGTACGGCTGACCGAGATGAAATTCTCGATATCCATGGTGTCGAGCACCTGGCCGCCGAAGCGTTCCGCCGCCACACCTGTACGAATGCCCTTGCGCGCCGAATAGATGGCCGCCGCCGCGCCAGCGGGGCCGCCGCCGACCACCAGCACCTCGAACGGATCCTGCTTGCGGATCTTCTCGGCCGCCTTCGCTTCGGCGCCGCTGTCGATCTTGGCGACGATCTGCTCCAGCTCCATCCGGCCCTGACCGAAGGGTTCGCCGTTCAGGAAGATGGTCGGCACGGCCATGACCTTGCGGGCGTCGACCTCATCCTTGAACAGGCCGCCGTCGATCGCGACATGGCTGATCCGGGGGTTGAGCACGCTCATCAGGTTCAGCGCCTGCACCACGTCGGGGCAGTTCTGGCACGACAGCGAGAAATAGGTTTCGAACGCATAGTCGCCGTCCAGATCCTTCACCTGCTGGATCAGATCCTGTGCGGCCTTGGACGGATGACCGCCGACCTGCAGCAGGGCGAGCACCAGCGAGGTGAATTCATGGCCCATCGGCAGACCGGCGAAGGTGACGCCGATATCGGTGCCGACGCGGCGGATCATGAAGCTGGGCTTGCGCCGAGAATCAGAAGCATCATTGCCGGTGGCGAGGCTGACCTTGTCCGAAAGCTCGGCGATTTCGGTCAGCAATTCGTTCATTTCGCGCGACTTGGCGCCATCATCCAGCGAAGCCACCAGCTCGATCGGCTGGGTGATGTTCGCCAGATAGGCCTTCAACTGCCCCTTGAGATTTGCGTCCAACATGTCTGTCTGGCTCCGTGGAAAAGGTGGCGGGCCGTCCCGATCGGGAGGACGCGACGGCCCGTCCGGGGAATTGGTGCGACCCAAAAGCCCCGTTGAAATAGAGATAAGTCTGTAGAAAGCTTTTTGAAGGTCCGCCGGGTCCCCTCAATCTGGGCGAACCCGGCGGCCTGTCAGCACCTAGAGATGCTTAGATCTTGCCGACGAGGTCGAGCGAGGGGGCGAGGGTTTCCGCGCCTTCTTCCCACTTCGCGGGGCAGACTTCGCCCGGATGGCTGGTCCAATACTGCAGCGCCTTGATCTTGCGCAGCAGTTCGGCCGCGTTGCGACCCACGCCCTCGGGGGTGATTTCGACCAGCTGGATCACGCCTTCCGGATCGAGCACGAAGGTGCCGCGGTCGGCCAGACCGACGCCTTCGCGCAGCACGCCGAACTGGTTCGAGATGTCGTGGTTCTGGTCACCCAGCATGTAATAGTTGATCTTGCCGATGGCCGGCGAGGTGTCGTGCCAGGCCTTGTGGCAGAAATGGGTGTCGGTCGACACCGAATAGACTTCCACGCCCATGCCCTGCAGGGTGGGGTAGATGTCGGCCAGGTCTTCCAGCTCGGTCGGGCAGACGAAGGTGAAGTCGGCCGGGTAGAAGAAGAAGACGGCCCACTTGCCCTTGACGTCGGCATCCGTGACGTCGACGAACTTGCCTTCCTTGAAAGCGGTTGCCTTGAAAGGCTGCAGGGGGGTGTTGATGAGAGCCATGGGCTATCCAGTTCCTTGATTAGGGTTGCTGTTGCGAAGCCTGTTTAGGGAAGCGGATGATTCGGGGGAAATTGGTTTTCTCGGACATGTTGATAGATAAAAGCGATCACACGCTATCCGATTAATCGAACGGCTCATTGATCCCGGAGGGCATGACCCATGGCTCGTTCGACCAGCTGCTGCGCCTCTGCCGCGCTGAAACTGGTGGGGTCCAGGCAATATTCCAGCCACAGCCCGTCGACCAGAGCCGTCAGGCCGATGGCCTTGAGCCGTACCTGTGCGGGGGAGAAGGCCGGCGCGGCGGCAGCGACCAGCCCCTCCAAATGCGCGCGCGAGGCGGCATAGATGTCGGCATGGGCGGCCGCGACATCAGTGTTTGACTTGATCAGGCTCCAGAAGGCGATCCAGGTGGCGAGCAGGTCGGCATCCAGCACGGGCTCGCGGAAATTGGCCTGGAGAAAGGCGCGCAGCCGGTCCAGCGGATCATCGCCCGCGCCTATGATCGCATCATCCATGGCCTGGGATACGCGCTGCCCGACATCGCGATAGGTGGCCAGGATCAGCGCGTCGACGCCCTCGAAATAATGGGTCAGCAGCCCCGACGATACGCCCGCGGCGGCGCAGATGGCGCGGACAGAGGTGCCTGCCACGCCCTTTTCCGCCAGACATTTTGCCGTTGCGTCGATCAGTGCCTGCCGCCGGACATCGGCGGACTCCCGTACGAATTTCGCTCTCACTTGCCCCCCGGCATGGGACGACCCGGCGCCCCGAACATGCTATTCTGTTGCCGCTCATTGTGCGGAAATGACGGGCGCTGGCAAGCGCCGTTCGACCCGATTGCGGATCGATCCGGCCGGTTCGCCCGTTTGCTCCGCATATTGTCGTCATGACAGCAAGGAGACCATGGATGATCCGACAGCCCGCCACCACGTCCCCCCTTCGCCTGATCCTGCCCGGTCTGGGCGCGCTATTGCTGCTGGGTGGCTGCGCCAAGGGCGTGGACAATGAAGCGGTGGCGAACAATGCGAGCGTGCCGGCCCATGCCGAAGCGATCGAGGATACGGACTCTGTCGCGGCCCCGGACAATGCGGGCGCCGCGCTGCCTACCGACGAATGGGTCGGGCGCTGGACCGGGCCGGAAGGGCTGTTCCTCGACATCCAGCCCGCGCCCGACGGGAAGCCGGGCCATTATGCGCTGGCCAACAAGGATAATCTCGACCGGGAGGCGAGCTATAGCGGGCTGGCGGATGGCGCGACGATCCGTTTCGTGCGCGATGGCCGGGATCTTGCCATCCGACCGGGCACCGGGGCGGAGACGGGCTTCAAATATCTCGCCGACAAGCAGGACTGCCTGATCGTGAAGCCGGGCGAGGAAGGCTATTGCCGATAAGCGGGGATCGGCAAGGGTCATGCCAACGCGACAGCGCCGAAGTTCACAGTGTCGTGCGGCATTTGGGGCCATTTGCACCGGATATGCGCCTGCCACGCGCCCATGACGCGACCGTCGCGCGTCAACTGGGTCAGGACAGCCCCGCACCGACGCGCCGGTCGGGTCATTCCGACGCGACAGGGAGGCGACACATGGGTCACCGCCCATTGCGGGCTGCGGTCGGGGCGAGGGAAGGGCGCGGTGCTGGTGCATCGCCCAGGGTAGATCAGAGATTGGGCGAGTAGGACAGGGCTTCGCTGCGGTTTCATGACGATGTCGGGCTTTGTCCGGCAACGACCAATTGTGGCGGTAAAATCCTCCCCTGCAAGGGGAGGGGGACCACGAAGTGGTGGAGGGGTATCACCCTATCGAGAGGGTGACACCCCTCCGTCTGGCCTTCGGCCAGTTCAAGGGAGACACGGGTCTCCCTTGAACTCCCCTTGCAGGGGAGGATCGTCTGGAAACGACCATTTGTTGCCATTGCTGGCGACCTTGCTAGGCTCTTCTAGCGGAAGTAAATTGCACTGCCGGTAGTATCCAAGGAACAAAAATGAACGTCGGTGAAGTCGCAAAAATTGCTCTGGAAGGTATTGCCGCACTAATCTTCCTTTGGCTGGCATGGCAGACCGTCCGTACTGGTTTGCCAGCAGGAAGCGTGAGAATGAACCCCCGACGTGATGAGCGACCAGTTCGGTTTTGGCTTTTAGTTTGTCTTTATATTGGTCTGGCTGTCTGGAATGGTAGCCTTGCGCTCGGCTTTTAGCCGCGCCGGACGATAGTCCGCTCTTCCAAATTTCGCTTAAAAAGCTGACAGTCGGCTTCCCACCCACTTCGTCATCCGCACCTCCGCAGAGATGACGGTGCTAGAGACGTTCGCTCACTGCTCCGTCTCTCGGCATTGTTGGGGGTGCGCCGTAGCGGAATCAGGCGCTGGTCGTTGCCTGGCCGAGCTGGCGGGCGAGGGTGACGAATTCTTCGACGCTGACGGTTTCGGCGCGGCGTTGCGGGTCGATGCCGATCGCTTCCAGTGCGTCGAGCGCGCCGGGGACGGACTTGAGGCTCTGGCGCAGCATCTTGCGGCGCTGGCCGAAGGCGGCGGCGGTCAGGCGTTCGAGAATCTTGAGCTGCACGCCTTCGGGCGCCGGCTTGGGGGTGATGTGGACCACGGCCGACATCACCTTGGGCGGCGGGGTGAAGGCGCTGCGATGCACCTTCATGGCGATGCGCGCGTCGCTGCGCCACTGGGCGAGGACGGCGAGGCGGCCATAATGGTCGGTGCCCGGCTTCGCGACGATGCGTTCGGCCACTTCCATCTGGAACATGAGCGTCAGGCTGGACCACCAAGGCAGCGGCGCCCATAGCGCAGACAGCCAGCCGACCAGCAGGGCGGTGCCGACATTATAGGGCAGGTTGGCGATGATATGGGCGCCATCGCCGGCTTCGGCACGGGCATCCACCTCCATCGCGTCGCCGGAAATGACGCGCAACTGGCCGGGGAAGGCCAGCTCCAGTTCGGCGAGCGCGGGCAGGCAGCGCCGGTCGCGCTCGACCGCGACCAGCTTGCCGCCGGCGCGCAGGATCGCGCGGGTCAGGCCGCCGGGGCCGGGGCCGACCTCGAACGCGGGCTGATCCTGGATGCTGCCGGGAATGGCGGCGATCCGGTCGAGCAACTGTTCGTCGAGCAGGAAATTCTGGCCAAGCGCCTTGCTGGCCTGAAGCCCATGGGCGGCGATCACATCGCGCAGCGGGGGCAGAGTGGGGCGGGCGTCAGCCGGCATAGGCAATCCGTGCGCGGGCGGCTTCGGCCGCCATCTTGAGGGCGGCGATCATCGCGCCGGGATTGGCGCTGTCGGTGCCGGCAATGCCGAAGGCGGTGCCATGATCGGGCGAGGTGCGCACGATCGGCAGGCCCAGGGTGATGTTGACGCCATCGTCGAAGTTCAGCGTCTTGATCGGGATCAGCGCCTGGTCATGATACATGCAGAGCGCCGCGTCATAGGCTTCGCGGGCGCGGGCATGGAACATGCCGTCGGCCGCCAGCGGGCCGACAATGTCGATCCCTTCGGCGCGCAGCGCCTCGATCGCCGGGCGGATCACTTCGATCTCCTCGCGGCCAAGTGCGCCATTCTCCCCGGCATGCGGGTTGAGGCCGGCGACGGCGAGACGGGGACGGGCGATGCCGAAATTGCGCTGCAACCCCTTCACCGTGGTGAGGGCGCGGGCGCGGATCAGATCGATGGTCAGCGCCGAGGGCACATCGGCGAGCGCGATATGAATGGTGATCGGCACCACCTTGAGCGACGGGCCGGCGAGCATCATGACCGCGTTCTGGGCCGAGACGCCGCAGCGTTCGGCGACGAACTCGGTCTGGCCCGGATGGGTGAAGCCGACGCCGTACAGTTGTTCCTTGCCGACCGGCGCGGTGACGATGCCGGCAGCCGATCCGGTGCGGGCAAGGCCGACCGCGACCTCCAGTGCCTGGAAAGCGGTGCGGGCGCCGTCGATGCTGGGCGTGCCGGGCACGATCTCGCCCGCTTCGGCCACCTGCATGCAGGGCAGGGCGCGCTCGAACACCTGCGCGGCTTCCTCGGGCGATCCGACGATTTCGACCGGGCCGAGCCACACCGCGCGCAGCGATGCGGCATCGCCGACGGCGAAGAAGGCGGGCAGGCCACGCGCTTCGCGCATGACCCACGCCTTGGCGACGATTTCCGGTCCGATGCCTGCCGGGTCGCCGAGCGAGACGGCGAAGGGCGGCAGGCTGCCCGGATCAGTTATATTCGATAACGGCATCGCGGCGAAGATCGCGCAGATAGATGCGGGCGCGCTTGTTGACGCGTTCCTCTTCCAACTGGGCCTGGATCTGTTCGGGATTGGGGGCGTTGGCCGACTGCGGCTCGTCGCGGCCGCAGACGATCAGGACGCGGACGCCATCGTTGATCGAGCCGAAGGGCGGGGTGGATTCGCCGACCTGCAGATTGACCAGAATGTCCTGCAGCTGGGGCGGCAGGTCGCGCAGCTTCACATTGTCATTGTCGACCACGTCGGCGCCGATGCGGGCGCCGATCTCGTTCGCCTGGCCGCAGCCCTTGATCTCCTTGACCGCGGCGGCGAAGGTCGCGGCCTTCTGGCTGGCGGCTTCCTTGCTGGTGCCGGCCGGGAAGAGGACCGACAGTTGCTTGAGGCTGAGCAGCGAATCGCGCGGATCGGCGGTCAGCACCTTGCGCTTGTCCATCACATAGATGATCGACATGCCGCCCACCGTCTCGATCGGGCCGGCGAGCTGGCCGACCTGCAATTCGGTGGCGGCCTGCGCCAGTTCGGTCGGCAGCTGGCTGGGCCGGACCCAGCCGAGATCGCCGCCGACGACGGCGGTGGAGGCTTCGGAGAACTGACGGGCATAGGCGGCGAAGCTGCCGCCCTGCTTGATCTGTTCGATGATGTTGCGCGCGTTGGCCGTGATCTGGTCACGGTTTTCCGGCGTCGAGGACAGGTAGATTTCGCTGATCCGCACTTCGTCGCTGCCCTTGGCGGCGTTGAGGCGATCGACCACCGACTTCACTTCGTCTTCGGAGACGTTGACGAAGGGCTGGATGTTGCGGCGGAGCAGGCGGCTCCAGGCCAGTTCACCCTCGATCTGGCGCTTGATGCTGCTGGCCGAGCTGCCCTGTTCGCGCAGATACTGGTCGAATTGGGGCGGCGACTTGCGGAAATTGGCCGCGACGCGCTCATAGCTCTGGTTCACTTCGGCCGGATCGATCTTGATGTCGTTGGCCGCCGCTTCCTGGATCTGCAGCGTTTCGTCGATCAGGTTGCGCAAAACCTGGACGCGCAGCCGTTCCTTCTCCTCGGCCGACACCTTGCCGCCATTGGCGGTGATGATCAGGGCCAGGCGCTGATCGACATCGGTGCCGGTGATGATGCGGCCGTTCACGATCGCCGTCGCCTTGCGGACATTGGGATCATTCTTGCCGAAGATGGTGACATCCTTGGGCAGGTTCAGGCCCTGATCGGCGTCATTGTCGACGGCCTGGGCCGATACGGTCTGTGCCGCCATGCCCAGAAGGGCGGTGGACAGGAACAGGGTGCGCAGGCCCGAGCGAACGGATTTGGGCGAGAAAACGACAGAAAGCATCGTCGGCAAAAATCTCCAATACGGTCGGGAGCCAATGCCCCGTTCCGCCTTAACCGGTCCTGAGCGGACGGCGGGAAGGCAGTTCCTTATATGCCAATATTGCGAAAAGCCAGCCGCAGCTGGAAGCTGTTGCCGGCGCGCGCGTCACCGTTGGTCTGATAGTCGCGCCGCCATGTAAAGCCCAGCGTCAAACAATCATCCTCATAGGCAACGCCCAGACGCTGGCGCACGGGCTCATAGCCGTCCGCCGTGGTGCCCGGATCTTCCTGCGCGCCGGTAAGGTCGATGACGGTTGAGCCGAACACCGACCAGAAGCGGGCGAACTGGATGCGGCCGCCCAGGCGCAATTCCTCGCGGTCCTGCAGATCCTCCAGCGTGATATTGGCGTTGCGGTTCAGGCGCAGATAGCTGATCTGGGCATAGGTCTTCTTGCTGCCCACGGTCGCGTCGACCTCGTTCCGGCGGACCGCCAGATTGTCCTTGTCGACCCGGAAGCGCTGGGTGAAGCTGACGAAATCCTTGTAGCGGATGGTCCAGCGGCCGACGATGTCGGACATGCGGTCGGACAGGCCGGTGCCGTCGGGCAGGATGCTGGCGCGGTTGTCGAGCCGGTAGCTCTGGCCGACATTGGCGTCGAGCGTGAAGTCGGGCAGCGCCAGATTATATTCCAGGCCATAGGTGATGCGGCTCGAATCCTCGAACCGGTCATAGCCCGCGAAGCGGTTGAGCGCGAAGAGGTTGCTATCCTCCAGATCGACCGACCGGGCATCCTCATTGGGCACCGACAGGTTGGCGAGATGGGGCGAAGCGACGATCTGGACGCGCGGGGCGATACGCTGCACGCCGCCGAAGGCCTCACCCATGAAGGGCCAGCGCATGTCGACCGCGGCGGCGGCGATGCCGCGCGCCTTCCAGCCCGGATCGCCGGCATAGCTGATCGTGTCGGTGAGCAGATTGTCGCTGCTGTGATAGACGTCGCCGCGCAGATAGGTGGTGAAATTCACTTCCTGGCCAAGGCCGGTCAGCTTGCGCAGATTCCATTCGAACGCGGCAAAGGCGCGCTGGGTATCCTGCCCTTCGGTCCGGGTGATCGCCAGCGTATTGGCCTGGAACTGGATCTGGCCGCCCAGCAGCGGATCCTTCATCCGCAGCCGATAATCCATGACCGGCAGGGCGATCGGCATCTGGCCCTGGGGATCGTCGACGCGCAGCGTCTGCACCGCCCAGCCGGCGAGCGAGAAATAGCTGTTCTCGCCGATCCGCTGGACGCCCAGGGTCGAACGCAGCCGGTCGTCGCGGCTGATGTCGTAGCGGCGCAGGAAGGTGCGGTCGGTGGCGACCCGGATCGACCCGTTGACGCTCCATTCGGGCGACAGCTGCATGCCGCCGCTGGCGTCGATCGCGCCGCGGATATCCTTTTGCGAATCGGTCGGCGTGATGCCGCTCGACCTGCTGCCATAGGTGGCATAGCCGGTGATCTGGTAGGCACCGCGATCGTAGAGATGGCGGAAATTGCCTTCGATCATCGGCAGCGAATCGCTGTAGACGTGCGGCGTGACGGTCAGGTCGCGATTGGGCGCGAGCTTGAGATAATAGGGGACCGCGACCTCGAAGCCATTGACCCGGTCATAACGGATATTGGGGACTAGAAGGCCGCTGCCGCCATCGTCGCCGACCGGATGCGACAGGCCCGGCACCGGGATCAAAGGCAGGCCGAACAGCTCGACATTGGCGCGGGTATAGGAGACGCGCTGCTTGGTCGGGTCATAGACGACCTTGACCGCGTTGATCTGCCAGGTCGGTTCCTTGGGGCAGCCGTCGCTGCCTTCCACCGGACAGCCGGTATAGGCCGCGTGGTGCAGCGTATAGACGCCATTGACCCGCTCGCCCTTGGTCGCGGCCATGCGGCCGCCCTTCTGGAGGACCAGCAATATATTGTCGACCGCGCCATCCTTGAGCGTATCGGTGACATCGAAGCGATCACCATAGGCGACATTGCCGTCCGGATCGATCACCGAGACGGCGCCCTGCGCCTCGACCTTGCCGGTGTTGCGGTCCCACACGATCTTGTCGGCGCGCAGCCGGTTGCCGTCGCGCAGCAACTGGACATTGCCGGTGGCGGTCACGACCTCACTGTTGGTGTCATATTCCAGCGTATCGGCGGCGAAGCCGATTTCCTGGTCATTGTCGGGCACCGGTGCGTCGGGCGCGCTGATCGGCGTCTGGGGCTCGTTCAGCTTGGGCTCGGGCGCCTGTTGCGCATGGGCCAGCGGCGCCGCGAGCAGGCAGGACGAAGCAGCGCCGGCAAGCAGCGCCTGTTTGAACGACAGGGGAAACACGGAAATCTGCAAGCGTAGGGGCCTCTTCGTGGGCACTTCTGGTCCCTGCCTATCGCACTGCTTGGCCCGCGCCGCAATCGCTGCTCGCATTCGGGACGGCGGAAATCCGCCGAATGGCTTTGCAGAGCGGCAAAGCCGCACTATCTGGCTGAAACAAGAACAACACGGCATTCCAGAGAAAAGGCCCCCAGATGGACATCCAATTCAGCCCCACGCGCCCCCAGGTCGACACGTTGGTCCTTGCCGTGGCGAAGGGGACTGTCGACAGCCTGCCGCTCGCCGCATCGGCCACGCTGGTCGCCGGCGCCGCCGCCGCGCGCTTCGCCGGTGAGGCGGGTGGCAGCGTCGAGAGCTTCGTCGAGGAAGGCGGCGCGGTGCTGCGCGTCCTGCTGCTGGGCATCGGCAATGGCAGTGCGGCCGATCTGGAGCGGGCCGGCGGCGCGCTGACCGCCAAGCTGTCGACCAGCGGCGCGACCCAAGCAGCGGTCGAATTCCCGGCCGGCGTAAGCGGCGAGGATGCCGCCCGGCTGGGCCTGGGCGCGCTGCTGCGCAGCTGGCGGATCGACACCTATCGCACGCGTCAGCCCGAAAAGGCCAAGCCGACGCTGGCGACCGTGACGATCGTCGCAAACGGCGCCGAAGCCGAATGGGCCAAGCTGTCGGCGGTCGCCGCCGGTGTCGCCTTCACCCGCGAACTGGTGTCGGAACCGGCGAACATCCTCTATCCCGAAAGCTTCGTCGAGCGCTGCCAGCATCTGGCCGAGCTGGGCGTCAAGATCACCGTGCTGGACCGCGCGGCTATGACGGACCTCGGCATGGGCGCGCTGCTGGGCGTGGCGCAGGGGTCGGCGCGTGAAGCGCGGCTGCTGGCGATGGAATGGGACGGCACCGATGGCACCGCTGAAAAGCCGGTGGTGTTCATCGGCAAGGGCGTGACCTTCGACACCGGCGGCATTTCGCTCAAGCCTGGCCCCGGCATGGAAGACATGAAGTGGGACATGGGCGGCGCCGGTGCCGTCGCTGGTGCTATGAAGGCGCTGGCCGGTCGCAAGGCCAAGGCGCGTGTCGTCGGCATCTGTGGCCTGGTCGAGAATATGCCCGACGCCAATGCCCAGCGCCCCGGCGACATCGTGACGTCGATGTCGGGCCAGACGATCGAGGTACTGAACACCGACGCGGAAGGCCGATTGGTGCTGTGCGACGCGGTGACCTGGGCGCAGAAGACCTATGAACCCGAAGTGGTGATCGACCTCGCTACCCTGACCGGCGCGATGATGATCGCACTGGGCAGCGAGCATGGCGGCCTGTTCGCCAACGACGATGCGCTGGCCGACGACCTGCTGGCGGCGGGCAAGACCAGCGGCGAGAAGCTGTGGCGCTTCCCGCTGTCGGAGGCCTATGACAAGCTGATCGACAGCCCGATCGCCGACATGAAGAATATCGGTCCGCGCTTCGCCGGCTCGATCACCGCTGCCCAGTTCATCAAGCGCTTTGTCAACGAAGGCGTGAAGTGGGCGCATCTCGACATTGCCGGCATGGTCTGGTCGGACAAGCCCGGCGCTACCGCCGACAAGGGCGCGACCGGCTATGGCGTGCGCCTGATCGACCAGCTGGTGGCCGACAAGTTCGAGCGCTGAAGCCGATGCAGGTCGACTTCTACCAGCTGAGCCGCGATCCTGTGGAAGGGGTGCTGCCCGCGATCGCGGCACGCATCCTGGACATGGGCGCGCGGCTGCTGGTGGTGGCCGACGAGCCGGAACGGCTGGGCCGCATATCGGCGGGCCTGTGGGCGGGGCCACCCGAAAGCTTCCTGGCCAATGGGCTGGCAGGCGACGGGGTGGACGCCGCCCAGCCGGTGCTGCTGGCGCAGGATTGCCTCGCGGCCAACGGCGCCAGGCATATCGCGCTGGCGGACGGAATATGGCGCGAGGAGGCGCTGGGCTTCGATCGCGCCTTCTATTTCTTCGATGCGGACACGATCGACGGGGCGCGGACCAGCTGGCGGGTGCTTAGCAAGCGCGAGGGCGTGACCCCGCGCTTCTGGCGGCAGGAAGGCCGCAAATGGGTGCAGGGGCCGTGAACGCCCGGAAATAGGGACTTTTACCGAGCCCTCCAGCCCCCCTCTTGCGAAGTCATCCGGCCCAGTCTAAAGGGCGCGCAACTTTATTCCAACAATCCGGAGTTATGAGGGCCATGGCCGTCACGCGCACTTTTTCGATCATCAAGCCCGACGCAACCCGTCGCAACCTGACCGGCGCCGTCACCAAGATGCTGGAAGAAGCCGGCCTGCGCGTCGTCGCTTCCAAGCGCATCCGCATGAGCCGCGAGCAGGCCGAAGGCTTCTACGCCGTTCACAAGGAACGCCCCTTCTTTGCTGACCTGGTTGCCTTCATGATCTCGGGCCCGGTCGTCGTCCAGGTTCTGGAAGGCGAAAACGCCGTGACCCGCAACCGCGACATCATGGGCGCCACCAACCCTGCCAATGCCGACGCCGGCACCATCCGCAAGGAACTGGCCGAATCGATCGAAGCCAATTCGGTTCATGGTTCGGACAGCGAAGAAAATGCCGCGATTGAGATCGCCTATTTCTTCAAGCCCGAAGAAATCGTCGGCTAAACCCGACACCCGTCCCCGGACGAGCAAAAGGCCCGGCGCTCCCCCAAGGAGCGGCCGGGTTTTTTGTGGTTGGGGGGCGGGTGGGTGGTTTCCGGCCATTCCTCCCCGGTACGGGGAGGGGGACCATTTGCGTAGCAAATGGTGGAGGGGCACAGGCCGGATAGCGCGGCGTTAGAGTCCGCCTGCCCCTCCGTCAGCGCTTCGCGCTGCCACCTCCCCGCGCCGGGGAGGAACGTCAGCTTCTGGTCGATGTTTCGAGCGCGCAGCCCTAGCGTTTTGTCTGGCGGGCCCAGCGGGCGTCGATCTGGGACTGGGCGCTGGCGCCCTGGGCGTGGCTGACCAGGGAGAGGCCGCGCAGGGTCAGCTTGTGGCCGGACAACCATTTGCCGGCGATGCCATAGCCGATGTCGTAGATGGCGGAATCGCTGTGGGTGTCGCCATTGACGACGAACTGGGTGACGATGGTCACCGGCAGTTTCTCGTCGCCGATGCTGTCGTCGGGCAGTTTGGCGGTATTGCGCGCCTTTTTCAGGGCATCCTCGAACCAGCCGGCCTCGATCCGCGGTTCGCCGGTGGTGTCGACCGGGGCGATGCCGAGCGCCCTGGGGAAATGGATGGTCTGGCTCTGCACCAGCTGATCGGGATCGGCGGGCTTGAGCGTCAGCCGGCTGTCGCCATCGGCCGCGGCGTTTAGCACCAGCCGGGCAGCGCGAGCGGAGGCCTTGCTGCTTTCGGCGGCCTTGCTGGCGCGCTCGTCCTTCTTGTCGGCCCAGTTGAGATAGAGGGTGAGGGCGGAAATCAGCACCGCCGCCACCGCCAGCAACTCACCTAGCGTGATCCAGCGACGGCGGATGCGGGCGGCTTCCTCCTTGCGGGTCTCCTGCTTGGCTTCGGGGCTGTCGCTCATCGGGTCAGGCCGTCTGGGGCGGGACTTCGAACTTGTCGATCACCCATTCCTCGGCCTGCGCCTCGCCGATCCATTCCTGCATCCAGGGATGGGCGATGATCGCGCGCATATAGGCTTCGGCAAAGCGGGCGACCGGCAGCTGATAGGTGATGAAGCGGGTGACGACCGGCGCGAACATCAGGTCGACGGCGCCGAACTCGCCGAACAGGAAGTCGCCCTCGCCACCATAGCGGGCGCGGGCCTGGGCCCAGAGCTGCATGATCCGGCTGATGTCGTGGGCGACGGCCTCCGACGGCGGGACCGGATCATAGATCTGGCGGATGTTCATGCTGTGCTCGCGGCGGAGCGCGGCGAAGCTGCTGTGCATTTCGGCCGCCATCGAGCGGGCCATGGCGCGGGCGCCCGGATCGGTCGGCCAGAACTGGTCGCCCCCGGTCTTTTCATTGAGATATTCGACGATGGCCAGGCTGTCCCACACGACGATGTCGTCGCCATCCCAAAGGATCGGCACCTTGCCGGAGGAGGGGGCGAACTCATCGCCCTCGCGACGCTTTTCCCATTCCTCGTCATAGAGGGGGACCACCACTTCCTCGAACGGAAGGCCGGAGAGCTTGCACGCCAGCCAGCCGCGCAGCGACCAGCTCGAATAGGCCTTGTTGCCAATGAACAGCTTCATCATGGCCATGTCTTAGCCGGGCGGGCTTCGATAAGTCGAGAGCCGATAGAGAGGGCTTTCCACTTCGCGTCGAAACGCCTAAGGGGCGGCCATCCCCGGGGGGCCGCTCATGCGCGGCTGAGAGGTGGTCAGCAGACCACGACCCGCTGAACCTGATCCGGCTGATACCGGCGTAGGGAGGGCAAGGCGGCAGGTCCGTCGTCCCTCCTGTGGAGTGGACGTGAGATGAAGACTGCCCGATTGCCCCATGTTGGAAGCGCCTGCCTGACGCTGGCCCTGTTGATGATTGCATCGCCCGCGATGGCGGAGGACGAGCTGGACCAGTCGACCAATATCCAGGTCGTCGGCCATCCCGACCCCGAAGGCCTGTTGCCCGACCAGAGCGCGCCCAAGGCGGTCAGCGCGATCTCGACCGACTTCATCATCAAGCAGGCGCCGACGCTCAACGCCTTCCAGCTGGTCAACCTGCTGCCCGGCGCCAATGTCTCGTCCAGCGACCCCTATGGCCTGTCGGCGTCCTCCAGCCTGACGCTGCGCGGCCTGGGCCAGGACCAGATCGGCGTGCTGATGGAAGGCGCGCCGCAGAACGATATCGGCTATTATTATGCCTATCCCTCGCAATTCGCCGATGCGGAGAATGTGCGGCAGGTGATGCTGGCGCAGGGCGCCGCAGACATTGATTCGCCAGTGGTGGCGGCTGCCGGCGGCCTGTTGTCGCTGACGCTGGATGATCCCAGGGCGGAGGCGGGCGGCCTCGTCAACCTGTCGCTCGGTTCCTATGACGAGCGGCGCGTCTTTGCGCGGATCGACACGGGACGGATCGGATCGACCGGGCTGAAGGGCTTCATTTCCTATTCCAACAACCGCGCCGACAACTGGCGCGGGGCGGGCCATGACCAGCGCCAGCATATCGACGCGAAGCTGCTGAACGAATGGGGCGATGGCAATCGCGCGAGCATCGCCTTTTCCTTCAACGACGCCAAGACATCGACCTATCCCAGCCCGAGCAAGGCGGACTGGGAAGCCTCTGGCCGAGGCTATAATTTCGACAAGACCTATAGCGAGGGGAATACCAACTACTGGCGGCTCTATCGCGCGCCGTTCCGCAATTTCTACGTCGCGGCGCCCGTCCACCTGAAGCTCAGCGACACGCTGAGCTTCGACAGCAGTGCCTATCTGCAGATGGGGCATGGCAATTCGCCCTATGGCACGCAGCTCGCCACCACCGGCAATTATCTGGGCACCGAGGAACTGACCCAGCCGATCGACCTGCCCGGTGCGGTCGATGGCGTCGCCACGGTGCTGGGCAACTGGACCGGCAAGCAGTTCCGCGTCGGCGACGTCAGCAAGCTGACGCTGCAGGCCGGCGCGCATCGGATCGTGGCTGGCCTGTGGTTCGACTATGGCACCGATCGGGTGACGCAATCCTATACGTCGATCGATGCCGATGGCCGGCCGGTGGACCAGTGGGGCTATCAGGACAAGGCGATCCGCACCGCTGACGGGCGGCTGCACGCCTACGAGAATCAGCGCACGGAGACGGTCACCAAGGGCTTCTTCCTGTCCGACAGCATTGCGGTGACGCCCAAGCTGGGCATCGACATCGGTTTCAAGGGCGTCAACCTGCTGCGCAACGGGCGCAATTATCTGCCCGGCCCGCAATCGACGGTACGGATAGACAGCTTCGCCGCGCTGCCGCGGGCGGCGATCCATTATCAGCTGGACGACCGGCAGCAGCTGTTCGCCAACATCACCACCAATTTCCGCACGCCCAACGAGTTCGCGCTCTACAACAGCTATTATGGCGGCGAACTGGTGAGCCAGGGCACCGACGGCCTGAAGAATGAATATTCGATCTCGCAGGAACTGGGCTATCGCTATATCGGCCCCAGCCTGTCCTTCTCGCTGACCGGTTTCCATTATCATTTCCGCAACCGCCAGGTGGCGACGGTGATCGACAGCGGCGGCGCGCTGGTCAATTCGACCATCAACGCCGGCAGCCAGAGCAGCTATGGCCTGGATGGCGAGATCGACTATCGCCCGGCCAAGGGGATGAGCATCTATGCCTCGGCCGAATATCTGCACACGCGGCTGAACGACGATCTGGCGATCAACGGCGATTATCTGCCGACCAGGGGTAAGCGGGCGGTGTCGGCCCCCAGCTTCCAGTTCGCGCTGGGCAGCACCTATGATGATGGCCGGCTGTTCGGCAGCAGCGCGCTCAAATATGTCGGCCGCCAATATGCGACCTTCATGAATGACGAGAGCATCAAGGGCTATGCCACGCTGGACCTGTCGGTCGGCGTGCATCTGGCCGGGCTGATCGATGCGCAGGTGATGGACCTGCGCATCAACGCGATCAACGTGACCAATCCGCGCGTCCTGTCGGGCGTCTATGCGATCAGCACCAACGCGCAGGACACGGTCGGGCGCAACGGCACGCTGATCGCCGGTTCGGCGCCGACCTATTATGTCGGCAGCGGGCGCGCCGTGGTGGCGACGCTGTCGCGCGCCTTCTGACGATGAGCGCCGCCGCCCCGCATCTGGTCCATGGCATGGGGCTGGCGCTGGAGGCGCCGGCCTGGCCGGCGATCACGGCGGACGAGGCAGCGGCGGTGCTGGCCCATTTTCCCGACGCTGGCCGGCTGGCGGCGCTGGCCTGGCATTCGCCGCGCCCCTTTTCGGCGGCGGCGCTGGTCGAGACGGATCGCGGCCCGCTGTTCCTGAAGCGGCATCACCAGAGCTTGCGGACGCCGGCGGCGCTGGCCGAGGAGCATGGCTATATGGCGCATCTGCGCGGTGCCGGGCTGGCGGTGCCCGATGTGCTGCGCGCCGCCGATGGCGCCGGCGCGGTTGCGCTGGGCGAATGGAGCTATGAGCTGCATCGCCAGGCGCCGGGTATCGATCTTTATCGCGATCGCCAGTCCTGGACGCCCTTCCTGTCGCCCGATCACGCCTTTGCGGCCGGCGTCGCGCTGGCGCAACTGCATCGGGCGGCGGCCGGTTTCGCCGCGCCGGCACGCGGGGCGCATCCGCTGGTGTCGAGCTTTACCATATTGCCTGCCGTCGATCCACTGGCCGCAGCGGAGGCCTATGTCGCGGCGCGGCCGGCGGTGGCGGCCTTCTTGGCGGACATTCCCTGGCGGTCGGAGCTGGCGCGGCTGTTCGCGGCACTGGGGCAGGGGCTGGCGCCACGACTGGCGGAGCAGCCTGCGCTCTGGACCCATAATGACTGGCATCCCTCCAACCTGCTGTGGGCGGCGCAAGGCGCGGTCAGCAGCATCTTCGATTTCGGCCTGTCGACCCGCAGCTGCGCCCTGCATGATCTGGCCACCGCGATCGAACGGACGGCGATTCCCTGGCTGACGCTGGATCAGGGGTGGCTGGCCGAGCCGGCGGATGTGGATGGGGCGCTGGCCTTGCTGGCGGGCTATCGCAGCGTCCTGCCGCTGGGAAATGCCGAGATAGACACGCTGCTGCGCCTGCTGCCGCTGGTCCATGTCGAGTTCGCCCTGACCGAGATCGATTATTTCTTCGGCATATTGGCCGATCGCGAAGGGGCGATGCTGGCCTGGCAAGCCTATCTGGTCGGCCATGCCGACTGGTTCCTGTCGGGGGAGGGGCAGGGCTTTCTGGCGCAACTGCGCGAGGGGGTGGCGGCCTGATGTCGACGCTGGAGATCATTGCCGTCATCATCAGCTTCCTCGGCATCTGGCTGACGGCGCGGCGGCATCTGCTGTGCTGGCCGATCAACCTGATGGCCTGTGCCCTGTATGCCAAGCTGTTCCTGGACGTGCGCCTCTATGCCGACATGGTGCTGCAGGGGCTGTTCGGCATCGCCATCATCTATGGCTGGATCGGCTGGGCACGGGGCAAGCGCGACGAGGGCGAGGTAAGGGTAGTGCCGCTGCCACCGATGCGGGCCGCCAAGGGGCTGGCGCTGGGCGCACTCTCTGCCGGCGCGATCGGCTGGTTCACTCATCATTATACCGATGCGGCGCTGCCCTGGATGGACTCGGCGCTGAGCAGTTTCAGCCTGGTCGCCCAATATTGGACGGCGCGGCGCCATGCGGCGAGCTGGCTGCTGTGGATCGCGGTCGACATTTTCTATGTCGGCATGTTCATGTTCAAGGGATTGTGGCTGACCGCCGGCCTCTATGCGGCGATGATCGGGTTGGCGGTGCTTGGCTATTGGCGCTGGCGGCGGGCCGCGCAGCGGACGCGCGAATAAGATTGTATCGCAAGCGCATGATATCGTCCTGCGTATCAAAGATTTTCCCGCAGCGACACGGAAGCGTCATCTAGCGTCCCTATCGGCTCCCGCAGAACAAGAATCTGTCGCATTCGTGGGGACAATCATGAAGTTTATGACCGCCAGCGCGCTCGTCGCGCTGCAATTTGCTGCGTGCTCTTTCGCTATGGCGCAGGATGCCGCGCCGGCCGCCGACGCCGCCGGTGACGCGATCATCGTAACCGGCACGCGCGACGCGAAGCGCACCAAATTCGATGCGCTGGCGCCGATCGACGTCCTCTCCTCGAAGGTGATCGACGGCAGTGTGTCCAACGATCTGTCCGATACGCTGGCCCAGTTGCTGCCATCCTTCAACGTGCAGCGCCTGCCGGCGGCTGACGGCCAGGCTTTCGTCCGGCCTGCCACGCTGCGCGGCCTCTCCGCCGATCAGACGCTGGTTCTGGTCAACGGCAAGCGCTACCACCGCTCGGCCCTGCTCGGCACGCGCGGCGCGCAGTCGGCCGATCTTGCCACCATCCCCAATCTGGCGATCAAGCGGATCGAAGTGCTGCGCGATGGTGCCTCGGCGCAATATGGGTCGGATGCGATCGCCGGCGTCGTCAACATCATCCTCGACGACCAGCCGGGCATGGAAGCCTATGGCCAGTTCTCGCAATATTATAAGGGCGATGGCACGACCTATCAGAGCGGCGCGCAGGGCGGCCTGGCGCTGGGCGATCGCGGCAGCATCGTCTTCACCGGCGAATTTTCCAAATCCGGGGCCACCTCGCGCACGCGCCAGCGGCCCGATGCCGCGGCGTTCCAGGCGGCCAATCCCGATCTGGACGTGCCCGATCCGGTGCAGCGCTGGGGCCAGCCCGACCTGCGGTCGGTGCGGGCGGGCGTGAACGCCCATTATGATTTTTCCGATGCCGTCACCCTCTATGCCTTTGGCACGGCGGGCAATGGCGAGGGCGTGACCGACTTCAACTGGCGCAACCCGGCCAGCACGGCGAATGTCTATGGCAATAGTTCGGCCTTTCCCGGCTTCAATTTCGCCAGCCTCTATCCGACCGGATTCACGCCGCGCTTCGGCACCAAATATGATGATTATCAGGCCGATGCCGGCCTGCGCGGTGCGATCAGCGAGCGGCTGACCTATGATATCAGCGCGTCTTCCGGGCGCAGCCGCATCAATTACAACATGCATGAATCGCTCAATGCATCGATGGGGCCGGACAGCCCGACCAGCTTCTATCTGGGGCGCCTGCGCCAGAGCGAGTTCAACCTGAATGCCGACTTCGTCTATCGCCTGCCGCTGGGGCTGGTCGAACCGGCGAACATCGCCTTCGGGGCCGAACGCCGCAAGGAAACTTACGGCATCCGTCCGGGCGACCCGGCCTCCTATGCGATCGGGGCGGGCGCGGCGACCGGCCTTGCTCCCAACAGCAACGGCTTCCCCGGTTTCAGCCCGCTCAACGCCGGTGAATGGTCGCAGACCAGCTATGCCGGCTATGTCGATGTCGAAGTTCGTCCGATCGAGGCGGTGACGCTGGGCGCGGCCGGCCGCTATGAGGATTTCTCGGCCTTTGGCGATACCTTCAACTACAAGCTCTCGGCCCGGTTCGAGCCGGTGAAGGGCGTAGCGCTGCGTGGCACCTATTCGACCGGCTTCCGCGCGCCGACCCCGGCCCAGCTCAATGCGGTCAACACCAGCCAGGGGCTGGACACGACCACGATGCAGATCTTCAACACCGGCCGCCTGTCGCCCAGCGATCCGATCGCGATCGCCCTGGGCGCCAAGCCGCTGACCCCGGAAAAGTCGCGCACCATCACGGCGGGCCTGACCTTCCAGTCGAGCTTCGGCCTGACCGGCAGCGTCGATCTCTATCAGATCAAGCTGCGCGATCGCTTCGGCCAGTCGCGCACCTTCGCGGTGCCGGCCAGCCTGCCCAATCCGCAGCGCTTCACGTCCGTCACCTATTTCACCAATGATTTCGACACCCGCACCCGCGGCGTCGATGTCGTGCTGGCCTACACCAAGCCGGTCGGGCCGGGCACCGCCGACATCAGCCTGGCCTACAACTACAACCAGACCAAGGTGACGAGCGGCACGTCGGCGGCGATCGCCAATGAAAGCCAGCGGATCATCTTCGAGGAACGACTGCCCAAGCATAATGGCACGGCCTCGCTCGGCTATACGCTGGGCAAGGTCGGCATCCAGGGCCGGGCACGCTATTATGGCGCCTGGACCGATGTCAGCGGCAATGCGACGGGCGAGCTCTACCAGCGCTTCGGATCGATGGTGCTGTTCGACCTGTCGGCCAGCGTCCAGGTCACGCCCAACATCTCGATCCGGGGCGGGGCGGAGAATATCTTCAACGCCTATCCCGACGAGGCGACCAACCAGGCGGTGCGCGGCCTCATCTACTCGCGCAACGCGCCCTATGACACGGACGGCGGCCAATATTATGTCCGCTTGGGCCTGACCTTCTGATCGGCTAGGCACGGGACATGGAAATCAGCCGCAGGCAGATGATGATCGGGGCAGCCGTCGTGCCGGTTGCAGGGCGGGCCGCCGCCCTGCCAACCGGTTCGGCCCGGCCCGATGATGAAGCATATTGGGCCGGGATCGCGGCCCAATATGATGTCACCCGTGACGTCATCCAGCTGGAAAATGGCAATTGGGGGATGATGGCCCGGCCGGTGCTGGACCGCTATGAGGCGGCCGTGCGCCGGGTCAATCGCGAGACCAGCTATTATGCCCGGCGCGGCCTGACCCCCGACCTGATCGCCGTGCGCGATCGGGTCGCGGCGAAGATGGGCGTTGCCCCGCAGGAAATCGCCTTCACCCGCAATGCGACGGAGGCGCTGAAGGCGCTGATCGGCGGCTATAACCGGCTGCGGCCGGGGGACGCGGTGCTTCAGGCCGACCTCGACTATGACAGCATGCAGGCCTGTTTCGATGCGCTCAAGCGCAGCCGGGGCGTGGACGTGGTGCGGATCGCGCTGCCCGAACCGGCGGCGCATCAGGGGCTGATCGACACCTATGAAGCGGCGCTGAAGGCCAATCCGAAGATCCGCCTGATCCTGCTCACCCATCTCAGCCATCGCACCGGCCTGGTGATCCCGGTGAAGGAAATCGTGGCGATGGCGCGGGCGCGCGGCGTCGATGCGATCGTCGATGCGGCGCATAGCTGGGGCCAGCTGGATTTCCGGCCGGCCGATCTCGACGCGGATTTCATCGGCTTCAACCTGCACAAATGGTGGGGCGCGCCGCTGGGCGTGGGCGTCATCTATATCCGACAGGCCAGGCTCGACCTGATCGATCCGGACAGTGCCAACAGCCCGCCCTTTGCCGCCAGTAGCTATTCACGCGTGCATACCGGCACGGTGGATTTCGCGGCGCAACTGACGGTGCCGGCTGCGCTCGATTTCCAGGATGCTATCGGCGACAGCGCGCGGGCGGCGCGGCTGCTCCATCTGCGCGACCTGTGGGCTGAAGAACTGCGCGGCGCGAAGGGGCTGGAGATATTGACGCCGGCCGATCCTCGCCTGCACGGCGGCATCACGTCATTTCGTCTGGCGGGGCGGACGAGTGTGCAGGACAATATGGCGGTCGCTAAACGCCTGCTGGACGAACATCGGGTTTTCACGGTGCATCGCGATGGGCCAGCGCGTGGCGCCTGCGTACGGGTCACGCCCGCCTTGTTCAACAGCGCGGCGGATGTTGGCGCATTGGTGAAGGCGATCCGGTCGCTGCTGTCTGCCCGGTGAGAGGGCAGGGGCGCTCTGAATAAAATTCGAAAAAATGAAAATGGGGCATTGACGGAGTGGGAAGACACGCCTAGATGCCACTCCACCGACGCGGTGATGACCAACGGTTCTCGCCACGAACGGTCGCCAACATAGCAGGACAGCATGTCCCCCGATAGAGATAGCGGGGAACGATCACTGTCCGCTTCGA